>Ga0185299_10000152_pt1 | contig 217278 bp, 203 predicted proteins | sample PaiPotPPA55metaG_FD_128002 | JGI IMG/M metagenome (GOLD analysis project Ga0185299, IMG submission 128002) | Iron sulfur acid spring bacterial and archeal communities from Banff, Canada, to study Microbial Dark Matter (Phase II) - Paint Pots PPA... ...
CCCGTACCTGACTCGGCCAGCACCTTTGTGATGGCAGCCGTCAGCGTCGTTTTGCCGTGGTCCACGTGACCAATCGTGCCGATGTTGACGTGCGGCTTCGTCCGCTCGAATTTTTGCTTCGCCATTTTTATCTCCGAACGCGCGAATAAATTCGCGCGACTACATTAACCCCTTGCTTTGCCTGTGTTCTTCTCAACAATTTCCTCTTCGATGCTCTTGGGCACTTGCGCATAGTGCGCGAACTCCATGGTGTATGTTGCACGTCCTTGCGTGCGGCTGCGCAGGTCCGTTGCGTAGCCAAACATCTCGGAAAGCGGCACATTGGCCTTGATCTTTTGCGTTCCACCGGGTTCTGGTTCCATGCCAAGCACGTGGCCGCGTCTGGAGTTCAAATCGCCAATAACTTCACCGAGGAAGCCATCCGGCGTGACCACTTCGACTGCCATGATCGGTTCTTTGATGATCGGGCCTGCCTTGCGAGCAGCTTCCTTGAATGCGATCGAGCCCGCAATCTTAAAGGCCATTTCGTTTGAGTCGACGTCGTGATAGGAGCCGTCGAACACAATTGCTTTGAAGTCAACCACAGGGTAGCCGGCCAGTCCGCCCGATAGCGCGGCCTCGCGCAAGCCAGCTTCGATCGGTTTGATAAATTCCTTCGGAATGGCCCCGCCGACGATCTCACTCTCGAACTCCACGCCGGATCCAGGCGGCAACGGCTCGACGCGGATCCAAGCATCGCCGTACTGCCCCTTGCCACCGGTCTGCCGCACGTAGCGGCCCTGCGCCTCGGCCGTTTTCGTGATTGCTTCTTTGTACGCCACTTGGGGCTTGCCGACGTTGGCTTGCACCTTGAACTCGCGCAGCAGCCGGTCGACAATGATTTCCAAGTGGAGCTCTCCCATGCCGGAAATGATTGTTTGCCCGGTTTCTTCGTCCGTGTACATCTTAAAGGTAGGGTCTTCTTCGGCAAGCTTGGCAAGCGATTGTCCGAGCTTTTCTTGATCGACCTTGGTTTTTGGTTCAATGGCCTGGCTGATGACCGGCTCCGGAAACGTAATGTTCTCCAAGATGATCGGGTGCTTCTCATCGCACAACGTGTCGCCGGTGGTTGTGTTCTTGAGGCCCACGGCAGCGGCGATATCGCCCGCTTCCACGCTGTCGACGTCCTCGCGGTGGTTCGCATGCATGCGCAAGATGCGGCCGATGCGCTCGCGCTGGCCCTTGGTTGAGTTGTAGACGTACGAACCCGCCGTCAGCTTGCCGGAGTACGTCCGGAAGAAGGTCAGCTTACCTACGAAGGGATCGGTCATGATTTTGAATGCCAGCGCGGAGAAGTATTCGTCATCGGATGGCTTGCGTGAAACTCTCTGCCCCGGATGGTCCGGGTCGTCGCCCGCTACGTCGGCCAAGTCAATGGGGGAAGGCAAGTAGTCCACTACCGCATCAAGCAGTGGTTGCACGCCCTTGTTTTTGAACGCTGCTCCACACAGCACGGGGACAACGATGCCCTTGATGGTCGCGGCGCGCAACGCCTTCGCGATCTCTGACGCTGAAATGTCTTTGCCTTCGATGAACTTTTCCGTGAGGTGCTCGTCGGTTTCCGCAACGGCTTCGATGAGTTGCGCACGCTGGCGCACGATCAAGTCTTTCATATCGTCCGGCACCGACGTGGCGGTCATGGTCTTGCCGAGGTCGTCGGTGTAGATCGTCGCTTTGGTGTTGAGCAGGTCGACGAATCCGACGAACTTGTCTTCGGCGCCGATGGGGAGCATGATGGGCACGGCACGCGCTCCTAGGCGCTCTCGGATCCTGTCGACGCTATTGTAAAAGTCAGCACCGGTGCGATCCATCTTGTTGATAAAGATGATGCGCGGAACCCGGTATTTGTTTGCTTGGCGCCACACCGTCTCGCTTTGCGGTTGCACGGCGGCCACGGCATCAAAAAGGGCAATCAATCCGTCGAGCACCCGCATGGAGCGCTCCACTTCGACGGTAAAGTCCACGTGGCCAGGCGTATCAATAATATTAATTCGCGTGTCGCGCCAAATGCACGTCGTCGCGGCAGAGGTAATCGTGATGCCGCGCTCCTGCTCTTGTTCCATCCAATCCATGGTCGCGGCGCCCTCGTGCACCTCGCCCATTTTGTGCGTGCGCCCGGTATAAAAGAGAATACGCTCGGTCGTGGTCGTCTTGCCCGCATCGATGTGGGCCGCGATGCCGATGTTTCGAGTGTTCGCCAGCGAGTATTGACGTGAAGACGTGGTGGCCTTCTTTTCGCTTTGTTGCGTGCTTGACATTACCATCGATAGTGCGCGAATGCTTTGTTCGCCTCAGCCATGCGGTGCGTATCCTCGCGTTTCTTCACCGCCGCACCCTGGTTGTTCGCCGCGTCCAACAACTCAGCCGCGAGGCGCTCTTCCATTGTGCGACCCGGGCGATTGCGTGCGAAGCTGATCAACCAGCGCATGCCCATGGCTTGACGCCGGTCCGGACGAACTTCCATCGGCACCTGATAGGTGGCTCCGCCGACGCGCCGGGGACGAACCTCGACGAGCGGCATGACGTTATTGAGTGCCTGGGTAAAAACGTCCATAGGATCTTTTTGTGTCTTGCCTTTGAGAATCTCAAACGCCCCATACGTGATGCGCTCGGCCGTGCTCTTCTTGCCGCGCAACATGATCTTATTAATGAAGCGCGCCAGCGTCCGGGAAGCAAAACGCGGATCTGGAAGTACCTGACGTTTGGAGGCAGGTCCCTTGCGTGGCATCGTTTACGCCTTCGGCCGCTTGGCGCCGTACTTCGAGCGCCCTTGCTTGCGGTTTTGAACGCCCTGTGCATCCAGCGTACCGCGGATGATGTGGTAGCGAATGCCCGGCAAATCTTTCACCCGGCCGCCGCGAATGAGGACAACCGAATGCTCTTGCAAATTGTGGCCGATGCCAGGGATGTACGCCGTCACTTCGATGCCGTTGGTGAGTCGCACGCGGGCAACTTTGCGAAGCGCTGAGTTAGGTTTTTTCGGCGTCACCGTTTTGACTTGCGTGCAAACGCCACGGCGTTGTGGGTTACCCTTTGCGATAAACTTCGTGCGTTGGGGCAAATCGGGATGACCCGGCTTGGCGCCCGTGAGCGACACGAGAAACGCCGGCGACTTCGATTTCTTTCTTATCTGCTTGCGACCAGTTCGCACGAGTTGGCTAATTGTCGGCAACCAAAAACCTCTTCAAAAGTATGTGGAACAGCGGACCTCAGCAGTCCGCTTTGGGGATTCTGCGCCCAGGCACAGCGACGGAGACGGCGCCAAACCGCCCCCTCTAGGACATCCGCGGTACGAACTGGGAGAAAAAACCGCCTGGAAATCGCGGTTCCCGAAAGGAGACCCGCAACCAACGTATTTTACCAGACGGTACGCCGTAGCGTCAAGGCCGCCAGCGTGGCCAAGTCGCGCCGCACGGGCATTTGCGGCATCGAGAACGAGATGGGGCGATTTTCCAATCGCCCCCTACAGGTCCCCCTTATAGGTCCCGTTATAGTTCGAGGTCTGAGGGCGGGGCGGGTTCGGGCTCCGGTTCGGTTATTGGATCCACCATCGATTCTCCGGCATCGGTCACCACAGCGTCTGGCTCGCTTAGCCCTACCCCAACTGGTTCTTCGTCACTTTGCTGTGCTTCCGAAGGTGGAAGTTCCGGATCCCAGCCATCGCGGTTTATCTCTTCCGCGACTCGTTCGAACGCGGACTCCGCAGGCTCCGCCACCTCGGGCTCGGATGCAACGACTGACTCCGCCACGGCAAGGTCTTCGGCTGCTCCCAACTCGCTCGCAAGCGGCTCCTCAGGAATGTCAGAGAAGATATCCGATTCCCGGAAGGCCGGGCGTCCACGGACTGTCGTTTGCGCAGAACGATACCGTGGCATGCCCGTACCCGCGGGAATCAACTTCCCGATGATGACGTTTTCTTTCAACCCAAGCAGCGGATCGTATTTGCCTTCGATCGCTGCCTGCGTGAGCACGCGAGTCGTTTCTTGGAACGAGGCCGCTGACAGAAACGATTCCGTGGCAAGCGACGCCTTGGTCACCCCCAACAGCACCGTATCAGCTTTGGCGGGTTCCAGACCACCCGCAACCGCCTTGGCGTTTTCCTCGAGGAACTTCTCTGCATCCATCATCTGACCGGGCAAGAGGCTGGTCTCGCCGAAGTCTGTCACCTTCTTTTTCCGCAACATGCTGCGGACGATGACTTCGATGTGCTTGTCGTTGATGTCCACACCCTGGCTCCGGTAAACCTTTTGCACTTCTTGCACGAGGTAATTCTGCAACGCAGTTTCACCTTTGATGCGTAAGATGTCGTGAGGGTTCACCGACCCTTCGATGAGCTGATCGCCCGCCACGACCCGATCGCCGTCGTGGACGGTGAGGTGCACGTTGAACGGAATCTCGTAGATATGTTCTTCGCCTTCCGAATCTGTGACCACCACCTCGCGGATGCCCTTCTCCTCTGTGATATGCACGGAGCCGGCCTCTTCGGTGATGATCGCTTGTCCCTTGGGCTTACGCGCCTCGAAAAGCTCTTCCACGCGCGGCAAACCAGTAATGATGTCTTCGGACGCGACGCCACCAGTATGGAAAGTTCGCAGCGTTAGCTGCGTGCCCGGTTCGCCGATGCTCTGCGCCGCGATAATGCCCACCGCTTCGCCGATGTCCACGACTCCGCCGGTCGCCAAGTTGCGCCCATAGCACACCGCGCACACGCCGACGCGTGCGTCGCAGGTGAGCACCGAGCGAATCCAGACCTCTTTGATGCCGGCAGCAATGATGCGCGCTGCTGCGTCTTCATCGATTTCTTGACCGGATTTCACTAAGAGCTCAGATGGATCCGCCGGATCCTTGATGTCATGCAACGCGTAGCGCCCAACGATGCGGTTGACGAGAGGCTCGATGATCTCTTTGCCCTCGGCAATGTCGCTGACTGAAATCCCACGCTCGCTGTTGCAGTTTTCTTCCCGCACGATGACATCTTGGGCAACGTCGACCAGACGCCGCGTCAGATAGCCCGAGTCAGCGGTTCGCAGCGCTGTGTCGGCGAGTCCCTTGCGCGCTCCATGGGTCGAGATGAAGTACTCGAGCACGGTCAGGCCTTCTTTGAGGTTGGCCTTAATCGGAATGCTCAAGATGCGACCCGAGGGGTCTGCCATCAGGCCACGCATGCCGGCGATCTGTTTCACCTGCGCGATGGAGCCTCGAGCACCTGATGTCGCCATCATGAAGATGGAGTTCAGCCGGTCTTGCTCCTCAAGCATCGCCTGCGTCACTTCTTCGCCCGTCTTGGTCCAGACGTCGATCGTTTTATTGTACTGCTCGTCATCTGAGAGCAGGCCTTCTTTATACAGGTCGTTGATTTGCACGACCTGCGCGTCAGCCTTTGCGATGAGCGAGGCCTTCTTCTTGGGAATCACGATATCGCTGATGGACACCGTCGTACCCGACACGGTCGCAAAGCGGAAGCCGAGCGCCTTGATCGAATCGAGAAAACCCGCCGTCTCCGCGTTGCCGTAGTGCCGGTAGCAGTCTGCAATCAACTGCGTCAGGCCCTTTTTGTCCACGGTTCGGTTGACGAATGGATGCTGCCACTCAGCCGGAAATGCGACATTGAAGATCACACGCCCGACGGTGGTCTCGACGAGCTGACCGTCGCGCCAACGGACGCGGATCGGTTCGTGCAGCGAGATGGCACCCGCGTCGTACGCAATCTGCGCTTCCTTGTCCGAGAAGAAAGCACGCAGTTCCACACGGCCGTCCTTGCGCGGTGCGTTTGGCGTCGCGCCGGCCGTCTTGGAATCGATGGTCAGATAGTACAGTCCAAGCACCATGTCTTGCGTCGGAATCGATACGGGGTTACCGTACGACGGCTGCAAGATATTGTTGCTGCTGAGCATGAGGATGCGAGCCTCTGCCTGTGCACCGGCAGACAGCGGCAAATGGACGGCCATCTGGTCGCCATCGAAGTCGGCGTTGTAGGGCGTGCAGACGAGCGGATGGATCTGAATTGCCTTGCCCTCGACGAGCACCGGTTCGAACGCCTGAATGCCCAGACGGTGAAGCGTTGGCGCGCGGTTGAGGAGCACGGGGTGATCCTTGATGACTTCATCCAGGACGTCCCACACTTCCGGCCGCACGCGTTCGACCATGCGCTTGGCGCTCTTGATGTTATGCGCTTGACCGCGGTCGACGAGTTTCTTCATGACGAACGGCTTGAAGAGTTCGAGCGCCATTTCTTTTGGCAACCCGCACTGATGCAGGCGCAGGTTCGGCCCGACGACGATCACCGAACGGCCCGAATAATCGACGCGCTTGCCGAGTAGATTCTGGCGGAAACGACCTTGTTTACCTTTGAGAATGTCCGACAGCGACTTGAGCGGGCGGTTATTTGGCCCTGTGACCGGTCGCCCACGCCGTCCATTGTCGATGAGCGCATCGACTGCTTCTTGCAGCATGCGCTTCTCATTCTTAATGATGATCTCCGGAGCGGATAGCTCGAGCAGCCGCTTCAGCCGGTTGTTGCGGTTGATGACGCGGCGATACAGATCGTTGAGGTCCGAGGTTGCAAAGCGGCCGCCGTCGAGCTGCACCATCGGACGCAACTCGGGGGGAATGACCGGCACCGACGAGAGGATCATCCACTCGGGCTTGTTGCCGGAGTGAAGAAATGCCTCAACCACCTCGAGCCGCTTGATCGCTTTGATCCGCTTTTGGCCTGAGGTCTCTTGAAATTCTTTGCGGAGCTCGGTCTGCAGTTTGTGCAGGTTGAGGTCGCGCAAAAGCTCGCGCACCGCCTCGGCTCCCATGCCGGCGCGAAATGCGTTGCCATACTTTTCGCGATGCTCGCGGTACTTTTGCTCGGTGAGGATCTCACGCTTCTCGAGTGGCGTTCCACCGGGATCGATGACGATGTACGCCGCGAAGTAAATGACCTTCTCGAGTTGGCGCGGCGACATATCTAAGAGAATGCCGATGCGACTCGGCACGCCTTTGAAATACCAAATATGCGAGACGGGCGTCGCCAGCTCGATGTGGCCCATGCGCTCGCGCCGCACTTTCGCGCGGGTGATCTCAACGCCGCAGCGATCGCAGATCATCCCTTTGAAGCGAATGCGTTTGTACTTGCCGCAATGGCATTCCCAATCTTTGGTTGGGCCAAAGATCTTTTCGCAAAACAAACCGTCACGCTCGGGTTTGAGCGTGCGGTAGTTGATCGTTTCCGGCTTTTTGACTTCGCCGAACGACCACGCGCGAATCTGTTCCGGGCTCGCAAGCCCGATCCGCATCGCGTCGAAGTTATTTACATCTAACATTCATTGATCCCATAGCTGTGTAGTATCGCGAATTTATTCGCGATAAATGCTTCCTAAGGTTCCACGTCCTCGATCGAACCGAGTCCAGCCTCGCCAAGACTCTCGAGCGAGACTTCCTCTGGTCCGTCGACGTCTTCGTCTTCGTCTTCTGTCTCCGCGTCGAGGACGGCCGTACTCGCTGGGGCACCCAGCGGCTCCCCCTCCTCGGCTTCGCCTTCTGCGCCGGCGCGGCGCGGCCGAGAAGCGGCCGTGGTTGGTGCGGGCGCGACGAGCTTTGGATCCTCATCGCCCATGAGCAATCCGATCTCGCTCGCTTTCTCGCCCAGGTCTTCATCGGTCAAGCGAATTTCGATCTCTTCGCGATTCTCCGTCAGCACTTTGACGTCAAGCGCCAGCGACTGCAGCTCTTTAATGAGCACCTTGAATGACTCGGGGACGCCTGGCTCGAGGACGTTTTCGCCCTTGACGATGGCCTCGTAGGTCTTGACGCGGCCCACAACGTCGTCAGACTTCACGGTCAGCAGCTCCTGGAGCGTATATGCTGCACCGTACGCTTCAAGCGCCCAAACCTCCATCTCGCCGAAGCGCTGCCCGCCGAACTGGGCCTTGCCGCCCAACGGCTGCTGCGTGATCATCGAGTATGGACCAGTCGAACGCGCGTGAATTTTATCGTCCACGAGATGCGCAAGCTTCATCATGTAGATGTAGCCAACGGTGATCTCGCGGTTAAACGACACCCCGCTGCGACCGTCGAAGAGTTGGGTCTTGCCGATTTTTGAGAGGTTCGCGCGCTCCAGCCACTCCCAGATATCAGCTTCGCGAGCGCCGTCGAAGACAGGTGTCGCGATCTGGAAACCCAAGAGCTTCGCGGCCCAGCCCAAGTGCGTCTCCATAATCTGACCGACGTTCATTCGGCTGGGAACACCCAGCGGATTGAGCACGATTTCAATCGGCGTGCCATCCGGCAGATAGGGCATATCCTCTTCCGGCAACACTTTGGCGATGACGCCCTTGTTGCCGTGGCGCCCAGCCATCTTGTCGCCTTGTAGAATCTTGCGCTTCTGCGCGACGTAGACGCGCACGAGTTCGTTGACTCCGGGCGATAGCTCGTCGCCGTTCTCGCGCTTGAAAACCTTAACGTCGATGACCTTACCCTTTTCGCCGTGGGGTACTTTCAGGCTGGTATCGCGCACTTCGCGGGATTTCTCACCGAAAATTGCGCGCAGCAGCCGCTCCTCGGCCGTCAGCTCGGTCTCGCCCTTGGGCGTCACCTTGCCCACGAGGATGTCTTCTGGACGCACCTCGGCGCCGATGCGGATGATGCCTTGCTCGTCGAGATCTTGCAACGCGTCTTCGCCCACGTTGGGGATGTCGCGAGTGATTTCTTCAGGACCGAGCTTCGTATCGCGCGCTTCGCACTCGTACTCCTCGATGTGAATCGAAGTGAAGCGGTCGTCCTTCACCAGACGCTCTGAGATGAGGATCGCGTCTTCGTAGTTGTAGCCTTCCCACGGCATGAACGCGACGAGCACGTTCTGTCCAAGCGAGAGCTCGCCGCCGTCGCTCGAGGGGCCGTCCGCGATGATGGTGCCCTTCTTCACAGAGTCGCCCTTGGACACGATGGGCTTTTGGTTGATGCACGTGCCCGCGTTTGAACGCATGAACTTGATCAGCGGGTACGTCTTGACCGCGCCCTTGCTGTTCTTGATCTCGATGCGTTCCGCAGTGACGGATTGGACTTCACCCGACTCTTCGGCCACAACAACGCCACCAGAATCTTTGGCCGCACGGTGCTCCATGCCGGTGCCGACCAGCGGCGCCTCTGGGCACAGCAGCGGCACGGCCTGACGTTGCATGTTCGCGCCCATGAGCGCGCGATTGGCGTCGTCGTGCTCCAAGAACGGAATCAGCGCCGTTGCAACCGAGACGATCTGCTTCGGAGTGACGTCCATGAGATGCACGTCGGCTGGTGCGGCTTCAATGTACTCTTCAGCATAACGGCAAACCACGCGATCGCCGACCAGACGATTCTTGGTGTCCAATTCCGAGTTTGCCTGAGCAATGCGGAACTGATCTTCTTCGTCGGCCGTCAGATAGATGATTTCGTCTGTGACCACGCCTTTGCGAACGATGCGGTAGGGCGTCTCAATAAACCCGTACTTGTTGACGCGCGCGTAGGTCGCGAGCGACCCGATGAGACCGATGTTCGGACCTTCGGGTGTTTCAATAGGACAAATGCGGCCGTAATGGCTGTGGTGGACGTCGCGAACCTCGAAGCCCGCGCGCTCGCGCGATAGGCCGCCCGGTCCCAGCGCCGACAGGCGCCGCTTGTGGGTAAGCTCCGCCAGAGAGTTCGTCTGGTCCATGAACTGCGACAGCTGGCTTGACCCGAAGAACTCTTTAATCGCGGCAACGACCGGCCGGATGTTGATCAACACTTGCGGCGTAACGGTCTCGATATCTTGAACCGTCATGCGCTCGCGCACGACGCGCTCGAGGCGCAGCAAGCCGACGCGGAATTGATTCTGCAGCAGCTCGCCGACCGAGCGCACGCGCCGGTTTCCCAGATGGTCGATGTCATCGATGTTCTGTCTGCCTTCGACGACCTCGATCAAATGACGCATGACGCCAATGAGGTCCTCGCGCGTGAGATGACGTACCGCCTTCTCTTTGACCCGGCCATGGCTATCCTTGACCTCCTCCAGCCGGGGCGCCTCGAAATTCATAATGGCAAACTGCTTTTCGAGCTTGCGGTTGAGCTTGTAGCGTCCAACCGACCCGAGGTCGTACCGTTTGTCGTCAAAAAACGTGTTGCGCAACAACGTTTCAGCATTGTCGACGTTTTCTGGCTCACCAGGACGCAGCTTTTTGTAGAGCTCCTTCAGGGCGTCCTCGCGCGTCTTGACGTCTTTGTCTTTTTCCAAGCAGTTCAGGATGATGGGTGAAACTTCGCCAGTTCGGGGATCGGCAAACAGCGCTTTGAGCGCTTCGTCACTTTCATACTTTTTGTCGAGCGCGCGCACAAACGTCGTGGCCATAATCTTGCGGTTCTTATCGATCCGCACGCCAATGGTCCCCTCGGTCGTGTCGTTCTTGCTGCCGTTATCTGTTTCGAACTCAATCCAAGCACCACGATTTGGAATGACTGTCGCGCGATAGATTGGCCGGCCGTTGGTGTCGGTGTCTCCTAAGAAATACACGCCTGGCGAGCGCACGAGCTGGCTGACGATCACCCGTTCCGCGCCGTTGATAACGAACGTACCCTTGTCGGTCATCAGCGGGAAGTCGCCCATGAAGATTTCCTGATCGGGAATGCCCTTGATCTCACCTGATTCGGAGGTGATCAGGCGTACCCGCACGCGCAGCGGCGCACAGTATGTCATATCGCGCTCGCGGCATTCTTCAACCGAATACTTCGGGTCGCCGAGACTGTGCTCGCCGAACTCAAGAATCAGATTCCCGGTGAAGTCCTTGATGGGGGAAATCGACGCAAAGGCTTCCCGCAAGCCTTCTGTGATAAACCAGTGGAAGGACTCTTTTTGTAACTCGATCAGATCCGGGATCTCGAGCACATGCGGGATCTTCGCGAAGGAGTAGCGCTCCTTGTGATTGGGAGCAGGCCGGCCTTCGCTCGTTCGCTCGACCGCTTTTACGACGCCTTTTGTCTCGGTCAGCGTTTCAAGCGCCGCACGCGGATCGGTGAGCCGTGCAAGCCGCGCGATGGGGCGCGGCGAGCGAGCGCGAGCAAGCCCTCGCGCGAGCACGGTCGTGCGCCGCTTCGCAGTGGCTTTTGTCTTAGTAACCTTGGCTGGTTTTTCTTTGACGGCTTTCGCTTCTTTTGGAGCGCGCGCCGATTTCGCGGCCGCCTTTGTCTTGCCGTCTTTGGATGCGGTCTTCATTCTTTTGGTCTTACCTTCGCAGCAAACCGCACGTGAATCTGGAGCGCGCGGCGGGTGTTAGCTTTCGTGTTCCTGCCCGTTTGCGTACCTTGGTCAATTCGCGTCGATAGCCGGCGCTGTTTGATCGCTGCGCAGCAGCGATAGATGGAGAAAAGCGTTGGGCGTTTGAGCCCGCGAAACAAAATCGGACGATTCCGCTTTGGGGTCCGGGCGGTTAGAGTGGGCCGTATCCTCTAACGAGATCCGGGAAGCCAGCGTTCGTCCAGGTTGGGCACAGATAAACATTATAGCACAAAGGTTCGACTAGTCAATATTGGCCATGCAAACCTCGTCGGCGCGAAATCTCAGTCCCGGAATATTGCTATGCGGTACAGCCGAGAGATTTTGAGCTGACCGTAGGCCTCGACTCGACCGACCGGTCCAGTTTGTCGCCGACTCTTCCGGTTAGTTCTGGGCACGCCGATTTGAGCCTTTGCCTCAGCGACACTATTCCCAGGCAACGCACCCGAGACTCGGGTGTTGGCACCCCCGTTGAGTCACGAGTTATGCACAAGCGCCAATACCAACCACGCACAGCTCGCAAATACGTGTGGCGGTGTGCGCTGGATGCGTGGTGGAGGAAACCTTCCCATCGCGCCGCACACAGCTCGCGTGGACGCTCGGCTTCTTATTGGCTGCACGCCGCGGACAGGCAATCTGTGGTTTCGACGATTGCTCTCGGGTGCTCTTGGCCTACCCGAATATGCGGCGCACGAGACCGAGGAGATCGCTTGGCAAGACTTGCCGCGCGCGTGCATCGTTTCGATGCACGCTCATCCAACGCCAGAATTTCGACAGTTTCTCACAGATCGTCAGTTTCGCTTCCTTACGATCATGAGACATCCGCTGGATGTCCTCATTTCAATTCTCCAGTTTTCCAAACGCGAACCGGCGACGGCGCGCTGGCTCGGGGGCGAAGGCGGTGACGAATCCGCACTCGTGAACGCAACCCCTCTCGACCAGGCATTCCTCGACTATTCCACGAGTGAACGAGCGTCCGCGCTTTTGGGAGTGAGCGCCCAGTGGCTTCCGCTCGCTGATGCAGTTGCTCACTATGAAAAACTCGTCGCGAACACCACGACGGAGTTGTCGACGCTTCTCGAGCGCCTGCGGCTTGCCCCCACGCACGCGTTGGGCCAAGTAGTCGAACAAAATAGCATCAAGAGCTTGCGTACCAGCCTCGCGACCTACAGCCGCCATTTTTGGCGCGGCGAGCCAGGACTGTGGCGGCAGTTGCTCCCGCCGCAGATCGCTCTCCCGATTGCGACGCACCATCAACGATTATTCGAGCAACTTGGTTATGTGTGCGACGTTGATCCGCACATCACGGCACAGCAGGCCCTTGGCAATTGGCTCGAGCTTTGTTCGCCTGAACGGACCGAAGACACCGCGAAGCCAAGAGCGACCTGGCGCACGTTGTTCCGGCGCCGGACGAGCTAAAAGGCCTTAAATCCTCGGCGCCGAGTGTCCTGAAACCAACCCTTCGAAGTTGCGCTATATAATGGAAGCAAAGCGCTGTGGCTGGGTTGGATTTGCCGTCCCGCTTCCGAATGGTCGACCCTTATGCTACGCCAGATCGCTAGAGGTGAGAGCTCGTTCGAGGACCGTCAACGTCTGCTCGGCCGTTCTCTGCCAAGTCCGCACTGCGGCGTGCTTTTGACCTCGACCTCGCAAGTCTTCGGCCAGGCTGGGCGCCGATGCAACCGATCCGATCGCAGCGGCTAGCGCCGCAGCATTGGACAGTGGCACGTACAGCGCGGCCGAACCACCCGCTTCTCGCGAGCTGGATGTATCCGAAGCGATCACCGGCGTGCCAACCGCCATAGCCTCGAGGATCGGCAAACCAAATCCCTCGTATTCCGAGGGATACACAAGGGCGAGCGCATGACGATAGAGGCTCGCCAGTGTCATGTCATCCACCCAACCTACCGATCGGACTCGAACCGACTCGGGCGTTGTCGGCAGGGGATACTGGCCGCTCGCACCCGCCACCACCAACTCGAGGGATTCGCGTAGCTGCGCGGGCAACTGCGCGATGGCTTCCAAGAGCACCGGTAACCCCTTTCGACGTTCGGGCTCGCCCACGAACAGCAGATACCGCAGACCTTCTGTATCCGATGGCGATTCAGCGCGGGCGAACGTTGCGCTCACTCCAAGATAGATGACATCGATCATATCTGGGTTTATATCGAGATAGCGGACGAGTTCGGTCTTTGAAAACTCCGAATCCGTGATGATCCGACGCGCCTGCGTCACTGCGACGCGAAACGGACGCTGTTCTCGCTCTCTCACCAGCGGATCTTGCGGTGGGCAGGCAAACAGACTTGCGTCATGCAGCGTGGCGACCATGGGAAGCGAGGCAGCCCAGCTGACCCCGTTCCATGGATACCAGGCGAGGTCGAGGTCGTGCTTTGAGCGGCGATAACGAACCGGCATGTCGAGTCCGATTTCTCGCAAGTACTTGCTCCGGGCCATAAAGGCCGCTCGCTCTGGCACAAGCAGCACCGGCCGAACGCGCTCCACTCCAAATGCGTCCCAACACCGGACGATCTCTCTCACATATCGTCCTATCCCGCGACGGTCGCCGAGCAAGTTCCATGCGTCAATGCCAACTCGAACGGACATGGCAATCGTCTTGCGCCGTTTGCCTTCCCCAACCTTTCTGTCTGTGTTGCGGATATCGCGTTTAGGATTGGCCTTACAAGGAGGCGCGTATGGTTCGCGGGCAATTGTCCTTTTTGCGTGGCAAGAAACAGCATCGTCGCTCACATGATCGTTGGCGCAAAACCGGAGATGTTTCTTCCGTGTGCGCTCGAGTCAATAGCGCGCGTTTGCGCACACGCCATTATCAACGATACTTCTGGCGAGGTACAGGGAGCCAACGCGATCGTCATTGCGCAGTCTGCTTTTGCACGCGAAGCCAAGCTCACCGTCATACGGTCGACGTTCTCTGATTTCGCAACAGCACGGAATGCATGCATCGACGCGACGCCGGCCCAGTTTTCCAACGGCTGGGGGCTGATCGTTGACGCCGATGAGGTTCACGGGCCGGCGCTCGCAAGCATGGCTGCGCTGCTCGATCGCTTTCCCGAAGGCGTGGACGCAGTGGACGGCTACTTGCGCCATTTCGTCGGATCATTTTCTTGGTGGATAGACTTAAATCGAACGCGTTGCTTTTTTCGCCTTCGCCCCGCGGTGCGCTGGGAGAATAGAATTCACGAGCGCCTCGCGCCGATTTCGAGACGCATCGCACTGCCGGGTGTGTGGTTCCACTACGGGCACGTCATTACGCCGCGCGAAGAGGCCGAGAAGGGGCGGCTGTATGCGTCGCTTGGCCAACCGGATCCGGCCCCGACCGAAGCGCAGCTGCAACGCGCCAGTCCAGCGACTGTCTGGCCGCTCTTGCTGCGCAAGGCCAACCGATTCACAGGATCGCATCCAGACGCTGCATTGCCCACGATCGCGGCCGTGTCTATAGAGCGAGCCGCGCTGTTTGCCGAGGTCGACGCGCTTGCCGCGCAGCAAACTTTCTCCCAAAGGGTTCGCAACGCCACGCGACGCGTGAACTCAGAACGACTTCTGCTGTGGCGCTCCCTCGAGGCGTGGCTGCGCTGGGGCTGGCGAAGCAAAGCGCCAAGCGATGCGTCGGTTGCGACGATGCGGCCTCAGTTGGAACAAACAAAACGGACGTAGAGCGCGCGAATAAATTCGCGCGACTACATTCAACGCGATGAGCGCGCGCGAATAAATTCGCGCGACTACATCAGTGCGATCTGATAAGCACGCATGGTTTCGTCGGCAGCGTGACGCCAGGTAAGCTTGCGAATCCGCTGGTCCAGGGTATCGCCGCGCGTGCGCGGCGGTCTTGCGAACGCCCGCAGAACCGCAGCGCGGATTGACTTTGGGTCTGCTGGGTCCGCATATTCCGCATCGTCAGCAAAGTACTCAACTTCCGCGCCACGATCTGCAACGACGATCTTCGCACCGGCAGCCGCGGCCTCAAGCGTTGCGATGCCGGCGGTCTCACACCAGGATACAAGAGCGTGCACGGACGCACGCCCGAGCATCTGCAGCATCTGCTCTCTTGGCACGCTTCCGTGGAAGCGTGCCCGTGGGCACCAGCGCAGACATGCCTTTGCCAAATTGGCGTGATAGATGGCGCCGACGAGGTCTATTTCCATGTTGTCGTCGCGCATCGCGTAGAGCAAACCGGTTTGGTTTTTTCGGGTCTCGATGCGGCCAATTGCCAACAAACCCTTGCGCTCTGCTTGCCAGTATTGGGCGGGCTCGAGCGTGGCAGGTATTGGCACAACCACCATGGGCCTGTCGCGCACCCCAACCTGCAACAAGCAATCGCGCGCCTCGATGGCACTGTTCGGCAGGAGCACAGCGGCGCGCTCGAGGAGCGCCTTCTGCTGCGCTAAGCGAACCTCAAGGTGTCGTCGTTGGCGACCACTGAGAAACCAGTTCGAATCTCGTTTGAGATACTTGGCGAGCACCTTATCGACGCTTGCGCTCGCCCGGCCCCGAACAAAGAGCCGCTCGTACGCTGTCGCGCGGCCAAAAAACTCCCGCAGGTCAAGCCACACGGGAGAGAGCGCAACCCGAACACCGGCTTGTTCGCACGCATCCATCTGTCGCTTGCAAACGTCGGGCTGGCCGACATTGAAAATATGAGCGATGTCGTAGCCGCGCGGATCTGGCCGATCGGTCTCTACAAACTCCCCGGCGACGCCCAGCTCCTTCACCGCCTCGAAGTTGTTGCGCGCCAGCGTGATGTCGCCGCCGAACTTGCTGCTGGCGTCAGGACGCACCACAAAGAGGACGCGCAGAGGTTTCACTCGAGGCCGACCATCGTCAGCTAGAAATTGCTGGCCGGCTGATGGAGCATTTGCGTGCGATAGAGCTTCGCATACACGCCGCCGCGAGCCAAAAGATCAGCGTGCGTTCCATGCTCGACAACCTTTCCCTCAGACATGACAAGGATTTTCGTTGCCCGGCGGATGGTCGAGAGCCGATGCGCAATGATAAATGTCGTGCGGCCCACGAGCAGCCGATCGAGTGCTTCGCTGATCAGCACTTCGGACTGCGCATCCAAACTCGATGTCGCCTCATCCAAAATCAGAATTTTTGGATTGCGTAAAATAGCTCGGGCGATGGCGATGCGCTGACGCTCGCCGCCCGACAGGCGGAGGCCGCGTGATCCGACGGTCGTGTTGTATCCCTCTGGAAAATTCTGAATGAACTCGTGCGCATTGGCAAATCTGGCCGCATCTTCGATCTCTGCCTTCGTCGCATCCAGTCGACCATAGCGGATGTTTTGTTCGATCGTGTCCGAGAAAAGCTGGGGATCTTGGGGGACGATGGCGATCGACTCCCGCAGCGAGGCAAGGGTCACCTCACGCACATCATTGCCATCGACGCGCACGACGCCGGACGTGGGAATGTAAAATCGAGGAATCAGATTGACCAGGGTTGTCTTCCCGGCGCCCGAAGGCCCAACGAGCGCGATGATTTCACCTGGCTGCACCTCAGCGGACACGCCGTTGAGCACTTCGTTCGTGCCATCGTAAGCGAAATGCACGTTTTCGAAGGCAACCTCGCCGAGCACGTTGTGCAACTTGCGTGCACCGGGTGCTTCGTGCTCCTCAATCGGCAGGTCAAGGATCTCGAAGATGCGGCGCGCGCCGACGATTGCTTTGTTGAGCTCGCCGAAATAATTTGTCAGTTGGTTAACCGGGTTGCTGGCAACAATTGCCACGGTGAGAAACGCCGCGAGCTCTGCGGGTGTCTTGCGCCCGGTGACAAGTTCGTAGAACGACACGCCGGCGAGCACCAAGAGACCAACGGTGACCAAAAAATCGATCACGGGGATTTGAGTCAGCGAGATCTGGGCAAGTTTCATGGCCGCACCCAAGTAGGCATCGTTGCGTTCCGTAAAGCGCTTCACTTCGTAGGACTCGCGCCGGAAGGCTTTGATGGGGCGCATCGATTCGAGGGCTTCTTGCAGCGCAGCGTTGACGTCGGCAATCCGTGAGAGCGAAACCTTCGTCGCGCTCCGGACGATGAGCGAGAAGCGAAAGACGGCGAACGAGACAAGCGGCGCAACCGCCATCGTGACCAGCGTGAGGACCCAGTCGAGGTAAAACATGTAAATCAGCGCCCCGACCAGCGTGATAATGGCGCTCGTGAACAGCGGTAACGAGGTCACCCCGACCACCATGAGCGAGACGTCGTTATCGAAGCGCGAGATCAATTCACCGCTTCGCCAGCGGTCGAAGACTGGCAGCGGCAGGAACTGGATGCGGGTAAAAAGATCACCGCGGACGCGGGCGACAACCCTCTGTCCAACCGTGGTCATGGTATAGCCGCCAGCGTATTGTGCGATATTCTTCACGATGTTGAGCGCCAAGCCGCCGAGCAGCGCCAACAGCAATGCGTGCAGGCTGTGCTGCTGTACCGAACCGATGAGCCCTTTGACCGCGAATGCGTAGCCGATGGTCGCAAGCGATGCGACGCCCATGAGGCAGACGCCGACCAGCATCTGTGGAATGGATGGCCGCGCATAGGCCATGAGCCGGCGGTAAACCATTGGCGGCGTGGTCTTAGGGGGTACGCCCTTCAAATCCCGCCCCATTCCAAGGACTGCCCGGGAACACCCCACAATGATTCACAAGCAACGATGCATCGTCTGCTTCATCCTATTTTTTTCATGCACGTCCCCAAGTGCGCGGGCAAGTCGGTCTTCTCCATTCTCAGCCGGAAATTTGACCGCGCGCAAATCTGCCCGCAGCCTCCCTATGGCACGTGGCAGTGGAAGGCTAGCGAAGTCCGCGGATATAGCCTGTACTCCGGACACTTTTCAACGGACTTCGTGGAAGAGATGGCAACAGGTGGGTCCAAACTCGTGATCATGAGGCATCCGTTGAGTCGCGTCGTCTCGTTATATGATTTTTGGCGGTCGTATCGTTGGGACTACATCCGCTCGTCGTTACCACCGCCTCCCTTCAACGGACCCGCGCTTGCAAAATCCGGCTCTCTCATGAGCTTTCTCGAGACGACCTCAGAATTTGGAGTGAGTCGAATCTACAACACAGTGGCGCGGCAAGTGCTTGGCCGCCGGTTCGCGCAACTCTGGCCGAACGAGGACGCCATCATTTCGGAGTCGATCAGTGCGCTGCGCGGCTTTGCGTGGGTTGGGATAAGCGAGCTTTTCAGTCCGTCGGCGGCGCTGCTGTGCGCGATGCTGCAGCTGCCGGTGGCAAGCCCGGAGCCCCTCGAAGGGGTCACGCACGACGTCAGCACCGACCCTCACCGCGAAATGGTGTCGAAGTCGAAGGCGACGGCAGTGGAAGCCGAACGCATTCTCGAGGGTAATCGCGTCGACTTGGCGCTCTACGAGGAAGGCCGCAAGATTCTGCAGGAGAGGATCGGCCAAACGCTCGCGGATCCTTCCACTTCCGGTTGAGCAATTCTCATTAACGTCCTCGTGGTGACAAGCCAGGTGCCGTTCGTCCACGGCGACGCACACGACGTGGGTACGCATCTCGTGGATCATTTGCGGCGTCACGGTGCCAAGGCGGAGGCTCTCCGACTGCCCGTTTGTTGGATGCCGCCCGAACGTCTTATCGAAGAAATGCTCATCGCTTGCACCTTGCGTCTGTGGAATGTGGATCGAGTGATCGCGCTCCGGTTTCCGTCGTATCTCATCTCTCACCCAGACAAGGTGCTCTGGGTCCTGCATCAATATCGTGACGCCTACGAGATGTGGGACCAAGGACGAACACCTCTTTGCGCCAATCCGCGGGGCAAGCAGATCCGAGATGCCGTCGTGCGCGCCGACAGCCTCGCCTTCGCGCAGGCACAGCGCATCTATGCCAGCACTCGCAGCATCGCAAACAGGCTGCGTCACTACAACGCAGTGAGGGCGCGGGTGTTATGCCCACCCTTGCATGACCCGGAATTGTTCACGGGAGGTGAAAACGAAGGATACATCATCGCTCCCGGGACGGTCGACTCGACCAGACGTCAGACGCTTTTGGTTCAAGCCCTGCGCCACGCGCCTGGTGCTCATTTGGTCATAGCCGGTCCACCGGGCACGCCTGCTGATGCCGAACTGTTAGAGCGTCTCATCGAGGAGGAAGGCATGAGCGATCGCGTCCGCTTGGATTTTCGAATCCTGACGCGCGCGCAACTCGCCGACCTGATCAACCGCTCGCTGGCCGTGGCCTATCTGCCGCATGACGACGACGGTACGAGCAGCGTGCCCTTGGAAGCGTTCCAGGCAGGCAAACCGCTCATCACAACGTCGGACTCCGCAGCGGTGCTTGAGGTGGTCGAGTGCGGTCGTACCGGGCTCGTGGCGCAACCCAATCCGGAAAGTTTGGGAGAAGCGCTGAGACTTGCAAGCAGTGCCTTGGCAAGAACCGTCAGCATGGGTCTCGCGGCACGGCAGCAACAAGAAGCTCGAGGAACAACGTGGGCAAGAGTCGTGGAGCGCCTCCTGGCATGAGCCTGCGCATTGTTTGGGGCGGGCCGTGGAACCAGCAATCCGCCGCGGCGCGGACTGGCAAGGACATTGTGTTGGAACTCTTATCGCGTGGGCACCTGATCGACGTGCTGCGAACCGAAGTAGGAAGGGATGCAAAGCTCGCCTCTCTTTCATCCGCGGTCACTGCCCACTTGTGGAACGACGTTTCGACTCCCGACGTGCTGCGCAATGCAGATGCCATCATCGTCAACGTCGGTGACGACTACAACCTGTACGGCGGGATGTTGAACAGTTTTTCACAGCTTGGCGCCGTTGCAATCTTTCACGACTCCCTCTTAGCCAATCTCGTGTACGCTTGGGCTATTGCGTCCGGCCCAGACACAGAAGCCGCGCGTTTCGAGTCCGCCTTCCAAGCCGTAACCCACACCCGTGCGATTCTGGAATGGTTCGCGAGCGGCGCGGTTGGCGCCGTGCTGCACACCCAACAGGACTTCGATTGTGTACGTGAAGCCTGCGCCGGGCCAGTCGCCGTGATCCCCGCAGTGGCAGGAGACCGCATGTTTGTCTCACGCTATGTGGATAGGCTGCTCCCGATTGTTGCTTCGGCCATCTCCGTTCGACCGGTGCTCCTGGCAGAACAGACCATTGGACGAACGCTCGGCGCGTTTGGTCTCGATGCCGCAGACCCGGCAATCGAGCGCATCGCAACGGTCTTTGATTCTCTGTACGCAAGTCAGGATACAGTAAGCGAATGAGCGCGCACCGCATTCCGCTCTATCAACCGGATCTGTCGGGCAACGAGCGCCGTTATGTGCTCGAATGCATCGATAGCACGTGGATCTCTTCGATCGGCGCGTTTATTCCGAAGTTTGAAAGCGCGATCGCTCAGGAGACGCAGGCACAGCATGCGATTGCGGTTTGCAACGGAACGGTCGCGTTGCACTTGGCGTTGCATTGCTTGGACATTGGCCCCGGCGATGAGGTGATCGTTCCGACGTTCACCTACATCTCGTCCGTGAACACCATTGCCCAAACAGGCGCAACGCCTGTGTTTGCCGAGTCGAAACAGGCAGACTGGAATCTGGATCCGACCGACATCGAGCGGCGAATCACCCCGCGCACCAAAGCCATTGTGGCCGTGCATCTCTATGGCACGTCTTGCGATATGCCGGCCATCAAGGCGCTCGCCGACGCCAGAGGATTGCGGATCGTCGAGGATTGCGCTGAAGCGCTGGGCACGCGTCTCGGGGGCCGACACGTCGGCACGTTCGGCGACGTTGGAACGTTCAGTTTCTTCGGCAACAAGACCGTCACGACAGGCGAGGGCGGCATGGCGATTACCAATGACGATCGATTGGCGGCAAAGTTACGGCTGGTGAAAGGACAAGGTCAGTCGGCGACGCGCCGCTACTGGCACGAAGTGCTCGGCTTTAACTACCGCATGACCAATATCGAGGCCGCGCTCGGTCTCGCCCAGATGGAGAGGTTGCCCCACATCTTGGCTCGCAAGCGCGATATTGCCGCACGCTATCGAGAGCTGCTTGCCGCCCACCCCGTGACGTTTCAGCACGCGGGGTCTGAGGTCGAAAGCTCTAATTGGCTCGTCAGCCTCTTGCTGCCGCATTCCGCCAACAGAGAATCGGTCATGGCGCACATGGCCGAGCTGGGGGTTGAGACTCGCCCGGTGTTTTATTGCGCTCACCAAATGCCCATGTATAAGAGCGCCGAAGCCTTCCCAGTGGCAATGGATATCGCGGCACGGGGTATTTCGCTGCCAAGTTACCCGACGCTCTCCCCCGCCGACATCACGAGGGTGACAGAGTCTTTGACCAGCGCTTTGCAAAACTAGCTCACGCGAGCAATCGGTCGAGGACTCGCTCCCACGTGATACCCAATTTTTGCAATTGCTCGTGCGCCGATTCACCCATCTCTCGCGCGAGAGCCCGGTCCGCATACAGCCGGTCAAATGCTTGAGCAAGAGCTTCGGGATCCGGCCGAAGGACGTATCCGTTCTCGCCGTCGGAGACAAACTCCAACACGCCCCCCGCGTCGGAGAGCGTCACCGTGCAGCGGCGGGCTTGGGCTGCCTCAATGGTTGAATAGCCATAAGAATCTTCATCCAAAGGGACATATGCGGTCGCAAGCGCTCCAGCGAACCGCGCGATCTTGTCTTCCTCGCTGATCCATCGATCTTCGATCGCAACTTTGTCGTTTAAGCCTGCGCGCTCGACCAGTTCGTGCAGCGAGCTGGCGTATTCGGGGGTCGTGCTGCTCCCACACAAGCGCAGCCGCACTGCACTGCGGGTGTGACGCATGGCTTCCACCAACAGATGTTGGCGCTTGTGGTGCTCCAAGCGGCTGATGCACACAATTTCATCACCGTAGGGACCGGAAACGAACGACTCCGGCCGGAGCACCGGCGGATAGAGTACTTCGCTGCCTATCCCATTAAAACGCAAGAGACGCTCACCGACGATTCGGGAATTGGAAAAGATCGTGCGCGCTTCGAGCAGCGCAACGGTGTCCGCGCGCATGACAGCGGCGCGGAGCGCTCGCCAGCGCGCCGTGTCCGGCATCGGGCTATATGGCGTATTCCATAGATCGTAGTACATGCGGATATGGTGAATGAACCAAACCACTTTGACCGGGTGCTGCACCACATGCGCGGGAGGACGAAAGGTGATGATGCGATCGAAGAAGTCTTCCAGGCGAAGGAGGCGGAAGGCCGCCATTTGCTCCAAGATGGTGTCCGGCGTGTCCGTACTGGGGATGTAGATGATCTCCGACTGTTGTCCGTTCTCCAAGAGTTTGGCGTGCAACCACTCGACGATGTTCCGGCCGCCCCCGTACACGAGCGGAACGCATGAAGACACCAAACCCACTTTCACCGCGTGACGTTACCTGTCGAGCGCAATGCGCGAGCCGGCACGCCGCCCACCAACGCGCCGTCTGGCACATCGGAAATCACGGCCGCCCCCGCCGCGACGATCGCGTCCGAACCAATCGTGACCTTCGGGCAAATTGCGCTGCCAACGCCAACGAGCGTGCGTGCACCAACGCGAACAGAACCCGCGAGCGAGCAGCCGGGAGCAATATGCGCTGCTTCGCCGATGACATTGTCGTGATCGACGATCGCCCCTGTGTTGACGACCGCAAGTTCGCAAATAATTGACTGGGTCCCGATCACAGCGCGAGCCATCACGACCGCACCATCGAGAACCCTAGCCGTGGGAGAGACAAACGCCTGCGGGTGAACGATGGCCGGTAAAGCAAAGCCGAGATCGCGGAGCTTGCGTCCCAACGTTTGGCGCAAGCGATTCTCGCCAACGGCTATCACCGCCATTCGCACGCCTTTTGACAAAAGATCCGGCAGGATGTCATCGCTCCCTACAACGGGGACATCGAGAACGCGGCCTCCCCGCTCGGCCGGGTCGGTGAGACCAACGACCTCAAACCGTTGCAGAGCCAGCACAGCTTCGAGCACGACCTTCGCGTGAAAACCCGCCCCGACGATGACGAGTGGCGACGCGCTCATGCGAACGCAATGTTTGGGTAGCTGCTCGGGGGTCGCCGCAAAAAGAGCAGGTTGATCGAAAAGACTTCATCGAGTCCACTGCTACGAAGCGCGCGGCACTGGCCTGTTGCTTCATCGATCTCATAGCCACTAAAACCATCGGACACAAACGGTTCTAACCATGCCGCGTTGGTTACGCCGGCGCGCACCAGATGCGTCGGGCCGAATTCAACGATGACGGCCACATCGGGATTCTCCCCAATGATGCGGTGCATTCCTCGCCACACGGGTAGCTCGTAACCTTCGGCGTCGATCTTGACAAGCGATACTCGCGTGTGCTCGGGAACGGATTCATCTAACGTGCACAGAGGAACTTCAAGCGTGCGAACCTCGCCCTCAAGCGGAAGCAATGAGCTATGGCCGAGAATTTTTGCGGCATGCATCGTTGCGATCCCCGATTGGTCGCCGCAGGCGGCGGCCACGACAGAAACGCGGTCCGATACTCCGTTGAGGTACATGCTTCTGCGCAGCACATCGGCCAGCCGCGGAAGCGGCTCAAAGGCCAGGACCGATCCCGTGGTGCCGACTCGCTGGGCGGCAGGCAGCGTGAGCAAACCAATATTTGCTCCAACGTCCACGACCAGGTCGCCCTCGCGGATCAACTGCGTCATCACAGTCGTCGTGCCCGGCTCCAGCACACCAGTGTCCAGCAGTGCGGTGAGGAGCACGTCATCTTCTGCCGGAACGATCAACCGTCCGTAAGGCGTTTTCACCAAGACTTCTTGGCTTGCGAGTTGCACGGTTGTGGACGCTATCTTGTCGATGCGTGAATCTCGCAATGCTGGATGCGCTGCCACCCACGCCGGCGCGAACAACGAGCGGATCGCTTCAAGCCCGCGGCGCGCAGACAGACGCGCGCGCGTAGACAGATGCGCGACGACCTTTCGCCCGGGTGGGGCCACCCGCCCCAGCCGCACGCCTGCCCTGATTGCCTTTGCCATGCACACTCACTTCTTCGCCGCGCGGCAATTGTCCATCACGAGCGGTGACGATAGGCTTGGTATTTGCTCAAGAATTCGCGTGCGGCTTGCTCGTGATCGACGATCGGGCGTGGGTATTGTTCTGGCGTAAAAAAACCAAGCTCGGTTTGCTGCGACGCGCCGATCGCCCATGGCGCCAACGCCGCCGCCGTCGGCAGCTTGGCCAGTTCGCGACAGTACTTGCGCACGTACATTGCTTGCGCGTCAAAGAGTTGTGCCTGGCGTACTGGATTGTAGATGCGCGGATAGGCCGCTTGGTCCGAACCGATGCCCGCGATGCGCTGCCAGTTGCCCACGCATAGCGCCTCATCGGCTTCGAGCAGTTCTCGCATCCACAAGTCTCGTCCAATGCCCCAATCCAACCCCAAGTCGGCGGTGCAAAACGAGGCCGCAACGACCGCACCGCGCTGGTGCACGTGTCCGTACATGCACAGTTGGCGCATCGCTGCGTCAACCAAGGGGTAACCCGTCTTCCCCGATGTCCAGGCTTTGATCATCCGCTCGTCATGGGACCATTCGAAACCGCGCATCTTGGTCTGCAGTGGTTCGTCGTACACTTCGGGCGCGAAATATGCCAGGTGAATAAAAAAATCGCGCAACGCAAGCCGTCGCAGAAAGGCGCTCATCGATAAGCGCTCTTGTGCGAGGGTCCAGGTACGAGCCATTTTCTCAGCAACAGCGTGGAAAACCGTGCGCGGGCTCAGGAGTCCAAAGCGCAGGTACGCTGCGAGATCCGACGTCCCCACGCGGCCTGGGTACTCTGCATTCGTGCTGTAATCGGCGACGCGTGCAGAGACAAATCTTGCAAGGGCCCCCAGAGCCGCCGCTTCGCTTGGCTCGGGCATGTCGCGCGCCGGAGCTTGCTCTTCGATTGGGCCTGGGTCGGGATCGCGGCCTGTCGGAAGGGCAGTTGGCAGGGATCGCTCGACGGGCGTCGCTTTCCAGGCTTGATAGAACGGCGGAAAGACTCGGTAACCAGTGCCGGGCGCCTGCTTGCGTTGCGCGATCGCTTCTGGCTCGTGAACCACGCCGCCACCTAGCGAGCGCAGTTCAATACCCGCTGCGTTGAGGTGTGCTCGTACGTCTCGTTCGAGGTCGAGCTCTGTGCGGTCGAAGGCCCGCGCGCAAAAAACTCGCGTCGCGCCTAAGCGCTTCGCGGCCGCTTCAAGAGCTACAGCCGGATCGCCGGCGAGCATGCTCAGCGAGGCATCGGCTTTGCCGAGCGCCAGCTTGAAACTCTGCAATGCAGCAGTCGTAAACCGGCGCTGACGCGGATTGAGTTGTTGCGACGTCTGAGCACAATAGACGCCGTACACCGTCTTGGATGACGTCACGGCACTAGACAGTGCCGCGTTGTCGTTGAGCCGCAGGTCTCGGCGAAACCAGTGGAGGCTAACGCTCATATCTTTTTGGAAAAGCGAAGGGCGCCACGGTGTTAACCAGCGGCGCCCGATGCTTTCGTCCTAGCGAGTTCGCTATTTTAGCGAGGCGACGTAGGCGGCGACGTCTGCAACCTGCTTGTCCGTCAGCGGCAACTTCGGCATGCCTGAACTCTTGTCGACGCCTTGCGGATTGCGAATCATGTACGCGACTTGGCCCGCCTTCAGACCCGCACCCGCGAGCGTCGGGCCGACTTGCCCGTTCTTCCCGCCCGCGCCATGGCAGCTTGCGCAATTCGCCGCAAACACTGCCGCCCCGGCGGTCGCATTACCCGGAGCGACTTTCGCAGCTGGCAACTTGGCAAGCGGGATTGGCAGGCTGGCCTGTGCCGCAACCGTGTTTCCAGACGATGCCATCGTCGCTGCGTTTGAAGACGACGACATCGAAGTTGCGCCAGTGTCCGACGAGTTTTGGCTCTTCGCGCACGAAGCAAAGGCAAATCCAGCAACGATGAGGGCGATGAACAGAAGGAACAAATTTTTCACGGCAACTTTTCTCCTCAAATAGAGCGCTGAACTCACAGGCGGTTACCCGGTTTGCTCGGCCAATCCTCCCTTTTCTTCGCGAACGAACGCGAGAGCGACGGCCCCGACGGTAACGAAGATCGCTATGAGAGCGAAGAGCAAGCGGTAACCGAGCGCAAGATCGCCAGAAGCGATGCCAATGCGATCGACGAGGAGGCCACCGATGATCGGCGCCGCGACTTGGGGACCTGAGGCGCCGATGTTCCAGATCGCCATGAGCGCCCCAGCCCTGCCTGGAGGGAGCAAGACGCACGCCAAGGCCCAGTCGACGGAATAGTATGCACCCCAGCCGATCCCGAGCAGCGCGGCTAACGGCAGCAAGCCATTCATGCCGCGAATGAGGCTCACAGCCGCGGCACCCACGGCTAGCATCGCGAGTGCCCCATAGAGGATACGCTTCTTTGGCACTTTGTCTCCGGCGATGCCCGCGGGCACGGTGCCGATAAGCGCACAGCCCGTCATGATGAGAAGCAAATTCAAACTTGTTGCGAGATAGGCGCTCACGTGCTGCGCAAAACGAAGATAGAAGGCAAAAAATGGGAGGATCAAATACAGGCCCATGCTGACCGCGGTGCGTGAGCCGATCAGCCACGCGAAACTCGTGCGTGCCGGCCATGTGGTAGGGAGGCCTGTGGGTTGTTCGGGGGGCCGGTCTGCTGGAATACCGAGCAACGTGATGCAGAGCGTGACCAAAAGGACGATTGAAAGCGCGCTCACCAAATGAACGAGCCCAGCCGTGAACATCGCAGCACTGACGGTAGGCCCCGGCTGGCGGATGAACACGCGCGCGAGCAGCAGGCCGCCAGCGCTGCCGCCCAACCGGAAAAAGCCCATGTACGCGGAGGCTCGGCTGCGCGAACCCACGGCAACGCGAGTTGGCATCAGCGCCTGGTAAGGTCCACCCGCGACATTGAAGGCGATCTGCACGACTGCGAAAGCCACGAGTACGTAGAAAAAAGATGGGGCCAGCGCGAATGCGTACAAGCCAACAATATTGACGATCGTTCCCACTGCGATCAACAGCTGGTGGTGACCACGTCGATCGGAGAGCCTGCCGGCCCCGTACTGGGAGAGAATGGACAGCAGCGCTCCAGAGCCGGACAGCACAGCGGTCGCCGTACCCAGGCTCGTGGGAGGGAAAAAGCGCGCGATCTGTCCCTGCAGTGCGGCGCCCAGCAGCGCCGACCATTGCAATTCCCACGCGAACCAAAAGACGGACAGGGAAAAGAAGTTCTCTCTACGCATGGCGCTCGAACACAGATCCATGTTTTTGTACGTAGTCGACGTCGAGCATGGAGTCGCAATCCATCGCGAGCTCGGGGTACGCGCCCAAAACTGCAACAGCTTTGCCCCCCGTGAGTCGGGAAAGCCGCTGCACCACATGCTCCACGCTCAGGCGACCGAGCATGTGGCGCGCCAGAATCGGCCAGCCCAGAAGCGACGCCATGGCAACCTGACTTCGCCTTGCGGTGAAGCAACGGCGCAGCATTTGTTCGTTCGCAAGGGCGAGCTCGGTTGAGACAACGCAAAGACTCCCGCCGGTCCAGTACGCATCGCCAACACGCGCGAATTTGGTCCTCCCGCCCGGAAACGCGGCGAGAAACTCCTCACGCTCGTAAATCGGATAGGCAAAGTCAGCGTCATCCGGCACGCGCGAAAGAAAATCGTCGACGTGGGACACCGTTACGAATGGCAGGTCCGAAGCGCAAAGCAGGGACCTGCGCGTTCCAGCCGCACGTAAACCAGCGAGCGCGTTCTCTTCGCCCGAGCTTCGCTCATCGAGCCAGAGATCGACGCCGCTCACCACCGTGCGGATGCTGCTTGGCCCGACAACGACGATGCGACGGACGCTGGACGCGTGACCAACCGCGGCGAGAATCATCTCGAGCGGCGTCGCGTTGCCGACTCGAATAAGCGCCTTGATCTCGCTGCCCGTGCGCACGGCTTCATCACGGCGAAAACGCCCCGCGGCCAAGATGACGGCATCGACCGGTTCCACTATATTCGCGTGAGGTCCAATCCGCCTGAAGCTTCCAAAACGCGCGCGACATCGTCGACCCGCGCGGATGGTGCGGCCACAATCAATGCAAGCGACCCTTCATTCATGCCGTCGATCAGACGAAAGCCTGCATGAGCTGACTGTTGAGGCGCAAGTGCCGCACCCAAAACAGACCCGACGAATAGACCTAAAACGAAAAACAAGAGTGCGTTTGCCAGCGGTTGCAGGTCTGCCGGAACGGGAATCTCGTGGCCTGCTGGCGTGAAGCTCAAGAGGATGCCGGCAACCATGCCGAGCGCTGCTCCCCAAACGCCGGCGCGGTCGACCGCACGCCGGGCAGTCGCCTCACCGCTGTACTCACCCATACCGCGAAAAGGGTCATCGGCCAGCAGATCTGCGACCACGCCGCTGCGTTGCGCGAGCTGGTTTGCTCGCTCTTGGGGCACCGCTCCCACATGCACATCGTGAGGCGCAATGCCGGCGGTCAGCAACTGTTCGACCGCCTCGGTCAACGCCGCCTCGGTAGAAAAAACGCAACCGATAGCGCGGGGCGTCAAAGGAGCTGGCGCACCTTGGCCAAAGTGGGCAGCGATGGATTCCGACAACCTTGAACACCCCGCACAAGCAGATGTGACGTCGCGCAGCGGCGTTCTCGTCGGCCGAGCCGTAACCATTCGAGCGAGCAACCCGCCCCCACCCTATTTCACCGATGTCCACAGAAGCTGGATCGGCAAAACCGGTCGCGTGCACGCGATCGTCCCTGCGATACCGCGCGACAACCCACTGGTCAAAGTCGGCTTTGACGAAGGAACCGAGATCGTGTTCTATCGTCTGAGCGAACTCGACGTTCATGAGGACACCCCACCTCAGGATCCACGCAAACACGGGCAGCGCGGCAGCCACCTCCCGAACTAATGTAGCAGCGGACCTTTAGGTCTAGTAAATGTAGTGTCGCGAATTTATTCGCGACGAGCGTGAATGGCGGAGATGAGCCACGCTAGACCGTCGACAACACGCGGACCATTTCGCTCGAGTGTATCGTCCGAGGGAGGCCGCACGACGCGCCCTGTTTTCACAGCTCGCATGCTGCGCCACGGTTCTCGCGCCATCACATCCGCGCCGAATTGGGTTTCACGCGCCACAATGATGACGTCGGGATCGGCTTTGAGGAGCCATTCACTGCTGACGTCTGGATAGGGCTGATCGATGCCGCCGGCGACGTTGACGCCCCCCGCCAACCGAATAAGATCGTCCAAAAAGCTGTGGGCGCCAGCCGTAAAGCCGGGCAGATCCAACAAGAAGAAAACCTTAGGCCGGTCGCGATACCCCGATGCCACGTGAGCCAGCTCCCCGAATCGTCGATGCAGAGCGGCAGCCAGGCGGTGCGCGCCCGGCTCATCGCCGCATGCTTTCCCGACCCCATCGATATCCTCAAAAAGATTGTTGAGATCGCGATTGGGAAGATATTGGACTGGAATGTGAAGCTGCGACGCAATAGGCGCGGCCTCTCGTTCTTGATCGTGCAGCGCGAGAACGATCGTCGGTGCGAGCACGCTCAGTCGCTCGAGATCGACCGTGACAAGATCTGCAACGTGGGTGAGGCGCCGGGCAGCGACCGGATAGTCATCGAAGGTTGTATCGGCGACGAGCTTTGGACCGCACCCGAGCGCATAGGCAATCTCGGTCAGGGATGGCGCGAGGGAGACGACGCGAACGGCCGATCCTTCCGTTTGCGCTGGCGAGATGCTCGCGCACGCGACAACCGCAACTGCGCAGGCCACGCGCAGGCGCAGGAATGCCACTATCGCGTGGACACCCGAATGGAAAAGGCCCTGCCGATGACGGGATAGCCAAGCACATCCTCAGCGCTCGAGTTGTTTTCCAGATTGTCGACTTGCAGCGTCACGGCAAACCTGCTACTGATCCTCTTCTTGACGTGCACGCTCGTGGTTACGTAGGGCCGCATGAGTTCGGTATTGGCTTCGTCCGCATAGCGACGCCCGACGAACACGGTGTCCAGCCCATAGGTCCACGTGCCGCGCGCAACCCATGCCGTGGCGGAGGCAGTTGCGGTAGGTCTGTACAGCAGCCGGTTGCCGGAAAATGCAAGAGCGTAATCCACCGCGCGGAGATAGTCGGTGTACGCGATCGAAGCGTGCGCGAAACGCCCGAGGTCGCGCGAGATGCTCGACTCTATCCCGCGGACGCGAGCCCGGCTCACGTTGACGGGGTGCACGTCGCCGAACTTGTCGAACGGCACGTTGATGATCAAGTTGTTCGTGTCTGCGCCGAAGTACGCGAGATTGAAATCACCATGCGACCCTCTTGCTCGAACACCCCCATCGAAGGTTGCGCCGTACTCAGGCAAGAGCGCAGGATCGCCATAGCCTGGATAATAGCGTTCGTCGAGATTCGGATTCCGAAAGGCCCGGGCGTAGTTCGCGACGAGATCAAACGCATCGGACAATTTGAGAATCGCGCCGGTTGATGGAACACTCACCGGTTTCGTTCCCGCGGACTGTTCGTTTCGAACTCCGGCGCTGACCGAGAAGGGCGAGTTTGGAGCATGCTCCTCATCTTGAAGGTACAAGGCGCTCGTCGTGTCGCGAGCCACGCAGGGTTTGTTCTTTGCGATGCCCTCACATTGCACCGGAGGTCCGCCGTACGGCACGCCTGCAAAAGCGAAATCGAACAATGCAGTGTCGTTCCCCGCGTCATAGCCGGTCGTCACGACGTTTGATTGCCCGACCTCCATCGTTGCCCGCAGCGCGATCTGCCGAGAATTTGCGTTGCCTTGCGTGTCGTACGCAAAGGGAGGTGTCGGATCGTAAAAATGCAGGCGGCGACCATCAGTTGAGAGTTGCAATTCGAATTCGCTGCGCGCGAGGGGAAGATCGAAGTCCAAGTTCATTCTTTGATAGATGCGCTGCTGGCGAGCGAGCCCACTTGGTTGGGCGGGTCCAAATGGTGAAAAAACACTTCCGGGAGATCCTATGTTGGATGCATTGTTTTGCAGCGTTGCCGCCGCTAAGACCGCGCCGAGACGGCCATTGAGATTCACGCTCGTATTTTCTTCTTTCGCGTCGTCATTGGTCCGCACGCCCGCCGGGTACAGAATCCCATAAGCTGGGTAGGCGAACTCATTGTTGGCGGAGACCGTTTGCACGTCAACGCGACCCAAGAAATTCTGCGCCCCCAGTGTCACGCCCAACCCGCGCGTGAACTCGCCGCGATATCCCCATTGCGCGATCGCCGTCGCGCTCCCAGCGCTCACGGGTTCTTTGGTGACTATGTTGATGACGCCGCCCATAGCGGCGCTGCCATAAAGGGTTGACGACCCGCCTTGCACCACCTCAATGTGGTCGATCGTGCTCGCCGGCAGCGTTGAAAAATCAAACGAACCGGTGTCTGGTTCGTTTGCCGGCAACCCGTTGATGAGAATGAGCGTCTGCGACGTGCTTGCGCCTCGCAGCGCAACCGTCGCGAGTGAGCCGTAGGCGCCATACTCTTGCACGACCGTGCCCGGTACGAAGCGCAAGGCGTCGGCCGCTGTCGCTGCGCCGAGTCGTTCCAGATCGGCGGCGCTCAGAATCCAGACATGACGGGAGGTGCGGCCGATGGGCGTCTGGTGGCGTTGCGCGGTCACAACCACGCCGCTCAACTGCTTTGGCGCGGGCGTCGCGCTCGGGCCTGGTGTTGGCGCAGCCAATGACGGGATCGCTGCGGCAAACCCGACGACGGTAACGACCGTGAGAACAATAAGGGTGCGCACGCTGTCCGGTCCTTTCCTTACGTGGGTAAGCAAATGAGATAGCCCTCGTGCGGATGATGGTGCGTGGAGACGGCGATGCCGTAGGCCTCGCTGAGCGCGCGGGCCTCGAGCACTTCGTCAGGTGGCCCCATTGCGAGCGCACCGTTCGCAAGCAGAGCAACATCATCTGCAAAGCGTGCCGCAAGCGTCAGGTCGTGAACGGCGGCAACGACCGACACGCCGGAGCGAGTCAACTCCCGAAGCATTTTGAGGATCTCGATCTGGAAGCGAAGGTCAAGGTGCGTGGTCGGTTCGTCGATGAGCAACACGTCGGCGCACGTTGCAAGTGCGGCTGCGATCCAAGCACGTTGTACTTCTCCAGCGCTCATGCTGGCGATGGGATCTTCATACCGTTCCGAAAGATTGCAGCGGGCGAGCGCCGCGTGGATGCGTTGCTCGTCGTCGGGCGCTAGCGTCCACTGCCAGAAGCGGCGGTTCGCCGCAAGTCCGTACGCGGCAAGATCGACCGGTGTTAAATCGCCCGGCGGATCCATAGACGGCGCAATCAGCGCAACTTTGCCCGTGCGGCTCACCCGGCCCGCAGTCGGCTTTTGCACTCCCGCAAGCACCCGCAAGAGCGAAGACTTCCCGCCACCATTAGGTCCGATGAGCGCGACAAAGCGCCCCGGCAACACGGCAAAGTCCACCCCCTCGAAGACAGGTCTTGCCCCGTACGCAACCGTCAGTCGCTCGCCGCGTAGCATGATTAGAGTTCGACCGGCCGGCGAGCGATCACGAGAAAAAACGGAACGCCCACGAACGCAAGCAAAACGCCAAGGGGAACTTCGCTGGGCGGCAGCACGGTTCTGGCCAAAAGGTCGGCAATGGCCACCACGATTGCACCACCCAGCGCACTGCCGATGAGCAACCAGCGTGCATCGCCGCCGATAAATCGACGCAGCACGTGCGGTACCATCAAGCCGACGAAACCGACGATGCCGCTCACGGATACGCACGCCGCGGTAATGAGCGCGGCCGCCGCAATGATGCGCCAGCGCGCCGCGAAAACGGTCAGGCCAAATCCGAGCGCGGCCGCACTCCCCAATCGAAGGAGATTCAGCGCGTGCACTTGCGAAAACGCGGCAGCAACGCCAATGCTAAGGTACGCAGCCATGAGGGCCAGATCTGACCAGCCGCGCCCGCTGATCCCTCCGGCCAGCCAGGCGAGAATGTTGAGCCCGCCCGCCTGCTCGCGCTGCAACAAGATGAGGGTCACAAATGCGCTGGCGAGGGCCGAGACCGCGACGCCGGCAAGGACCAGTCGAAGGCTGCCCGCCGGCCCATCCGATGCGCCAATCCAAGCGACGATCGTTGCGCACGCGAGCCCTCCAAAAAACGCGAGCGCTGGGATCAGGGCAAAGGTCACGCCGAGCGCAAACCCTGCAGAGGCTGCAAGCGCTGCGCCGGCGGCGACACCGGTAATATACGGATCCACCAACGGATTGCGAAACATCGCTTGCAACATCGCGCCTGCCATGCCGAGACCGGCACCAACGGCCATTGCGAGCAGGACGCGTGGCAATCGAAGATCCCACACGATGGCATGCGACGTTCCAACCACGCTTGGATGGAAAAGCGTGAAGACGATGGCGGAGAGAGGCAGACTGACGCTCCCTATCGATAAGGCGAGCAAGGCTGCGCACGGCACGAGGAGCGCGAGCACGATCAAACGGCTTGTTCTGACGTTGCGCCGAACGTAGGCGGGGCGGGAGCGTTGCAAGGGCGACGCGCTTGCGCCCCTCGGTGAGGGTGCAGTCCCGCTTGCCCCAGCGGAATGGATCATCGCATAAACCTCTTGAGCGCGAAGAGGCAGTTGCTAAGAACGGCTGGGCAGGTCTCCTGGCTCTCGGATCAAGGCCTTCGTGCCGGTGCCTTCCCTTCCGGAACGGAAAGTGGCGCAACCGACGGCTCCCCGATGACAGTGGCGCGACCGCGCCGGATTTTCACCGGCTTCCCTGGCGCCCGGGCCGTGTGGTGTCGCTGTTCGAATCACCGTACGGTGAGCCCTGCACGCACCGTAGGAACTCGCGATTGACCGCAGGAAGGACGGGCGCTCCCATGCAGTATTTCGAACCGAATTTTGTTGACGAAGCGCTCGTGCTGCTCGATCGATTCGGTTCGCAAGCACGTCTTCTTGCGGGAGGCACGCGCCTGGCGTTCGCGCTGCGCGGCGATGCGGACAAGGTTGGCGCGCTCGTCAATCTCAAACGGATTAAGGAGCTTTCCACCGTCAGCCTGCGCGAGCAGACGCTGTATGTCGGAGCGCTCGCCACCGCCGCAACGATTGCGTCGCATCCCGCTGTGAGACGACATGTTCCCGTGCTCGCGCAGGCCGCGATAAGCATGGGGGCGCGCCAGCTCCGCAGCGTTGCAACCATCGGCGGCAACGTTTGCTCGGGGGATCCGGCTTCCGATCTTTGTGTTGCTCTCCTAGCCTGCGACGCGCAATGCGAAATCAGAAGGTCATCGTCAGATCCGGCACTTGTCGTTCCTATCGAGGAACTTCTCCGCAAGGGCCAAAGCGCGCTCGAACCGGGGTCGCTCCTCGTTGGCCTGCGCATACAACTTGGGTGGGATCGCTGCGCGTATCAGAAAATGACGACCCGACGAGCATTTGAAATGTCGCTTGTCGCCGTCGCCTTTTGCTGTCGCAACGGGCCATCGCTGGACCAACCTCGAGTTGCGATCGCCGGAGCCGCGCCGACGATTGTCCGCGCCCGCGAGGCCGAAAAAGTTCTGGCCGGGAAAGCCTTCACGCTCGGGCGTGCGCGAGATGCCGCACGCGCAGCCGGCGCGCGCGATGCCGCACCACAAACTGATTGGCGCGCGAGCGCCGAGTTTCGGCGCCAGCTTGTCGTGACGCTCACCGAGCGCGCGATCGTAGCGGCCTGCGGCGAGCGCTGATGCAACGAGTTCGTTTACAGGTCAATGGTTCCGTGCGCGAAGCGATGGTCGAGCCGCAGCTGTCGTTGCTCCGACTGCTGCGCGACGAACTACAGCTTACCGGCACGAAAGAAGGTTGCAGCGAAGGATACTGCGGTGCTTGCACGGTCCTCGTCGACGGCGAGCCGGTGAATTCGTGTCTTTTCTTTGCAGTCGATGCAGACCACAAAAACGTCACCACAGTGGAAGGATTGGAGGACGCCCAAGGCAGGCCGCATCCCCTCCAGTCGGCGTTCGTGCAAGAAGGCGGGCTGCAGTGTGGGTTCTGCACCCCAGGCATGTTGATGTCAGCCGTCGCGCTGCTCGAGGCCAACCCATCGCCCGACGAAAACGACGTGCGGCTGGCAATCGCGGGGAACATTTGCCGCTGTACCGGGTACCAGGCGATCGTCAGTGCCGTCGTTGCCGCGGCGGCGGTTGTGCGCAAGCAAGATGCGCAACGGAGTGCCCGCGAGCGTAAACCCATGCACTCGCGCCCCTAATCCCCACGGAGAAACCGATGACCGCGATGATCGGAAAGAAAATCCCACGAGCAGATGCACTGGCGAAGGTGCGCGGTCAAGCTGCTTACGTTGCCGATCTTGCACTCGAAGGATCGCTGGCGGCAACGCTGCTTCGGTCTCCACACCCATTCGCTCGAATCAAAGCGATCGACGTGACCCGCGCTGCCAAGATGCCGGGGATCGCTGCAATCGCCTTCAGCGGGAACACTCCAGCCAAGCCGCTGGATTTTGGCATCAAAGACCAGCACCTATTTCCCCGCGAATACGTACGGTATGCCGGTGAGCCTGTAGCAGCGATCGCCGGCGACACGATCGAGCATGCGCGTGCCGCTGCAGCCGCGATCGCAGTTACCTACGAAGTGCTCACGCCGGTGCAATCGATCGCGCAAGCTCTCGCGCCGCACGCCCCCCTCGTTCACCCAGACTGGCAAGCATACGAGAAAGGCGCGAACCGTGTCTTGCGCGGTAATGTCTGCGGTTACAATCGGATCCGGCGTGGCGACGTGGCAAGCGCCTTCTCCAGCGCCGACGTCGTCGTCGAATCAAAGTTTGAATTCTCTCCAGGCATCCCGGGCTACATCGAGCCGCGCGCGGCCATTGCGCGACGGGAAGCCGATCTCGGGCTCACCGTCTGGTGCGGTTCGCAGTCACCATATTCCAACCGCGACGACCTCGCGGCGTTCTTTGACCTACCGCAAGAACGCGTTCGTTTCATCAACCAATTCGTCGGCGGAGCCTTTGGCGGAAAAATCCTCATGGCGACGGAGTGGTATGCTGCCGCGCTCGCGTTGCAGTGCGACCGTCCAGTGCGCATGGTTTGGTCGCGGCAAGAAGACGGCCAAAATGTCTTCCCGCGACATGGCGGGACCGCAACGTTTCGTAGCGGAGCCCGAAACGACGGCACCCTGCTGGCAATGCAGGCGTCCTTCTTCTTCGACACGGGAGCCTACATCGGATACGGGTCGGGCACCGCGTTGATCGCGACGATGCTTGCGTCGGCGCCTTATCGCATTCCGAATATCGACCTCGAGGGCACGCTTGTGTACACAAACAAGCAAGTTGCGGGTCCGGTTCGCGCCCCCGGCGGGCCACAGTCAACCTTCGCAAAGGAGCTGCATCTTGACGAGCTGGCGCGTGTGCTCGCGATAGATCCTTTGGAATTTCGCTTGCACAATGCATGGGAGGATGGCGACGTCAGTCCCACCGGGCAGAAACTCGCCTCAGTGAGCGTGAAAGAAACGCTGCGCCGAGCCGCTGAGGCGATTGGCTGGCACCAAGAGCGCGCAGCACACCAGGGCGTCGGCATCGCCTGCTCGTGGTGGTTTTCATCGTGCGGGCGCTCGCAAGCCAATGTTGAAGTGCGAGCCGATGGGAGCGTGCACGTCTCCAGCGGCAACCCAGAAGTTGGCACGGGTTCGGCGGCGGGCGCCATCCCGCTGATCGTTGCGGATCGGTTAGGGGTCGATCCCCACGCAATCGTTCTGACCCTTGGCGACACGGCAACCGGCACGTACGATGGCGGCGTCGGCGGCAGCGCCTCGACCTTCTCGGCAGGGCAAGCAGCAAAGATTGCCGCTGATGATGTCCGGGACCAGTTGCTCGCACGAGCAGAGGAGGCTCTCGAAGCACGGCGCGATGACATCGACCTTCACGACGGAACTGCCTCCGTGCGCGGCGCGCCCGGTCACGCAATTTCCCTCGCGCAGCTCGCGTCGCAATCCGGCGGCGGCGCGATCTCCGCTACCGGCGAAACCAAAGAAATCAGCGAGCCGGAATTTGATGCTTCGCTCGTGCAGTCGCACGACTTTGCGAGCTGGCTTGCCCCTTCGTTTACCACGAGCGCCGCTTTGGTGGACGTTGATGCCGAAACCGGCCGCGTCCGGGTACATCGAATCGTCACCGCCCAAGATGTTGGCTTTGCCGTTAATCCTACCGGCATCGTCGGCCAAATTGAGGGCGGTGCGGTGCAAGCACTCGGTTTTGCGTTAAGCGAAGAACTGCTCTTCGGCGCAGGGGGAATCATCAACACTGGTTTCCACGACTACCTCTTGCCCACGGCTGTCGACGCTCCGAAGCTCGATGCCATCATCGTCACGTCGCCATCCAGCGAAGGACCCTTTGGCATGAAGGGCGTCGGCGAACCGCCGGTAACGACACCAGCTGGTGCGATCGGCAATGCGATTCGTGACGCCGCAGGAGCGGTTCCTTACACGACGCCGATGACGCCGGAGCGAGTATGGCGCGCCTTGCGCGACGCAGCTCGCTAAGATCCTAACGTATACTCTTCGCGATCCAGATACACACCGCTGCACGGCTGCTCGTGGCACAGCGCCGGACGAAATTTGGACTTGCGAATGCTCAAGACTTCGGCCGCATCGATGTCGACGTTGCCGGACGACACGATGACCGAGACGCCGGTCACTGCGCCAGTCGCCGCAATTTCCGCGCGCACGACCACCACTCCGGACGCTCGCTGTTCCACCGCGCGACGCGGATAGTCTACCGGGTATTGCTGGAGCAGGCGCGGCGCGTGAAACGCTCCGAAGGGCTGTGGCGTTCCCACGTAGCCGGCGCGAGCGGCCGCATCGGCGTCGAGAGCCAAAATCTTACGGACAGCATGGTTCATAAGCTCGAGCACGACGTAGTCGTCACCCACCCGCCACACGCTCGCCACGCCGCCAGGCTCGCGCACGTTCGACGCGCCTGACTTTTGCATGGCAGCTTCTGCGCCGGATGCTGACATCTCAAGATATGGATAAGCGCTCGGCTGAACGAGCGGCGCGGCTTTGTTCCCCAGTGCTTCTGGTCTCGCGACCAAGATTTGCCTGGTAGCGAGCGTGTCGTCTGTCAACAAGTCAACGTCGAGCCCACCTGCACCGAACCAACGCCATTCCTGCCCTTCGTCGGTGCTTTCGACCAGCCCAGGGGGACCAAGCGCTGCGACGACCGATCCAATCGGCTCTCCGACGGTGACGCCGCCAAGCGTGACGGGCGCCGTTGTCGCGGCGATGGCTGCAAGCGCGAAAGCTGCGCTGGTGGCGCGCGCAATTCTTGACAGTTTCAATTTCTTGATGTTCCCTTTTCTCCCGTCGTCTCGAGCGCCGCGAGAAGATCTTGATCTTTCGCCCATCTCGGGGGTGCGCCAAAGCCTGTGGCGGTTGCGCTCGTGCGGGCGCGGCTCAGACCGTAGGCAAGAGCGCGCTGCTCCTCATCTATATACATCGATTTTGCGCCGAAACGCGCATAGTACCATGCAAACTTCGCTGTTTGGGCCGCACCGCGAGCCACATTCTCTCGGACGATCAGACCATAGGTGCGGGAAAATGCCATCGCGTGCGAGGTGTAGATGCGAGGAAAGCGTTCGTGCGCGACGCCGCTGACAAACACGTGCTCGAAGCGAAGTCCCTTTATTGCGACGATGGTGTCTGCCCTGGTGGCGCCCTTCACTTGTCGCGCAGGCCGCAACCGAACGCTTTCACGCGCGAGTCTCTTTTCGATCTCGTCAAATGTGGCAACGCTGTCTGCGGCCACGACCTGCGCGACTGCGGACGCGATTCGTTCGAGATCGTCAGCCAGGCGGGCTCGTTCGTGCGCGGGGGCGGCATGCCAACGATCCCGAAAGCCGCCGGCGTCAGCTAAGTACATCAAACGCGCTGTCGCTGACATCCCTGCACACACCAGGCGCCACTGCTCGAGATCATCGCGCAGCGAGCGCACAGCTTGTCGCGCCGGCTCGGAGAGACGCTCATCGGCAAGACCGTCCAGCATGTTGCGGGCGAGCGTGCCCCGCGGAGGACTCGAAGGTGTCGACTCAGGTGTGGACACGCCGACGTCGAGGGAGAGCTGCGCCTGTTCGGCTCCCTCGTGGCACAGCGTGCGCAGGCTCGCGTCCGAAAGCGCGGTGATGGGCGACGACAGAACTCGCAGCAAGTGAGCTTCGTCGAATGGGTCGTCGACGAGCGCTGCCAGCGCGAATAAGTCGGCGATCTCCTTCGGCCGCTGAAGCATTGACGACGGCATGAGGATGGGCAAACCCGCCGCTTCGAGTTGGCGCGCATAGAGCAGCGCGGCTTGCGCATTGCGACTGACGACTGCAATCTCTTCAGGCGGGCACCCTTGACTGATCAGTTCCGCCAACGCATGCGCAATCCAGGCCGACTCTTGCGCTTCGCTCTCGAAACGCTGCACCTGGACGGACGCGACGGCGGCCCTCGGCGGTAATTCGATGCGTTCTGTTTCCCCGAGGGCGAAGAGAACCGAGCGGCGCCCTTCGAATCCATCGACGCGTGCGCCCTCCCATCCCGCAAGCAAAACGGGAAAAGGTCTGAGGCGGCGCAGCAACCCAACGAGGGCGCCCAGCGCGGGTTCGCTGTCTTCTGCATCGTCGATGATGAGGACGTCAATCGACCCAGCGATGCGGTCGCACGCCTGTTCATCTTTTGCCAGCCACCGTACGGCCGCGCCGATGAGATCTTCTGGCGCGCGAAACGCAAAGCTGGAGGCAGCCCGCTGGTATTCCCGATAGAGCTGGGCGAGAATGATCGCGACGTCGCGCTCGGCCTTTCGCTGGATGGTCAAACTGGGCCCCGAAGCGCGCAACGCCGCGCGGCCCCGTTGGCTCGCGACGCGCCGTACGCCTTGCTCGGCAAGCAAGACCAGCGCGCGTTCTGTTTGCTCGCCGTAAAACGCTGCGAGACCGCGCGCGCAGCCTTCTTCAAATTCCTCGGGACTGATGCGCGAGCGCGCAAGCAGCGCGAACAGAGATGCCGCTTCATCCAAGAGCGTTTCTGGTTTGCTGAAGTAGGGCAGATCCAAATTGATGTCGCTGCGGGCGAACATTGGCCACCTCATGTCGAGCAAGCCGGCCGCCGCACGGGCAACGATCGCGCGCGTGGCTCCTGGTCCACCGACCCACAGCACGGGGGTGGTGCCAGCGCTTTGGTATTCCCCTCTCATCCACGCGGCAACATGCTCGGGGAGCGTTGCGATGTCAAAGTTCGTCGGGTTTTGGTCGAGCCTGCGAAGCGCGTCGGCAAAGGCGATGCAACCGGACTCATGAGAGGCGATAACAAGCGCAGTGAGCCCACGATCGCGGCAAGCCGTGGCATAGGTGGCCAATGCCGTTGTCTTGCCGCAGCCCGGCGGACCGCTGATCGCGCGAACGTCGCCCGTTCCGAAAGCGCGCTCAAGAACAACGCTAAGCACTACGCTCGACTCTGCTCCACTAACGGGCAAAAGCGCGTTCTCCTTCGATCGGACGCTCGCGACACGCGTTCGCGTAGGCACAGAAATGGCACGGCGGATCTTCACCCGCCGCAAAGTGCTCGACGCCTCCGTTCGCTAGCAGGTCGCAGCGCGCGAGCAGCGCCGCAAGCGAGGTGTCTAAGTCGTGGCGCGAACAGGCCGCGCGCAATACGCCGTCCACTGGCGGGGACTCGGTTGCCGCTTCGCCGTCCGGCAACAGGTCGAGCGCAAGAATCCACACGTCATCTCGGGGATCGCGAATCGAAACGAGGGCGATTCGAGCTATGTCATCGCCTGCCGCACGACGCATCGCATAGTAGAGCGCGAGTTGTGCCTCTTCGCCTCGACGAACCTTCTCGAGATAAGCGCCTGGGTCAGAATCGATGCGGCCGGTTTTGTAATCGTAGATGGTCACCGGGCCGCCCCCAAGTGGCTTGTCGATGCGATCGATGTAGCCGACAAAATCATACTCGCCAAGTCGCCGTCGCTCGAAGAGCTCGACGCCTGAGATCTCCACCGGCGACCGCGCCGACTCGGCCACGAGCCAGCGCACGTACTGCTCCGCCATCCGGCGCGCGCGCCAGCGTGAGGATTCATACTCGAGTTGCGTCGCGAAATCTGGCCGCGCTCTTCCGAAGGCTGCTTCAAGCTCTCGGTGCAAGCGGTCGAGAATGAAGGCGGGTTCATGGCGGCTCGGGACGCGAACCTCTCGGTGCAGCGCCTCGAGCGCATCGTGCATGACTCGTCCGTATGTCGCATGCAGCGATCCGGGATCGTCGAGCACCTCGCATAAATATTCATAGAAAAAGCGTCGCGGGCACTTAACATACGAGTTCAGCCGAGATGCAGAAAAAACCATCTTCGGCGCGCGGAGTGATTCAGCGGCTTCGAGCTGCGGCCAAGAGCGACGTCGATCCGCGCGCACGCGTTCCGCCAAGTACGCAGCGGCGCCGGCAGCACCCTCTGCCCTAACTTGGACCAAGACGCCGCTCGAGTAAGCGCGCGACAGGGCATCCGGTTCGCACCCAAGTGCCTGCGCGAATCGCGTTAATGCCACCGGTGCGCACGGCAGATCGTCGAATACTATCGTGCCGAGCTCCGGCTCGCTGCCTGCATATGGCAGGAGCAGTATGTCTTCGAGCTGCACTGCAAGCATGCTGTCGACAAAGGCGTCTACCCGCGAAGATGCATCCACATCGATCCCTGCGATGCTCCAAATCCGATCGGCTGCCTCCGCGCAGCGCAGCAATTCTTCTTCTTCGGCCTGCAGCGCTGGCTCACGGGCGAACTCCGCTGCGGTCGCTTGGGCCGCAGCGAGGGCCGGCATGAGAGCGAATGATTCACCTGCATCCCCGCGAGCCGAGTCGATTGCCCGCAAGGCCGCAACGCCTGCGTCCTTCGCATGCCCGCCGCGCAGCCGCACCAAGGACGCCGACAGCACCTCGCGGGGCGAGCCCGCAAGTCCGGCGAGCGCTTGGTGAAGGTTGGCTGGTTCGATACAAAATGGGGGCGCGCACAATAACGCGACGAGCTTTGTGGGGTCGCCGCAATACGCGGCACTGAGTATGCGAACGACGGCCTGCGCCGGCTGCGGTCTTCCCGCACCCGAGAGAGCGCCAATGAGAAGCCGCGGCGCGACCGCCGCTGTGAGGCCGTGCTGACGCAAAGCACCCAACCCGACCTCGAGGGTCGCGCATCGCTCGACATGCGCCCTTGGATCCGCCGGCGGGGGCGCTGGCGGCGCCAGCCCCGACGCCCGCAATTGCAAACGCGTCGAGTAGGCGACGCGCGCCACGAGACTGGTGGACCCGTCGACGTCTGCGGCCGCACACGCAAGCATGGCCTCGGAAACGCCCGCGAGGTCAACTTCGCAAGTGAGCTTGCACAGGTCGTCGCAAAAAATCGCGCGGTGCGCAGGGGACCATTGCGAGACGGATGCATCCACCCCCGCGGCGTGCATGACCGATGCTGCAATGGCCGTGCGGCGCGCCACGGAAAACGGTCGGGTTGCGCTAAGATCGGCGCGCTTCATACGCCTTTGGTTTCGCTTTTTGTAGGCCGGCAACCCGGTGTTTGAACTTATTCCTTTTTCGAGGCCTCCGCGATGAGCCGCTCGAGGCTCGCTTCAACGCGCTCGATCATAAGGGTAAGCAAGATGGACATATCTCCGCCATCGGCTTGTCGCAAACCGTCATAGTACTGCTTGCCGTCTATCAGGCGAACGATAGCCGGCGGATAGTTTGCCCAACAGAGAATTAAGTTGGACACCAGCCGGCCAACGCGGCCGTTGCCATCGAGAAACGGCGAAATGCTCAATATCTTTGCCTGCGCCGCAGTCGCTTTTGCCACGGGATCGGCAGGCGACTCTTCGAGCCACTCGGTAAACTCGCGCAACAAGGCTGGCACGAGGACGCTTTCCGGCGGCAAATAGTCTCGCCCAACCAGGCGTGTGTCGATGCGCCGATAGATGCCCGCATTTTCGTCGTCAATCGATGCGAAGAGCAGCGCGTGCAATTCGCGGATGCCATGTTCGGTGAGCGGCGCGCCGGAGAGCGCAAGCACTTCTGCCCGGTCCAACGCGCGATGCAAGTTGACCGCTTCCAGGTGCTCGCGCAGCGTGAGTCCCGAAACGGTCGTTCCGCGTGAGAGCACCTCTTCTGTTTGTTCGCGGTTAAGCCGGTTGCCCCGAACCGCATTGGAATGGTAGATCTCGTCGATACGCAGCTCGAACCGACACGAAGCCCGCGCCTGCGCTTCGTGCGGGTTTGCGGCAAACGCCAAGGCGCGCTCGTGCAGCTGACGGAGACGGTCATCGAGGCCGGCATCGAAGCGCAATCCCGTCGCGTCTTCAGAAGGCCGCTCTGGCCGATCGAGTCCAAAGCGTGAGAGGTCTATCCCGTGCTCGCGGAGCCATTCGAGGGCGATCGCCTCAAGTCGGCGCTGACGATAGGCAAGCCAGGAGCGTCGCGCTCGTGGATACGCTCGCAGAGCTTGAAGGAAGCGAGCGGAAGCCGGGGGGCCTGTCGAGGCTTCACGCAGTTTATCTTCCAGCGCGCCGTCGGCGAGCGTGGAAATAAAATCAGCAACGATCTCGTGGGCCTCGGCATGGGAGAGCGGTCGGATAAGAATAGCACTTGTGCGCGCGGACACGTTCGCGACGCTGGGATCGTCGGATGCATAGGGCTCGACCTTGCCTGAACTGGCCATAAAAAAATAGCGGAACTGCCCGCTTCGGTCGTCCAGGGCATCGGTGAGCTCTTCAAGTATGAGGTTGCGCACGATTTGGACGTGATGGCCGTTCTCCGCCAAACAGGCGACGCCTGGTCCCTGGCCTAAACTGAAGAGGCGGCTGGAAGCCTGCACCGCGCGACGGCTGAATGGAAAATCGCCTTCGTCAAAGGCCCTCGGACCGTTCGTGGCCTAAGTCATATTCTTCTGTACCGATAAGGTCCGGCGGCTGGCAACCCGATATTCTATACGTTGGCAAGCTTCGGGACCAAGCACTAGAGCCCGGGGTATCTGTCACACGCCCTGCAGAGCGCCTTTTTGGGTGAGACAAGGTTGATGTTCGGACTCCCACTCGCTGTAACAATCCTCGGTGCCATAAGGTCGTATCACTTAGAGCCGGTGTCGAATAATCTCGACGTCGAGCTCATGACCAAGGTGGCCAACGGGGACGGCGAAGCCTTTGCGGAGTTAGTCAAACGATACACCCGAATGCTCTACAACGTAGCATATCGCTACAACGCATCGTCGGCCGAGGATTTGGTCCAGGAGACCTTCCTGCGGGCCTATCAGCATGCCCGGACGTTCTCGGGTCGCAGCAAAGTATCGTCATGGCTGTATCGGATTTGCGTGAACGTTTGTCTGACACATCAGACGCGCGCCGGCAGTCCAACAATGGACATCGACGACGTCAACGAAGCCGAATTGCTCGTCCGCGAAGACGAGCGACCCGAAGTCATGGCGCAACGGGGCGAGACCTTCAGGGCACTGGAGGACGGCCTGCGGGCGCTGCCAAGTCAGCAACGCATGGTGTTCATTTTGAGAGAGTTACAGGGGCTGTCGTACGGAGAAATTTCGGACGTTTTAGGTATGAACGAACAAGCTGCGCGAACCAACCTGTGCCGCGCCAAGCGTCGGCTGCAGCTCTGGCTCGATCCGCTTTTGGTTTGAGGACGGGACGCTGAAAATGGAATGCTCTGAAGCGCTCGATCTTCTCTACGAATCGTTTGATGCCCAAATCACCCCGGCGCAAGCGGCGCTGCTCAATGGGCATCGTCGGACGTGTTTTGCGTGCGCCGGCACGTTAGCAAAAGCTCAGCGCTTCCAAGATCTCATTCGGCGCGTACCACAGCTCACGGTGCCGCGCGGCCTCGAGGCGCGCGTCATCGAGCGCGTGTTGCATAAATCGGCGAATTCATTCTCGCAGCAGATGAAGGTTATTCGGCCTGCGTTCTCTTGGCGCACTGCTTTGCGCCCAGCACTTGCATCCGGTGGCGTTCTCGCCGCTGCCCTGGCCGTGTTCTTCATTGCGCACTCGATGCTCAGCAACACCTTCCACCGGCCGACGGACCAAACCGTCGTGGCCACCGTGCAAGGCAGCTTACAAGATGTAGCACCAAACAAGCAAACGAGCGAAATCGACAGTACGGACACGCCCTTGTCCACCGGCGAAGTGCTTCGCCCGATTGGCGCGCTGCCGGCCATCGTTTCAATTACTCCCCACCTCGCGCTCATCATGTCGAGCGGGTCCGAAGTGCAGGTCGGCAAGCTCCACTACGATCAAAGCTCCGGCCTCGCTGACGTCATCTTTTTGAACCTGCGCCGCGGCACGCTACGAATAAACGAGATTCTTCACCGTGACGTATCGCCAGTGCAGGTCGCTACCAGACAAGCCACGTTTGTTCCAACCGGAACGACCTTCTCGGTCGATGCAAAGACAGACGCGACAGACCTGGCCGTCACCGCCGGCAGCGTTGCGGTGCACATGCCGGGGCGTGTCTTCAGCGTCATCGCGGGTCACGGCGTGCACATCACGGCAACAGACGTCGTACGCAACGTGCTTCTCGGCAAACACCCGAAGGTCAACCCGCTACCCTAGCCCCAGACGCCTTTAATATCCCGCGGCAGCGCCGTCGCTTCGCGGATCCCACCCACCGCTCAAAACGCCACTTGATCGATCGATAAGAATCGCGCCGGCGTGACCCATCGATTCTTCCCATGCACCCATGACGAGCACGTCATGGCCGCGAGCACGCAAGCCTGCAATGCACGCGTCGCCCAAACGAGATTCAACATGCAGGCGCGCCGGCTCGCGTTGATCTTGCGTGGCCCAGCGCCAGCGCGGACGTTCGATCGCGTCCTGCGGATTCATGCCCAGGGCGATCGTCGTCGAGAGCTGTAGCGCTATTTGGGGCTGGGCATCGCCCCCCATCGACCCATATACAAGATGCGGTTTGGCATCGCGCAAAAGCATGCACGGCATGAGCGTGTGAAAGGGCCGCTTCCCGGGCGCGAGCGAGCGAAGTCTGCCCTCGGAAAGGTCAAACGACGTACCGCGATTTTGCAAGGTGACGCCCAGCTCTGGCATGACGACACCCGCGCCGAAGCCATGGAAGAGCGACTGAATGAATGAGGCCGCATTGCCGGCGCCATCGACGCAGGCGAAATACGCGGTATCCCCTCTATCAATGTGCTGCTCGACTGGCAGTCGCGCCATGTAGGGATCGATGCGTGCAGCGTGCGCGAGCGCCCGCTCAGGTTGTAACATCGCCCTCCATTCGTCGCCGGCGTTCGGGTCGGTAACAACTCCATCTCGATCCTCAATCGCCAGGCGAATGCTTTCGACGGCGCCGTGGACTTGCGCCGCGCTACCCACTTCGAGCGCTTTGCCGTTCGCATAGGCTTCGTACGTTTGCTGCGCGATGAGCAAAGTGAGACCTTGCGAGTTGGGGGGAACGGTGAGAGACTCAAAGCCGTAAAACTGTCCGGCAACCGGCTCGCAAAATGCTCCGCGATGTTCGGCAAAGTCTCTCGCCCGTAGTGGACTGCCGATCGCTTCGGCGCGCTGTGCGATGGACCGAGCGCCGTCGCCTTCGTAGAACCACGCTCGCCCAAAAGCAGCGATGGAACGCAGCGTGGCGGCAAGTTGCGGATTCCGAAAGACGTCGCCGGTTTGGCTCGGCCCATGGCGCAGAAACAATTCCGTTGCTCCCTCGTCAGCTGCAAGCACTTCTCGCAGTCGCTCGATCGCGCTGACGAAGCTGCGCGCGGCGGGTGCTCCATCGCTTGCATAGGCGATCGCCGGGCCCAAAATGCGCTCCATTTCAAGCGAGCCGAAGCGGCCAGCCAACGCGAACCATGCATCAACGGCTCCAGGGACCGTGAGAGCGGCCGCTGGACCGCGCTCGGGAATGACGTGATGGCCGGCGCTGCGGTAGTAGTCCAGCGTCGCCAGTTGGGCGGCCGCTCCAGAACCATTGTAACCTGCAATCTCGCCGCTTTTGGCATCGTAGTAAAGGAAGAACGCGTCGCCGCCAATGCCAGTCATGTGCGGATACAGAACGGCGAGCGCTGCGGCCACGCCGATGATGGCGTCGGCGGCGTTGCCACCATCCCGCAGAATCGAGACACCCGCTTGGGTCGCAAGTGCATGGGGTGCCGTGACCATAGCTTGGCAGGCGAGGGCACTCGACTGGGTCACAGTGGATTAGCTCCCACTTAGGATCGGCCAGGCACGATAATCTGTGACGGCAGACCACCTGCGGCCTCTTCGTCGAATGCGGTTCCATCGACACGTAAGAACTCTTCCATGCTCACAATACGCTCGCGACGGACGAAAGAATGGTGGCGCGCGACGATCCCCGCTGTGACATCCGCGACGTTGCGCCCACCAAACGTGACTGGCCAACTCGGATAGACGAAGCCCGGACCCATAGGAAGCGCCCTTAGTGCTAAGGGCGACTCATCCTCGATCGTGACGTCTGCGCGCTCGAGCGGCAGTACATCCTTGCTCCCACCATCATCCGGCATGATGGGACGGCAGCGAGCAAAACCCGCGGACCATTGTTCCAAAACGTAGAGGCGCATGCTGATGCTTTGCCACGTACCGAGCAGCGCAAGCCACACAGGCGTGACGATCGGCCCGCGTTCCGCGAGGTATTCTTCCACGGCGCTGCGTCCATATTTCGCCGGCCGATAATCGAAAATCAAATAATCGAGGAGTCGCGATGCACGCGTTTGGTCGAGCGGAGGCCGCCAAAATGGAAAGCGTTCCGCGGCGATGGCTTCGGGTGTGACTCCCGCGCGTTGCGTCGCGTAGCGGCCTAATTCGCGCAGCAGAGGCAAGCCATGTGCTTGCAGTTCGCGGACAAACTCTTCGCGTTGCGCCTCTTTACCCAGGCAGCAGCGCTTGTATTTTTTGCCGCTCCCGCATGGGCACGGATCGTTCCGACCAGGTGTTGGCATCGCGAAAGGCTTCCACCCCGTGCCGATGCTTTTCCCTCTCCCGCAATCCGATAACTCAAAAGCGAATGTATCGGAAGCTCGTGCTCCAGTCGGTGGTCTGTCTGGCCTGCTGCGCGTTTGGTTGCGGGGTTGCTGCGCGCGGCAACTCGCCCGCATCGTGGCAGCTTGCGCTGCGCTTGTATCCTGGCGAACGGATCACCGAGCGGATGTATGAAAATGATAAAACGGATTGGAAACTTCCCGAACGCCGGCTGGAGCGATTCCGCAAAGCGGGCGTCATTATCAACGAAGAGGAGCACATCACAAGCCTCATCGCGGCAAACGTTGTATCGGTCGTTGACGGGATCGCACTCCTTCGGGGTACCTCAAGCGTCACGTCATTCGATGTCCCCCGCAGTCATACACAGACGTCCCAGCAGCCTTTTATGTCTGCAGTCGCTCCAAACAACATGTCTATCGCTCTTGCGCGTATCCCTCTTGAGGATGCTGCTATGGCTCAACTACCGGGCACGCCGCTGCGACTCGGCGAGCACTGGCAGACCCGCCTCGCGGTGATAACAAACCTTGGCAGCGGTCACGCAGTTTTCGATCACGAGGTGATGACGCTCGACAATGGGCTGTTGGAGATTGCAGTCCATGGCGTCGGCGCGATCACCGGGACCGAGTACCATCTCCCCAAGCTGCTTCCCGGCACGATCGACCTCGTCGGGAGTGCCTGGTACGACCCAGCAGCTGGTTTGATCGTCCGAGAAAGCTACTTGGTACGCAATCGCATCATCAAGCCTATGGACGGCGAGGATAGCGGCTTTGACGAGCGTTTAACGGTGGACATCGCCACACGAAAGATCTAACCGCGATGTATGTCGTTGTCGCGAATTTATTCGCGGCGTTTTATGGCGACGTCAGCATTAGGGGCCAGGATAGACGAGCGCAAAGTTTCGGAACCAGAGTGACCCTTGCTCTCGTGCCGTTTTGTTGGGCTCGACCGCATAAAACCTCGTCCAAACTATAGGCCATGCCGCTTGCCTCGGAATAGCGACACGTAAGGTTCGCCAACCCTGCCAATCGACGTTGCGCGCAATCGTCACGCTCTCGTTGTTGCCATCCGCATTCTTGTAGCCACCTCGAAGCCACTCTCCGTTTTTGTCGCCGTAAACATCAATCGACAACGCGATTGGCTGTTGCGGCAAGACAAGAGACGTCTGCGCATAGGCGGCACGGGTTAGTTGGGTCGACGAGAAGTCGTAGGCCAAGCGTAACGCGCTCGAGCCGTCGGGCGCCGTGCTCGCATCGACTCCGCCCGGCAGCCCATCTGGCCGCGAAGCATAATTCCACTGTCCTGCAGCGGATCCGGGCGCGGGCACGGCTTGGAAAATCTGCTGGTGATCGCCGGAAAGCACCACGGCCGATGCGCTCGCGCCACCTACTCGCGCTATCACGACATTGCGCGCGGCACTCCGCCGTGCAACGAACGTGCCATCCGGGAGCATCCGACCATCTCCGCCGGACAAGTTCCATGATACCATCGAAGGATCGACCTGGATTGGAATTCCATCTTTGGTCGCCGCTGCGATTGAAAGATGGACCTGGCCGCCGGTGGGCGCCGCTTGATCGGCACCAACGATCTGTAATTCGTCAACGTTCGAGACGATAAAGGTATCGAGCTCGGCCGCGCTTTGAGGAATAACCGCGTGAACGCGCACTGGACCGGCATGCTGCGCCGAGAGCAGTCCGTTGCGATCGATCGTCGCAGCCGATGCCGGCTCAACCGAAAATGCGACGCTTCCCAGCGCGAGCACAACCGGCTGGTCGTTGGCGTCAATGGCGTTGGCTTCTATCTGAAGCTTGCTTTGTTCGAGCACCACGGGAATGGGATTGGTCGGATGCAGCACGAGCATGGTCGGCGGCCCGACCGGGGCAGCATTCAGCACGAAGAAGCCGTCAGCGATCGAGCGCTCGCGCCCATCTGAAGGAACATTGGCAACGCTCGTTCGCTGGTCGCCGAGCGGACGGACGACCATCTCGCTTGAGCCGCCGCTGTCAAACGCCATTGCGGTCGAAGCTCCCAAAGCAGCAAACAATGCGGAGAGTTGTGGGCGCGTTAATCCAATGGAGCGCGACGGCGCTCTTCCGTCAACCACAACGAGCCACAACGTGGCGCCGTCCTTGGAAACACCCGCACCGGTTACGGGATTGCGCACGTCGGTTTCCTCGGGGGCGGGTGGCGCGGGATCGACAACTGGCTGACCATCCCGAAGAAGCAACGGGCCGCCCCCGACGGCAAGCTTGATCGCAGCGAGCGAAGGATCGCTTTGCGTGGTAACGGTCACCGAGTCCCCGGAGTGAAAATCTCCCACTAACGCTTCTGCCTTGTCGCCATGGGCAGCAATGCCGATTTGGCCCGCATCCAAACGATCGAGCATTGCGAGATTGCGATCGATTCGCGCAACTGCGTACGTTCCCGCGGCCGAAGCAGGAGCGAGCACCATTTCAGTCGCTCCAAAGGCTTTACCGAAACCGAATTCCGGCGTGAGTTCGGCGAGATCGACCGATCCTGACCATTCGTTCACCGAAGAAAGGTCGAGATGGGCGTTCGAGGTCGAGTCAATGCTTGCGTGCCATGCAATCGGACCCATAGAGATCGCATTGTGCGCGTCGACCATAAACGTTGCTGCATTGTCTGGCTGGTGCAGAACGCGTCCATCTGCGATGACGACGCCCAAAGGCGTACCTGTGTCGTTGATATCAAAGTAATCTGCGTTGATGCCAAGCTCGGCGCCAAGCCTGTCCGCCAAGCTGGTCAAACGCTCGCCGGGGCCGATGATGCCGTTGCCGTGCGTGCCCACGTCGAACGCGACGTATGGGTTGCGCAAATCGATCGTCGCCACGCTCAGTTCGAGCGGTCCGTCGCTCGTTGCAAGCTTCCAGCGTTCGTACATCACGCCTGGCGCGATGCGTGCGCCTTCGACCGTGGAGGTTGTGATCGTGGGCCAGTTTGCTGGCTGCGGGAAATTCGAAATTGCGATGAGTGCGGGCGCCGGCGTCTCCACAGCGCAGACTCGGGCTGGATTCGCAAAGCCAGTGGCGCATAAGGCGGTGACGAGCGCGAGAACGCGGAATGACACGCTGCGCGTGATTCGAGAGGAGCCGGCTCTTTGCCCTACGCCAAGAAGCGTTTCTTACCCGCAATAACGGCAGCAGCAGTCGTCCTTGCGTTTGCTTGCGTGGCTGCAACCGCCGCTACCAGTGCTCCTCCGTTACATCTCGCGTGGCGCGCGCCGAATGGCAACGCCCAGTGGAGTGGGCTATCAACGGTTGAGACGACGGTGACGTATCAGCTCAACTCCGTGCTCAAAGCCATGGTCGGTCATCGCGCAGACCCGGTCTATATCATCGAAGACCGAACTCGAACCTATTCGGGCGCCAGCGCTGCGAACGAAGTCGACGTCAATGACGCGTTTGCGCGCCGGCACGGTGGGCCAAACCCATCGGATACGACCATCAAGCGGCGCACCCGAAAGCAAATCGTTGCCTTCGACGCGAGCGGCAGGTTCTCGATCGAACCCTATTTATGCAAGAACGAGCCTGCGCTCAATGACGCGAATGCAGATCCAAAGACGTATACAGCCTGCGCCGCAAACGAAAGCACGGACGACCACGCATATCAGGATCCTGGGGACGCCGCGCTCGCAGAACTCCCCGCAGGTCCTGTAGACGTTGGAAAATCGTGGACGTTCACGCGTCCTGTGACGGTAGGGCGCGAGTTCGCATCCGGCACGCTCACCTATGTAGACACACTGCAAAGTGTTGAAGAGCGAGGTAACGAGCAAATCGCAGTGGTCGACGTAGCGGCGACCGGAAGAGTCAACCTTGCTTCAGACTTGCAGGCGAAAGGCTTTCACACGGGCACGATGAGTCTGAGCGGCACTGCGGAGTTCAACGTCACGACGGGAACCCCTGAGGTTCAACACTACAGCGGCCATGCCGAGTGGCACGCGAGCTTGCTGGGTGCTAACTTGGGCCTCATTCTCGATGAGGTCTATGACGCCAAGCCATGGACGATCGCAGCGAAGCAGTGAAGGCAGCCGATTTTGTTCCCGAGCGCGATCCAAACCTTGATGGCGTCATTCTCGAAGCTCTCGAGATTGCCGGGATCAATGTCGGGGCTTCGGTATATCTGAGCGATCTGCAATCGAAGCGCTACGGGCAGTGGCGGGCGCGCGAAGACGTCTACCCCGCGAGCGTCATCAAGGTGCCGATTATGGCGGAAGCATTTCGCCGTTTTGCACAAGGATCGCTGAAACCCGATGACCCGATCGTCGTCAGTTCGAAGAACCAAACGACGACGTCCGGGCCGGCGCCATTTTCTCCGGGTTACAAGACGACCATCGGCGAGCTCGTCGACTTCATGATCGTACATTCTGATAACGTCGCCACGAATCAACTCATGGATGAACTCGGTAGGCAAAACGTGACCGAGTACATGCACGCGCTCCGCATGCAGACGTTTCTCTTGGGCCGTAAGCTGTCGGGCTCCGAACCCCTCATCGAAGATCCCGAGATGTCGGGACGCAATCGCCTGCCCGCACTCGAAGTTGGCAGGCTGTTGGAACTCATCGCGTGTGATGCCATCGACGGGGCTGCCGAGCAACGTGCTGTCTTAGCGCGCTGCGCGGACAAGGAAAAGCTCGTGCCCGGTCTCGCGCCGGATGATGTGTTCATGCATAAAACCGGGGAGACGTCGTCGGTCAGCCACGATGCCGGCATTCTCACGACGCCCGGGGGCAAACAGTATGTCGTCGTGCTGTACTGCGAAGTAGAACCGCGGGCCGACAATTCGGATGCGGCCTGGGTCAACCCCGCGATGACCGATTGGATGCGCGCCGTGCGCGAAAACTTGTGAATGCCTGGGACTTGACGAACAAAGTCGTGCTGCTGACCGGAGGGTCTCGCGGCATTGGCGCCGCGGCCGTGCGAGCGCTGCATGCAGCGGGCGCGAGCGTGTTCTTTACCTATCAGACTCACGAAGCGGAGGCCCAAGCACTGGAACGCGAATTGGGCGAGCGTGTTGCGTACGCCCGCTGCGACGTCAGCCAACACGATCGCCTTCCGGACCTTATCGCGCGCTGCGTCGAACGCTTCGGGCGCATCGACATCCTCGTCAACAACGCCGCGGTGTTTGAGGAGAATCCATTCGATGGCCATGACTATGCAGCGTGGCAACGCGGTTGGCAACGCACGTTTGACGTCAACGTGTTCGGCGCCGCTCACCTCAGCTGGCTCGTCATGGCGCAATTTCGCCAGCAAGGTGGCGGTGGACGGATCATCAATGTCGCCTCGCGGGCGGGTCACCGAGGCGAACTTAGCTTTTCTGACTATGGAGCAAGCAAAGCTGCCCTGATCAATTTCACGAAGTCCATTGCCCGTTCGTGTGCAAAGGACGGGATTGTCGCGATGTCAGTTGCGCCAGGATTCATAGAAACGGATATGGCCGCGCACGATCTCAAAACGCGCCGAGCGGAAGTTGAGAGCGAAATTCCCCTCGGCCGTGTGGGTACGGCGGAGGAAGTGGCGCATGCAATCGCCTTTTTGGCGTCGCCGCTTGCCGAGTACGTCAATGGTGCGACGATTGACGTCAACGGTGGCTCCTACGTACGCTGATCAGCCAGCCTTGTAGCAGCGGACCTCCTGAGTCCGCTCCGCACCCACGAGCGCACCCAAAGGTGCGCTGCTACACATCTTATAGGGCAGAATACCGCGCGCGCTGAAAGGTGACACGTGCAGACACTCGTGCAAGTCGTTCTTCCCGAAATGGGCGAATCGGTTGCGGAAGGCTCGGTGACAAGCTGGCGTAAGAAACCCGGCGATTTCGTTGCTGCCGGTGAAGCGCTCGTTGACGTGACGACCGACAAAGTCGATGTGGAAGTCCCATCGCCCGCCGCCGGCAAGCTCGTAAGAATCTTCGCCGATGAGGGCAAGACTGTCGCCGTCGGGGCACCGCTTGCCGAGATCGACACGGCGGCGAGCGATGGCAAACGTGGCGCGACCGAACCGCTGACATCCCAATCGCCTTCGTCAGCCGCGACCGAGAAAGTGGCGATTTTCCAATCCCCTCAGGGGGCGACTTTACAGTCGCCCGCTACAAAATCGAATAATCGAAACGCCCTTCGTGCGTCGCCGTCCGCCAGAAAGGCGGCAGCCAAACACGGTATTACTCTCGACCGCGTGACGCCGGCGATTCCTGGCGAAACAATACGCCGTTCAGATGTCGATCGGGTCGCGCAAGGCATCACAACGCCGATCGCAGCGGAGGGAAAGGCTGTGCGACTGCGCGGCGCGGCTGCTGCCCTCGCCGATCACATGGAGCGCAGCCTCGGCATTCCAACAGCGACCAGCTTTCGCACGATCGCGGTGGGAATGCTTGACTCGCGTCGCCGTGAGCTCAATGCGGCGCTCCGTGCAGCGGGCCGAAGCGAAAAAATCTCCTTCACACACCTCATTGCTTTTGCAATCGTGCGAGCTACCGCTACCGTTCCCGTGATGGCTTCCAGCTTCCGAAGAACGGCCGAGGGACCCGAGCGAGTCGAGCGCGGCGTCCATCTGGGGTTGGCGGTGGACGTGAAGCGCGCTGACGGTTCCCGAATGCTGGTCGTTCCTGTCATGCGAGATGCCGACAAGCTCGACTTTTTGAACTTCCTTCGAGCCTACGAAGCGCTCGTCGAGAAGGCTCGCGGCGGCTCGCTCGGACCGGCCGATCTCTCGGGAGCAACCCTCACGCTGACCAACCCTGGCGGCATCGGGACCGTTGCATCCGTGCCCCGGCTCATGTTGGGTCAAGGCGCAATCATCGCCGCCGGAGCAATTGAATATCCCGCCGGCCTCGCCTCGTTGCCTGAAGCGACGCTGCGCAGTTTGGGGGTCTCAAAAGTCATGACCCTGACGAGCACCTACGACCATCGCGTCATTCAGGGTGCTGAATCCGGCGAGTTCCTACGCCGCATCGATCAGCTACTCGCCGGATCGGACGATTTCTACGAATCCATCTTCTCAACGCTCGCCGTTGCCGCGCCGACCTCATCCCCAAAACCCGAGTCAGTCGGGGTTCCGGTCCAAGGCTCAGCCGACCAAGAACTTACTCGCGCTGCAGCCGCCGGTGTCGCGCTGATCATGCGCTACCGCACGCACGGGGTCAACGCCGCCCACCTCGACCCGCTCGCGGATACCTCGCCCTTCGATCCCGCGCTGGAGCCGGCGAGCTTGGGGCTCGATCACGCGCTCATGCTCCGAGTACCGGCGAGCGTGTTGCGAGTCTATGCGCCCGGAGAAAACTTGGCTGATGTCATCGAGCGGCTGCGCGACACCTATTGCTCGACGATAGCTTATGAAGTCGAGCACATCAGCAACCACGAGCAGCGCTCGTGGTTGCGTCAGCAAATCGAGTCGGGCGCTCACCGCATGCGACTCTCGCGCGAACGCAAACTCGAACTCCTCGATCGGCTCACACGCGTGGAATCGTTCGAACGCTACCTCCGCAAGGCGTTCTTAGGCCAGAAAACCTTTTCCATTGAAGGGCTCGACGTGATGGTCCCCATGCTCGAGGAGATGCTCGTCATGCTCGCCGAGGAGGGCACCCCAGAAGTGCGCCTCGGTATGGCGCACCGTGGGCGGCTCGCGGTCATCACCCATGTGGTCGACCGACCCTACGAAGAGGTTCTCGAAGAATTCGAACACGCCCAAGAACGGGGTCTCGTGCATCGTGAAGGTGACGTGACCGGCGACGTCAAGTACCACCAGGGTGCATCCGGCACGTACGAGACGCCCACTGGCAAGAAGATGCGTGTCGTCCTTGCCAACAATCCGAGCCACCTCGAAGCGGTCGATAGCGTCGTGGAGGGTCAGACGCGTGCGGTTCAGACTGATCGCACGAATCCCGTTGCAGTCGTCGACAGCGCTAAAGCCGCGGCAATCCTCATCCACGGCGATGCCGCGTTCGACGGTCAAGGGATCGTGGCGGAAGTTTTCAACATGCAGGCGCTCGAGGGCTACACGACTGGCGGCACGGTGCACGTGATCGCCAACAATCAAATCGGGTTCACCACCCTTCCGCCCCAGGGACGCTCGACACGTTATGCAAGCGACCCGGCCAAAGGTTTTGACGTCCCCATCATTCACGTCAACGCTGACGATCTCGAGGCGGCAATCGCAGCGGTCCATTTGGCCGTCGAATACCGGCGCCGCTTCCATCGCGACGCAGTGATCGATCTCATCGGGTATCGCCGCTTCGGACACAACGAGGCAGACGAACCAGCGTATACCCAACCGCTGATGTACGAGCGCATTGCATCGCACCCAAGCGCGCGGGAGATCTTCGCGAAGCGGCTGGTCGAGGAAGGAACGCTGAGCGCTGCCGAGATCGACGCCAGCCTCCAGCGGGCTCGGGCGCGCGTCGAAGCCGCACACGAGGTGGCAAAGGCCCAGGCAGTTGCAGCCGCACGCGATACAAAGCCGAGACAGACAGAGCACGCCAACGGTGCCTTGGTTGAGACGCGTGTTCCAGCCGAAACGCTACGCCGACTCAATGCACAGTTGCTCGAGGTCGAGCCGGGATTTACCATCCATCCCAAGCTTGCGCGGCAGCTCGAGCGACGCTTGGAGGCGCTCGGACCAACAGGAGAGATCGATTGGGGACTTGGCGAAGCGTTCGCGTTCGCGAGCCTTCTCACAGAAGGCATTCCGATTCGGCTGACCGGCCAAGACACCGAGCGGGGAACGTTTAGCCACCGCCACTTGGTCCTTCATGATGCGAAGACTGGCGCGGCTTGGATTCCCATGCAGCACCTCTCTTCAGCAAAGGCATCATTTGAGATTTACAACAGCCCGCTCTCCGAGTATGCGGTTATGGGCTTTGAGTACGGATACAGCGCGGAAGCACCGAACGCGCTTGTGTTATGGGAAGCGCAGTTCGGAGATTTCAATAATGGTGGCCAGATCATCATTGACCAATTCATGGCGGCCGGCAGAGCCAAGTGGCAGCAGACCTCTCGTCTCACCTTATTGCTGCCGCACGGTTATGAAGGCGCTGGGCCAGAACATTCAAGCGCGCGGCTCGAGCGATTTCTGCAACTGACCGCCGAAGGCAATTTCCGCATCGCCAACCCCACGACCCCGGCGCAATACTTTCACCTGCTGCGGGATCAGGCAAAAGCGCCCTCTGCTCGCCCATTGGTCGTCATGACTCCCAAGAGCTTGCTTCGCCTGCGCGCGGCGAGTTCGCGCCTTGCAGATTTCACGGACGGCAGTTTCGCGCCAGTGCTGGACGACCCGCAAGTTCGCGACCGCGATGCCATCAGACGACTTGCGCTATGCAGCGGAAAGATTTATTACGATCTCACGTCGCATGCGAAACGCAGCGCGAATGTGGAGCTCGCGATCGCTAGGGTAGAGCTGCTGGAGCCTTTCCCGTTCGATCGCGTGCTCGAGCTCGTCGAGTCGTACCCCAACGTCCGGCAGGTGACGTGGGTTCAAGAGGAACCTAAGAACATGGGGGCGCGGGCCTTCGTGTCGCGTCGCATCCGCGAGCGGCTCACTCCGCGGGGAATCATCTTCGACTATATCGGCAGGCCGGACCGCGCCAGCCCAAGTGAAGGATACCCCGGCGCTCACACGGTCGAACAGGAACGCATCATGAACGAAGTGCTCTCGTAAGAGGAGACCAACATGCGCACATTCCTCATTCTGGTTGTTGTGGCTTTCGCCGTCAGCCTGGTTGCTTGTTCGAGTAAGCGGACCATCGTCACCAATCAGGGCACGACGACGGTCGAGACCAACGCGATGCACAACACGGTGAAAGTTTCGAATGCCCAGGGTACCGCGATCATTGGCAAGGGCGCCGTCGACGCAAATGCTCTCGGTCTACCAATCTACCCTGGCGCGATAACCTCTGACACGGGAGGCATGGCAGTCAAGAACGCCTCGCAAACGTCGGACGTTGTGTCGTTGACGACGAAAGATGCTTTCGGTCAGGTGTACGGGTGGTACAAGCAGCGCATGCCAACGAGCTCAGAACAGACCCATATGGAGGTGACTGGCGGCTCGGTTGCGTCGTTTGCCGTTGGGAAGCTCGGCGACAAGGATCAGAAAAGTGTCGTCATCACCGAATCGGCCGGCAAGACTACCATTCTCCTGACGCACGTTACCAACAGCGGCTAACGCCGGCCATTTTCGAATCGGCCGCTACAGGGCCGCCGCTTCTTTCTTGGCAGCGGTCTTTTTCTTGGTAAAGACGATCTCACCGCGCTGAACGTCAGCGATCACCTTATCGCCCGATACAAAATCGCCGTTGAGAAGGCGCAAGGCAAGCGGATCGATGATTTCCTTTTGAATCGTCCGCTTGAGGGGCCGCGCGCCATAGACCGGATCGAAGCCCCGGTTGGCCAGATATTCCTTCGCCGCGTCGGTGAGCTCGAGTGAGACTCCGCGCTCAGAGAGCCGCTTGGCAAGCGAGCGCAGCTGAATCTCGACGATGCGTTTGATATCGTCGAGCTTGAGGTTATGGAAGATGACGATCTCGTCGATTCGATTGAGAAATTCGGGTCGAAAGTGGGCGCGCATCGCTTCCATCACGTGCTCGCGTACCTTCTCCTCGTTGCCGGCGAACTCGGCAATTGCAGCAGATCCGATGTTGCTCGTCATAATGAGGACGGTGTTCTTGAAGTCAACCGTACGACCCTGACCGTCGGTGAGGCGGCCGTCTTCAAGAATCTGGAGCATCACGTTGAACACGTCGGGGTGCGCCTTTTCGATTTCATCGAAGAGCACCACGGCGTACGGCCGGCGGCGCACCGCTTCGGTCAGCTGGCCGCCTTCCTCATAGCCAACGTAGCCAGGCGGGGCGCCGATCAGCCGGGCGACGCTGTGTTTTTCCATGTACTCCGACATGTCAATTCGAATCATCGCCCGCTCGTCGTCGAAGAGAAACTCCGCGAGCGCCCGCGCGAGTTCTGTCTTACCGACCCCGGTCGGACCTAAGAAGATGAACGAACCGAGCGGCCGGTTGGGATCTTGCAATCCCGCACGCGCGCGGCGCACCGCGGCAGCCACGGCACGAACGGCGTCTTCTTGCCCGATGACGCGAACGTGAAGCCGCTCCTCCATCTTGAGTAGCTTCTGCACTTCTCCCTCGAGCAGTTTGGTCACCGGAATCCGGGTCCACTTGGACACGACTTCGGCGATATCGTGCTCGTCGACCTCATCTTTGAAGAGCTGGCTCCCCGAGCTCTTCGCAAAACGGTTTTCGAGCGCTTCGGCCTTTTTCTGCAGTTCGGGCAAGTCCTGATACTTGAGTTTGGAGATCTGCCCCCAATCGACGTTGGGCTCGTACCCTTGTTCGGCTCGCGTGATTCGCTCTTTGAGTTTTTCGACTTGCTCCTTGATCGCACTGACTTCTCCAACCGCCTGTTTCTCAGACTCCCACAGCTGGCGCAGCCGTACCGCCTCGGAATCGAGTTCCGCGATTTCTTTTTCGATGTCGGCGAGCCGCCTGCGAGAACCGGCATCGTTCTCTTTGCGCAGTGCTTCGCGCTCGATCTTGAGTTGGTTGGAGCGGCGCTCGACTTCGTCCAACTCAACCGGACGCGAGTCCATCTCCATTCGAATCTTCGAGGCCGCTTCGTCAACGAGGTCGATGGCCTTGTCAGGCAAGAATCGATCGGTGATGTATCGGTTCGAGAGCACTGCGGCGGCGACCAACGCCGAATCCTTGATGCGAACGTGATGGTGGGACTCGTAGCGCTCGCGCAGACCTCGCAGGATTGAAATCGTATCGTCGACGGTTGGCTCGCCAACCATGATGGGCTGGAAGCGGCGCTCGAGCGCAGCGTCCTTTTCAATATACTTGCGGTACTCATTCAGCGTGGTCGCACCGATCGTGTGTAACTCGCCGCGAGCGAGCATGGGCTTGAGCAAATTGGAGGCGTCCATCGAGCCTTCCGCAGCTCCGGCACCGACAACTGTGTGCAATTCGTCAATGAACAAGATGATCTCGCCTTGGCTTTGACCGATTTCTTTAAGCACTGCCTTGAGACGATCTTCGAATTCGCCACGATATTTTGCACCGGCGATGAGCGCGCCGAGATCGAGCGCCATGATGCGCCGGTCTTTCAGGCCTTCCGGAATGTCGCCGCGGACAATACGGTGAGCGAGGCCTTCGACGATCGCCGTCTTGCCGACGCCAGGCTCGCCGATGAGGACAGGGTTGTTCTTGGTTCGGCGCGAGAGCACTTGGATCACGCGGCGGATCTCCTCATCGCGGCCGATGACGGGGTCCACTTTGTTCTGCCGCGCAAGCGCCGTTAAATCACGCCCATAGCGCTCCAACGCCTGATACTTGCCTTCGGGATTCTGATCGGTCACGCGTTGGCTGCCACGCACCGAGCTCAGCGCCTTCAGGATCGCGTCGCGAGTGGCGCCGACGCCCTTGAGCAGCTTTGCCGCGTCTGACTTTGCGCCGGCGTCGGCAATGGCGAGCAGCAAATGCTCGGTTGAAATATAGTCGTCTTTAAAGTTGAGCGCCTCTTGTCCGGCGCGCGACAAAAGCTCCCGAAGATCGCGCCCAAGGCTCGGCTCGCTCGCCCCGTACACCTTCGCCCGCTTCGCAAGCAAGGACGATAGCTCGCCCTGCAACGAGGCGACATTGACGCCCAACTGCCGTAGCACCGCGGCGGGTACGCCCTCCTCGTCTTCGAGCAGCGCCGCGAGGAGGTGTTCGGCGTCTATCTCGCTCGCGCTGTGCTCGCGGGCAATCGTCTGCGCGCGGACGATTGCTTGCTGTGCTTTTTCTGTCAGTTTGTTGAAATTGTCCATTAGGTTGCCATTTCGCCCCGCAACGACAAAATCTCTCCGCCTCTAGACACCTAGGGTGCTTTGCGTGATTCTCCATGCTGGCGATTCGGATAAACCGCCCGCGTGTTCGAATTGACAGATCAATTGCGCGTGGGTACCATAGGTGCCACGACGCTACCCGCTGAGGCGCGAGGGGCGATTCGAAAGCCGCCCCTTTCGCACGAATCTATCGCGCGAGGTTTTGATGCGGCGTTGTTGTCCGTTCCGCTTCCACGCACGCGCGCCCGCCAGCGGGCTGGCCCTGCTTGCGCTCATTGTTTGTCTCCTCATCGCCTCCGCTGGCGCTCGGGCGACCACGCTGGTTCCCCTGCCGCAGGCGGTTGCTCAGATGCAGTCGTTTCGTGGCCGACTCGCCTACCTGGCACACCCGCAGGACGACCCGCGTCGCACCATTTCGGGCACGCTCGTTGTGAATGGCGATGGTTGGTTGCTTGAAGAGCAAAGCGGCTCGTCACTGTTGCACGCATCGAACGATCAGTCTTGGTTGCGCGAAGGAAGCAAAACGGTTTACTTCGACGACCCGCTGTCGGTGGGCGCTCTCGCCAACCCCTGGGCAGTCTTGCTTGGCAGGAGCGTCGGCGAGGTCGTTACAGCCGACCGCGCGGGTACTTCTTGGGCCATCGGCTCCAAGGCGCGTGTCTATATTGATACCACGCTCAATCAGATCACCGGAGTTGTCGACACCGCCCCAGATGCGGATGTCTCCTTCTCCTTCGCCCAATGGAGCAATGTTGATGGCCTCGAGCTTCCGTACTCGATTGTTCGGATGCGCGGCGGCGCGGCTGATGCATCATTCATCATTGACAGTTACCAAGTGCACTGGGCTGACAAACGCGACGTGGGGCCCCAGTTGGGTTGGCGATCGATTCCAATCGAGAGCGCAGGGTCAGCCCTGGCCTCCGAGCCGGCCGGCGCCTCCCAAGAGGCTTGGCGATACCTCGGAACGCTCTTTGGCTTGCTCTTTGCGGGCCTTTGCCTCGCGGCGTGGGTGCGGCGCGACGCTCTCGCAGATCGGCTCTCCCACCGCCTCGTGGGCGATCCACGAGCGTGGCGCGATGAGGGAACCAGCCTGTTTGTGTCACCCGAAGGTGTGCTTTGGTTCGAAGGCCGCAAGTACCGGGTCGGTGCTGCGTTTTTCAATCGCCCCGCGCTCGTCCAATCTTCGCCGCTTTTTATTCGAGTGAGCGCAGCCGGAGTTTCTCGCGCCGTCGTGCTGCCACGCAAATTGCCCTTACCTACCATCGTGTCTTCGCACTCGCGACGCCGCGTCATAGGTTTTACGCTCATCGAGGCACTCGTTGCCACGGCGCTCTTTGCCGCTGTGATCGTCGGTGCGGTCTTCCCGACGCTTCTGGTGCTCGCACACGCGGATCGCGTCGCCGCGCAGCACGAAACCGCACGATTGATTGCAAGCAACGCGTTGGTCGATGAAGAGTCGGCACTCGCGTATGGTTCTTCTATCCAAGATACCTCAGGGACATTTGGCGTCGAGGGCATGGAACTGACGGTGATCGTTTCGCCCTCAAGCATTGCCGGCTTGCATCAAATCACAGCCCAGGTCAGTGACCCAAGCGGTACGCTGCTCGCGCGCATTGCAACGATGGTTGGCCCACCGGTTCCGGCGCCGCAGAGTTCGGCCGCACCGCCAATTCGATGAAGCGTACGCATCCCCGTCGCTCCCACCGCGGCATGGCATTGGTAGCCTCGCTTTTTGCCGTGGTTCTGATCATGACGCTTTTGGCCGTTATGGTGGAGGTGGGCACGATGCGTCTGCGCCGCTCCACCGAGGAGCTGCGCGCTGCGCAGGCCATGGCTGCAGCTGATGCCGGGGCCGCCTGGGTACGAGCCCTCCTCTTCGCGCATGGTGGTGACGTCAGCGCCACGCTGACCGATCTCTCGCAGGCTCATAGCACCCTTTCGCTGACCATCGACCCTGTGACGAGCGCCAGCGTCCTCGTGAGCATTGCCATCCCCGGTGCATCGGCCCAGGCGGATCATCTTGACGTGAATTTGCAAGAGAACCCCCAGATCGTGGAGACGCCGATTCAGGTGGTCGCAACTGCCACGGTCGAAACCGGCGGCGTAGCCGTCGCCACGCGGACGGTGACGACGCTGCTGCGGAGCTTTCATCATCTCGCACCGTACTCGGAAATCGTCGGCCTCGTTGATGATGCCGGCCCAGAATCAATCGACTCACCGGGCGATCCCGCCGGCCAGGTGGGTGCGCCCGATACCACAGATCTGCGCCTCTTCGCATACAAAGAGTCCGGCTCAAACTCTGTACCGGCGAACAAGTTTCAAAGCGATTCCTGGTTTGATGGAAACACCGGCGCATCTGGATTTTTGCCGTGAAAGAGCGAGGCGCCACTCTTGTCGAGGTCATGCTCGTTGCAGCTTTGATCCTTGCGCTCGCGGCAGCGTTTGGCGTACCTGGCTATCGGAGCTATGCCGCATCGCGAGCAAGCGCCGATGCTGCAACGACATTGGCTTCGGATCTCGCCTTCCTGGTCCGCGCAGCTCAAAATGCCGGAGGCGATGAGGGAGCTTCCCTCGTCATCGAGTCGCAAGACCCGCTTTCCTATCGGGGCTATCTTGGGAGGCCGACGTCCGTCGATCCCAACGCGAAACTTGGAGCAATTCTTATCGAGAGGACCTTTGGGGGCGTCTCACTCGCGGGTGCTCCGATCAGCACAACAACACCACTTTTGTTTGCCACCAACGGCAGCGCGCAATTTGTCAACGGCGGGAACATCGCACCGCAGCATCAGACGATCCAGTTTGTGCTCATTTGTTCCGCTGGAGGCAAGGCGGCGCAGGTCGACCTCGACCTCTTTACCGGAGCTGTTACCACCGGCACGTAGTACAGACGCAGGCTGCTTATTCCGATACTTGGTAGGGAGGCCTTCGTCGACTATGATACGGTTTATTATTTTTGCGGTGCTCGCTTACTTGGCGTATAGGTACCTGCACAACTGGTACGCGGTGGCTGGCGTTGTCGTTGTCTACATAGTTTACCTCGCCGTCATGAGCGCGCTTGGCGCGAAGCGCAATCGCGAGCGAGCGAGTAGCTTGCTGAGCCAAAAGCTCTCAGACGAAGAAAAGGCGCATCTAGGCGCCGTCGCAGACCATCAAAGAGCGATGGATGCGCACAAAGCGCAATTCGACCCGGACCTGCGCAAGAAGCTCTAAGCCCGCATCACACCGCTCAGAACGAAGCGCTTCGCGAGTCACTTGTCAACTAAACTCATCCGGCGAATGCGGGCTAAGAGAAAACAAAAGGGCGACTTTACAGTCGCCCACTACATTTTTTCGGAAGGCCGATTTGCCAATCGCCCATGCTTACGTAAGTGTCAACTTAATAATGGAGGCACCTTTTACTGGGATGCGAGTACTTCGCGGGCCTCGCCGGCCACGCGTCGCAAGCTGCCATCTTCGAAGGGCGAACGCAGCTTTGCGAAGCGAACGAGCTCGCCGAAAGAGGCCTCGCCACCGCGCTTGCACAGGGCGAGGTAATCGCTCACCGCCGCCCGGTAGTCTTGGCGCGACTTCGTCCAAAATTGTAGCGCGCAGCACAGCGCAAGGGTGTAGTCGATGTAGTAGAACGGCACGTGGTAAATGTGAGCCTTCGCTTGCCACAGACCTCCGCGCGCAAGGTAGACGAGATCCCCATATTGCCGCCAGTGCAGATACTTGGCTTCCATCTGCTGCCACATGCGGTGCCGCTCCAGCGGCGTCGCGTCCGGGTTGGCATAGACGAGATGTTGGAAGTGGTCGATCGCAACCCCGTAGGGAAGAAAGAGCATCGCTTCTTCTAAATGGAGTCGTCGGTAGCGCTCTGCATCATCGCCGAAGAACTGTTCCAGGAACGGCGCGGTTAAGTACTCCATGCTCATCGAATGAATCTCGGCCGTATCAAAGGTTGGCGTGAGGTAGTCGAAGGCGGGTAAGTTGCGACTCTGCCAGTCTTGGAAGGCATGCCCCATTTCGTGAACCAGTACGTTGACGTCGCGATGCGTGCCGTTGAAACTCGCAAAAATAAACGGTAACCCGTACGTTGGAAAACTCGTGCAGTAACCGCCGCCTGCCTTGCCGTCTCGATTGGTCAGATCGAGGAGCTGGCGGTGCGTGAGCATGTTGTAGAACTGCGCAACCGATGGATCGACGGCGGAAAAGACTTCCCGCGCGCGGGAAACAACCCAAGCGTCATCGCCCTGAGGTTTCGGGTTGCCCGACGGATAGCCGACGCTTTCATCCCAGAACATCATTTTCGCGACGCCCAGCCGTTTGCCACGCCGGCTGATGATTTCTGCTGCCACGGGCACGATGTCACGCGCAACCTGGTCGCGGTAGCGTTCGACGTCGCGTTGACCATAGTCGGTGCGGTTCATTCGACGGTATGCCAGATCGATAAAGCTTTCGAAGCCGAGCTTGCGCGCGATCGTGTGTCGCAAGTGAACCATCTCATCAAAAATGCGATCGAGTTCGCTCGCGTGCGCGGCAAAATAGCCCCATTTCGTTTGTTGAGCACGATATCGCGTGTCGCGATCGGGACTTTGGGTGCATGGCTCAATGCCGGGCAGATTGAGAAGCCTGCCTTCGAAGGTAAGCTCCGCGCTTGCGATGAGCTCGGTGTACTGCACCTCAAGTTGTGCTTCGCGGGTCAAATCGGCTTCGATTTCCGGCGTAAACGTCGAGAGGTCGGCTTCCCACAGGGCAAACACGTGAGGGCCGAGCCGCGGCTCCAGATCCGCGCGACCGGTCGCAAACACAAGCCGCTTCATGTTCATCTCGAGAGCCGTCAGCTTGGGTGAGATTCTGTCGAGGTGTTCGCGCGCCGCTTTGCGCTCCAGTTCGCGGGTATCTTGGTCGAAGCGTAGCCGGGTGATGGATTGCCACGTCTGCAGCTGCCGTCGCAATGCATCCCATTGGCCGAACACATCGTAACGCGCGTTCGCGTTGCTGGCGGCGTTCCACCCCGCCTGGAGCTGGTGGTATTGATTCGCGACCGACTCGAGATCGGGAGTCTCGGCCTTGATGTCCTTGAAATCGACCCCTTCGGAAGGCGACGCTGGATTCACGCGGCGCAGTTCACGAACGCCGCAGCGAGGCCCTACCCGAAGATAAGGTGCGAATCGCCAAACTCATGCCACAGGTAGCCGTCCTCGAGGGCGGTCTTATACGCCTGGCGCACTCGATCCGGTCCCGCAATGGCTTCCAACATGGAGAGATGCGACGAATTTGGCTCGTGAAATCCCGTGAGCACACCGTCCACGCTTTTCAGGCGGCGGTTCGGCGTAATGACGAGGTCCGTCCACCCGCGCGAAGGCGTGACGTGGCCCCTCTGGTCGAGCGACGACTCCAGCGCGCGTACCACGGTTGTGCCGACGGCGATCACGCGGCCGCCCAGCCTTTGCGCGCAGCGAATGGCAAAGGCGGCTTCCGCGCTGACTTCAAACGCCTCTTCATGGGGCGGCTCGTGCCATTCGATGCTCGCTACACCTGCATGCAACACGACTGACGCGATCGAGACGCCGCGATTTTGAAGTTGCTCGAAAAGTGCAGACGTGAAAGGCCGCCCAGCTGATGCCATTTCGGCTGAGCCAGCTTCCCGAGCGTACACGTTCTGATACACTTCAAGTGGCCACTCGCGGGTGACGTGGCGATAGCGGATCGGTCTGCCATAGCGAGCGAGGTAGTCTAGGAAGGGCAAGGGCAGATGTAATTTCGCATACCAAAGCCGTCGTGAATTCCGATACGCGGCGACCAGTTCTGCTGTCCCTTCACCCGGCAACGACAGGCGCTCGCCGGACTCCATCGGCGCATCGCGCGGCTCGACGATACACAAATCCTCAGACAGCTGCGTTGAAAAATGAAGCAGTATCTGTGCACCATCTCCACGCTGCGCCTGCAGGGCGGCCGGGATGGTCGCTGAGGTGTTGAGCACGATAACGTCGCCCGGAGCGAGGAACTGCGGCAGCTGATCGAAGAGGGCGTGCACGTTACGCTTCCCCGAGACCAGCAAGCGCACATCGCTGCGACCAGCACCCCGCGCTTCAGCGGGTTCGCGAGCTTCCAGTTCTGGCGGGAGGTGAAACGCCGCCGGCGCGGTCTCTACAAATGCCCGCGGCTCAGCTGACAGCATGGGTCAACTCTTGAGCTTGGTAACGCAGTGCGCCAAGGGTCTCGTTCTCGAGAAGTTCGACAATCGCGGGCGCGACCTGGCGTGGGTGCGGCAGATTGGATAAGTCGACGCCCGGCTCGGCAAGTGCGTGCATCGCCGTGTTCATGTCGCCGGGATCCACGACGAGTACTCGCACGCCGCTGCCTTCCAGCTCTAAAGCGAGGGTTCGGGAGAGGTGTTCGAGCGCAGCTTTGCTCGCGCCATAGCCACCCCAACCCGGGTACGCATTCACGCCCGCATCCGAAGTGATGTTGACGATCGTGCCCTGGCGTTGTTTGCGCATGCCTGGAAGGACGAGCTGGATGAGATGCAGCGGCGCTACCGCGTTGACTCGCAGGATTCGCTCCAGCGCTTCCCATGAAAGCGAGTCAAGGGCGGGCATTGGGCTTGGGCCTAGCTCAGATGCATTATTAATCAACGCGTCAATCCGGCCGAATCGCGCCATGCCTTGCGCAACGATCTCCTCGGCGCTCTGGGATACGTCGGCCGCAAGGGCAACCACATCCGTGTGCTTGCGCAGCGCCGCTGCTGCCTTTTCTAATGCGGGTGCTTGACGCGCGGTAATGACAAGTCGCGCTCCACGACGCGCGAGGATGGAAGCAATCTCAAAACCGAGGCCGCGCGACGCGCCGGTCACGAGAATGCACGAATGCTGAATTTGCATGCTCTCAGTATGCGCTCACGTCATGACCAAAGCCACAGACTTGCGGGCGACCTTTGACCTGTACGAAAGGGTAGTTCTTTAAATTATTCGCCGGCGCAGAGCAACGGCAACCGCGCCAGCGCGATTCTCAGCGCCGAGTTTGGTCATGGCAGCGTTGAGATGGAACTTGACCGTGCGCTCGACGATATTTAATCGACGCGCGATCTGCTTGTTCGAAAGACCGTCGGCGACGAATCGCAAGACTTCGCGCTCGCGCTCCGTGAGCGCAGCCGCGCGAGGCTCTCGTACTTGTGCCGCGAGTGCAGCGGCGATGGGTGGCGGAAGGTACGACCCACCAGCGTGTACCTGCCGGATGGCCTGCGCCACCTCTGCTGCAGGCGCGCCCTTAAGCGCGTACCCGCGCGCACCGGAACGAACGGCGCCCACAATTTTCTCGTCATCAGCATAGGCAGTAAAGACGATAACGCGCGCGTCAGGCACCTCGCGAACAATTTTCCGAACGGCGTCGACGCCGCTCAGTCCAGGCATCTCGAAGTCGAGGAGCACGACGTCGGGTGACCATCGGGTGGCGTTGGCGATAAGTTCTTCGGCCGAGGCCACGGCTCCGACGATTCGAAAATCAGACTCATCGCCGAGCGCGGATATCAAGCCTTCGCGAACCACAGGGTGATCATCGACCAGCGCGATGCGAATCATCTGCTTGCTGTGTCAAGAGGCACGGTCACCCTCACCCTCGTGTGCCCTCCCGAACTTGTGATGGTCAGCGCGCCCTTCATGAGCTGCGCTCGCTCTCGCATTCCAATGATGCCGTGCCCCACCCCGCCTTTGTGGGCCCGATATCCGACGCCGTCGTCGCGAATCGTAAGGCGAGCTGTCCGTCCGCGCCGGGTGAGGAGAATCTCCACAGCGGTCGCGCGAGCGTGCTTGCCCACGTTCGTCATGGCCTCGTGGGCGATCCCAAGCAACTCGCTCTCGACCTCTGCGGGCAAATCGAACTCGGCCGCGTCCACGCGAACAGCAATCCCCGTCCTTGAAGTAAACTTCCGGGCCAGAGCCTCGAGCGCTTGGGGAAGGGGCGTGCCTGCCGGAGGTGTGCCGCGCAAGGCCACAACCGAACGCCGCGCTTCGCTGATGCCTTCGCGGGCAACCTCGAGCGCGCGGTTGAGTTCGTCGCGCGAGCGGCTATCGGCAAGGTCGAGATGCTTGAGTGCACCTTCGAGCTGCAAGGCGATCGCCGTAAGACGCTGCACAAGCGTGTCGTGAATTTCTCGAGCCAGGCGAGTACGCTCCTCGATTCGAGCGAGCCGCGCACCTTCGCCGGCGAGCCGCGCTCGTTCAACGGTGGCTGCCGCCTGGAGCGCAATCACTTCGAGAAGACGCAGCTCACCCGTCGATAACCGGCGCCACTTTGGCCCCGTGATGTTCATGATTCCAAGCGGCTCACCTCGAAAGTGGAGCGGCACGCTTGCATGATAGCGCAGACCGCCGGTGAGTGCCGTGAGCTTGCGCTGCACCGCAGGAGCCAGCCGGCTACATTCAACGACGTTCACATTTTTCGGTGACAGCTTGCCGTCGCGGAAGAGCTCCGTGCACTGACACCAATTGCCGGCCATGCGCACGGGCTCACGCAGGTATGGCGGAAGATTGTGCGAGGCAGCATTGTAGAAGCGCTTCGTTTGCGGGTCGATAAGCCATATCCAAGCGGTGCGCAGCCGGAGCAGCGAGGTGACGTTGGCGAGCATGCGCTCAAGTGCTTCTCGCACGTCGACTGCGCCGTTGAGGCCGTCCGCGATCGCGTAGAGAATCCGCAGCTCTTTCGCACGAGAATGCATGAGGAAGCGAAGCTTTTTGCTTGCGGTTGGCGAGCCCTACCAGCGTGGGCTAGTGAAAGTCGCGCGATTTTTGACCTTCAGCGAGATTGTCGCTGTCGAGCTTCCAAAAGCGGCGCGCCAGGAGGTTGACATGGCCATCTTGTTTTTGCAGCACGCCTTCAACAATGACGGTCGGTTCATCCCGTGCGATCGACCGGTAGCGTTGGTACACATCTGGACGAATGATGACGTTGATCAAACCAGTTTCATCCTCCATCGTCGTAAACACAAAGCCTTTTGCGGTGCCGGGCCGCTGTCTGGTTGTCACGAGTCCCGCCACCTTGAGCACGAGCCGATTCGGCAATGCTCGCAAGTCGCACGCACGGCGCACGCGCAAAGCGTTGAGTTGAGGGCGATAGAATTCCATGACTTGATAGCGCGTGGACAGACCCAATCCTCGAAAATCAGCGGCCGCTTCTTCACTCTTGCGCATGGCCGGCAAGGCGACGGGGGGTTCGTCGACAGTCATCGCGCGCTCGAGTCCGCCCGCCGCGACCAAGTTACCGATGCGTTGCACATCCCAAAACGCTTCGCGGCGCAAGCGGTGTAAGCTCGCAAACGCGTCGACCGCTGCGAGCGACTCCAAAATATCTTTCGACAGTTGCGTGCGCAAGACGAAGTCTCGCAGGTCTGTGTAGGGACCGCGAGCCCGTTCGGCGTCGAGGAGCTCTTTGTGCTTTTCGCCGATGCCGCGAACCTGACTCAATCCGATACGCAGCGCAACGGGGTGTTCCCAGGGGTGGGTGACGGTTCCAGGGGCGATTTGCCAATCGCCCCCTACAGAGGAAGCGGTTGGGGGCAATGGTTCGACGGTGCAGGCAAAGCGCGAGGCATTCACGTCTGGCGGTAAGACCGTGACGTTGTGGCGGCGCGCGTCTCCAATTAACGTCGAAGGAGAATAAAAACCCATTGGCTGAGCATTGAGTAAGGCAGCATAGAACTCTGGTGCATACATGCGCTTGAGATATCCCGACACATACACGATGAGCGCAAAAGATGCCGCGTGAGACTCGGGAAATCCAAAGTCTGCGAAAGCGCTGAGCATGCCGAAGAGGCGATCGGCAAGTGCGCGATCGATACCGTTGCGCTGCATGCCATCGAGCAATCGTCCGTGTAGTTTCTCCATCTTCTGTCGCGAGCGCTTATGCCCCATGGCGCGGCGCAGCTCATCCGCTTGTCCGGGCGTGAAGCCCGCAGCTTCGATGGCCAAGCGCATGCCTTGCTCCTGAAAGAGCGGTACGCCCAGCGTGCGCTCGAGCACGGGTTGCAGTTTTGGATGGGGGTAAGTGACCGGTTCTGTGCCGCGGCGGCGGCGAATGTACGGATGCACCATGTCGCCTTGAATCGGCCCTGGACGAATGATGGCGACTTGCACGACGATGTCGTAAAAACGCCTCGGCCGCAGACGAGGCAGGGTCGCCATTTGTGCGCGCGATTCAACTTGAAAGAGTCCCACCGTATCGGCTTCGCACAGCATGTCGTAGACGCGTTCGTCGTCGCAAGCGCGCAAGTCGGTAAAATCGAGCTTCGTGCCGCGGCTCCGCTCGATGTCGGCGAGCGCAAGTTCGATGGCGTCGAGCATACCGAGGCCTAAAATGTCAATCTTGATAAGCCCAAGCGTGGCGCAATCATCTTTATCCCAGCAAAGAATCGTGCGGTTAGGCATGGCGGCCGGTTCGAGCGGCGCTATTTCAATGAGGGGCGAACGCGTTATGACCATCCCGCCGACGTGCTGGCTCAAATGCCGGGGAAATCCATCGATGCGCCGGCAGAGCTCGTACAAACGTTGTGCCACGTTGCCGCTCAGATCCACGCGCAACGCGGCCGGCAGCGCGGCAACGGCGTGTTCTACTTCTGCTGCCGTCATCAAGAGCAAATCGCCGTGATTCGTCATAGGAACGGTTGCGGCTTCGACCTCTTGCGCTTCATCGCCAACTTTTGCCGCCGAATAGGTGTCGAGCGACTTTGCCAAGGCGTCGACTTGATCCAGCGAGAGCCCCAGCGCTTTACCGATATCGCGCACCGCACTGCGCGCGCGATAGGTGATGACTTCTGCCACCATCCCAGCGTGCTCGCGTCCATAACGTTGATAGATATATTGGATGAGCTGCTCGCGCTGGTCGCCCGATGGCGTATCGAGATCGATGTCGGGCGGCTCATCGCGCTCTGCTGACAGAAACCGTTCGAAGAGCAGTTTGAGACCCACGGGATCGACGCTTGTGATCCCAAGCGCATAGCACACGGCAGAGTTGGCAGCCGAACCGCGGCCTTGCACGAGAATATTTCGCTCGCGCGCGAAACGGACCATATCCCACACGATGAGAAAATATCCGGCGAGGTCGAGCTTTTCGATGACGCCCAACTCGTGGGCGATCTGCGCGCTCACCTGGGACGTCACCGGTTTGTATCGGCGCTGCACCCCTTCATGCACGAGTTTGTAGAGATAGGAAAATGCAGTTTCCCCAGCAGGCAAAGGGAAATCAGGAAATTCATTGTGCAGTTTGCCTAAACGAAACTGGCAACGTTCGGCGATCGCAAGGGTGTTGTGAACGGCACGCGGATGCTCGCGAAAGCTGCGCAGCATTTCCTCCGGCGATCGCATGTAATATTCACCATTAGGGCGCAGCCTCGTACCGGCTTGCTCGAGCGTTGTCTTCTGGCGGATGCAGGCTAAAACGTCGGCCAACGCGCGATGCTCCGGCCATGCATAGTGCACGCCCCCGGTTGCAACAAGCCCGAGTTCGAGTGTGGCGGCAAGCGCACTCAGCGCGCGAATGCGAGGCCCGTCATCGGGTAAGAAATGGCGCTGCAACTCGATCCACACATTCCCCCAGCCGAAGATGTCGCGCAGTTGACCTGCCACGTTGCAGGCAGCGCGAAAATCTCCGCGCTCGAGGGCGCTCGGCACAGCGCCCTGACTACAGCCCGACAGCGCGATGAGTCCATGCGCGTGTTTGGCCAGTGTCTCATACGCGGTTGCCGGCTCTCCGCGCGCATGATCCAGTCGCGCGCGACTGATCAGCCGGGAGAGATGAGCATACCCGGCTTTCTCTGCGGCGAGAACGACCAGATGACTACCATCTTCTATCGTGAGTTCGGCGCCCACAATGGCGGCAACACCTTCGTCCCTTCCCGCTTGAGCGAAGCGTACAGCGCCATAGAGCCCATCTCGATCCGTGATCGCGACGGCGGCGTAGTTGAGTTCCTTGGCGCGGGCAATCAGCTCTTCGGGATGCGAACCCCCGTCCAGCAGCGTAAAATTCGAATGGACATGCAGTTCTGCGTACTGTATTGCCATGGATGGTCAATCAAAAATGCCTTGCACGTACCAGTTGTTTTCGCGAACGTCATGAAATGCGAGCACGAGCGCGCCGTCGCGATCCCGCACTTGATAGTAATCGCGCTCCACTGGCCGGTCCCACCAACTTTCGCTCAGTCGAAATGGTCCAACGCAGGTGCTGCGCTCGCTGGGCGCATGCATGATCTTTGGTGGATCGACCAAGCGCAAGGCAGGAGCCCAGGCTGCTTGCGCGCCAGGTGCGCATGGAGTGACCGGCTTTCGTCGACCGGCGCGCGAACTGGAGATTTTCTCGAATTGCCGCGGCGAGGTAACCGGCATCACCCGCTGCATGCGCTCGGGTAAGCGCGAGTGCTCTCGCTGCGTAATCAGCGTGACCACCTCATCATCTGCGAGACTCGCGCGTAGCCGTGCCAGCGTGGTGGCCAGGGCCGCACCACGCGATCCCCGAGCGCCGTCGAAAAGTCCGAGTTGCGGGGGTGGCTCCGCGCATGGTCCTGCGCGCACGAGGATCGCCTCCACCGGCCCAAGTTGCTCGCGAGATTCGAGCGCGACGCGGGCTACGTCGAACATGGTGACTGAAGATGAGGTTGGTTCTGCCAACGCAATGGGGATGTTGAGGACGGATGGGGCGATTTTCCAATCGTCCCCTACAGGAGCATAGGTGGAGTTGGTCGCGTCAAGGATGAGGATGAGCTCGAGTTTGTCGCACACTTGGGCCGCCCCGGCGAGTCGGCCGGCGACGTTCGCCACGCAGCTGCGCAGCGCAAAAAACAACGGTTCTACTTGCGTGACGATGCTCTCGAAGGCGAAACGGTCTTCATACATCGTCTGCGTGCGATGCGGGTGCAGGGGTTCTGAGTCTTGTCCTCGCGCCAATGCAACATAGGCTCGTGCGCGCTCGCCAAAACGCGCAGCAAGCGGTGCGGTGGCGAGTGCCGCAATTTGGCCGAGCACGCGCAGGCCGAGCATATCGAAGCGTTCTGCGTCACCGGGCCAAAGCGGTAAGAGCGTCACGGGCAACGGCGCAAGAAACACCGCACTGCCGCCTGCTGGTACGATGCTGCACCCACCTCCCGTCAGCGCAGCGCACTGCGCGGTGAATTTGTCATCCGCGACGGCGCCGGACGAAGGAAAGCCAAGCGATGAGGCGAGCGCAACGGCAGCGCCGATGGCATGAGTTTCTCCATTCGGCAATCCGGTTGCATCGAAGAAATAGACACCGGGTCGAAGCGCTTCAACGGTAGGTCCGCAGCTTTCGAGTGCTTCGAGCAATTCGTTTGTGGCATCGCGTTCGAGTTTTTCATTGCGAGCCAGCACTGCAAGGCTGGGGCATGCTGCCCGAGCCTGCTTTGGCGTCATGCCCGTAGACACACCACCTGCCGCACGATTGTGCGCGATGATTTCGCGGCGTGACACCCCGTCGGCGATGGCGATGGGACGGTTGGCAAGCGATGGATTGGCTCGCAGACACACGTCAATGAGAAATTCTGGAACGATGAGACAAGCCACGCGTGCTTTGATCTCGCTAAACGGCGCAGACATTTTCGAATTTTCCATCTTCAGCTTCCGCGAGAGGCATAGGCCAGCTGCCTGCAACGTCTGCGAGGTAGACCTCGAACGAGGCAGTCTTCCCAGGTGTGCCCATCTTGGATTTTGCGACGTCGAAGGCAACCCGATACCCAGCGAGACGGCTATCGCTGTGACAATTGCTGCCCGGTTGCCATAGCGGCGAGAGGCTACGAGCGCGAATGCGCAGCGAAGCAAATGAGGCGAGCGGCTGACTTACCCCACGGGAGAGAGCGCAAAGTGTCGTGGCGGTTTTTTCTGCCTGCGCTACCAAACGGGCGCAATGATGCGTCTGCAGTGCTTCGCTGCTCGTACCGTCAAGAATAACGACGGCACACGCGCCGCCGCGAACGACTGCATCGGCGGCACGACGACATGCCGCCGCATCGCGCGGTCGAACGACGAGAAGCCGTTCCAACACAATCCCGGCAGACTCTGCCGCCGGTGCAAAGAAACTTCTCTCTGGATCGATGAATGCGCCGATGTCACCCTGGCGCGTGCACTTTGCAAGAAGCGCATATGCGAACGTGGTTTTCCCGCAGGAGCGCTCTCCGAAGATCTCCGTAAGACGGCCCGCCGGGATGCCGACCGCCCCAAGGGCCCGATCGAGGTCGGCAATACCCATGGTCGAGCCTGATATTGCTTGGGCATGTCCGTGTACCGCTGGGCCGTGCCAACGGCTTTCTAAAAGGCTTTTCAAAGCGCTGACGGACATGGTGGACTGTTAGTATAATCGAACATACGTTCGATGACAAGCGGGGCTACATACTTGACGCCCCAGCTTGTTTGGCCCCATAATGGGGGCCAGAAAGCGAGGGTCGCCAAGCTAAAATCGTGGGGAAACCGGGCGACAACAAATCTTTGTTGCATTGGGAAACAGCCAAAGAAACATTCCCCTTTGGGCTGTCTTTCGGCGCGGTGATAGCCGTGCTCTTATCCGCCGCTGCCTTTATTAGTGCAACTACCGCAGACCAGCGGCTGTTCTTATTGCGTTTACTCTTTTGGGTTTCAGTACTTGTTATCTTTGGAGTAATCTTTGAGTGGCGTCGGCAATATAACAAACGAATCTTGGCATCCAGCCTCCCTCACAAGTTATCCATTACGCACTTGCTAGGAATATATGCTGCGTGTTCGCTATTGGTCTTGGTGGCATCGCTAATCGTGTTTCGACCTCAAGGAGCTACACCCAAGACCGTCGTTCTTGCGTCCTCTGCCCCAACAGCAATAGCGACAAGATTGCAGATCAGACACCATTCCGTACGTCATGCACTCGCTGCTTCGGTCGCACCAGTGCATACACCGACTGAGAGCTCTGTTGCCACGCCTGTTCTCTTATACGCGGCAACGCCGTGGCCACAGCCATCTCCTGGACCTACGGTTAAGACAGCGCGTGTGAACATTATTGATTATCCTCCAACCACACCAAAGCCCACGCCACCATGGCAGACCCCGCGACCATCGCCACAAACGGAAAACATTAACGCCTCAAACCAAACGGGCAACCAAGTAAACAATTCTGGCTCGATCGGTACAGTGAACCAAAACAATTTGCAAGTACCAACTCCTACGCCTGAACCGATAACCGATTATTCAAAAATAGATTTACAAACCACGATCCCGCAGGGACTAAAAGTGCTGCAGGCTCAGATAGCGGCGCTTAGACGGATTACCGGCAAAACGCGCATGCGACTTTCTAGTGTTATGCAGGCCTTTAACTACGGCGGTGCTCCTCTGTTACCCACAAACTGGATAGCAGTGTATCAGGCAGCTGAATCCGAGGGTGACGTAAAAACCGTAGAAGTTGACAATAATTATCGTTGGGCATACTGTCCCCTAATGGGTTGCAAGGATCAGGTTTTTGGGACCGACTACGTATTTGACATTGAGAATCTTCAGTCTCCGTCGCCATGAGTGACGCAGACAAGAAATCGCCCTTTAAGCTCTTCCAAGATATGCTTGCGACGTTGTTGTCAGTGCCGAAGGCAGAACTAAACGAGGCCCTTGAGCAAGAGCAAGCCGAGAAAGATGCTATTGCCGAGGACGCTTGCGACCAGGACGAAGGTGTCGAGTGAGGTCACGATACATGACGCGCTTGCCGTCAACCGCACCGAGTGCCTTCTCAAAGCGTGGGGCATCGTGCTCTTTACGCGTGTTGAATCGGAAAATATGTTCGTCCAAGTATTTCTCTAGGTGCTCAGGACTTGGGCAAATATACGTTCCGCCAAGTCCGCGCTTCAAAACAGCCCAGAAGCACTCCACATTGTTGACATGGGCGCTCCCGCGCACGTACTCAAACGCGTGGTTCACGATTTCGTGAGCACGGTAGAACTGCCCGAGGTTACGGTAGGATTGCAGGCTGTCCGTATACATCGTGGACCCAAAGTCGATGTTCCGGTAGAGAATCGGCAGCAAGGTCTTCTTCCGCACGTCCGGGAGCACCACGCCTCGAATATCCCCCTTGCGCTCCATCATGCCAAGCACGGGTGTCTTACCAACGGGTCCGACAGGCTTCAGCCCAGAGGCAACATGGTAGTGAGTCCGACGTTTGTGGCGGAGCTTGCCGCCAACGAAAGTCTCGTCCGCCTCGACCTCGCCCGTGAGCTTGTCGAACGAACGGAGTTTGAGCGCCAACCGGACCCGATGAAGCATGAACCAGGCCGTCTTCTGCGTCACGCCAAGCGCCTTGCTCAATTCCACCGACGAAATACCGTTCTTCATGCTCGACAACATCCAGATCGTCGGGAGCCACTTGTCGAGCCCCAAAGGGCTGTCCTCAAAGATCGTGCCGACCTTGGCAGTAAAGTCTTTGCGGCAGGCACGGCAGCGCCAACGACGACGACCTTGCTTCGCGCTCATCTTACCGACGTTCTTAGACAAGCAGTCCTTACGGGGGCAATTGGCACCCTTCGGCCAGCGCACAGTCTCAAAATGGTCATGCGCTCGCTTCAGGTCCGAAAAGTAAGTGACCGCTTCCAGGAGGGTAGTGGGCGTCTTCATATCCCCACTATATCAAGTATCTAGTGGGGCGTCAAGTATATAGTGCCCATGACAAGGGGGCTTTCCTCACATTTTTGGAAAGCCCCCCAAGGACAGCTTTGCTGCCCTTTTTACCGTCCTCTTTGGAGCCTATCACACGCCGATGAGCGACTTTCCAACAACCGCGCGCGCAATTGTCGACGACATCTTGGTTCATGAACCAATCGACGCCACGTGGGCTGGGGTCCACACCCACGACGCGGACTACCCCGATCTCTCAGCCGACGGCTTTACTCACCTCCAGACCCGCGCCAAGGAACATCTCGCTACGCTGCACCGCTACGATCCAAGAGAGCTCACCTCGGAAGAGCGGATCGATTGGCATCTCCTCGTTTCCAAGTTTGAGGTCCAATTGCGCGAGCTTGCCGAGCTTGAACCGCACAAACATAACCCGTCGCTGTATCCCAACGTCGCTGTCGAAGGCATCTACTCAATTTTAGCGCGCGACTATGCCCCTCTGAGCGAACGCATGCCGGCCTTGGTGAGCCGCTTGGGAAAGATTCCATCGATCTTCGCGGCCGGGCGCGCGAATCTTGAGCGCTCCCCAGCCATCTGGAGAGAGATCGCGATCGAAGAAACGCAAGGAGCGGGAGAATTCTTGCGCGAGACTGTCGGACCGCTCGCGCGCAATCATAGCGCTGCCTTGGGGAGCAACCTTCAGGCGGCGCTGGCGGCCACTGCCGACTACGAACGATTTTTGACCGCAGATTATGCGACGAGCAATGGTATGCCGTTTGCCATCGGTCGCGACCTGTTCGATTTCAAACTGAAACGCGAACATCTTCTCGAGCTTGACACGCGCGCACTCTTGGAGTTCGGCGAGCGAGCCGTGCGCACAACCCAAGAGCAGCTCGCGGCGGTGGCCCAGCAGATCGATCCCAAGAAAACGTGGGGACAAATCGTCGACGAGGCGCGCCAGGATCTTCCTCCCGCGCGCTCGCTGCTGGAAGAATACCAAACTGGCGTCTCAACGACGCGCCAGTTCGTCCAGGATCGCAAATTGGTTTCCATACCTTCGGGCGAATCGCTCCAAGTAGTGGAGACGCCGTTGTTCATGCGCCCCACTATTCCGTACGCCGCGTACATGCCCGCCGGCGGCTTCGAGCCTCGACAAAACGGGCTCTACTACGTGACGCCGGTCAATGAGCGTCTCTCTCCCGACCAGCGCGCCCAGCAAATGCTCGGCCATAATCGTTATGGCATGCTGCTCACGAACGTGCATGAGGGGTACCCTGGCCATCATCTTCAGCTGGCGGTTGCAAGCGGCGTGAAGTCGCCGGTCAGAAAGCTGTTGTGGAATACCGTCTTTTGCGAAGGCTGGGCGCTGTACTGCGAGCAACTCGTTTTGGAAGAAGGCATCACAAGCGACCTGCGGCACCGCATCTTCCAGCTCAAGGATCAATTGTGGCGAGCCTGTCGCGTCGTCATTGACGTCAAGCTGCACACCTCGGCGATGACCTTCGATGAGGCCGTCGATATGCTCGTCAAGGTTGCCCATCTGGAACGGCCTAATGCCATCGGCGAAGTTCGGCGCTACACGCAGTCCCCCACGCAACCGATGTCGTACCTGCTCGGCAAGCACCAGATTCTTGAGCTGCGCGAGACTGAAAAGAAGCGGCGCGGGGAAAACTTTGTGATGCGAGATTTCCACGACCGTCTGCTCTCATACGGCACGATTCCAGTGGCGTTGATCGAACCCACCTTTACAGACTGATGATGAGGTAGCCATGTATCTTGTTCTCAAACTCATCCATGTCTTGGCGGTCATCGTTTTTGTCGGCAACATTACGGTGGGCATATTCTGGAAGCTTTATGCCGATCGCACGCGCAATCCACAGATCATCGCCCACACGGTCGATGGGATCATTCGAGCCGATCGCATTTTCACGATCCCAGCCATTATCGTACTGCTCATCGGAGGTTTCGGGGCTGCCGCAACTGCACAGCTGAACCCGTTGACCACCGGCTGGATTTTGTGGGGTCTTGGATTTTTCATTGTCGCGGGTATTTGCTTCGGTCCGCTCTCGCGCACGCAACGAACCCTTCGCGATCTCGCGCAACAGGCTGCGCAAAGCGGCACAATGGATTGGGCTCGCTACGAGCAGTTATCGAACCGCTGGCGTCTCTTCGGCAGCATAGCAACCATAGCGCCCATTCTGGCGGTTGTCGTTATGGTCTTGAAGCCGGCGCTGCCCGCGTTTTAACGCGCGAATAAATCCGCGCGACTACATTTGCAAGGGGCGATTTCCAATTGCTCCCTACATTTGCATCAGGGGTAGGACGTTGCGCGTGTCGAGCGCCCGCGAGACAAGCGTGTTCAGGTTATCCAAATGCGCGCGCGTCAGCTCGTCGAGTTTGTTTGACTTTTGCGCGTACTGGATGTCGGACTGCAGCTGCAGCAGTTTCGCTCGCGCGAGCGACTGCGCATCGTACGGAGTTCCTTGATCTGGTTTGAGCCACAAGTTCACGAGATATCGCGCGTACCATTGCTGCAGGTTGCGGCGGATCTCGGTCGGAGCGTAGTGACTGGATCGTAGATCACCATAAATGCTTTGCTGCGACCAATCGAACAAATCGGTGAGACTCATCGTCTGGCCGGGCTTTGACTTCATGGCAAGATCGTCAAGACGCTGGAGCATCAGGGGCTGGAACATTGTCTGCAAGAGAACGGCCTGCGATTGCAGCGCGATCTGCGAGATTGGTAAGTCGTGGCGCTCCGGTGGGTTGTACGCCCAGTTCCCGCCCCACACCGGCGCCTGTTCTGTATAGGTGAGGGTGTTCAACAGCGACGGGCTGTAGTTCCAGGCGTTTTGCGAGAACAGATACTGATTGAGAACCCCGAACGCACGCTGCTCATCTTTGCGCGCGACGGGTTGAAGCGGCGGCGCTGCTTTGGGATCTCCTTTGTGGGATCGCGAGAGATACTCACCGCCGATAAAGTGTTCGGCGATCCCACCGCAGCGTAAGTAATGCACCATGAGCCAACCAAACGCGTTGTAGCTTTCCTCTGGTGAGTGCCCCGGGCGCGGCCATCGTTGATCCACCACATGCATGAGGTGCTGGGTCAGATCGAGCTGCGTCGTGCACCAGCCCAATGAGTCGTTGGTGAGATCGAACCAGCTCACCCGCGGATCGATCGCGTGAGCGTTGAAGTACGAGACATCTTCATCGCTGGCAAAGGTGGTCAGCGGATTCGTCCACCCAGCCGCTGCCCAGCGGTGCAGTGTCGGCAGTTCATCTTGTGGGGTCCGGGCGCCCGGAATTCGGGCGTAGCCCCAATGGATCGCGTAATAGTCGTACGGGCCAAGAACCGTCTGCCAATAGGAACCCTGTCCTTTTGGTTTCGGCCACAAGTTGAGCGGGGCATACTCCATGACGGACGACGCGACACCCATGCGAGCGGTGAAGGACTTGTCTTGAAGTTGCGCTGAGGTGTAGGCCTGCGAGCCGATAAAGTTATGTTGGAAACCCATGTCGTGGCCGGACTCGTGAAGAATCGTCGATCTCAGCGAATCCAGATGATATTGCCAGCTGTCGCCGGGACCATCCAACCGATTCATCAAGTCGAGCGCGACGTCGCCGAATTTTGTTTCGGCGAGTTTCTCGGCGGCGAAGCCAAATTGGGGCATACCTAGGCGGCCAGACGAGGTCCGCGTTGGGGTAATAAAGTATTCCCATGCGCTCGTTGGTCCGTATCCCTCAACTGCGTCGACTAGAATACCGCTATGGAACAGCTCACCGGTTCGCGGATCGTACACCCACTGCGCTTCTGCTCCAAAGCTTGGGTACGCTTCCGTTACCCAGCGCACGACGTTGTAGCGAATGTCGTCCGGATCCCAAGTCGGATCGTTTGGTTGGTCTTGGACCTCAACGGCATTGCTGATGCCAACCTTCTCGAACGCTTGATTCCATTGCAGCAGCGCTGAGCGGACGGTTGAACGATACTCGTCAGGAATCGTATTGCTCAGGTAAAACACGACTGGTTTTTTGGCCGGAGACATTGACTTTGTGGGATCTGAAGGTTGCAAATTCCAACGAATGATATAACTAACGTTGCGCGAGAGCGTGAGGTCGTTCGTGAAATCAAGGTACGGTGACGCGACATAACCTACGCGATCGTCGAATATGCGAGGCATGTAGTCTTTGTCATCCGGCGGCTGCGCCAGATTGTACACGACCCGCATTTGAATCGTTCGCGCGTCGGGGGTGGTGTCGACCACGTTTGGATCGTCACTTGCCCATGTTTGGTCCGCGTCAATGATGACGTTCTGCGGAAAGGCCTTGCTCGGTCCGAACACCGTCCGGGCAGGATCCAAGCGGTACGCGTGCTCGGGCGTCGTCTGCAGCGCCTGGGACAAAACGGCCTTGAGCCCAAGGACATCGTCGAGAAACGGCGCCGCATCGAAGACAACCTTGCCGGCGACCGGGTCTTCGGCCACGATCGGCGCAGCGGCCACAACCGATGGCGAAAATGACTGTTCAATCGAGCGCTGCCGAGCACTTCCATCGGCCGCTTTGAAGAACGTATTTGGCCATGTAATGACGATTTTATCACCGTTGCGCGTGAATTCAATCAGCTTGGTTTGCGCGAACATCGCCTCGCCCCAGACGATCGCCCAACCGCCGAGACCGTTTGAGGGAGCCGCGCTTTGAATGAAATCCTGGCCGAGCTGCGGCTTCGCGATCTCGATATAGACATGGTCGTTCTTTCGCCACAACGTGAATAGGCCGGGTTGACTGGTTGCGTCGGCGGTCCACTTTGCATACGGCGCCGGAGGGCCGCCTGCATCATCCGCCCTGGCTGTTTGTGCAAACGCGCCCGCCAGAAACAAGCTGCATACAAAAATCAAACCGAGCTTACGCATATCGGTTGTCAGCCTCCACAATTGAGTGCGCGAAATCAGATGGGCGAGCATTCCGCTGCTCACGCCTCGTTCTCCTCGAAAACTGAAAAAGCAGTCCTTCCGCGCGGGCCGAATAGTTAATTCCATGTTTCGCTTCATCCTTGGAAGCGGTCTGTTGCTTCGCGGCACCACGCTCTTGCTTGTCAGAAGTTGTTATGAGCAAGCACCGCTACCGCTGTGGACGCTCCCTGGGGGCCGACAAGAACCTGGAGAAACGATCGCGCAGACCATTGTGCGGGAGTATTTGGAAGAAACTTCGCTCCAAGTTTGCATCGACGAGCTCGCCTACGTGAGCGAATCAATCGATGCGAATGCAGACTTGCACGTCGTGAACTGCACCTTTTGGGTGTCTGAATCAGACACAGATGTCCAGCCTGCTTCGAACGACCCAAAGGTCGTCGAGGCAAAGTTTGTGCCGGTCCAGGAGGCTCCTGATTTGCTGCGCGCAGACGTGCTGCGAATTCCAGTCGCCACGGCGATCGGCGATCGGCTGAGCGGACCTAAAGGTCCGCTGCTCCATTACTACGCATTCGATGCCAAGAATATCGTTGTTCCGTTCTTTCAGCTGGGACCAAGCCGTGGCTGATCTCGTCAACGAGTTTGCGTTCTCGTGGTCGCGGCAAAAAATGTTCTACGATTGCCCGCGCAAGCTCTATTGGCAGTACTACGGCTCCTGGCAGGGCTGGGAACAAGATGCCCCAGTCTCAGCCAAACTCTCGTACCGCCTCAAGCAACTGAAAAATCTGTCCATGCTGGTTGGCGAAACCTTTCACGAGGAGCTCGCCGAAATTTTGCGGCGTCGCTCTCCAAAACCCATGACCGTGCCGGTCGCGCAACTCAAGGGCGATATGGAACGTCGCCTGCTTCGGCGTTTGCGGGAGTCGCGCAACGCCGATTGGGAGCGCTATGGCGATCCGAAACGCTCGACCATCCTGTTTGAGGATTATTACGGCAAAGGCGTCACGGGCGACATGGAGACACAGGCAATCGCAACCCTGCAGCGTTGCGTCGAAGGTCTCGCGTCCGATGGGTTCGGCCGCCGCGCGTTCGGCGCTCCCGCGGACAAGTTGCGCTATATCGATCCCAAAAATATTAGCGAGAAACGCGTTTCGGTCGACAACCTCGTGCTCTATGCATCGCCAGATCTCGTGGTGGAAGGAAAAACGGACGGGCTCCACATCGTCGACTGGAAGACCGGTTTACCGCGCCCCCACGACGTCAATGCAGCACAACTTGCTATTTACGGCATCTTCGTGCAGCAAAAATTCGACATGCCCCTGGAGCGAATGACCGCGCACCTGGTCTACGTAAGCGCGGGCGAACATCGAGAACAAAACGTCGTGGAAGGCGAACCGGAAGCTCGCCGCGTGATTGCGACGTACGTTGCCGATGTGAAGAGCCGCCTTACCGACGCAGCAGCCAACATCGCCGGCGACATCGAGCGCTTCCCGATGACCACGAACCTCAACATGTGCCGGAGCTGCAACTTTCGCGAGGTCTGCGGGCGTCTCGACGAGCCGGCGCAGACACCCAGCAACGAGGAAGCTTAACTACTCCGTTGGCACGGAGTTCGGCGGACCCGTGCGCGCTGCTAGTCCAAGTTTGAGCAATTCGGGCACCGTCACAAAACGGTAGCCTTCCGCTTTGAGCTCAGCAACGATCAGCTTCGTCGCTTGCACCGTCGCCTCGCGATTGCCGCTTCGTCCGCGATTTCCGTCATGAAGCACAATGATCGAACCATCTTTGACATACCGCGCGACGCGATCGCGGATCACCGTGGGTGGTGGGTTCTGCCAGTCGCGCGGCAGAGGCACCGACCACATGATGACCTCATAACCCATACGTCTGGCCACGTTAATCACCAAATAGTCGCGGGCACCGAATGGCGGGCGAAAGAGCCGCGTGCGCACCCCGGTGGCCTTTTGGATGGCGGCGTCGGTCTCGGAGATTTCCAACGCGATATGTGCCGAACGTTCCAGCACCAAATGGGCGTGATCCCAAGTATGATTTCCCAAGGCGTTGCCATCTTTGACTTCCTCGCGCACGACATCGGGGTGAGCCTCAACAGCGCGGCCGACCACAAAGAAGGTCGCGACGACGTGCTGGGAATGAAGATAGCTCAAGATTTCGTTCGTGTACGGTGGATTCGGCCCGTCATCAAAGGTGAGCGCGACGATCTTTTGCTGAAGTGGCACGCGAGTTACCGTGTGGCCAAACATCTGGCTCGCCGGATTTTCCACAAAATACCACGACGCGGCAAGCAGCACCAAGAGGACAACCACCGCGAGAACGATTCGACGCCAGCTTATGGGAGCATCATCCTTTCCGCTTGAGGGGTTTTTTCTTCAGCAACCGCTGCGCACTTTGTTGTGTCGGCATGCTTGCAAGTTCGGAGCGAATCAAGTTTTCAGCGTCGATCACGCTCTGCGGTCCAAACGACTTGATTTCCGTCACGATTTTCAAATAGCGCGGATCGCGCAACGGCCGACCAGCGGAGGCAACCCGCGTCAAATCAAGCGATTTCATTGACTTAGCCGGCAGTCGCAGCATGAACTCCTGTGCGTTCGTGGTCGCCCAATACTTCGGATCAGAAAACCCAAATGAGCGGCTGCCGCCCTGGTCGCCCAGCGTTTGATCGATCTCAATGACATATTGTTCGGTGGAGCGTGGCCGCACCGGTTTGTCATCAAGCTCCCAAATACCGTCCGCGCGAAGTTGTTCGAAGAGAAAGGTGCCGCTGGGACCCGCGAGCGGCACGTCGAATTGCTTGGTGACGGAACCATCTCGATTGGTCGCAGAGAAAAACATACGGAGCGCTCCGTTGTTGTTTGAGATGCGATACGTTTCAGCAGAAATCGGCCCCACCTGTTTGTACACTTGCATCGTGATGGCCCAGGTGCTGTTTGCGTAGAGCACCTTATCGAGCTGCGGTTCTTGCATCACGAACGGTTTGAGAAAAAAGACATAGCTGACGGTCGCAAGGACGACGCAAATCGCGACAACCAACCACGATCTGGTTCGTTCGTTCAAGACTCGGCCGCCACTCCGACCGCAATGACGGTTGTGAGGGCGCGATAGACCGCCAGCATGTCGTCTGACGAAAAGGCAACCGTGCGCGCCGCGCAGCGTGAGAAGCCAGGCACAAGCGTCAGCGCATCTGCTTGTGAAGTTTTCATGGTGTCGATTTCAAGTAATATTGGTGGTGTGAGCTTGAAGAGCTTCGCGTCATCTCGGCGCGTCACCGCAGCCGCGCTAGCCGCACGGAGCGCTTCCTGCACCTCGTACGGCGAGCGGCACTCGGCCGCGTAATAGCTCAGGCTCCTCTTTGTTTCTACCATTTGCGCCCATGGAATGTTACGGCGCGCCTCGTCAAGTGTGGTGCGATCGCCCGAGACGAGACCAACCGGGACGCCATAGTAGCCCGCAAGCGCAGCGTTGATCGTCAACTCTCCCACGACCTGACCCGCGAGCCGGCACTCAAAGATCACGCGAGGGCTATAAGTATGGCCCATGACGGCATCGCGATCGCCAATGGCGCCGTGATATCCGAGAAAAAATGCGAGCCCATGCGGTTGCGCATCGATCCCCTCGAGCATGTACAGCGGCTTGGCTTTCCCTGTGACAAGACGAGCCCGAGGATCAAGGCCGGGGCTAACGAGATTGCGCATGTTGGAGTGCGCATCGTTCACGCAAGCGCTGCTGACGCCGGCCGAAAATGCTCCCTCCAGCACGGCATTGACTTCAGCAATGAGAATCCGCCGCGCACGGTCGTAGGCGGCTGAATTGCTGGGCCGCACTTCATCCCAATGTACGAGCGTCGCGCAGCCTTCAATATCGGCCGACACATAAACGGCCGCCTGCCGTGCAGAATCTGCCATGCGTCCGCAAGCGTTCGGTCCTTGCAATGCGGCATCCTAGCTTTGGGACGCCTTGACGGGGGTCGTCACGGTCAGTGACGCGAAAAAATCGCTATTGTGGCAAACATCGTGCTTGAGTGGAAAACTGGCGTACTCGTTGCGGACGGAGCCATGGGCACGCTGTTGTTCGCTCGCGGTGCTGCTATCACGTCGTGCGTGGAGTTGCTCAACGTCACCGCCCCTGAGGTGGTCGCACAAGCGCATCGAGACTATGTTGAAGCCGGCGCGCGAGTCATCGAGACGAATACGTTTGCTGCAAACCGATTGAAGCTGGCTCAGCACGAACTGCTCCCACGCTTAGAAGAAATCAACCGAGCAGGGGTGGAGCTCGCCCGTCGAGCTGCTGGCGCGAAGGCGTACGTCGCAGGATCGGTCGGCCCGCTCGGCGCGCTCCTATGGCCTTTTGGCGTGACCCGACCAGCGCAAGCGCGCGACGTATTTGCAGAGCACATTGCAGCGGTTGCCTCAGGCTTGCCCGACCTTCTCATCTTAGAGACGTTTAGTAGCGTTGCGGAGCTCGTCCTCGCCATCGAAGCGGCGAAGCTCGTCGCTTCCGGTTTGCCGATTCTTGCATCGGTCTCGGTCGTGGAAGACGGCAAGACCGCAGGTGGAGATCCTTTGGATTCGGCATTCGCGCGCCTGCTCGAGGCCGGCGCACATGCTGTCGGCATCAATTGTGCCGTCGGACCGCAAGTGGTGTATGATGCTCTCGCCCCTATTGCCGGGTCTGTCGGCGCGCCGCTTTCCGTAATGCCAAACGCGGGCTACCCCCACCGGCTCGACGATCGCACGGTCTACGAATCGACCCCCGCGTACTTCGCCGCGTTTGCGCGGCGTTTCGTCGATCTGGGTGCCAGCATCGTGGGGGGATGCTGCGGCACGACCCCCGATCATATTCGCGCCATCGCACAGGCGCTGCAAGGCACCACACGTCATGGCCCGCCGGCGGCGCGCAGCGGCGGTGACGCTCGAGGGCCGCGAACAGGCACGCCTTCACTTGCACCTTTGACGAATCCGACTGCCTTTGAACGCAAACTTGGGCGCCAATTCGTCATAACCGCTGAGATCTCGCCCCCACGCGGCGCTGACGCGAGCGACGCCATCGCGGCTGCCAAACTCCTCGAGTCTGCAGGTGCTGATGCCGTCAATATCTCCGATAATCCCACGGCGCGCTTGCGCATGTCGAGCACGGCGCTGGCGCATCTCGTCATGCGCAATACAAAGCTTGCGACCATCTTGCACCTTGGATGCCGCGACCGCAATCTGCTCGCTTTGCAAAGCGAATTGCTCGGGGCCGCAGCGCTTGGTGTCACCGCAATTCTGGCGCTCACGGGCGACCCAAGCAATGTTGGAGATTTTCCAAAAGCTACGTCAGTTTTTGATGTGACGGCGTTGGGCCTCACGCAGATCGTCGATGCGCTCAATCGCGGCATGGACCACGCAGGGAGCCCGATTGGAGTTCCAACCCGCTTTCGGATCGGCGTTGCCGTCAACCCAGCAGCGAAGGCGCTCGCAGGAGAACTCGAGCGGATCGAACAGAAACGCGCGGCGGGCGCCGATTTCGCCGTTACCCAGCCTATCTTCGATGTGAAGACCATCGCGCCGTTTCTCGAGTGGGCGATCGAGCGCAAGTTTCCCGTGCTCGTCGGCGTGCTGCTCTTGCGTAGCTATCGCAACGCGGAGTTCCTGCACAACGAAGTGCCAGGCATGCAGGTACCCGAAGAAGTACGCGAACGAATTCGGACCTCACGAGACGAGCGGATTGAGGGTATCGCGGTCGCGCGGGAGCTGTTAGTGGAGCTTGCGCGCACGCCAGGCGTGGCCGGCGCCTACGTTATTGCGCAAGATCATTACGAGGGCGCTGCAGAAGCGATCTCGAGCGCGACTCGTGCGCTGGAACGCGAGTTTAGTCGTGGCGCAAATGCTCCATAAAGAGATCTCTGTCCGTGAGGGGCTTTACGTCCTTGCGCACGCCCGGGAAACGCTGTTCGTCTGCCAGGTCGAGTGTTTCTTTCATAAGCGCCGCGTCTTCTTCTAACGGTGCCCCCGGCTCGGATTTGGTTGGAGCAAGTCCCGCGAGGAAGATCAGCACTCCCGCATCGGCCGGCTTTTCAACTTTGCCGATGAGCTCACCGGTCGGCGTATGGACTCGTCCCCAAGCATCGACCTTGCCAATGATTTCGTACTCCATGTTCCAAATCGTGCCTTCGCCATCCACGCGCCCAACTTGGTGCACGCCGGCGTCGTCATCGTAAATCTCGCCGTTGTTTCCGATCCGGCCAACCGCTGGACCTGCATCGGGACCCATCATCACGTTGCCCGAAGCGTCGACGCGCGCAACGATGAAACCGTTAGCTCCCTTGACGTCTCTCACTGTTGCGCCTCCCGTATAGATTGGTCGCGCGCATCGAGGATGAGGTTAACCAACTCGTCAGCACGCTTGTTTTGACTGCGCGGCACGTGCCGTACCTGCCACTCTGAAAAATGCCGTAATACCCGCTGAACCTGGCTACTCAATTCGCGCATCTTAGGGTCCTTGACTTTATACAAACCGTTGAGCTGTTTCACGATGAGCTCGGAATCCATGTGCACCGACACCCGATCATAGCCTAGTGCCAGCGCGCGCTGAAGCGTCAGTAAGAGCGCTCGGTATTCAGCCACGTTATTGGTCGTGGTCCCCAAGAAGGCGCTCACTTCTTCCACGACCTTCCCCTTTGCTGAGAAAATGATCCCCCCCGCAGCGGCAGGTCCGGGGTTGCCGCGCGCTCCTCCATCAGTGTAAATCGTGCAAGCAGAATTCGGCAATGCGACTTAGGTACTCCATATCCTTATCGGCTTAGGACATTCTCAGGCAAGGGCGAATCGTCCGTCTTGCCGTACCATTCCCCATGCAAGTAATGACACCGAACACGAATTCTCGCTGGCGCCTGCTCCTTGTCGTCGCGTTGCTCGCGATTGCTGTCATCTCCTCGGGCGTCCAGCAGCGGGTCGCCGCCAAGCCCGAGCCCTCCCCTTCTCCGTCGCCCACGAATCCACCGACCCCTTACATGCCACCTGATCAAGCGACCAACGGTATATGGGATATGATTCTTCAAGGCACGGACAAGAACGGATATACCGACATCTCGTATTCGGTGATGAAGCTCAAGGACGATGGTAATAACGTAAGTGGTGTTTGGCTTGCGGACAAAAAGACGGTGTATGTCGTTAGCGGAACGCGCGATGGTACGCACCTGACGCTCACCCTCAAACGCCAGGACAAACCCGATGTGACCGCGGGCTCCATCGATGCAACCATCGATGGCATCGCCGACATGGTCGGCACGATTACGCTTGGCACGGTGGAAACGCCGTTTCAAGGAGCACAGCATTCACGCGTGCCCCCACCACCCGAAACCACGCCTGGCCCGCAGGAAAGTCCAACTCCCTACTAACCTCTCGGAGCGTGGGTGACTAGCACGGGAATCGGTGAGCGTCGCAAGATGCCCTCTGCGACGCTGCCGAGCAGCGCGCGGGAAATTCCCCCTCGTCCGTGACTGCCAACGACGATCAAGTCGACTTTACGTTCTTTCGCGAGGGCCAGCAGTCCGGGCACGGTGTCACCTTCAAGGAGCTCCGCTACGATCGTCACCTTCGATCCAGCCGCCATGGCTTTTGCTCGATCCAGGATTTCTTTGGCGGCCGACTGAGCGGCTGCAATGGCAAAGCTCGGGTCGATGGACGAGGGCGAAGCCATCGCCACGAGCTTGGCAACTTCAAGCACGTGAGCGAAGGTGACGGTCGCACGCTCATCGCTGGCTACTTTGAGCGCCAGAGAGATCGCGGCATCCGATGGGGGCGAGCCATCAACGGGGACGAGAATATTGTGAAACATTTCCTTAAGTCCCCTTTCGAAAGGCCAGCCGTTTAGGTGCAATGAGCTTGTGGCTCTCGGAAATCAGCTGCCAGCTAGGTCCCAGTTGACGCCTTTGGCAAGGCGCATCGCTACCCATCCCTTCGGTCCCAAATACGAAGGCAAGTAAAGCGTACAGGGGTCCGCGGCAATAAGAACTCCATTTTCTCCGGCAGCCATCTTACAAACGAGGGCCACAATCCCATCGCCATGGTGGTCGTCAAGATAATACGCAAAGGTCTTCCCCCGAACCAGAAACGCCGCGTGGCGGCCGCTCATGCGGCGGGTGCTTTGGGGAAGCCGTAGGCAAAGCTTGGTCAGCCGCGCCAAACGGTGGTCTTGACGCTCCCGTTTAGGCAACATCGGGGGTGGGCTATGCTAGAACCCAAGTTACGGGTCCTTCACGTGTCGTGCTGGCGCTCCAAGACGTTTGGTGGGCCTTAAGTCAGTTGTAGATCCTCGTCGTTGGACCTATACTCAAAAGCGGTAGTTAGTCTCGGCCCTTGTGTCACCATGTCAAAGGAGGTTACAATGCGCGCCCTTTTTTATCGCGCGTTTGTCGGCGTATTCGTGCTCGCGGTTTGCGCTAGCATTTTGACGAGCTTTTCCTCCGCCCAAGCCAGTCCTGGGCGCGTTCTCAACCTGGGCCACGGCATGACAGTGCAGCTTGCAAAAGGTCAGCCCGGACGGTTGCGCGTTGTGAGAATGCAAGCCATCAAGCGCGTGGCACTTTCCTCATCGACGCACCAGCGCAATTTTGGAGATATGCCCTTCCTCACGCGCTGGAGTCCAGCAGCATGGGCGGCCATCAAAGCCCGGGCGTCCCGTAACACGAGCGCGCCCCAAGATGCGCGTGCCGCCTTCTCGACGCTCACCTCTACCATCGCGGCAGCGCCGCTCGAGCGCGTCATAGGAATGACGGACAACGGACTCATCTGCGGTTACTTTGGCACGGGGTGCCAGCCGCCAGACATGGCCGTCGCCGCCTCTCCCAACTGGACCGTGCAATTTGTCAACACTTCCATAGCCATCTTCGACCGGCACGGTGTTATGGTACTCGGCTTCCCTATCGATGCACCAACCTTCTTTGGCATTCCCAACCCTGGATCGTGCACTCCCTTCGGTGTGCCGTTTACCACAGACCCGCGGGCTTTCTACGACCCCAATGATCAACGATTCTTCCTGGTAATTGGGGCGCACAACGGCGTCGCCGATGCATGTCCATTCTCCTCAAACTTCTATGTCGCAGTGAGCCAGACCAGCGACCCGACGGGTACGTGGAACGTGTATAGCTTCAACGCGGATCCGATGGGAATTGGTGCTTTTGGGGACTTCACCCAACTTGGTTTTGATGCGACCACCGTTTACATTGGCATGAATTTCTTCCCGGCAACGAGCAGTGGATTTACCACCTGCCCGTTGGGATATTGCTGGGCTCAAACGCTGTTGATCGACAAGCACGGGATGGAGAACGGCGCGTCGGTGGCAGCGCCAAATCTGATCTTCGATTACGCGGTCAACGGTTTTCCACTCGACACCGTGCAACCCGTCGAAACGATCGCCAACCTCTGGCAGCAGCCAAGCGCGACCTCATTGATCTCGGCGGCGAACTTCTTTGGACCCGATGGCAATGGCTGCTTCCCGGAGGTTTGCAACCAGCTCTACGTCTTCGGCATCTCAAATCCGTTAGGCGCGCCCACGATCTCCAGCGAAGTCGTCACCGCGCCGGGTTGGACCTATCCCCCGAACGGGGATGAGCCTGGGTGCGGAGGCTGCGTGGCAACCAATGACAGCCGCATCGATGGCCAACCCATCTACAGTCCCCACAAAGGCGGTACGATCTCATTTGCTCTCAATACGGGAGTTCGCATCGGAAGCTTGACCTGGCCTGGAAACCTGTGGGGAGAGGTGAGCGTCACGTCCTCCGGCGGGAAACTGACGGGTGCGTCATTTGTCCAAGGCGGATACATCGACGCCATTGGCGTGACGAACTCGTTCGCGGACACCATGCTCACCCCAACGGGTTCGCTGTTCGTGGTCAGCGACGTGATGAGTCCGGTAAACTATCCGGAATTTGTCTATCGCGTACGGCGGCCATCGGACCCAATGGGTTCGTTGAGTGCACCGGTGCTCGTTCAACCCGGTCTCGATAGCTACTTCCCGCAATTCGGAATCGTAGGATTCGGGAACTTGCGCTGGGGTGATTACGAAGCCTCATCCTTCACTGGATTCTCGGATAACAAAGTCTGGATCGCGTCACAGTATCCCAACACGGACTATGATTGGGCAACATCTATGGCAGAAGTCAAGTAACCATCTCTTCACGCAAAGCAAAAGGGGTCGACCGCCGGTCGGCCCCTTCCCTTTGTCAGAGAAGGGCGTACAGGTTTCCGTCCGTGCTGCCTACATAAATCACGTGGTCGGCTATCACGGGCGATGAGAGGATTGCACCAACGCTGAGCATCTTCGTCGCGCCGACAACCATATCGGCGTAAAAGTTTGATGTGAAGGCTGCTGCGTAGTTTGGGGTTCTGTCCGGGTTTGTGTACATCGAGCCGTAGCGCCGAGCAGCATCGATCGTGAAGGTCCAAGCATTATCACCTTCAGCTCATTTGGCAGCATCATGTCACTTGCGGCGGTCGGCCTGCCCTATGCTACATCCTACAACTTTTTCAAAGCGGTGGTCCAAGCGGCCCGGCATATCCTCGCTCGGCCCGCTCCACACGCAGGTGAACCCCAGTCGCCCCAGGAGACGGATTGAAGCGACATTCTCCGTGTCGACCACCGCAATAACGCTTGTGACACCATACTCCTCATCGACAAAGCGCATGAGCTCACGACACGCTTCAGTTGCGTACCCACGTCGCCAGAAATCAGGGAAGATGTCGTACCCGATTGTTGCTACGCCGGACGCCATGGTTGCTTGCACCCATCCAACGTAGGGTCCGTGCTTCTCCCGAACGGCATAGTTCAGCCACGTCTGCGTTCCATCTGGGGACTGTCGCAATGCCCAGCCGGCATAGCGCTGCTCGAGCTCCTTGATGCTGGCGGGAGGCGGGCCGGCATGAAATTGGTAGAGTCGAGTGTCTTGCAAGGATTCGAAGAGGTGCCGTGCGTGCGTCGGTAACAACGGCTCCAACTGCAAACGACGGGTCGTCAGCACTCGTCCTGAAATCAGGGTGGACAGCCTTGCTTCTGCCAGCTCTTGAAGCGAGCGCACATCTCATCGGTCCACTGCGGTTCTCCAGCGTTGTCCGGAGGCATCGTCTTTTCACGGACGGCGGCATAGATTGCGACAGCGAGATCGGCAACGTCATCGCGACTGCTGAGATCCATCCCCGCTGCCTTCATATGCTCGATGTCTAGGTCGGTGAACATCGGTCGAATGTCTCGTGCAAAACTCACCGTTGGATTGGTGCTCATCAAAGTCTCCTCTGAACTCTTAGCCGTGCTGCGCGGCGGCGTGCAGCGCATTGCCCGTTAGGTTCATCGTTGTCCACTCCGTCAGCGCATCGGCGCCGGCTCTTTTGAAGAAACCCAACCCTTTATCATTCCACGCGAGAACATTAAAGACGAGCGCGTAGCTGTTTGCCTTAATGGCGATGTTTGCCACGGCGGCGAGGAGGGCAGTTGCGATGTTCTTCTTGCGAAAATCAGGACACACGTAGAGATCTTCCAAGAACGTGCCTTTACCCTGAAAGGAAGAATAGCAATCGTGAAAGAGCGCGTAGCCCGCGGGTTCGCGGTTCCAGAGTGCGAGCAACACCTGAAAGCGAGGCTGCTCGCCAAATCCGTCGGCGAGGAGTTCTTGCTCGGTAATGGTCACGGGGAGGCGTTCGTACGAGCCCATTTCCTCGATCATGGTTTTCAGCAAAGGAACGTCGTTCGGCTCTGCGTTCCTGATGAGGACTATGGTGATTCTCCTTGCCATACCATCGGGTTAGCTCTTCTGCGGCTTCTGGGGAAACAGGCTTACTAGCAATAGGACACCCCCGAGACCCATGATGCCTATACTGCCAGTGCGCAGCATTTGAGCGGTGTGGCACCTAGCCGCAAGACTCTGGTCGAAGACCTGTCCAATGCTTGTAAGAACCGTCTGGCATTGCTGATAAGTTGACTGGTTGATCAAGAACACTACAAAACCGATCAATAACACAACAATTGCTAGAATGGAAAAACTGCTCATGTTTTTGATTCCTGGGCGATGAAGTTGTGAAAAATAAGATTGAAAGGATCTCTTGGATCCATGAACGCGGCAAGCATGCCCATGCGGTCGACGCCGACCTCTCGGATGACCGCGCCGCGTACGCCAAAGAGAAATTCTTTCGGGCCGACTGGATTCGAACCAGCGATCTCCTGCCCCCCAGACAGGCGCGATAACCAGGCTTCGCTACGGCCCGACGTTGATTTTATTGAGTTTCACGCTTCTTCCGTTTTCGGCGTACCCCCTTTCATACCCCCATCGCTCGACAGAATTGCATCCATTCTGACCGCTGCCTCACGTTGCAAGGTCGGCAGGGACTTCGTGTATACGTCGAGGGTTAATTTCGCTGAACTGTGTCCGAGTCTCTCGGCAATTACCTTAACGTTTTCGCCAGCTGCGATCCCAAGGGTAGCTGATGTGTGTCGAAGGTCGTGAAACCGGATTCGTTCAATGCCGGCTTCCTTCAGCAACGGATGGAAGACGCTTCGCACAAACTTGTCTTTTTGTAGTGGCTCGCCCTTTTGGCCCGCGAACACCCATGGGGCGAGCGGATATTGGCGACGCTTGTGTTCACGAAGCATCGTCATTAACTTTGGCCCAAGCTCAATTCTTCTCTTTCGAGACGCTTTAGGGGGGCTCAAGACTGGATTACCTTCTTCGTCCCGTGTTAGCGTGGCTGTAACGTACAAAGAATTATTGTCGAAGTCAATCGCGCTCCATTGAAGCGCAAAAATCTCCCCTTGACGCATCCCCGTTGAAAGCGCCAGGTAAAAGAGAACGTAGTAGTTTCCCCGACTCGCTGCTTCTAACAGTCGCCTCGCCTGTTCATGGGTGAGAGATTTGTATTCAGCGATAACATGTCGAGGCTTGTCCTTCCTAAGGCAGGGGTTGAAGGCGATAAGTTCATCCTCTACTGCTTGACCCAATGCGTAATGTAGAACTCGGTACGTCAGCTGACGGGCTCGTGAGCCAATATCGCGAAGGGTGTTACTCACCAAGTGGCGGATATCAGCACGCCCAACCTGGGTAAGGCGTAGTGTGCCAATGTATGGAACGACGTGGTTCCGAATTATTCCCTCGTAAAGTTCGTATGTTCTGGGTTGACGAGTAAGCTTAAGTTCGGCCAGCCACAGCTCTAGAAACTTTGCCAATGTCTCCTTTTCCGCCTCAAAGGACGCAACGTTGCGCTCTGTCAGTTTCTTGAGCTTCGCTTTCACCTCGTCAACGGTGCGGCCATATAAAGAAATGCGTTTCCGCTTGCGGCCCCTGTCATACTTGTACACTCGAGCTTCGATTAGTGTTCGAGCAGTGAGGTTTTTCCGCTTGCGAATTACCTTGCGAAAACCGCGTGGTAAACGCATACTCACCTATCCTTTCTCGGCGAAGATCTTCAAGGCAACCTTTGGGATACGACGACACTTGCCGAGTTTTACGTACGGCAAGTCTTGCGAAGCCATGAAGTCATACACCTTGGAACGACCAATACCCAGAAAGTCGGCGGCCTCCTTCGTATCGAGCAGTCCTTCTGCCATTAGATCAACGTCACAAAACCAAGGTTGCAGCTTTTTTGGAAAGAGAGGCATACTGTGTCCTCGTTCGGTCTCGCTCGATCAAAAAAGTAAAGTATCCCACTTTACTCATCAATTGTCTAGTGTGTCAGTACCGGCTTGGAAATACGATGTCGCGATCAACGATAACGTCAAACTCATACCCAGCTGGCACACGTAAGTTTGGCGGCACATTGAGCTGCCGTTGTGCAATCTGCTCACCTGCGCTTGCGATCTGGCTTCCCAATGCCCCTGCGATAACCTGACCGACGCCCGGGGCCGAACCAATGGTCGTCGGCTGTTGCGGTTGACTAAGTTGTGCGCCGGCAGCAATGACGCTCAGAAGAAGTGCGCCCTGGAAGATCTTGCGCGTGTGGTTATTCACCTGAGTATCAAAACCAGAACGGCCAACAAGATCCGCTCCGGCCATGCCCCGCAGGTCGATGCTAGATCCGTCCGGATAGATAAGACGGGTCCAGGTTACTAGAATTCTCTCTTGCCCATAGGCGACTTGGGAATCGTACCTGCCGATGACCTTGGTGCCTTGAGGGATGAGCAACCAGCGCCCACTGACCGAGTCGTAGACATTTTGCCGAACCTGCGCGCTGAGCAACCCCGGCAAATCTGAGTCGATCGCGGTTATAAGCGCTGCTGGAATAACTGTGCCGGCCTTTAGTTCAAATGGCGAAGACAAAACTTCTTGCGCAAACGGGTGGGGTGACTTTTCAGGCGCGTGGGTCGCCTCTGCTGCAAACGAATCTGATCCAACTGCATATGCAGTGGCGTTAAGGTTCGGTTCTCCTTCTACAACGAAAGTCGACACCATAGCCGCCCGCAATAGGGCATCCTTTTCACCCGCAGGCCGGATCATTGCTTGCAGCACCGCGCTCGGCTCCCTTCGCGCGGTCACTGCACCCAGTGTCTGAGCCGCAGGTATTGGAATGGTTGGCATGTTCGCAGTTGGGTTCGTCATGTTAAGTGCGTTGGTGTCAATCGAGACGTGCGAGCTTCCCGGCACCGCGGCCGGCGGTGAAGTCGCGAATTGGGTGAGGTCGGGTACACCGCTTGGCAGGGCAGATGCATTCGAATTCGGCGCCTCAGGAGGGTGCATTACTGCTGTGGCGACATCGCTTTGATTCTGCCACCATGATTGGGTCTGAGGCACAGGTAGAGGTTTGCCGTATCGTTGAGTAATTGCGGCGATATGCGGCTCATTGAGTGTCACTCCGTATAGAATACCTAACACGAGTAGCGCGAGAATCCCAATCGCTACGATGCCCGCCTTCTTACTAAGGCGGGCGTTGCCAAGTATCCGCCCGCGAATTTGAATGAAACCCTTGGGCTCCAATTCGGTGGGCGAGTCGATGCTTCTTGTTGTCTCATCTGACATCGTTAATTTCCTCGCTCGATAATCACCCGACGCTGCCCTCGACCGGACCCTTGCACGAGCGTTATTTTCTGCGACACACTATCAAGGATAAACGTGCGGCCTCGATAGCGGTAATTCACGATCGTGTCTGAGCCATCAGTCCCAATGACGAAAACGGTTGGTAGATCCTGGATGCCCTGCGGCATCTCGATATATGTGTGCACGCCGTCGTTCATTACATGCAATGGCATGAAGCTTCGATCGCCGCGCATACGGTATTCAAAGTCGAGGTGCGCCGGGTCATAGTCTTGGTGGGCGTTCGGCTTGATGTGGGCGACCTCATCAATAGGATAGTAAAAATGGGCCCGGTATTGATAGTCGTGCTTCGTCGACACCAAGATCACATAGCAGACCCGTTTATCGGTCGTGATGATAAGGTTCGTGCGCAGGTCGTAGTCAGTTGGCTTGATCAAAACATGCGGAGTGTCGCCATCGGGTCCACTCGTGGCGGTACTAAGAATCCACCGCACAGAATCACCTGTAGCCATAGAAAGAATTGTTTCTCCCTGATCGAGCGTGATGTCGCAAACAAAAAGTGGCTGGCAGATGACGTTCCGTGGCTGTCCACCGGTGCGATGGGTTTGACCAGCATGCACAAGGTGTGGACTCAGTGCAGCCATTGCGACCCATTGCCAGCTTACGATTGCAACGCCAACGGCGAGAACAACTAGGAATATTTGCATCTTCGCGGCTGCCATCATAGATGTTGCGTCCAGCTAATCGTGTGGATATAGATTCCAAGCGGATTCTTGAGCAGCTCGCTCTCATCAGTTGGCGGGTTGAAGCCGATTTCAAGGCTTGCTTGCCAGTGAGTCGTCTTGAAGAGTCGGCCTTGCAGGTCACGCGAGTCTTCGGTCCATTCCAACTGGTACGTCTTATCGCTGATTGGTAGCACCTCGTCAATGGAGCAGGCAACCGTTTGTTGCTGACCGGCATCAAAAGGTGAGTCTTCCTTATAATAGTCATTGAGAAACGCTGCGCCTGAAGAGTCAACCAAACTGTACGCTCGAGCAAGCGACGCCTTTTCGGCTATGGGATCAGAGCTCACCGAGCGGACGTCGACGATCCAGGCCGCTAATTGCGCCTTGACAATCCGTTGATCCACGCTCGACGCCCGATCCGCTCGCGTCACCGCGAGCGCTTGTCCCAGTTTGTCGACCTCAACAACGTATGGCACAAGTTTACTTTTCGACGCCAGCCAAATGACCCCGACGGCCAGAATGGTGGATAGGAAGATTGCAGCAAATGCAGCATAGCGCCAACTGCGTGCTCGGGCAATGTAACTGCCGTAGCGTTCGTTCCACTCTCGCCGTGCATTGAGATACGGATCTGATTCAGTGACTGCAGCGGTAGTCTTCATCATTTGGTCTTCTCATCTGCGGCATGCCCACACCAGCCTGCGAGCACCGTGTTGACAATCTGAATTGCGTCGCGCGGCGAAATCCCAATGACAAGCATATTGCTCAAGGTTTGGCTCATCCACAGGATCGCAAGCCTGCGTCGCAGCGAAGCATTTTGTATGGAAGCCGCGTGGTGTGAGTCGCTCGGTAAGGTTTGCGCGTAGGCAACGCAAATGTGGTTGGTCATAAACTACTCCGCGTCATGATGTTTGAAGCGAATATGAATCGAGCCGCTGCCAGCGTCGCTTGGAAACGTTGGGGGCCGCATGTTGCGCAAGATATCGAGGATAGAAAGCCGTGGTCGATTGCGAGACGATGCGAAGCCGAGTGGTGGGCCTTGAGCGGCCGGCGGTTTCGAAATAGAGCGAGGCGGTTCAATTTGCTGAGCTAAAGGAGCTCTGGTATCTGGATCCGCGCTAGATTGCGTTTGCGAGGGGCCGTCGTCTGATTGCGACCTTGCGACTTCGGCCTGATCTGCAGACGTGGTGCGAGGATCGCCACTAGCTACGCCGGCGCTTTCTCCCAAGTTCCCCAGCGAAGAACCGCTGCCAACACTCGAATCGGAAGCCCACGCACTACTTGATGATCTCGTCGCATTAGCCGCTTGAGAAGCCCCTCGTGGTTCCCCGGTAATGACGCCCACCCCATCGGTTGGCGTTGAGGTCCTGCCCTCGAGTCTTTTTGGGTTAGCCGCACCCGCAACGAGCGACGCTGCGCCTGCAAATCCCGCAGCACCAACCGCACCTGCCGCAGCAAGACTGCCCCCGACAACCGCCGCTCCCCCAGCAACCGTCGCAGAAAGCGTGCTTGCGGCAGTGCCTAAGGTCATGAGAGGCGAGCCGTTCATTAACGATGCGGCAAGACTTGGGATGTGCCACCCAAGTAACATGAAGATCAGGGCGGATCCTGCCACGCCAATGTAAATATCGGGGGCCGCTATTACGCCCGGCGTAAATAGCGCCGACCATTGCGACGCAAGTGTCTGCCCTAGACCAACGATTAAGTACAGCATGAAGAGCTTGATGCCCACGCTTATCGCATAAGCAACGTATTTTTCCGAGAATGGCAAGGTCCACCGGCTACCTGAAAAACCTAAGAAAAAGATTCCCGCGCTAATTACTATGTAAGATTCAATGAGCGTAACCATGAGCTGGCCAGCTACGACCGCAAACGCGACAACGACGCCGATCGCGCAGAGCACCGAGATGAGGACAGCGAGCATGGCAGTGAAGAAATTGGGGTTGTTGATCGTGCCGAGCATGCTTTTCGCGAGCTGCAAGCCTTGACCAAACGTCGTGCTGGGATCAAGCACGACTCCACCGGCGATCGTCGCCCCGGCTTGCGAGAAACTGTCGATGATATCGGGAACCCATTTCGGCGCATTCTGTAGGAGCGCCAGAAAAAAGAACACCCCCATCAGCTTCAGGACGAGCTGCGAGACAAAGTCTGGCAGACTATCGCGCTGTAGCAAATACGTAATCGCTGTCCACGCAAGCTCTATTGCAACCAACGCAAAAAAGAGATGCTGAGCATAGCCCAGTGCAGTTGAAATCCAACCGGCGCTGGTGACTTTGTACGCGTTGGCGACGTCGGTGAGCGTGCCGGCTCCTGGCGAAGCTGCAAAGGCAGCGCGCCCCCAGACTAAAACGCACAAAACTACGGTGAGTAGGCTTGCGCCTAGCCACCTGAGTCCAGGCGCTCTCAATACGAGAGCCTCAGGAGCCGCAGTGTGATTCGCTCCGAACTGCTGTAGGCCAAATTCTTAGAACTTGTAGGCCGGATCGTTCGCACTTTGGATCCATGCTCTCAGCGCCGCGTACTGGGTGCTTTGGATTTGCTGCTGCGTGGCAAAGAAACCAGCCTGTGCTTGAATTTGCGCCATCTGCAACTGACGCAGCTTTTGCAGCTGTTGTACCTCTTGCATCGCGACCATATTTCCGACTTGCAGCGCTTCCATGTGACCAGTCGCACCATCGCTCATGGTTTGCAGATCCTGCAAGACATCGTCCTCGTTGCGAAGCTGCTGGCTCTGCATTTGCGCATCCTCAAGCGAGGTCGCAATGCCTCCCAGTGAGTTTTGTGCCCATTGGCGATAGTCTTGAACGTAGTTCGTCTGAGTCGAAAAGCCAGGATACATTTTGGCGAAATTACTCGAGAGATTTTGGTCGGCGTAGCTGATGTCTTGACCGTGTTGTACGAGCTGTTGTAGCGCTGCCAGGTCGCTGCGGATTTGCCCCCACAGGCCGCGCGGAATGTTGCGCATGCCTTGTACCTGCAGCTTGAGCTGCTGTAGCTGGTAGGCGATTTGCGTTGCCTGATTGACGGTTGCTTTCAGCGTGTTCGCCTGGTTGAGAACGTTTTGGACATAGTTGATCGGGTCAAAGACCGGAAGATCTGCCTGAGCTCGCATTGCAACCGAAAACACAATCCCGATTGCCAAGCTGATTAGCAATGGACTCTTGGACTTCATAAGTAGCGCCTTATCTACGTTTGCTCCCAAACGTGGTCGATTCGGAAATAGACCTGTCAATTTATCTAGGGGTAGCGATCTAACTGTGTACGTACGGGCTCGTCTTCATACCCCAACCAGGCTTTGGCAGCATCGTCCAATCCGCGTGCTTCAAGCCACTTGGCGGGCCAGACGTCACCGAAGACCGATGCCAACGCCCGGACAGTGGTTATATCCTCTTTGCTGCCGGCGCCAACAAAACTCAACGCAACCTCATCCAGGTCTAAGTCAAAGAGTCTGCGCCCCTGTGAAGACACGTAATAGTAGTGTCGCTTGGGGACAGCGCCTGCTATGATGTCGATTTGCTTTGCTGTCAGCCCAAGCGCTCGATATGCCGGCACAACTGCGGGGTCCCGAGCCTCGGGATTCGGAAGAAGAATTTTCGTTGGACAGGACTCGATGATCGTGCTTGCGATCGCAGAGTTGAGAACATCCGTAGGACTGTGCGTCGCAAAAACGACAGCCGCATTAGACTTGCGCAACGTCTTGAGCCAATCACGAATTTTCTCTCGGAAGAGCTCGTTGAGTAGCATAACCCATGCCTCGTCGAGCACGATGAGCGTCGGTTGACCTTGCAGCCGCTGTTCGATGCGATGAAACAGATACAGGAGAACGGGGATAACGTTTTTTGGTCCAAGGCTCATAAGGTTTTCCATTTCGAAGACTTGGAAAGCATTTGAACCTAGGCTATCGCGATCTGCGTCAAGCAGGCTACCCATCGCGCCGGAAAGTGTGTAGTGAGCCAGACAGTCGCGCAGATCGTGATCTTGAAGCGTTCCCGCTAAGTCGGTAAGAGTGCGCTGCTCGCTTGCCGCGAGGAGTTCGAGCGCTTTAAGCAACGCTTTGCGATGTTGAGCGTGTACTTGCAGGCCCTGTAGGGTGACGAGCGTTTCGAGCCATTCGGCAGCCCAGGTGCGTTCCGCCGCATGGTCGATGTTTGCAAGCGGGTAAAAGGATAGCTCGCTCTCATCGCCCGCGATATCATAGTGCTCGCCGCCGGCGGCAGCGCATAAGACAAACGCCGACTGGCCCTTATCGAAAGCAAACACTTGAGCTCGAGAATAGCGCAAGTGCTGGGCCATTAAGAAACCGAGCAACGTTGATTTTCCAGAACCTGTCGGACCGAGCACAAGCGTGTGGCCAACATCGCTCACATGCAAGCAAAGGCGAAAAGGTGTAGCTCCGCTCGTTGCAGTGTGAGCCAAGGGCGAGCTATTGGTTGGGTAGTACCGACAAGGGTTGACCTGCGGACCGGGCCACAAATTCGTGAGTGGCAATAGATCGGCGAGGTTCAGAGTGTGCATGAGCGGCCGGCGTATATTGGGGTAGCCGTGACCAGGCAAACTGCCCAGGTACGCTTCGACTGCGTTGACGTCTTCGAGGCGCGCATTGAAGCCGCAGTTGTTAATTGTTTTAAGCACCTCGCGGGCTGCGCTATCGGCGAGCGCTGGGTCCTCATTCGTGATAACGACCACGCTTGTAAAGTATCCGAACTTGACAGTTCCGCTTGAGGCTTCTGCCAGCGCGTTTTGCGCATCTGAAGCCATGGCGTCTGCGAAAGCGTTCACCGGTGCCGGCATGCCGCCCGATTGCTCCGCGATCAACGATCGCAGGCTCTTACGACGTCCAAACCACTTTTTTTCATAACTGGTGATCTGCTTTTCGGCGGCCGGCGCATCCATAAAGATGAAGCGGGAGGACCAACGATACGCGAGCGGCAGTTTGTGTAAGAAATCGAGCATCGCTGGGTGACTCTGAGCGGGATAACCAACAATCGATACGACGCGAATGTGCATGGCGCCGATTCGTGGCCGCAGATCTCCGTAAAAATCATGGCAGCCCAAGATTGAGTCGAGGTACATGGGCACAGGCGGGAGATTTAGGGCGTGATCCAAGCCTGTTATGCACGCGTTTAGATGGCTCAGCAAGTCATCGTGAAATTGAGACCTAGTGCCATGGCCTGGTACCTGGTGGCTGCGCAATCTTTTCAGAAACAAGCACGCTGAGAGTCCATCCTCAACCTCCATGAGGACGCTCTTGAACGTGGGCAGAACCCGCGACCCGAAGGCACCGGGGTTGAATCTTCCGTTTTCAATGACCAGTGATGCAAATCGGTCTTCCGCATCGACAGGTGGCAAGTACGCCAATGTCAGTACATATCGAGTTTCAAAGTGTAGACCTGATGAATGATACTGCCGTCGCCGCTGGTCATCTATGAGGCGCGTTGTACGGTCTGGGAAATGACCTGTTGATGCATATCCAAAGGCTGGCTTGCGAGTCGCGTCAACGTGAACCATCCATCCGCTGCCTCGCCGAACCAGCACGGCGTTGACCCGAGCAGAGAGCGCTTCTAGGTCGGCACAGGAGGCCGAATCAAGATCTTCGCCCTCGTAGGCCCAAGCCGCCATGAGACTGCCATCCTTGTTGAGCAAGATACCGTCTTCGACGATCGCGGCGTAGTTAAGGAGGTCGGCGAAACCCTTGGCCCTTGTGTGAAACTCTCTGAGACTTAACATTGAGATCCTTACCCGTGGATCTCTCGAGTCGGCGCATGGGCGTGAGCACAAGCGGGATAATAGTTCCGATAACGCACGTGACGGAAGTAAACTCGCGACATCTGTGGATCGATCTTGGCGACTCGTTGGAGCATCGCCAGGCTCGTCACCCAAAAAGCGATTCCGAGTATGGCAAAATATAGGCTAGCCAGGCTAAAGATCAACATTGCGGCGAGCATGCCGGAAAGGATGACGAGCTCGCGTTCTGCTCCCAACATCAGCAGCGGTTGCAAGAACGATTGATGGATGGGCAGAGTGCGCGGGCTATGAACGTTAGCCATTAGTTAAACCGTAGCGCCGGCTAGCCCGAGGGCAGTCAAGAATTTTGCCCCAAGCACGAGAAATGCAATCGCGATGACTGCCATGAGCGCACGGCGCACGAAGTGGCTCAAGTCCTCACCGAAGACAAGAATCGCGCCCGCTACGAAGAGCGCGATGATTGAAATGGCCGTTGCTACGGGGCCTGTGAGGTCCGCCGCTAGTGTCTGGAGCGGCGCGTCCCACGGCAGCGATCCGCCGGTGCTGGACGCTAGGATCTGCGTTGGTGCGGCCACCCAAACGGCGGTACCCGCGGCGGCCGCATAAATTCGGAGTATTAGCGATTTTGCAGTGTTCTTCAAAGGATATTCCCATTTGCAGGATAGCTGGGTGATCAGTTTCTGGCCAAGCCATGGGCCCTGGACCGCATATAGTGACTGCTGACTGTTGCCAATCTTTGACATTGCGGTGAACAGGGTGCGAGTAAAGCTGCGGGATACTAACGGGCTGCTTAGTTTAAGCTTTGCGGGCTACAGAGCCGCAAGCTAAGGGGACTTATCGTGCGCGCTGGAAGCGGACACGTCAAAGACGTGCGGAGGTGGCGCTAAAGGCTAGACTAGCTGAAACGTAACACTCCGGCCAGCACTCAACGCCACTCAACCGTTGTGCCGCCTAGGCTTCGAGGCCGGCGACTCCAGAAGGCGGTGATGTTTGGGCCTTTGCGCGCGAAACAGGCCGGCGAGCTTAGAAAGGTATTGTCAAAGCATGCCGAGGCTAGGACTAGTCGTCGCCCGTCAGGCCCGGTGGTTACTACCGTGAGTAAATCTAATCAGGGATCGAAGTTCTTCTCCAAGCAAGAGCCGCACTCGCGCATAAAGTCGCAAATCGTCGCGAAGTACGTTCCGGCGTGGGCCCACATCATATTGAAATCCTGGACGCAAGTTCTATATCTGGACTTGTTCGCTGGACCCGGGCAATTCAACGACGGATCACGATCAACGCCTCTACTGCTTCTTCCTGAACTGATTGCCTCAAGCAAACTTAGAGCTGGCGTCAGCACATGGTTCAGCGATACAGATGCAACCGCCATTGATCATCTTAAGTCGAACGTCGAGGCGCTAGCCGGTGTGGAACAACTCACCTTCCCGCCAGTAATTCAAGTTCAACACGTTGATGACGAAGTCACCCGCGAGTTTGAAGACAACCGCATGATACCAACATTTGCGTTCTTAGATCCCTTTGGGTATACGGGACTGACCGCGAAACTGGTTAGGTCGATTGTAAAGGACCCCGGTTCTGAGTGTTTGTTCTTTTTCAACTACAACCGTGTTAACCCGGCGATCAGTAATCCAAAGGTGGTAACCCGAATGGCCGCCATTTTCGGCGATAGGCGCAGTCGGTCGCTACGAGAGAGACTCAACAGCGCACCGGTCGACAAGCGAGAAGAATACATCTTGGACGCATTGCGGGAGGCGATGGCTCAGGAATCAGGCGGGCGGCTCGTAATGCCCTTTCGCTTTGTGGACGGCGGCCGGACGACGCACCATCTTGTTTTTGTGACAAAGCAATTTCTCGGCTTTAAGATCATGCGCGAAATTATGGCACCGTATAGCTCTTCCGAGACCGAGGGCGTGCCAAGTTTCGAGTTCGTGGAGCACGCTGATGCTCAAACCCGACTCGATCTTTCCCCGCGGACACCGCTGACGGATCTATGCAACGCGCTCCGTGTCGCGTATCAAGGGAAAACAATCTTCTTCCGCACGCTGTTCGAAGAGCACAGCGCGAACAGGCTTTATGTCGAACGAAACTATTATGAAGCTTTATCTAGACTGGAACAGGCCGGTGTCGTGCGCATCCACCATCGTGCGGAGCCACAAACGACGTGTGCCAATGCACAGCTTGCGCTTTTCGCCGCGACGGCCGAAGATGCGGGTCTCCAGAAACCAATTCCGGGCGACGCTTCGATCGAGTTCTAGCCGAAACAGTCAGCGCGCCAAGGCGAGGTGTTGTTGTGCGTCTGGCAGGGCCGGAAGTGCGTCGTACGTCTTGCCATCGAGTTTGCGACCGCTCTCTTTCTTGCGTACTCCGCCCCACTGTTTAAAAAAGAATGGAACACGAGCGACTCTGCATTGATGGCGAATACCCCTTACCCATTGGGGTGACATTGGTCGTGCCCCCGGCCCGCTTTCGCCGCCGACGATGACCCACCCGATACCCCCCAGGGGCAATTCCGGAAGCGGCGCGAGGAGCGGCTCGCACGACAAGAATCGTATCGCTGCGGGCACGCGTTGAAGCATGTTGATTCGCCAGTAGTAGTTCGGGGATTCCACGCTGACGCCGACCCATACGTTGGGCGCAAACGTTAACTTCCGAGATAATCGCATAAGCCGCTCAGCGCGTTTCGTAAGCAACTGAAATTGGTGCCACGTCGCGCGTCGCATCACATCGAAAACCGAAACGATATAGTCGTCGGGCACGTCACGGTGGAACAGGTCACTCATTGAGTTCACGAAGACGAGCTTCGGTGACTTCCAGCGGAGCGGCTCCTCGAGTCGTTCGGGCCGAAGCGATAGGTCAAAGCCATGTTCGTATGGATGGCCGGGAACACCGCGCCATCGCTCGGCGAACGTTTCGGCATAGCAATGATCACAGCCCGGACTTACTTTAGTGCATCCCGTGACAGGATTCCAGGTCGCGTCGGTCCATTCGATCGTCGACTGCTGGCTCATCGGTCGTGGCGTTCTGTTAAAAGGCTTGGGATACATTCGACCTTGCTTAAGCAGCTGGCGATCATGCACGCTTCCTCGTTACAATAGCAAAGCGGGCCACGGTTCGTATGAGCTCCGCCTCCCGCTTGACGTCTATTGGCAGGTTGACAACCGACGATGGCACTCCCCAGATCCGGAGTATCCAAACCGGGCTAGGGCCGCTGGCTTATGCCTCTCGCGCAACGTCTTCGGTCCAACCGAGCTCGCCAGATCCGCCTTGGTGATCTTCTTCCCCAAACCGCCTGATCGTGCACCTCACGAAGTCATGATAAGCGCGATTATCGTGCGATGCTGCTGACCTGAATTAAGGACCTCAAGCGGCTAGGCGAGGTGCGGCACCGCTTCCTGGTTACTTATGCCGTCTTTGAACACTAGCTCCGGAGTTCGCTGGCCTTAGTGTGAACGGGCTAGAATGCCTTAAGGAATGCCCTGTTTTGTCTCAACGACGTCGCAATAGTCATTCAATTTGGACTCAAAAGCCTCTCGGTCCGAAACGTTGCACAGCTGTAAGAATCGGTAGCAGACGGAGGCATCACGTTGCGATATTCCGAGGTTATTCAGAACGTTGTCTGTTCCGGTCGAGACTGATTGACCGGCGTTCCATTCCTCATAGTGCCGGAATGCATTGCCACAGGCCTGGAGCGCATCCCCTAGCTTAACGCCGTTTATCAGCGGGCCGAACTTGCTGCGGTCGCCGACGGGCGAAAGCGATGCCATCGTCATATATCCTTTTGTAAAGCTGTCGCCCAGCAGCACGATGGTTCCCGCGATCACGTAATTTTGATCCACAAAGAAGTTGGATGCCAAGAAGATTCTTGCGCCGGATCCCCGGTTCCAACCAAGTTTTCGTAACCTGTTAAACGGAGTAGCGGTAGGACGCACCACACCGAATGCTTGAAAAAGAGGCGCTAATGCAGTACGGGTGTAGAAAAAGAGTTCATCCCGATCTTCTGGACTCACGCTAACAAACGGCATTTTTGTTTCCCTTGGCTCTAACAGGAGGGAATGTAACGCCTGAGCCGATTCTCGACCGATGGCACACCCGCTTCCAACGCAGTCTCGCAATTTACGAGGAATCTTTTCCAGACGAACAATTTGAGGATCTCGTGGCCGTTCTGGTGACGGGAGCCTTCGTGGAAGCGTTGCTCTGGATTGGTATTCAGCTTGCGGGCTACAAACCCGAGGCGCCAAAAAAGACCCTCCCCCTCCGCCAGCTGGTTCGGGAGGCATTTGATCGGCACTTACTTTCGCAAAACCTAGCGGATTTACTTGGACGTTTTAACGACATCCGAAACGACTATGCCCATGATATTGACTACAAACTCGATGCCAGTGCAGTAGATGAATGCGAGGCTTTGCTGCCGCGCGAAAGCCGGGAAAGCCTTAGTGCTGCGCTTGAGAATATGCCTGCCTACACGGTGGGCACCCAGGCGCGGCTGGTGTTTAGCGACATGACCAAACTTACATACGAGAGCATGCGGGCGGCACTAGCAGTATAACCATTTTTATGTCACCGACTGGCTAGGCTGGCCTAAACGAGCCCGCGCAAGATCGAGAAACTGGTAGCCCGTTTCAGGAGTCCATCCCCGAACCTTCGTAATTCCTTCTATGCGACGGCCGATAGGTGTACGCACTATCCAAACGACCAGGTCGACGGCCTCCGCGATCAATCGTGGTTGTGGTGGAACGTTTGCTTCCTGAATTAATTGTTCTAAACGAACGAGAGCTGCGTGACAGCCATTAGCATGGATTGTAGTGATCCCACCTGGATGCCCAGTGTTCCATGCCTTCAAGAGAACCAACGCTTCGGCACCTCGAACCTCGCCGACAATGATTCGGTCGGGACGCAATCGCATCGTGGTGCGTAGCAACTGGGTCATATCGGCCTTGTCGGTTGTTCGCAACTCAACGCGATTGACAGCGCTACACTGTAGCTCAACGGTGTCTTCGAGAATGACGATGCGTTCATTTGGGCTGGCTCGCGAGCTAATTTCGCTCAACAAAGCGTTCGCAAAAGTCGTTTTGCCTGAGCCCGTAGAGCCGACGATGAGAATATTCTCACGTGCACGTACTGCAGTACGAAGTATTTCAGCCTGCTCGACCCGCAGAGAGCCGGAGCGCATGTAGTGAGCAAGCGTGTAAACGTGACCGGCTCGCTTCCGGATAGCGAAGGTGGGATTCGAGACGATCGGCGGTATTAAACCCCCAATGCGACTGCCATTCATCGGCAACTCGCCTTCTAAAATTGGGTGCTCGGCATTCACCACCGTGTTAAGCATCATGGCCACGGTTCCTAAAAGGCTCTCGGCTTGGTCCGCCGTCATGCGAGCTCCGGTATCGTGCATGCCGATGCCAAACACATCGACCCAGATCCGGCCATCAGGGTTGAGCATAATTTCGACAACGTCTGGAGTGGCCAATGCTTCCAGGACAACCGGTCCGAGCTCACGCTTGAGCTTCTCCTGCAATCGCCACTGCCGGCGCTCCGCGGCCGAAACTACGTCTTCCATTCGTCGCTTGAAATTGCGAACGTTGGCCGCAGGACACTTTTAAGATGTCCTGCGGCCACAATAAATGACACCGTATGCCTTGGCCTAGCGTTGAATCGGCGGTGCAATTTTCGCCCGCGCCGAGAACGTTGGATCCTCATAGTAGCGAATTTTCTTCCCATAGATTGGGGCGTGCCCAGCTACAAAGATCAGGCTATCCTCCGGCGGCAGGCGCATGGCTTCATCAGGCGTTAACAGCGGACGCAAGATTTCTTGCTCTGCCGCCACCACGTGCATTGGCACTCCGAGCCGGTTCCCGGAATAGCTTCGGGTAGGGTTGCACACAGTTGCCGATCCCGCCATTTTCGACAGAACTTCGGCAGTCTCTATTTTATTGGGCGCAAAAGCGATGCGGACATTGCAGTTTGCCATGATGGCCTCTTCCTTACCGTAGGCAGCGTACAACTGCGAGAGGTCCTGAGAAATCAGGTACGCTTTTATACCGTAAGCAGCTACAAAGGCAAGCGCTTCTTGCAGTACATCGAGCCGACCGAGGGCGGGAAATTCATCGATGAGCATCAGTAACCGATGCTTGTACGCCGCAACGCTTCGCCCGTCTTGGAAGCGAAGACGCTGCGCGAGTGTGCGAACGGTTTGGTTGATGAGCAGGCGAATTAGGGGTTTGAGCCGGTCTTTGTCTGACGGTAGTACCACAAGGTATAAACTCAGGGGTTTATGGTCGTTCATTAGGTCTGCGATCTTGAAATCGCTGACCTCCGTGTTTCTGGCAACTATGGGATCGCGATACAGCGTCAGGAAGCTCATCGCCGTCGACAGCACGCCTGATTTCTCGTTCTCGGCCTTGTTGAGCATATCTTTAGCGCTCTGGGCCACGACAGGGTGCGTGTGGGTTGGCATGCCCTGTGGGTCTCGCCAACCCTTACCACCCGTCGGGTCATGCTGGGTTAGAAGCATCTTCTCAAACATCTGGTCAAGCGTTTGAAAGCGAGGATCGGCAAGATACGTGGCAACGCCGCGAAGAGTCTTGTCCGTCTCAGCATACAGAACATGCAGAATCGTTCCCACCAGCAGACTAAATCCGGTCTTGGCCCAGTGATCGTTGAGGCCCTTACCATCCGGATCGACGATCATCATGGCGATGTTCTGAACGTCGCGTACCTCGTCGTTGGTCCCGATGCGGATTTCTTCAAGGGGATTGAAACGTGTACTTGTGCCGTCATCGTTGGTAGGATCAAATTTAAGACACCTACTGTCCAGTTCGCGATGGCGCCAACCTGCCGTTACTTCCCAGTTCTCGCCTTTAATGTCATTAACGAGGACAGAGTGGGGCCACGATAAGAGCGTCGGGATAATTAAGCTGACACCCTTGCCCGATCGTGTTGGTGCAAACACCATCACATGTTCGGGCCCATTGTGACGCAAGTACTTGACGCGTCGTGAAGCCGGATCGTGCCAGGCACCGACGTACACGCCGTCTTTCTGATCGAGTAGCCCGGTCGCACAGATCTCGTTCGAACTAGCCCAGTGCGCAGAACCGTGTAGGTCGCTGTGTTCTTTCATTTTCGCGCATCGCCAGCTAACAAATGCAACCGACGTAATGACCGCGAGGCCGCAACCCGCAAGCAGTATAAGGCGCTGATATTCGAAGATAGCTTGGACGCGCACGCCAAATCTGGAATGGTCAAAACGGGTGGCCCACACGATTGCATCAAAAGGTGAGTATACATGCCGAAGCAGCGGCTTGCCGAGCAAGGATTGATCCCCGAGTGCCCATGCAGCATACTGGGTGCTGATCCACATAGTAAGAACAGCAATCATGACGCCGAGAGCGATCGCCGGATAGAAACGGCCAAGCGGGTCAAGGCGGCTGCCGGGCAAAGTGTAGAGGCCGTTTGGGCCAGCTGGTGCGCTCACGCAAGCGCCCCTCCTCAATAAACAAGCGCCTTATCACGCCGTTTAAGAAACGGTCTAGTGAGCTGCTTTGGCTGGACCGCTGGGCTTCAAGATCTGAGACTTAAGAAATTCAGTGTCTAATGGGCACGATGGGATTTGGGGTGGGATACTACACAAGGGCTCAGGATGTCATTACCACAGGCTGGATAGTAGCACGAGGATAACGACAGCGCGCAGGGCGTAGACGCAGTTAGTTAGCGTTTTTCGAGTGATCGCATATCTTTCACCGCTGCTTCACCTTGATGAAAGGCATCATCGATTGCCGTCTTATTATTGAACTCCAGGACGCCCAGAGTCAATGCAACTGACGGACGGATAACATCAATCTTGACATTAGGGTCTGTGTTGACAAGCTCCATGTCAAGCTGGAGCAATCGCTGCTGCATGACAGTAAGTGAGGTAGCCGCTATTTCCAGTAAGTTCGCGGTCGGGTAAAGCGCAGTTGAAACTTGCTGAGGCTCAAGCAACATAACGACTATTTCCGTGGCACCAGCTTGAGCAGCTAGCCTAGTCGGCGTGTTATTAGCTACGCCGCCGTCAACGTATTCTTTGTTTCCCTGAGTTCCTAGATTCATTGAAACTGGTTCGAATGCCCCCGGGATTGCCGCAGATGAACGCACCGCCAACTCAAAATTGTCGCGTGAGATGGGATGAGCGTTATTACTGTATCCCTTGAGAAAGGATTGTTGCGCCGCCTCACTATTCGGTCCAACAAAAGCATAAAATGCATCGGACGAGGCGAACGTCAAATTCGTTGCAGTCACAATCAGTGAACGCGTTAACCTTCCGAAATCTAGGTTCGCCGTCAGGATTTGGCTGATAACGTCTGGTTTTACGAAGCCAGTGATTCTAACCAACGCCTTCTTGGAGCCGATCTGTGCCCACCTAACTATTGCCGGCTCAAGACCGAAAATGTTTCCTCGTTCTACCTTTTCGATTTCATCCAGTAAATCGATAGCGTACCGCACTTGGTCCACATAGCCAATCAAAGGAGGCTGCATGTCGGCTATCCCCAGCCACAGTGATGTCAGCTCAGAGATCTTGTCCTGCGCCGCGAAAGATGCATTGATCGCCCCAATTGACGTCCCACAGATTAGGTCAAACTTGCTGCCACTATCGTACAAAGCCTTGATCGCGCCTGCCTCAAACGCGCCAAGCGCACCTCCTCCACTTAGAACTAATGCATTCATGGTGTCCTCAATCTGGTGGTTACTTAGCAGGAGAGTCGTCGATGGCGTGTTTGCGTCTAATGACTCTCGATGCCATGGTCGACGCCCGTAAATCTTTTATGATTTTGGCTCAGCCGCTTTCCACCATGGGTTTGCGTTTGGGCCCCTGCGAAGGACTGCTGCAAGGCGGCCGAGCGAACGCGCAACGGGCACCGCAATTCGATCCCATTGAACGTAGAGTGCGCGCACCTTGGCCAATCGTAACATTTGAGCTTGCAATTCGCTGAAGCGCGGATGGCGGTATGCCTTAGAGCCGTAATACTCGCAGAGCCGAATACTTGTCCCGTCATCATAACAGGGTGGAGGGTTATTCAGATGACGGCGAATCCGCCCCGTCTCCGGAAAGTACTCATCTATGTAGATCAGCGGTCCTTCACTGCCATACACCAAGCGCAAACGCTGGGCCCCTCTTTGACCGCCAGGTTCCGCGTCGGCACCGTCCTTCGGGTCAAACCATTCTGTATCTGCACTTATGCGGGCACCCGGCTCCAGAACGCAGAAGAAGTTGTGAACAATACCCCCGTAATAGAGCGGCAGCCCCTGCCTGACATGAATCTCGAAAACTGCAACGTCCCTGCGGAAGTGTTTCTCGCGCTGGGCGGCAGTGCGAAAGGTGGATTCCCAGAACGGAAATGCCTGATTCGGCAACCACAAAGCGCCGTACGGCCTGCCTACGTCATTTCTATACAAGCGGATGCCATTTGATAAAACTTCAGCCACCTCTCGTTTGGACGGCCAGCGCGGGTCTGAGAAATCATGGCTGTTTGATTGTGAGGTTTCAGGAGCGACTCCCCACTCATCCGCCGAATAGTCAACAATCGGTTTGGGGTTGTCCTCCATTTTCGTAACCTGCGCCTTTCAGGGAGGTCCGAAGGTTGAAAAGATACGTTTCATCTACTCCGCGCATCCCGGACTCTCGGATATCCGCAAGAGATGCGTCGCCCTCGCCGAGCATATACATGTCAGCTGCATAAGCAGCTAGGAAACCAGTTGCCTCGCCATACGGACCATGCTGGCTATGCGCCAAGTTCCACCAATGATTCGCATCAGCCCGTATGAGGTACGGATAGCATCTGGTTACGTTATCGAGTCTAACGGGCCTGTAGCGCCAGATGCGAATCGGAAAGCCTGAACCTGCAAAACTAGAAAACTTGTAGCGGAACGACGTTTCGGCTCCTACAAAGGCTAGGGCTCGACCGTGTCCGAGGTGCGCTAGTTTTGGCATAACATCCATCCATGATTGCGTAAGCACCTTGAGTTTCTTAATTTGCGGATCGAAACCGTAGATTGTTGAATCGAAACAGCAGTGCGCTCCGCCGCTAAACGTGGTTATCAGCACCTCTGGGACTCCATCGTGCGCTAAGTCTACGATTTGCAGGGTGTCGTTATCAAGCGTCTGGCCTATAATTTCGTTGGTCTTGGCATCATACACCGGTGTAGCAAGAGTTTCGTTGATCTCACTTGGCAATACGCCGTCAAATGCGGTCAAGCCGTTTCTCACGATTCTCAAGCCAACGAGCCGCTCAAACGATAGTTCGCCGGGTTCGAGTTCATAGTCGAGTGTTGCACTCGTCTGGTTGTCGTTCACGTGCATTCTCTGTAGCGGGCCTGACGTTATCGTTTTGTGCCCATTCTCAAGGACGGTAAAGTAAATGCGCTGATCTTCATTTTCTCGCGCCTCGGGAGGAACTGAGACCTGCTCTCCAAGGTCGGAAATCCAACTGCCGAGCGTCACAACTGCGGACTTGGCGTGTCGTGACGTCTCCGCCCATAAAGGCTCGCACGGCATGACGCACACATCACCCGTAAGCCTATCAACCCGCTTTACTCCACTCAGAGAGAAACCGGATTCTCCCCCAAAGCCGCGCAAGCCGCCGGGTATGTACTCTTGGTAACCAACATACTCATATCTGAAAAGAAGCTGGTAGACGAAAGCGCAAGCGACCACCACTAATGCCCATTTCCGTCTATCCCACAGCCATGACACCAAACTGGTTAACGAGTGACGAATAGTATTGCCGACAACTCCACCGTATCTTTGGCAGAGAAGGGTTACGCCAATGCCAGCAAACGAAATCACGCTTAACAGAAAGACGAGGCACGCCCAGCAAATGTCGCTTCTCATGGAGCCATCCCGAAGAAACTACGCACGAAATTGGAAAGGACCGCTCGCAGCGCTCTGTTGCCGTACAGTTCTTGCATGGCATTCATGAACCCCAGTGACACGCCAGCTGCGAAACGACATTCGTATGCCTGGGAGGGCGGCTTAATGCCCATTATGTGCACGAGTTCTTCTTCGTCTCAAAGCACGCCAATACTCCCTGAACGTCCTCACGTTAAGCAATATCCCCTGTTCACCTAACACGGCAACGATATCATCGACATCGTAACCTTGCTTCAAGATCGCCGTAATTTCAGGACGAAGCGCGCGGATCACACCGGGAGGGGTTATCTTTTTCGGGATCGCGGCGTTTGGGTTTCGAGTCTTCGCCATCTGCTGCAGCTGCACTCGAGTCTGCTGTAGTACATCCCGCGTAATAATGGTTCTTTGTCGTTTGTTTTCCGTCATGCTTATCTCACTCTTATGGAATCTACGCGCATTCGGGTTTGCGATGTACGCGACACATGGCACAGCCAATCGTCCTCTCTTTCCCGCGAATGGGTTGACGCGTCTAGGCACCTGCGTGATAGTTCCGTTGCACAATGGAGAAGAAAGGTAGGGGACAAGGTAGGCCCGCGTATATACAATCGCAAGCGATTGATATACGCGACAGGCAAAGCAGCTCGGCGACTTCGTCTTCTCGCGCTTTGCTTTAGCCTCCATGCTCAGGGGCTGAGCCCCCGAGACCCCCTATGTGCTAGACCACTATGGAACAATCAAAGCCTCGCAAAGTGCTGAGCAAGCTCATCCGCATGAGCCCACCTGAGCGCGACGCAATCGCCAAAAAAGCTCGTACATGCGCGCTCTCCGTGAGCGAGTATCTGCGCCGCTGCGCTTTGGGCCGTCCCATCAGCACTCACATCGACCAAGACGCCTTGCGAGAACTCAGACGCCAAGGAGGCCTGATTAAACATCTGGCTTCAAGCGATCGCCAGCACGCCTACGAGTATCGCGTGACACTCAATCTCATCCAAGAGACGATCCGAGATCTGAACCGTGTTAGCCAAGGTACCCGTAAGACGTATTGACGGCAAAAGCAGCTTCGCCGTCCTCACCGAGTACATTACCCAGCATGCTGCGGCCGTTAGCCATTCCCAAAACGTGTGGAGCGTGAAGACCGTCGCCGGCGACATGCAAGGCATCGCGCTCATGAACGAACGCGTTAAAGACCCGGTGTACCACTACGTCTTGAGCTGGCGCGACGGCGATAATCCCAGTGATACGCAGGCCTTTGACGCGGTGACGGACACGTTAACGGCACTTGGGATGCAGGATCACCAGTGGATCGCCGGGGTGCACCGTAACACCGATCACGTGCATGCACACGTTGGTGTCAACCGCATCAACCCAGAAACGCTCAAGTCTGTGTACCCGAAGGGTGATTGGATTGTACTCGATCGGACCTGTAGGGAACTAGAGATCAAACATGGTTGGAGCCACAGTCTAGGGCCACATAGTGTTGAGATCGGAGACGGAAATACCCCACGCGTCGTGCGAAGAGAACGCAATCTGTCGCCTGACCTCAAAGCGGTCCCCACAACAAGAGCACGCGACTTCTCTGCATGGAGCGGTCTCGAGAGCTTTCAAGAGTGGGTGGGCAAAGAGCCAGCTGAGCGTCTCAAGCGCGCCTTGGAAAAACCAGACGCAGACTGGCAAGCTGTCCACAAGTCGCTTGTAATCTTTGGATTGGAATACCGCAAGAGCGGCAGCGGAGCAATCGTCGTCGATCGCAGCAATCCCGAGAAGCTGCATGCTAAGGCGAGCCATATTGGGCGATTTGCTTCCCTCGCGCGAATGGAAGCGCGTTTGGGTCCATGCGAACCTGGAAGAAACATATGGTCCCCTGAGCGCACACATGAACAATACTCGCCCACCGACCAAAGCACGAGATCCTACCGGCAGCAGATTGAAGGACGCGCCCTGCGACGAGAGCATCGCCAAGCCGAGCGAGAGGCATTATACGAGCGATACATGACCGCTAAGACTGAGTGGGAGCGCACGAGAGGTCGCACAAGCGAGCTAGCGTGGCGCGACCAACGAGCATCCGAAAAGGAACGGTTCGAAAGACTGCGTGACGAGAATCGCGAGGTACGCGCACAAATACGGACGTCAACTAAAGCCATGAACAAGCGAATTTTATACTCCGTTCAGGCTTTCATTATCGCCACGAAACGCGAGGCGCTGCGGCTGGAAATTCACCAACAACGAACGGAGCTCAAGGCGCGCCACGATAATGAACGTCCAGGACCGTGGCGGGAGTGGCTTGCCCAGCAGGCAGCAGCCAACGATAAGGCCGCGATCAGTGCGTTACGCGGTCTTCGCTATCGCGATCGGAGACGGACACGCAGAGAGGTGCAACGAGACATCGGTGTCGTTACGGGCTTGGAAACACCTAAGAAAGCGATACTGCATGCGGTGCGTTGGACAGCTGACTCACAGGGTGTGAATTATCTGTCCAATGACATTACGATCTTCCGTGACGAGGGTGAGAGGGTGATCTTCAAAGAGATCGGCGAGGACAATATCCGCGCCGGCCTCATGCTTTGTTGCGAAAAGTGGGCAAACGGGCTTCACATTAGCGGCACGGAGGAGTTCAAATCTAGGGCTACGGCGCTAGCGATAGAAATGAACATTCGCATAGTTGATCAGGACTTAAAGGTTTCAAAACGAAGCCTTGAATCTCAAGAGCCACGTAGAGATTCATCCTTTGAAACCGGCGTGAGGCCGGCAAACCTAGTCGACCCGGAGCGCCTCTCAGATATATACGGCAAACCGCTGTTTGACAGCGCACCACGCGTCGGTCGCCAGCACATAGGTAAGCTTCTCGCAACAGGATGCAACGCGCTAGGCGAAGCCATCGCCGTAATTGACGTGGGTCGCGATTTAGCGGTGATTCGTACGAGTCTCCAGACTGCCACGGAGCTGCAACCGAAGGTTGGACGCTTTGTGCGCGCTCAGTCGAGCGGCTTGGATTGGCATTTCGTAGACTTCCAGCGTGCTGGGCCAGAATTGAGGCGCGGAGGGTGAGGCAGTCGACGTCGGGCAGCATGCGACGAACTCTAGCACAAAAGCAGTGGGTCTACATGCTAGTGGCGCTAGGTCTGCTTGTCTCCGTCTCGCCACCACTGCTGTCGGCGAGCGGATTGCGTATCAACCTATCCGCGAGCATGCCGCGCGGGCTCTATAAAATCACACCAGTGGATCGTCCTCTCAAAAAGGGCGATCTGATCGCGGCGTGCGCGCCCTATTCGGCAGTCTTGCTTGGCCGGGAGCGTGGTTACTTGGGTCCGGGTGCCTGTCCAGGCAGTGGGGAGCCGGTTCTCAAGCTTATCGCAGCCGTGGAAGGCGACGCAGTGACAATAGTTAGAAGCCAAGTCTTTGTCAACGGCTCACTCTTACCTAAAAGTCAATGTCTCACCGAAGATCGGGCTGGCCGGAGGCTCGATAGGTGGAAGGTGAAGCACTACACGCTTCAACCGAATATGTTGTGGCTTTATGCACCGTCGCCGCGCAGCTGGGACTCGCGGTACTGGGGTCCCGTTTTAGTTCGCAGTGTCATAGGCTTGGCGTTGCCCGTTTGGCTGTTTGAGAGATCAAAGCCGCTCCAGAAAAATGCTAACAGGGTTTATGGTCCGCTTCTATCCGTCGGGCTGTTGCTGCCATGTCGATCTTGCAACCACCGTTGGACGCCTGCGATATCACGCTTGATGCCGCCGCGATGACCATGCAGGGGGTCCGCGAATATACGGCGGCAAATCAGCATGGCAAGGCGGAACCCAGCTGATAGGTGGAGCTTCTCGCCACGTGCCGTAGTCTTCAGCTCATTTGGCCCCAGGAGAGCAAAAGCGGCAATGGCTTCCGGTTCTGTTGCTGACGTTCCCACAACCCGTTCCAACCCGGCGGCCTCAGCCATCGCGCTCGCCACCAACAAATTGAGAACCTCGAGGTCAAACAGCCTTTCCATGACTTTATCTCCCGCTATGCGCCGACAGTGTAATGATTTCCAGTGCTTATTATAGCACTGTTGTGCAAGAGTGCAACAGATAACGGATTCGAGGAAACTAGCGGGGAATATTGACATTGCTATGTCAAAGCGTGATAAGGAAACGTTTACATTCACACGCGTAAACGCCAGGCTCCCAACGCCCTTAGTTGCCCGAATGGACGAAGCTAGGTCAAGACTGCGACGAGAAGGCCTGGCTATCTCATACAGCAGCTTCGTTGAAATTGCCGTTGAAGAGCTCTTAGGTCAGCGCGATCTCGGTTCAGTTCTGCGACGACACGGTGCTACGGCGCGTCGAAGTTAGGAACGCCCTCTCCAACATAAGTTTGAGATGGGAGGCGAAATTCGTCACGGGCACTCCCTGAAGCGGCTCCGAGACGCGCTCTCGCATTTAAGAGTTACCAGGTGAACGATCCTTATGTATCTGTTGGCGGCTACCGTTCATCAATGGCCCCCGGTAAATTCAAGCGTTCGCCTAACGTAACCCTGTAGTTCCGCATCGTTGATGGGCTCAGTAGTAGGGTGTAGTCCTTCGCCGTGGTGATAGCGCTTGGTGTACTCATTGAGTTCATCGAGGTCGTCGCTGCGTCGGAAAAGCTGGTCGTTTGGACCCGCTGACCTGATCTTTGCGATGATGTCACCTAGGCGATCCTTTTCCAAGAACAGATCCGGGCTGAGGTACTTACAGTGGCTTTCCAATACGGGCCTGATCTTCTGCACTACGTTTCGTGGCTCGCCGGTCCCACGCTGGGAGTATTCGGTCAGAACCTTTAGGTCAGCCTTAAACCGGGCCTGAGTTGCTTCATTGATATCCAGGTCACAAATCTTAGTGTCATACTCACCCACACGCGCGAGCTTGAGGCACTTGCGCTGGTCAGCGTGCTCCTCGAGCCGATCCCAAACTCGCTTCAGGAAGCGCAACTCGTGCGACAGTACAATTACTTGCGCACACTCGTGTCCACAACGTCGAATCGCTTGAGCGGTAAAACCTTGTCTGAACGCATCTTGGCTATTGAATGGGTCATCCAGAACGACAATCTTGCTTGTTCTATCCGGATCATGATTAAGTTGTGAGAGGAAAAACGCGAGGGCGAGAGCGCTCTTATCACCGCTGCTCAGCGTATTGCCAAAGCTCGGATCCTCAAGTGGGGTGTCAGCGTCTCCCAGTTCCACCGCCACGTTGTTAATTAGAATCTGGTAACTCGAAGCCGCCGCGCCGCCGGGATATCCGTGCTTCATTTCTGTAATCCGGAATCCAGCATTGAACGCGTCCAAGAGGCTGTTGATGCTGTCTTGGTATTGGCCGATGACACCTTCGGTGTACGAGTCAAGTTGCTTACGGATGGCCGCCTTATTCTCTTCAACGGCATTTTTTTCTAACTTGGCGAGCGAGTATTCTTCACATGCTTGTCTAGCCTCTGGCTCGAACCGTGCCTTGACAGCATCAAGCCGTGCTAGAGCGGCCTCCACAGTTTTGATGTCTGCTGTACCCGTCGCTCTCTTCTTCGCCGCAATTATAGTGTTCGCGGCATCAACCGCCTTGTTGTACCCGACCACCGCTTCTTGCAGTCTCACGAAAGCTGCGCAACTATCAAGGAATGCCACGTCGACATTGACTCTTTCAAGAAGTGCCATATTCTTGCGGGCAAGCAATGTTAGCGCGGCGTCACGTAATGCTCGGAGAGACTCGCCCACGTCGCCACCAGTTAGTGTTGGCACCACCATTTCACAAAATCGAGCCCAGAAGTCCACCGATGCTGCATTGCGATCAAGTACCCTCTGAAACTCGGCGATGGTGCGGTCACTAAGGTTGTTTACGAAATGCCGCCGCGTATTAGCAATCTGATCACGTAGAGCGTTGTATTCGGCGCTGAAAAAACTTCTATAGGCGCTGATCAAATCGGCACTGGCAACAAGCGGCTGATCACAGAAGGGACATGAATTGTCCGCAATGTACTGGAGACCCTCGAAAAGCCACGTCTGACCTCGCTCGTGCATTGCATGACGTTTCACCTGGGCTGCGACACGGCGTTCTGCGTCAGCGGCGATCCCTTGGAGAGTTCTACTCAGAAGCTCCTCAACCGTTAAGCGGTCAAACGACGGCGGTGTAAGTCGCGAAAGGCCCTCACGAGCCGCAATTTGCCCTGCCTCTTTAACGCTAGCGAGTTCTTTCTGTTTGGCTTGAATCTTGTCCGCAACCGTTGTATCCACCTCAAGTGCCACAAAGGCATCAACTGGTGTTCCGCGCGGCGCGAATGCCTGCACCGCGGCAGCTTTCTCATTTATCTCAGCCGCCTTTGCGCGGCTCTTGCCATCTAATATCGCTATCTCTTGTGCCAGCTCGACTCCCGTTTTGCCAACGATCACACTGTATAGCCCGCGGCGCTGACCGATGCTGACCACATCACCCGAATAAACGTTTTCCGCAACAAACGTTGAGTCAAAGATGGCAATATTCGAGACAGTGTTACTCCACGTACCGCGACCGAACCTAATGATCCCCGCATCCGTGAGGATCTCAGCTTCGGGAGGGTTAGCCGCGCCTAGCGTGCTGCGTCCAATGAGGTAGGCGCCATTGCCTGATTCGAGCGAACGTAAGAGAGCACACAAGGTTGTCTTTCCACGGCCATTCTCCGCGAAGATCAAGGTGTACCGTTTGAGCTCAACATCTCCGCCAGCGCCGTAGTTTGCAAAGCGCCCAACATTCTTTATCGAAACGAATTTGCGAAGCATCTACTTATCCGGTACCTCTGCGAGCCAAGAAAACAGCTTCTCGCGTTCAACCGAACCTGCCAATCCCTTACGTGCGAGTAAATAGTCGCAAATCTCTTCTCGACTCTTGGTCGGATATGCTTGTCGAAGACCAGAGGTGATTGTTTTTACATAGGCTTCACTTGGGGCCCCGATGCACCGTTTTTGCTGGGCAGTCAACGTGAGAATAGGATAACCTCGCTTTGTGCCTATTTTGAGAAGCAAGTCGTAAAAGCAATTATCAGGTAGAGAATACTCTTTGTTTAGTCTTTGTATCAGTTGCTCAAACTCTGGCACAACGCGGACTGTGCCAGGTGTTCTTCCGTTTTCTTGAAGCACAACGTCGCTGAACTGACTGTCTGTAATCAGATACATCCGACCTAAGGTGATCAGGCGATGCTTCGACACTCTGACAAAGGCAACAGCGCCTCCCCACGTTTGCGAATATCCACCAAAGTAAAGCTCGAGGTCCATCGTAATCGGCCGACTAGCTAGCGGCAAAGAGCGATCGTTGCAACCAGCATACGTCTTATCCGCGCCTTTGGGCGTACCGCCAACTATATAGCACATAAAGCGCGGCCAACTCAGATTCGACCCATAGCTCGCATACCAAACTCTGTTAACCTGAGACATTGCTGCCATTGCCGACGTATTCTTTGGAAGCCGTTGTCGGCGGTTTGAAGATGAGGACTTAACCGCAGGAACCCGAGATGATCCGGTCATTTAGCGGATACTTGGGAGTCGGGGATCTGCGTCCGCGCACTTTAGCTAGACCTCACTCATGTCGAAGGTCGTCCAGAAATTCCGACGCGGGCTCGACACCAGTGACCAGTAGGTGATCCCGTGCGCGTGTGCACGCCACATACAGTAGGTGACGTTCAGTGGCATAAACCTCAGATAGGTCCGCGTCATCACCAACGGTTTCAATCCGCTCTTGCAGCGGGATCACCTCATCGTCGCAAGCCATCACGGCGACGGAGCGGAATTCGAGGCCCTTCGCCAAGTGCATTGTGCCAACAGACGCGTATCCGCTAACTGTCTCAACATTCTCATCCAACACTTTGTAGCGAAGTCCGGCTCGTTGCAAAGCGGATTCTCCCCGGTTGAGCTGGGCAGCCGAGCGAACGAAGACACCGATTTCATGTGGAAGAATGCCTTCATTCGACCTGGCCCTGAGCCACTCAGCCACTCTTTCGATTTCGCGTTTGGCAGTATCAAGAACTACGATCTGCGGAGGCTCGCCGTTAAACGTCGAGATCGTACCGCTGCGCGACTCCATCACTCCATCAACGTCGGACAGCTCCGGATCAAGTAGGCGATCAGCTTGGCTTCGTATCTGATGAGAGGTCCGGTAATTGATCTTAAGCGTGAACGAGCGTCCGCGGACATCAACACCACACGCGTTCCACGAAAACGGTTGCTGGAAAATTCGCTGCCCGAGATCCCCAGTAAAAAACAGCGCATTCGGACGGTTGCCGCCTAGGGCTGCAAGAAAGCGAAGTTGCGCTACATTTATGTCCTGAGCTTCGTCAATCACGGCGAAATCAAAGGGTTTGCGACTGACACCTTGGAGTTTCGAGGATAGCCGAGTAAACATCTCGGAGTATGTGACCTCGCCTCTAGCCTGCACAGCTGTCCGCACTTGGTCGAAGAGAGCCCATAGCCCGGCACGCTGCTTCTCCGGCAATCGAGTTTTGCGTCCCAGGCGCACGACGTCGCGATATGAGTCCCACGAGTCCAGCTGCCATGCGTCGACGACTTGGTCCCATTCGGTAATAAGCAATTGCGGGGAAACCTTTAAGTCACCGGTTTCCGATGCTGCCTGCCGCAGAAGCTCCGTGATCGTATTGCGTGTCGCAAGTGCAGCACGTCCGATGTTGAGTTGGTACAGGCGTAAACCAATTGCGTCCAGCGAATGGACTTCTATGCGCTCACCAAGCTGCGGCTCATTGCTGATGAGCCGCCTCAGCATTGTTCGCAACGAGTTCGCCAAGGGTTCAGAGAACGTCGCTAGGAGAACTCGGCTCTCAGAATTTTTGCGTGCAAGGAAGGCAGCGCGGTGAAGCGCCACGATCGTCTTCCCAGTCCCCGCCGACCCCGACACCCTGGCAGGGCCATCGAAGTCCCGCTCCACCAATGCGCGCTGCGCGGGATGAAGAAAGACCGTCCATTTGTCCCACGGGAAGTTGAGGGCACGTGATAATTCCTCCACGTCGCTCATCACTCGGAAGCGCCGTAGAGCGTCTGGGTGCTGGAATGGATCGAGTCCCGCGATGGGTGGTGCGAGCGGTTTAGGCTTGCCACCGGTTGCGAGTTCCAGTAGCGCTTCTGCCGCTTCGCTCGGAAGGTGGTCGCTCAATTCTAGATACATGTCTTCGGTCGCATTCCGTACGTCCGCTAGCCATTCTCGCGGAACGCCGTAGCTGAGCAATTCGTCGTCCGATGAGCTACCAAAAAGCTTTCGTTTGGGCGGAGCGGGCTGCTCCACTTCGACAAATCTCGGAACCCTGATCTCCTGCACTGTCTCGCGCACTTCGACAAGTTGGGCGGCACCTGTCTTAGGATGTGTTTCAATCTTGCGCCGTTGTGCCCAGTCGTACGCATCCTCATGGTGACCCACATAGCAGAGCAGAATAGCGTCGTTACTTCGATGTACGATGAGACGGAGATCCAGGCTTCCCCGGACCGACCAGAATCGCGTGTCCTTCGCCTTGTCGACCTTGTGAAATTGTAGGCTTGGGTGTTTGGGATTCGCTTGAAGGTCGAACGCCGTGGTCTTTGCTACTTTTTGCTCGTCGGCGGTGAGCTTAGCGAGGCTATCCGTGAAAGTATCCGCAATAAGAAATCTCACGAGGCTCAGTCGACCTTGAAAACCTTCATTACCTCATCGCCGAGATGATTAATCACCTTGACGGCAATACGCCTAGATTTCGGTTTCGGGAAAGCGCGGGAGGTATCGCAGTGCAACGAACTCCAGGCTTCTGGGTCGATCTCGGCCTTGAGGGTGCTCTTTAGTGCTCCATACGGGTCGCCTGCTCCAAGAAAATACGCGTGGCGTACGAAGAAGCTCTCCTCGTTGTAGTCGGTGTCAATGAACCAGCACGCGATTCCGTCCGCACCATCGCTACGGACTTCCCCCGTGTTGGGGTGAAATACGTCGACGCCCTTTATCTTAACGCGCAATTGGTCATCAGCCTCAGGTATCAGCTCGATGTCGGGCTCGCCAAAGATGACAAACAGGTTCCCCTTGCCAGTATTCTTTAGATCTTCGGACATATGCAGATCGGCGTTCATTCGCGCCTTGAGTACGATCAGCGATCCAAGCTTGTTGAAGTCTGTGGTATACGCCTCGTAACTGAACGCGCATGCGATCAAGACGTCGAAACCGGCATCAGCTGCCTCACGTGCAGCCGCAATAAGATCAGGACGAGTTACCGTACCAAACTCAGGGCCAATAAAAATTGCTGCGCGTCGCTCCTTGCCAGAATCGGAATTGCCCTCGACGTAGCGACCCTCAGCACAAACGTATCCGCCCGGCCATGGTGTTAGAGCAGTGAAGACAATCTTGTCGTCCTTGTGCGCTTGCTGAACCCCAGAGATTCTCAGGTCGTGGAGGATTGTCTCAGCAAACGACAGTCCTTCTGCGCCGTGTCTGCGGGCTTCTTCCAGCGGGTCGATAAGCTCGTCGTCTGCGCCCAAGCTGAGCGTGCGATGAGGGCTCAGACTCTCAACCGTAAAGGGGCCGGCAACACGGCAGATCCTCTTATCATCGTATGGCTTGTCGTAAAGAAATTCGAACTCTGCTTTCGCAGCGATCGATGTGTCAATCTCCCGCTGTCGCGCAATCCGCGCCTCCCACCATTCGGCGTGCAGTTTTGTGACAGCGGCTGGCCATTTAGGGTCGGCCTCACGTGGGATTTCCCACTCGCGCCAATGCTTGTGAAGCGCGTCATTCAGCGACTTATGAAGCGGTTCCAGTGTTCGTTGCCACTTATCCCAGATTACATCGATTTCAGAGTTGTTGGCAATAGACTTAAGGGTGATATGTGGAACACGTTCGTAAACGAAACCATACCGCATGCTCCCGCGTACGACTAGGGAGCTCGGCGCAGTTTGCGTGATCTCCGCCTCCTTGAGCTGACCTTCACGTGAATCGGCCAAAATGTAATAAGGGTAACGTGCACCCATGATGTGGGCACGTGCGAGAGCAAGCGCTACGCGAGACGTATCTATCGTGATCCAACGGCGTCCCCATTCCTCGGCGACATAAGCGGTCGTGCCGGCCCCGCAGGTTGGGTCGAGCACCAAGTCGCCCGGATCGGTAGTCAGAAGCAAACAACGCGCTATAATCTCTTTGTTGGTTTGCACTACATAGATTCTGCTATCTCCAAATCCACTAGGTTTGATGTCAGACCAAATGTTGCTTACCGGGGAATAGTGAAAAACATCGCGATAGTTCTTCCACAGTAAACTCTTCCCGACGGAAACAAGATACCCAGCATCTCTCAGGCGTCGCAAGCCTAACTCGCTCGTAGACCACCCCCGCGTTCCCGCTGGAAAATGATCGCGTCCATTTACGTTGACAGGAAATCTGGAAGACGGGCTTCCAGTTTGAGAGGTCGGGTTGTCGAGGCGCAAGATCCGCCCAGCCGGCACCGGCGCGGCGCCGGACTTTTGGGCGTAGGAGAGATCGACTATGAAGCCCTCTGGCGTTTCAACGCATACGTAGCGCTCGTTTGGATTTTCGATCGGTGCTCGCGGTCTAAATATAGTTCGGGCCTTTAGAACCTTTGCGTTGCGTGCGTACCATAGAAGGTAATCCAACACGCCGGGAATAGCTCCGCCTGACTGCCCAGTCGTCTTAAGAAATCCGATTTGAGCGCAGTGGCAATCTGCGCCGAAAACTTCATCCATTAGCGCGCGCACCCGATGCACGTTCTCATCACCGATCTGCACAAATATGGATCCCGATTCTGTGAGCAAATCCTTAGCGACGGTGAGGCGATCGCGCAAGTATGTGAGGTAGCTGTGGATTCCGTCGCGCCAGGTATCTCGAAACGCTTTAACTTGCTCTGGCTCCCGCGTGATGTGCTCGATGCCTTCCTTGGCCTCGCGGCTTGTTGTGGACCATTGGAAGTTGCTGTTAAACTTGATGCCATAGGGAGGATCAAAGTAAATGCACTGCACCTGTCCTCGTAGTCCCTCGCGTTCGGCCAAACTCGCCATGACGTAAAGTGAGTCGCCGAGGATCATACGGTTCGACCAATTTTGGTCGTGTCGGTAGAACTCGGTCCTATCGACCCCCTTGGGAATGCCGTTAAAATCAGCAAAGAGGTCAGCCATGATCTCCCCGGCCTGGTGTCTACGCTCCCCCGTTTCTCGCAGCAGATCGTCGATCAGTGCTTTCGGCTGAACCTTTTCCTGAATGTACAGCGGTGGTGCGAGCACGACGAGGTCCGACCAGTCGAGCTCGTCTTTGCCGCGCCAAACGAGCTGTGGGTCAAGGTCGTGGTTTCGGCGTTCATACGCTACCTGGATCGGACTCTTTTCCGAAATCCGTACGAGTGATTCGTATTCTGCGGTGGGTATGTTCTTGCGAGTTGCTTCGTCGTGCTTGAGCGAGCTAACGGTCTTGACAGCGGCTTGTTTTTTCGCCATCGTCTAACTCGCAGCCGATGTAGGGGCGGTTACAGATTCAACTACGCCACTGAACGCGCTTTCGACTTTGGCTTCGAAATCCGCCTCGATGCGATAAACTTCAGTGAGTTCTACAAACGACCAACGACCATAGGTCGATAAGTTGTTTACGCCGGGAACCCAGTACGTATCCATTGTCGACTTTTTTTCCTTGGCATCCTCACGGCGAAAGCCTTTGATCTCGACGATTAAATTAAGCAAGTCATCGTCACCGTGACCGTCGTCTATTCGCACGATAAAGTCCGGGAGGTATCTGCGCATCTCCGAACCGTAGCGGTATGGGACTTCGAAGCCTAGACCCTGATTTTTTACGTACGAGCGCACACGCGGGTGCTTTTCAACAACTCGGCAAAGTTCGGCCTCCCAGTCGCTGTCGAGAATCACCCAGTTGACGTGACAGCGCCGCGGGTCGGTGTCCCAACGATTGCGCTTTGAGGTATTGAAGTTTACGTGCGCTGTAGATCCGCTTGGATTAAATGGGTCGAGCACTGCTTTGATCGCTTGCGCGCCAACAAATTTCCGGTTGATGGCTGCAATGATTCTGCTGCACGCCATGTCAGCCAGCGTCTTGTACTTGAGCTGGGCAGGGAACGTGCCGCCCTTGCACACCAGATAGCTGTCAAGCCATTCTTTTGCTATGCGTTTAAGCTGGCCGAAGAGATAAAGCTTTGGATCTTCGCCTGGTTCGCGCCAGCGGTTCAGCACAAGGTGAGAAGTCAATTCGTAGAGGACTTGGGAGGGCCGAACGTCGCCGGTGTGGACGAGATTAAGATCGATCTGCTCGCCGATGATGCCTGAGTTCCTCGTTTCGGTGGCACCAACGAGATCGGGGGTAAGCTCGAGGATCGAATCAGCATTGAACTCCGCTGAGAGCCTTTCTTGAGGCAGTTCGATGCGGTAGCCCTCAACGCGCGGGAACCTTATTTCGAGCGCGTCACGCTCCGGCCGCACGGCCTTCACTTGAATCGTTTCCCTAGGTGTCTGCGGCGCAGCGACCACTGGCTTGGCCGTAAAATCGAACGGAACTCCAAGTACGTCAGCGTACTCCACTGTGAATCGCCCCGCCTCATTCAACTCATAAGATTGACGCCTCAGCGCTCGCCCAATCACCTGCTCGCAGAGGAGCTGAGTGCTGAAGGCGCGGACGCCCAATACGTGAGTGACGGTGTTGGCATCCCATCCTTCCGTCAGCATGGCAACTGAAACAACACAGCGGATCGATCCGCCCAGCCGGTCGCGCTTACCGACGGTATTCATAACCTCGCGCAATAAGGTCACGTCGTCGAGCTCTGCTCCGCCTTTCACCTCTTCCGCGAGCTTGCCGCCGCGTTCAAGAATCTCGCGGTGGAAGCGCTCGATCTCATCCGCCGCCATGTTGCGAAAATTTGGATCCAAGGCCTCGCCCGATTCGAGTTGCTCGCTGTCGATCAGTAGGGTGTTGGGGCGTGGCAACGGGTTTCCATGTTCGTCGAAATTACGAAAGAGCTCAAGTCGGCCAGGTACATACGTGGTTGACCCGTCATCGTTTTCTCGGAAGAATCCCGACACGTAGTCGTACACGAGCTTTGAGGTGGCAGTATTGTTGCAGACGATTATAAAGCAGGGTGGAACCTGAATCCCCGCCTGCCGCCAAAGCTCGAAGGTTTTTGCGTAGTGACCGTAGAGGGCATCGAGTGCTGTTTGTAGCTGCGGCGGGAGGCTAAGGGGATCCAGCGCACCACCTTTTCCACGGCCCCTCTTTGGCATGTGCCCGCGAATGTGGTGCCAGAGATTGCGGAACATCGGCATGTCGCCGCTCGGGATATTGTCGGCGATCGGAACGCGGGGAAGCTTTACGACACCGCACTCGATTGCATCCATAAGTGAAAAGTCCGAGACCGTCCAAGGGAAAAGTGTCCCTTCCGCATATCCGGAACCGCTGAGAAAGAAAGGCGTCGCGGAAAGATCGATGACGCGGGCGACGCCTAGTTTGTTTTTGACGCTTTCGAGGCCGGAAATCCAAACGCGGGCTGCTTCGGTGTTCTTTTGGGCTTCAGTCTTTTCGTCGCCTTTCAGCTCGCCTTCCGTCTCCGCTCCGGGCTTCTCGCGGTAGCAATGGTGTGCTTCGTCGTTGAGGACCAGGATGTTCTTCATGCCCATGAGCTCAGGCATGACCCGCTGCATCATTTGCCCTTCCGTCTCGAGTGTATCCAACTCACCTTCGCGCCCTTGGAGGAGAGAACGTCCAACTTTAGAGAGCTCCATTCGCTCGCGGAGCTTAAATGCGTGATAATTCGTAATGACGATTTTAGCGCGGTTGACGTCTTCAATCATATCGCCGGGGACGAGCTCGCGGCTCAAGTAGTAGCTATCGGGGTCATTCGGCTGTAAGACGCGCAGCCTGTCCTTGATCGTAAGGCCCGGTGTCACGACGAGAAAACCTCGCGTGAATCGCTTGCTTTGAGGATGACGCACCGCGTTAACCGTCTGCCACGCGATCATCATTGCCATAACGGTCGTCTTGCCGGCGCCCGTCGCAAGCTTGAGCGCAAGGCGCGACAGCTCTGGATTAGCGCTCAGATTGGAGTTTTCGAGCCACTCCAAGCTGCCCTTGCCACGGCTTCCTTCATGCGGCGCGACCTCGGTGAGCCAGATAAGCGTCTCGACGGCTTCGACTTGACAAAAGAACGGACGAATGCTGCTAAACGAATAGCTGCGCCAATGGCAGAGAAGGCGCGCAGTTTCCGGCGTTACATGCCAGTCTGTAGGGTTGGGACGCTTCCGCCAGTCGTCCACTTGGCGGCGAATGTTGTTGATGTTCGACGTGGGATCATACTGCTGGCTTTCGGACGATAGGCCGCGGCCTTCGTCAAGAACCAGGGCCGTTTGCTTAGCAGCGCCTTTCTGTTTTTTTGGTTTGGGAATCGGCGTGATGAATTCGGCGGGGCGACGACCTTCGATGATTCGCTGAGTCGGCTGGCCCAGGGCGTCGAGCTCCCAGTATTTTTGCGGATACGCGTAAGGCGAGTTGAGGATCGGATCGCTGAAAAAACGATCGATGCTGGTAACGCTATCATTCATCTCAGCGCAAGCAGCCTTTGCACAAGGCTGTTCGAGTCAGCGGACGATTTGAACACCGACCTTCCTGATAGCCGATTCTTACGCCAAGATGCCAAGGGAGGGCGAGAAGTCGAGATCATGAACACCCACGACAAAGCGCCAGCAGCAAACGCCGCCGGAGGAGCCTATCGTCCTGGAATGGTTTCGGCCTGTTTCAGTCTTTTCTTCTTGGCTCGTGATGGGGATGGAGATTGGGCGTTGGGCGACTCTCCGTCTGAGCCTCTAGGTGATATTTCTCTAGGCGGAGCTGGCCCCAGTCTACGGGTCCATTGCCGCACAGCGTGCGCGTGATTCCTACAGCGTGCGGTGCAATAACGGGGCTCCTCTCCGCTGTCCAGGTCGCTTAATTCGTTTATTGGTTGCCTAACTAGATGCGTGTAATTGGCGCTGATGGCTGGGATGCAGGGGACCTTCCGTCCTTCGGCTCTTGTGCGGAAGAACTCACGGGCGGCTTCGGAAGTTCCGTTGGTTGATCCGACAGTCCACGTATTTTTCGCTTCAGCTCATACATGCTTTGTTCCGCCATGCCAATTAGTTCCTTCGTTTCCGCGATCTCAGCTGCGTCCAGTTCTTTCAATTCGCCGGCGTTCGACAAAGTCACCATCTGAACATCGCCACCTACACTGCGATGCTTAACCCTGATTGCATATCGCACTGTCCACAGTGCAGCCATGACTCCCTCAGTGATATTTGGAGACTCGTTGTGGAGAAACTCGAGTCGCAGGTACTGGAGGAACGGGATGGCCGCCCCGCTCCCGTCACCAATGATATGGTAAGGACTTTCGTGGCCTACGTGATAACCCTGAATCTTATCCGAATAATGGTAGAGGCACGCTTCCCCAGATACGCAAACCGCTATGAGAGCGTGCCCAGCGCTGTCTTGAAAATCTGGTGGCCTACCTTCGAACTCGGCCCGCGTATGTTCTGCTCCCAGTTCATCTCGAACGACACCTATGAGATGTTTCCTCACGAGGATCATGGCTTGTATTGGATCAAACACAGACAATGACGCTATTTCACGTAGTGCGTTCCGAGTTGCAAGGCCATAGATTTGTGATAATCCCGCAGTGCCTGCGACCCCAAGCGCGTGGCAGGGGTCATCAGATACTTGGATCTTGTGCATCTCGTGAATCGTGCCTATGCCGCTCTCCGATGGTATTTCGGCGGCCGTATCCGCAGCAATGACGACGCCGTCAACACACTTAATACCAACGATCAGAGTCATGAATCGAGCCGCGCTACGCTCTTTTCTGCGTACTCCGGATATTTCTCATAAATAGCGCGCAGCATCGCGCCCACAGGAGTCGTGCGAACCCATTGCGCTGCGACTTCGACGTACTCGCGCGAGTCTTGGGACAGTTTTGCGCTCAATAGACTGCCAAGTTCAAAGCCGCTGGCGCTAAGCTCATACCAATTCCAGCTTCTGTCGACAGCAGGTACCGCCGTTAACAGGCCCTCCTCAATCAGGTCATTGACGTCTTGATTAATGCCCTTCGCGAATGGACCGTATAGATAAGGAACAAAATCGTAGTAGTCTTTGCCGAGCTCATCACTCATATTCTTACTGATAAGGAACAGGGTCTTTTGCAGCTGCATTGGCGTCAGTCGACGTTCCCCTTCGGGCAGTGTCGCTAATACCACCAATGGCCAATACCGGCGATGGATCCTCATCGTTGGTCGCGCTCCACGAGAATGGCGAAATAGAAACCAAGCGCCATGCTCAGCAGCGTAACGAAAGGCGAGAGCACGAGCGGGAAGATATCCTTAAACCGAGTCCAGTCCTTCCCGGTGAACTCATCGAAAGCGATGAGGAAGAGCATCACTGCTACAATTCCTATGTTCATCCACAACAGCGCGAAAGTGACGCGTGCGCGCACGGCCGCGGGGGCATGGGGACTTTCCTTGAGGATCCCTGCCTTCCCGGGAACTGCGTCAACCGTCTCACTGCCGCGTGAATTGGTGGTCGGGGCTAGATTGCGAGGGACCTCTCGACTTTCGCGCACCCCTCGGCTATCGATCGCTGGTTCAGGATCGTTCGCATCCGGGTTCATGGGGTGGGTTCCCCTTTAGGAGATAGGCACGACTTCGCGCTGACGCCCATCGGGCAGTTCGACGATAATCTTGCTGCCGCTACCACGTGTATCCTCGAACCACTTCTGCAGGGCAATGGCCTTGCGGATGATGTCTGCCTTAGTTGTTCCCTGTTGGGTTGCCAACTCATCAAGCACCGCTGTGGCCTGATCAGAGAAGTCGACGTTAAATCTTGGCATTCACTCACCCCCTTGAATTCGTTCGACGGGACCTGTGCCCGTCACTAACATGGCCCTATTCGTGATCTTGACGTGTATTCGACTATCTTCACACCTCGGTGTCCCCCGCCCCACTAGCTGCAGACCTTTTATGAGGAGGAGTCACACCCATTATATACCGAAACAGGTATAAACGCTATATAAATTCGAGGGTTAAATGACGATATCCGTAGATTCTAAAGTGGGACACTCAGACCTTCTGCGGTTCGCCGAGAGGTCCGTAAACCTGCCACATCCGGATGTCATCGAATACAGGGCGCAGGCGCAACGCTTGAGAGACAAGCTCGAAGCCCATATCGATGAGCATCCCGACTTCGATCTCGTGAAAATGCGATACGCCGGCAGCGTGGCCAAGGGCACCGCTTTGCGCAGCATCAACGACATGGACGTCGCGGTCTATGTTAAGGCGGAGAGCGCTCCTGGCGGCGATCCATCATTAATCGATTGGATGTACGATCGATTGCGCGAGACCTATCCGATGCTTGACCAAGATCAGTTCGAAAAACAGCACCACTGCGTTACTATAGCCTTTCGGGGCTCGGGACTTGATGTTGACGTTGTGCCGGTGCTCTTCGAGGGGGACAAAAACGATTACGGATATCTCATCGCCAAGGAGTCGGGGGATCGCGTGAAGACAAGCGTGTCTCGTCATCTTGAGTTCATACGTACGAGAAAGAACCGACACCCGAGGCACTTCAGGCAGCTAGTACGGCTCGCAAAATACTGGGCACGCCAACGCAAGATCACCGATTCAACGTTCCGGTTCAAGTCGTTTATTGTCGAGTTGATCGTGGCCAAACTCGTGGACGAGGGTCTTGACCCGTCGGACTATCCGTCGGCCCTGACATCGTTTTTTGCTTATATCGTCCGAACCGGCCTCCGGACGCGGATTGCTTTCAGTGACTATCCTGAGTCAAAACCGGGGCCGAAAGAGAACACGGCAATCGAAATCTGCGATCCTGTAAATGGAAACAACAACATCGCAAAGCGCTACGGCGAGCGTGAGCGCCTATCGATTGTGCAAGCCGCTCAGGAAGCGTTCGACGCGATTACGTTTGCTCGACTGACTACGACCAAAGAAGATGCAGTTGTCCAATGGCGGCTCATCTTCGGACCAGGGTTCGACGCATGACTCAAGCATACACGCGATCAGAAGCCGCGACGATCACTGAAACACGGAAGATCGCTGCAAAAGTCGCGGCTGATCTCCTTCAGTTGAATGCATTCTATAACTTGCCATCGATCCAACTTATCGAGAGGCTCGCGGAGGAGGCAGCAAAGCTTCAGAGCGATGGATACCTTGGCAAGCTTCAGTACGGTTTCAAACGTGCGGGCGCCGTTCTCCTTATGCTCGAGTACGTTCCGGGCCCCGGTGGCCGGACCGACGACGCGCCCGGCCAAGTTCCCTACGTAAATCTTGTTGGGGCGACGTGGTTCTCGTTCCTTACACACAGCCCAAAATGGTGGCTTCTCACCGACCGCGAGCGCGCAACTTATGAAGCGACTCTGCCAATACAAAGAACCTTCGGCGATGCACCGACGATTGCGTCTGGGATTTACTATGGAAACGCGAAATCGTATTCCACTGAACACGCCTCAATGACGCGCACCATTGTCGGGAGCAAGCCTTGACGGACCCCAAGACCCTATCATCAATAGTATTCCCAGACCCAGAGGCAAAGCGACGCCTCGCAGCGCTGGTCGGAGTTGAGAGCACACGAGATCATTTGCAAAAGTCGATTGCCCTCTCGCTTAGGCCGACGGATCTCGACGCGTGGGCCCGCAAACACACCGAGGCCGCTCCGGCTGTCGAGCTCTTAAAGCGTCGTGCGCCGCTCTTTATCCTGGGCGGCGATATTGGTACCGGGAAGACCGAACTAGCCGAGACCATTGGCGACTCGGTGAGTCGAGAGCTGGACATTCCGGTGTATCTTTATCGTCTCGGGTTGTCAGCGCGTGGCGGCGGCCTTGTGGGTGAAATGACCCAACTGCTCGGCGCGGCGTTTGATCAGGTGGTTCGGGAAGCCTCGAAGTGGTCCGAAGCAAAGGGCCCCGCGCGAGCCGGTGCTATTCTATTTATCGACGAGGCGGATGCCTTGGCCCAATCCCGGGAGACATCTCAGATGCACCACGAGGATCGAGCGGGCGTTAACGCCCTCATTCGCGGCATTGACGATGTGGCGCGAGCACGACTTCCGATCGTGGTGTTGATGGCCACCAATCGTTTGGGAGCCCTAGATCCGGCGGTTCGGCGCCGTGCTGCCCGCGTGTACGAATTCAAGCGCCCGGACGAAGCCCAGCGCGAGGATCTATTGCGGCGGATTTTCCCAGCGCTCCGGACATCGTCGCTGTTGCCGCAAGTTGTAGCGGCGACAGGCCCGCGCGGCGGCGCTGGGTACGGAATGACCTATTCAGATATTGTCCAACGCGTCGTGCCTGACGCAGTCCTATTGGCGTTCCCGAAGAATGCATTGTCTGCCGAGATCGTCTTTGAGGCAGCGAGCAGTGCCTCTGCGACGCCCCCATTTACGGAATCGTGATCGCGACGACCAACCCTCGGGGCAGGATATTCATTAGCTATTGCAGTTCGCACTCCGACGAAGCTGATAAGATCGTCGGATCATTGCGTAAGCGCGGAATTCCTACTTGGCGCGATCGCTCCGATCTTGGCAACGCGCCGACGCCCGAGCAGCTGGAAGCAGTGATTGCCGATCCGAACACCGGCGCTGCCGTGATGTTCCTGAGCCGAGACGTGATTGGTTCCGATTACGTCCGTGACCTTGAGGCGCCTATGCTATTCAGGCGGGCGCAGCGCCGTGACGCCTTTTTTCTCGTGCCAATCGTTTGTGATGGGATGTCGTTCGAGGAGGCCGACAACTTGCTCGATGGTCACATCGGACTTCCTCAGCTGCGCAACTGGAACGCAGAGCGCTCCGCCGAGAACTCCTTGACTGTTGAAGACGTCGAAAGAATTGGCTCCTCCGTACTAAGGAAGCGCATCAAGGCTATCCACGATTTGCTGCCGGCCGACGATCCGATCCCCATCCGCGTTGACACGCGCGGAACGGCGGGTTTCGATCCTTCCCTTGCCCTGTGGATCGATTTGACGCCTCACACAGCCGGACGGATATTCAGGCAAGCCGCCTGGGACACCCAGGTAGCTCCCCTCATTCAAGAATTGCGAGAGGCGATATCGGTCTACGCAAGTGGTCGGACGATTTTGCTAAACGGCCTTGCGGCAATACCGCTTGGCATAGCGCTCGGCGCCATATTTTCTACAACCCGCGGTATCAGCGCTGATTGGTTACAACCGACTCAGGGCAAACAACCAGAGGTGTGGAGCCTAGACTCGGCTGCCAGCGAGGTGGGGATCGGGGTCCGATACACCACGCAAGACCCGGGCGCGACAGACATATCCCTCTTAATGTCCGTAGTGGACGACGTCGTCGCCCCCTTTGCAAGAAGCCGACGGACGTTACCGCGGATTGGCACTCTTATCGATGTTACCGTCACGGGCTACCCCACGCTCGATGCCGGCGCGGCGCGCTCGTGCGCAGACCGGATTTTCGAAGCGCTGCGAGAAGCGCGCCGGCGAACGGGCGTGGTTGGCACGCTTCATATCTTCGGAGCAATGCCTATTGGTCTCGCGATGCTGGTCGGGCGTCGTTTGAATACCTTCGGCGAGGTTCAGACCTACGAATACATCGCCGGCGAGCCAGTACCATACCAACCATCGATTCGTTTCCACGTTGATTCTTAATCGGGCTCCTTTTACGCGTCTCCGCGTAACTAAGCAAGCCATAGTTGGATCGAGACCGGCAACCGTGTCAGATACCTTAGTTGGTGAACCTTAAGTGAACCCTAAGCGGGCGACTTGGGACAACAACATGCGACTTCTAGCGAATGTTATTGGCGGCTCCATAGCCACAAAACTCGTCATCAAACACTTATGTAATAAAGCGTAGCCCCAAGGGAATTCGAATCCCTGTCTCCGCCTTGAAAGGGCGGTATCCTTCACTTTTTCAGAACCGAGTTAGGGTACTGCAATTCTACCGCAATAGGTTTTCTCAACTGTACAAAACGGTGCGTTTTGGTGCACTTTGAGACATTTGCTTTACAAGGCAAATAGCCCGAAACGTCTTGTAACTCGTGCGTTATGGGCTCTTCTTCATGGCTCCCCCTAGCGGATGGTTGATCGCCTACGAAGCCTGGAACGTTTGGGAAGCACCAAAGCGGCGGTGTTGCTATTTTTGGACCGACGCAAGGGACCTCGAGCGCAATGTTGCCCGCGTGCGGCTGTTGGTGAAAGCGACCGGCACGATCTACATGGCCAATTATTGGATAAGCCCTGCTTCTGCCGGCTGCGACCCGACCCATGCGGATTACAGCGCGTTCGACACTCCGTCAGCCAAGGGTATCTGGGTGCACCCGAGGAGAGGGCTATTCGCTTGGCCGATCCCGACGACCGGGCGGTTATCATGTCCAGTTTACAGTGGATACAAGCGAATTGCATGAAGTGCTAGCATTAGACGAACCAGCGGCAGATTAAGCCACCAAGTCAGCGTAACTCGAATTGGCGAAGGGAAGAGGCTCTACCAGTTCCCCCCAGATGCGAAAGGGAAGCACGTCGTGAGTAAGAGCCCAGAAACGCCAGAACTGAAAAGGCCGGCCGAAAAGTGGGGCAGCACAAGCGTCGATATACCCGATCTTGGTGGGGGTTACACGGTCCCCCCGGGAGAGAACGGAGATCGTGATCGACGGGAATTGCTCGCGCGCGTTATCGCGGCGCTTTATTCGTGTGTGGGAAGTGCTCAACGAGCACCGGTAACGGATGAGGAGAAGTACGCTGTTCAGCAGGTGGTTATTTCGAGCGCCTCCTTAGCGACTGGCGAGGCTGACGCATTTCTAACCCTAATTTCGTGTGGGCTCGAGGGACCCGCAGTAATTCATCTGCGATCGCTTGGCGAGCTTAGCATCCGCGCCATCTTGTGCCGCAAGCGGCACGACCTAGCTGCCTTGCTCTATCGTTCGTGACCAGCTTCTTGGGAAAAACTGGTCCGTAAGCACATTCCTTCGCTCGAGCACGACTCAACAATGGAAAAGAGCGAGAAAGAGATGCGTGAGCTCGAGCGATCACGTGATTTTGTTGCAACCAAGAAGGCCATTATCGAGCGAGACCATCTTTTGAACTACGCCGAGTGGGAGATGTGGAGCAAACGCGCTCACGGAGACATTTACGCACTCGTTCAAATGTCTGTGAATCTCAGGGGTCGAGACTCTGATATCCGGGGAGCGATTTTGCGCGAAGTGCCCTTCGGCATTATGGCCAACGTGCTAATCACACGTGCCATCGGATTTTCAATTGTCCTCTTGAAACACGTCATCGAGGAATTCAGGATCGCTGCAGCGATGCCCAGTCTTGTGGCGGCCGCGAAAGAGTACGGCGAAATTCAGGCGAGAGATCGAGCTGCGAGGCAAACTTCGCCCGCTTCTTCCCAACGCTCGGGTTAAGCGATGTGAAAGCCATAACGTCACTGGGTGAGGCCATCGAGGACAAATGTGCAGAGGCGGCCTTCTTCCTGGAAATGATGGGCAAGTACGAGGCAAGTTACCGCGGTAGCAATTCGTTGATAACACATCGCACGAGAGGTGCCGTAATTACTCAGATTGCCACTTCTCGCTCTTTGACAACTAAGAATCGCCGCAAGCCGCTTTGGACTATGCGAGCTTGAGCAGGAACACTCTGGAGTTGCCTCTTTCACTTGTGTTTAGCCAAAACGTGAATTAGCCAGGTCAAGCTGCATCACGACCGTTGCTTCATCTGGATTGCTGTAATAATGTTGCTTAATGCGTCGAAATTTGAAGCCAAGATTTCGGCTCAGAGTGATTATCCGTACGTTGCTCTCGCGCATATTTATGACAACTACTCTGAATCCCCGCTTGCGCGCGTAGTCTATCTGCCACTGCGTAAGAATGGTACCAAAATGTCTGTTTTGAAACTCTGGTAATATTGCAGTGTTTGCTATCCACAGATAGCCCGATCTTTTGTGTTCATCGAAGTCGACGTTGTGCTGAACAGATGAGCAGCCCACCTTCTGACCATCCACGAACATCCAATATGATTCGAAGTTGTCCCAATCGTCAGCCGTAAAAATGTCGTCGGGAAAATCATGAAACACTTTGCGATCAAAATCCACTAGAGCATCTATCTCGTCTGGCAGGAGCGCCTTCTTGAATTCGATGTTCATAAATTGTTGGCGCTATTGGCGCCTTTGACGCTGGTCTCATGAAGCGCCATCAACCCGACATGAATAGTAATAAGCATACTTGCGACCGGGCAACGAAGCCTGGGGCCTATTTGACTATCAACGCCCCGCCCTAAAATAGGCGCGTTGTGCGATAGGATCGTGCAATCTACTTCAAAAACAAAATTTAGGACTCGCCCGCTGTGCGATTTATTCGCTCGGCGGCCAATCCGAGCAGCGAATCAGCAACCTGCATGCTCCGCGCATCCTCACCATGCCCTAAGATAGCATCCGCGACGCCGCGCGCTGAAGCGTCTTCAAGGCCCGCGCCGATGTATTCCGCCATTTCCGGCTTGCCTCGTTTGGTTAAGTACGCCATTACGGTCAATTTAGACAGGTCCGGTAGGTCGATTTGCATTCTATCTCCTCAATATTAGAATACCACAAATTTGGATGTGAATGGCTCACAGATTTGGCGGCTTTGTCCCAGCTCGCACCTGGTGAACTCCCGTGAGACGCAGATAGCCTGTGGCCCCTGTTGGAGCGTCCTGATTTTCATCCTCGTTGTCACGCTGGTTCTCATCCTTGTCTGACCTTCCGTCTGCCGTATACTCCAAGGCCCATTCTCTGCTGAGATTGAGTACAACTCCATCAGACCCTTCGTCGAGGCAAATTTCTCTTGCTACGCCTGATAGCGCATCTTTCCAAAGAGCGATGCTTCGCTTACCAGTCAACCCCTGCGATCTACTCAAATCAACTAATCCCGCGCTAGTCAAGGTAAGCACAGAACATCGCGGATCCTCCGCTAATACTGTGGCATATCGGGCGGACCAACGCTTCTCCAATTGGGGCCCATCTAGAAGAAGTCCGATAACAAGGTTCGGCCCAACTGTCCGCACAAGATCAGCAACAGGATCTTGTCTTGCCAGATCTTCGCATAGTAAGATACAAAACGTAAGCCAATCGTTAACGCAAAAAAAATTGCACTCCCGATCCCTGATGGTGATGTCCTCCCACCACCACTTGTAGGACGCATCTAAAGAATTACCGATACCATACTGTTCAATTTGACCGCGATCAAGCCGCCAACGATGATGTTTATGCTGAGGCCACCCTCCATCTGTGTCTGTGATTGGCGGCTTGATTCCCGCCATGACGTAGTTTTGTGCAGCTGTGCCAGCCTCTCTTGAACCCAATTCTCCAACGCCGCCGATGATCAAGATGTTGTCAAACTGTTGCCAAAGCTGTCGAAATTGATCGGGACCCATGCTAAGTTCTGGAAAGACTAGTGCGTGTATTGGCCCGTATCTTGCGGTCGCTATGCTGATGAGATCTTTTATTTTTTCAATGAAACCCTCGACCATCGGACAGACGTTGAATGCAAATGTTCCGATATTTTCCTGCAGTTTATGAACAGGGCTAAAGGCCGTTGGGTGAATTTCGAGTGGCCATGGAAGTAAAAGGACGTTCATGCCTTCTGTTACAGTCGGAAGCGAAAGTTGGATCCATCGCGTCTTCACCTCTGGGTTATCCCAAAGTGCAAGGTTATGTGTCAGGGATCGCATTGTCATACCACTCAAAGGCGTATGTAACTTCGGCAACACCATAGCCGCAGAGGCGTGGATGGACTGGCATAAAGTGCTGCATTGTTTGCTCAGCAAATACATAAGAGCGAGATCGTCGAAATCGTCGAGTGGACGCTCTTCGCCGTAGACACCTATTCCCCAGCACGATTCGTCGGCACTTGCCAGAAGGCAAATCAACGCATCTAGTAGAGGCAGATTGGCGCCAATATTGCTAATCGGAACCTTCGACGCACTTGCGATCGTTTTCCACCATGATTGAATCACACCGGGAACTGGTGTGTTGTCAATAATACTTTGGCGCCAATCGATCCCAATGCCCGAAATCTTCTTACTCCAAGCGCCATTGATGCCAAGTTCTTTGCGCGTCTTATGATTTACGATCTTTATATATGCACCGCTGCGCTTAAGTAATGTAGCGACAACGGCAAATACGTCAGGCGGCCAGGTTGGCATCTGACTTTCTGGACCCCACGCAGGTAGCAAAAACTGTACTGCTCGCGCAATGGTAACCTGGTCATTTGACTGCGCTACAAAGTTCTGGGGTCGCTTCACGTTCGTACTTGTTTCCCCGTTTCATCAATCGATTTCACCGCAGTCCAAAGCCGCTCGTTAGGAACAAGCCTTCATTACAGGCATGTATGAGATGCTATTGACGGTAGAATTAGCTCCGGCGCTTCGCTCTTGGACCTGCGAGCAAGCTGGAGCCTCCAGACCGATCGGCGTAATGCTCATAGAATATAATCGCGTAAAAATATTTATGCTAGCAGCAGGCTACGACTCGACGACTAAAAGAAAACCTCGGAACGAACGAAACGCGACACCATTTCTGACGTCGCGTTCTCATTAGAGGTCAGCTTCCTCAGACGGTTCGGGGGCAGATCTGGGAAGCGGTTCAGGGGCAAATACGGTCCTCGTACGATCCGTCTTCGGAGGTATCGTGCTGTGCGCAACTTGTGGTAATTCTTCGGTCAGCTCGTCATTGTCTTCGGGCGTTTCCGTCTTCCGCTTAGGGTCATCCATCAGAACACCTGCTCACTTCTTCTTGATTAGGTTGCCGGGCTTCCTGACTTCTTGTATTTTCCTGTTACGCGGTGTCTTCGCCGGAATTTGAGAACCTTGGTTGCCAGAACCTGAGGTGTTTGCCGGCTTTGCTTTCTCAGTCATCGTCTACCCCGCATAGAGATCACTAGTTCAAAACGTACGCCACCGCCAGGAATAGAATGCCCAAGAGAAACGCTATTGTGGCGGCTTTCAACCAGTTCGCCTTTTGGCTAGCTATATCTTGCACCTCGGTGGCGTAGTCACCCCACGAACCACAAAGTTCCGCAGCTATACGTCCCTTGTTCCTCGGGTCCTCCAGCGTCGACGTTAGCATATAACAATCTAGGTTGGGAATATTTCTCGCTTTCACCCAAAGCTCACCTACGCAACATGCTATCGACAGCACCAGACCCAAAAACGCCAGCGAAATCCAAAGCTTAGGAGGGGAGTGCTGATTCGCAAGTGCTGTGAACAGCGCAACTGCGGCACCAGCAAAACCGATTTGTGCTGTCGCCTTTGCGTCTAGAACGCTCAGGCTCGTTGTTTCCCTTTCGGCTAGTTGTTGATATTGGTCCAACAGAAACAACGGCACTGCGTCTGACGTGAGGGGGCTTTTGCTAAGCCGCTCTGCTACGGTTCGACGCTCCGCTAAGCTAACCTCAGTGCTCTCTTCAGGCGCCTTGCGCCTAGGTTTCTTAGTTGTGGTCACACAGTTGACTTACCAATCATCGCGCATGCTCATTGAGTGCTAGCATTTCCGGATGCAGCGCTCGCATTAGCGTCTGCCGGTGCCGCTCGACGAAGCCATTTCGCTGTTGCACCAAATCGCTCAGGAATCGTCGGCGATACGCGTCAAGCGTTGCGTTGGTCCAGCTATGGCGTCGGTCGTTTGTATAAGATAGCACGACATCATCGAGAACTTGAAAGAGAACCTCGTTGCTGGCCCGCGTAATTCGTCGGAGTGTCTCTTTGTATTCCGGTAGGTCAGCCAGCCGTGGGAAAAGCCTCTCCATAATCGCTATTTCGTTCCAAGCCCAGTTCAATTGAGGGGAAAGAGCGCGATAGCCATGGATCCAGCCCCAAACGTCGACAACCTGACGGATCGTGTGGTACAGCGATGTGACCTTTGGGTCGAGGAAATCGTAGTCCGGGTGACACACGTCTCCGCGTAGTCGGCCACTGCGTTCCAGCCCGTCTTTGATTGGAGTTCCGTCATAGGGAAGCATCCGGCAGAACACCGCAGCGGCGCTACCGTCTCCTACAATCGCCCGCAGGAAGGCTACGTTGCTTCGAATGGCCCGCAAAGTACTCGAAGGGTCGAACAACATGAATCCAAACTCGAACATCAGGCCGAGCTGCTTCAGGATCTCGACCGCGCGCAGGTTTTGCGCGACTGTTGTCTGCTTGTGCAGAACCTTCAGCCCTTCTTCATTGCCGGATTCCAGCCCCATGTATACAAGGTAGAGCCCGGCATCCCGCATGGCTGCAAACATATCGGACTCGACGGACCGGTATCTACGGCGACAATTCGCGGACCAATGCGGCTTCGAATTCGCCTATGGCGTCATTCCATATGATACCTCTTAACACGTCAATCATTCACTAGGGGAAATACTAGCCGTAAGTCCGGCTTCCACCCTTGAAACGGACCAATACTTCTAATCACCTCGCGCACGTGTACGTATGGGACGCCATAATGACGCAAGTGCTGTTTTCATTCGTCACAGAAAACCATCCACTCGTGCGCTTCCGCGATGTACGGTGAGGCGGACTCATCTCTGGAGTCTCACTTGTCGACGCTTGAGAATCACTATCCAACGCTACTCAAAGCGGTGAAGTTGGGTAAACCGTTGGATGCTGCAGCCAGGCACGAAGTTTCAACGGCGCAATCGCGTACCCTGAAGTCCGTGCACCAACGTTGGGTTCGCTGACCAAATGCTTACAAGCACGGGCGGTCAATGGCAGCCGAGCAACTTTCCATCGAGCAGATGCTCTACAATTTCTGGGTTAGGTAAGCCCCGCATCGTCGGCGTGTGGAGGCTGACGAAAATCCATTTGCAGCGGGGTACTCCTCCTTTAGAAAATCACTCTTAGGTATCCGTAATGGCTGGATGATGCCACCCGAATTCGAAGCCTTCATAAGAGAAGCGAAGGGCTTGTTTCGAAAACGAGTGTCATAGAACGAAAGTACAGCGTCAGCGTTTGATCGTAACCTGAATGCCCTGCACCGACTTGAAAATTTCGCAGTCTCTTAAAGCTTCGCATTCAGACGGTCGTACAGATGTTCGCGGTTGAAGCCGCCTAGGCTTGGAGTAACTTGCAGAATCGACGATGGACGACCTCATCAACTCATTAAGATCTGGCTTTAAGCCGATAAAGGAAACGTCATGAACAAATTCATCGTCGCCTCAATCACCGCCGCTATCTTGGCTGCAACATCCGCGTCCTTCGCCAACGACATCGACGGTAAGGGCGGATGGACGACGTACCCACAGGCCGTCACCGGAACCGACGGCGCCGTCGCAACACCAGCACGTGAGTGCGGGATGGGCGAGCAGTGTGTCACGGTCGTCTGGCCTGACGGTTCGCAGCTCATCGCGACCTCAGAAGGCAGCGCAACTTGCGAACCATACCACGTCTCGTTCGTGAAGACGACCAAAGCTGGAGTCGCACTCGCCACTTGGGACTTGCCCCTTCGTAAGGGAACTGGGACTGGAGGATTCTTCGATCCCGCAGGGTCACAGAAGTCATGTGGTGCCACGTCGCACGGAATTTACACGATGAGCGATGGCATACGCGTTGGGTTCTGGCAGCAGAAAGATGGGAACTTGCTGCCGCAAGTCCAGGTTGTTGGCGCCGCCGCACCGGATTCCGACTCAGCCACCAACCAAATGAACCAATTGCTGTTGAAGAACGGCATGACGCCACTGCCAACAACAGTCGGCAACTAAGAAATCTCGGAACCAAGAACCAAGAAGCGACGTCAGAATTGGCGTCGCTCTCCTAGTTATGAGAAATCAAGTCCTAGTTGTCTAAAGAACAGTAAGACCAACGACTTCTCACGCATTATAGCCGCCTCGACAACAGCAACAATTGCCACTCCCGTAAGCACTGCCCCAAAATAATTAGGTTGCTTCATATTCTGTGCTCCCTTTCTAAAGGTTCTAGCCTTCAACCAGTTGTTGCGTTCGTCACCCTTACGATTCGTTTGGGAACAGCCGTTTGTAGCACTCCTGGTGGTACTGCTCAAATCCCATGGGCTCATCGTGGGTGATCATCGAGCCACGAACTGGGTGAGTTCGCGTGATGGTGTAACGTAGAAGTACTCCGTTGGGGAAATCACGACGATCCAAAGGGCAATCCTCGGCTGCGCACGGATATGGGTTGCCCTGGTCGTCTACTTTTGCCGGGATTCCCACTGACGCCGCTAAACTCGCTCGTCCACGATCTTCATGGCTTCTCTACTCCTCGCTGCTCTCCACTCACATATGGCCTGCGCAACAAGTTTAATTGAGGCCTCGGCGTATGGAAACGTTTGCGCAGGCCTTTCGTGACCGCCACCTGGCGATGACTTTATGAAGCCGACCGATATGGCACGCCCTGGATGAATGAGCAACTGAGCGATACCTCCGAAACCGCTCTCCTGAAGGATGTAGAACCCTGATTCAGGCTCAGTAACTATCACGGAGGGATACTTATCGTTCACTTGCGCCGCAACGTGTCGGGCAAAGTCATCGGGTGACGCTATCCAGTTCATAGGTGCGTAGGTTCCTTAGTCTTTGCAGTTTCCCATTGGGAATGGTTGTGGCCCCCGAAAAAGTTGGGCCGACCGAGGGAAGTCTCGACCGAGACAAAAGAATGAGACGATACTAACCAGAGCGGGTCCAATAAAGAAATGCTCTACGCCAAGCCGTGGTAGTCTGCTTCGGCTGTGGCCGGTTCTCTGGCTGGCCTGATCTAACGATGAATTTCGCGCTGGAGCACGAGCAAAAGCCTGGCAGCCGGTTGGCGCGGATCAGGTGTCATGCCGCGTATTTGCCAGCCCTCTCTGCCCAAGGCAAGCAATGCGCGGTCGTCCTCATCGGATCGGTTGCCAAATTGATTGTCGGCGTGACTTGCCAGGACTGAGATAAAGTGGAATTCAAAACTGCCTATCCCTGGCTGGGTTGGGGTCGTTTGCATGAGTGGATCACCTCTCTTGCACTTACCATACCCTTTGAGCTGTGGGCGCGCAGCGTTGTTGTGCGACAAACGCACAGAGCAATGTGGTCGACCGGCTCTCTCGCTTTTATTCTGCGTCGAGCGTTCTAGTTGCCGTGAATACCAGATGCTTGTGAGGCGGGCGCCCCTGAGATCTTTCTTAAAGGAGCCTTAGAATTCATTGGCCCTTGCCACGGTGGTTTGAGCCCCCGAAAAAATCTGGGCAGACCGCAGGGGATCGATGGATTCGTACAAGTGTACAATGTGCTGGTAACCTTTCGTGATTTTCTCAATTCTTGTCCTCATGTCGTTCTTCTCGTTGCATTTGGTAATGTTTTTACAGATTTTGGTGGGTTCTGACGCGGACTTTGACGAAACCAGCGACACCGGAGAACGTTCAGGCTAACGTAGGGTATTGAGCATTCCAACAGGTCGCGATTGCCCCTCGCCGAAACAAGCGCGGCAGTCCGCAATACGCGGGCGCGCTTGATCTTGGGAAGGACTTGTCATGGCAAAGTGCGCTCCCTACCATACGAACTCTAAAGAATATCCCCCAGAGCACAGAAACGTTCACCACGATCACGACGACTGCCCGGACGGAAAGCGCATCGAGCCGGAGCACCGAGTCAACAACAGCACAGGCGGCAAGCCGCGTTGTGATGCTTGCATACGACTTGATTAGTATACCCGCTCCCCAAAATACGATTTCCCAATATCGTAAGGTTAAGCCCCCACACAATGCGCAAGGTCAGCTAAGTGTCTGAGATAGTCGCGCATTTACTCAGCCGTTGCTTCGCGTTTGTCAGGGTGAAGGGATAAGTGATATGGGTATTCGCTACCTCAAGATAGCGGTAATTTACTTCATCGTCGGAGTTGTATTTGGCATTTGGATGGGCATCACGCAGAAGATGCAATTTGCGCCAGTCCACGCGCATGTAAATCTTCTCGGTTGGGCGCCACTTGCACTCATGGGTGTGATCTATCATATTTTCCCCAATGCCGCCAAAACCAGACTTGCAGCTTGAAAATTGCCCAATTAGAGCGCACACTGGGGCAAATGGCGGCTGAGAACGCCCTTTTGAAAAAGCCATCAAGACCCTGGACGAACCGCGAAAAACACTCGCTCTGACCTAACTACCTGTTGCAAAAAGCGTGCGCACTACAGTTAAGATGTAAAGACTGTCAACAACCTTGACTCTCGCGCATCCTTTTTGCTGATCACAAAGCTACTTTAAGAACTCCGTGATAAAGAACTAATGAGCTAGAATGCTATGGGGACATATCCGCGTCAAGAAGTCTCAGCAGGTGGTTTCCCGTTGTGCCCAAACCGGCTACCTGACAGCTGTCCTAAAACGAATCCGCCGATGCCGCTCAGAATCGCACCCGTGGCGTTCCCGTCCAAACGACCAGCGAGGCTCAGTACGACAGTTGCAGCTATCACGCCCATTACAGCGACTGTTCTGAAGAAAGCCGGGCTTAACAAAACCTCGCCCACATTTGCGTGTGACCTTGCGGCCGCGAACCAAAAGACTCCCCACATGAGTACAAGCCCCGCCGTCGCAAGGATAGACAGCGTAAGTATGTCTCCTGGAGTGAACTGAACGATTGTGACGTTGCCCGATGGCTGCATTTAGCTCCCCTTCCCAATACCGATACACATCACAAAGGGTGTGCATCGTAAAGTTGCAGTAAAGGCCTTCCCGTAGGGACCGAGCGACGCTTTGAGGTATAGTGCCAATTCGGTGCAGCCAACACGTGCCGGCGAGAGATCTGTCCACCAAAGGGATGACGTCCCTTCCACGGTTGTCGATCAACTCAAGCGCCGCATCGATGTCAAATAAGAAATCTCTAAGACGCACCTGGAATGACGCAAGCGTTTTCGGACTCGGACCAATATGCTTGAAGAGTCACACCCGACACAGTGCCAATCTGCCTCTCACACACACCACAGATTTCATTCCAATTTTGAGGGTCAGGCGGAAAATACCTGAAACCCCGTGCCCTCTGGATCGGTACATGCTTCCACCAGTTCATGCGAGAACGTTCGGGTTACCTCCCGGTAAGGTTCCATACATGATCCACCCAAAGTAGGCTCGACCAGCAGCCGTGTCCACGAAAGAATGATCTCCAACCACAGCCGGAGAGTCGCTAAAAACCCCTCCGGCATAAACCATCTAAACCCTCCTTTTCGAAACTCTCCGTCTAGGCAGACTCGCGGTGTCTTTACAACAGCTGCTCGGGCCTTCAAATCTTGGCGCACCGCCCGGAGCTTTACGCGGCGGCCCACTCACCTATCCTGACGTCAAGTACCAGAACCGTGTTCACAACGGGTGCGCTTGAACTGATTGAATCGTCCAACCGTTCCCGGTCCAGCGTAGCTCGCACAGTAACGTGTTCCAAGGCATCGGTCGGTGGCAGCGCCTGTACCAGTGACCAACACTTCGACATCGATCTGTCCCCACTACCAGCTCAATTGTTGAAGGATCCATTGGGCTGCCTGCGAGCGTGTCATGTCACTAGGCGGCCAGTTAAGCTCCTTGCCCAAGTTGCTTTCGACCGCGGCTTTCGCGTCGTCGCCGAAGTCGTCGTTGGGCTGGAAATTCATATTCGTGCTTTCACCGCTCATGATGCCGGCGACGCCGACAAGATGCGCAGCCGCGAACGCAGGATCAGGGTATGTGATATCGGTCCACCAGAAAAGCGGCACGCCTCGCGCGAGTAATCGCGCTTGGAAGCTTCTCAGCGACGATTGATTACCTGGTACGTCGGCCGGCTGCACATTTTTCTCCAGTGCAAACGCCACCAACGCGCCGGCAGCCTCGCCGATATTCCACTCGACAGGGTGCAGCCGATATGCTCCGTTCGTGATGTGCGTCACGCCGAGATTCTTGCACGCTGCGAGGACGTTCTTGACACGGATCGGTATCAGCGCGCGAAGTGGAATCTCGAATGGCTTGATGGGGATCCACTGCTGGCCCATTCCGACCGCATTATTGCCGTGGATGTCGAGCGCGCCGTAGGAGCCGATGCCGCACGAATCATCGTAGTTCTTGGCGCGCGGGCCGGGATTGTACGCTTCATCGACGTCCTGTTGCACGATTGTGTAGCGTGCTTTGATGCGTCGCGACTCACGAATGTATGGTTGGGCCGCGGTCCCATCACTAGTGCCGAATTCGTCTCCCCGCACTTTGAGATTTGGGTAGCCAACGCCAGTGCCATCGTCGCGCGCAACCTCTGTCTGCAACCAGTAGACGTACCCTAGCGATGCCTGACGTGCCCCAGTGACGATGGCTGCATCGCCTTCGGCGCTGCCGCTGGGCAGCGTCCCGCCCTGAAAGTCGTTCGCGCCCATATTAAGCATGCTAAGGTCGCACGGGAAGGCCGGGTCATTGAAATTCGCTGCGTCGACGTATCGCCGATAGCCCCACATGTCGACCCCGGACTGGAACATCTTTTTGATGTACCCGTCGAGAATCGTGTACTTCTGAGTTACCTTGAGCGCGTCGTAGTTGGGCGGCTTTGCAATCCGATTGTCTTCTCCATCCGGACGCCGCTCGAGCGCTACGACAACTGTGATCGGCTGAATCCAGTTTGGATGCGCGTCTGCCGGCGCTGCTGGCTCATGTGTGTCATTTTTGCTCTCGGCACCAAGATTGTACTCAATACCTGCAATCGGGAGGAGGTCGCCAAGGTCAGTCGCGTCGAGGAAGTACTTTGCTGCATACGTCGTTTTTACTCCGTCCGAACCGACCGCTACGACGCTCTTAAGATAGTCACCGTCTACTCGAGCACTCGAGACGCTGGTATTCAGACGAACATGAACGTTTGGAAGCGCTTGGAGCTGCTGCAGCAACATCTGATGTGCCACTCGCGGCTGCGTCGCAAATCCGGGATAATCGCCTCCAGGATTGAACGTCGGTTGGCCTTGGCCGCTCGGGGACAATTGGTAGTTGTTGCGATAGAATGCGCGGACGCTGTGTTGGAAATTGCGATATGTCGCCGTGCTGCCCACCGTGGCCGTGTAGGTTACTTCATCCGGTTTGGTGACGCCCTGGGCCGAGTATTGGCCACCTAGCCATTCGCTAGGCTCGAGCAAACACACCGTGTATTGGTTTGATCCTGCACTTAGCGCAGCGGCGCACCCTCCTAAACTACCTCCGACAACCACGATATCATAGGTCTGATCAGCCATCACGCACCTCAAATACTAGCTGGTCGCCAATCAATAGATAGTGTCTCAAAAGATGTACCTGCGTACACAAAATCGTAAACTCAGCAATAGCCCTTGGTTACGCATCAAGTTCCACGAAGCGCTGGTCGGCAAGACGCATGTTGCTAATAGTTACTTTTTTCGCTCCTTCGATCGCCTGAGAACTTTGTATTCCGACTCAAAGAGAAGCTGAGCGAGCGCGTATTGCCTTGGAAGCCGTCCATTCTATATACCCGGCGGGCGCTCTAAGTCATTCTGGATTTGGCGTGGCAACTATCGGCGGAGACGGAGCGCAGTCGGGTGGAATCGCGGGGCTGCTGCCAATGCCGAACAAAAACCCAGCCACTAGGTGATAGATTTCAATAAGGTTGATATCTGAGTGGCTTCCAGCAAAACCGCCATTATATAGATGTTGTTGAACACGATATTGGTGCAGAGGCGTAAGGTCGGCGAGAATAAGACTCTGATTCATGCCCAGCATTTGAGTAGCGAGAAAGCCGGGTGTCACAGACACCCTAGCAAACTGTTTATATTCGCTAGAGCTCCGGCTAGATGGAACCATTTGACGAGCGCGGTTTGCCCCCTGAAAAGCGCTTCAGCAAGCATACCGCAGAACATCCCAACCTTAACCAGGGGTTCCCCTAATCCTAAGTCGGTACCGACCGGTAAACAACTATAAGATCGGCAAATTAAAGTGATGTGTGCTCATCATGGCTTCCAGGGACGTTCTGTACTAGCTGTTGCAGACAGTTAGCAGGATTTACGGAAAGCCGCTAAGGTGCCCGCTTGCCGCGTCGATGAAGACATCCACCGACCTTGACTTGACATTGGGCTCCAGTGGCGGCCGCGCTGCGCCCGTAGCCTTAGTCGGGGCCAATTCGAACCGCACATGCCACGTCGCGTTTCGCGGAGTGTTCGAATCCAAGCCTTTGATCAGCTCGACCGCGCCAACCTGGACAATTTGCCTTCGCTCTGAATCCGTCAGGTATACTTCCGCTCTGTTTAAGGCAGTCTGCGCAGACTGCACCGCGCACGTTTGTACGTCTGGTGCATTGGCAAGCGTTCGGATCAACACCACGCCCAGCAGCAGACTGCCGGCAAAGAAAGAGACTACTGCTGGCACAGTTGTGAATATGACGGCGGCGCTGGTGATATTCGGCGAGGCGTTGTTCAATTCCCCGACGACCGCTCCGCGAGCAAGTATACCAAGACCAATGGACGCGATCAACGCAAGCCACGCCAAGATCAGTAGAAAGTGTAACGAGAACCCGAGCGTAATAGGGGCGGTTAATAGCCCGACGCTAAAAACCAGCGCTCCGGTTGCAAGCCCCTGCACAACTCCGAGATAAGCCGCCACATCGCTCATCGCGCGCACGCTTGGTGCGTCGCCCGTGTTTGAGTTCATTTTGGCTTGCAGAACGGCCAGATCGTGCACCAAAACTCAGCTCGGGCGTCTTTGAGTCTCGTGTACCAAAACTCGTCCGGGACGACTGCACGTGTTGGGGAAGGTAGATTGAGGCCCTCTGGCTCGAAAAGCTTAGACGTCCCTTCAAATGAGCGCGTGAGGAATGATACTGTCGCGGTATCGATGTCGTCGAGCGTGCGGCGTCCCAACCTTAAGTCGTGCGTAACGTCATCGAAGTCGATGTAACTAAGCAACTCGCGACGCACCAGTTTGGGAACAGCTACACCGGACCCCTTTTCGAAACGCGCCAGGCCGCGCTCCACAGCCGCTGTCACGTCATTACGCCGCGGGTCATCTGGTGCCATTGTATGAGTCCTCCGCGAATCGCAACCTTGCAAACAAAGACACGTTGCTGATATCTAGCAAGCGAGACTGCACTATATGGCATTGCGTTCGATGCGGCGAGCTCACCTCATCCAGACTGCATATCGTACATATCTTCTGTCTTAGTATCATTCCCGATTCGCGGTCGTAAACGATTGTACCCAGCGCATGGGGGGCACGTCAGAAACACCCTAACGCCCGGTAAAGTCAAGGTCCAGCAAGCGTCTGTAAGACTTGGGCATTCGCGAAGTAGTATGCATGACTTTTTCCAGTCACTCTGTCGACAATACCGGCACCGTTGTTTGTCTTAATACCGGCATACTTTGGTACCGAATTTGTTAGGGGCTTGTGGCTAGAAAAGGCATCGTCAGTTGCGTAGTAGTCTGCCCATGCCGTCACCTGGGGTCGCGCTAAGCAGGCGTCTGTTCGCCCTTTGACGTCAGGATAGACGGATTGCAAGAATTCGAGGAACGCCCCCAAAGTAACGAGCTCGCATTTCGGCAGCCACTCATTGTGGGGCGCGCCAATCGCATCGATGACAATCGCAGCCCCGAAACTATGTCCGATAATTATGACCTTGTCATATTGTTGCTGACCCATTATCCCGCCGACGGACTCACGCGGGCTCACCACCAACACAACCGTGGCCTCAGTCAGCGTCGGATTTGCGATCGTGATCAGTGCGTGTTGGATGATCGCGTATTCTCCCTGAAGCGGCTGTGGGTGAGGGACACCTGGGTCGATGATTAGATTTGGCAACGCTCGGTCACCGATTTCAAAATCGACGTGTGCTGCTCCCACGCTAAAGCCAAGACTAGTATTTGGTGTGTTTGAAATATCAAACTTTCCCTTGCGGTTAAATCGATCGGGCGGACAATTGGGAGCGCTCGTGCAGGCTGTTAGTGGATCATCGTCTGGCGCAACCGCGAGAACATACAGTTCCATCGAATCTTCCTGATCGGACGCGTAGTCCACAATTCCGCATAAACACTGGTGGGAAACAAAAGTTGTGTCATACAACGTGACGGCGTTTCCCGGCGCCACCTCCCTTTGAATGGGGGTTTGACTGTCACGATTGATCAAGAAGCGTTTGGTGGCCGCGTGACCGACGGCCATGAAGTCATATCCGGGACCGCCGTATGATTCGCTTACCGACAACGTTGCGCGGGATCGCCCAGTGTTTCGCGCCACGACTGCCAAGCGTAGGGTCGATCGGGAACCGTTGACGTGGTCGAAATACAGCCTACATGGCTCGGCGGAGCTTACGGTTGCCGACATCAGGCGACCCGGAGAGGAGACTGTTTCCGGATCGTCGCTTGCAAAGAGAAAGATCGGCTTAATCATCGACTTAAAACGTCCCACTCAGATCAAGGCCGCATGATTAATCGAATCATCGGGAAGCCGAAGTATCTGCTGGTTTTGGCCCAACGGAGCGCAAATTAGCCAGATTGTTCAGTGCGTCGAACCAAAATGGTGCACCTAACGACGCGGCGATCGCTGTGATCAATAGGCCGATGACCTTCTGCCACCACGGATTGGCTCTGTCGTCTTGATGCCATCCGATCGGCACTGGCAAAGCTGCGATCTTTGCATTCAGGTCATCGGCAGCGCTGCCTAGGCTCGACGTGCTAGACGTCGTGTTCGCGCTCTTGAGCATAGAGTCGGTTCTCGCGGCGAGAGCGGCGGCGACGGCGGGTTGACTCGTGAGTTGCTTGTAGATCTTGAAACTATCAACATTGAGGATAGCGACTACGCAGATCGCGATGACCGCAATCACGATCTGGCTACGCCGCTTGTACGCGCCCGCCACACGGTCCATGTACGCGTCGAACCACGCGGCGATCTGTTGGTGGAGGCTGGTATAATTACCGTTGGCGGTTCGCAGAAAAGCCGAAAGCGACGCGCGCGCAGGACTATTCGCGAGCAACGCTTGAGGCGACGGCGCCGTGATGGCAGTGCGCGCGACAGCGAACTGACTCAAGGGTGCGGCGTCCGCCGGCGCGCCCTCTGGTGATCCAGGGGCTGCACCAGCGGCAGGCTGAGGAGGAAGAACGCTGTCGAGCAGCGCCGACGCGAACAGGGTGGGTTCGATGTATGCGGGGTTCTTTCCACTTTCGGGCGCAGCCGGTATGGCAGGATGCGCAATCACTTTCTCCGCCAAGTTGCTTCCCAGTAGCGAATCGAGCGCATCTTTCAACGTGTTCGCCCTCAAGGCGAGGGCACTCGAAAGTAGTTCGTTCATTGAGGAGCAGACCAGGCTCACGGTCAGGAAGACAATGACCATTCCGATGACGATGTCGAACGTCTGCAGACTAAGCATGTCTCCTCCGGTGCGTCATAGGGCGATCCACTGTCCGTTCTTTTGATATTCGAACGTCGTGATCGGGTGAATTTCCCACACAGTGGCGCGATACAGGCCGACTTGGTTCAAATGCTCTTCGTCGAAAAGCAGCCAGCCTGTCACGCGAACGCGCTGATTGGTGAGGCTCTTGATTACCTGGAAGCCACCGTAGCCGTTATCCGCCGTGCCCCAAGTCGCATTAACGGCGCGCCATCGCGGCGTCATTTCGACGACCACAGCTTGATCGATCCCAACGCCGGGTTGATCGGCCACGTAGAGATGATAGTCAAAGAGCCTCTTAGGATCGTGACAGTTACACGACTCGCCGTCGCCGGTATTTTCCTCCTTCGCACCGACAAGATATCCTTCAATGGTTGCTGCCTTGCTCTCAAGCGAGGTCACTTGCCCCACGCCGCTGTCGTTGGGCCATTGATCGCGCTTGATGGATTGTAGTTCACTCGGCTGGGGAAGGTGAATCATGTCAGCGGGAGTCGTCGCGCTCGTCATAACGTCCTCCGCCGACGGTGCCACGAAGCGATTCTTCTGTGTGTTAAGGATCGGATCGCCTCTACTATCGCCTTCGATCGGACACGGGCTATTCGTCGGAAAGTCTCGCGGAGCGACGATCGCTCGCACCGCAGGAGTTATTTCGGACGTGCCCACAGATGACCCGATTGACGTGCCACCGAGGTCCGCAAGCATGGCCGCGCCCAGAGCCGCCGCCAATTAATTTTACACCCGACTCGGCGACGTTAACATCTTCTTAGCTTATCGGCGGCTCAACGAAGAGCCTCATTGCTCGGCAGCGCCTCGCCTAACCCCTGGCTTTCAGATCAGTTTCCAGGATAGCCGATCAAGCTTGAATTTCTGTGTAAGCACGCTCGCCATGTAGTCCTCCTCTTGAGAGTCAAATAGTTCTACAATCGAGCCCGCCAATGCCTCAAACACACGGGCGTGTGACGCATGATGAGCGTAAGCCGCCCACTTAAACGTTAACACGCCTGAACCTAGGCGGCTTACTTTTTGTTGCTGTGCAGCCGCACTCACCAACACGCCACCTGCATATTCAGCCGGGAGACCTGGGGTCACAATTTCCATCGGATCGATGGGCCTGATCGGGTTAAATGAGGCTTGTATAACTTCCACGATCGGGACAACGATGCTTAAGACATGCGAATCATTCTCTGCGAACTGCGCACCAACCAAACCATAGATTCGCCGGGGTTCGCGATTGAGCAAAACCTCAATTACGACAGATACATTCGCGGAGCTCGGCGACGTAGATGGAGGAGCGTGATAGCGTATACAGGTATCCAAGGGCAATTCCCAAGCGGGTGGCTGATTCAACGAAACGGCCACGATGCTGCTATTCGACGAGGCGAATTCAAGCCTCATGTTCGCGGTGGCGGGGGCAGACCCCAGTAATTAAACCAGTTATCATTGAAGAGCTGGGGGTTAGCTTCTACCACAGCTGGATCATAGAGTTGGAATGGATTTTGGTTGAGGTTGCCAAGCGTTGTCTGGTGAGCTTGTAATGGATTCATACCTTGAGACACGTACGTCATCTCGGTTAGCTCGTGCTCGTAGAAGGCGGCATCCGCAGTCGACAGAGGGCTCCCGTTGAGTAGGGCAGCCTTTAGCCTATCAACCATGGCTACGTTATCTGCATTTTCAACAGCGTCGAGCGCGTTCAAACCGTCCAGGTACTTCTCGATATCATTGATACCTTGTTCCGTTAACTCCAGCGACCCGCCACCCTCACCGCCTGAAAATGCGTTGACGAGGGCTAACCCACCACCAACGACCAGCAATCCAGCTGCAGTGCCAGGTTGGCAAACTGATATCCGACCAGCACTTTGTCCGATATTTTGCTCTACCCTTGCGCCAAAAAAATCCAGTGCCGAACTTCCTAAGACCCCAGCGATGACCTCTCCGGCACCTCCGACTCCTCCCTGGTTAAGTCCGTTGGCCGCCATGTCTTCCCACCACTGCCAGGTAGCGTTCGGATCGTTCCAGTCGCCGGCTGCTAGACCGAGCCAGTCAGAGAGGACCAATGGATTGTCTCCCGAGTACCGGTAAGGATTAACGCCTCCCAAGAGTCCAACGGGATCTGCTTGAGTGTAGTTACCCCAGCTTGGCTGATACCATCTATGCGTGTTGTAACTGTGCGTTGTGGCACCATTTGCACCGGTATCGAATTGTTCGGCGACCTGACCTGGTAGTCTCAGCGGTTGATGGACGTCATTCGATCTTAACGCAAACACTCTACCATAAGGTTCGTACTCCGCTTGCCAATTGATCGAACCCGTTGAGCTTGTTTGAATCTCTGGTGTGCCCATATAGTCTGTGAAGTTATAGTAGATGGTGCTACCGTTGCTGGTATTGACCTCGGCAACCGGGCGGCCCGCTAGCCAAACGTAGTAATAGACCATGCCTGGGCTGGTCAAAGATGACTCACTCAACAGATACGATTCTCGATTGTAAAGCGAGAATCTGGTTCCAGCGACCCCGATCGTCTTGACCCGCAGATCACGATTGTCGTATGCATATATGAGTCCACCGGCCGCTGCGAGCAGATTTCTGGGTGTGTAGCTATAGGTGTTGCCACCAACGGCGGTTTGATTCCCTGCGGCATCGTAAGAAATACTTTGTGCTACGCCACCATTCTGAGTATTATCGGTCACGCTAGTTAGTTTTGGAAGAGTAGTGGAATACGAAAGCGATGCTGTATGCGCGGTGCCAAGTTGAATTGCTTTAATGTTGCCCATGTTATCGTAAGTATAGCCATTGCCGGTCGCACTGCCCCATAATGAGGCGCCAGAGTTCGCTGTTGTCAAACGATTAAGATCGTCGTACGGACCGAAATCCCGATTGTACGCGCTGTTTAAGGAATCATGTATTTGTGTGATGTTGCCGACCCCGTCTTCTGCATAAAGAAGGTCCGCAATTGTTGTGCTACTATGCTTGAGTTTGTTCTCAGTCGGCTGATAGCGCTGGTTGTACGAGATAGTTTGTGATGTTCCATTACCAAACGTAAGGCTCGCCAGCGGGCCGAACGGTTCATAGGCCGCTGAGCTTATAATCTGGCTACTGCCATAGCTGACAGAATCGGCGCGATCTGCCCAATCGAAGCCGTATGTAGCAATGGTTCCATTCGAGTAGGTAAGCGTGGTTCGGTTGCTATTCAGGTCGTAACCGTATCCCAAGGGATATGAGTTTCCAGAAATTGTTGGTGTCTCGGTCTTTAGCAGCCCTCTTCTCTCATAGGTAAAGGTGTTGGAACCGGTTGGATCGCTAACAGATGTGAGTCGGCCTTTGCCAAATGCCACGCCTGTACCGTCGTATGTCCACGTGACTGATTCGGGCGTAAACCCTGTTCGGGTAGAGGTTGATGTCAGCACGCGATTGACGCCGTCGTAGGTGAAGGTTGTTTGTGCCCCATTTGCATCCGTCTTCGTGACGAGATTCCTATCAGGATCATAGGCAAAGCTAGTTATTCCGGTCGTCGGCGAATTTTCGCTGCGCAAGCGGCCAAAGTCGTCATGATTGAAGGAAGTAATGTTGCCATTGGGGTCGGTCGACGAGGTGGCATTGTCGTCGACATCATAGGACGTGTTGGTCGTGATTTGACCACCTGTCGCCGTGCTTAGCGTTTGAATGACTGACGTCAAACGTTTAGCATAGTCGTACTGATAACTCGTGTTTGGAGAACCATGATTCTCGTCTTGGACACTTGCCAGCTTACCATCAAGATCGTATCCGAGCAGCTCTTTTGAGCCACTTGGTATTGGATGGTCGACTTCTGAAACTCGGCCAAAACCATCGTGCTTATAATTTTCTGTTTCATCAGTCGTCCAGGAACTGCAGCTTGTGGCGGGTGTGCTACAGTTTTGCGATTGCTGAGCAGTCTTTTGGCTCATCGAATCGTACGAGTACAGCATTCGCTCCTCCTGATAATTTGTAGTCGCTTGCGTCAGGATTTCGGAGGTCAGCCGATTCGATGAATCATAGGTATAGGTTATGCCATTCGTTAGAGGTTTGGTGAGCTTCGTCAATTTGCCAGCAGCATCATAGGAATAGCTGGTGGTAATCGGGGTCGTGTCTCCCGTCACGCCTTTCACTGTGAACTTAGTTGTCCTCCCGTTTGCATCATAGGTAAAATCGGTCACGACCCCATTGTAGTCTGTAATGCTTTTCGGTTGTCCAAAAACCGTGTAACTGTTGTAAGGGGAACTATCACCAGCGAACGTTGTGATCAGACTTAGAGTGCCGGTAACTTGCTTCGAAAGGGTATGCAGTTGCCCGCGCCGCGCGAGGTCAGTATCGGTGTCCGGATAGTAGCTGTAGGTTGTTTGTTCAACGACATCGGTGCGCGGTCCAGTGATTTGTTGCAGCCTGCCTCTAGTATCGTAGTTGAAATTTGTGGTGTAAGTCTGGCTTGTGCCTCCCACATATCCTTGCTCAGCATGTGTCGTCAACAGGCCGCCAGTGCTGTAGGTGTCAGTAATAACCTTATTCTGCCCGCTAGTGTCAACCGAGGATAGGGTGGTGATATTCACGAGATCCTGGCGCACGTCCCCGATTGGATAATACGTGTAGAATATTGTTCGAATGTCGTTGGCATTCAGTTCCTCGTCTGTGCGAGTCACTTCTGGATATGGCGTTGTGATGTAGCTTGTTCCGTCCGGAAACGAAATTGAAACATCTCTTCCATACGTGTAATACGTGGTCGAATCAGTGGCATCTGAGAGCGCGCGTTCATCGGGGCGCATGAAGCCATCGTACGCAGTGTAGAAACCCTGACTCCCGCCACAGTTACATAGCGGTCCAATGACGTCTGCCCCACCTCCGACACCTGAGCCCACCGAACCAACTATTTGGTAAATTGGATCTACTTCGTACGTTGTCACTCGATTTAAGGCGTCTGTAACCATGGTTTGGGTATTATCTGGCGCATAAGGGTAGTTAAATGACAGCGAGTTCAAACCACCGTCCGTGGATTGCGTTTGAACTTGGTAGTTGTAGTTGCTGTCAATACCATAGGTGTTTGCCTGCACTATATGGCTTAGCGGATCGTTGACTTGAGACAATAGGTGAAAGCTCGTGTTGTAGTGTGTATTGAAGTAATCTACGTACTGATAATTCCAAACCTTTCCATCTGATTCTGTCACGGAACACAGATCGCTTCCATAACATGGAGAACCGTATGAAAACTTTAGCGAGACGCCGGACGGTGTACTGGTGACTGTCTTGATGTGATCTTGAGTATCGTAGGTGAAGTTTAGTACGCGGCCAAGGATATCGGTCACGGTGAGAATTTGATTTGGATCCGTGGTGCTCCGGGTCAGCGTTTGGGTATTACCAATTCTATCCGTCAGCTTCGTCAATCGGCCATTCGCGTCGAGCGTGTACACCATGCCGTGGCGTGATGTGACCGTGAACCCACTGGAATCAGAGTTTTCGAACAGTGTGTACCCTTCGAGTTGATCGTAAACAGTCTGACCTGGCCCCGCCATGACAAAGTAGACGAAGTGACCAGTCTCGTCGTAAAATGTGGTCCCGCCCGCAGCGAAATTTGTGAGGTCCAAATAGGCATCGTAGCTATCTTGCCAACCGGGCCCGAGGTCTTGCAAATGATAAGTATCGGATGCCTGGCTTGTGTGGTAAGAACGTTTGAAAGCTAATCCGAACGGGCCTGACTGCGTGAAGTCGGTGTAGTTGTACCACAGTTGACCACTGATTACGTCAACGGGATCGTTGCCACATTGGCCGCGCTTACAGCCGTCACTCGATTGGGGGAGGCCCGGTAGATCTCCATTGGTGGCGTACGGATTTACCACGTTCGAATAATAATTATTACTGCCGTTCTGCTCCCCAACCTGGATGGCAAATTCTCCATTTGTATATGGTAAGTTAAACCCGAGCATCCCGCCAGTGGGATAAATTGTGCATTGCGAGGCGACTTTTACACCGTTCACATAGACCGCGAATATCGGAGATCCGGTTTGCGTTGGAGTTCCGAAGAAAACGGTTATGTAGTTTGAATCGAAGTCTCGGAAACCGTTGGGATCGGTCCAGGCAGGAAAGGGCTGGTTATTGTCCTGCAATGAGACAACCCATATTTGAGACGTGGTTGGGGGAAAGAGCTGTGGAGCCCCCGGGTTCAAGTTAGCCATGGGATGGTGAATGTTGCGTGTTGTAGGCTCAACGAATGAATTGGGACGACTAATTACGTGGCGGCCTATGCCTAGCGGTTCGACTTCAACTGTATGCTTCTTAATCGCTCGGCTTGGTAGAGGCCTGGTGCGGCCAATGAGGTTCGCGGGCAGCGGCGTTGGCATCAAGACCGGTAGGTGATCAACGTTTCCTAGTGGGCGAAGCTTGGCCGTCGCGATCAGACTTGCGCCCTTTAAATTTAGCGTGGTCGCGAAACCGAGTCTACTTCCGGTAAGACCGACGATGATTCCGACTGCTATAAACCAGCTAGCGATCTTCATCTCGGATGCTCCTTTGACAAGCACATTGCCAACGATATTGCCTTCTATTGGGTCCTAAAATACACTGCTTTCTTGGCGCGTAGCACCTGACACTCCAGAAGCGCTCGGGAGTACGTCACTTGCGACAGCGTCATCTGTGTGTTTGAAATCCATCGCCAATAGGAATTACCGCACGGTAAATGGGCGGCGTATAGCCGCTGCGCCACAACCATGCCAGACTCGGAAACATTAAGCGTAATAGCTTGTATCGGTGTGGCACCGTTATATTCAAAATCCACCAGAACTGGTGGTATGTTGGTGGCTCCACTAGTCAGCTCGATTGCGTAGATTCGGTCACCCCGGATACCATAAACAAACTGTCTAGAGTTCCCTATATTGTACGTTAGCATATCGGGAGGCTCAGGCACGGGATTTGGCCGAATTTGCTCCAGACTGGAGATGTCGTCGCCAAACGTGAGCCCGAAGGGGTCCCGGAAGCTCGGGATCTGATCTTTTTGCGGAATGATTATGATCGATTCGACGTGATCAGCGTTGATTAGGAGCGCTAACCAACTTGACCAGCGTCTTGATTTGTAAACTAGGTAGCTACCGTGCATGCTCCCGAGGACCATCTCAGGCGCGCCTAGCAGCCTTCTCAAGTCGGAAACATCTTCGTCCAAAGTGATGCCAGCTAAAGCTTCGGTTGACGTCGCATGAGTTTGGTGTGAAGGGCCCGGTGTAAGTGAAGCGACCTCACGATCGAAAGCAGCTGCAGGAACAAGGAGCAATAAGGCTGATACAATCGTGATCCATACGAGAATGTGTTTCACCGACGATCGTCCTCACAAATCGCTCTCTCTTGAGACGAGAAAAGCACGAGTCCTAGTACACGCGAGTACGCCAGCAAGCTCACTAGGGAACACCTAGTTTTCGCTCCTACCAAGAGGAGCGAAGCTGCAATGCACATTACCACGATCAAAAACTTCGCGCAATCCAAAACGCGCGTTCGCGTTTGAGTCGCAACGACAAAGATAAGTTTCAAAAATCCAACACAATGCCCGACTGTCAAATCGCCGACAGATTGGCCTTCGAATCTTAACGCTTTGCGCCCGATCAAACACTGGGGACTTCCCTAGTGTTAAGCAAAAAAAAGAACGTTTTCAACTTCCAAAGAGCAGATTATTATTGTCTGGCGACTGAATGGAGTTCTTTACGTTCGGGAATCCCTTTGATAATATGAGGGCACTCGCGATCTCTGGCTAAGGCGGCGTTAGAGTATCAAGCCTGAGGTTAGTTGATTTTAGAATTTCGAGGCGATCACTACGATCCGCGCCTTATCACCATTTGCACTTGTCATGTTTCTGATCGTCGTTGTCACGGCATTGCAACCGCAGCCGTCGAGGTCGGCACTTTCTTTTCAAGCGCGACTGGTCACGCTACGAGCCGAAGATGAGCCGATTCGTCATCTATTGCTCCGCATTGGAATGCAGTCTGGTCTAAGCATCATCGTAAATGGCAACGTCTCTGGTCGGGTTTCGGTTTCGCTGGAGGATGTCACCGTCGATCAAGCGCTCACCGCGGTTTTAAAACCCCTGGGGTATGCATATGAGCGAGATGGCAACATTGTTGTAGTGACGCAAACGGGTGATCGCAGTCAAAAGCCCGGACCATCACCAAGTCCGAGCTTAGCGCCCACCGTTTTTAACGCAACCATTATCACCGCCGATCGGGCAGCCGCAATTCTGCATCGCCTGTATCCACACGCTCAGATCACGGTCGATCACTCGGCCAACGCCGTTATAGCCTTCGCCTCACCTGAAGACATCGCCGGAATGCGCACCGTACTGCAAGGGGTTGATATCAAGAATCCGGAGACGATGACCGTCGAGGCCGTCCAGGTCCGCGTGGCTAAACCCGGCGAAGTCGTCGCAAAGCTCAAGCCGCTTTATCCTAATGCGCGCATTGCATCCGGACCAAATAAATCGATACTGATTGCTGCAACCCCTCAAGACATGGCGCAGATCAAGTCGATCATAAGTTCCGTTGATGCGCCGCTTGTCACCCCCGCACCGACCAGTGCAGCGACGGAGGCCGTTAAGATAACACAAGCTCGCGCACAAGACGTTGCCCACGCGATCGCCCATGAGTTCCCAGCCGTGCGCGCAAGCGTGTCGGGATCGTCAGTGGTACTCGCGGGCTCGCCTGACGATGTTGAAAAAGCCAAGGCCTTGATTGCACTCATCGATCTACCGAGCGCCAGCGCCAAGTATGTCCAGGTCTACCGGTTGCGCTTCGTTGATGCGAAATCTGTAGCCGACCTGATCTCACGATCATTTTCAGACGCGCAAATTACGGTCGATGCGGATCTCAACGCGATCTCCGTGAGAGCAACGACAAGTGAGCAACAACGCATTTCTGATGCGATTACGCAACTCGACGTCTCCCCCGGTGCGGCTTCCAATCCCGCGGGAGGGCCTGCCATTCAGCAAGCGGGCTCCGTCACAAACGCCGTTGGCCCAGGGAATACCGGTATCGAAGTCGTGTCGTTGAAGGCGGCAGCCCCAGGTATTAATGGCGCACCTTCGACGAGTGCCACGGATATCGCCACCACCGTGACGACCGCGCTTCAGCAAACCGCACCCGACCTGCGCATCACGGTCCCGCCCAACTCCACGCAGTTGGTATTGACGGGTAGCCCATATAGCATCCGTTTGGCGCGAGATATGATCAATCAACTGGACGTCGCGCAAAAGTTGGTTGTCTTGGACACCGAAATTCTGGAAGTCGACGAAAATGTAGCAAAGAACTACGGCTTAGAGGTCAGCCCAGTCCTCGCTACAACGTACTCGGAGATTTCTCCCGGCATACCGACCGGCGGCAGCACCTCCCCGCCGCTGCTGGGCATTCAGCCGTTTACCCGGACGGCTCTCTCGTTCCAAGCAACTTTGAACCTGCTTATTCAAAACGGGAGTGCGCGCATTTTGGCTGACCCCCGAATTACCACAATCTCCGGGCGAACAGCGACCATTCGCGCTGGCGACAACATTGCGATTCTTACAACTACCGGCGGAGGGGCTGGGACCGTCGCCACAACCCAATTGCAAACATTTCAAACAGGTGTAACTTTGGATATCACTCCTGTGATCAACTCGGGCAACTTTATCACAGTCACTTTGCACCCCTCGGTTAATAGTTTGTCTGGCATTACCAACGGTATCCCTCAAATCTCAACGCGCGAGACAGAAACCACCGTCGGCATGCAAGAAGATCAAACTTTGATCATCGGGGGATTGATAGAAGATAGCACTAGTCGTAGCGAAACTAAATTCCCAATTCTGGGAGACATCCCCCTAATCGGAAGAATCTTCCGCAATGAGACCCTCAATCATAATCGCAACGAGTTGATCATTAGCGTTACCCCGCACATTGTCTATCCTGGTGCAGTGGCTAATGTTTTGCCGGGGCCCTCATTGCCGGCGGTACCGACACCCGAGGCTCTTCCAACACTAGCGCCAGGAACGCGACTTCCTGGAGCAAGCATGACACCTCAACCTGGAACTATTCCCGTCATCCCAGAGCAAGCGTCTTCTCCTCTCCCCTCGGTGCAAGCGAGCCCGGGAAGCTCAAACTATGTATCCGTCTCGGCCATAGCTACCCCGTCTGCCTTTGCGCAGACCAACGTTTTTACTTACGGCAAAGTGCCAACGAGTACGTACGCGGCTGCTGGGCAGCCGGCAAGAATCTTCTATGTCAGTTTCTCCCCAACCGTAGTTAGAAATGGCGATCCGGTGCAAGTCAGCGCGATTACATCAATAAACGTTACGACCCTGACCGTTAGCTATCCGGGGTACGTAACGCAACTCGGCCAGGTGAGCCCCGGTCAATGGCAAGCGACCTACAATTTTAACTCAAGCGCTCTTCCGGCGGGTCAGAATCAAGTTCAATTGAGTTTGACGGCATCATCGTACGACGGCCAGTCTGCTACGGTTCAGATTCCAGTTAATATCGTCCAGTAAACATGCTTATAATTGTCCAGCGCTGTATCTTTGGATTGGTCTTTGTGGCTGCACTTGCGCTCGGCTGCGCTCATCTGCCGCAAAGCGTCCTTCCCGCGCCCAGTCCGAGTCCCTTCGGAAGCCCCTCTCCAACACCCAGTCAGTCTAGCAGCCCTTCATCATGCGCGTCGCCAGCAAGCAACACGACAGCCTTCATTGTTATATCGGGGGATATTTTCCCACCCACCCCAACGCCTTCGCCATACGGGTTAATCTATGGCTACGTGGCAGCAAATCCGGATGGAAGTTTCAACGACGTAGCTCAAGTGATTAGCGTAAAGAGCACGGACATCGTGCAATTCGTCAATGCGGACACGTTCGGACCGGCTCCAATCATGCACTCAGCCGTCGGGTTCCCAGCCGCTACGCAATTTCCGGCCGTACCTTTTACTTTTCCCGCTTCCACTGTAGCCGCCGTTGGCTCGGACATCTCAAGTACACAGTGGTCGACTGGCAGAATCGCCGCGGATTGTTATTCCCAGCCCCTAACGCTTGTGCCAGGGACGTTTTACTTCGGCGACTATGACTACTACAATTCGATCAACATGCGCGATGTGATTGTTGTTAGCGCCGCACGGCGCTCGGCATTGCGAAGGCAGAGAACCAACTATCCGCATCCACCAGATTTGCAGCAAGGTACGAAGGCAGAACGGCGCAATTAGTTTCCTCGCCGCCGATCAACGTGTGGTTTGCAGACTAAATGCCGACAGCTTCAAAGATATAGACAACAGCCAATTGCACAGTCAGAATAGTTTTTGCAACCTTGGTGGAAGAGAGACCTCTGATGACGCGCGATAACGAAAGTTATCGCGCGTGCCATGGGCCTTACGCCGCCTGCGAAACGTCTTGTTTGCCTGAGAAGGCGGTCGATTTAGTGAAGAGTGATTATCGTGTCACCTAGATGCGATCATTTTCGCGGCTGAAACTAACTGGCTGGAAAATCTGCGGAAGTTGCTTCCTCCCGTGCGCCGACTTCGATCGCTTTTTTCTTGATTTCCTCAGCCGAGGCTATTGCCGCTTTTTTTACGTAGGCGGTTGCGACGCTGATGATTAGCACCGCGAGCACCAGTGCGACCGGCCAAACCGACCCCAGCATAACGTCGTTCGGTTGGGCATGCCAAAGCTCAGCGGGCGTCGTCGCTACCACAGTTTGACCGGAAGCTAGGACGGGTATCAATCCTTTTCGGTTTTTGTGGCGCCGGGGTTCACGTTTGCTGCGTCGGATGTGTTGGCGGGTGCGTTGGCTGGGGTGCCAGGCTTGTTGTCTCCAGGTTTGGGCTGCATTTGTATCGGAGGGCTGTTTCGGTCGATGTTGTCCACGGTGACGCCGCGGGTGCCCTTCTCAACCAAAGGCTGCTCGCCTTTCTTGGGGCCAACAATTTCGCGTAGGTTCAATTTCTGAACGCCAGGGTTCTTGTTGCCCTTGTCATCAGAAGCCATAAAAATTCTCCTCTCTATTCAAAAAATTCGATGGTGTCGATTTCGGTGGCGTTGACCAGAAATCCGGCCGTTCCTTTCACTCGTTTTCCAAAACCAGTCTCATTAACCTCGTACTGTTCCTTAACGTATAGTTGTTCAGGGGACGGATACGTGGAAGATTCCGATCCCTTGCCAAAAATACCGCCAATATAACCGCCGCTCTTCAGTTTGATCCGAACCCAAAAGGCGTGCTGAGCCTCAAAAAATTTGTCCCACGGTGTAGCTTCGGGCGCGAGCAAGTACGTGAGTATCTTAGTGGTTAGAATTCGGTCACGCCAATAGCCCCAATCCCGAACCAGCAATATAATTGGCGGCCAGAAAATCGGCAGTATCAGGACGACAATGTAGGCGGCAACTAGACGTGGTACACCCTCAGGCGCCACGAGAATAATCCAGCCAGTCAGAGCGTAGTGGATCGCGCTGTAGGCGATCGCGTCTGGAAGCCGTTTTGTGAAATCTATGTCGCTCGTCGCGATAAAGAGCCCATAAACGCTCATGCAAATGAACCCTGGCACAAAAAAAGCCAGAAAGAGCAGCAGCTTGTCTGTACTCCATATGTCAGGCATAAATGGTGCTTCCACCAGTGCCGCGGAGTACCATCGCGGCCCGCTTCAGCGGCTTTGGCGGCGGAAGCCGAGCTCAACGCGCAACGCGGAGACTCTAAACGAGCGCGCGAGTTACGCGTGACAGGCAGGCATTCAAAGCGCGTAGATTCATACCCCAAAACGTACCCCCATACGCATCGATTATCATGCACGTAGGCGGACACGGACGCATTTAAGAAGAGGTCCGATCGTTAAACGATTCGGACCTCTTCCTTGATTGATCACGGTTGACTATCGGGTCGCTGCCATCGGTCTTCGCCCCCCAGACAGGCGCGATAACCAGGCTTCGCTACGGCCCGACCTTATTTCATGAGGGTTTGCGCAACGCGGCCATTTGGCCGCACGGCCAACGTACTGCCAATTTCGCCGCTCTTACGGCCAGCTACCAAGCGCAGACGGGCTCGTCCGAGCTGCTTGCCGTTGGGAGACTGCACTTGCCCTCTCATGTTCAAGATGGCGTTCAACGCAACTGCAGCGTCAGCCTGTAGACTTGGCAGCACATGACTGTACGTTTGAAGCGTAATGCTAACGTTGGAATGTCCCAAGCGCTCTTGAACTACTTTCGGCGAAACGCCGACGAGGAGCAGCAGTGTCGCATGCGTATGCCGCATCTCGTGGAAGCTGATCTCGGGCATTCCGGCCTTTGTGATAGTCTCCTTAAACATATGCGATACTCTCGCGCTTATTAGTGGTTTTCCACCTTTGTCCGCAAACACAAAAGAACCAAGCGCCTTAGCCTTCAGGCTGCGCAGCATGTTGCTGGTGTCCGCTGGAAGGTCGATGCGCCTTCTTCCAGCTGATGTTTTGACATCGCCCAACTCCATGTGGCCGCCGACCTCTACAAGCTGACGTTGTACCTTTATGACTCCACGGTCAAGCTCTATGTCGCCCACTGCAGTCCAAGCAATTCCCCACGCCGCATTCCGGCCAAACTCGTGGTATCATTCTCACTGCGACCTGGGCCAGTTATTGCAGCGGCCCAGTTTAAACTTTGAGTGCTTCTTCGACCGCCTGATCTTCCGACCACGCCGCACCTTCGGCCGCGAGCCTTTCAACCTCGGCTTCGCTCAGTTGACCGCGTACGATTGCCATTATTTTCTCATAGCCCCACTGCTCGGTGTATGCACGTTGCGACTCGAGTTCTTTGTATTGCACATCGACGTAACCGATGATTTGAGCTGCAGCTTGCACCTGCCCACATAGCCCCCCGATCAACGCAAGGTGCTGCAACGCAATCGCAATGATGAGTGTATTTTGCGCTTGGCGCGCCGACCTCAGTCCGTCGCGAGCAGCCTCACGTGCTCGATCCAGGTCTCCCAATGCGATACGATACGCGGCGTTGTTTATGTAGTTAAGCGCCAAGCTTGGGGCGTTTTTGCTACGTACGTAGATATCCAGTTCAAGAGCCTCGTCGGCAAAGCGCAGCGCCTGCCCGACATGCCCATCTGCAAATTCCAGCTCCGCGAGATTCCCCAGCACGCGGGCTGTCCCGTCCTCGTCTCCCAGGGCTTTGAAGCCCGCAAGCGCCTGTGCATACAACTCGCGCCCCGCGACCACATCGCCGCGATACCAACGGATAGTCGCCTGTCGGTTGAGGCCCGTAGCCACACCCCAACTGTCCCCGTACGATCGCAGCACAGGGATAGCGCGATCGTTTGCGACGCTGGACTCCTCGAGTCGGCCCATAAGGAACAGACCCCACGCAAGTTCGAGGAGCGCCCGGGCCGCCCCATGGCCGTCGCCCAATGACTGGTAAAGCGCGAGGGCTCGTTCCGCGGAGTCGTGCTTGTGCTTGCCATCAGAAAGCCTTGCGAGCCCACGCCACAGTCGGGCTGCCACGGTCGGATGTGCGAATTCGTCGAGTCCAGCTTGCACTCGGCCAATCCAATAGCGCCCCTCCACCACGAGTCCGCCGTCAAGCCAGAGCCGTTCTAGCGATCCAGCCATCGCACCACCCAGCGCCAAGTCGTGCCCGTCGGTGAGCGCCCAATCAAGAGTGGCACGATAGTTGTCAAGTTCAAGTTCCACGATCGCCAGCCACGCTGCAGTCGATCCCGTCCCATAGCGTTTGTCGGCCTCTTGCGCCTGGTTTCGGAAATACTCGCCGTGGCGGCAGGCCAGCCGCTCGTGTTGGCCCGCTGCCTTCAGTTTCTCTAGCGCGTAGGCGCGCGTTGATTCAAGCAGGCGGTAGCGTTCTTGCTCTGCTGTAGTGTCGGCCACCGCCAACGACTTATCGGTCAGCGACGAGAGTAAATCCAAAACCCCAATCTCATCGAGGCCCCCACCCCCACATACCGCCGTGGCCGCGTCGAGGCTGAAGCCTCCGGCGAAGATCCCAACACGATTGAAAAGTGTCTGCTCCTCTGCAGTGAGTAGGTCGTAGCTCCAATCGATGAGCGCGACGAGCGTCTTCTGGCGGGGTAGCGCAACGCGGCTGCCGCAAGTGAGAATCTTGAAGCGGTCATTGAGGCGCTGTGCCAGATGAGGAATAGAAAGCACCTTCACCCGAGCGGCAGCAAGTTCGATAGCTAGGGGAATGCCATCAAGGTGGCGGCATATCTCAGCTACGATAGGCGCGGTGTCATCATTGATAAGAAAGCCCACATCTGACGCCTTTGCGCGATCAACAAACAGAGCGATTGCGCTGTAGGCTGATGCGCTCTCTGCAGTCAGCCCAGGCGTAGACTCAGGCACTGCAAGCGATGGTGTGCGGTAGACTACCTCGCCTCCGATCCCCAGCGCCTGACGCGAAGTCGTAAGGATACGCACATTGGTGGCGGCCGCTAGAATCGCTGCAGCGAGGCCTGCCAGAGGCTCGATTACGTGCTCGCAGTTATCGAGAATAAGCAACAGCCGCTTGCGTTTGAGCCACTTTGGGATAGCCTCGTCAACCCTGCGCCCCTCTACCTGGGTCATGCCCAATTCTTTGGCGATGATGCTTGAGACCAATGCCTGGTCTTTGATAGGGGCCAGGTCGGCAAGCCACGCGCCATCGGGAAAGCGGTCGAGGACTTCTGCCCCCGCTTGCAACGCCAGCCGCGTCTTACCAACGCCACCGGAACCTAAGAGCGTTAGAAGCTTGTGCTGACCCAGAAGCGTCTTCACGTCTTCAAGGTCGCGCTCGCGGCCGCGAAAACTGGTGGCCTGTATGGGCAGATTATTGGGTAGCATATCAAGCGATTTGAGCGGCGGAAAGTCTGAGGGTAGACCATCAATGGTCAGTTGCCAAACCTGCTCGGGTTCTGTCAGATCTTTGAGCCGATGCGAACCGAGGTCTACAAGTGAAACCCCTGTGGGAAGATCGCTGTGAGCTAGGTCGCGTGTGACGCCAGACAAGAGTATTTGGCCGCCGTGACCGATCGACATGAGTCGTGCTACGCGATTGACTGCAGCCCCGAAGTAGTCCGCGTTGCGCTCTGATGCCTCACCTGCATGCAGCCCCATGCGAACGCGCAACCCACCGACTGCCGAAAAATCCTCTGCGTTCAGCGCCCGTTGCGCCTTTATCGCAGTTGTAACGGCATCGGTGACACGCGCAAAGGCAACGCAAAAGGCGTCGCCGACAGTTTTGAACACGTAGCCGTTGTGCCGCTCGGCAGTCTCGCGCAACAGCGCATCATGGCGCTTCACCGCGTCATCCATGGCAGCGCGATGAGACTCCCAAAGCTGCGTGCTGCCTTCAATGTCGCTAAAGAGAAAGGTGACCGTGCCGGTAGGCAAAGTGACGGGGCCTTTGCGTTCTGCTCCACTCTTGGGCGGCATTAGGGTCTGGATTTGACCGTCCGCAGGGTCGAGCCCTAGCTGTTAGTGGCCAGGTCTAGGTTATCCGGGCGCACAAAAACCTCGTTACCAGATGCACGCAGGGGAGCGATAGGAAGTCGCCTCCTTGGTGTGCCATGTGAACCGAGTCAGTAACTGCTTACTGACCTCTCATGTCGTACTCGGCTCTTAACAATGAGGTAAGTCGGCGGTAACTCCGCTGCAATTTTGGCCGAGCCCATTTGCCAATATGTCGTTGGCATCGAGCGAAGCAATTATTCTGGGTACAGTATACATAACGACTATCTCCCGTCCTTAGCAGTGCAAAAAACAACGCCTCATCGCGCCGTTTCGCGCGTGTAAACCGCAGGAGTCGTCGTGTTAGCCAACACCTTGAAGATTCCCGTTCCCGCGGCCCTTAACGCGGTGATTGGCCCGAAAGCCCCAGTAATCGAGGACAGCCACAAATACGGCGACATAGCACGTACCCGAAGGGTGTGCGGCGACTACAACTCCACAGCCCGTGGCCCATGCCGCCGTTACCTTCGACTGCGTGACGCCAAGAATTTGTGTCTGGCCAGTAGGTAACGATCGGGCGGCCCAGTTTCGGACGTCAATGATATCCTTTGCTTGAAGATTGGTAGCCATAGCACTCCTTACATAACAGCTGGCCGGATAACTCCGATTAACTACTTGACTGTACCAACCTTGGCTGCCGCCACCAACGCGATCGCCGTGACTTCGCACGTTTAAAGTCGCCTTCTGGCAGAACTGTGCTGGGACATGACATGGACAAAGCATGGACAGCGTGTTATACGCAAGCGGCATTTGATAAGCGTCACCGAAGAGCGGCAGTATGAACATCTTAGTGACCGGCTGTACCGGGTACATCGGCGCACGTCTTGTTCCACGCTTACAGGCCGTGGGGCATGCAGTACGTTGCATGGCACGCGATCCACGACGCCTCGACGGAAGATTTCCCAGCATCAAAGTTGTGCGTGGCGATGCGCTAGACGCGGCTAGCTTGACAGCGGCGCTCGCGGGCGTCGACGTTGCTTACTATTTGATTCATTCGATGATTTCCGGCCACGGCAATTTTGCCAAATTAGATCGCATTGCAGCAATGAACTTTGCGCAAGCGGCCCGTGCCGCCGGCGTACGGCGATTGATCTACCTTGGCGGACTTGGAGACCCGAGGGCACGTTTATCCCCGCATCTGCGAAGCCGACAAGAAGTAGGCGAGATCCTGCGCCAGTATGGTCCGCCGGTCACTGAATTTCGAGCCGCCATGATTATCGGTTCAGGCAGCGCTTCTTTCGAAATGATCCGCTATCTCGCCGAACGTCTGCCTTTTATGATCGCGCCAAGGTGGGTCACCACGCGCTGCCAACCCATTGCCATCAGCGACGTATTGGCATACTTGATCCAAACTTTGGAACGGCCCGAAACATCCGGCAAAACGTACGAGATCGGCGGCTCGGACATCCTGACCTACCGAGATTTGATGTTGGAATACGCGAAAATGCGCGGCTTGCGGCGCGCGATTGTCGTGGTCCCCTTCTTTACCCCGCGCCTTTCTTCATATTGGATCCATCTTGTCACGCCAGTCCCTGCCGGAATCGCACGTCCCCTAATTGAGGGACTGCGTAGCGAGACTATCGTGCGCGATAATATCGCGCTTCACGATTTTGCGGTGCAACCAATCGGATTTGCACCCACGCTGCGCCAAGCGCTTAACCGTAACCAAAGCGAGTTTCAAGAGCGTGAAAGCACGTGGTTTGACGCCTACGACGCTATTTCGTTGCCAGGGAACTTCCAACGCCTTTCCCAGGGCATGTTGATCGATCGACGCGAGATGGATTGCGCTGCAGCAGCACCAGCGCTCTTTGAGGTTGTGCAAAGCCTCGGCGGTCGGCGTGGCTGGCTGTATGCAGACTGGTTATGGAAAATTCGTGGGCTTATGGATACGCTGATTGGCGGCATCGGTCTGCGCCGCGGGCGGCGCTCCGAAATACAACTCAACGTTGGTGACGCGATCGATTTTTGGCGCGTTGATGCATTTGAATCGGGACGCTTACTACGGTTGCGCGCTGAGATGAAGTTACCTGGGCGCGCGTGGCTCGAATTCTTGGTACAACCGCATCCCGCCGGATCGCAATTGCGACTCACAGCCTTCTTTGAGCCTCGCGGACTATTCGGTTACATCTACTGGTATGGCTTGGCACCGGTGCATAATGCTGTCTTTGGTGGAATGACTCAGGCGATTGTGAGGGCCGCGCAAACACCGTACAAGCCTTTGGCTCTTCCCTCGCCTGGTGCCTTATGTCGATGACGTATACAGATTGTGGCAATAAGCTGAGCGAGTTAGCCCGCGTGTCCCCAAACGCGTCCCCATAGATTTGAAAAATGGCGCACTTAGGAGGACGACAGCGGAATCTAAGAAAAACGCCCAATCCTTTACGGATTGGGCGTTTGCCTTGTGTCATCGAGGTTTGCCGCACTATCAAAAATTTCGGCTTATCGGCCCCCCAGACAGGCGCGATAACCAGGCTTCGCTACGGCCCGAGCTTGTTGCGTAAGGGTTTAAGCCTCCCCGGTTTTTGCACGTCGAGGGTCATCTTCGCGCTAGAGTGTCCGAGTCTTTCCGCAACAATCTTCACATTGTCCCCATTGGGCAATGCGAGGGTTGCTGATGTGTATCGTAGGTCGTGGAATCGTATGGTCTTGAGCCCAGCTTCTTTGAGGAGCGGCTTCGGAGGCTCCACAGCCCAATTTTATCCTACCCTCGCCGACCAGACAATATCTGTTACTTCTTCCGTGACTTCCCGTTCGAGCAGAAGTAGATCATCCTTACAACTAGGATAACCACTGGTCCATTAAGCCACGTCGTTTATTCAGAATAACACTAGGGCCTACAAGGAGGTGTAAATTAATCGCGGCATACGCAGTGGCGCAGATTAGGTGGGAAGAGGCACACGGCCCCGAACGCTACCTCAAGCTCGTCCAGAATGCGCTGAGACCCTACGGTGGAAGGTATCTTGTGTTCGGACATTTGTGGACGGCCTGAAAAGCTAGCGCGGTGGAGGGCGGGGTTGTGGGCGTAGGCGTCAATCGCGTCGAGTGGGGCTTGCCTTCCTCATGAGCATGCTGATCACAGCCGCCATCAAGCCCAGCCCGATGATGGCCACCTCGAGCAGGCGCGAGATCGAGCCATGGCGGTAGTGCGGTCCAGCAAACAGCAAATCGTGTCCATGAATGACGACGGCACCCAGGCACCAAATAACGCCCATGCCTCCGAGCAGCCAAATTCCCCACGGGCGCGACCGTAGTGTAAGATCTATACCCGTGAGTTGTATAACGTAGGCGGTAATTAAGGCTGCTATGCCATACGGCGGGGCGATGCCGATCTTGGTCAGGTCGCCGTAGTGAAAGTCTTCCAGCGCATGTGGCAGCGATACGAGAATGAGCAGGCCCGTGACGATTATCAGCGCGCTCCGCATTGTGCCGAACATTCCGTCGCTCGTTGACGGTCCGTGTGACTTCTCAGGTGATTCAGAGACTGTAAAATTTGGCAAGCTCGTATTTCTTAGCGGACGACTTGCTTTCGATATTGGCTTCCTTCATGTTTTACAAATCGTTGGAGCGCGCTTGCGATCTCATCCTGCGAGTAGCCCCGATGAGTCATCGTCGCCACGAAACGATCGACGGCTTCCCGTAACGCGCGTCCACGCGTTCGCTTATCGCTCGCCGGCGAATGCGCAGCGACTCGTGTTCCGCGCCGGCCATCACCGGCGAGCCAACCTTGTTCTTGCAGTTCGCCATACGCTCGTGCGACGGTATTGGGCGCGACACCGAGATCGCCGGCGAGTTGCCGCACTGTCGGTAATGCGTCCCCAGCCCGCAGATCGCCGCGCTCGATGAAGCTGCGCAACTGATCGACGATCTGCTGAAAGGGTGCCGCATCCAGATCGGGATCGACCGCGACAAAGGGATCGCTCACGAGGCCTTCGCATGCAGATGATCGAGGCGCCAAATGTACAAGACTCCCCAGACCGACAAGCCAACCCAGACGAAGAATGCGAGGCCCCGCACGGCGTGCTCGACCGGCGCTTCTGCGCCGGACGTCGGATTCCCGAAATTCGCGAACACAAAGATGGTGCCGACCGCCAATACCGACGTTATGAGGGTTCTCCTCGCGCGCGAGGCCCGATCGGCTTCGCGTTCGGCCTCGGGATCGTTGCCAAGCAACTGCAACGGTGCGCTTGCGATACGCCACGCAATTGCAGCCATCACGAGCGCACATGCACCGACGATCAACGCGGAGACGCGGTTGCTTTCCTCGAAGATATACGGAGTCAACATCGCCGCCGATAGCGCCGCGACGACTGTCCAAATCGCCGGAATGCGATCCGCTCGTGGTCGAGGGGCCAGCGACGCAACGCGCCGCCTGCGTGCACGCTCTTCCTGCACTAACTCCACGACGTAGACGGAGACCAGCGAGAGGCAAATGACCGCGTATCCGACCACCGGAGCTATAAGGCCAAGCATCACGAGAGCGACGATCGCGAATGCAACCACGCCCACGCCGAACCTCGCGCTTGGCGACTCCAAGCAGCGCGGCCGCAACGGCGAGGCAAGATAAACGATGGCCGCCAGCGCTGCAGTGGCTGAGACGAGGATGCGTTGTTCGGTTTCGGCTGCAACTAACATTGTACCAATAACATAACACAAAGTTGCGTTTCGTGTCAAGGCCTTGGTACAAACGTTAAAGTAGAAGGCGGAGGAGGATTAGTGACTACTAGGCGACGCAGTCGGAGCCGGTGGTGGCGCTTTCCAAACTGATCCATCTGAAAACCTAACGAGTGTAGCCTCACAGGTTACATGGTCACGGTTCGGGTTGCCATTACGACCATGCCAACTGCGTGGTCCTAACAGATCGAGTGATGACCCTGGTGCTAGATTCAGTCCATTCGCAGCCTGGTTAGACGCGGTGTCTAAGTTCGCGGTGCCAAGGACTGTATTGAACGAGTCATAGGAAGACATCATCACCCGCACCTCGATCACTGGTTTGGATGAATTGTTCGTGAGGGAGACCCCAAGATCGAAAAGCCGATTCCCGACTGCAGCGTGTATATTTAAGACGGTCTTATTCCAGTCACGTGCCCAAGCTTCACATGATGTCAATGTGACTGGAGATCCGGGTGCGGAAATAACGGTAGCGGGGTACTGCTTGTCTGCCAGAGCCGGAACAATTCCGGCAATCAGAAGGATCAACACCGGAGGCAGCCAGTTACGCATTTCTTAGCTATGTTTCAAGTACAGACAAAATATTGCCAGCTGGGTCCTTAAACCAGGCTATGTCAGGACCCATGTTCTGCTCCTTACCCCGCATGATGCCTTTCTTGTCGGTCTTTGGACCACTTTCGTAGTGCTCAAACTGCACACCTCGGCTTGTGAGTTCATCCACCGCCTCATCAATATTCTCAACCGCAAAGTTTAAAATGGTGAACGTTGCGGGCTGATGATTGCTTTTTGGATACGCAAACACCGTGCCACCGCCGGGCAAATGAAGCCTTACCCCTACGCCCTCATCGTCAACTTTTACCCCAAGGATCTCGGTATAGAACTTCTTTGCCTTTGCCAAGTCATCGACCGAAAAACCGCTAAATGCCGTTTTTGCTTTCAGCACAGTTTTGCTCCTTCTATGGAGTCGCTAGCTCATATGCTCGTTGTAACTTTTCTATGTCAATCTTGTCCATTTTTAGCATCGCTTGAAAAACTCTCTCTGATCTTGCACGGTCAGGGTCTTCCATCATTTCGCTAAAGGCAGTGGGAATAATCTGCCACGAAATACCGTACTTATCTTTGAGCCAGCCACATCGTTGCTTCTCTCCTCCTTCGGAGAGCTTTTCCCACAACTCGTCCACTTCTTGCTGCGTCTTGCAGCGCACAAAAAACGAGATGGCTGGTGAGAAGGTGAAGTGCGGACCCCCGTTAAGGGCGATAAATTCTTGCCCTTCGATTTCGAAAGTCACGCTCATGACCGGTTCCTTCTCTCCGGTTTCCTCACCATCGCGACCGGCGCTTATAATCTTTGAGTTCTTAAAAACTGAGACGTAGAAATGCATTGCCTCTTCAGCGTTGCCGTCGAACCACAAGAACGGAGTGATTTTTTGCATGATTTTATTCCTTCTCTTTGGTTATTTGGTTAGTGCGCCGGACCCCAACAGCTCAGCCATCCTGTCATAGCTCTCGGCTGCTCCGTGCTCCATGCCGGTCTCGATCATTGCGTCGCGAATCTCTTGCGACGGAAACACAAGGGTTGCCGTGAGTGTCGTTTTGTCGTGGTCCTCGGCCAGGAAAGTGGTGACGACCGATGCACCCGGGTATTCGTCGAACGCCTCGGTGTGGACTATACGATCCGGTGGCGTCAGCTCACGATAAACGCCGTACATCCCCACGTCCGCGCCGTCCGGCTTACGCAAGACGAAGCGCCATTTGCCGCCCACTTTCAGATCCACCTCGCAGACGACAAGCGAAAATCCCCGGGGCCCGAACCAACGCCTCAGCAATTCAGGCTTCGTTAAAGCATCAAAGACCTGAGTGCGCGGAGCATCGAAGATGCGCGTTAACGCGATCTCCCGCTCGCTCGGCGTCGTTACTTTCAGCGTCCCTGTGTTCTTCATGGCTATTCTCCTTTTATCGCTTCGTGCGTCCACGTTTCTTTTTGTTGGTTTTCAGCTCGCCAAGCAGCCCGTCGAGGCGCTGGAAGCTTCCTTCTAACGTCTGCCTATAGGCTTCCAGCCAATCGGTTGCTTCCGCGAGCGGTTTTGCCTCAAGCCGGCGAGGGCGACGCTGGGCGTCGCGGCCACGCGAAATTAAACCAGCCTGCTCCAAAACCTTGAGGTGCTTGGAGATGGCCGGCTGACTCATTGCAAAGGGCGCTGCCAGTTCGGTCACCGACGCCTCGCCCGAGGCGAGCCGCGTCAGGATCGCTCGCCGCGTGGGATCTGCCAGCGCCGCGAACGTTGCGTCGAGGCGCTCAGGGGTTAATTGTCCATAACTTATTGGTTGCATAACCTATGGGTAATATACAACGAACGGGGAACGACTGTCAAGCTCCTGCGCAACCAGGCAACGCTAAGTTTATCACCAAGCAAGCGCAAGGAAACTTGGAAATCTTTGCACCTTGGATCTAGGTAAGCTTCTTCTCTAACCGCGCCGCTCGCCCAATTAAAAATGGTCCTAACTCTGAGCGTGAGAGCAGGAAGCGTTCGATGCAACCGTAATACGCACGCAACTCACTTTTTCTCCAGTCAGTATCGGCAACAACCGTGCGATATTTTCTCGCTCTGCTCATCGTCATTTGCGTCGCCTTACCAGCCTTTGGCAGCACCCATATGATCCAGGTGCTCGGCACCGAGCCATTGTTTGCAAAGGCCGAGTCGCGGGCGCAGTTCCTAGCCATCATGCACAGGTATCCCGAGCGAGAACGAATAGCGCTCAACATGCTCGGTGTCGATCGCGCGGAATTTGAGCGCGGCATGCAATCGGCGACGAGTATCGTGACGCAGGAGCCATTTCATCTGGATGCGATGGCATACTACGATGGGCGCGTCAAGGTCACATACGACGTCGACGTACCGACCCACACCTACCTGTGGGTGCTGTCCGTCCGACACAAGACGGTGTACGTGCCGCAGCTGTGCGGAAATATTTCGACGGTTACGGCGGCGGGCATCGAGTCGTATCACGCCCACTTCCCGGTGACAGCGCAGACGCCCAAAATGATCAGCAGCCCGGTTCTCGGGGGACCGTCGCCGCAAGCCGCTATGCCGACTGCAGTGCCCGTGGCAACCCCTTTGGTTCAGCAACCAGCAGCGGCCACGGGCTTCAAGTTTCCTTGGTGGATAATCTTGTTGCCGGTCGCCTTGATCCACGGCGGCCATTCCAGTTCGTCATCGACGCCGCCGCCAGTCGGACCCACGCCAACGCCGACGCCTACTGCCACACCAACGGGACCACCGACAGCCACTCCCACACCGACTCCAACGCCCACGCCGACTGGGACTGCTACGCCGTGCTCAACCCCAACGCCAAGACCAACCCCAAAACCAACCCCGACACCTTGTCCTACGGCTACCAGGGCGACCAGAACCTAGGCGCGATCACGGGTTTAAACTTGAAAGAACGATGAGGATCGGCTACATCGTTCGGAGATAGACCGAACTGGCGTTGCCCACATCGTCTACTACCTTCATGAGCACGCGATTGCACCCGATAACTCGCGAAACCATGAACTGGTTCGTTGTTCCGCTGACAGGCGTGACGTTGACGCAATGCTCGCCGGTATAAATCGACGCGCTGAAGCCGCCCTGATAGCCGGCTTCGGAGGCGGTAATCGTGACGCTCGCGTTCGCTTGGATGATTGCGATTGGCGCCGCTTGAGTTGATACAGGGCTGGTCGTCACCCCCCTCTGCGCGGCCTGGCTTGGCTTCGGTGCGCATTGCCGGAGCACGCCGAAACCGCTGTAAAGGCCGCCGCCAGCATGCACAGGCTTGCCGTGCGAAGCATCATAACGCTCACTCCTCTTGCGGGAGCGAATATCCTACCCAGCGGCAGCAGTCCGGCAGTTTTCGATTGCGTTTGCGATGGGTGACACGTTCTTAACCTCCAGCCATCGCCCCCACGACCAGAAAGGGTTCCGTCCCCAGTGCGACCGCGTTGGGAAGCGGGGCATCTGGCGATTCGTTTGACAGATCCTGCTCGCACGCGAAGAATCTCACGAAGGCGCGACGCTGTTGCGTGAGGTGGTCGCGAATAGTCCCGCGCAACATTGGATAGGTGGTCTCGAGCGCGTCGAGGACCGAGCGCTGCGTGACGGCGCGGCTGTCAACGTCGAGCTGTACCTCGCCATTGACGCGCGCCAGGGTCCGCAGATGTGCTGGAAGGATAACCCGGATCATGCCAGCGTTTGTACTTCGACCGACAGCACGGCGGGAAGGTCTCGCACGATAGGCGCCCATCTATCTCCTGCGTCGCTCGATGCATACACTTGACCACCGGTCGTACCGAAGTACACGCCGCACGAGTCAAGCGAGTCCACCGACATCGCATCGCGCAGCACGTTCACGTAGCAGTTGCTTTGCGGCAAGCCCTTCGTGAGTGCTTCCCACTCGTTACCACCCGTCCGGCTGCGATATACCCGTAACTTTCCGTCGGGGGTATAGTGCTCGGAGTCGCTTTTGATGGGAACAACGTAGATCGTGTCCGGTTCGTGCGCGTGAATGTCGATCGGAAAACCAAAGTCGGTCGGCAGGTTGCCGCTGACCTCGCGCCACGATTCCCCGGCGTCGTCGCTGCGCATGACATCCCAATGCTTTTGCATGAACAGCACGCCTGGGCGCTTGGGGTGCATCGCAATCCGGTGGACGCAGTGCCCAACCTCGGCATTCGGGTCCGGGATCTGTTCGGATCGCAGGCCGTGGTTGATGGGGCGCCAGGTCTTGCCGTCGTTGTCGCTGCGGAAGGCGCCAGCAGCCGAGATTGCAACAAACATTCTCCCTTTGTTGTTCGCATCCAAAATGATCGTATGCAGGCACATCCCGCCGGCACCCGGCTGCCAATGCTGGGCTGAGTCATGATTGCGCAGGCCGGAAAGCTCCTGCCACGTCAGCCCGCCGTCGGTCGTGCGGAATATTGCCGCGTCTTCTACCCCAGCATACACGGTGTCCGGATCGGTCAACGATGGTTCGAGATGCCACACTCGCTTGAACTCCCAGGGGTGTGGCGTGCCATCGTACCACAGGTGAGTGCCCGGCACACCATCGTAGACGAATTGGTTACCTACCGGCTCCCAGGTCTTACCGCCATCGTTGGAGCGCTGGATAAGTTGTCCGAACCAGCCGTTGGACTGCGATGCATACAGGCGATCCTGCTCGACGGGTGATCCCTTGAGGTGGTAAATCTCCCAACCTCCAAAATGCGGTCCGTTGACATCCCACTGTTTGCGCTTTGCGTCAGATGTGAGGATGAAGGCTCCTTTGCGCGTACCAACGAGCACCCGTACTCCACTCATGCTTTGCTCCTTCCTAACGAAACCGCGAGGCTAGTGGCTATCTCGGAACAGGTCAACCATCGGCACCACGCCTGGTGCATTGGCTTGGCGTAAGTGCGTCGTGATTCCAAAAGCATCCTCGATGGTCCGAAGCAGCGAGTAGTGGCTGTACGGCGTCGGATCGACCAAAGCGCGTGGCCCATGATTTGCAATGACGATCGTGGGAATACGGCCGCCACCGGCGTTGGCGGGATCGCTTCGGTCGATGCCGCAGCACCCTTCTTTGCCATGGTGGTCGTCTTCATCAAAGGTGACCACAATCGCGTCGCGATCCGACGAACCCCAGGTTTTCGAAGCCATGATTTCGTCGACCAAGATCTTTGCGTGGGCATCTCCCCGCTGGATCAACGCCGACAGATTTTGATCTTGGCAATCCGCTGGCGCATTTTGCCCGACACCGTGCATGTCATTGCACAGGTTGGGGATGATCATCGCGAGATTTGGAAGTTTATTCGAGCTCAGATCTGCTTTCAATTGCGTGAAAGCGACAATTTTCTGCGCGCGCGATGGGCTGTCTTGGACATCGACAAAGTTCAAGAAGCCTGAATGTTTGGAAGCATACACGATTGGTCCCTGAGGATCGCTTGGATCTACTGACGCAACCGCAAGCGAGCCTGGGGCTGGCAGTGATTCGTTGTAGCTCTTCCACGTCAAGCCTACGGTCTGTAACTGCGTGCCGATATTCGGCGCGTCGATCGTATGATTGGCATACCATGGGAGCCATGAAAATTTGCAATTCGGCCGCTTGTCACCGCTCTTGCAATAGTACGCGTCGTCGTCGAGGATGCCAAAGGTGGCACCCCCAACGATGGCGACGTAGTTTGGCTCGCTTGGATGGGTCTCCGCGTAGAAGTTGCTCGCAAGGCCATAGGTTTTTGCAAGATTGGTCAACGCCGGCGCGTCCGGACCTCCGATGATCGCCGCGCTCTTGTTTTCTTCGATGATGACAAAGATATGGTTGAAACGCGGCATCTCGCTGTCGCGAGACACGGGAGCCGCTGCAAACGCGAAAAACGATGCAGCCAGGAGTGGAATGAGGCGCCGAAGTCGCATCTCCCGATTTTGCCTTCGAACTGGAAGGAGTCCTCTCGATTAAAGTTTGGGCACGAGGAGAAAAACAAGACCGAGAAGCGCAATCAGCGATCCGCTGAGCACCTCTCCATAACGTTCTAAGGGACCGAGGTCGAGCGCTCGCGCGCCGACGGTTGACGCGACACAAAGCACTACATATGTCACGATTGTTGCAGCCCCAAAAACCAGCGACATGATCCCAAGCAATCCGAGCCCATAGCGGCTCGCGGCAAAAAAAGCGGGAATGCCTTCAACCATGGGCGAGGAGCCCACGATGAGCAAGAGGGCAGTACGCGAGGAAGTCTTGTGTTCGTGTTCGTGCACCGGAGGGCTCGTCGCGTGAGCGTCAACCTCGTGCCAATCATGATCGTGATGGAGATGCCAGTGGGCGTGCTCGGTGCCTTCGGGATGTCGGTGCAGGTGAGAATGGCCAAAGTGCGCGTGGCCGGGCTCGTGGTGCAGCTCCCGCCAGCTGCCGATGGCGATCCACGCGCCAAAAAGAATGAGCGCAAACGATGACGCAAGGTTGACCGCCTGACCGAAGCGCGCAGCAAGGGCCACACCTGCAAACCACACGATCGCCGCAATCACAAGCGTCGAGAGGGTGTGCCCCAATCCGGCAACGGCGGCGGCGCGAGCTGTTTGCCCCTTGGTCCAGCCTTGTTGCCTGGCCAGCAGTGCAATCGGTGCCCAGTGATCCGGCACGAGCGTGTGGAGTACGCCCACTGCGGCGACGGCGAAAATTAAAAGCGCTGGCGAAAGGGATGCTGGATTTGCGCTCATGCGGCCCGCCTAGCCAAATGGCGCAGCGGACCTTGGGGTCCGCCGCACCATTCAATGCGCGAATAAATTCGCGCGACTACAGGTCCCTGCTACATGGTCTTGTTGCAGACGGTGTCGACGCTAATCCATCTCCCGCTGCTGCGCTCTTTGAAGGTCGTGTGCGAGGTCAATTTCGTGTCGCTGACCTTTGTGTTGATTAGGGGAGTCACCGCGACGACATCCATACCCGGTTTGAAAAGGGCGTCGGTCCAGACCATGGTGTTTCCGGTCCACCCTGGTGACGTCGAGGCGTCGTACGAGCCGAAGTCGCCGACGTTAATGTCAACCCAACGCTTTGTGTCAGAGTCCCACGTCACCCAGTCAGTCGCACCGGCCTTCGGAGCCCAGGACGTCTTTGCTGTGGTAGACTTGGTCACCATGAAGTAGCCGGTCGGATCCATTGTCGTAACCGACGTTGTGATATAAGGACCCGGGCGTCTGCCGCTTTTTGTGCTACACATCCACGTGCCGAGTGAAAAATTCATTGACGAGAAGTCGGGCTTGCCTGGGGCCGGAATAGGTGTACTCTCAATCTTAGGCGAGCTCGCCGCGAGAGCTATGGTTGTTGCCGCACAAACAACGACTGCCAGCGCGCCGAACATGTTAAACCATCGAACTGTCATTCATTCCTCCTTGTAGGGGATGGTTCGAGGCACTAGTCTTCAGTTTCGGTTGGCTGGCGCCCTACCAAGCTCACCACTTTGGCTTGCGGTAGCCAAGCAGTCCCGCGTGCACGCCCAGCCGATCGATGCGGTATAGTCGATCGACCTGCGATTTGGTCAAGAGTTTTTTGTGAGGCATCTCGAGCAGGTACTCGGGGATGTACCATACCGGTTTTTCGGATGTCATCCAGTTGCGCTGGTCGAAGCGGGCAAGATTCACCGGGCGGGAGTATCGACGCAGCGTGCGTTCGCCCAGGTCGTTGAAGTAGTCGTCGAAGTACGACATAGCGAGTTCGCGCAATGTGCGATAGATTGGCATGCGGTCGCGCAATCCCGTGAAGTGAGATTTCGCTATCGCACCCCAGTTTCCGCGCACCCTATAGAGTGCCACGACATGGTCGGTGTCGCGGTTAGCTTCCAGATCGAAGACAAGAGGCGGATAGCCGATCGCGCGCAATGCTGCAGCAGCGAGCAACGCTCCCTCCAAGCAGTGCGCGGTCTGCTCTTGCAAGACTCGCCTTGGCGACCACGCGGTGTCCGCTTTGTGATACGAAAACGAATCGAGCAGGCGTTGAATGCCTTTGGGAGTCCGAAGACGCTCGAGCATTCGCCACTCTCTTTTTGAGAAACCAAAAGCTCCATTGCCTGGCTCGAGCTTCATGGATGTGCCGTCATGACGAGCCATTCACCACCCGCGTCGCTCGTGCGACCGCGCTCGACGAATCCATTGTCGCGATACGCTGCAATGGCGGCAAGATTGTCCGGACGAACTTCTAATCGTACTTCGGGTGCTTTGCGCTGCGCGAGATAGCGGAGGCCCGCGCGGACGAGAGCTTTGGCGACACCTTTTCCGCGCGCCGCAGGTGAGACGGCAATGTTGAGCAGCTGCGCATCGCCTGCGGTACGAAAGCGTGCTGCGCCGCCAACGAACAGCACTTTGTTCCACAAAAGTCTTCCTACGTGGAACCAGCGGATACCGTAGCGACCGCTCAGTGCTCGGGCAGTCCAAACAAGAAGTTTTCCTTCTCGTAGAGCGCGCCGCTGAAGCGTTTTGATGGAATGTGTGAAGATTGCGTAGCCAATCAGATCCGCACCGTTACGTGCGGCGAGGAAACCACCTGGTTCTACGTCTCGGACAAACGTCCAGACGTCTCGCATAGCATCTGGTTTAGGTTCGGTCCCATAGATGAGCCGCACATTATCGCGGAAGGCATTGAGGAAAATGTACACGGCAGCATCGATTTCGGCCTGTTCGATCGGACTAACGACAAGCGGACCTACAGGTCCGCTGCTGCATTGGCTGGCCGTCAAAATAAGAGCCCCCTCGACTTTACCCAACGCTGGGGCACGTCCGAGGAGGCCGAAAAGATGGCGCTAGAGCCTAGTCTTATTTCTTCTTAGCACCCTTTTGCACGGCTTCGCGCAAGTCTTTACCAGGATGAAACGCGGGAACGCTGCGGGCCGCGATCATGAGCTTCTCGCCCGTCTTGGGGTTGCGCCCTTCGCGAGCTTTGCGCTTCCGAACCTCGAAGCTGCCAAATGGAATGAGCTGCACCTTCTCGCCTTTCGCTAGCGCGCCTTTGATGCTCTCAAGAGTATTATCGACAACGTCTGCGACATCGCGGCGCGGCAACTCTGTCTTGCTTGTTATCTCTTCGATCAGCTCGGCCTTGGTCATCGGTCACCTCTCTATTACTTCAGCAAAATAACGCGCGAATGTTCGCGCTCGTTACAGGAGCGTTCGCGCGACGATTGCCTGCTCCGGCACAACCTGTTAGCGGACTGCACCTTGATTCCTCCCGTTTTTGCCTCTCAATCCCTTATTTCATCGAGCATTGCGACAGCCGAGCGCAGTGCGAGGAGATATGAACGGGCGCCAAAACCAAACACACCTCCATTGACGACCGGCGCGATGACGGAACGGCGGCGGAACAACTCACGCGCATAGATGTTCGTGAGGTGGATTTCTATTTTCGGCACGCTGACTGTGGCGAGCGCGTCGCGGAGGGCATACGAGTAGTGCGAGTAAGCACCCGGATTGATGATGATGGCGCGATGCGCCCGTGCCGCAGCATGGATTGCGTCGATGAGCTCGCCCTCTGAGGAGTGTTGCGCAATTGAAATATCGCAGCCGAGCTCGCGCGCGAGCTTTCGGAGACTGGAATTGATTTCCTCAAGCGTGGTTGTGCCGTAGACCTGCGGCTCGCGCTTGCCGAGCATGTTGAGGTTGGGGCCGTGAAGGATCGCGACGGCTTTGCGGTTTCGTTTCTTCATGATTTGGCTTGCCTGCTTGCTCCTCGCCTTCGCCTCATTTGGAGCAGCGGACCTTTAGGTTGGCTCCAGAATTGTCATGCACAGATGAACAAGGACTACAGCGCGTCAGCGCTGGCCGCGGGTGATAGCGTTCGCATCGTCGCGGCGAGGACCACCGTTTTGGTATCCGAAGCACAGGCGCGGCACGATTGTTCACCTACGGTCACAGCCGCCCTTGGACGGCTCTTGACCGGTGCGGCGCTCATGGGGACGCTGCTTTCGGGGCGTGAACGGATCACGCTGCAAGTGGCAGGCGACGGACCGGTACGCGGGCTGGTCGCGGACGTCACCACCGGCGGGCGCGTGCGCGGATATCCCCTGCGACCACGCGCCGAGATCCCGCTCAATGCTCGCGGTAAGTTTAACGTGGCTGGGCTCGTTGGTCGAGGGTCCTTACACGTCACCCGTACGTTCGATACCGGGCTCCCGTACACGAGCGCTGTGCCGCTCGCAAGCGGCGAGGTTGGCGATGATCTTGCGCATTACTTCGTCCACTCGGAGCAGCTGCCGTCGGTGGTGGCGGTCGGCGTCCTCGCCAATCCGCAGGGAGTCGCAGCTGCAGGCGGTTTTTTTGCGCACCTGCTTCCAGGAGCGAATGAGGGAACGATTGGTCTCTTAGAAGAGACGGTTGCCCAGTTGCCCCACCCAAGTTCCATGATTCGAGAAGGCCTTCTCCCGGAAGACATCATCGCACGGGTGGGTCAAGATTTGGCTCCTCGGGTCACGCATGTGGCTCCCGTGAATTTCACTTGTTCGTGTAACCGCGAGCGCGTGACGCGCGTGCTGGTTGGTTTGGGTACCGCCGAGCTTGCGCAGATGGCCAACGCAGAAACTGAGACAGAGGTAACCTGCGATTTTTGCGGGCAGCGATATCACTTCGCGCCCCAAGAGATTGGGGAGTTGCTCGAATCAGCTCGTCAGCGTTCCTACCCTTAGGGACCAACGATGCGGACGAATTGATGATTGCCCTTTTGTAGAACTTTGCCGTGCCAAGATTGCTCCACATGTTTCGCGTCACTGGCACGCCCGCCGTCAATTTTGATGGCGCCCTGATCGACCAGACGTTGCGCCTCTCGATTCGATGCGGCCCAACCCACGAGGACGAGCAATTTGCACAAAGTTAGGGTCGAGCCGGACGCCTTCAATTGATATGCGGCGATATCATCGGGCAATTCCTTGCGGACGACCGTCTTCTCAAAGTGCTCCAAGGCGCTTTTCGCAGCTGCGCTGCCGTGATAGAGCGCGACGATTTCGCCAGAAAGTTTGATTTTGGCGTCGCGCGGTGTCAGGGCTCCGCGCGCCAGCTCCGCTTCTATGCGATCGCAATCTGCGGCGGAAAGCGTCGTCGCCAAGCGAAAATACCTGACGATCAAGGCATCCGGAATGGACATCACCTTGCCAAACATCTGTGCCGGCTCATCCCGCAGGGCAATGAAATTATTGAGACTCTTTCCCATGCGAGCAACGCCGTCTGTGCCTTCGAGGATTGGCAGCGTCATGCAGACCTGCGGTGGTTGCCCAAACTCTTCTTGCAAACGGCGACCGACCATGAGATTAAAAAGTTGTTCGCTGCCGCCGAGCTCGACGTCGGCCTTGATAGCAACCGAATCATAGCCTTGACTCAAAGGGTAGAGAAATTCGTGCAACCCAATGGGGGAGCCGGCATCAAAGCGCTTCGTAAAGTCATCGCGCTCGAGCATTCGCGCGACGGTTATCTTGCTTGCAAGCCCGATAACGTCCGCAAGAGACATCGGCGCTAACCACTCGCTATTGTATTTTATTGTGGTGCGTTCGATATCCAAAATAAGGCCGGCTTGATCGGCGTACGAGCGCATGTCACTGTGAATCGCTTCAATGCTGCGCGGCTTTCGTGCGGTTGAGAGGCCGGTTGGGTCCCCTATTTGTGCAGTAAAATCCCCAACAATGAGCACCGCTTGATGCCCAGCGTCTTGAAAGTCACGCAGCTTGCGCAGTGCCACCGCGTGGCCTAGATGAAGCAGCGGGCCGGATGGGTCGATCCCAAGTTTCACCCGCAGAGGGTGGCCAAGCCGCGCGGCAAGCTCGTCAGCCGAAATGACGTCGACACAGCGTTCGACGAGTTTCTCTAATTGTTCGGTTGCGTTCTTTGCCATTGCCCCTGGTTTTCCGGGCGACTTGACAGTCGCCCACTACACTTTTGGGGCGATTTGACAGTCGCCCACTACATTGACGTTCTTACACGAGCCGGACAATCGTGATCCCGGTGCCGCCCTCGCGCTCTGGAGCATGCGACACCGACTCTACTTGGGGATGTTCGTCCAAAAACTCTCGGATTCCGCGAGCGAGACGGCCCGTACCTTTTCCGTGGAGAATTCGCAGCTCGCTCAAACCGCCAAGCACTGCGTTGTCAAGTGCTTTGTCGATCAGCGGCCACGCTTCATCCACTCGCATCCCGCGGACGTCGACCGATGGTGAAGTATCGGACCGGATCTGAAGGTGCGCCGGCACGTCTCCTGTGCGCGCGTGGGTGGAGCGAGGACGACTGGGGCGGACTGCGACATCCGCTGCTTTGGCGGAGTGAAGGCCGCTGGCACGCTTGACGACGTCGCTCGTTGAAACGAGCATCTTGAGATTTCCGATTGCGACGAGCAATTCGCGCTCGTACACTTCTGCGACAATCCCGGTGGCATCAAAACTCTTCACATAGATCTCGTCGCCTGAGTGAAACGATGCCATCCGGCTACCGTGCTCTGACGTCTCAAGTCCGAGGCTACGGCGGATCTCCTGCAGCGTCTGCTCGAGGAGACGCTCACTTGAGGGCAGCGGTTTGCTTGCCTGTCGGGCAGCGGTTGCGGAACGATGCTCTGCTTGTTGGGTCAGCGTTTGACGCACGTCTTCGATGGCACGGGTAAGCTCTACGGTCGCGCGGCGCTCGAAAGCATCTTTCTCCTGTTCCAAGGCCGCGATTCGCTGACGCATGGTTTGCTCCGCGCGCTGCGACCGGCTCCGTTGTTCTTCGAGCTCGGCTTGGATTTGTTTGAGCTTATCGCGCTCTTGCGCAAGCCGCTCGAAGGTTCGCTCGAGATTTTGCGCGTCGATACCGACCAGCGTTTCAGCTCGCGCGATCGTCTTGGGATCAAGCGCCAGCGAGCGGGCAAGCGCAAACGCAAGCGACTGACCGGGAACCCCGAGCGCAAAGACATAGGTCGGTTGGTAGGTTACCGGATCGAAGAGCATGGAGGCATTGCGCACCCGGTCGTGAGTCGCTGCGAACGTTTTGAGCTGTGTGAAGTGCGTGGTCACCGCGACCTTTGCCCCCGACCGAATCAGCGCTTCGATGAACGCTTGCGCCAAGGCCGCGCCGGCTCCAGGTTCGGTGCCGCTCCCGATTTCATCGACCAGCACGAGGGTCTTTGGATTCGCGCCACTGGCAGCTGCCTTGAGCGCTTGCAGGTGCGCAGAGAACGAAGAAAGATCTTGGGCAATGGACTGCTCGTCGCCAATCACGCAGTCGACCCTGGTAAATTCGCCCACGGTGCTCGTGGCGCTCGCCGGAATGGGGATGCCAGCGTACGCCAGCAGACACAGCAGACCTGCGGTTTTGAGGACAACGGTCTTTCCACCCATGTTTGGGCCCGATATCACGACCGCGTCGAATGACTCTCCGATTTCGAAATCCAAGGGGACTGCCTCACGGCGAAGTAATGGATGGCGGCCGTGCACGATGCGCAGCGCCGGCTCGCTCGTCAATGTCGGCGCCCCGGCATTGCGGGCTATGCCGAAGCGCGCGCGTGCGCCCGCCGAATCAAGACGCCCGAGCAGCAGCACGTTTGCGAGCGCTTCTTCTTCCTTACGCGCGACCAAGGCGGAGAGTTCGGCCAGGATGCGCGCGATCTCGCGCTCTTCGTCCGCTTCGAGCGTTCGTAAGCGGTTGTTTGCCTCGACCGACGCGAGTGGTTCCATAAACACCGTAGCACCAGATGCCGATTGGTCGAGGACGACGCCCGGAAAGTGCGCGGCGTGTTCGCTGCGCACGGGCACGACATAGCGGCCGGACCGAACAGTGACGATCGGCTCTGAGAGCAGTTTGCCCAGCTCGGCGCTGGCGACGATCGAGCGACACCGATCTCGCACTCGCTCGCCCAGCTCGCGATGTTGACGACGAATGCTTGCGAGTTTTGGCGAGGCATCGTCACTGACTCGCCCCTCTTCCTCTATGGAGCGATCGATTGAAGTGATGAGCTCGTCAGTGTTGCGCCTGCCGCTCGCAAGCGCTCGCAACGGACCGGAAGGCCGCTTGCCTCGTCCGATGCTTGCGACTGCGGTGCGAATCTTTCGCTCGGTGTCAGCGAACTGGCGCAAGTCCACGGGGGAGAGCGAGGCTCCCAGTTTTGCTTGTTCGATGGAGGCCATCGTGTCGATCGCGCCGCCGAAACTGAAGTCGCCGCCTGCCATAAAAAACCCGGTTGTATCTTCGACGAGGGCTTGTTCCGCCTGCGCCCACGCGCGCTCACCCAATCGAGGAACGAGCGATAAGACGACCGAGCTTCCCACAACGCTGCTGCAGAGTCGAGCAATCTCTTCAATGACGGCGGAAAATTCGAGCGCGCGAAGGGCGGCGGCATCGACGCCACCGTCGTGTGTCATCTCACCCTAACCGTTTTTGAAGCGTGGAGCGCACGAGCTCGATGTTCGCTTTGCCTCGGCTCGCCTTCATAACTTGTCCAACCAGGAACTCGAGCGCTTTGGTCTTGCCGGACTTATACGAAGCGACCGAATCCGCGTTGGCGGCGACAACATCATCAACGAACTGGGCGATGGCCCGCTCGTCTGAAACCTGCGACAAGCCGCGCTCTGCAATGATTGCTTGAGGATCCTTGCCCTCCACCACGATGACCTCGCATACTTCCTTCGCGGCCTTGCCCGAAACGCCGCCGGTCTTGACGAGGTGGGTGAGCGCTGCCAGCTGCGCCGGCTTCATGGGAGATGTCGCAAGCGTGAGGCTGTGTTTCTCGAGCGCGCGTGGCACATCGTTGAGCATCCAATTCGCTGCTGCTTTTGGTTCGTCCGACGCCGCGACAACCGCTTCGAAAAATTCCGCCGTGCGCGAGTCCTCGGTCAGAATCGCGGCGTCGTACTCCCCGAGTCCATAGCGCGCCGCGAAGCGCTCGCGCTTAGCCAGCGGGAGCTCGGGCAACTCGCCTCGCCATCGATCGATCGTGACCTGCTCGAGGGCGATGGGCACGAGGTCGGGATCTGGGAAATAGCGATAGTCGTGGGCTTGCTCTTTTGACCGCGTCGAGTAGGTCAGCTTGCGGCCTTCATCCCAGTTGCGGGTTTCTTGCACGATGCGCTCGCCTTTGCGCAGTGCGGCCTCTTGGCGCTCGATTTCATACCGCAGGGCACTGACGACCGAGCGAAATGAGTTCATGTTCTTTACTTCCGCCTTCGTGCCAAGCACCGTCGAACCCACGGGCCGGATCGATACGTTTGCATCGCAGCGCAGCGAGCCTTCGTGCATTTTGACATCCGAAACCCCGAGATAGGAAAGAACAGCCTTGAGCTGCACGAGGTAAGCTTCAGCCTCTTCGGGGGATGCGATGTCGGGCTCGGTCACGATCTCCATGAGCGGCACGCCGGCGCGGTTATAGTCAATGAGCGTGTACTCAGCGCCCGCCATCCGGCCGCCGGCGTGGACATTCTTGCCGGTATCCTCTTCCAGGTGGATGCGATTGAGACGGATGACCTTACCGGAAGGCAACGTGACGATACCACCGGTCGTCAAGGGCATGTCATACTGGGAAATCTGGTAATTCTTGGGCATGTCGGGATAGAAGTAGTTCTTGCGATCGAACTTCGAGTGCGACGCAATCGAACAACCAAGAGCGATGCCGGTCTTGCACAGGTACTCGACGGCTCGGGCGTTGATGACCGGCAGCGTTCCCGGCATTCCTAGGCAAATAGGACACACAAGGGTATTCGGCTCAGCGCCAAACTCATTGCGGCAGCCGCAGAACATCTTGCTCTTGGTCGAGAGCTCGGCGTGCACTTCTAGGCCTATGACCGGTTCGTAACGCATTTCTTCCGGCGCGGTCACCCGAGTGCTCACGAGGCACGACCTGCCGCAACCAGCGGCGTGCGCTTGGACGCATGTTGCGTCGCCTGCTCGTAGGCGTGCGCGACGCCAAGCATTGCAGCTTCCTCGAAGGCCGGCGCGACAATCTGCAGACCAACGGGGAGATCTCGAACATAGCCGGCCGGGACCGAGAGCGCGGGAACGCCGGCCAAGCTCATCGGGATGGTGAAGTAGTCCATGAGATACATCGCGACAGGGTCCGCAGTTTTGGCGCCCAACTCGAACGGCGGGCACGATACCGCAGGACACGCGATGACGTCGCAGGTCGCGAAGGCCTCGTCGAAGTCCCTCTTGATGAGCGTACGAATTTTTTGGGCCCGCCCGTAGTAGGCATCATAGTAGCCAGCTGAGAGCGCATACGTGCCGAGGATGACGCGGCGTTTGACCTCATCACCGAAGCCGGCTGCCCTCGTGCGCTCGAACATGGCGAACACGTCGCCACCATCTTCCACGCGGCATCCATAACGCGCTCCGTCGTAGCGGGCAAGATTGGACGAACATTCCGCTGGTGCGATGAGATAGTACGTCGCGAGACCGTAGCGTGCGTGCGGCAATCGCACGTCAATCAGCTGCGCTCCTAGTCGCTCGAGGTCCGCGTATGCAGCTTTGTACAGCGCTGCAAGCGCCTGGTCGCTCTTTCCGATCTGCTCTTCAAATTCGGCAACGATTCCCACTCGGATACCTGCGAGGTCCGAACGGAGAAATGTGCTGTACTTGGGCACAGCCGTGTCGACGCTTGTTGAATCAAGCGGATCGTGGCCTGCGATCACCTCAAGCGTTTGTGCAGCATCGCGGACGTCGGCCGTCATTGGCCCTGCCTGGTCAAGCGATGAGGCAAAGGCGATCAAACCGTATCGCGATACCCGGCCGTACGTCGGCTTGACCCCAACAACATTGCAAAACGCTGCCGGTTCGCGAATCGATCCACCGGTGTCGGTGCCAAGCGCGATAGGAACGGTGCCGGCGCCGACCGTGCTCGCGCTGCCTCCTGATGATCCACCAGGTACTCGGGTCGTATCCCAAGGGTTGCGCGTGGGAAAAAACGCCGAGTTCTCACAGGACGAGCCCATCGCGAACTCGTCCATGTTCGTTTTCCCGATGATCACCGCACCCGCGTCCTCGAGTTTTTGAACTACTGTGGCTGAATACGGCGAGCGAAAATTTTCCAGGATTCTCGATCCAGCTGTTGTGATTTCGGCGGCGACGCAAAAAATGTCCTTAACCGCGACGGGAATGCCCGCAAGCGGCCCCGGGTCCTTGCCCGCTGCAATAGCGTCGTCGATCTTCTGGGCTCTGGCAAGAGCGCGCTCGGGAGTGAGCCTCACGTACGCTGAAAGTTGTGGCTCGAGCGCTTGCGCATCGCGAAGCGCCGCTTGGGCGACCTCAAGCGCGCTCCTCTGCTTGAGAGCAATCGCCTCTCGTATTTCGTGTCCAGTTTTCATGCTTGTTTCGTCTACTCGAGGATCCGCGGCGTCTTGAAGAATGGTCCGTCTCGGTCGGGAGCATTCTCAAGGGCTTCCTCTCGGCTCAAGCAAGGCCTCAGCTCGTCATCACGCAGGACGTTGTGCAAGGGAATGACTTGCGCTGTGGCTGGTATCTCGGACACGTCAAGTTGCTGCAGCTCTTTGATGAATTCGAAGAGCCGCGAAAACTGGGCGGAAAAGCGCGCTGCCTCTTCTTTGGTAAGGTCGATGCGCGCTAGCTTTGCGACGTGGTCGATGTCAATCGGAGTGTCAGCCATAGTTTGTATTTAGCCAAGCGGAGCTAAAGGTCCGCTGGGGCGATTTTCCAATCGCCCCCTGCATCATCTTGTGAAGTCGGCTAGGGTTTCCACGTGACCCGTGAACGGAAACATATCGAAAGGTCTTACCGAGCGCAGCGTATAGCCAGCGTCGACGAGACGGCGAGCATCTCTGGCAAGGGTTGCGGGATTGCACGAGAGGTAAAGTAGTCGCGCGACGCTCGCAGCCGCTAAGGCGTCGAGCTCCGCCGGTTCGCAGCCGCGTCGTGGTGGATCGAGGATGACGACATCCGCGCCTTCCAGCAGCGTTCGCCCGCGCTCCCCGCTCACCGCTTCCAGCACGTTTGCACATTCAAAGGCGGCGCTTGTGATGCCGTTGATCGCCGCGTTAGCGGCCGCTTCGTCAACAGCACCACGAGACGACTCCACCCCCGTAGCCGCAATCGCGCGCTTTCCAGCCAGCACTGCGAAGGTCCCCACACCGCAGTAAAGATCGACAATTCGGCGCGCGCCCGCCAGCTCGTCCAGCACAATAGCGGCGATCCGTTCGAGCATGCCGGTGTTGATTTGGAAAAATGAAGCCACACCAAAATGGAAGGTGGCGCCTGCAACCCGTTCGATCGTCTCGGGCGAACCCCACAAGGTTGCAAACCGCCGGCCGAAGATCGCGTTGGCGCTCGATGGATCCCAACTTGCTACAAGTCCTGTCAAGGTGGGAATTGCGTGGCGCAGCGCGTCGACACATGAGCTGAGATCAGCTCGCTCCCGTGACGTGCACAGGGCGAGCACAAGCGTCTTTTGAGCGACACCGGTTCGCACGACCACATGTCGCACGTCGCGCAGCAGTCGTGGCGTCTTCTTCACCAGGGCGACAAAGGCCCGGACTGCATCATCGAGCCCTGGCAGCAGCACAGGGCAATTCGCGATGGGGACGACCCGATGCGAGCGTGCCGCGTAGAATCCAACGACCGCGCTGTCATGGCTCGACTCACCGACTAGGCTCACCTTGTTTCGGTATCGAGTCGAATCAAAAAAGTCGCTGCCAACGGTCGGTTGCACCCGAACCCCTTCCAATCGGGCGATTCGCGCAAGCGCATCCGCGACGAGCCGCTGTTTCCAGCGGAGTTGGGCTTCGTATCGCAAGTGGAGCGTCTGACAGCCTCCACAACGAGGAAAAACGGGGCAGACGGACTCGATGCGATCCTGTGAGGCGTGGACGATGTCGACGGCGTGCGCGCTGACGTAGTTCGGTTTTACCGCATCGACGGCAATCCGGACATCCTCGCCTGGTAGAGCACCGGTGACGAAGGCAACGAGCTTCTCATCGCGGCCCACACCTTGGCCGTTTGCCAGAAGATCGTCGATATGGAGCGTGTGTGAGGTAAGGTCGCGAGGTGCCGGTTTACCCGCGGCGCTGCTCATCAAGAGTCTTGAGGAGTTGATCAGCTTCGCCGATGAGTGCGCGAATTCTGTCTCGTGTGGGATTGGCCGTTTCGTGTTCGAGCAAAGAGCGGACGAGCCGGTACGTGGCGTATGCCGACAGCAAGAAAGCGGCGGTCCAAAGAACAGGATACACTTGTTTCGCGCTCATGCTTGTCTCCATTTAGGCGCCGCCTGCGCCAGGTCCCTCTCGCTTGCAACGCTTTCACGCGGTAACTGGTAGCGGTCGAGCAGGCACACAGCGTGCAGGGAAGCGCCGAACAGTATCCGGCGTCCATCGACATCGATCGCATAGAGCGTCACGCCTGCGGCGAGCGGCTGCACGCACGCCACGTGGATGATCTTCTTTCGCCCACCCCCAAAAACGTGTGACATCCATCGCTCGAGTCTGTGGATCATGTCGTTCGCAACCTTTGACTTGGGACAAGCCAGCGTAACAGACCCTTGCTCCCCTCAATCGTAAAGCCGTGCTCGATTGCGTGGTGAGGCAAAGACGCGAGTATTGCGTCGTCCGTTAACCGCATCGCTCGCTGGGTCTCTTCGCGTGCAAAAGGCAAGGACGCTATGAATGCATGCAACATGTCGAGCAGAAGCGCTTCCGCTCCCGTTTGCGCGAGCACACCAGGATTTTGTTCGTCCACGACCTTGGTTCCCAAAAGCGCATTCAAAAGGGCTGCCCCGCTCGGTTCGTCCGCAACCAGAATCACCGCACCACCGTCGTGGTTCGGTACGCCCAGGCGAAGCCACCCTTGCGGCATTGCGGGAGACGACAGCTGCTCTATGTGGGGTGGATCGAACGTGACCACTTTGCGAAGGGCCCGCTCGAGCGCCGCTCGTGCGTTTTCGAGTGACGCCTCAAGCCCGACGCCCGCGCCTTCTCTCGATCGCGCCGCTGCACCGACCGGCATACTCGCCTGCGCGGCGTGCCCAGAGATGTGTGGCAGCGGCGCTGCTTGGTGCGTATCGCGCACGTTAAGACCTATCTGCCAATGATAGCTCTGCGATCCGACCGCCAGCGTTCCCCCACCCAAGGGTGTCTTTTGTTTGAAAGCAGACACGTGCTCGGCCGTGGGCGGCGGTACAAGATCGAGCACCTCAGCCATCACGGTAAACACCTGGCCAGCGGCTGCCGCTGCAACGCGCATTGCTTTCGATCCCAAACCAACTCTGCTAGGGTCGCCTTCACCACCGATCATCGCGTCGGCGAGGCAAGCGGCGAGCAGCGAGTCTATTGCGAACCAATACTCGACGCCTTGGCTGCATCCGCAGTACATCGTTCGCTCCGAGGTGAGCTCGACGACATCACGACTGGCACACCGAACCGGGCGATTCAGATACGTGGCGAGCTGTTGTGTGATCATCGGACCAAGACCACCGCTCGCGGACAGCTGCGACAGCTTGCGCCTCGCCAAGTCAACGTGAGAGGTCGAGTCAGGCACGCCGGCGGCGGCGGGCTCTGCAAGCCGTTCGAGCAGCCCTTCGACCTGCGCGTCGTTTAGTCTGGCCACGGCGTGGGCTCGGCTCGAGCGGCGCGGCGCGCGAGACCTACCCGAGCCGTCGCCCAGCGCGCCTTTTCTTTTGCGAAGCGTGCTCCATCAGCCAGAGTCGCACGTTGGGCGATCGATATGGCGGAGGAAGCTGCCGCACTCCACAGGGTGTGGTTCGTAACCATTGCACAGTCAAATGCACTCCACAAGCGCCGAGCATGGAGAATTCTTTTCGCGGCGGCGGATTGGGCGAGCACCGCGTTGCGCTGAGCGCGAAGCGCAAGAAGTCTGGCATGCAGAGCGGCGAGTTGCGCGCCGGCTGCACGCTCGAGGAGCTCGATTGACTGTAAAGTTCTCGAGCGCTTCACCGAACGCGGGCAGGGATGGCAACGGGGGCGCCGGGCCGCACGATGATTTGCATGCGCTCGGGCCCGACGGAAACATACGAAACGGGAACGCCCGCGAAGCTCTCGATGAGCTCGATGTACTCGCGCGCGTTATACGGGAGATCCTCCCACGAGTGGGCGCTGACAGTTGGCTTGAGCCATCCTGGCATCATCTCGTAGATGGGCGTCGCACCGTGGGCAATCACGAACGGCCACGATCCTTCGCTTGGGTTGTCATAGCCCGTGCACACCGAAATTTGGTAGAACGTGTCGAGGACGTCAAGCTTCGTGAGGGCGAGGTGGGTGATGCCGCTGATCTGCACGGCATAGCGCAGCGCGACGAGATCGAGCCATCCGCAGCGGCGCGGCCGCCCCGTGACGACACCAAACTCGGCGCCACGCTTTCGCAATTCTTCACCTTGTTGATCTTGCAGTTCCGTTGGCAACGGCCCACCGCCCACTCGCGTTTGGTACGCTTTGACAACGCCAAGAACGCAGTCCACTTCCTTGGGGCCAAAGCCGAGTCCCGAACAAGCGCCTCCCGCGATCGTCACCGAGGACGTCACATATGGATAGGTGCCGAAGTTGACGTCGAGGAGTGAACCTTGCGCGCCTTCAGCAAGCACGTGTTTGCCCGCGCGAAGTTCTTCATGGAGCAACGCGACCGTGTCGCGGATGTGAGGCACGATTCTCTCCGCTTGACGGGTCAGCTCGGCCACCGTGGCATCCAAGTCCAACACGATCCCGCGCGAGCGAAGTTCTTGCGTGCGGGCAAACAGCGCCTGACGAGCGCGGCGCATGTCGAGGAGTTCTCCCGCGCGCATGCCGGTGCGCGCAACTCGATCGACGTATGCCGGACCGATGCCGTTGCCGGTCGTACCGAGCGCGTCTTGACCTCGCTCGCGCTCTGCCGACTTGTCGATCTCGATGTGATACGGCAAGATCAAATGTGCCAAATCCGATACCCAGACTCGAGAGGTGTCGACCCCGTTGAATTCCAGTGTGTCCAACTCGGTCACGAGAGCCGTCGGCGAGACGACAGTTCCCGGTCCGATGATGCAGTGCGGAACCCCCGCGACCACACCGCTTGGAACAATCCGTAGTTTATACGTCTTGTCGGCGACGCGCACGGTGTGCCCGGCGTTTGAACCTCCGCCGAAGCGCGCAACGACGCTGGCGCCGCGGGAAAGGAAGTCGACAATGCGCCCTTTGCCTTCATCACCCCATTGGGCACCGATGACAAGGGTTACTGACATGCGTCGTTCAGGGCCGCATGGGCCAGACGGCTGCGGTCGTATTATGCAGGTTGCTTCCGCCGCGGCTTGGCGGCAGGGGTGAGGTGTACCCCATCACGCGATTGAGAACGAGCTCTGCATACAGCGAACATGCCCATCCAAAATTCGAGCGGGTAAACTTGCTTGGGTCGTTTGGATCAAACGACTCATGCATCAAGTGGTCGCCTGTATCGGACGCGCGCAATTCCCCCAACACCGCGTCGACCTCTTTGGGGTCTTGCGCGGTGAGACCTTGCACGGCGAGCGCCAGCGGCCAAATGTACCCTTTCGGCGTGTGCGGGCTACCCACGCCGCTTGCAATCTTGCCTGCGAAATAATACGGGTTGTCGCTTGAGAGCACAAAGCGCCGCGTATTCTGATAAATCGCCTGATCGGCGGGGTACTGCAAGTATGGAATCGAAAGCAAACTGGGCACGTTTGCGTCGTCCATCAAATTGGAATGACCCAGGCCATCGACTTCGTACGCGTAGATGTAACCATACTTGGTCGTGTACACAATGCCGTAGTTGTTGATGCCATCGACGATCCCGTCGCGCAGTGCCGTCACCTCAGCTGCCATTTTCCCATCGTGCCAGAGGTTTGTCTCGAGGTCGGCTAGCTCGGAAAGCGCCACCGCGGCAAACATGTTCGAGGGAATGTTATAACCGTACAGCGCGGGATCATCGCTCGGACGGAATCCTGTCCACACCATTCCCGTGTATCCGACAGCGCTCCCAGCACCTCCGTTCGGAAGCGAGCGGTGGCGGTATTGCGAGAGCGAGTGGTCGCGCTCCAACTCCATGAGGAAGACTGCCCGTTCGTATGCCGCTTTGGTCTGTGGTGTGAACGCACTCGTGTCGCCAGTTTGCTTCCAATAGTTCCATGCCAGAACCATGGGATAGGCGAGCGAGTCGAGTTCGAATTTTTCCTCGGTAACTTGATAGTCCCGGTTAAACGCATTAGCGTACGGATCTATAAGGATGTTCTTTGCTTCACGGGCAATCACGCCGCGCAACATGTCGCGGACGGCTGGATCTTGCGCGAAGAAGAGATACGGTCGCATTTGCGCGCTTGCATCACGCAACCACATGGCCCCGATGTCTCCGGTGATGACATAGGTCGTCTTGTCGGACGCAAAACTGACGTCGTAGCGGATGGTGGAAAGCAGACACTGCGAATAAATTTGCCCGGCATCCGGCGCGCCCCGGTATTGCGTCGCCGCTTTCGAGATGGCATCCAGCTCGGCTGCTTGAGCACCGCTTGGACGCAATAGGACGCAGGCCGCGAGCATAAAAAAAATCGCGGCGAGTCGCCTGGTCAACGTGTAGCTTGCCTCGATGGTCACGCGTCTTGCTTCCTCTTCCTATATGAAAGAGGTCGGCAGACGCTCGGTTGTTACTCACAAACGCTTGTTCGGTCCTGCGGGATTCTTTTTACGGTCTTTTAGCCGGTGGTGGGGAGTGTGACGGTGATCCGGTTTGGTCGTCCCTTGGCGACAGCCAGCTTGCCGCCATGTGCTTCGATGACAACTTTTGAGATCGCAAGACCGAGTCCAACTCTTCCATCGAACCCTCGGCTAAACGGCCGCCCAAGCGCCTGCCGCAGGGCCGGCGGAAAACCAGTGCCCCGATCTGCAATCGTAATCGTGCAGGTTGTTTGGTCGGCCCGTACGTTCACCCTCACGATACTCTTGGGAGGCGCGTGGCGCACCGCGTTGTCTAATAGATTAAGGAACACTTGGAGGCAGCGGTTCTGATCGGCCAGGACCGACCCTTGCCCTGCGAGGGTTATGGAAATCTCTTTGGCACGCGCGATATCCGCTATGGACTCGGTGGCCTTGCGGATGAGGGGAGCGACATCAAAGGACTCGCGCCGCAAGTGCAGATGGCCGGCCGTCCACGCACCGATGTCGATCAACCCTTCAGCGAGTTGGGTGAGCCGGCGAGACTCGTCAATGATGATTTCGATGGATCGCGCTCGTCCTGCCTCATCCAGCTGCGCGCCTTGGAGGCGCTCGGCAAACCCCACAATCGCCGTGAGTGGCGTGCGCAGCTCGTGGGTGACGGCAGCCAGCACAATAGCGCGCTGCTCCTCAATCCGCGCAACGACGGCCGCACCTCGCACGGCTTGGCGCAGGGCGCAAAGCGGCGACTGTCCGTCGAGTTCGAGCACGGTCCATCCGCATCGCACCGCGCGCTCTTCTTTCAGGGGGCTCGCGTCTTTCCTTACCCGATCGCGCCTTACGTCAAGCGCGCGCTCGACTGCCCGGCGAAGTCGTTCGGCGGCGAGCCCAAGATCTGCATCCGCGATCAGTGCCTTGCGCCGCCGAGCCCGCGCGACGAGCAGGGCGATGAACCACTGTGCACCCGTGCCGGCTGCGGCAAGATCTTCCTTGCGAAGAACAGTTCCCAAAGATGCTCTCAGCGCTGCTGCGATAGCCCGTTTGTTCTGGGCTTGGCGTGCTCTGGCCGAGGCTCCCTTCCTGCTCTGCGAGCTCGCAAATTCGATGTAGAGCAACGGGACCGCCGGACGCGAGCGCGCGAGTGGCTTGAGGCGAGCGGCAACGTCGCCGAGGTCAGGTAAGCGCGAGGCGAGATTACGTCGGTTCGCTATTTTGGCGCGGTGAATTTGTATCCCAACCCGTGAATCGTGTGGAGATAGCGCGGGTGCGTCGCTGGGTCCCCAAGCGCACGTCGAATCCTGCGCACGTGCACGTCAACCGTGCGCGGATCACCTTCGAAGTCAAAACCCCAGACGGCTTCGATGAGCTGGTCGCGCGTGAAAACATGCCCCTCGTTGCGCGCGAACAACCACAGGAGATCGAACTCTCGAGGCTTGAGACGGATGCCTCGCCCAGCGATCGTGACTTCGCGCCGGTCGGCGTCAACGCTCACCTCTCCGATGCGCCTGACTTTGGCGGGCGATGGTGGTTCGACGCCCGTCCGCCGAAGAATGGCTCTCACCCGAGCTGTGAACTCGCGCGGTGAGAATGGCTTGCTGAGGTAATCATCTGCACCGATCTCAAGACCGACGATCTTGTCCACCTCATCGCCTCGCGCCGAGACGACGATAATTGGTGCCGAGGTCTCTTTGCGCAGCGCGCGGCAGACCTCGAATCCGTCGAGTCCCGGGAGACCAATGTCGAGCACGATGACGTCGGGTCCATATTGGCGAGCACGCCGCAGTGCAGCCAAGCCGTCAGCTGCGACAACCGGCGTGAATCCTTCGGCCGCAAGCGCAGCACTCAACAGCTCGGCAACGTGCGGTTCGTCGTCGACGATGAGCGCGCACCCTCGCCCGCCGACCTTCGTTGTTGTGCTCATGCTCTGCGTGCGGCAATCGCCGCCATGAGGGGACCGCCAGCACCGTTGCGCCGATACGAGTGGAAGATCGCACCGTTGCAGCGCGTGCACGCCGTGGCCGTAAAAATTTCTTCGTCGCGCACGCCGGCTGTGCGCAGCTGCTCGCAGATCACGGCCGCGAGGTCCAAAGCGAAGCTATCGCTTCGTTGATGCTGCGTAACGAGACGGCTCGCCGGCAAGAGCGCGCTCGGCCACTTCGAAAACTGCTCGGCGACCTCCGGTCCAACTTCAAAGCAACATGCTTGCAGATGTGGACCGATGGCGACCACTAATTCGGCCGGGTCGCTCCCGTTGCGGCGCAATGCCTCAACCCCGCTTTGAATGATGCCAGCAGCGGCTCCCCGCCATCCGGCGTGGAGCAATGCAAATCGTTGGCTCGCCGTGTCGACCAGCCACACTGGCGCGCAGTCTGCAGCCTTGATGCCCAAGACCTGATCCGGCGCGTCAGACCACATCCCATCTGCTTGCGCATCTGCATCGAGCGGCGGAACTCTTAAGACGGCGGTGCCGTGCACCTGATGAACGCGCGCGTAAGGCCCGTCAGAAAGGATGTTCCATCGGTGCAGCCAGTTGCTGACCTCCGATTCGCTCCTCGCGTTGACGGATTTTGGACTCATCATCCCCAAGACGCCCGCGCTTTGGACGTGCGGCGCCAGAACGGCGCATTCGCCGTCCTGTCGCTCGACCAAAATGAATCCGCCACCGAGCTCTGTCGCCCCGGCCATGTTGCGGGGCTGCGCGCTCATCGCATCTCCTCAAGGCCGCCGATCGCAGTCCCCTCTTGCGCGCGGCGCCGTAGCGCGCGGGCCACGACGGGTGGCGTATACCCCAAGTTGACGAGCCGGCGAGCCAGCCGATCGAATCGCTCCCCGGGCCGACTGGCCTCGAGCTTGCGGATAGCACGTTCGAGGCGCTCTTCTTCACCCGCATCTGTTTCTTCCACGACTTCGCGGGCTAGATCGCCGTCGATGCCTTGCTTGATGAGATCGCGCAAGAGGCGCATCCGACCAACCGGCTTCTTCTCGATTGCGCTCGTGACATAGAGCTGCGCGAAGGTGCGGTCGTCGAGATATTTCCTTCGTTCGCACTCATCGACGGCTTCGCGAACTACGTCAGTCGCGAAACCTCGATCGCGAAGTTTCTTCCCCAGCTGCATTTTCGAGAGCCGCTTAGCCGCCAGCAGGCGAAGCGCCGTTAGGAAAACGGGCTTAGCTAGGCCGTACGGGCTGCCCTCGAACGCGGGCACTGCGGACTCCTAATCTGAGACGACTGCGTAACGGGGCGAGCCATTTTCAGCCGGGCCACCTTGACGGACGAAACTTGCTCGCAATTTCTCTTCGATGGCATCGGCGATTTCTGGATGTTCTTCCAAGTACGTCTTCGCGTTCTCGCGACCCTGACCAATGCGCGTATCGCCATACGTGTACCAAGAACCGCTCTTCCCCACGATCTCGTGCTTGAGACCGAGATCGATAAGGTCGCCGCTGCGGCTGATGCCCTTGCCGTACATAATGTCAAACTCGGCAACCTGGAAGGGAGGTGCCACTTTGTTCTTGACGACCTTGACCCGCGTGCGCGAGCCGATAGGGTCTGTGCCGCCTTTGATCTGCTCGAGCTTGCGGATGTCGAGCCGCACGGACGCGTAGAATTTCAGAGCCCTGCCCCCGCTCGTGGTTTCGGGATTGCCAAACATGACGCCAATCTTCTCGCGGATTTGGTTGATGAAGATCATGGTCGTCCGCGACTTGCTGATGGCCGCAGTTAGCTTGCGGAGGGCCTGGGACATCAGCCGCGCCTGAAGACCGACGTGCGCGTCACCCATATCGCCTTCAATTTCGGCTTTAGGAACGAGCGCCGCCACTGAGTCGACCACGACGATGTCGACGGCATTCGAACGGACCAGCATCTCTGCAATATCCAGAGCCTGTTCGCCCGTGTCGGGCTGTGAGATGAGCAAATTGTCGAGGTCCACCCCGAGGTTCCTCGCGTAGGCAGGGTCGAGTGCATGCTCGACATCGATGAATGCCGCAACGCCGCCTGCCTTTTGGGCCTCCGCGATGACATGCAGGGTCAGCGTGGTCTTACCGGATGATTCTGGGCCGTAAATTTCGACAACTCGGCCGCGAGGCAGTCCGCCGACGCCGAGAGCAACATCCAGCGAGATGGAGCCAGTGGAAATAACTTCGATCTGGAGATTTGCGGCGGCCTCGCCGAGCTTCATGATGGAGCCTTTGCCGAATTGGCGCTCGATTTGTGCCAAGGCAGCCTCTAACGCTTTGTCCTTCTCTTTATCCGACAACGCTGATCTCCTCAATTAAGCGGCGACTTGTCCTTAAGTTGGGGCGATTTGCCAATCGCCGCCTACAAGGTCATTAAAAGAGGGCCTCGACATACCCTCGCGGATCGAACGACCGTAGTTGATCGACCTTCTCCCCAAACCCAACGTATTTCACCGGTAGATCCACTTGGTCCATAATCGCGATGATTATCCCGCCTTTTGCCGTCCCGTCTAGTTTCGTGAGCACGATGCCGGTGAGTTCAATCGCCTCGTGGAAAAGCCGCGCCTGCGACAGGGCATTCTGGCCCGTCGACGCGTCGAGCACAAGAAGCGTCTCGTCCGGCGCGCCCTGCACCTCGCGCGCAATGATCCGGCGAATCTTCTTCAGCTCTTCCATAAGGTTGTGTTTGGTTTGGAGCCGGCCCGCCGTGTCGATGAAGACGACGTCTGTGCCTCGGGATTTTGCAGCGGCCAAGCCGTCGAAGACGACCGCCGCCGGGTCGGCTCCTTCCTTGTGACGGACAATCTCCGCGCCGGCTCGTTGGGCCCAGATGGCCAGTTGGTCTGCAGCTGCGGCGCGAAACGTGTCTGCCGCAACGAGAAGCACGGAATGGCCGCGCTGTCGCTCTTGGGCAGCCAGTTTGCCTATGGTGGTCGTCTTGCCCGAACCATTGACCCCAACGACGAGCACGACGTGCGGTTTGCGCTGACGCTGAACCGCTTCTATCTTCGGGTGCTTGAGATAGTCACCCACGTCGGCCTTGAAAACCCGGATGACATCGTCCGCGACTTTCAGGTTTTGCTGCTGTGCCGCGATTTTGAGCTGCCCGACGATCTTTTCCGTCGTCGAGATCCCAAAATCAGCCCCAATAAGCGTCTCTTCTAGCCCAATCCAAAACTCATCGTCCACGAGCTGGCGCCCGAGTAGAGCATTCAGATGTCCGGCGAGGTTGTTTCGGGTCTTTGCCAAGCCGTCGCGAAAAGAGGCAAGCCACTGCTGCATGGGCCCGCCAATTCGGGGAGGCTAGCCATTCGCCCCCTCGCTTGCAATGCTAGAGCGTGTGTGACGAAGTTTAGCCGGAGGCGGCGCGCGGCGTGTGGTGATGCGAATGACTCGCAGGCGATGGATGAGGAGTTTGCGGTTTCTTGCGCACGTACTTTTGCTTGATCGTTGGGTCGCCTTCACGGTATCCCATGTCCATTTGCAGCACTCGGAGTTTCGAGCGGAGGCGGATCACGGCTTGCGCATGGATTTGGGAAACGCGAGATTCCGAAACTTCCAAAACGTTTTTGATTTCCTTGAGCGTCAGTCCCTCAAAATAATACAGCGAGATGACCGTGCGTTCTTGAGGAGGCAGGCTTTCGACTGCCTGCGCCAGCGTGCTCTTGACCTCGGTCGATTCCAAGACATGGGTGGCGTCCGGTCCGTGGTCGCGCAGCGTATCGAGCAGGGCAACGTCATGGCCCTTTTCATTCGGTAAGAATTCTTCAAGCGACAAAATGGCCGTTCCGCGGATCTTGAGCAAGAGCGTGTGATACTCTTTGAGGCTCACCCCGAGCGCTCTTGAGACTTCTTCATCATCGGGTACGCGGGAGAGTTTATTCTCGAGGTCGACAAAGACGCGCTCGAGCTCCCGCGCCTTCTGTCTCACCGCTCGCGGCACCCAATCGAGCGCTCGCAGTGCGTCGAGAATAGATCCATTGATGCGAGTGATGGCATAGGTTTCAAACTTCACGCCGCGCGAATCGTCGTATTTGCCGATGGCGTCGATCAGGCCAAGAATGCCCTCGTTGATGAGATCGTCGATCTCAACATGAGGCGGGAGATTGACAGAGATTCGTCCGGCGACGTACTTGACCAGGTGCAAGTACTTATGGATGATCTCTTCGCGGCTGAGCGGCACGCCGCCAATCACGCACAGGTCTTGCGGCTTCGCGCTCATCGTCATCGATTGCCGCGCGCAGGCGCGACCGTTTTCGCGCGCGGACCTTTAAAAGACCGAGACTTCATGAGATCGGTGACGGCTTCGCGGCGAAATCGGTACTGACCGCCGGGCGTCTTGATCGCGTCGAGCAGACCTTCGCGCGCCCAGCGACGGATGGCGGCGTCGGTCATGTTGAGCGCACGGGCAACTTCTCCTGAGGTAACCCAGGATTTTTCGGATCGTTCCATCCTCGAGCTGCGCCGACGAGCGGCCATACTCTGCGCTCCTCTATGGGAACACTAAGAACCGCATGCATCATCATAGACGACAAAGCAACGACTCCTGACGCGCTCCCCGCGCCAGGCGCCGGTTTTTATCCATAATTACGGTTTTACCCTTTTTTCTGTTCTAGCCGATATTAGGCTTTTTATCGGCTGTCCGCGCCAACCTTAAGGCCAGGGCTCTGGGCTGTTGCCCCGCTTGCAGCCTCGGTCCAAAAGATGCAACGAACCTCGCCAAATGTGACCTGGTCACCGTCTCGCAGAAGGGTTTGGGCGTGGGGTTGAAGCCGCTGGATGCCGTTAAGATATGTCCCGTTGACGCTTTCCAGGTCTTCCACCACGAAGCCACCGCGCTTGCGCAAGACAAAGGCGTGGCGGCGGGAAACGAGCCTATTTGGGTCCACGTCCGTGAAATCGACATCGGGTGCGACGCCGTCTGCCGGGGAGCACCGCCCGATGAGGGCAGCATCCTTGTCAATCCAAAACTCGGCGATGCCGCCGTTGCCCACTTCAACGATCAATTGTGCCCGGGCGGCCGCTGGGACGAGCCGCCGGGTAACGTCTGCATCGACGTCCGCCAGGGTTTCCGGCAGCTCTTCGCCGCAAACTTTACAGAATGTATTGCCCGCCTCGTTGCGGGCAAAGCAGCGCTCGCATACCCGCGACCCTCGCAATTCGCGGCTCAGCGCTGACCGGCGCGAACTGGCTTCTTGCGCTTCCTGGCTCTTGCTCTGCAAAGTCTTGCTCACCGTGCGACAGTCCCAATGTGGAATTTGCTCATATACTAGCATGCAGTCGCATATGCGGCGGTGACGGGTGGCACTAAGGATTGACGTCTAATCTACCGACGCCAATGGGGCGATTTTCCAATCGCCCCCTACGGTCGTCTCACCGCCTGGGGCACCCACCGGGCATCCCCCCGCCACCTGGAAATCCGCCTCTGCCGAGAACGATGCTCCCGGGACAATTGAACCCGGACCGTTTTCACTCCAAACCGGCCCGCGCGGAATCTGTCTTCCTGGGGAACCCGATTCAGTCGAGGCAGTAGCGTCTGAGGAAGCCTGTGCGTCGGATCCAGGGGAAACCGCCTGAGCTTCACTGCTTGCTGCGGAGGATACGAGCGCCGGAGCACGCGCCTCGCTGACTTCTTCGTGGAAACGTGGCGTCGCTACGGTGTGCATCTTTTCCGCGAGTACTCTCGCGCGAGCCGTTTGCGCGCCATGCGGTTTTGGCAGGGGTGAGGCAATCATCGCGCGAGTGAACGTGCGTGTCTTTTTCTGGGCAACGACGGCGAGCGTGCGTTCAAGCTTTGCCGCCGCGGCAGGCCCCAAATTGTCATGGCGCGAGATTACCCGTTTCGCTGCAGCCGGATGACTTTGAGGCACAAGAGAGACAAGTGGGGGAATGTCTGCGTTCATACGCGCGCGCATGACGACCCCAAATGCGTAGGCCGCTCCGACTGCCAGCAAGAGTCCGGCGATCGCGAGCATTCGCCAGAGATCATTGCTCGACGCCGGTTCTTCCACCTCAGCAGTTCCGGCTATGGGGGATTGCGCCAATTCAGCGTCCGCCCGGTCCAGCGTGGGGTACAACTGCGGATGATCGGCGATGAGCCGGTCGCTCAGTTCTGGGTCGGCAAGCGCGCGGAGGCGCGGATCGACAGAATTCGCAGGGGTCGAGGGCTTTGCAAGCATCACACTACCTCTACCAAGCGGACCTAAAGGTCCGCTGCTACACCTTTGCCGGCATTGTAACGCCACGACCTTAGGATTTGCTTAGATGGGCCTGGGAATGAAAACTTTTCTCCTTTAGGCGTAACGAATCTTGGGATCGAGTACGGCATACAGGATGTCGACGAGAAGGTTCACAAGCACGAAGGTTGCCGCAAACAAGAGAATCGTGCCGTTGATCAGGGGATAATCCCGATTGCTAATCGCTTCGAAAGCGAGGCGCCCAACCCCGGGCCACGCAAAGATACTTTCAGTAAGGACTGCACCTCCGAGCAAAAAGCCTGTTTGCAAGCCAACCACTGTGACGATCGGGATCAACGCGTTCCTTAGTCCGTGTTTGAACACGACTGCGAGGTTGCTCAGTCCTTTCGCGCGCGCAGTGCGAATGTAATCAGTTTGCAAAACCTCGAGCATGCCGGCGCGAGTCATCTTTGCGATAATGGACATGGGGATCGTGCCTAAGGTTACCGCCGGTAGGACAAGATGCCAAAGAGCATCGACGAACGCGTTCCAATTCAGGGCGAGCAGCGAATCGACGACCAACAAGTTTGTATGCACCGGAATATCGTAGCGCATGGACAGTCGCCCGGCGAGCGGAAACAAGTTCATCCCAACCTTGCTTGGCTCGTACGCTAACAACCAAAGCAACATCCATCCGAGCCAAAAAACCGGTACCGATACCCCAAGCAGGGCGGCGACGGTCGTCGCCGTGTCGAGGATGCGCCGGTGAGTCAACGCGGCCAGGATGCCGGCGGGAACGCCCACGAGGACCGCAACCACCATCGCGGCGATGCCGAGTTCGACCGTCGCGGGAAAGTAGGTGGCGAGCTTTTCGGCAACCGGCAAATTATCGGTGAGCGAGCGTCCGAGATTCCCGTGCGCCGCTTGCCACAGGTACGCGCCGTACTGGACGTACCAAGGTTGGTCGAGTTTGAGTTGGTGCGTCAATTCGACGACGTCGGCGTGGGTCGCGTGTTCGCCAAGCAAAATCTCGACCGGATTGCCTGGGATGAGGTGGAGAAATAAAAAAGACACCGCAGTAATGGTCGCCAAAACTGCGATGAAGCGAAAAAATCTCTGGGCAAGGAAACCGGCCACGGACGAACGGTTTTAGTGATGGTCTGGACGCAACCTTCACGTCCTAGCGAATAAATTCGCGGGACTCCACAAGCGGCTTTTGGCGGGGCGTGCGAAGGAGGCAGGAACCAAACCTCAAACACCGGTTCTTGTCAATAGTTTGCGAGCTCCCGGCGCGTGCGGCTATGCACGGCTCGTGAGCACCCTATGCTGCGGGAGACGATGAGCCTCAATGCCTGCTTCGAGTGACATGGTCCTGACCACAGCCGTCCGGTTCGCCGTGGCAAGCGGCATTCTCGCGATCTTGTATGGACTGTACCTGATCGTTTGGGTCCTGCGCAAACCGACCGGCAACGATCGCATGCGGGAGATCGCGGCCGCCATCCAAGAAGGCGCGATGGCGTACTTACGCAGGCAGTACACAACGGTTGCCATCGTTGCGGTGGTCCTGATTGCCATCATTGGCTTCAAACTGTCATGGCAAGCGGCGGTGGGTTTTCTCATTGGCGCCGTGCTCTCCGGCGCAACAGGCTTCATCGGCATGGCGATTTCGGTGCGGGCAAACGTGCGCACCGCTGAAGCTGCCCGAGCGGGCATGGGACCGGCATTTGCAGTCGCCTTTCGGGGCGGCACGATCACTGGCATGCTTGTGGTGGGTCTAGGGCTCATCGCCGTCGCTGGATATTTTGCGCTCATGCACCGCCTGTATCCGGGCGATCTGCGAGCTGCCCTAAACGCGATGATCGGCTTGGGCTTTGGTTGTTCGCTCATTTCTGTGTTCGCCAGACTTGGCGGCGGCATTTACACGAAGGGTGCTGATGTGGGTGCTGACCTCGTTGGCAAAGTCGAGGCAGGCATTCCCGAAGACGATCCGCGCAATCCAGCGGTCATTGCCGACAACGTTGGTGACAACGTGGGCGACTGCGCCGGCATGGCCGCGGACCTCTTCGAAACGTATTGCGTGACGACCATCGCCGCAATGCTTCTGGGAGCGCTCGTCTTCCGCGCCTCTCCCGACTTTGCGATCATCGCGGTTTCGTTCCCACTCATCCTCGGTGCGATTTCGATCGTCACGTCCATCATCGGCACGCTCTTTGTCCGCGTTCGTGGCGGTCGCATCATGATGGCCATGTATACGGGTCTCGCCGTCGCTGCCGTGCTCTCGGCGATTGCGTTTTGGTATGTCACGCCGGCAATCATGAGTGGCGCTGCCGCGGCGGCAGGCGGAGCTTTGCTCTACGCGCCGTGGAGGCTGTGGGTCTGCGCGGTGATTGGGTTGATCATCACCGCGCTGATGGTCGTCATCACCGAGTACTTCACCGGCACGCAATTCAAGCCCGTGCAAGAGATTGCCAAGGCGTCGACGACTGGCCATGCCACCAACATCATCGCCGGACTGGGGGTGTCCATGCGATCGACGACCCTGCCAGTGCTTGTCATCGTCGTGGGTATTTTAGCTTCGTACTCCATGAGCGGGTTGTACGGCGTGGCCATTGCGGTCATGTCGATGCTCTCCATGGCGGGCGTCATCGTCGCGCTGGATTCGTACGGACCAATTACGGATAACGCCGGCGGGATCGCCGAGATGGCAAAGCTCGGACCGGAAGTTCGCGCCATCACCGATCCGCTTGACGCGGTGGGCAACACGACCAAGGCAGTGACGAAGGGATACGCGATTGGGTCCGCGGCGCTGGCAGCGATCGTTCTCTTCGCCTCCTTTCAGCAGGAGCTGGCAGAAAAAGCTGGACAGGCCGCGTCGGCGCTGGTATTTGCGCTCGACCAACCCTACGTACTGGCAGGCTTGCTCGTGGGCGGCGCGTTGCCGTATCTGTTTGCCGCGCTCTCTATGGAGGCTGTCGGCATCGCCGGCGGCGCAGTGGTTGAGGAGGTGCGCCGCCAGTTCCGCGAGATCAAAGGCATCATGGAGGGTACTGCTAAGCCGGAGTACGGACGCTGTGTTGATATCGTCACCAGGGCCGCCCTTCGCCAAATGATCGTACCGGCGCTTATCCCGGTGCTCACCCCCGTCGTCATCGTGGCGCTCGGTGCGCTGCACATTTTCACGCCCGACAACGCAGCGCTCATGCTCGGAGGCGTGCTGGTTGGTTCGATCGTCACTGGCGTGTTTGTCGCGATCTCCATGACATCGGGTGGCGGCGCTTGGGACAATGCGAAGAAGTTCATCGAGGACGGTCACTATGGCGGCAAGCGCAGCCCCGCGCACCAAGCTGCCGTCACGGGCGACACCGTCGGCGATCCCTACAAAGACACCGCCGGACCCGCCATCAACCCGATGATCAAGGTTCTCAATATCGTCTCGTTGTTGCTGGTACCGTTCTTGCGCTAAATTTTTTGCCAGTTCCACGAAGCCCACATCGTCTCGCCCGGTCTGAAATCTGTCACCGAATCGCGGACGGCGTACGTCGTGTCGACCCATGAGAGAAATACCACAGGCACGTCTTGTGCCAATAGTTCCTGTATCTTCCAATACGCCGCGCGCCTGCCAGAAAAATCATACGTGGTGAGCGCCACCCGTTCGGCAGCATCAATGCGGGGATCGCATAAGAAGGAGGTGTTGTAGCCCTGCGGCGGGCGCTGATCGCACATCCACAGTGTTGATTCGTCTGGGTCGGAACCCCAGACCCAGCCGGTGACGGCGATGTCATACTTTCCCAGCGCCATGACGCCGCCCTGAGCCTTTTGCGCATAGAAAAGATTGTACGGATAGGATCGAACCTCGAGCGCGATTCCGATGTTTTTCATCGCGTCTTGAAAAAGCGGCGCGAATTTTGTATCCGGCTCTCGAGCCGAAATGTAAACGAACGTCAGCGCAAGCGGCTTACCGTTCTTGCTGCGGTACCCGGTCTGATCTGCATGCCAGCCCGCTTCGTCCAGGAGTCTTCGCGCCTGCGCCGGATCGTACGGCGGGGCATGGACGCTAGGGTCGGCCCAAGGAAGAAATGGCGGTTGATCCGTTTCCGCGACCGATCCTGTGCCATATTGAAATGCTTGGACGAAGAACTTGCGATCCACCGCCATCGCAATGGCGCGCCGCACTCGAACATCATCGAGCGGAGGATGGGTAACGTTCAGCGAGAGGTACAAGTCTTCGGCAGCAGCCTCCCGCACCATCCGGATGCCTGGCGCTCTGGCCAACTCAACGGTATGCTCGCCTCGCACAAACGCGACATCAAGTTCGTTGGAACGCAGCATCACCATAGTGGTATTCGCGTCGGGAATAATCATATAGTCAATCTGACGCAGCTTCGGCGCTCCGCGCCAATAGTTTTGATTCGCAACAAGCGTCACGCCCGAACTCGGGTCGTAACGCTCGATCACGAATGGTCCTGTGCCAACCGGCTTGTTGTTGTATGCCGCGTGATTGAGGTCGGGCAGCGAGCCGAGCAGGTGCTGCGGGAGAATTGGCATGGGTACTTCGCCTGGGCCGAAGAGGGTCGCAACCGCGGGCGCGAATCGCTCCTTGAGTCGCACGTGCACGGTGTACGGATCGACGATGGTCATCGATGCAACTTTGTCGTAGCCAAGCCTCGTCACGACATTATTTTTCGGGTTCATGATGGCGCGCCAGGTAAAGACGACGTCGCGCGCATCGAAAGGGCGGCCGTCCTGCCAGCGAACGCCATGGCGCAGGTGATACGTGATCGTCAATCCATCCCGGCTGATGCCGCCGTTGTCGATGGTTGGAATGACCATAGCCAACTCGGGATGCAACCGGCTTTGGTCGTCTGCTACAAACAAGTAGGCGCCCCAAAGATAAGACAGGTACGTTGAAGAGCCCCCGCCGGAAAGTACGGTATTGAGGTTGTCGAACTGACCGGTTGCCATGCGAAGGATGCCCGGCGCGCCCCCGACCGTGCCCCGAGAGAGCTGCACTCGCGAGCATCCAGCCACAACGACGGTGAGCAGTGCGAGCAGGAACACGAACGGGTGCTTGGTGGGCATCATAAAGCGGAGCTTCGGATGGCTGAAGGAAACTCTTTCTGACGGGTGCACGTTTAGGAAATCATGCAGCACGGAAAGTTTTCCCGACGTTCGTGGATCTGTGGCATTTGTGCCGCGGGTACAGCTGCAACCCTGCCCGCATTCGTCGAACCGGCGCTAGCTGACGAACAAGCTCAAGAGCGTAGCGTTGGCCAGCAGGTGTATGACGACCAACGCAAACAGGGACAGATACTCAACCTTTCGCCGTACTATGGCGTCCTTCGCGAAGTTGGAGCAAGAATCGGGGCGGCTGCTCAGCCACATTGGTGGCCGATGAACTTCGTGATCGTCAGGGCACGCAGCCGAATGCTTTCTCGACGCCCGGCGGGTGGGTGTACGTCAATGAGGCGCTTCTCAAAGATGCAGCCAGCAATGACGAGCTTGCGAACGTGGTCGGTCACGAAACTGGGCATATCGTGTTGGGCCACGTGATGAATCGCATCAAACAGGCGCAAAACCTGAATCTGCTTTTGACGCTCGGCAGCATCTTCGTTCGCAGCCAGGGAGCTGCCAACGTCTTTACACTTGCACAGCTCGGCGCTAACTATGGGTTCCTCAACTTCAGCCGGCAACAAGAATATCAGGCCGATCATGAAGGCGTGATTCTTGCGGCGAAAGCCAACTACAACCCGTATGGGATGATCTGGTTTTTCCGCACGCTCGAGAAAATCACCGGCAACCCATCAGGGTTCGAACAGGCGGTGCAGGATCATCCCTCCACGCCCGACCGTATCGCTCGCTTGCAACACTTTTTTGCGAGCGACCCGGGGCAGTTTGGCAAATGGAAAGATAATAAAACGGTGACATCTGGTCTGCGTCAGTCAAGTGGTGCGAGCGCGCAATTGGTGCTGACGCCGGCGTAGCTGTAGGGGGCGATTGGAAAATCGCCCCTCGGTGACTGGTAAGTCGGCCCAACGCGTCATCGATTCGAATGGATTATTTGATTTCGGCGGTCGCGCCTTGCTCCTCGAGCTTGGCCTTGATCGCCGCAGCCTCATCCTTTGTGACGCCGGTTTTCACCTGCTTAGGAGCACCCTCTACGAGGTCCTTGGCTTCTTTCAGACCAAGCCCCGGAACCACTTCGCGCACTGCCTTGATGACGTTGATCTTCTTCTCGCCCGCGCTGATCAGGTGCACGTCAAACTCGGTCTTCGCTTCCGCCGGTGCGGCCGCGCCCCCGCCCGCTGCTGCGGCAACCATCGCAACCGGGGCAGCTGCGGAAACACCATATTTATCTTCAAGGGTTTTGACCAGCTCGGCAAGTTCGAGGACGGTCAGTTTGTCGATCTGTTCGATGATTTCGGTGACAGCCATGATGTGTGTTTTTTCCTTTCTCGAACGCGCGAATGCATTCGCGCGATGACATTAAAAAGCAATTATGCAGCGGCTTCGGTGCGCTTCGTGTGAAGCGCGCCGAGCAACTGAACGAGTTTGCGTCGGTTACCATGCAGCACCAAAACGATGCCGTTCAGCGGCGACTTTAAGCTACCCACAAGTTTGGCCAGCAGCTCGGGTCGGGACGGTACTTTCGAAAGTGCTTCGATCTTCTTGAGGTCGTAGAAGACTCCGTCGATCAAACCAGCCTTGATCTGCAGTTTTTTCGATTCGGTGGCGAATTGTACGAGAGCTTTTGCTGCAGCGACGATGTCGTCACCGATAAAAGCAATGCCGGTTGGACCAGCGAGCAATGTTTTGAGCTGCGCGAGCCGTTCCTCGCCGAGTGCTTTCCCAAAGAGCGTGTTCTTGATGACCGCATATTGAGCCGCGCTCTTGCGGAGCGACTGTCGCAACGTGCGCAGCTCCCCAACGGTGAGCCCTCGGTAGTCGGTTAAGAAGAAGTTGGGGCTCGCGTCGACGCGAGCGCGCAGCTCCTTGATGGTTTCATTTTTTCGTTCTGTCGGCATAAAACAAAAACGCTTTCTCCGGTTTCCGATGGAGAAAGCGCTTCCAAGTTTCTCGTCGCGAATGAATTCGCGACCCTACATTGGTTGCTTCCTCGGCGGGTCCTCTCGGCTTCGCGCGACGTTTCGGTCGCGGCCCGCTGTCATCGGGTTTACGCGCGAATAAATTCGCGCGACTACATTTGATTTCTCTAGGCGGCGGCTTTCAACCTCGTCGGATCCACCCGCACTCCTGGGCCCATCGTTGTGGCGACGGTGATACTTTTGAGGTAGGTCCCCTTGGCGGATGCCGGCTTTGCCCGAACGATCGCGTCCATCAGCGTGGTGAAATTCTCAAGCAACGCTTCTTTGGTGAACGATGCCTTGCCGATGATGCAGTGGATAACCGCGGCTTTATCGGGTCGGTACTCAATCTTGCCCGCTTTGATTTCGGCGACTGCTTGACGGATGTTTTGCGTGACCGTTCCCACTTTTGGGTTGGGCATGCGCTGCGCGAGGATCTTTCCAAGGTTTGAACCGACGGCGCCCATCATGTCCGGCGTCGCGACCGCGATATCGAAATCGTTCCAACCACCCTTAATCCGATCGATGAGATCTTGATCGCCGACCACATCCGCCCCCGCTTCTGTTGCTTCCTTCGCCTTCTCACCCTTTGCAAAAACGATCACCCGCTTGCTCTTGCCCGTGCCGTGCGGGAGCACGACCGTGCCGCGCACGTTCTGCTCGCTCTTCTTCATGTCGATGCCGAGACGAATGTGCACTTCGACGGTCTCGTCAAACTTGGCTTTGGCCGTCGCTTTGATGAAGTCGATTGCCTTGGCCGCGTCCTTGAGCCGCTCTTCGCCAAGCGTCTTGACGCTCTCGTTATACTTCTTACCGTGCTTTCTCATTGCTATCCAACCTCGATTCCCATCGAGCGCGCGGTGCCCGCGATAACCTTCATCGCTGCGTCAATATCATTGGCGTTGAGGTCGGCCATCTTTGCCTGCGCAATCTCGCGGCACTTCTCGAGCGAGATCTTGCCGACTTTCTTGCGGTTTGGCTCGCCCGAGCCTTTGTCGACACCCGCCGCCTTCTTGATGAGCTCTGATGCGGGCGGCGTCTTGAGCACGAATGTGAAGGAGCGATCCTCAAAGACCGTAATGACGGCCGGGATGATCTGCCCTGCCTGACTCGCGGTTCGCTCGTTGTAGGCTTTGCAGAACTCCATGATGTTGATCCCATGCTGGCCGAGCGCTGGACCAACGGGCGGAGCGGGCGTCGCTTTGCCAGCTTGGCACTGCAAGGTTATTCTTGTTAAGACTTTTTTTGCCACGTTATACCTTTTCGACTTGATAGAATTCGAGTTCGACCGGAGTTTCCCGGCCAAAAATTGAGATCAGGGCGCGCAAGCGTTCCTTCGACGGGTCGATCTCGTCCACCGTGCCAGTAAAATCGAAGAATGGCCCAGAGGTGACCTTGACGCGGTCGCCTTTCTTGAAGTCGATCTTGAGCTTCGGCGTTTCGATGCCCATCTGCTTAAGAATCGTCTTCACTTCTTTGTCGGCGAGAGGAAGCGGTTTTTCTCCGGATCCAGGCGAGCCCACGAACCCCGTGACGCCTTGCGTGTTGCGCACGACGTACCAAGATTGGTCGGTCATCTTCATTTCAACGAGGACATAACCCGGGTAGACCTTCTTTTCAACCTCGCGACGCTTGCCTTCCTTAAATTCGACCTCTTTGTCGGTTGGCACAAGAACGCGGTACACGTACTCCTGCATGCTCATCGACTTGATGCGCCGCTCGAGATTTGCCTTGACCTTGTTTTCGTAGCCCGAATAGGTATGAATAACGAACCACTTACGATCGGGATCGCTCGAGATACCCATTTCCTCGGCTGGCGCAACCGCAACTTGCTGCTCGGGCACCGAGGCTTCTACTTCTTCAAACACGGATTTATTTTGCAATTCCCACAAACTTGAGGATGACGCTGATAAACTGCGTCCACAGCGCAACGACAACCACGAGTCCAACGACAACGGCAGTGGCGGAGACCCATTCCTCGCGGCTTGGCCACGTCACACGCTTCATTTCCGAAACGATAGCGCGGAAGCCGGAGGAAAGCTCGCGCCAGCGCCGCTCGCGCGCAAGTGCGCGACTTTCTGCTGCCTTCGATTTTGGTTCGGGCTTGTTACCCGATCCGTTTGCCGACGCTTTTCCCGGCGTGGTGATGTTCTTCACTGGCTTCCTTTTGTCGCGAATAAATTCGCGACACAACATTTTTGGCAGGGCGGACAGGACTCGAACCTGCAACCAACGGTTTTGGAGACCGCTACTCTACCAATTGAGCTACCGCCCTATCGTGTCTCCTTGTGCGCCGTGTGACAGCGGCACCAGCGACAATATTTGCGGCGCTCGAGGCGCGCTGACGTGTGCTGACGGTTCTTCGTCGTCGTGTAGTTGCGTCGCTTGCAGTCGCCGCACGCAAGCGTCACAATCACGCGATTGTCCTTTTTTGCCATTACTCGGTCACCTTGGTCACGACGCCGGCACCCACGGTGCGGCCGCCCTCGCGAATGGCAAAGCGCAGGCCTTCCTCGCACGCGATGGGCGTGATCAACTCCACCTCCATGCGCACGTTGTCGCCG
>Ga0185299_10000153_pt1 | contig 216666 bp, 198 predicted proteins | sample PaiPotPPA55metaG_FD_128002 | JGI IMG/M metagenome (GOLD analysis project Ga0185299, IMG submission 128002) | Iron sulfur acid spring bacterial and archeal communities from Banff, Canada, to study Microbial Dark Matter (Phase II) - Paint Pots PPA... ...
GAAGCGTATGCGTTCGTCCATAACAGAACTTTCCTTCCATGGCATCCCACTTTTCCGCCCCCTTCCAGAGGAAAAAGTGTAACCCATGTCTCCGGTACGTTCTGTTACCTATGTGTCGAGCCGGACACGGAACAAGTCCCAGTCAATGACCGTACTTAAGACTGGAGGCTTGCCATGCTCGGTTTCCTGCTGTTTGTCATCCTCTTCATTCTCTGCTGGCCTTTAGCTTTGATGGCTCTATTCCTCTATCCCATCGTGTGGCTGATTCTGCTTCCGTTCCGCCTGATCGGCATCGCTGTGGGCGGTGTGCTTGAGCTGGTATGGGCGCTCGTCACGCTGCCAGCGCGCTTGATTCGCCGCATCGCTTAATCCGGCGTTTACAATAGGGCCATGGCCCGCTTCCCCGGCGTTGATTACTTTCTCATCGATTCACAATTCTCCGAGCAGGAACTTCTGGTGCGCCAGACCGCGCGGCAGTTCGTCGACGACCGCGTTATTCCCATCGTCCGCGATTGTTTCCGCGACGCTCGTTTTCCGCGCGAGTTGATCCCCGAGTTCGGCAAGCTCGGTTTTCTGGGGGCGAATCTCGAAGGTTACGGCTGCGCTGGCATGAGCAATGTCGAATACGGATTGGTTATGCAGGAGCTGGAGCGCGGCGATTCGGGACTGCGCAGCTTTGTTTCCGTGCAGGGCGCGCTCGTCATGTATCCCATCCTCTGCTACGGTTCGCCCGAACAAAAGGACCGCTGGCTTTCAAAAATGCAGGCCGGCCAGGCCATCGGCTGTTTCGGACTGACCGAGCCCGGCTTTGGCTCGAATCCCGCCGGGATGCAAACCCGCGCCAGGAAAGACGGCGATCACTGGATTCTGAACGGCGAAAAAACCTGGATCACAAACGGCACGCTGGCCGACGTCGCGCTGGTGTGGGCCCGCGCCGAGGACGGCATCCGCGGTTTCCTGGTGGAGAAAGGCACGCCCGGTTTTACCGCCAGCGATATCCACGGCAAGCTGTCGATGCGCGTGTCGGTGACCAGCAGTCTGGCACTGTCGGATGTCCGGGTGCCCGCCTCCGCGATGCTTCCGGCTGCAAAGGGACTGAAAGCTCCCTTGGCCTGCCTGTCACAAGCCAGGTTCGGCATCGGCTGGGGCACGATCGGCGCCGCGATGGATTGCTACGAGACCGCGCGCCAATATACGATCCTGCGCAAGCAGTTCGACGACAGACCCATTGCCAGTCACCAACTCGTGCAGGAAAAATTGGCGTGGATGATCACCGAAATCACCAAAGCGCAATTGCTGGCTCTGCAGGCCGGGCGCGTGAAGGACGAAGGCAAAATCGAACCCGCGCACATTTCGATGCTGAAGCGCAACAACGTCGCCATCGCGCTCGACTGTGCGCGGTTGAGCCGCGACCTGATGGGCGCCAACGGGATCATCGACGAGTACCCGATTATGCGGCACATGTGCAATCTGGAAACGGTAAAGACTTACGAGGGCACCGAGCATATCCACACGCTGGTGATCGGCGAGCGGGTAACCGGGATCCCGGCGTATAAATAAAGTGTGCTCCGCCGCTCGCCCCTCTTCACCCTCACCGTTGTCCTCACTCTCGCGCTCGGCATTGGCGCCAACACCGCCATCTTCACCGTGGTCAATTCGGTTTTGCTCCGCCCGCTGCCCTACCGTGATCCTGCGCGCCTGGTCGCCATCTGGGACAGTTATCAGCCACAGTTCGCCAAGCTCGGTGTTTCGCCCACTGAGTACGACGAATGGGTCCGTCAGACCGACATCTTCCAAGAGGTCGCGCGCTATCGGTACGTCGCCATCGGCAAAGAGACGAACCTCACGGGCGGCAGTGAACCGATCCGCGTGCAGCCCACTTGCGCTAGTTCCAGCTTCTTCTCGATCCTGGGAGTTCGGCCCATGTTGGGCCGTGCCTTCGAAGCCGCCGATGATGCTCCGAACGCCGCCCCGATTGCACTGCTGAGTCATCGCTTGTGGCTGGATTACTTCAGCGGGAATCCGAACCTCATCGGCGCGCCGATCCAGCTTAACGGCCAGGCGTTCACCGTGGTTGGCGTCCTGCCGCCCGATTTTCACCTGCCCGCCTGGGCTGATCTCTGGCTGACGCAGTCCCAAGCCGGCGATGAAGTCTCTAATCCCGTGCGGCATGGCTTCGGCGTCATCGCGCGTCTACGGCCGAATGTTTCGCTTCGCGAAGCTCGCGTTCGGCTGGAATCAATTGCCCAGCGCTTCGAGCGCGAGCATCCCACCACCAGCAAGGGCTTCGGCGTTACCATCACTGGCTTGCAGGATGACCTGTCGGGCAATCTTCGACCCGCTCTGTTGGTGCTGCTCGGCGCTGTGGCGCTAGTGTTGATGATTGCCTGCGTCAACGTCGCCAATCTGATGCTTTCTCGCGCTGCCACGCGAAAGCGGGAGTTTGCGATCCGGATTGCCCTGGGAGCCGGACGCTGGCGTGTCGTCCGCCAATCGCTGGCCGAAAGCGTCCAGCTCTCGCTCGCCGGAGGCGCCGCAGGACTGCTGCTCGCCTATGCCGGACTCGGTTTCCTGCTGCGCCTCGCCCCACCAGGCCTGATCGATCCCGCCTCAGTCCATATTGATCTGACCACGCTCGCCTTCCTGTTCACCGTGTCGCTCGCGACCGGAATAGTTTTCGGAATCGCGCCGGCCTTCCAAGCCGCCCGGCAGGATCCGCAGCAGGGCCTAAAGGACGGAGGCCGTACGTTCACCACTGGGTCCAGCACTGGACGCGACGCCCTCGTCATCGCTGAATTTGCGCTGGCATTGGCGCTGCTAATGGGCGCGGGATTGTTTATCCACAGCTTCGCGCGGTTACTGCACGTCAACCCTGGATTCCAGCCGGCCAATGTCCTGACCTTGCGCGTGCAACTGCAGTTTTCAGTGCAAGACGAGGCCAATGCCCAAAAACTGAAGACGCTCTACGAACGGCTGGAGCTGCGCCTACGCTCGTTACCTGGAGTGAAAGAAGTCGCCGCAACCAACGCTCCGCCACTCGCAACCGAGCGCAACAACGTCATGCGGTTTTCGGTTCCCGGCTCGCCGCTCATGCGTCCCGACGTATTCCCGGCCGCCCACCGACACCTCATTACACCCGACTATTTCCGCGCGCTCGGCATTCCGCTGCGCGGCCGCAGCTATACGGCACACGATCTCGACGGGCCGTATGTCATCGTCAACGAAACCATGGCGCGCACTTTTTGGCCTGGTGAAGACGCCGTCGGCAAACGCTTCGTTACCGGACCCTTTGGACCGAGTCCGACTTGGTCCACGATTATGGGCGTCGCGGCGGACATCAAACAAATCGGGCTGGATTCAGACCGCACAGATGACTTTTATTTCCTTTGGTACGGGCCGACGTATCTGATGATCCAAACCGCCGCCGACCCACTTGCGCTGGCCCAGGTGGTTCGCCAGGAAATCCATGCGCTTGATCCGAGCATCGCGGTCTCGGACTTCCGCACCATGGACCAATTGCTCGATAGCTCGACTGGCCCTCGGCGGTTTTCCACCGTCCTGCTCTCGATCTTTGCCGCCCTGGCGCTTCTGCTGGCCGTGATCGGGATCTACGGCATCATGTCGTGGTCGGTAGCGCAGCGCACGCAGGAAATTGGAATTCGCCTGGCCGTGGGCGCGGATTCGACTGGAATCTTCAAGTTGATTCTCGGCCGTGGTCTGAAACTCAGCGCCGCGGGACTCGTCATCGGCTTGGCCGCTACGTTCGCGCTCACCCGCGTCCTGGCCGGACAACTCTTCGAGATCAGCCCGCACGATCCCTGGGTCCTGACCATCGTTTCGGTTCTGATGCTGAGCGTGACCGCTGCAGCCTGTTATTTTCCGGCCCGCCGCGCTACCGAAGTGGATCCGATCACAACCTTGCGATCCGAGTAACCCTGCGCAATTCGCATCTCGGTCCGCCGGATCAGCCGAGGCCAAACCGAATCGGGATCGGGATGGAAGACATTCCCCATGTCGCCGGGCAGGATGTGCCAGGCGCCTAACTCTACTTCGTGCTCCAATTGCTCGCGACCCCAACCCGTATAACCCAAATATGCGTGGAACTGGCTGGCTTCGATTCCGGCGGCGAGAGTTTTCTCCAATAGCACCTTGCTGGAGATCAGGTAAATATCCCCGAATACGTGCTCCGCATCCTTCGGTTTGCTGGCGGATTTCAGCAGCGCCAGCACGGTGCCTGTCTCCACCGGACCACCAACATAGATCGGATCGGCGCGGCCCTTGGCTACTTTCAAGTCTTCGAAGATCTTGGAGAGGGGCACGTCAGTTTGCCGGTTGATGATCAAGCCCATGGCTCCGTTTTCGTCGTCGTAATGCACCAGCAGCACTACCGCGTGAGCGAAATTCGGATCGGCCAGATCCCGGCTGGCCACCAGGAACATGCCAGGCGCAACGGTGTCCGCTTGGCCGAACATCCGTGCCAGCCCGATTACAAGAAACGCAGCCACCAACCGCGGCAGCATATTTATTCCATCCTACATCCGCTCGATCAAGGTCGCGTTCGCCATCCCCCCGCCTTCGCACATCGTCTGCAAGCCGTACCGTCCACCCGACCGTCGCAACTCGTGCACCAGCGTGGTCATCAATCGCGCTCCGCTTGCCCCCAGCGGATGCCCTAGCGCAACCGCGCCGCCGTTCACATTCACTTTCGACAAGTCGGCGTCTAGCTCGCGCTGCCAGGCCAGCACCACGCTCGCGAACGCTTCGTTGATCTCGACGCGATCGATATCTTCCAGCGACAGCCCGGCGCGCTTCAGTATCTTACGCGTGGCTGGGATCGGCGCCGAAAGCATGATCACCGGATCCTCCGCTGCCAATGCGAACGCGACAAACCGCGCCAGCGGCCGCAGCCCCAGCCTTTCGGCGGCGCCTCGCTCCATAATCAATACCGACGCCGCGCCGTCGCTGATCTGGGACGAATTCCCCGCCGTGATAACGCCGTCCGGCTTGAACGCCGGCTTGAGCGTCGCCATCTTTTCCAGGCTCGCTTCCGCGCGAATTCCTTCATCGCGGGTCACGTGCACGACCCCGTTTTCCGTTTCCACCGGAATGGGCGTGATCTCGTTGCAGAACCGGCCCTCTTCAGTAGCGCGAGCGGCGCGCCGGTGGCTTTCCAAGCTAAAGACGTCCAGTTCGCCGCGGCCGATCTTCCACCGCTCCGCCATCATCTCGGCGCCGATGCCCTGATGAAACATGACATCGTTATAACGGCGCATTACCAGCGGTCCAAATGGTTTTCCCGGCCCGGCGCCGTTCGATCCCATAGGCACGCGCGACATGCACTCCACGCCGCACGCTATCGCCACGTCATAGCTGCCCGCGATCACGCCCTGCGCTGCGAAATGGGCGGCTTGCTGACTCGATCCGCATTGTCGATCCACCGTCGTGCCCGGTACCGATTCAGGAAATCCCGCAGCCAGCACAGCATTGCGCGCCACGTTGAAGGCCTGCTCGCCCACCTGGCCGACGCATCCCGCGATAACGTCATCCACCAGCGCCGGGTCCAACTTGTTTCTCTGGACAATGGTCTTTAATGTATGGGCCAGCAGATCCACCGGATGCCAGCTTTTCAAGCCACCGTCGCGCCGACCCACGGGCGTACGAACCGCATCCACTATCACAGCTTCCCGCATGTCCGGCATCGTAACACGCCGCGCGGAAGAGCGCTGTTAACATTACCCGAAATTGACCGCCGTCGTATTGCCGCCGCATAGCAATACGCCCACACGCTCACCCTTCTTTGGCTGATAGCGACGCGATAGCAACGCCGCGAACGCAGCCGCACCGCCCGGCTCGGATGCGATTCTTAGCACGCTCCACAGTGTTTTCTGCGCCTGCTCGATCGCCTCATCCGGAACCAGCTCAACGTGGCTCACGTACCTCTGCGCCATAGGGAACATTAACTCCCCGACGCGTTTGGGGGCCAGCGAATCCGCCGCAATCCCGCCCGCCTCGGCATCCACTGGCCTCCCCGCTTCCAGGGCGCGCGCCAGCGTTGGCGCAGCTTCCGGCTCAACTCCGATCAGTTGCACGCGCCCGCCATACCAGGCGGCAATCCCGCCGATCAATCCACCCCCGCCCACCGCCACCAGCAGCGTATCCAGCTGCGGATCCTGGCCCTCGAATTCAAATCCTACGGTGCCCTGGCCGAGCAGCGTCTCCTCCTGATCGTAGGCGTGCACCGGCATCGCGCCCGATTCAGCAGTCCACTTTTCGCTGGCCGCGAGTGCATCGGAATATCGATCGCCGGTTATTACCAGCTCCGCGCCGTAGTCTCGAATGCGCTCCATTTTCGCTTTCGAAGCCACGGTCGGCACGAAGATGGTAGCGCGCTTTTCCAGCTTCATGGCCGCGTAGGCCACCGCCACGCCGTGATTCCCCCCGGACGCAGCCACCACTCCGGCCGCCGGCGTTTCACGCAGCAATAGATTGGTGAAGGCGCCCCGCGGCTTGAACGACCCCGTGTGCTGCAGAAATTCGAGCTTGAATACCAAACGGATGGAATCCAGCCCGAAATCCTCGCCCGCGACCTCAAAGATCGGCGTGCGCCGGATGTACGGCCGGATCAGCCGTTCGGTTGCGGTGACTGTCTCTCTGGTTATGCTTTGAGTTTCGACCACGCTCTCCAGTATACTTAGGCAGTTGGCTAAGTGTCTATATGGCTGCTGAAACCGTGTTGCGAGCCCTAGCGAACGAACGGCGCCTCCAGATCCTGGAATGGCTCCAGCATCCCCGCCGCCATTTCCCACCGCAGGTCGACGGCGATCTGGTCAAAGACGGCGTGTGCGGCGTTCTGATCGCGCGTAAACTGTGCGTTAGCCAGCCCACCGCCAGCGAGCATCTCAATATTCTGGTGCGGGCCGGTCTCTTGCGCGGAAAGCGGCTCAAGCAATGGACTTTCTACCAGCGTGACGAGCGCCGCATCAAGAAGATTAAGCGGAAGCTGCTGTCGCGACTCTAAGCGGATGCCGCCGGCCCCTCGGTAGAAACAATCAGTACACTGCTCGTCGGGCTCAAATCCAGCTGCGCCGCGTGCTCCAAAAGCCCCGCTAGCCCAGCCGCGCCGCAGGGGCTGGAAGCCACTCCGTCCGCAGCCAACGCCAGCACGGCTTCTTCAGCGCGCGAGGTCGGAATCGCTACGCACGCGCTCAATCCATCTTTGAGGAACGGCCACGCCACCAACGAAGCCCGCCCGCAGTTGAGCGGGCCCATGATCGGGTCAAACGGACCCGCGACCTCCACCAACTTCCCTGCTCTCACCGATTCCAGCACACACGCCGCCGCATCGGGCTCCACGCCGATAACGCGCGCTCCCACGTCCGGTTGGCGATAATGCCGGACCACCGCCGCCGCCAATGATCCGACGCCCATCTGCACGGTCACAATATCCGGCCGCCGCTCGCCGGCTTCGGACAACTGCGCATCCACTTCGCGGAACAAGGTGGAATAACCATCCACCACCCACTTTGGAATTTGTTCGTATCCCTCCCAACCCGTATCGCTGATCACCAGACCCCGGCCGTCCAGCTGCGCTGCCGCCTCGACCGCATCATCGTAGCTGCCCTCGACCATCGTCACCCGTGCACGCTCGTCTCGGATCCGGTCCACCCGCCCCCGTGCCGCCGATGCAGGCAGAAGAATGTTCGCCGATAGTCCCAACCAGCGCGCCATGCGAGCCACGGCCCGCCCATGGTTGCCTTCCGACGCCGTTACCAGTTCCGTTCTTCTGTGTGGATACAGTTGCCGCGCCAACTCTTCGATGGTCTCCCACGGCCCAAACTCGCCGAAGCGCTGCTCCAGCGCCCGATAGGTAGCCCATGAAGCGCCCAGAATCTTGTAGGCCGGCAAGCCCAGTCGTGAAGACTCGTCCTTCACCCACACGCGGCGCACGCCCAGCTTGGCCGCAATGCCTGGAGCGGATATCAGCGGCGTGGGCGCATAGCGCGGCAGTTTGCGATGGAACGGTAGCACCGCGTCTAGATCGGAGTCCAGGGCGAACTCCCTCGCGGCAGGATTTTGAACGATGCTGCTAGGCACAGAACACCCGCACGGTTAGTGCCAGAATTTCGCGGCATTTCTCCACTGAATCCAGGTCCACCCATTCTTCGGTCGAGTGCGCTCCCGCGCCGTCCGGACCGATATTCACAGTCGGAATGCCCGCTGCTGCGAAAAACGCCGCGTCCATCCAGAACGGTGCGCCCACTGTGGCCGGAGGGTGGCCCAGCACACGCGTGGCTTGATCGCGCAGAGTCTGCACGATGGGCGCGTCTTCGGGGACACTAAACGACGGTCGCACCAGCGTGGTGCGCTGCCGCGCTTGGAACCGCGGGTCTTTCTCGGCCAGATCCTGCAAAATCGCCTCGAATTCCTCTTCGACTGCTGCAATGGTTTCATGAGGCAGCGTGCGCCGCTCGATCGCGACCGTGCACGTTTCGGGATAGCTGGACAGCTCCTGTCCGCCCGAGATCAGCGAAGCGTGCAGCGATCCGTGGCCCAGCAGCGGGTGCGGCGGCCTTAGGCTCAGCTCTGCTTGCAGAGCTTCCAGACCATTGAGCACCCGGCCCATGTGCGCGATCGCATCGATCCCCAGGTCCGGACGAGATCCGTGCGCCGCGCGTCCCGTGGTCGTGATTTCGTGCCACGAAAAACCCTTGTGCGCGATGCACAACCCGAACGCGGTCGGTTCGGTGACAATCGCAGCATCGGCCTGGATGCGCTTGAGTACCGATTGTACGCCGATGCTGGCATGTTCTTCATCGGACACGGCGGCCAGGATCACGTCGCCGCCCAGCCCGCTCGTGCGAACGTCCGCTAGCGCCAGCATGCACGCCGCCAGTGACCCTTTCATATCGTAGGATCCGCGCCCGTACAGCCGGCCATTCTCGACCCTCGCCGAAAACGCCTCCGGCATTCCCGCGACGCCCACGGTATCCATGTGCGCGTTCAGCACCACCGAGCGCCCGCCGCCTTTTCCTTTCACTCGCGCAATCACGCTCGGCCGTCCTGGCGCGGCCGCGTCTATTTCGGCCGGAATCCCGCGCTCGGCGCACCAGTCCATCAAATAGCGCGCCATATTCGCCTCGCCGGCCCCGCCCGGAACCAGGCTCGGATTCACGGAGTCGATCGAGACCAGCGCTCGGAGCAGTGTGGTGACGTCGTCGTGGCCCAAAGAAATATCTTACGCGAGTCGCTCTGTACCATCGTGGCGCACACACTTTTGCGTGCCGCATCGACATTCGGGTCGATGCTTGGCCCACGCAGGCTATACAAATCCAGACAGGCGTCAAAACGGAGCTGGTATCAGGCGGAGCTTGACAGCCTGTTCGTTTTCCGTTGACGGTAAGTAAACGGTCCAATTACAATCGCGGCATGGCACGGAAAGTCATCCTGGGATTCGGAATCAGCATCGACGGCTATATTGCGCGACGGAACGGCGCCATGGACTATCTGGTGATCGACAAAGAAGGCGAAGCGCTGATGGCAGACTTCTTCGCCAAGATCGACACCACCATCATGGGCCGCAAGACAGCGGCTGCCACGGCGGAAATGCGCAAGAGTGGCGAGATACCGGAGATGCCGGGCATCTCCAACTACGTGTTCTCGCGGCGTTGGAAGCCGGGCAAACGCGACGGATTCGAAGTGGTGAGCGGATCTCTGACAGCCTTCGTGAGAGAGCTAAAACGCCGCAAAGGGAAAGACATCTACTTGGGCGGCGGGGGCCAGTTGTGCCGCAGTTTCCTGCAAGAGGATTTGGTGGACGAACTCTTCATCGGTCTTAGTCCCGTTCTTTTAGGTGATGGCATCCCCGGCTTCCCGGGCAAGTTCCCGCAACGCGACTTCAAGTTGATAGAGTGCAAGTCCTACTCGAATGGATCGGTCGCGCTACGCTACGAGCGGATGCGGACGAAGACCAGCCGATAATCCGGCCGTGCCGCTCGGCCACATGCAATTTGCCCGCGCATGGCCTTATCCAGCCACACGAGATAACCTCGAATGCCCAACAATTTCTCCAACGCTCCCAACCACTTATTCCGCGCCACCGGTTTTTGGTTTCCCTCTGTCTGTTACTACTGGGACAAATCAAATGCATCCCCAAACCGAATTCCTCCTCAACCACTCCGCCTCCGCCTCCCCCTTCGCCTCCACCGCCGGCCAAGCCTTCGTCAGTCTCCCCCTCGGCGCCTGCAGCCACCAGGTCTGCTCCATCCTCTCGCCCCGTTTCCGTGACTGGCTCATCGACGCTTTCTATCGCGACCACGGCGAGCCGCCCGCCGACTATGCGCTTCGCCAAACCATCCGTACCCTCGAAGCTCGCGCCCTTTCGAGCGGACCGCGCCTTCCCGTCCATCGACGCATCGCCGCGCGCGGCAATCCTTGCCAGCCCGACGCCATCCTTCTTGATCTCGACAACGCCGACGGCGAAATCGTCGAAATCACACCCGCCGGCTGGCAAATCACCACCGACCCCACCGCCGCCTTCCTCCACAGCCGAGGCAACGCCGAACTCCCGCCTCCCACTCCACCATCGCCGCCTGCCAACGCCTCACTTCTCCCGCCTGCCCTCAACTTCGCGACCGACGCCGACCGCACTCGCCTGACCGCCTGGCTCCTCTCCGCCCTCCGTCCCACCGGCCCGCATCCCATTCTTGTTCTCGACGGTCCACCCGCCTGCGGCAAGTCGACAGCGGCCCGCATGCTCCGCTCCTTGATCGATCCCTCAATCGCTCCGCTTCTCGCGCTCCCCGCCACCGTGCGGGAACTGCTCGTCGTCGCTCAACACAATTGGATTCTCGCCTTCGATCACACCGGCCCCATTCGCCCGCGCCTATCCGACGCCCTGTGCCGCTTCGCTACCGGAGCCACTCTCCTCCTGCACGAAAAGGGCGACGCCCGCGAGCCGCTCCCCATCGAACTCCACCGCCCCATCCTAGTCACCACCACTGGCGGATGGAATCCCGATGAAGCCCTATCCGCTCGTACCATCACAGTCCGCCTCGCGCCGCTCACCGCCGCCACATCCCGCACCGAATCCGATCTGTGGACCGAGTTCGAATCCCTCCGCCCCAAAATTCTCGCAGGGCTTTGCGACGCCGTCTGCGCCGCTCTCGCTAACGTCGCATCCACGCGCCTCCACTCAACACTGCGGCACGCCGACCTCGCCCACTGGGCCGCCGCCGCTCTACCCGATCAAGCCGAGTCCATCGTCGACGCTCTCAACGAGACGCCAACGACGCCACTTCTCGACTCCGTCACCGCGCTGCTCAAAGATCGAACCACCTGGACCGGAACAGCCACCGACCTACTCCTCGAAATCAGCGTCACCAGCGTCACCGCCGCCGTTACCGCGAACGCACTCTCTTACCACCTCCGCCGCCACCAAGATCTTCTGGAATCGAAAAACATCCATCTCACCTTCACGCGTAAACACGGCGGTTCGCGTCTGATTACGCTCGTTACCACCCACCACCCACCGCCCACCCCCTACAATGAAATTGATGGCCAAGCCAACCGGCACAACCACAGCCCCCGACCGCAGAACCCTCAGCGGCATCCCGATCGAACCGTTCTACGGACCAGAGCACATCCAAGGTCTCGACATCCCGCCGCCCGGCGAGTTCCCTTACACCCGCGGCATCCATCGCGACATGTACCGCGGCCGCCTCTGGACCATGCGCCAGTTCTCGGGCTTTGCTACGCCCGAGGAGACCAACCGCCGCTATCTTTATCTACTGCGCCAGGGCCAGACCGGGCTCTCGGTCGCCTTCGACCTGCCCACGCTCATGGGTTACGATGCCGATCACGCGGCTTCAGAAGGCGAAGTGGGCAAATGCGGCGTCTCCATCTGCTCGCTCCAGGACATGGAGATCTTGTTCCGCGACATCCCGCTCTCGGACGTCACGGTTTCGATGACCATCAACTCGCCCGCGCCCGTCATCTGGGCCATGTATCTGGCGGTCGGCGAAAAACAGGGTGTCGATTGGTCGCGCATGTCGGGCACGCTCCAGAACGACATTCTCAAGGAATACATCGCGCAGAAGGAATACATCTATCCGCCGCGCCCGTCGATGCGCCTGGTCACCGACGTCATCGAATATTCCACCCAGCACGTGCCGCGCTTCAATCCGATTTCCATCAGCGGCTATCATATTCGCGAAGCCGGATCCACAGCCGTTCAAGAGCTCGCGTTCACATTGCGCGATGGCATCGAATATGTCGACTGGGCGCTCGAGCGCGGCCTTCCCGTCGACAGCTTCGCTCCCAGGCTCAGCTTCTTCTTCAACTCGCACAACGATTTCTTCGAGGAGATCGCGAAATTCCGGGCGGCCCGCAAGATCTGGGCCGAGACCATGCGCGACCGCTACAACACCAAGGACGAGAAGAGCTGGAAACTCCGCACCCACGCCCAAACCGCTGGATGCTCGCTCACCTGGCAGCAGCCCTACAACAATATCGTGCGTACCACCCTCCAGGCGCTGGCCGCGGTGCTGGGCGGTACGCAATCGCTCCACACCAATTCGCTCGACGAAGCCTACGCGCTCCCGAGTGAGCACGCCGTCACCATCGCCCTGCGCACCCAGCAGGTGATGGCGTACGAAAGCGGCGTTCCCAACGCGCCCGATCCGTTAGGCGGCAGCTACTTCATCGAAAGCCTCACGGCCGAAGTCGAAAAGCGCGCCAAAGATTACATCCGGCGCATCGATGAAATGGGCGGCATGATCCCCGCCATCGAGCGCGGTTTCCCGCAGACCGAGATCGCTAACGCCAGTTACGAATATCAGCACACCATCGAAACCGGGGAACAGAAGATCGTCGGCGTTAATGCCTTCGTCGAACAGAATGAGGACCCGATCGAGCTTCTGCAGATCGACGCGTCTGCTCAAGGTCATCAGCTCGCCAAACTAGCCAAGCTCAAGGCCGAGCGCGACAACCAAACTGTCCAGACGACGCTGGATGCTCTCAAGCGCGTCGCCGAGGGCAAGGAAAACACGATGCCCTATATCCTGGATGCCGTCCGCGCCTACGCTACTGTGGGTGAAATCTGCGAGGCCTTCCGCTCCGTCTTCGGCTCCTACACCGAAACCAGCGTCCTGTAAGTTGTGGCGCACGCACTCTTGCGTGCCGCGTTCACACTCGTGTGAACGCATTTATCGAGTGGTAGTCCCTGTCAATGCTAAACTCAAGCTATATGGATCGTATCCGGGTGCTGGTCGCCAAACCCGGTTTGGACGGCCACGACCGGGGCGCAAAAGTGATCGCGCGCGCGCTCCGCGATGCCGGCATGGAGGTCATTTACACTGGCCTTCGCCAAACCCCGGAAATGATCGTTAACGCCGCCCTGCAGGAGGACGTCCAGGTTATCGGACTCTCCATCCTGTCCGGCGCCCATAATGCGATAGTGCCCCGGGTTATGGAGTTGTTGCGCGAAAAGGGCATGGACGACGTCCTGGTCATGGTCGGAGGTATAATTCCAGACGAGGACGCCGCCGAGCTCAAGAAGCTGGGCGTCGCGGCTGTATTCCAGCCCGGAGCCTCGCTCGAAGAGATTGTAGACTTCATCCGGTCTTCGGTAAAGCAGACCGCGTGAAGCTGTAGCCCAGGCATTCTGTGGCAGACAGGCTTTGGCCTGTGAAATTAGTTAACAAGAAAGATCCAATGCAAGAAAAACTGAACATCGCCGTATTCGTCGATTACGACAATATCGAGATCGGCGTGAAATCTACTTTAAGGCGCGAGTTTGATGTATCGCTCCCGCTCGATGCTCTCAAGGAGCGCGGCGACTTGGTCGCCAAATTCGCATATGCAAACTGGGGACGCCAGGAAGGCGCCGCCCGGTCGATGGCTGAGAATGCCGTCCAGATGGTGCAACGCCTGCCTTCCCCTCGCGGCGATAAAAACGGAGGTGACATCAACCTCGCCCTCGACGCGCTCGAAATGGCCTTCACCCATCCGCACGTGAACGCCTTCGCAATCGTGAGCGGCGACAGCGATTTCATCCCGCTGGTTAACAAGCTCAAGGAATACGGCAAGACCGTTTTCGTCGTGGGCGGCAAAGCTTTCACCAGCACTATCCTCCAACAAAACTGTCATGAGTTTGTGAGCTACGAATCGCTGCTGTCCACCGATTCCGACCGGCACGACTCCCGCGAGCGGCAACCTCGCCCCCAGCAGCAAGGAGGACAGGCAGGTCCGCCCATGCGCGATCGCCAGCAAGGTGGTCATCGCGTTCGTCCGGCGCCGCTCGATCTAGGACAGGCCATGCCGCTGGTCGAACGCGCCCTCCAGGTGCTCGAGCGCCGTGCGGTGCAGCCACAGCTCGGCTTGCTCAAATCCACCATGCTCCAGCTCGATTCTGCCTTTACGGAAAAAGCTTATGGCGCAAACAGCTTCTCCGATTTCGTCGAGAAGCTGAAAAAAGCCGACTATGTCAACGTGAGCGGCCAAGGCGGCCGCTACATCATCGAACGCAAGACCTCCACACAGCCCGAGCGTCCCACTCCCAAACCGGAAGAGGCTCTTCCGCCATTGCGCGATGTTTTGGAAACGCATAGGCTCGAGATGGAGAACGGCGCCACCGCCGACGACCTGGCTGGCTGGTTTCAATCCGAGGTTCCTACCTCCGACCTGCCGACCTACGGATTCCAGGAATTCTCCGAGTTCCTGAATTACGCACAGGATAAATTAGTCGTGCGCGTCGTACCTGACGAAGAGAAAGGCCTGATGGTTTATCTCGGCGCCGAGTTTTATCCTCCAGCCGTTCCCGAAGCGCCCGTCGAGCAACATACGCAGGAAGAAGAAGAAGAGGACGAGAAACAGCCCATCGTGGAAGGCCAGCCCTCGCTGCTGGAGCCTAACCCTCCGCCTGTTAAGCCCAAGCCCATTCGGCGATCGCGCAAAGTCGGTACGGGATCGGGCAACAGCGCCGATCGGCCGCCGCGCCGCAGCCGGAAGAAGAAGCCTGAACACCACCACGGTCCGATGCAATGATCCCGAAACCGAAAGGCCCCTATTCGCCGTTCGTGCGCGCCGGCGACCTTATCTTTGTCTCCGGCCAAGGCCCAACCGATCCGGCAACCCAGCAGTATTCATTCGGCGACATTCGTCACGAGGTGGGCGTTACGCTCGAAAATATCCGGCGTGTGCTCGAGCTGGCGGGCGCCACTCCCAAAGATGTCGTCAAGTGTTCGGTTTTCTTATCGAATGCCCAGGAGTTCGACGCCATGAACGAGGTCTACGCCCAGTTCTTCGGCGACCATCGTCCCGCGCGAACCACGGTGGAAGCGCAATTCCATGAGCGCAAGATGAAGGTCGAGATCGACTGCATCGCCTACAGACCTACAAAGTGATGCCGCCGTCCACCGACAGCACTTGCCCCGTGACGTAATTATCGGGCTCGAGAAAAAATCGTACCGCCCGTGCCACGTCGGCCGCCTTGCCGTAGCGCGAAATCACGCCGTCCGCGAGATAGCGCTCGTATTTCCCCGATGCGATGCTGGCTTCCGCCATGCCCGCCGCCATCACGCCCGGCGCGATCACGTTCACGCGAATGTTCGTTTTGCCGCGGCATTCCTTCGCGAGAATGCGAGCCGAATGCAGCAGCGCGGCCTTCTCGCCGGCATACGCGGTCGAGCCCGGAAAAAGTGCGATCGCTTGCATGGTCGAAAACAGCACGATCGCGCCCGAGGTTCCGGCGGCCTTCATCCGCTCGGCCGCTTCGCGCGCCAGAAGAATTGGTCCTTCGTAGTTCACTTCGTGCGATTGCCGCATCGCATCCTCGCCCGCTCCGCGCGCCGGCGTCCCGGCGAAAACCACCAGCCCGTAGAGCTTCGGAACGGCGTCCAGCAGCCACTTGCGATCGGCCGCTTTGGTGATGTCAGCCCGCAATCCGCGACTCCGCGAGCTGATCACCACGCGCGCGCCTTCGGCTTCGAGCAACTCCGCCGTCGCCGATCCCAAGCCGCCCGCTCCGCCGGCGAGCAGCACTTCCAAGCCTGCAATCGCCGCGTTCTTAGACCCCAACTTTCACCGTCTCCTTCGCGATGTATCCGAATCCAACAATTGCCAGAAACAACGTCAGCACTTCGCTGTCGCCCAGGTTGTACTCCAGGAATCCTTCAGCCAGGATCGCAAGGATCGCGGCGATTGCGCCGTGCAGCACGAAGCGCGCTTCGGCGCTGGGCGGCGTCTTACGCAGCGTGATGAAGAAATCCCAGAGACTCTTCCCGATCATCCACATCATGAACAGCATGGTCGGAATGCCGCGCTCGGCCGCATACTGAAGATAGATATTATGCAAATGCCCGTACCAACCTTCGGGCAGCGGCTTGGGGATGTCCGCTGGAACCCAACGCTCGAATTGGTATTTCACTTGCTCTGGTCCTAAACCGAGGAATGGATGCGCGCGAATGATAGCTATGCCGGTTCGGCGCGTGATATTGCGATGCTCATTGGAATCCATTTGGCCATGTGGCTGGACAATCGAGGTCACGCGCTCTTTGAGCGCCGCCGGCGCTGCCAGAAATGCGATTATCGCCACCACGGGCGCGGCCGCCACCAACCACCTGTGCCAGAACCAGAGCAGGTACAACAAGCCAACCGGAAATCCGAGGAGGAAAATGCTGCGAGTGAATCCGAGCACCATGGAAATAGCGAGTATAGCCGCGCAGAACCAACCCGCCGCCTTCCAGCGCTGCTCGCCGGAGAAGAACAAGTAGGACGCGAGCAGCAGCAGTACGATCATCTCCTCGCCGCCGAACGTCATCCAGTGGCTCATGAACCCGGTGATTCGTTCGCCAATGTAGAAGTCGTAGAAGTGCTGGTGCGCCGCTTGCGCATCCTGAAACTTCTGCCAAAACTGGAAAAGACTGCGAATGGCCGAGAGCGTCGCCACACCGGCCCACGCCAGCACAACCCCACGGACCTCGGTCACGGTCCGAAACGTGCTGTAGACCAGCAGCAGAATCGCAAAGACGAGGAACTTTCGAATTTGCGGTGTGCCCTCGCTCATGTGGCCGGAGAACAGCAACGACAGAATCGTACAGGCCATGAAAAGGACCAGCGGAAGCTTGATGGGCGGGAGCCGCATGGGCTGGGCGGAGAGCAACAAGGCGGCCAGCGCTAAGCCGAGTAGGATCTGCGAGACGGCAATCGAGAATAAAATAGAAACGAGAGAGCCGCAGGTTAGATAGAAGGCGGCCCGGTCGAGATAAGGGTTCAAACCTGTAGGCTACCAGGAATGCAGATTTACATTCTCCGGCATGGAATCGCGGAAGACGCCGCGGCAGGCCAATCCGATTCCGAGCGCGCGCTCACCCCTGAAGGCAGGAAAAAGCTGCGCAATGTTTTGCGGGCAGCCCGTGAGGCTGGCGTGACGCCGGCGCTGATCCTTACCAGTCCTCTGAAGCGAGCTGTCCAGACCGCTCAATTGGCAGCCGAGGTCCTGGATTACAAGGGCGACTTATTGCGCACCAAGGCACTCGAGCCGGGCGCGCATCCTGGGATGGTCTGGGAGGAAATCCGAGTTCATAAGGATGAAGGAGCCGTCCTGCTGGCCGGTCATGAGCCGTTGTTCAGCAGCCTGACCGCATACCTGCTTGGGTGTCCGGACCTTCAAGTGGACTTTAAGAAGGCCGCGCTGGCGTGCGTGGACGTGGACCGTTTCGGCGCCGAGCCGCATGGGGTGCTGAAGTGGCTAATTACGCCAAAACTCGCGTCGGCTGGCTGAAACTTGCGCCAGATTCAGACGTTGCTGCGTTTCCGTTCGTAGGGCGCCTTCAGATACTTGGCGGCTTCTTCCTGCGCGCCCTGCGTGTTGTCGCGGGTGCGAATCGCGAGGTTGTACTCATTCACCGCGCGATCGCGTTGGCCGGAGATATCGAAGATATTACCGAGCTTGATGTGCGCCCACACCTCGGTCCACTTGGGATCCGTGTCGCCGTTCAGCGCTTCGCGGAATTCATTGGCGGCCGATTGATAATTATTCTGGAGAAAAAAGATCTCAGCCACGCGATAATGCGCCAGTGAGCTGCCATGACTCACCTCCAGCGCCTTTTGGTACTCCTTGAGCGCATCCCCAAACTCGCTGATCTCGGCGAACTGCTCGCCCTTCTTGATTGCGACTGCCACACGCATCGGAGGCCCCCAGCGCAGCACAGCGCCGTTTGGATCGATGCTCACCTGTTTCGGCTTGCCGAAAGTATCCACTGTGAATTCCGACGAGGTCCCGACTACATCGATGCGCTTGGTCTCCGGATTGCCTTCGGTTTCGATTTTGAGATCCACAGGCATGTGGAACGTGTCCAGATCCTGCGAGATCTTGCCCATCACGCGAAAGCCTTTTTGTGTGCGGAACACGGTATATTCGAGCTTGAACTCCGGCGCGCCGCTGGATTCTATCCATTGCAGGAAGAAGTACTGCAGGCTTTGACCGTAGATCTCCTCGGCCGCCTTGCGGAAATCTGCCGTGCTAATGGACTGCCAGGCATGCTGTTCGGGGAACTTGTTCATTAGCTTCGTGAATCCCTCATTTCCCATTACGCTGCGCAGCATATTCAGGATCGCCGCGCCTTTGCCGGCGGTGGACGCCCAGTATTCGGGCGAGTAGTCTTCGAGGCGTCCAGCTTGGATGAGCGGCGGATTGTCCACCGTCAACGCCTCCACGTAGGTGTCATGCATCGATTGCTCGAGCGCCCCGGGCCCATTAGCGTGTTCTTCCCACAGCAGCTCCGCGTAGCGCGCATTGCCATTCTCGAGCCACATATGATCGCGATTGATGGGCGAAACCAGCGTCTCCCACCACTGTCGCGCCATCTGGTTGACCAGCAAGCGGGAAGCCACTTGGCTACCGATTCCACGCGGGGAGAGGAAGATAATTCCAGGTGCGGAGAAGCCGTTCGGCGTGCCATCCTCGGTCTCTACCAGCGTCATGTTGGCTTGCGGTGCCAGACCATACTCGCCGCTGAGAAAAGTCATCACCTTCCCGGCTTCTTCTCCATAGGCATTCGCCATCGATTTCTTCTGCCGGAAATAGATTGAAGTGGTCACGCCTTGCGAGTCGACGCGCACCGGGTCGCCTTGAACTATCGCGATGCTTCCCGGAAAGGACGGCTTAATGTACTGGAAGCCGTAGGTGGCTTTGCCGGGGGCCGCCGGCTTTGAGCTCTCCAGTCCGCTCGTCAGCACCTTGAAACCGGCCGGTACGGTTATGTGCAGGTCGGCGGTATACCGATCGATGGTGTAGTCGTTGATCGGAAACCAGCGCGCCGGATACATCAGGTACGCGAAATCGTTCTGGATATCAGCGAATTTGATGCCGTAAATGGGCGATTCTTCCTGGCCCGTGAGCCGGCCATCATACGTAAACGTCACCGTTGCCGGCTTTCCTTTCGACAAGGGAGTGGGGAAGGTCAGCTGAACGGTGAAATCCTGCGTCGACCGTGAAGCCGGGATCTGGCGGCCGGACTCGTCGACCACTCGCGCAACGTTCAGCGCATTGTTCAATTCAAAGGAAACCGACGAGATGTCATTATCCAGCGGAATGAAGCGGACCTTGACGTTGGCCGTGAGCGCCTGGGTATGTGGATTGATGTCGGCGTCAATGACGTAGTTTTCCACGTCGATGCGCGCGCGCTTGCCACCCTTGTCCTGCGCCACCAGCAGAGTGGCCGTTGCCAGGATCGCAACCAGTATCTTACGCATGAACCATTTCCTCTTTCAAATGCTTCTCCACCAGCGACGCAGCCACTTCCATCGGATCGTCCGGTCCCGAAAGCTTTTGCACCACCACAGCCAATTCCCGGCGCATTTCCTGCCGGGCCGCTTCATCGCCTAGCAATCGCAGCGCCTCTTCCGCTAGCCGAGTCGCGGTCATTTCGTTCTGGATAAGTTCCGGCACGATTCGACGGCCCGCGACCAGGTTCACCATTGAAAAAAACGGTACTTTAACGAGACGCTTCCCTATATACCAGCTTAGATTGTTGACGCGATAGAAGGTGACCATGGGGGTTCCCAACAGGCTGGCCTCGATCGTCACGGTGCCACTGGCGGCGAGCGCTAAATCCGAGCAGGCGAGGACGTCCCAGGTTTGCCCTTCTTGTAGTTGGATGGACGATCCGGAAATGCGTTCCGTCAAATTTAAGCCAGGTGGTACTGCCAAAATGAACTTAGGATCAGGCTTGTGACCGGCTCGCGCGACGTGGTCGGCCGTCTCCATCAGGATCGGCAAATGGCGAGCCACCTCTCCTTTTCGGCTGCCGGGAAGCAAAGCAATCAAAGGAACGCCATCGGGGACGCTGTAACGCTTTCGTAATTCGCTCCGGCTGGCCGAAGGTTTCACCATTCGTGTCAAAGGGTGGCCGATATAAACGGCATCCATCCCGTTGGAAACAAAGAACTCCGGCTCGAAGGGAAAGATGCAGAGCAGTTGATCGATAGTGCGCCGCATCATGGGCAGCCGCCCTTTCCTCCAGGCCCAAACCTGAGGTGCGATCAGCCAGATGACTGGGATTTGCAGCTTCTGCAGGCGCTTCGCCAACCGAAGATGAAAGTCCGGGCTATCCGTTAGAATGGCGATATCGGGACGCTGGTCGGAGGCCGCTCGAAGCAGCTTACGATACTCGCGCCAAATGCGCGGAATGTGAGTTATTACCTCGACTAGACCCACTACTGAAATACTGGCGGCGTCGACTACGGCGCGGACGCCCGCGTGTTGCATCCGGGGTCCCGCGCAGCCAAAGAACTCCAGGTCTGGATTACGGCGGCGAAGCGCCTCGACCAGGCCTGCTGCGTACAGGTCGCCCGATGCTTCCCCGGCCGAAATTAGTACTCTTGCACCCACTATAATTTAGTCTAACTCGATGGTACCGGGTCGTCCGGGCGCGATAAATGATAAAATGAAGTCGATACCCCACCAGAATGGCCGCCCAACCTGATATTTCCAAAGTGAGTGTTGGCCAGTTCGCGGAACGTTTTCGTAGCGAGATGATTCCGCTGAGCAACACGTTTTCATACTTCTGCGCGACAGTCCCGTTAAGCGAAGAAGATCTCAAAGAATACCTGGAGGAGCCTATCGCAGCGCTCCCTCCCGCCATATCCGCGCTGCTGCCGAAGGTGTCCATCATGCTGGTGCCATATCTGGAGCGTGTGGACGGCAAGGAAAAGGGCGCATTTCACCGGGACGAGTTCGTCTGCACCGAAAAGCCGCCTGAGAACCGCTTATCGTGGGCTACGCAGGTGCGGTTCGATAGCGAGGAAGTGCTGGTTTTTGCGCTCAAAGATCAGGAAGTTTCCGAGTATCACTATCGCTTCTTTCATGTGCTGGCGAGGCTGGCGGGCGATCTTTGGTCCGATGAAGCGCAAACCCGATTTTGTGGGCTGCTGCGTGAAGAGTTGAATGCACGCGTGCATGGCGAAGTGGATGAAGAGAGCTGGCACATGAAGCAGGCCCTCTTGCGCCGCGAGACCAACGCCCGCAAAGAGACCAAAGTCTTCCGGGATTATGCGCGGCAGTCATTCATCGACACATTGACGCTATACTTGCACGGGATTTGCTGTGACATCGACGTGGAGACCGGTCCGCGGCAGTTGCCCAGCCGGTATCTGCGCAAACGGCTGAGCGTACTTCACGATCTGTATCCTCCGCCCTCTGGCTACGCGGTCTTTCCCGAGCATCAGGAACAGCGCGGTTAGGCGGCGGTAGCTTCCTCTTTACTTTACTTTACAAGCCCGCACGTAACGCGCCTGAGTCCGCAGACGTTGAATTGTTCATGGCGGCGGCGTTCGCTCTCGATCCAGACACCGCGTTGATGCTCCGAGTTTCTAAAGGCGACACGCCCAGCTTCAGTCTGCTGCTGGAACGGCATCGCGTTTCGGTGGTGAACCACCTACATCGCCTGGTGCGCAACCATGCCATTGCCGAGGAATTGGCGCAAGACGTCTTCATCCGTGTTTACCGTTCCCGTGGCAACTATCGGCCGGACGCGAAGTTTACCACCTGGTTATTCCGCATCACCATGAATATCGCGCTGAACTGGAGGAGAGACACACGGCGTGAAGCGGGATTCGTGCGGCTGGACCGGGAAATTCACGGCACTCGTAAGCTGCAGCTCACCGATTGGGAGCCGCGTGCGGACGAGCTCTTGATGCGGGGCCAGCGCGCGCGGGAAATCCGGGCTGCAATTGAGACGCTGCCGCCCAAGCAGCTCGCGGCGGTGCTGATGCACAAGTATGAGGGCATGGATTACGCGCAGATCGCCAAGGTGCTAGATTGCTCGATCCCTGCGCTGAAGTCACTGCTATTCCGGGCGTATGAGACGTTGCGGCGGAGATTGGCTCACTTGGCGCCGCTTTGTGTGACTGAACCTGCAACGCGCAAGACCGCTGCTGCGCTTTGATCGACATCCTCTTCGGTTGTCGCCCAGCCCGACACGCTGATGCGCATGGCCGTCTGGCCGTGCCACTCCGTTGCTCCACACCAACAGGTACCTTCATTCTGCAGTTCCGAGATGACGCGTTTGGTGACAGCGGCATCGCCGAATGAGACCAAGACCTGGTTGAGAACGACGTCGTTCAAGATCGAATAGCCGGCCGTTCGTAGCTGGCCGGCGAAGCGAGAGGCCATTCGGCAATTCCCTTCGATCATGTCGGCCAAGCCGCGCCGTCCCAACGACCGCAACGCCGCCCAAACTTCTATCGCTCGGGCGCGGCGCGAGGCTTCCGGCGTGTATTGATAGGGCTCGCGGAGGTCGGACGCCTGAAGGTAAGCGGCGCTCACCGTCATCGCCGAACGAACATGTTGTGGTTCACGGACGAATGCCAGGCCAGAATCGTAGGGAACGTTGAGCCATTTGTGGCAGTCGGTCGCCCAGGAGTCGGCATCGGCAAAACCGGCCATCAAGTTCGCGCGACGCGGTGCAGCGGCTGCCCACAAGCCAAAAGCGCCGTCGACGTGGACCCATGCGCCGTGCCGATGAGCATGCGAACAGATTTGCGCTGCCGGATCGAACGCGCCGGTGTTGACATTGCCGGCTTGAATGCAGACGATGGTGCGATCGTCGAACGCCGGAAGGGAATCGGATTTGATGCGGCCTTGATCATCGGTGGCTAGCCGCGTCACGCGCGTCCGGCCGAGCCCCAACATAGAGAGGGCTTTCAATACCGAGACATGGACCTCGTCGCTGACCACGACCGTTAGAGGCGGTGCGCTGAAGAGACCATTATCTTCTACGTTCCATCCAGCGCGCTCCAGAAACGCATGTCGGGCAGCCGCGAGGCAGGTGAAGTTGGCCATAGTGGCGCCGGTCACGAATCCAACTCCGGTGGATGGCGGCAGGCCGAGTGCTTCGCGAAGCCAGCCGAGCGTGATGTCCTCCAACGCTGCTCCGACGGGCGACATAACTCGCATGCCGGCGTTCTGATCCCACACTCCGGCGATCCAATTGGCGGCCAGAGCGGCGGGCAAGGTAGCGCCGGTCACGAAGCCAAAATAGCGCCCACCGGTGGAGGCGACGGTCGCGGGCGAGCCAATATCGTCGAGCAGCGCGAGCACTGTTCGGGGGTCGCAAGGTTCTTCGGGCATGGGACCACCGAGCGAGCTGAGACGAGCGATGTCTTCCTGACGCGGAGCAATCCGGCGGGTTCCGATGCCGGACACGTAGCGCACAGCTCTAGTACTGGCATCCGTGAGCAAATCTCTCATAATCACCTGATGCCCGCCGGCGCGACATCGACTCCAATGAGTTTGGCGCGTTCGAGCGAGGTTTTGACCAAGCCGGAGGCGCAGGCCTCGGCAATAAATCGATTGAGCACATCCAGGCGTGAGCGGTCGCCCTTGGTGATGACGATGGATTGCTCGGCGGCGGAAAAGTTGTCGGGCAGAACACGCAGATTGGCATGCGCCGATGCAACTTCCACAAGGCGCTGCCGATTTGCGCCGAAGGCATCGAGGTCACCGGCGACAAGCATCTGTTTCAGTCCTTCGGGAGATGGCATGGCCGGAAGGATCTGGACCTGAGCGCTTTTCAGGTTGTCCTTCAGGTAGACCGCTTGCGACTGGCCCTGTGCGGCTCCGACACGCAACCCGGCCTTGTCGACGTCAGCAGATTTCCGGATGGGAGAATCGGCGCGAACGAGGTAGCAGTTTTGCATCAACGCGTAGGGCCGCGAGAAATCGACTTCGGCGGCTCGGGGGGCGTCATAGGCCAGGAAACCGATATCGGCGGTGTGTGCGTTCAGGTCGTCGATCACTTCGCGGGCATCGGCAGCGGGGATGATTGCGTATGGCACGCCGAGACGCCGGGCGAGTTCTTTCACGAGATCCGCCACCGGGCCCGTCACCGATTTTGTTTGTAGATCGATCCTGCCCTGGACGGGGTTGGTGCGCAGGAAGGCGGCGCGCAACGTACCGGTGGGCGCGAGATCGGCAGCCATCATCGGCCCTGAAATCGCGCTCGCCAGAACGAGTGTGATGACTCGCTGCATTGATTATTTGGTTGCCACTTGCGCCAGCCGCGACCAATCGCGCACCTCGCCTGGACGGCGGTCGCTGCCTTGCATGCCAAACATCCAGCCCGGATATTCAGCCGGCAGTTTGCTGGCTTCGTCCAATTGCTTCAAATCCTCGGCGTCGAGCTTCAAATCGGCAGCGCCCAGGTTGTCTTTCAATTGGCTGATCTTCTTGGCCCCGATGATGACGCTAGTGACGAACGGTTTGTGAAGCTGCCACGCCAGGGCGACTTGCGCGACTGTCGCTCCTCGCCGCTTGGCGACTTCCTGCATCACGTCGATCACGTCATAGGCCCGCTCCAAATTTACCGGCGGGAAATTGAACTTGCTCCGCCGTGCATCGCCATCGGCGGCGGCGTTGGCGCGCGTGACCTTTCCAGCTAACAGACCGCCGGCTAATGGGCTCCAGGTTAGCAAACCGATCTTCTGATCTTCGAGCATCGGAGTGATTTCGCGCTCGATATCGCGCCCGGCGATCGAATAATAAGCCTGGAGCGTGATGAATCTCTCCAGGTGATCTTTGGCCGCAATCCCTTGCGCCTTCATAATCTGCCAGGCCGCCAGATTGGAGCAGCCGAGGTAGCGGACTTTGCCTTGCCGCACCAGGTCGGTTAAGGCCGCCAGCGTCTCTTCCAGCGGAGTCAGGCGATCGTAGCCATGAATCTGGTACAGGTCGATGTGGTCGGTGTTCAGGCGTTTGAGACTAGCCTCCGCCTCTTGCATGATAGCCAGCCGCGAAAGCCCGACTTGATTCGCGCCCTGGCCCATACGGCCGAAAACTTTGCTGGCCAGCACCACATCGTTACGCCGCGCGCCCAGCGCCCGGCCGACTTGAATCTCGGATTCGCCCGCGGCATAAACATTGGCGGTGTCGATGAAATTGATGCCGGCGTCCAGCGACTGTCCGATCATCGTGTCGGTATCCTCTTGCCCCAGAGCGCCGATGGTTTGCCAGATGGACGTCGCGCCGCCGCCGAACGTCATGGCGCCCAGGCACAAGCGGGAAACGAAGACTCCAGTGTTGCCGAGTTGTTGGTATTGCATGATGTCTTTAGGATAAACCCGCGGCGGACGCGTCAATCACCCCGATTGCTTTTTGCAGGATTGCAACTCATTCGCCATCGCATTGAAACCTTCAGTTGTTAGCTTTGTTCGCGAGTCTTACATCTCTTCCAGGAACTGGAGAAAATCAAATGCATCGGCTGCTTCTCGTCATCTGTGTTGTCTTAGGATCCCTTCCCTTGGCCGGCCAAGATCGGGCCGCCATCAACGGCACCGTAACGGATCCATCCGGCGCTATGGTCGCGGGCGCAACCGTTGAGCTTCTATCTCCGGACACGGGCCTTCGCCGCCAGTCTTCGACTAACGACAGCGGAATTTACGAATTTCCGTCTCTGCCGGTGGGAAGCTACACGGTAACCATAACCAAACCAGGCTTCCAGCCGTTCGCCATTCGGACGGTCGATCTCCTGTATGCGCAGACTCGTACGCTGGACGCGCGGCTAGAAGTCGGCACTACGGCAGAGACCGCGCAAGTTACCGCGACTGTGGAAGCTTTGAACCGGACCAACGGGGAAATCGGCGGCGTCATAGAAGCGCCTCAGATCCGCGAGATTCCGATCGACGGCCGGAACTGGGCCACGTTGATGACCCTCGCCCCGGGCGCGATCAACACCGGTGACGGCGCTCAGAGAAGCATTCGCTTCAATGGTCATTCACTGGATGACAGCAACTTCACCTTCGATGGGATCGACACCAGCGGCGTGCAGGAGCAGACCCAAAAAGCTGACACGCGGTTGAACATTTCTCTCGACTCGATCGCGGAGTTTCGGGTCAGCTCGGCTGTGTATACCGCCGAAACCGGCGCCGCTGGTGGGGCGCAGATCAACATAGTATCCAAGACGGGTTCGAACAGCTATCACGGCTCGGCATTCGAGTTCCTGCGCAATAATGTGCTGGATTCCCGTTCTCCCTTCGATCCCACAGACATCCCACCGTTCCGCTTAAACCAGTTCGGCGGATCGTTCGGCGGAGCGCTGATCAAGGACAAGGCTTTTTTCTTTGCCAATTACGAAGGACTGCGCCAGGACCTCACCAATACGTTAATCAGTATTGTGCCGAACGCGGCAGTCCGGTCGCAGATCATAGCGACCTCGCCGGTCCTGAAGCCGCTCGTGGACGGCTTCCCGATAGGACAGACTCGGAATGACGACTTCACCGACCGGTTAACAGTCGACGCCAAGAACACAACCCGCGAAGATTCGGGCATGTTCCGCTTCGACTACCGCTTCTCCGATGCTTCTTCGGCGTATGTGCGCTACAACATCGACAACGCCTACATCGATAATCCTCAGGATGCGATCGGGACGCGCAACGTGATCCCGCACATTCCTCAGAACCTGGTCCTGCAGTTCCAGCACGTCTTCTCACCCACGATGATAAACGAGACGAGGTTCGGATTTAACCGGGCAAATTACCATAACTGGACCTACGGCACTTCGCCCATCGCGGTCTCGACCGCGCAATGGGATTCCAGTAGCGCCAACACGCTGGACTCGGAGATCGGCAACACGTTCTCCTATATCGACAACCTCACGCTGATTCGCGGACGCAACACGTTCAAATTTGGCGCGGAAATTCGCCGCATTCAATTGAACAACTCGGGCAACACTATTCGCTCGTCGTCCATCGACTTCGCAACTCTGGACGATTTCATCAACAACCGTCCCGATAACATCACAATTCTGGAAGGCGAAGGTATTCGGGGCGATCGGCGCACGTTCTTCATGGGCTACGCGCAGGACGATCTTAAACTGACTCCCAATCTGACGCTGAACCTGGGCTTGCGCTATGAGTTTTACACTGTTGCGCACGAAATTCTCAATCGGGCCGCCGTGGTGGATATCTACGGTTGCGGCGGTTTCTGCCCCAAGGGCACGCCATTCTACAATCCGAATCCGCGCGATTTCGGACCTCGCTTTGGGCTGGCTTGGGCGCCATCCGCTCTCAACGGCAAAACGGTGATCCGCAGCGGGTTCGGAATCTACTACGGGGCGAACCAAAATGATGACTTCAGCGATCCCATGGAAAGCGCAGTGCCGCGCTACAGTATTTCTTCGACCGACGTACCTAGCCTGTCCTATCCGATTGACCCTTTCATTAATCCTCAGTACGCGCTGTACAGCCCCAAGGCCATCGACCGCCATCGCAAGGACCTTTCCTACGACAACTGGAGTTTCGCGGTACAGCAGCAGTTGCCGGATGATTTCACCGGTCAGATCGCCTATGTCGGCAGCACAGGTCATCACTTGTTCACACGCTATTCGATCAACTTGATCAATCCACTAACGGGCACGCGCCCGCTGGCGCAATTCTCTCAGTTTGGGTTAAAAGCGAACGACGGCAATGACAGCTTCAACGCACTGCAGGTTTCGTTGCAGCGCCGCTTCGTTCACGGATTCCTGTGGCAGACACAATACATGTGGTCGCACGGAATCACGGATGCGTCGATCGGAGCCGGCGAGAGCGTCAGCTTTCAGAACATGTCGTGCCGGGCTTGCGACCGGAGCAGTTCGCCGTATGACATTCGTCATACGATGACATCGAACGGAATTTACGAGCTTCCTTGGGGTCCGGGGCGCAGGTACCTGAACGGCCACGGCCTGTTTGCGAATCTCTTCGGCGGCTGGCAGCTTTCCGGCTTGGCAACAGCCAGCACTGGAAGTCCGGTGAACATCATCATCAAAAGGAGCCCTAGTCAGCTTCCGGACGGCAACACCGGGTCGCAGCGCCCCAACCTGGTACCGGGCGTTCCGATCTACGCTGCCAATCAGACCATCGACAACTGGTTCAATCCCGCGGCTTTTGTGCTGCCCGCTAAAGGGACCTGGGGCAACTTGGGCCGGTACATCGCTCGCGGTCCGGGGTACTACGAGATCGACACCGCTCTACAGAAGAGATTTCGGCTCAGCGAGCGCTTCAGTCTGAACTTCCGCGCGGAAGCGTTCAATCTTTTTAATCACCCGATCTATGCCAATCCTAACGGCAATGTTTCATCGGGCGGCTTCGGACAGATCACGTCGATTCTGAATACCGGGGCTGTGGGAACCGGCACGCCGCGGAGGGTCGAGTTTGCAATGCGCCTCGACTTCTAGCAATATCGAGCACATATGAAAACATGGATAACCTTATCGCTCGCCCTGTTCGTCGCACACCTGAGCGCGGAAGAAAAACTCGTTGGCGGGCCTTACGTAGTGAACGTCGGACAAAGGTCAGCCACGGTTGCATGGGTCGTGGAGACCAGCCAAGTGTCCATTGGAAGCGCGCCCGGGACGGCGGAAAAGACTGCGCCCGTGATGCGTTCAGAGAAAGTCACGTTCACAGGACTCGAGCCTGGCAAGACCTATTACTATGACGCCCTAGGTCGCGACGAAGGCAAAGGATCATTCAAGACCGCGCCGAAGGGCCCGGCTGCCTTCCAGTTCGTGGTTTATGGAGACACCCGCACGCGGCACGATATGCACCGTAAGGTTATAGGCGCGATTGTCAAATATGCGGCTCCGGATTTTGTTCTGCACACCGGCGACCTGGTGGCCGATGGCGCCGATTCCTCGCAATGGCCGGTCTTCTTTGACATTGAGCGCGAACTGCTTCGCAAAGCCGCATTCTTTCCGTCGCTCGGCAATCACGAGCGTAACAACCCGCAGTACTACGAGTTCTTCAATGTCTCGACACCTTATTACTCGTTCAATTGGGGTACGGCGCATTTCATCGTTTTGAATAGCGACATCGACAATGTATCGAGCAGTGCAATCGCGCGCGACACGTTCTGGAGCGAACAGACCCGCTGGCTGGACGAAGACTTGCAGAAGAGCCAGTCCGCTGATTTCCGTTTCGTGATTGCGCATCACCCGCCGCTCACGGCTGTCGCGCGCCGCCAGGGCGACAACCCGCAGATGACCTCCCTGATGCCCATGTTCGAGAAATACAAATTGACGGCCGGCTTTTTCGGGCACGATCATAACTACCAGCACTATCTGAAAAATGGCGTGCATTATTTCATCACGGGTGGAGGCGGCGCGCCCCTGTACGACGTGGACAAACCGCCGGCCGGCATCACTAAGATGGTCGAAAGCACGGAACACTTCGTGGTAGTAAAAGTAGACGGAAAGACTGCGTGGGTTGAGGCGCTTCGGCTAGACGGTCGGCCTCTGGAGACTACAGACCTGACCCACTAGCTCATTTCAGCTCGACGGCGATCCGTTCCACGGGCTGATCGAGCGAGTTCTCTTCGCTATGCGTCATGGCGCCTGATACGTGCACCTCGCCCGCTTTGCCATTGCCTTGGTCGGTGATGTTGACAACCACACGATTCAGGATGTGCTCGTGCTTGGCGCCGCCTTCATGCCCTCCATAGCGGACGCGCAGCACACGCACCTGGTCGTTTTCGAGCTCGACTTTGTAATGCTTCGCATCTGTGACCGTGGGGTCGAGTGGAGTGGTAGGCATGGGCGGGCGCGGCGGCGTGTTCTTCAACTCGATTTCGACGATCTGAATGGGATGGTCGGTCGTGTTCTCGCTCACGTTGCTGGCGCCGGCCGGGCTCCAGCGCACGTCTCCAGCCTGGAATGCAATCTTTTCGACCTTGCCGGCCGGATTGGTCAGCGTTAATCGGCCGGGACCCAGAAAAACGAGTACGCGATTCATCGGATGCTGGTGGGCGGGGTTCGACTGGTGCGGCTGCAGAGTGGCGACGACGGCACGCGCCTGCGGAGTGTCCACTTTCACATCATCGTTGGGCGCTTGCGCCAGGAGACCGAGGCCCACGAGGATACAAACGAACGTAATTCGGAGGGGCATGGAAGTTGATTCTACTCCACTGGATCATTCCTTGGCGGCGAACGGTTGGTCGGGTCTCAAGCGCATGGCTAGCATCGCCCCAATCGGCAAGAGCACCAGCGAGGCTACGAAGGGGAAGATCCAGCCGCCGGTTCGATCGACCAAGTAGCCAAAGCTGAACGGGGAAATGATGCCCGCGACCCCGAAGCCAAAGTTCATCATGCCGCTGGCCGAGCCTGCGTAGCGTGGAGCGATATCCATAGGGATGGACCATATCGGCCCGACGATCAGCTCCAGAAAAAAGAAGGCAAGCGAAAGACAGATCGCGGCAATGTTCACTTTGTGAATCAAAACCACCGGCAACAGAAAAACGAACGCACCGAGGAAGCCAGCGACGATCACGTAGCGGCGCGCGGCGACTAAGCTGGCGGTTTTGCGAAGCAGAGCATCGCTAGCCACGCCGCCCAGCGTGTCACCCAGGACACCGGCCAGAAACACGCCGGTGGAAAACAATGCCGAGGCCTGCAAATTGAGCCGGTAGTTTTGGAAGAAAAACGACGGGATCCAGCTTAGAAACAGCCAGAGCGTCCACCCGTAGCAGAAATCGACGATTGTCACCGGAAGCATCCGGCGGGCGAGACTCAGCCAGGGGATATTGCGGGAACCACCGTCTATTGCACGGGTAGGCAGCGTCGCAAGGTCGCCAGCCGTAATGGCGGGATGCTCGCGCGGATCATCCCGGAAGAACCACATCCAGACGGCGGGCCACAGAAGGCTCGCCAAGCCCAGAATGACGAAGACGCCGCGCCAGGATCCGAACGCTAGCAGTGCGGTAACGAGCGGTGGAGTAACTGCGTTGCCGATCCGAGCGGCGGCATGGACGACGCCTTGCGCGAAGCCCCAGCTCGACGCTGGCGTCCAACTCGCCATGGCGCGCGTCGCTGTAGGAAATGCAGCGCCTTCGCCGAAGCCGACCGCCAAACGAATCGCAACCAGTGATGCCAAACCGCCGACGGTGCCGGTCAACGCGGTGGATACCCCTACCATTACGAGGCAGACTGTCAAGACCAGCCATGCGCCAAACCGGTCGCCAATCCAACCGCCGATGAGTTGGAAGAGCGCGTAGGGAAGTGCGAAGGCGGAGAACACCAGCCCCAGTTCGGTGTTGCCCAGCTTTAGATCCGCCGCGATCAGGGGCGCCGCGGTGGAAATGTTCACGCGGTCGACAAAGAGGATGAAGTACATCGCCGAGAGCAACAAGAGGACGGCTCTAGGTGGACTGAGCCAGCGTGGGATGCGGTCAGGCAGTGGGAGGCGCTTCGCCTTTCACCTGGGTGCGATGCATGACGCGGCGCGAGTTTTCATCGAAGGGATCGCGGCGGTGCATGGTGCAGCGGTTGTCCCACAGCACGAGATCGCGCGGCCGCCACACGTTGTGCCAGGCGAATTCTTCCCGCGTCGCGTAAGACCACAGCTCATCGAGCAACGCTTCGGATTCGGTCAACGGGAGGCCCGCGATATATGCGTTGCGTCGGCGGCCCAGATAGAGAAGCCGGCGGCCAGTTTCCGGATGGGTGCAGACCAGCGGATGGTACGCTCCGGGCGAGTTGCGGGGATCGTCAGTTGCGGTCAGACCTTGGCGCACGTAACCACCGCTGTTATAGGTGCCATCGTGCTTCAATTTGAGATTCGAGATGCGCTGTTTCAATGCGTCCGGCAGCGATTCATACGCATGATACATGCTGCAGAAGTACGTGTTGCCGCCTGAAGGTGGGACCTCGAGCGCATAGAGCATGCTGGCTTTGGGCGGATGCTCCAAGTAGGACATGTCGGTGTGCCAGGCGGCTTCGCCGGCGCCGAGGCTGCCGATCGGCGATCCGTTTTCAATTACGTTGGAGACGACGTAGATTTCGGGATGCCCTTCCACGAAGCGCCGGCCGGTTTCTTGGATGGGCGCGAAATCTAGATCGCCTAAGCGGCGGCTGAAGGCGATCAAATCGTCATCGGAGAGTTGCTGGTCCCGAACCAGAACCACCGAGTAATCCAGCCAGGCGCGGTGGATGGCGGTGAAGTCACTGTCGTCAATTTTGTTGAGCTCGACGCCGCGAATTTCGGCTCCCAGCGACTTTCCGCTTGGAACTATCCCTAGGTGCGACGCACTGGATGGCTCGGTGCGGATGAAAGAACTCATGCCGATTTTCACTTTATCAGAGACTGGCTCCGGGATCAGACACTGGCCAATGACGTGCTTACCATTGACGAGCGGGGGGATACTCAAGAGATCGTGGTGCGCAAGTTCTTCGCTAATCTGGGGCCGGGTCTGGTTACTGGCGCCGCCGATGACGACCCCTCTGGAATTTCTACCTATTCGATGGCCGGTGCGCGCTTCGGCTACACGCCGCTGTGGACGGCCCTGATCTCGTTTCCGCTGATGATGGCTGTTCAACTGATGTGCGCGCGGCTGGGAGTGGTGACCGGCCAAGGTCTCGCGGGAGCCGTGCGGCGCCGCTATTCTGCGCGTGTTCTGTGGTGCGCCTGCGCGCTGCTGGTGATCGCTAATGTGATTAACGTAGGAGCCGACTTGGGCGGTATGGGTGAGGTTACGGCGATGATTAGCGGCATCAGTCCGCTGGTCTGGACACCACTGTATGCTGTCGTCATCATCGCGTTACTCTTCTGGACTACTTATAAACAAATAGCCAAAATATTCAAATGGCTGACGCTGGTGCTGTTCGCTTACGTGGCGGCCGCATTTCTCGCCAAGCCCGACTGGGGGGCCGTACTGGCAGCAACTTTCGTCCCCCATGTGAGCCTCACACGGGACTCGATGTCGATCCTGGTCGCGATACTCGGCACGACCATTTCTCCGTACCTATTGTTCTGGCAAGCGGCCCAGGAGGTGGAGGAAAAAAAGTGCGAGGGCTCCATCCACAAAGAACCAAGCAAGAAGAAACTCGGGCGTGTTCAAACCGATGTGATGACGGGGATGCTGTTGTCGAACGTCATTATGTACTTCATAATTCTGACGACGGCCGCTACGCTGCACGCTCACGGAGTGACGAAAATCGACACCGCGAAACAAGCTGCCGAAGCTCTGAAGCCTCTAGCAGGCAACGGCGCTTATTGGCTATTCGCTTTGGGAGTGATAGGCACCGGAATGCTCGGAGTGCCGGTGCTGGTGGGCTCTTGCGCTTACGCACTTGCGGAGGCCAGCCTATGGCGCGCGACGTTGGATCAGCCCCCTCAGAAGGCCCCGCGCTTCTACAGCATAATCGCGGTGGCAATGATTCTAGGCCTGGCGCTGAATTATCTCAAGATAAACGTGGTCCAGATGCTGTTCTGGACGGCCGTGATCAACGGTGTGCTGGCTCCGCCATTGATTCTACTAACGGTGCTCCTGACCAGCGATTCGAAAGTTATGGGCCCGCATGTCAATTCTCCTCTGCTCCGTTGGCTGGGATGGACAACATTTGGGGCGATGAGCGCCGCGGCGATTGGACTATTCGTCACGTGACGATTGAGATCTTAGATAAAACGTGTAGCCGAACCAGAGCCCATACGAAGCTGCGAGCAAAAGCGTGGCGCTGATAGCCGCTAGCGCCATCGAACTGGTCACTTTGCGCACGACTACGAAGAAATCGCCGGTTATTCCCAACGCTAAAGGCATCATCGACCAGACGATGTAGCGGCCGGCCAGCCGGTGGAACGCCTCAGTATTCGCCCCCTGTTCGACAATGCGATGGTGGGCGGCCGGCGCCATCAGGAGTACGGTGCTGAGCGCGGTCGCGAGCAGACTGATGAGATGGACTTGTTTCGATGATTCGGGGAGACGATCGAAATCGTCTAGCAGCATCGTCACAAACTGAAACCCAAGCAGCGCCTGAGCGCCAGGAAGAACCATCCGGGCTTCCGTCAGGACATGCTTGATCTTGTCATTCAGTGTTTCTGCCTCTTCGGTATCTTTCATGGGTTTACCCCTTGACTTCTTAAGATGGCTCCCGCCGCCAGACCACATGGCCAGCGCCAGGCCAGTGCCGATGATGCTGCAGATTGCTGCTAGTGCGACGCCGTCTACCTTCTCTGTGGCGATGTAAAGCGTCAGGCCCATCGATAAAGCGAACAAGGGCAGAGTCGGCTTCATAATGGCCAGGACGAATGAATGAAGCTGGGGCCGATTCTCGCCGCGGTCGACGACGCGGTGATAGGCGACGGGCGCCATCAACAGGATGAATGCAGCCAGCACCAACACGAGCGCCCCAATCACCAGGAGTTGCGAATGGCGTGGAAACCTGTCGTAACCTGGCTCAAATACGGTGCGGTACAACACACCTACGATGATCTGCGCCCCCAAAATGAGCGTGCGGCCCTCATCCAGTGCGTTTTGCAGCTTCTCGCTGGGTTTGTTCAAATCCGGTTAGCTCAAATCCGTTGTCGATCCCGATAAGTAGATGCCAACGGAAGCCGTTTCATTCCGCTTCTTATAGACGGGTGGCTATCATAGAGGAATGTCGTCTACTTCCGCTTCCCGTCCGCCTACACCGGCGTTGATTTTCGAGACCTTGAACGCCTATCAACGCACCGGCGCTCTGCGCGCGGCGATCGAATTGGATCTCTTCACGGCGATCGCCGACGGGAGTACGACGGCTAAAACCATCGCGGCACGAATTCAGGCGTCTGAAAAAGGAACACGGGTGCTGTGCGATTTTCTAACAGTCATCGGTTTCTTGGCCAAGCAGGGCAACGACTACTCGCTCACGCCCGATTCGGCGACGTTTCTCAATCGCCACTCCCCGGCGTATCTTGGAACCGCGACCGGATTCTTCAGCCAGATGGAGAGGCAGTTGAGCGCCACCGACGGTATTGTGGCGGCCGTGCGCAAAGGTGGAACGGTACTCAGCGATCAGGGGATCATGAGTCCCGAGGATCCGATCTGGGTAGAGTTTGCGCGTGACATGGCACCCATGATGGCCATGCCCGCCGGACTGCTGGCTCAGAAAATCATCGGCGGCAGGCCTGACAAGTGGAAAGTTCTCGATATCGCCGCTGGTCACGGTTTGTTCGGAATCTCGATCGCGAAACAGGACCCCAAAGCCCATATCACCGCTCTGGACTGGGCTCCGGTGCTGGAGGTGGCACGCGAGAACGCGGCGAAAGCGAACGTGTCGGACCGGTTTTCCACGATTGCGGGCAATGCCCTGGATGTGGATCTGGGAAGCGGATACGACATCGTCGTGATTGCCAATTTCCTGCAGCTTCTGGATGTCAAGTCAATCGATAGCCTCATGCGAAAAGTTCACGCAGCGCTGGCGCCAGGCGGCGGAGCGATCACGCTGGGCTTCATTCCGAACGACGACCGCGTTTCTCCGCCCGGAGACGCAAACTTCGGCATGATCGCGCTAGCGTTCACCGCGCAGGGCGATGCCTACACTGTCGGCGAATACGAACGGATGTTCCAAAACGCTGGGTTCTCGCGTAGCGAGCTGCTGCAACTTGTTCCATCACCGCAGCGCGTGATCATCTCTTACAAGTAGCAATATGTCGTCTACTGCCCCACACATCCCGTCGCCCGCCTTGATTTTTGAAACATTGAATGCCTATCAGCGCAGCGGGGCGCTCCACGCCGCTATCGAATTAGACCTCTTCACTGCCATCGCGGAAGGGAACACAGCCGCCATGACGATTGCAGCACGAATAAAAGCATCCTTAAAAGGCACGCGCGTGCTGTGCGATTATCTGACGATCATGGGCTTTCTCACTAAGCAGCGGGACGAGTATTCGCTTACGCCGGCATCTTCAGCCTTCCTAGATCGAAACTCGCCCGCATATCTCGGCTCAGCGAGCCGCTTTCTGCGCAGCACCCAGCAGTTCCAGGACATCGCGGCCATCGTGCGCAAAGGCGGTACGGTAGTGGGACAGGAAGGGATGCTAAGCGTGGAGCATCCGCTGTGGGTCGAGTTTGCGCGCTCGATGGCGCCATTGACGACCGTGTCCGCTCAGTTGATCGCAGACTTGATAGGCGCCAAAGATGGAGCGAAATGGAAAGTGCTCGATATAGCGGCCGGGCATGGCCTCTTTGGCATCACGCTAGCCAAGAACAATCCCAACGCAGAGATCGTCGCGCTGGATTGGGCTCCCGTTCTCGAAGTGGCGGATGAGAACGCAGTGAAGGCCGGCGTGACTAGCCGTTTTCGCAAAATTGCAGGAAGCGCGTTTGAAGTTGACTTTGAGAGCGGCTACGACATAGTTCTAATCACCAATTTTCTTCACCATTTCGATATTGCGACCAACGAGCAACTGCTGCGCAAGGTGCATGCCGCAATGGCCGAGGGCGGCCGCGCCGTAACAGTGGACTTCATTCCCAACGAGGATCGCGTCTCTCCGCCTACGGATGCGACCTTTAGCTTAATGATGCTGGGTGCGACGGCCAGCGGCGACGCCTACACTTTCTCGGAATACGATCGCATGTTTCGCAGCGCTGGTTTTTCGCGAAACGAGCTGCGCGAGCTTTCTCCATCCCCGCAGCGGGTGGTCGTATCCTACAAATAAATGACCCACAAACTGGCAAGTAAGTGACCAATAAACTGGTGGTCGAGAACCTGAAGCACCGGCCGCTTCGCACTCTGCTCAGTGTCGTGGTCATCAGCATTCAGGTGACAATGGTCCTGACGCTGGTCGGCCTGAGCAACGGGATGCTGGACGATCAAGCCCGCCGGGTGCGCGGCGTAGGCGCCGACATCATGGTCCGCGCGCCCAGCAGTTCCGTGATGGCGTTCAGCGCCAACATGCCGGAGAAGATCATGTCAGTGGTGGAAAAGGAGCCGCACGTCGTGGCGGTTACCGGGGCGCTGACGCAAGGTACCGGCGGATTCGGCTACGTGACCGGGATTGACCTGACGTCGTTCAACAAGCTCAGCGGCGGATTTCATTTTCTGGAGGGCGGCCCATTCCAGCATCCCGACGACGTAATGGTGGATAGTTATTACGCCTCCGAGCAAAAGCTGCATGTTGGCGACAAGCTTCAAGCGCTGAACCGATCGTGGCGCGTCAGCGGGATTTATGAAGCCGGAACGCTTACCCGGATCGTGGTGCCGCTCGATGTACTGCAGGACCTGACCGCTAATAACGGCAAAATCACTATGATTTACGCCAAGCTGGACGATTCGTCGCGAACCAACCAAGTGATCGCAGCCCTTCGGAGCAAACTGAAGGACTACCAGATTTACTCGATGGAAGAGTACACGTCTCTTTTCTCGGTCGCGAACGTTCCGATGCTCAAGCAGTTCATCTGGGTGGTGATCGGGCTGGGCGTTCTGGTTGGATTCCTGGTGGTTTTTCTTTCGATGTACACAGCGGTGCTGGAGCGCACGCGGGAGATCGGAGTATTGAAGGCGCTAGGGGCGTCACCGGGCTACGTCTTGAATATTCTGATGCGAGAGACCACGCTGCTGGCGCTGGCAGGTTCGGTGCTCGGGATTTTGCTTTCCTATGTCACGCGGTTCGCGATCAGCAGCCTGGTGCCCGGCACTCTGATCCAGGCCATTGTGCCCTTCTGGTGGCCGATCGCCGGGGGTATTGCGATCGTGGGCGCTTGGCTGGGCGCGATCTATCCGGGTCTGAAGGCTGCGCGCCAGGACGCCGTCGAAGCGCTCAGCTATGAGTGATCCACCGATCATTTCCATTCACGATTTGCGCAAGATTTATCGCCTCGGCGAAGTGGAGGTTCACGCGTTGCGCGGAGTGGACCTGGATGTCCAGGGCGGCGAGTTTGTCTCGATCGTCGGACCGTCGGGGTCGGGAAAATCGACGCTGTTTAACATTCTCGGTGGATTGACGCCGCCAACTTCCGGCAGCATTCATATCGCCGGCCGCGATCTGTTGGGCATGACGGATCGAGAGCGTACCGAACTGCGCAAGACTAGCGTGGGATTCGTGTTTCAGAAATATAACCTCCTGCCCACGCTGACGGCTCGGGACAACATAGAAATTGCCCGGGATATCGCGCACAAGGATGGCCCTTGGGATCCGTCTTTCACCGATGTTCTGAAGCTATTGGCGATCGCGGGGCGGCTGGATCACAAACCCCGGGCGCTATCGGGCGGCGAGCAGCAGCGTGTGGCCATCGCGCGCGCGATCGTGAATCACCCCGCGATCTTGCTGGCCGATGAACCGACCGGGAACCTGGACACCGAGAATTCTACGGCAGTGCTGGGGCTGCTGCGAGGTCTCAACGAGCGGCTGGGCCAGACCATCCTGATGATTACTCACAATCCCGAGGCGGCGGCGTACGGGCACAGGATAGTGAGGATGCGGGATGGGAGGATTGAATAGCTCATTCCTCGCGTAAGGCCACCGCGGCTTCGATCCGCAGCGCGCGGCGGGCCGGCACATAACAAGCAATGAGACCGATCGCGCCCATCAGCGCTAATGAGATCAGATAGGTCTCGGGATCCTTGGGGCTGACGCCGTAGAGCACCGGCGTGAAGAATTTTCCGACGGCCAGGGCCAGCGCTGAGCCAAGCGCACTCGCGCATCCAATAATCAGCAAGGCGCGTCGTAAGACCAGCGAGAGAACATTTGCCTTGCTTGCGCCGATAGCCACGCGAATGCCGATTTCGCGCGTACGTCGCGAGATTGCATAGGCCAGCGTTCCGTAAACACCCGTGGCGGCGAGAATCACGGCTAGGACTCCAAATGCGCCCAGCATGATTGCGGCGATGCGCGCGGGCATTAGGGGAAGATTGAGATGTTCCTCCAGGCTGCCGGCCTGAAAGAAAGGCAGGGCCGGATCGAGCGACAGAACTGTTTGTTGGAGCCGTCGGACAAGATCCTCGGACGGCAGCGCGGAACGCGCGACGATGCTGGTGAATGAGCTGTATCTCTGCGCGCGCGGCCAGAAGATGGCCGGTTCGGACTCGTCATTCAACGATTGATACTTGCCATCCTGCGCTATTCCAACGATCTGGATCCAATCGCTGCTGTTGAGGCCCTGACGAAAGCGCTTGCCCAGGGCGTTTTCATTCGGAAAGAGTTGGCGTGCCAGCGCCTGGTTAACGACCGCGACGTGAGTAGATCCGGGACGGTCTCGATCATCGAAATCGCGTCCGGCGATCAGACGAGTCTGCATCGTCCGGAAATAACCGGGCGTGATGTTGTAGAAGTATGGGTGGGGCGCCTGGTTCAAGGGAGGAGCCGGCTTTCCTTCCGCAAACACCCTGGTATTGGACTGGCCGACGCCGAGTGGAAGCCAGTTGCTGAGTGCGATGGATTCTATACCGGGTAGCGCCGCGAACCGATCGCGGAGCCGCTGCTCGAAGGCCTGGGCGCGATCCTCGCTGTAGCCGTTCAAGCTGACATCGAAGGCGACGGCAACGGCGTGCCGCGGATTGAAACCGATGTCGATGGTGACGGCATGCTGAAGGCTGCGAACCACGAGCACGGTGCCGACTAGCAGAATCAGCGACAGGGCCACCTGCGCGCCGACCAAGAGATCGCGAAGCTGCACGCGGCGGAATTTATCGGATATCTGGTTCTTGAGACCAGGAAGCAGGTCGACGCGAGTCGACTGAATGGAGGGCGCCAATCCGAACAAAAGGGTGGTCCCGAAACAGAGCAAGATGGTGAACATCAGCACTCGCGAGTCGAGCGGCAGTGCGGTATTGGCCGGGAGATTGATGGGCATCTGGAAGGCGCAGAGGATGCCGAGAATCCAGCGGGCGATAAGTACTCCCGCAACCGCTCCGGTGATTGAGAGCACCAGGCTCTCGGTCAGCAACTGACGGATCAGATTCCATCGCGGCGCGCCTAAGGCCAGACGGATAGAGATTTCCCTGCGGCGGTCGGCCGCGCGTGCCAGCAGCATGCCGGCGATGTTAACGCAAGCGATTAGAAGCACCAGCCCGGCGACAGCCACGAGCACGGAAGTGAATCCGATGACGGGACCGCGCAAGGCCGTGCCGATCAGACCAGGCGGCGAGAGATGAATTTTGAGACCTTCGTTGAAGCGGTCCGTACGCGCGCGATCGGCGGTAATGGAATTGATGTCGGCTTCGGCCTGTTGTGCGGTGATGCCAGGCTTCAGGCGTCCGGCGACCCAAATATTTTGAGTACCGGCGCTATCCAGCCAATTGTTGCCGGGTTCTATTTGTGGCTCCATGGCCATAGGGACCCAGAACTCGGGCGACAGCAGGAGTTCGGTGCCAAAGAAGCCCTGGGGCGCAACGCCCACCACAGTGTAGCCGAGCCCATTCAGCTTTACTTTTTTTCCAACGATGCTGGGATCGGCAGCGAAGCGGTTCTGCCAGGCTTGATAGCTGATAACGATGACGGGGTTCGGTGAGGACCTGCGGTCGTCATCGGGTGTTAGAGTGCGGCCAATCAGGGCCCGAATGCCGAGCACGTCAAAGTAATTGCCGGTCGCTTCGTAGCCCCATATATAGGAGTTTTTGTCGTCATAGCTTAGGCCGACCGGCACGATACGGCCGGCGAAAAGCCCGTCGAGTGTGCGATTGCGATCCCGAAAAGCGAGGTAATTCGGGTAAGATTGCGTGACGCCGCTGTTACCAGCGTGATTCAAGAAGACCAATTCCTTGGGACGCTCCACCGGCAGCGGGCGCAATAGAAACTGATTGAGCGCGCTGAAGGTAGTGGTGTTGGCGCCGATCGCCAGGGCGAGGGTAGCGATAGTGACGGTGGTGAAAGCGGGCGTCTGGGCGAGACGCCGGAGGGCGAGGCGGAGGTCCTGAAGCACAGATTCGATAAGCATTTAAAGGCCTATACGAATGGAGTGCCGGGGCGGTTCAGTATAAAATTGAGGGCATCCAGACTGAAGTGGGCGCTTCGTACGGTCCCATGGCCATAACGTTCATCATCTTGACGGTCCGGCAGCCCGCCTTGAGAAAGGCCCGAAACAGGGGGCCGTCTTCGAGCGGGCAAAGGCTCCGCGCTCTTTCATGGGGGATCAAGCGGCCGGCTTGAGTGGCGAGTGCAACTGCATCGTCGGGCGTTTCCGCGACCCCATGGCCAAAGATGCCGGGGATCAGATAACCGGTGAACCTTCCGCCCCGTTCTCGAAGCACCGGCGAGAGCGCGGTGCGCACGGCTGCTGAGAGCTCGTTCCGGCGGCTGGTCTTGTAGTTCTTTTGGCAAAGCGCGTCGAGGGCATCGATATCACCTTCTTGCACCGGGCGCACGGTAGCATCGGCCTTCACTGCGCCATTGAAGTGCATTTCGGCCACCGGATGCTTAACCTCGAATCCGAGGGACGCATAGAGCGAGAGCGAAGCAGTGTTAAACGTATCCTGCAAAAGGCGCACGCGCGTGATGTTGTTGCGACTCGCATGGTCGATCACGTCCTGCATGAGCGCGCGGCCGAGATCCCGGCCTTGGAAAGCGCAATCCACGGTGATAGGGCCGACGCCCGCCACCGGATCGGTAAAAGAAAGGTAGTTCGAACCCGCTAGCTCCCCATTGACGACCGCGGCCACGCCGTAGCAATCCTCTCGCTCGACCATCATGCCAATGACCTTGCGGGCCGCTTGGACGCTGGGAAAGTCGGGCGCGAAACCGTGCCGGTCGGCGATGTCTTTGAATGCCTCATAGCAGATGCGCCCCAGCTCGGGAACGTGCTGCGGTTCGGCAGGCACCAGTTGAACTCCAGCCGGGAGGGTTGATGCTGCTTGTGACATAGAATCCCTCTCGGGATTATGTCACAGGGCGGCTGTCATCAAGATTTCATTCCGATCTAACACGATTGCACGCAGCGCACCGGCGGCGGACCATACGCGAACAAGATCGACGGTGGAATCAAGTCCATCGATCCCACTAAGTTGCCCCGCGAACCGTTCAACAACTGCGCACCACTCGCCAAAATGGAAATCCGTGTTCAAAACGTGATGCCGAATTCATCGCTCTGAAATCTGAAGCTGATACTCTCCCCGAGGAGGAAATACTTTTGAAGAAATGCTACACGGCAAGACTAACCCTTGCATTAGCTTCATCTGCCATGCTGTTGTCATCAATGGCGCACGCTGGGGACGTAAAGAAGGATCACGTCCTATTAATCAGCATCGACGGGATGCACGCGGTCGATTATGAGAACTGCGTCAAAACGGGCACGTGCCCGAATCTGGCTGCATTGGGCCAGACCGGCATAAATTACACCCGCACCAGTACGTCGCGACCCTCGGATTCGTTTCCCGGGTTGATGGCCCTCGTCACGGGAGGAACTCCCAAGACCGTCGGCGCATTCTACGACGTCGCCTGGGACCGCGTCCTGGCGCCTCCGGCCGTCGCTACGGGCAACGGACTCGCCGCCGGAACCTGCAATCCTAAGCAGAACAACGGAACGCAGACGGAATACGAGGAAGGCGACGAGATCAATCAACTGCTGCTGAATGGAGGCAACCCGACCGGATCGGTCATCGACGGTGGCGTGGCATCCCTCAATCCCATGAGGTTGATACGCGATCCGTTCTCTAAGCCGACTTCGTGCGCTCCGGTTTATCCCTGGAACTTTATCCGCACTAACACGATCTACGGTGTGATTCATGCTGCCGGCGGCTACACCGCTTGGTCGGACAAGCACGCCGTGTATTCGGCTGTTTCCGGCCCGACGGGAACCGACAAGCCGAGCAACGTCGACGATTATTATTCTCCGGAAGTCAATTCCAATCAAATTCCGCTGCCGGGCGTGACTACGGCAGGCACAAACTTCAATTGCGGAAACATCCAGGCGAGCGGGAACGCAACAACTCCAGGCAACGACTGGACGACCGATTTTCAGGCGATCCAGTGCTATGACCAGTTGAAAGTGAACGCGGTAGTGAACTGGATCAACGGCAAAACGCACCTAGGCACGAGCAGCGCTCCGGTGCCCTCTATCTTCGGAATGAACTTCCAGGCGGTGAGCGTGGGTGAGAAGCTCATCGAGAATGGAGTGTTCGGCGGCTATACGGATGCCGCGGGAACTGCGACGCCGGCATTGACGAGCGAAATCGTGTTCGTTGACGCGTCCATCGGACAGATGGTCACCGCGCTCAAGAACCAGGGTCTGCTCAATTCGACGACGATTATCATCACGGCCAAGCACGGCCAGTCGCCGATCGATCCCAACCGCTTTTTCCCAATCCCCGGCCACTCCGGAACGAACGGTACGTCGCCGGCCAATCTTCTCCTGGCGGCGAACCTAGTCCCGGCACTGGAGCTTGCCGGTCCCGGGCCGACCGAGGATGACATTTCTCAATTGTGGCTCTCGCCAGGGAATACGACCCTGACTACCGCGCAGACCGTGGCGGGGGTAACGGTCCTCGAAAACAACGCGAAGACGGCGGGCATCGGCGAGATTTTCTACGGCGCCTCGCTTGAGACGATGTTTAACGCGCCCGGCGTTCCGACGGTGAACGGTCCTTGCTGCGCTCTGCTCCCTGGTGGAGATCCCCGTACGCCCGATATCATCGTGGCCCCGAACATCGGTGTAATTTACACCAGCAGCGCGAAAAAACAGGAAGAGCACGGCGGTTTCGCCTTTGACGATACCAACGTGATGCTGCTGGTATCGAACCCCAGTATTGAGGCGCGGACCATCACGAGCTGGGTCGAGACGATGCAAGTCGCGCCGACCGTTCTCCAGCTTTTGGACCTCGATCCCAACTCGCTGGATGCGGTCCAAATCGAGGGCACGCAAGTTTTGCCGGGACTGCTCAGCCAGAGCGGTAATGGTAATGGCAACGGCCAAGGGCAGAACCAAAATCGGCAGTAGCTTGTAACGGGGCGTCATTTGCGACGCCCCACCTTTTCATATTCTTCGCAGGGCGCGAGGGAGTGCATGCATTCCAGCGATCCAGGCAGTCTCGGTGCCGTTCAAAAAGAAGGCACGCCGGTACTGCCAGGATTGACCTTCAAATAAACACCCGCGTCAGTTAATCGCCAACGGGCGTCCATTAGCTTTGGATGCCCGCTGGACTCGCTAGCTTTAATTTCGGAGAGCTTCCATGGGGTCGATGGAAGACGCCCGGCGCGTGGGAATGAGAGCCGCTAAACCGGATATCAGAACCAGAAGTAACGTGACCGCCGCGAAGGCGAGCGGATTGTGCGAGCTGCCTTCGGCCCACTTAGCCAGAACACTGCTTAAGATCAGACTCAGTAGAACGCCGCATGCTAGCCCGACAGAGACGCTGCGCGCGGTGGAGGCGAACACCAGCCTTAGTACGTGCCATGGCGTGGCGCCTAAGGCCATGCGAATGCCAAACTCGTTGGTCCGCTGTGCCACGCCGTAGGAGACAACGCTGAAGAGTCCGGTCGCGGCCAGCGCCAGTGCAAGCAGCGAGAACGCGCTGAACAAAGCGGCCACCAGACGTCCATAGGCATACTCTTCCTGGTTCTGAATCCATTGCTCCAGGTCACGAGTCTGGCCGAACACCTGCTGATCGGGATCGATCGCTTTCACTTCGGCGCGCACGCGATTAAGAATCGAAAGAGGCGCGGCATGAGTCCGAACCAGGATCTGCGTCCACACGCGCATTGAAAGCGTGAACGGAACATAAACCGCCGGCTTGATGGGCTTGCGCAGGCCGTCATCCCGCGCGTCGGCGACCACTCCGATGATCTGCAGCCAGCCATTACTGTCCGGCACCGCCGGCGAGAAGGGGAGTTCGCCCTTGAGGTCGGGAAGCCGCAGTTGCTTCCCCAATGCGTCACCGTGAGGCCAATACTGCCGCGCCATGGTCTGATTGATCACCGCCAAGCGCGCGCCACGCACGATTTCAGGATGATCCCACAGCCTTCCTTGCAGGAGCGGAATGCGCAGAACCGAGAAATATTCAGAGCTGACGAAGTTGGTGCGCAACTGCTCCTGGTGGCTCGCAGGACGTCCGAAGATCTCGAAATAGCTATCCGAGCCGTTGGAGGGCGGCGTGGCGTTGGTGGAAATCCCGGCCGCGACCACTTCCGGCATCGCAGCGACGCGGGCCAGGATCTGCTCGAAGTAGGTTGACCGGTCCTGCCAGCTAACGTGCACGTTCTGGTGCACCGGGATGCCGACGGACATTGTATTGTGCGGATCATAGCCAAGCCGTGTGCCGATGAGCCGCAGAAAGCCGTTGGTTGCGGCGGCGGCCGATGTGAGCAGCAGCAGAGTCAGGGCGATCTGGCCGGCCACCAGCACCGAATGCGTGCGTTTGCTGCGCGCGCCGCCAGTGGTACGCCGCGATCCGGACTGCATGAGCTGTGCCACCTGCGGACGGGAGAACTGAAACGCCGGAGCGAGACCGGACAAAACGCCGGTGAGGATGGCGATAAAGACGCAGAACCCGAGCACTGGAACATTAATGCCGATGGCGGCTTCGTGCGGAAAGGAGTATTCGGGCAGCCAGCGCATCAGGAGCGGGAGCAAACGATAGGCCAACAGAACGCCACCGAGAGCGCCCAGCAGTGACAAAGCCAGAGCCTCGGTAAGAAGCTGGCGCTGAATCCTCCACCGGCTGGCGCCGATCGCGCTTCGAACAGCGAGCTCATGCTGGCGGGCGGTGCCGCGGGCCAGCAACAGAATAGACACGTTGGCGCAACCGATCAGCAGCAGCAGCGCAACGGCTCCGAACAGGAGAAATAGCGAAGGGCCGAGATGTTCGACATACCGATCGTTATAGCCCCTGACGTGAACGCGAAACTTCTTAGGGAAATGGTTGGGAGTTTCTCTGGCAAACTGTTCGAGCAGAGGTTGCAATTCGGCGTTCGCCGCGGCCAGACTAAATCCCGGCCTCAGTTTGACCAGCGGGCCGTAAGTGAGGTTCGCGTCATTGGTGATCTTTAGCGGAACATACACATCGGCGTCATCAAAGGTGAAGCGCGACGGCAAGACTCCGATGATGGTGTAGTTCTTGTGGACCAGCTGAAGGGTGCGGCCGATCACCGTGGGGTCGGCGTTGTAATGCCGCTGCCAGAAAAGATAGCTAAGTAAGATAACGGGCTGCGGATCCTGGCCGTCGGGAGCATCGGACGGGAGTAAAGTGCGGCCCAGCAGCGCGGGGACACCGAAATAGCTGCCCGAGTTGGCGCTGAGTTGGACAGAAGGGACATCCTCAGGGAGATCTTCGCCCGTGGTAGTGAGATTCCATGTCCCCCAAGCGGCTGCAACACTTTCGATGCACTTCACTTGCCCAAGGAGCTTGAGCTGCGGGCCGTTGAGACCCACAAATCGGTCGTTGCCGCTCTCGTTCACAACCAGCAGGCGGATCATACGGTCGGCGCCCTGATAGGGGAAAGGATTGGCCAGCAGACCGTAAATGACACTGAAGACGGCGGTGGTTGCGCCGATGCCCAGGGCGAGCGATATGACGGCAGTGAGAGCGAAGTCGGGCTTCTTGCGGAGCTCGCGAAAGGAAAAGCGAAGATCCTGCAGCATGTCTTTCATTACTGCCTAACGCCTCTTGGGTTACGACGAATTAAGCCAGGTCCCGGTTAGCAATAAAGCTTCAGGAATATGCTAGAGGAAGGAGAAAGCACATGATCAATCGTGGACTTGCCTGGGCGCTCGGAACCGCCGCGGCTCTAGTATGGCTGGGACCTCTCTGTAGCGCTGCCGACGAGGAGGAACGCGAGGATTGCTTGTCGTTCAATCTCGATAGTGCCTCCGTCGCACTGATTCAAGGAAGTTGGAAGATCGTGGATGGCGGCCATTGGATGTTCGATTTCGGAAGTCAGGAACAGCAGGCTCGCCGGGCGCTCGATATAATCCACCACTATCGAATGGACGCGACGTGCTTCGCAGGCCGTCCGCATGCGCCGATGGGGTATCTGCTCTCCTCCGGAAACGCTCCAGCCGGCAGTATGCACGGGGAGCAATGCGAAGCATTCGATGCCACTCGAATTTCACTTTCGCAATCCGACGGCTTCTGGCGGATTTTAAGCGGCTCCGAAGTATTGTTCGATTTCGGGAACAGAGAGATGGGGGCAAAGCAGGGAATGCTGGCGCTCCGCCATTATGGATTCAACTATCAGTGTATTGTTGGTTCCACGGGCTCGTCGTTTCGATATTTACGGCGCTAGTGAAAATTGCCTCTTTACGGCAAGCTGGCGATGAAGGCGTTCATCTCGCGCAGCACGTCGGCCTCGTTCGATTGAAAGACGTCGTGATTGGCATGTGGCAATCGGACCACCCGCGCCGAGGGCAAACCAGTTTCGAAAGCCTTGGCTTGTGCTCCAGTAGTCTCCATATCTCTGGCTTCGGCCTCGGGCCCGCGATCGCCGCGTTCATGCGGCAGCGCGTAAATAGCCAGAATAGGAACGCGGATATCGGTATATTTCTGCATTCCCGCAAAGATCGCCTGCTCCGTAGGTCGGACCGAACCCGCCGGTCGAGGAGGTCCAACCTCCAGACTCTTTTGCATCTCCCGCAAATCCTTTTCAAATCCGGGAAGGCTCGTTTCCAGCAGCTCGCGGACCAGGGGCTTTGGATCTGGCGGCTGTTTGCCAGGCTGCAACTGCTCCAGCTTCTTTTGTAATTCATTCAAGTCGATGATCAAATCTCCTCGCGAGCGGGCATAGTACGCGTACCCGTAGCCGGCATCCAGGTAGATCAATCCGGCAACTTTCTCGGGATGCCGCGAACCAACGGAACTCAGCTCTTCGCCACCTAAGGAGTGCCCCACCAGCACTGGTTTATTGAGCTTGAGCGCATCGATCACCGCCAGCACGTCGTCACCGAGCCGATCGGCCGCATAGTTGGTGCTTGTGGGCGCGGGAGTACTGGATTTGCCAAACCCGCGGCGTGTGATGCCGTAGACATGGTACGAGCCAGTAAGTTTAGGCGCGAACTTATCGTATGCGTGCGCGTTGGCCCCCATGCCGGTCAGCAGGACTATGGGGCGTCCGGAGCCGCCCCAATCGAGGACTTGCAGCTTGACGTTGTTGTCCACGGTTATGAACTGTACGGTGTGCGGCGTTGGGTCGATCTGCCAGGAGTTGCCCGCAATCCCCGCGAAGAGCATTGCCAGCGCAGCTATCAATATTTTTGTTCCCATCTGCGAGCACCTCGCGCGGCTGTTCTTGCGTTATTCTACGCCTCTGTGAGGTGTGAACGTCGATGTGACAACATTAAACCGTGGATACACCAGGGATTCGGAAAACCGACGTCCTTATCGCTGGCGCCGGTCCGACGGGACTGGTTCTAGCCCTGTGGCTTACACGCCTGAACGTGCGGGTAAGGATCTTCGACAAGACAGCGGAACCGGGCACGACGTCGCGCGCGCTTGCCGTGCAGGCACGCACGCTAGAACTCTACAACCAGATGGGGCTGTCCGACGCGATCGTCGAGCGTGGGCGCAAGACCGTCGCCGTGAATCTTTGGGTGGCAGGCAAGCAGGTGGCACATGCGGTCTTTGGCGACATGGGCGGAGGCCTCAGTCCGTTCCCTTACGCGCTAATCTTTCCCCAAGACGAGCACGAGGGTTTGCTGATCGATCGGTTGGCTCAGGTAGGCGTTCAGGTCGAGCGCCGGACGGAGCTGCTGGGCTTCGAGGCGACGCCTAGTGGCGTCGTCGCGCGCCTGAAACGTCCGGACGGAACCGAGGAGACGTGCGAAGCGGCCTACATTGCCGGGTGCGACGGCGCGCATTCTACGGTGCGCGAGATGCTGAAGATCGATTTCCCAGGGGGAGAGTACGGCCACGTCTTCTTCGTAGCCGACGTGGAAGGAGGCGGTGCCGCGATGAACGCCGAGATACATGTAGGGCTGGACGCCGCCGATTTTCTCGCGGTCTTCCCCTTGAAGACGGAGGGCCACGCACGGTTGGTCGGCACAGTGCGCGATGAAGCGGGTGAACAACACGAGAAACTGGCGTGGGACGATGTGAGCAAGCGCGTGATCGAGTGGATGAATATCGATGTCGAGCGCGTGAATTGGTTCTCCACCTACCGCGTGCATCATCGAGTGGCCGCTCATTTCCGCAAAGGTCGTGCGTTCTTGCTCGGAGACGCCGCACACATCCACAGTCCAGTAGGTGGACAGGGCATGAACACTGGCATCGGCGATGCGGTTAACCTGGCCTGGAAGCTGGCTGCCGTTCTGCACCGGCGAGCGAACGCATCGCTACTCGACACTTATGAGCCGGAGCGCATCGCCTTCGCACAGCGCTTGGTCAGGACCACCGATAAGGCATTTACGGGCGTGACCAGCCGGGGAACGATTGCCAGGCGCCTGCGACTCAATATTGTGCCTCTGTTGATCCCGTCTCTTTTTACGCTAACGACGGTGCGGCACTTCCTGTTTCGGACGGTCTCGCAGACGGCGGTGAATTACCGTGGAAGCAGCTTGAGCGAAGGGCGAGCGGGTGCGGTTCACGGTGGTGATCGTTTGCCATGGATCAAGCCCGGCTTGGACGGCGACAACTTCAGGCCGCTGACATCACTGGATTGGCAGGTACACGTCTATGGTGATCCCGCGCCTGAGATCCAAAGGGTGTGTGACGAGCGAAAATTGCCGCTACACGTCTTTCCCTGGCGCACCGAGGCGCAACGAGCCGGCCTGCGGCGCAACACGGTTTATCTCGTGCGACCGGATAGCTACATCGGACTGGTAGATCCTGGGGGCAAAGCAACGGCGATCACGTCCTATCTCGACGCGCGCGAATTGACCATGGCGTAGAGGGCCAGACGCCGTTTATCTGGCCATTGAAATCGAATCCACTTTGATTATGTTTCTACTGATCTCGCCAGTTATGGCGACTGGGAAGCGGGATCGCTTACCAGTTTTCCGGACGAGTTCGGTGGCTTTTGCATTTCCTACAGAATCCAACTTCAAGCTCAGGCCATCTTGCTGCACGACTGCGAAAGACTTCGTTCTTGAAGTGGGGGAACAGTAGCGGATCTCCAGATTCTTGTCACGATCGACGAAGGTCGATGTATCGGTCGGGTTCACATTGCGCTCTTCGCTGTCGTAGCATTTGGCATCGACCAAGGCTCCCGAAAAGCTCGCCGCCAAGCTAAGGACGGTCGATAGACATAATAAAGCTGCAAGCCGCATCATATATTTCAGCTTCCGGGATGGTATTCGCGCTCGGTGTGCCCCTTGAGCTGCGTGCGATAGAAGTAGACCTCGCGAAGGTCGCCGGTGCTGTAGCGCTTAGCTTCGTCGTTAAAGTGCGGCGACGAGGGATGGCCGCTCTCACCACCGGCCGTCACGGCACGGGCACGCACGCGATCGCCGAACTCGACTACTGCGACGAAGCTGTTCCCGCTGGTCCCGTACCACTTCTTCGTTCCTGGATAGGACCGCGCTCCAAATGAGGCGAGCGATCCCCAAGTCGAGGAGGTGAATGCGACGGGAATACTGGGCTGCGCGTCGTTGAACGGCTGCAGGATATCGCCGGTGAGGCGCTGAAATCGGTTGATATTGCCCCAGGGGGTCTTCCAGCTTCCGAAGTCGGCTTGCAGTTTGCCGGACGCGGCCTCGAGTGATTCAAGGAGTTGCTGTGGTGTCACGCTGCTGGGGAGCTCGCCGACTGCGATGCCGCCCCTTCTGACAGCGGGGCCCAATCGCCGCCGGACCTCCTCGCCCCAGAATACGGCCAGTGAGGTAGGAACGGAAGCCACGCTCCAGCGTAGATCCCACTTGCGCAAAAGTCCGATCTGATCGGCCAGTTTGCCTTTCAGAGGATTGGTCGACGGAGCGTCATCCCACGCCTTGACCAGCGCCGGGATGGTCTTCTCAAACCACGGCAGATAGCTGTCGTAAGCCGCGGCAATGAGGGAATCGACGGTGAAATCTTTCTTGTTCTCGAGCACCCGGATGGCGTGCAGTCCACGAGCAGACTCGCCGCCGTTCTCGACGTAAGCTGGATAATCTTCTTTCTTCGGACTGCTCGCACCAGCCGCTGACCACGGCCAGTTGTTGACGTTGTAGAGCCAGCCGCTCTTGGGATTCAGCAGGTGCGGCGTCTCGTCGACGGAAAGAAGTCCCTGCCAATCGGTCGCCGGATTACTGCCGTCGACGGGCTTGGTCCAATCGAAACTAGTATCGCGCTTAGGAATAAAATTGCCGTGGAAATAGGCGATGTCGCCGTCAGCGTCGGCGAAGATGGTGTTGTTCGACGAGTTCGCTTTCAGTTCCATGGTCTCCAAATATGCTTTGTAGCTCCGGGCTTTGGTCCGCAGATAGGACTGCTCCAGCGCCTTGATCGGCTCCTGCATTATGCGAAAGCTTACCCATTTGCCGTTGGCTTCGCGGACGATAGGCCCGCGATGGGTGCGATAGACGGTAAACTTCTTTTCGGCCATCCCGTGGTCCGTTTTGTATGGCACGGTGATCTCGGACGTCACCATCGGACGCTCCTCGCTACCGTACTTGTAGAAGAAGCGATCACCTTTCTTGACGACCGTTTCGAGATATTCATCGATGGCATCCACGCCGCTGCTGGTGTGCATCCAGCCGGCGCGATCGTTGAATCCCTGGTAGATGAAGAACTGGCCCCATGTCACGGCTCCGTATGCGTTCAGCCCTTCGTCGCTGACCATTTGCAGCTCGGAGCGGAAGAAGAAAGATGTGTGGGGATTGATCAACAGCAGGGAGTGGTGCCCGACCGTGTTCGAACGCGCGATAGCGATGCCGTTCGATCCCGTGGGCTCGGCACGCTCACTCTCATAGACGGAAGCCGTCTGAGTGACAGGAGCTTTGCCATAGAACGCCTCGAGCTGGTTGAGATTGACGCGCTCGATGTCGCCGCCGATGCTGCCCTCGCTGAAACTGAGGGCCATCCAGGGCTCGAATCGCTGGATCACTCGCGGCTTCACGTCGGGGTGCTTGGCGAGGTAATAATTCAGGCCGTCGGCGAAGGCGTTCATCAGCGCCTGCAGCCACGCTGGACTGGCCGCGTATTGCTTCTTCAGTTGGTTGGGGTCGATAAAGAGCTTCATGCGCAGATCCAGGTAGATCTTGGGTTCACCTTCGGCCTCAGCGAGCCGGCCCATTCCATTGATGTAGTTCGTTTCGACGCGATTGAAGTCGTCCTCAGCCTGGGCGTAGATCATGCCGAAGACGGCGTCGGCGTCGGTCTTTCCATAGATATGCGCGATGCCCCAATCGTCGCGGATGATTGTCACATTACGGGCTTCTTGATCCCAGCGCGCGATTTCCTGGTCTTTGGGGGCGGCGAACGCGAGACAGGCGGATGAAACTGCGAGGACGAAAAGTAGCTTCAGGCCGAGGTTGTGCTTCATGAGGTGGTCCGCTTCCGATTTTAGCTACATCATTCATGACTATGTTACTATGACTATAGTCATGAAAGAAAAGATTGCGGCTGGCGAGTTTAAGGCGAAATGTTTAGGCTTGCTCGACGAAGTGCATCGTCAGCGCATAGAGATCATAATCACCAAGCGGGGAAAGCCTGTCGCGAAGCTGGTCCCAGTCACTGAGCGTCCGGAAAGTTTCATTGGCAGCATGAAAGGAACCATGGAAATTCTCGGCGACATCGTATCTCCAATTGACGAGAAGTGGGACGCCGATGCGGAATGAGTTGCTGCTGCTGGATACGCATTGCTGGCTGTGGGCACAGCTAGGTCACGTTGACCGTCTATCACGCCGGGCCGTCTCTGCTCTACGTGATGCAGAATCGGCAGGCAACCTGCGCGTTTCCGTAATTTCCGTTTGGGAGCTGGGAATGCTCGAGCAGCACGGCCGTGTCGCGCTTCCGATGAATATTAGAAGTTGGGTCGAAGAGGCTCTTTCCAAGCCAGGCATTTCATTGGCACCGTTAACCCCCGAGATTGCGATCGAAAGCAGCAATTTACCGGGTAACCTGCCCGGCGATCCGGCCGATCGCATCATCGTAGCAACTGCTCGGGCTTGGAACGCTACTCTGCTGACCAAGGATAAGAGGTTGATCGAATATTCCCGCCAGCGCCACGTACGGGTGCTGGAAGCCTAGACCTTTACAATCAAGGTAAGTGATCAAAGCCATCCTTTTCGACCTTGGGAATGTCATCGTCCCGTTCGATTTCAAGCGCGCGTATGCAAAGCTTGGGCCGCTATGCAGCTGCCCGGTGACGGAGATTTCTGCCCGGCTCCGTTCGACAGATCTCGTGAGTCGTTTCGAAACTGGCCGGATTGCCTCTGAGCCGTTTGTAGGAGAACTATCCACGCTACTCGGCCTGAAGACCACTTATAGCGAGTTCTGCGATCTATGGACCAGCGTCTTTTTCGAAGACACACTGGTGCCTGAATCGCTGATCGCGGGGCTCCATGGCCGGCATCGCTTGCTGGTCCTTTCCAACACCAACCCCATTCATTTCTCGATGCTGAAGGCTCGCTATCCGGTATTCAGCCACTTCGATGACTTCGTGCTTTCTTACGAAGTCGGAGCACTGAAGCCTGACGCCAAGATCTATCGGAAAGCGATTGAACGTGCTGAATGCCTTCCTGAGGAATGCTTTTTCACCGATGACATCGCGATCAATGTAGAAGCTGCGCGGAAGAACGGGATGGACGCTATCCAGTTTTTTTCGGCTGACCAGCTCGAAGAAGAATTGAAAGCGAGAGGAGTGCTATAGCAGGGCGGCGTCGAGATGAACTTCTTCGTCGTTCCCCGCAAGCCCGTCGGTCCGGGCCGGCACTGTGCGGCCGGCGTCGCCGGTTCGCAAGTAGAGGATTAAAGCCTCCTGAGAGCCATCGAAGAACCGATCTACCAGATCCCGAATCGCCAGGCGGCGCAGGCTTTCGCGGCTCAATACGGGCGAGTAGACAAAGGATCGGCCTACTTTGCGTCGAGCCACGCCGCCTTTTCGAGCCAGGCGATCGAGCACCGTCATTACCGTGGTATACGCGAGGTTTCGATTGCCGGCCATGGCTCGGCGAACATCCTTGACGTTACCTTCGCCCAGGGCCCAGAGTGCTTTGAGGCACTCCACTTCGAGCGGGGGAGGAATGTCGCGCGTGCCATTGGCAGGCATCTCAGGAGTCCTTACGAAAGGCTTCCTTCAACTTCTCGGCGAATACCGAATGGGCCGGAGGCGCGCCCGCCGGCACGTGTGTTGAAGGCGGTTGCTGTACGGGTGTCTGTTGCAAGGGAGGAGGCGACGCCATTTCGGGTGACAAGCCGCTAAGGTCTTCTTCCAGATACTTGACCTTCTTAAGCAACGTGCGTTCAAGGGAAGCGCTGTAGCCGGTCCAAAAGCCTTCCACGTGCCTGTCCTTCGCCACCAGCGATCGCATGCATTCCATCTTGGAATCGAGATTGTCCAGGTGATGCAGTAGCAGCGCTTCCGGAAACAGTGGAACTTTGGGAGAACCGAACTCCAATTCGCCGTGATGGCTAACGATCATGTGTTCCACCAGTACGCGAAGCTTTGCGGGAAAATCGGGAAAGCGCTGCAGTTTCTCGTGTAATAGGCGCAGACCGATAATAATGTGGCCCAGTAGCTGGCCCTCGGTGCTGTAGCCGAAGCTGCGGTCGTAAGTCAATTCGGCCACCTTGCCGACATCGTGCAGAACGGCGCCGGTTATCAGCAGATCGAGGTCAACGTACTTATAGTGCGCCGCGGTGGCGCGGCACAGATTGCAAACCGAGAGGACATGCTCAATTAAGCCGCCCAGATAAGCATGGTGTACATGCTTGGCGGCGGGTGCGATCCGATACATGCGGGCTAGGGGCTCGTCGTCCAGGAATGCATCTAGTAAGGTGCGCAGGTGCGTATTTTGGATGCCGGCGACGAAGCCCCGCAGCTCGGCGAACATTTCAGCGGGGTCGCGCGTGGAGGCCGGAAAGTAATCGGCGAAATCGATTTCGGTGTCTAGCACCCGGGCCATTTTGTGGATGGTGAGCTGGGGGCGATTCTGGAAGACCTGGAGCAATCCTTTGACTTTGATGAAATCGTCGCGCTGGAACGTGTCGATCACGTCCGTGACGTTATCCCACATCTTGGCGTCCACTTCACCGGTGCGGTCGCCAAGCAACAGCGAAAGATATGGTTCTCCCGATTTTTTCTGCCGCACATCTTTGATATGGACCAGAAGGGTGGTCGTGACCACCTGATTCGGCTTCAAATCGCTGACATAGGGCGATTTCATGAATTACTGAGAGGAGCTGGTGGCGCCGGTTGAAGTGCCTGGAACCGGAATCGCCCACAGCAGCTTCTTGTGCTTGGGCGCACTGGCAACCTTCTTCTTGCTGACAGTTTCGGGCTTGAGCTGGGCCGGATCCATCCAAGCAGTGTCCTTTCCGGCGGCGGCGCCGCTATCCACATAGTCGGCCTTGATTTCGAGGAAGGCCGACTTGCGCAACTCCGTGAGATACTCGCGAATCTTCGGCTGCATGCGGGGCCCGTAAAGCTTCTCCGAGATTTCGTTCTCCACTTCAGTCAGTTCCGCCTGTCCCGCTTTCTGATGATCCTCCACCCTCAGGATCAGAAACCCGTTGGGGTTGCGAATAGGATCGGTCACATAGCCCTTGGGCTGGCTCCAAACCTGCTCCTCGATGTTAGCCGGCATATCGCCTTTCTTGAAGGGTGGAAGCTCACCCATGCCCTTGGCCGTGACGGCTTCGGAATTCTCGCGGGCCATTTCAGGGAACCGTTCTCCCTTGCGCGCGCGGGCCACCAGGTCCTTGGCCTTCTTCTCAGCTGCGGCGGTTGCAGCGGCATCCTTGCCCTCGGTGGAGATGAAAATTTCACGGAGGAACAGGCGTTCCTCGCGCACAAATTCCGTCTTGTGCTCGTTGTAGTATTTCTCGATATCTTCGTGCTTGATACTTACCCGCTCGCCGACTTCCTGGCGGATGACCCGCTGCCGCAGCAAATCGTTCTTCATATCCGACTTAAAGTCTTCAAATGGCATGTTGGCCTGTTCTTTCACCCAGTCCTGAAACTTCTCCGGATCGGCGATCCCGGAATCTTTCTGGATGGCGGCCAGCCGCTTGGCAACTTCGCTATCGACGCTGATGTTAAGGTCCTTGCCTTTTTGAACCAGCAGCAGTTGGTCGATCTTGTCACGCAGCAGGTTCTTTTCCTGGTCCTGGAGAGCTTGTTCGAGAGCGGGGCCAGTCAGTCCCTCGTGCCGAAGCGCTTCGATAAGCTGCTTGCGGCTGTGGTCGAGGTCGCCGCGCGTGACGATGTCGCCGTTGCATTTGGCGACAATCTCTTCAACGATGGGCAGGTCGGCCGCGAAGAGGGATGAGCAAGCGAGCACCGCGAGTGGGACTAGGACTTTCATATAAACCTATTATGAACGATCGGTTCCGATATAGCGCGGCCCGCCCGCTGATAAACTGAGGACGGGAGAGGACTAGACATACCGATGGCAACGCCAACCAGCTTAGAAACGTCGGTGGATGTCGCGCCAGCTCGGGAAGACCTAATCAGGGCTTACCGGGCGATGTATATGTCGCGCCGGCTGGACGACCGGGAGATTCTGCTCAAGCGGCAGAATCGCATTTTTTTCCAAATCAGCGGAGCAGGGCATGAGGCGGTGCAGGCAGCCGCGGGCCTGGTTTTCCGGCCCAGCCATGACTGGTTTTATCTGTATTACCGCGACCGGACTCTAACCCTAATGCTGGGCATGACGGCGGAGCAGCATCTGCTGGGAGCGGTTGGAGCGGGGGAAGACCCATCCTCGGGCGGGCGCCAGATGCCGTCGCACTGGGGCGAGCCGGATTTGCACATCATGACCAGGTCGTCACCTACGGGAACGCAGTATTTGCAGGCAGCCGGGTGCGCCCAGGCAACCCGCTATCTGGCGCCGGAGTCGGACGAAATTACGCTGGTGTGTAGTGGCGAAGGTGCAACCAGTGAGGGCGAGTTTTGGGAAGCGGTGAACGCGGCGTGCCTTGAAAATCTTCCACTCGTCTTCCTTATAGAAGACAACGGGTATGCCATCTCAGTGCCGGTCGAGAACCAAACAGCTGGCGGAAATGTTGCCCAGGTGCTCTCCGGCTTTTCGAATCTGAAGCGGATCGAGGTAGACGGTACGGATTTCATGGCGTCCTATCACGCCATGTCGGAAGCAGCGGCCTACGCACGGCAACGCAAGGGCCCGGCCTTGGTCCGCGCTACCGTCACGCGGCCCTACTCGCATTCGCTTTCCGATGACGAGCGGCTATATAAGACCAAGGCCGAGCGCGCCGCTGAAGAATCGCGTGACCCGGTGCTCAAGTTTCCCGAATGGCTGGTCGCGGAGGGCATTCTGGATCGTCAGGGACTGCAGGTGATTGTGCACGAGGTGGATCAGGAGGTCCAGCAGGCCACGGATCGTGTATTACGAGCCGATCCGCCGCCCAAGGGATCGGCGCTGCGGTTTTTGTATTCCGACAAAGTGGATCCGACCTCGGCCGTATTCGAAACCGAGCCCCAGTTCAGCGGCGATCCGCGGACCATGGTGGATGAGATCAATCGCACCCTGAACGAAGAGATGCAGCGCAATCCGCGAGTCCTGGTGTTTGGCGAAGATGTCGCCGATTGCAGCCGGGAAGCGAATCTGCAGGAGGTCAAGGGCAAAGGCGGCGTCTTTAAAGCCACGGCGGGGCTGCAGATCAAATATGGAGCGTTGCGATGCTTCAACAGCCCTTTGGCTGAGGCATCCATTGTCGGGCGCGCGATCGGCATGGCTGAGCGCGGCATGAAGCCCGTGGCCGAGGTTCAGTTCTTCGATTACATTTGGCCCGCCATGATGCAGTTGCGCGATGAGCTGGCCACCATACGGTGGCGTTCCAATAACCAATTCAGCGCGCCGGCGGTGGTGCGGGTGGCTATCGGCGGATACCTGAACGGAGGAGCCATCTATCACAGCCAGTGCGGCGAAGTGATTTTCACGCACATCCCCGGATTGCGCGTGGTAATGCCGTCGAATGCCCTGGACGCCTGCGGGTTGCTCAGAACCGCGATCCGCTGCGACGACCCTGTATTATTCCTGGAACACAAGCGGCTATATCGCGAGCCTTACAACCGGTCGCAACATCCGGGACCCGATTATACGATCCCGTTTGGAAAAGCGAAGATAGTCAAAGCCGGCCAAAGCCTGACCGTGGTCACTTATGGTGCACTGGTCCAGAAAATGCTGCAGGCTGCCATTCAGGTGGAGCAGCGCTATCCCGACAAGAGCATCGAGGTGATTGATCTCCGGACGCTCGCCCCCTACGATTGGGAGGCGATCCGGACATCAGTGGAGAAGACCAATCGTGTGATGGTGGCGCACGAAGACGTGTTGTCCTTCGGCTACGGCGCGGAGCTCGCCGCGCGGATCGCCAACGAATTATTCCAGCATCTGGACGCTCCGGTGGGGCGGGTGGGGGCCCTCGACACCTGGGTCGGGTATAACCCGCAACTCGAGTACGAGATTCTGCCGCAGGTGGAGAATCTGGTGGCGGAAGCGGAAAGACTACTTAGTTTCTAGTTGCTGGTTTCTACTTGCGATGCGCGGCGGCGTCGATGTAGGTCGTGAAAGCGCCTGGCTTGCCGGGAGGCGCGATCTCAAATTTGAGTGCGAGGCTGTCCGGGCCAGTCTTGCGATAGGTCAACCGAAAGTTATCGCTGACGAACCGAACACTGTTTCCGTCGTTAGATGGCTCAACAGTGTAATGGATGACGTGATCTTCTATGTCGAAATAGATGGCGCTGAGTTTGGCCTCGCCCTGCTCTTTGTACACAATCATCAGGTCGGTGTGCGAGAAAGCGGGACGGTCTTTAGAGGCCGGGTAATCGGCGCGATTCTTGCGGACCAGGATTTTCCCGTCTTGGTCAGGTAAGAATGAAAAGCTGCCGCTGCCTTGTCCCGGGCCGCCACCGCCCTCTCCGGTCCACTCGCCAATGAGGAACGTTAGGGGCGCCCAGCGATTGTCGAGCTGTGGCGAGGGCTGAGCGAACAAAATCGGAGTAACGAGGAGTAGGAGCAAGAATCGCATTGGACTACCATAGCCCAAGGCCATCTATCAACCTGTTGGCCTACCTGGCGGCGGCCGCCGGATGATGTCATCCACGACGCCAATTAAGCCGTTCAACTTGTCGGTGACTTCGGCCATCTTAACGCTGAGCTCGTCCATGTGACCGCTGAGCACAACTTGCGCAGTCAGAAGGTCCTTATGCTCGCGCTCGAAATTCTCATGCGCCCGCTCGTTGTGCTGGATGTACGCTTCCAGCAGCCGCTCCATTCGGTCCATTCGGGTTTCACCGTTGGGATTCATTGGGAATTCGTTCGAGTCGCGCACCTGCGCAATTATTAGTTTAACTCCGCCACCGCACTCCCACCCCGAGCGACTTCTTGGCGTATTCCAAGCTGCGCTCCAGGTCCACGCGCTGCTGCTCGCGCAACGCCGCCTTGAACTCCGGCAGCGGTTCCTTAATGCCGTCCTCCACCACCATCACCATGAAGCCCGTGAACGGATGGCCGCTCTTGGCCAACGCCACGAAACGAGCGAACTCAGATGCGTCGGCTTTGGGAAATTCCTTCCAAAACCCCGGCTCCAGATAAGGAAGCGTCCGGGGCGGGCGGCCAGTAATGACTTCGAGCTGCATGCTCGCGTGGGGACAAAGCTCGCGGTAGCGCGCCACGAACTTATGGAAATCGATGGTGCCGTCGCCTAAGGCAACCCACTGAGCCGCGGCTCCCCGCGGTGTCTCATAAACCACGGAGTCGCGAATATGCGTGGTAACGACATAAGGCGCCAGAACCTCCAGGGACAGCATGGGATCTTCCACCACCCACATAGGATTTCCGGTGTCGAGACAAGAGCCGACGTAATCCCGGCCGGCTTCCTCGATCATGGTTCGAACCTCATGAGCCTGCGTGTCGCCGGAATGATTCTCGATCGCGATCTTCACGCCCAGGTCCTGCGCCTCCGAACGGACCGAGCGCAAGACCTCGATGGTCCGCGCCATGCATGCTTCGATCCCATATTTTCCCAGCCGGTCCGCTTCCTGGCCCAGAAAGCAGCGCATTGAGGTGGCCCCGATCGCCTTTGCAACCCGCAGCCCCCGCAGGAGATTTTCCTTGGGGTCGCCGTTCCTGGCGTTCCAACTGGTGGATAGCGGGCAAATGCAACCCATGCCGCCATCGAGGGCGATCCCCACCATGGCAGCGTGGTCTTTCACTTGCGCCAGATGCGTCGGATCAAGGCTTTCGTAATCGTCCAGGCTGGAGATCTGGATGGTGTCGAGCTTCAGACTGGCCGCATAGTCGATGAGCTGTAGCGCCTTCCATTCGAAAGCGCGGATGGAGTAGGTGTCGAAACCCAGACGGATCGGAACCGCCGGCGGATCGTCAGCTGCGGAAGCTGCCGCGGCAGCGCTGAGCATGGCTGCTGATTGGAGGAAGGTACGCCGTCGCATGTCCGAATCTTAGCGCACGAAGAACGATACTGGAAGACCAATAAAAATGGCCCCGATCGCTCGGGGCCGTTTGCATGAACCCTAATTAGACTGCATGCCCTCTCGGGGCGCCTACGCTACTTTTTCTTCTTGGCGGGCGCTTTCTTCTTCGCAGTCTTTGCTTTCTTTGTTGCGTTCTTCATCGATTGATTCTCCCTAACATCAAATTTGCGATCTAAGATCGCAGTGTGATTCATATATAAGGTTCTTTGGGCCGAAAGTCAAGAAAAAAATGCACATCGGCTCCGGCGACCCGGCGACGCCCGGCTGCTTCCAATCCTCGAAAACCATTTCACGACTGAATTGTTCGGGCCAAAAAACAGCAAAACAACCTGATTCTGTTCTTGCCCGAAGCGCCGAGCCGCGCTACGATCGGATCTAGTGATGCCCTCAGCCGGTAGACTAGCGCTGGCCTTGTCCCTCGCAATTCTCGGGCTGTCTGGCTGCGCGAAAAAGCATCGCGTGACCGCCTCATCCGCCCCGGCGCCTCAGATTCACCCCGAAGAAACTGGCCTGGCAAGCTGGTACGGACATCCTTATCATGGACGCGCCGCCTCCAACGGCGAGATCTACGATATGGAGAAACTCACTGCCGCCCACCGCACGCTTCCGTTTGGAACCTGGGTGCATGTCACCAACCTCGCCAACAATAAATCGGTGGACGTACGCATCATCGACCGCGGACCCTTCATCGATGGCAGGATCATCGATCTTTCGCACGCTGCCGCCCAGGTCATCGATCTGATTGGTCCGGGCGTCGCGGAGGTTCGTCTGGATATTCTCTCCGCGCCTCAGATTACGCCCGCCGATAGTTGGTATTCCGTTCAAGCGGGCGCGTTCCGCGATAAGGATCGCGCCGAACACCTGAGGGTCTCGATGGAGCGTGAGTATGGATCGGCCCGTCTGGTCTTGCGCCCCGGTAGCCCGTCGTTGTGGAGAGTGCTGGTGGGAAGGGAAAGGACTGAAGACGCCGCCGGTTTTCTGGCCGAGCGTGTGCGAGCCGAGGTCGGCCCGGCTTTTGTAGTTCGGCTTGATGAGGCACCCGGTTCCATCGCCGGGACGTCCGCACTGCGACCTTAGAATTAAGGTCCTTCCGGCATTCGCCCCATGCTATCCCTAGGAATTTCATGAGGGTACTACTGCACTACCCCCAAAGTAGGTGGTGTTCTTACCGCAATTTTCACCCGGATTTAATGCCTTGGGGTGTTGCTGAAATCCTAAAGTCTCTGTAGAGTTTATGTTGGGTCAAGGCACTACAATCCTCTAAGGGAGAATGGCCAGGCAAACAAAATGGTTGGTCACGCCGAAGCAACGAACCATATTTTGATCGGCCAGTCGCCGCGTATCCGAAACGTCATGCGGATGGTCGATAAACTCGGCCGCTGCCGCTGGCCGGTACTGCTGCTGGGCGAGACGGGAACCGGTAAAGAGGTAGTAGCGCGATCCATTCATGGCGTCAGCCCGGTCGGTCCTTTTGTAACAATCGACTGTTCGTCGCTGGTCGGCCCCCTGATGGAGAGCGAGCTTTTCGGTCACGTCAAGGGCGCGTTCACCGGCGCGGTCGGACAAAAGACGGGTTTGATCGAGGCGGCCAACGGAGGCACCGCATTTTTCGATGAGATCGGCGAGCTGCCACTCGACCTGCAGGCCAAGCTCCTGCGCGTGCTGCAGGAAAAGGAGTTTCGGCCGGTCGGCTCGCTGATGCATCACCGCTCGGATTTTCGGGTCTTGGCTGCCACCAACCGCGATTTGGCTAAGGAAGTTGAAAAAGGGACCTTCCGGCGCGACCTTTTCTATCGGCTGAATGTGGTGAACCTGCGGATTGCCCCTTTGCGTGATCGTAAAGAGGACATTCCGGGGCTGATCGCGCACTTTCTTAATCGTTACGGCAAAGGTCACACTCTCACACAGGAAACGTTAGAGGCGATGCTCTCCTACGACTGGCCGGGCAACGTGCGCGAGCTGGAGAATTGTATCCAGCACATGGTAGCCATAAACTCCGGCCCGCTGGTACACGTGGGCGAGCTGCCGTCTATGTTGCAGAATCACCTGCTTGCTAAGAAGACGCAGGTCATGTCGGTGGCGGTAGGCGCACATCCGCTAGCCAAGCCACCGGCGGAGGCAGCGGCGCACGAGCATCGTTCGGCTGAGATAGGCCGTCCTCCTATCGTTCCACTCACACAGATCGAGCGGCAGGCTATTCTCGAAGCTTTGGAATACACCAAGGGCGACCGAGCCATTGCAGCAAATCTGCTGGGCATCGGCCGGACCACGCTGTATAGAAAGCTCAAAGAATACCAGTTGGCTGTCTGAGACAAACCCCGCTCTCACACCACTAAACGGTGTGACCGACCCTAAAACCCTGAAGCTTCTGCTGGTCGAAGATGACCTCGAAGATGAGCAACTTCTTTCGGAGGCGCTCATCGAGATCGAAGAGAACCGGCAATGGTGTAACTGGCGCAGTTCGAGCATCGTGCACGTGGAACAACTCGCCGATGCCGTGGACTGCCTCCGCCGGGACTGGTTTGACGTAGTCCTGCTCAATCTGAGTCTGCCGGACAGCCCGGCGCTGCTCGATTCGTTCCTGGAGACCAACGCCCACGCGCGCGGCACGCCCATCGTCGTTCTCGCTGACCAGGAAGATGAACATCTCGCCAATCGCCTGCTTCGCGAGGGCGCCCAGGATGTGGTGCTGAAACCCGAGCTGGAGTGCAGTTCGCTGGCGCACTCCCTCCGATATGCTGTCGAGCGCCAGCGGCGCGCCACCAATCTTCAATCGTCGGCGTTTGTGGATGATCTGACGGGGACCCTCACGCGCCAGGGCTTTCTTACCGTTGCCAGGCACTATGCGCAGCTCTCCCGCCACGACCGGAAAATGCTGAGCATGGCCTCCATCGACATCGCCGGCCTCCCGAAAAAGACGCGCGCTGATCGTGAAGCTCGCGAGTTGCTGCTCATTCAAGCCGCGGAAGTCTTGCGGCGCATCTTTGAAGCACCCTCGCTCGTCGGGCGCGTGAACACCTGCCGCTTCGGTTTGATGGCGGTGGGCTTGACCGGGACCACCGTGGAAGCTATGCTTAATCGCGCGGCGGCCGCCATCGAAGATGCTGCCGCGAATGGAGAACGTCGCCCTGCGACGGTCCGCTATTCGGTCGCGGAACTTGATTCGGGCGCCACGCCCGAGGATTTGCTTGGCGCAGATGGCGACGAGCTTGACGCCCGGCATCGCCCCCTGAAAACCGTTATGCTGGCAGATTGAAAATTGCGCTGGATGCGACCTATAGTCTCGATCCGAATCTGTCGGGCGTGGGCGTCTACTCCCGCGAAATATTGTACGGTTTGGCAGCCGCGCATCCGGAGACCGGCTACCTGTTTTGCTACCGGCCGCATCGCTACTTGCGCTCGCTTTCCACGCGCATTCCCGCCGGCTGCCGGCGAAGGCTGCTGTGGAAGGGCTGGCCCGGCTCGGCTGATCTGTTTCACAGCCTGAACCAGCGTATTCATTCCGCCCATTACCGGCGCACGGTATCGACCTTCCACGACCTGTTCGTTATGACCGGCGAATACTCGACGGCTGAGTTTCGCCAAAGATTCTCCGAACAAGCTCGAACTGCTGCCGAGCGCTCCGATCTAATCATCACGGTTTCACATTTCACCGCGGGCCAGGTGCAGGCGTTGCTCCACATCGAACCGGCTCGGATTCGAGTGATCCCCCACGGAACAAAGCGCATTCGTCGCAATATTACACCGCGGGAGCGCGAGCCGATGATCCTGTTTGTGGGAGCGATCCAGCGCCGCAAGAACATCGACCGTCTGGTGCAGGCGTTTGAACAGGTGGCCTCCGGATGGACGCTGGTCTTGGCCGGATCAACCGGTTTCGGCGCCGAAGAAGCGCTCCAACGAATCGACGCCAGCCCGCGTAAGCGGGATATTCGCGTGCTCGGCTATGTCTCGGACGCCGTCCTGGAAGACTTGTATTGGCGAGCGTCGCTATTTGCTTTTCCTTCTCTAGACGAAGGTTTTGGCATGCCGGTTTTGGATGCCATGGCTCATGAGTTGCCGGTGCTGACATCGAATGTAGCGGCGCTCCCGGAAGTGGCCGGGGACGCCGCCTGGCTGGTGGATCCCGCTGACACGCCGTCCATTGCCCAAGGGCTGAACCAACTCATTGGGGACGAAGCGCTGAGGCAACGCTTAGCTCGACAGGGATTAGCGCGCAGTGCGGGCTTTACTTGGGAGAAAACCGTTGAAGAAACCTGGAAGGTCTACCAGGAACTGTTGGGCTAACTAGCTTTTGTCTTCGTCGATCGCAATTTTCAGAGCTTTTAAGAACTTTTGATCCTGCGATGTCAGCTTGATCTTGCCGGTAGATTCAAACTTGCGTTTGGGAGGCGTTTCCGAATCGGCTTCCACCTCGCCCTCTTCGTTTTCGTATTCGCCATTCTCGTCCCGCTTGTTGAACCCGATGGTGGCTTCGAGCACCAGGAACACATCATATCCGGCGCGTTTGATCTCACCGATTGCAGCCGCAATGCGATCAGAATCGGACAACGACTCGTTGATAGCGTTGCCTAATTCCTGCATCAGCTCCTTCAGTTTTTCTTCCACGCGTTGCCCCTTTCTTGGCGGGCCACTACAAGCATATCACTACCTTGTGGATGTTTCGAACGCAACCACAGTTTCAACCAAATTCTTAGTGTCCCAAGCTTCAGGTTCTGCTCTTCCTTTTTATATATCGGCCCAATTCTTCCTTCTCGTTAGCGCCCACCGACTCCGCCTTCGCTACACTGATAATATCAGCATGCTTTCCAAGGCTAAACGGTTGATGGGATATGTCTTGCCGGGCGTCATCCGGCCCATCCATATCCTCTGGAATCAGGTAATTGGATTCTTCTTTTTGGTTCTAGCCGTACTGCCCGTCCGGTCGATCGTACGCGACTGGGGCAAAGATGGCGGCGGCCCCCGCCTCGCCCTGGAAATCCCCTTCGCTCTACTCATGGGCGGCTTTGGAATTCATTCCTTCTTGCGCGCTCGCAAGATCTCTAAATCATGAGCGCAAAGCATGAGCGGCCAGGCGATTATCCCTACACTCGAGGGATCTATTCGGACATGTATCGCGGCCGGCTTTGGACCATGCGGCAATATGCCGGATTCGGTACCGCCGAGGAGAGTAATCGCCGCTACCGTTACCTGTTGTCACAAGGTATCACCGGTCTTTCGGTGGCGTTCGATCTGCCCACCCAGATGGGCATGGATTCCGATCATCCCTTAGCAGCCGGCGAGGTGGGACGGGTTGGAGTCGCGATCTGCTCGCTGGCGGATATGCAACGCCTGTTCGAGGGGATTCGCTTAGCGGACATCACCACCTCCATGACCATCAACTCCACGGCGTCCATTCTGCTAAGCCTATACGTGCTGGTCGCCAAGAGCCAGAGCGCCGACCTCCGCAAGATATCCGGCACTATCCAGAACGACATCCTCAAGGAATACATCGCCCGCGGCACGTATATCTATCCGCCGCGCCCGGCCATGCGTATCATTACGGATCTGTTCGCTTGGGCCGCTTGCGAATTGCCGGAATGGAACACCATCTCGATCAGCGGCTATCACATTCGCGAGGCGGGTTCCACCGCGGTTCAGGAAGTCGCCTTCACGCTCGCCAACGCCATCGCCTACATCGACGCGGCTCTCGCGGCCGGCCTTGCAATCGATTCCTTCGCGCCCCGGCTATCCTTCTTCTTCAACTCCCACAACAATTTTCTGGAGGAGATCGCAAAGTTTCGAGCCGCGCGCAGGCTCTATGCCAGCATCATGCGCGACCGCTTCGGCGCCCGCAATCCCCGGTCTCTGATGATGCGCTTTCACGTGCAAACCGGAGGGTCGACACTGACCGCCCAGCAGCCCGACGTCAACGTCGTGCGCGTATCGATGCAAGCGCTGGCGGCGGTGTTGGGTGGCGCCCAATCGCTGCACACCAATGGCAAGGATGAGGCACTCGGATTGCCCACCGAGGAATCGGCGCGGCTGGCTCTTCGCACCCAGCAGATCATCGCGCACGAGACCGGGGTAACCAACACAGCCGATCCTTTTGGAGGCAGCCATCACATCGAACAGCTCACCGATAAAATCGAGCAGGGCGCGCGCGAGTACATCGACCGCATCGATGGCATGGGCGGAACGTTAGCTGCCATCGAAAGAAATTACATCCAGAACGAAATTCACAATGCCGCCTACGAATATCAGCAAGCGGTGGAGCGCGGCGACGCCGTAGTGGTGGGCGTAAACCGGTTCAAGCAGGATACGGCCGAGCCGCCTGCCGCTTTTCGGCTGGATCCGGAACTGGAAAAGCAGCAGATCGAACGATTGCGCCAGGTGCGGGCGTCACGCAGCGCAGCGGACGTCGAGCAGCGGCTGCAAGGCTTGGGGCAGGCTGCCCGTGGGACCGAGAACCTGATGCCACATATACTGGGCTGCGCGGAAGCCCACGTGACGGTCGGCGAGATCTCAGACCGCTTGCGCACGGTGTTTGGCGAATATCAGGAGCGTTGATACAAGATCGCTTCGGCTCCCCCCCTAAGCCCCGCCCAGCCCATTCTTCACCAGGAACTCGCGTATCGTCTCATAGATTCTGGTTCGTTCGTCGCGGCTAAACCCGCCGTGCTTGCCGCCTGGAATCGTCAGCAACTGGTTTGGGACATCCACCTTCGATAACGCTTCCGTCAAACGGACGGAGTGCTGGTAGGGAACTGTCGGATCAGCATCTCCCTGAATGGCGAGAACCGGCGGAAGCCCCGGCCTCACGTAGGTCAGCGGCGAGACTCGATGGGCGATCTCCTCGCGGTTGGGCAAGCTGGCCAGCCACTGTACCGCGTAAGTCTTGCGGTTGGGGCCATCCAGCAGGTCAACCACGTCGGCGATTCCGTACCAGTCGATAATGGCGGCCACTTTTGGCAAAGGCGCTCCGGGGCACTGCCGGTCCAAACCCGCGCTTTCCGGAATCATGCCGGTGGTAAGCGCCAGATGTCCGCCGGCGGATTCGCCGCTCAGTACCAGGCGGTTCGTATCCAGGTCGTACGTTCTGGCTTGTGCGGCTACATAACGCAACGCGCAGAGGCAGTCTTCCACCGCGGCGGGGGCCAACGCCACACGTCCCAACCTGTACTCTACATTCACGACGTTCCATCCCATCTCGAACCACGGCATGAGAGACATCAGTGACTGTTCCTTGGAGCCTTGCACCCAGCCGCCGCCATGAATGAAGATCAGCGTGGGTTGAGGGCCCGTGGTGTCCCTCCTTTTGTAAATGTCCAGCTTCGCCTCATAATTGCTGGCAACCAAATAGGTGAGGTTCGCGAATACCTGGTACTCATTCTGGGCATGCGTGGCCCAAGCCGCCGACGGCGACAATTGGGCAAAGGTGGGTTGTGCACCCACGGCAAGAAGTATCAGGACCAGAGATTTGAAGGACGTTGCGCGCATGATTTCTTCTCCTTTAAGCAACTTGAGTGATTCTATCCCAATTTTGGGGTAGCATCGTCGGGGGCGGGCCTTGACGCGTTGTTGCTGAATACGTCAAGTTGGAATGTGACTGTTTCCTGCAAACATCGTGATTGAAACGCTCAAAAACATTTTTCTAATCGTCAGCGCACTCTTCCCCCTCGTGAACCCATTGGGGGGAGCACCAATCTTTTTATCGTTGACGAGGGAATATTCGACTTCAGGGCGCAGAGCGCTTTCTCGGCGGATCGCGGTCAACAGCTTCTTCCTGCTGTTTGGGTCCTATCTGATCGGAACGCACATCCTGGAATTTTTCGGGATTTCGTTACCCGTCGTGCAGGTCGGAGGGGGATTAATTGTGATATCGACCGGTTGGGCGATGCTGAAGCGCCGGGATGAAGAGGAACGCACTGAGATGCACCGACACGTGCAACCGCAAGACGAATTCAGCCAGGCGTTCTATCCGCTGACCTTGCCGCTGACGGTGGGCCCGGGCTCAATTTCCATTGCGATAACGCTGGGCGCGAATGCCCCACACACTTCCCGATTCAATCTGCTGCCCGTTCTGGCCGCGATCGTCGGGTCGGCGATAATCTCGATCACTATTTTCCTGTGCTATGGATTCGCGGATCGGCTAGCGCAAATCCTGGGAACGACAGCGATGAGCGTGATCATGCGGCTGTCGTCGTTTCTGTTGGTCTGCATCGGAGTGCAGATACTCTGGAACGGCGCCAGCGCTCTCTTAGCCACGGTGCCCTTGAACATTCGCTGAACAAGGAACTATTTCCGGGGAAACTTGCGCGCTTGCTGCTGGGCGCGGCGGCTCCACCGCGCTGTGTAACACCGGCGAAAGGGCGGCGCCGTGCGGGCAGACTCGATGTCCCGCTCACATATTTCGCGCGCTCCGTTACGTCACCGGTTGCTCCAGCACGAATCCATAGTGATAGAGATCGTAGCCCCGCTGACCGATGTAGGCTTTGAGCTGCTTTTCGGCATCCTAGTACGGTCCAGTTCGCGCAGAATCTCGCTCGGAGTGATGCTTCCATCCTGATTGAAGACTGTCTAAAAGTGCGCCAGCGCCTCATGAGGACGACCCTGCTTAAGAGCGATTCGCCCCAACTGAACGAAACTTAGACTACAACAACCAGTGGATCAAACCGAATGTCACCAAAATCTGCGCCAGGCTTGCAGCCACTCCTACCAGCAGCGCCGCGAAGCCAGTGCGCAGCAAAAATCGCAGGTTCACCTCCAACCCCATCGCCGCCATCGAGAGCGTTAGAAGCGCTTCTGCCAACTGCGCCAGGATCGTGTTCATCGATGCCGACCAGTCGCCTGTACCGAGCGGCAGATGAAAGCTCAGTTCCGGAAACAGGTGCAGCGTGTTGCATAAGGCCAGGGCAAGAAAGCCCCAAATGAATCGAGGGAGCAAGTTGGTCCAGCTTAGTCGGGCTTGCCCCTTTCGCGACGATACCAACGCCAGGACGATCAGGAACGGCGCGAGCAATGTAACCCGAACCAGCTTTACCAGTGTCGCCAGAGCGCCCGATTGAGCGCTGTAGGCAAATCCGGTGGTGATCGCTTGCGGAACCGCATGAACGGTCACCCCGGCCCAGATCCCGAAAGCTTGCTGACTGAGATGAATCGCAGCCCCAGCTGCGGGTAGCGTGAACATAACTACCAGACCCAGGATGTTGATCGTCGACACCGACAGCAGCAGATCGTCATCGTCGGAGCCTATGATGGGCGCGGAGGCGATGATCGCGCTGGTGCCGCAAATGGCGGTACCGCAGCCTACCAGGAGTGCTGCGTTGCGGGAGATCGTGATCATGCGGCCCGCCAGGACCGCGACCGCGCATCCACAAACGACCGCTGCCAGGATCACTGCCAGGGAAGGCGCCCCAACACGCGCCACCTCAGTCAGGTTCACGCCCGCGCCGGTCAGGACAATGGTGATGGGGATCACTCGCTTCACCAAGCCTTTGCAGTCGTCGATCAGAGCCGCCGGTAGTGAAATGCTATTGCGGATTACGCCTCCTAACACGATCGCCAGGATGGCCGCGCTGACGGGCGGGAACAAGAGATGCACGCCCCAGGCTGCGGCTGCTATGCATAAGGCCGCAAGTAAGCCTAACCGGCTCCAAGCGCCGGCTCGGGATGGCGCAGTGCTTCGCGGCTGGGGGAGCTCGATACCCTCCATCGAGTCCAGCGACGCGAAGGCCTCGGCGCTCATGCGGCTCAGTTTCTGTGCAGCCAAACTGTCAGTGTATCCGGATTTCAATTTCGAAGAGACGCATATGCGGCGTACTGAGCGGCGCTTCACGAATACCGGGCTCGTGCGATAGCCATGTGACCATCTCGACCGTGCTAATTGAAGGTTCCCAGTGGAAAAACACTTTCTGGTCGTTCTGGATCAAGACACCGGTAACGTGTTTTGATTGGATGAGCGAGCGCATCCGCTGCGGTTCGAACGGCGCCTTGCCCCACGAGATCACCCGATTCGCGTAGTGTGCGCGCGGAGAGAACAGAGGATAGTCAGGGGCGTCCTGGTTGCCCACGAAAAGGATGCAGGAGCCCAGGGGAATGGAATCCAGAGCTGCATGAAACGGCTCATCAATCTCGCTGGCAGACACGGGGGCGACTATCGCATGTGCCGCGGTATAGACCTGGGCTCCGACGGGCTGATACAAGGCGAACACAATCAGGATAAATGCCAGCGCTTGGGCGAGTTTCCGTCCAATAATGTAGTTCCCCCAAAGGGCGACTCCGACCGGCAGCGCCATTGCGTAGGGACCCATCAGAAACCGATCGGGTGCGCCGGAGGCTGCCATCCACCGTGTGCCGAAAACGACGGCGACTAGCATCGGAATCGCGAGCAACGTCAAGGCAGACACCGGCGCCAGCTTGACCGAAGGCCAGGTTAGCAGCACATCGCGCGCCAGCAGCCAAGCGGCAACCAATAGCGAGGGAATCCAGAGGATACCCCAGAGCGAGAATCTGGTGGCGCGCTCCGGCAATTGGTAGGAGTATCTACCGGGCCAGGGCCCGTCATCCTCCAAGGGTAATGGTGCGCCTGCACCTGCCGCGGAAATAATCCGATTGCCTAATGCATTCAGGCCGGCCCGAAAAGAGCGCGGCACCTCCGGCAGTTCCAACAGCAGAAACGGCAGCCGTACGGCGTGAGTTCGAAGCTGGGCTGGGCTGAAATCCGGAGTAAGAATCTTCCGCAACGATTCCGGCCCGAGGATGTTATGGTAGCGAAACATATTGAAGCCGAACGGAATCAGTAAGGAGCTTAGCACTAGCCCTCCGAGCCAGCCCGCGGCAACCGCCCTCAGACGGGTCACCGGTCCAACGGCGCTGCCGGCGCAGAGCGGAATAACCACCACACTGGCGATCAGGGCCAACGCCAGGGGGCGCATGTTAATGCTTAGTACAGTGAATATCCCCAGGAAGAAGCACTTCATCTGGATGCCGCCGGGATCGGCGCAGATTACCACCGCCCAATACGCGGTACCGAGTAAAGCTAAGACCGTCCAGATCTCCGGTGTGAGTCCCACAGAGGAACTGCTGATAAGCGGCGTCGAAACAAGAATCAAGACTCCTAGCAGCGCTAGACTCTGGCGGAGCTTTAAGGTCCGCAAGAGGAAGTACAGACCCACGGCGGCGCAGGGATATCCCAGCCAGAAAACCATCCGGCCTACTAGCTCACTCTTGGTCAGTAGCACCGGCCATAAGAAAAACAGTTCGCTGCCAAACGTGAATACGGTTTGGCGATCGTTATGGGTCTCGTAGGGAAAGGCAGTCTGGTGCTGGATCCAATAAATCACGCGCGAGGCATGATACATTTTTTCATCTCCGGTATGAATGGGTGTAGCGATCTGTGAAATGCCTGAGAGGGCTATCAAAAGTGCCGCACAGATCAAAATAGCCAGACCGGAAGGAGAGAGAGCTGCGACGAACGCGGCCAGTTTCGAAACACCTGCTGGCCATAGATCGCGACTTTCTGAAATTTCTCGAGAATGAGGAAGTTTACGCCGGAAATAGAGCACGATGATAAATATCACCGCCTGCGAGGCCAACCAGAAGGTGCGAGTCAATTCAGAAAACACGGAGGCTAGCGTCGTTATCGTGCCGAGCTGAAGGCAAATCGCGGCCACAGCAATCCAGAACCTGTCGGCGGATTTTGGAGAGACCCGCTGCGCGATAAAGATGGAGGTCCAGATCAGCAGTAAGGCCGAAAGGCAGAATATCACGGTTATTTCTGTTTTCCAATCTTAACTTGTTAGGAAACGCAATTTACGGGATGATCCAACGCTCGCCCGGCTCGAATACCTTGAACCCGATTGCCGGCCGGAAACCGAGCATGTGGTCGACGAAACGGCTGACATCCGCCTGCTGGTCAGCAAACGTTCCGTAGTGCATCGGAACCAGCCAGCGCGCCCGGATATCTTCCGCTAGTTGCGCGGCTTCGGCGATCTCGAAGTTACCGTGGCCATCGATCGGCAGCAATGCCGCAGTCACATTGTAGGGACGCAGCCGCCCGACAATCCCCTCGTAAGAGCGGCAATCACCGGCATGATAGATCGTGTGCTGCCCGAAGCGCATCAGGTAACCGAGATGCGGATAGCCGCCCAGCGGAGTCCAATCCAGTTCCGGATGCGCCGACGGCACCGCATACACACGTCCGTACAGCCCACCCTTGAAGTATTCGACGCGCAGGTCGGAATCGGTAGTCGTCATGCGGTCGTATGGAACGCCGATGGATCGGGCGTGTTCGGCCGTGCTCTTCGGTATCACCACCTTGACTCGCGGCGACGCCTCGAGCATCGCCGGCAGTGTTCCTGGATCCATGTGCGATGCGTGCGCGTGCGTGCACAGGATCAGGTCGGCGTTGGTTGCTTGCTCGGGAGCCAGCGGCGCATCGGTGGTGCGCGTCCGGCCCTCAGGAATGGAGAGGCATGGGTCGACATAGAATACGATGCCGAAATGCTTCACTACGAAGCCTGCATGGCCCAGCCACCACAACGCGGGCGAGGGGCCATCCGTACTGTCTATTTGGGCGATCAGTTCATTCATCGGGCAGCGGCCCTTTCCAAACGGTCACGGATCGCCGCCCATTGTGGCTCGTCAGGTGGTAGCTCGATCTCGATCCAGTCCCAATTTTCGGAATCCGCCTGATGCAATCTTTCGTAAAGGACCGCGGCATACTGGCTGGTATCAGCCGGCATCTGAAGCCGGATACCGTGGCCACCCGAAGGAGGCTGGCCAGGTTTCACGAGAATCAACGGTGTCTTGGGACTGTAATGCCGCCGGTGCATCCCCGGCGATGGATGCGCCGAGCCGGTAATCTCTCGCGCTACATGAACTGCCCCGATCACTTCCTCGATTTCGGCCTGCGATATCATCCCAGGTCTCAACAATATCGCTTCTTCCCCTGCAAGCGAAAGCACGGTCGACTCGATCCCGACGGTGGTTCGGCCGCCATCCAGCACCATCGCCACGCGGTCGCACATCGCAGCGCGCACGTGCTCGGCCGTGGTGGGTGAAAGCTCGCTGAAGCGATTCGCACTCGGCGCCGCCACCGGGACGCCGGCCGCTTGAATCAAGGCCAATGCTACCGGATTCGAAGGCATCCGAATGCCGACTGTATCCAATCCAGCGGTCAGAATATCTGCAACGTGCGGCTGTTTTGGAAGTACGAGCGTCAGCGGTCCTGGCCAAAAACGCCGGGCCAGCATCTCCGCTTTTTCCGGCCACGTCCGTGCCAACCCCCGCGCCATGTCGATTGAATCGACGTGAACGATCAACGGGCTGTTCGCGGGCCTGCCCTTGGCCACATAGATTTTCTCCACTGCCGCCGCATCGAGCGCGTTGGCTCCTAGCCCGTAAACGGTCTCAGTAGGAAAAGCCACCAGTTCGCCGGCTCGAATCAACTGCGCAGCCCGATGCAGCTCGGATGCCTCAATCAGGCAGATCCTCTTTTCCGTCGCCGGACACCTTGCCGGTGTGCTTATAGACCAGGAAAGCGTGCATGAGACGATCCATATCGCCGTCCAGCACGCGGTCGACATCGCCGATCGAAAGCTTGGTCCGGTGGTCCTTGATCATTCGATACGGCGCCAGCACGTAGCTACGAATCTGGCTCCCGAAGTTGATATCGAGCTTCGAATCTTCCAGTTTGTCCTGCTCGACCTGCTTTTTGGCCATCTCGTATTCATAAAGCCGGGCCCGAAGTTGCTTGATAGCGCTGGCCCGATTCTTATGCTGCGACCGTTCGTTCTGGCACTGCACTACGATTCCGGTGGGTAAGTGGGTCATGCGCACCGCCGATTCAGTCCGGTTGACATGCTGCCCGCCCGCGCCGCTAGCACGGAAGACGTCCACACGCAGATCTTCGGGCTTGATGTCGATGTTGATATCGTCTTCGATCTGCGGATAGACAAACACTGATGCAAACGAAGTGTGCCGCCGGGCATTGGCGTCAAAGGGGGAGATCCGCACCAGCCGGTGCACGCCGATTTCCGATTGCAGCAGCCCATAAGCATTCTCGCCATTGATTTCGAGCGTAGCCGACTTGATGCCTGCGCCTTCGCCCTCCAGACGATCGGTGACCACGGCTTGATAGCCATGCCGCTCCGCCCACCGCAGGTACATCCGCAGCAGCATCTCGGCCCAATCCTGGCTTTCAGTTCCGCCCGCACCGGGATGGATGGCCATGATCGCGCTTTTCGAGTCGTTGCGGCCCGAAAGCAGCATGCCCGTCTCGAGCGTCTCCAGACGTTCCGAAAACGTCTTCATCTCGCGCTCCAGGTCGGCAGTCACGTTTTCGCCCTCGCGTCCCAGCTCGAACAGGGTGTCGAGATCCGAGGTCAATCGCGTAACGTCCGCATCCTCTGCGATAGCCTGTTCCAGCTTCTTGCGGTCCTGCATCACTTTTTGGGACTTTTCGGGCTGGTTCCAGAAGTCCGGGTCGGAAATCTGTTGCTCGGTTTTGGCTAATTGGGCTCTCTTGCCGGAGGCGTCAAAGATAGCTCCGCACAGCTTCGGCCTGCTGGCGGAGCGAACCGTACTCTCTTTCCAATTCTTCGAAGGTCATGAATTTCTATTTTAGCAAGCCATCCAAATCCAGCACTTGGCCGCGCTTTCCGACGTTCCAGCCGCGCGATTTCCCGAGGGTGTCCTGCTGGCCGGCGGCCTCGTGGATGTGTCCACAATAGAAATACTCGGGCTGCGTCTGTTCGATGAAATCGCGGATGGCGGTGCTTCCGAAATGCTGACCTTCGCCCGCGCGATCGAGCTCGGCGCAATCAAGCTTGGTGTTCTTGGGCGGGGTATGTAAGATCAGCACCCGCGGATTCAGGCCGGAGAATTTCGCGAGCCGTTTCGCCAGCTCGTCCTCAGTGTATTCGCCCGGCGTGTTGAACGGCGTTGGATTCGAGTAGCCCAGACCGGCTATCGTCTGGCCGGCGATCTGCATGGTCTGACCGTGGAAATCGTGAAAACCATATTTGCGGCAGAAATCGGTGTTATCGTCTTCTGACTCATGATTGCCCGGGATAACGTACATCCGATCGGCGCGCTTCTGCATGATCGGGCCCAGCGCGTCCAGACCGCGTCCGAAATTCGCCAGGTCACCGGCAGCGAAATAATAATCCGCCTCAATCGCCATCAGTTTCTCGAGCGCGACTCTGTCTCCATGGATGTCGGAGAAAATCAGAAGCTTCATCCAATGAGGTTAGCAAGTGTGGATACGATGATAGAGCATGCTCAACTGGGTGGTCGTCGGTATTGGAGACATCAGTACAAAGCGCGTCATTCCCGCCATTCGCTTGGAATCGCGCAGCCGCCTGTATGGCGTGGTGACGCGCGACAAATCGAAAGGCGCGGGTGTGGCCGAGCATGTCTGGGATGATCTGGATGCGGCGCTTGCTGACCCACAGATCGACGCCGTCTACGTCGCCACTCCAGTTGCGTTACATGCGCCCCAGACCATCGCGGCGTTGAAAGCCGTCAAGCACGTTCTGTGCGAGAAACCGGTCGCCATGAACTACTCAGAAGCGTCCGAGATGGTGCGCGTGTCCAAAGAAACCGGCAAGGTCCTGGGCGTCGCCTATTACCGGCGCACTTACCCGAAGGTGCAGCGCGCGCGTGAATTGATCTCGCTGGGCGCTATCGGGCAGCCGGTGCTAGCCGAAGCGAACCACCACAGTGCATCGCCCGCGCAAGGCTCGTTCCGATCCTGGCTCCTCGACCCGAATCTGGCCGGAGGGGGTCCGCTGTTCGATGTCGCCAGTCATCGAATCGACCTGCTGAATTATATGTTCGGGAAACCAGTGCGTGCGGCCGGAATGCTCTCAAACGTGTTATTTCAGTGGCCGATCGAAGACAACGCAACGGTGTTGGTTGAGTACCAGAACGGGGTGCGCGGTATTGTGGACGTGCGCTGGCACTCTGATATCGTGCGCGACCAGTTCCGCATCATCGGAACCAAAGGCGAGATCAATCTCGATCCGCTGAGCGGTCCGGACCTGGTGCATCCGGGTGGAAGCGAACATCTGCCGGCTCATGCGAACATCCATTTCCCGATGATCGAGAACTTCGTCGCCGCTGTGCTCGATGGCGCACCGCTGCTATCGAGCGGCGAGTCGGCGATCTTGACTGATTGGGTGACGGAACAGGTCTATTGTCCCGACGCGGCTTTGTTCGGCTCCCACAGTACTTCGGGCACGCTTAGCACGTGATTCGCCCAGCGGCTCCAGACGAAAAATGCATCGCTCAGCCGATTCAGATATTGGACCGCTTCGGCCGGTGTCTCCTCTTCGCGAGCCAGGCTCACTGCTAAACGTTCCGCCCGCCGGCAAATAGTCCTGCAGGCGTGCAATTCCGTATTCAGCCGCGACCCGCCCGGCAGCACAAACGAGCGCAAGGGCGACAGTTCGGCATTCATCCGGTCGATCTCCTTTTCGAGCCGTTCGATTTCGGCACCGGTGATGCGCGCCTGTTTCGGATGGACATCTTTGGGGAGTGTGGCGAGAATTGAGCCTAAATTGAATAGCTCGTGCTGAACGCGTCTTAGAATCGCTGCTAGCTCGGGGATGCTCTCCTCAGATGATACGCAGGCCATTCCGACGAAGGCGTTCAGCTCGTCAACGGTCCCGTAGCACTCGATCCGCAGCGAATCCTTTGCAACGCGCTGCCCGCCGGCCAGATGGGTCTCGCCCTTGTCACCTGTTTTGGTGTAAATGCGATTCAGCGCGAGGCGCGGCTCGTCGAACTTGGGGTCGGCCATAACGGTGAAGGTTCCGTTCCCATTGTCCCCAATCGGCGGGACTAGGTGTCCGGACGCTCAAGATTCTCAGGGGAACTGCCGATATCTCAACTGGATATGCTTGCGGAGACGCAAAACAGCGAAGTCTTATTAACCCGCTTCAACAAGCTTTTGCAGGAGCTGCTGCGCGGCACGATGACACGTAACACGTTCCAGCCGTGGGAGATAGAAATTTTGCTGGACATAGAAGCCTGCAACCTTCGCGACGGGGTTAAGAAAGAGACCCTGCGCCGCTACCAAAAGGCCGTGCAGAGGGCCATGGAAAAGGGCGCGCCCACTCCTTTCCGCCTGTCCCAATACTTAAATGGCAAGAAGTCAGCATCCGTCAAATCCGAACCTGCCTAAACAGGCACTTACTCCCGCCCAAGGATCGAAACTTCATCCCCTGTCTGCTATGCTGGGGGCAGCAACATCGCAGAAGGAGAACATCCATGGGTTGTGGCAGCGGGATGGTGGGCCCCCGAATCGAAGAAGAGACCGGCAAGCACAAGGTCTTCTGCGTCAAATTCCAACGTGAAATGCCGGGGCTGGATGAGGCCCCTTTCGATAACCACCCGCTCGGCCAGCGCATCTATGAGAATGTCTCGAAGGAAGCCTGGAAGCTATGGCTGGAGCAGATGAAGATGATCATGAACGAATACCGGCTCAACCTAGGCACTCAGGAAGCGCAAGAATTCCTGCTCAAGCAGATGGAAGATTACTTCTTCGGTGAAGGCGCGGCCTTGCCGCCCGGCTACGTTCCGCCCAAGGCCAAGGGTTAAATCACCGGCAGCGCGGCGGCAATTTCAAAACGTAAGCGCTTATGCGATGCGCGTAGCGCTCGTTCCACGTTTTCCGGCGAGTTCGCTCTGCCAAAGATAAAGCCTAAATAGCTCGCTCCCTCCGGTAACGGAACCAGTTTTTGGCCCTCTTTCGCGGTAATAATGACATCCTCGATGCCGGCCGTCGACCGGGCCTGCTCCAGACCCTCCGTTGCCACATAGATCCCTTCGCGAGGGATCGGGATCATCATGACGCCCGCGGCATCCCTGGGCATCGCGATGTCCGAGACATCCTGGCCAGCCGCATCGCGCAGGATTAGCTCTTCTAGTCCGGGGAGCACGCGAGCACAGAGGCCCCCGATCGGCCGGGCAGCTACCTCCAGTATCCAGACGCCGCGCGAGTTCAGCCGCATCTCGGCATGCACCGGGCCGTGCGTCAGCCCCAACGCTTTCACGGCCGATTCCGTGGTCCGCACGATTTCGCGCTGCGTCTCATCCGCTTCGCGCGAGGGCGTCACGTAAATTGTTTCTTCGAAGTAAGGACCATCCAGAGGGTCGGGCTTGTCGAAAATCGCCAGGACCCGAAGCTGGCCGTCCGTGAGAATGCCCTCCAGGGCGAATTCGCGCCCTTCGATGAAGCTTTCCACCTGGAGAAAGCGATCTTGTTCTTCGTGGAGACGTAGGATATCGGGATTACGGAGGAGAGTCTCAATGCGGCGGAACGCGGCTATGAACTCGCCCGGATCATTGGCCCGGATCACACCGCGGCTACCTGACAACCCGAGCGGCTTCAGGACACAAGGATAGGTCGCGGTCTCGGAATAGCGCTCTGGTCCGTCTTTCAGCGCGACACCATGGAATCGCGGCACCAACAGCCCAGCGGCGCGAAATCGCTCGCGTGCGAGGAATTTGTTGCGGCAGGCCAGCACTGAGCCGGGGGAGTTATACGGAATCCCCATGCGCTCGGCCGCCAGAGCCGCCAGATACGCCGGCCGGTCGCCCACCGCGACGATGCCGTCCACGCGAGCCTCAGCTGCCAGTACTTCTGCGGCGGCCTGTGAATCTTCGAACCGTAGCGCGATGGCCTGATCGCCCCATGGGTCATCCAGCACATGGCACCGATCCGTGGCGAGCACCAGCTCGAAGCCCAGGCGCTCGGCGGCGGCGGCAAACACGCGTGTCTGATAGCCAGTGGTCGCCCCAATCAGCAGCAACTTTTTGCGATCGTTCATCCTAAACAAGAGCTAACTGCTCTTCGGTTGGCTCCGCTCAACAGTACCAGGGCTCATCCAGGTAGGGGATGGTGGCGCGCGGCATCAGGTCGAAATCCTCCGCCAGCGGCCGATCCGCCGCCAGGTCCCACAGCTTACGGAAAATTTCGCGGCGCGACCCTTCTAGCGCGGCCAGTTTCATCGCCTCGCCCGTCAACGCGTCCACCCGCGGATCAGGATGCTTCCAGCGGTACAACAGCGCCGGCTCGTCAAAGCCGGCAATCACTGCCTGAATTTCGGGCAGCTCCAGCAGCAGCGATCCCCGCGGGATGAGCAGCCGCAGCGCAAGCTGGATCGGAGCGATGTGCTCCACTAGGTCCAGGTCGACCAACACCGCCAGAAGCTCGTGATACGACCGGCGCGTGGTCCACGGCGTGAACGGGATAAACGTCGGCGCCACCGTCAGGCCGATGCGCCGGAACTGCTCCACCACCCAGATGAAATCCGCGCGTGTGTGGCCCTTGTCGAGCTTCTCCAATACGCGATCGTCCACTGATTCGACGGCACTGGTCACGAACAGACAGCCGGTCTGCTTCAGCTTCGGCAACAGGTCGCGATGGCCCCGCAGATGCTCAATCTTGATTGTCGCGTCATATGTCAGGCCCGGGAACTCGCGATGCATCGCTTCGACGATCCGCATGGCGTGGGTTGGTCCGTTGAAGAAATCCGGATCGCCGAAAGTAATGTGCTCGGCGCCCGCCGCCACTTGCTGGCGGATGTCCTCCAGCACCACCTCCGCCTGAACGATGCGAAATGCGCCCTTGTAGACCGGCACCACCGGACAATGCCGGCACAGGTGTTTGCATCCGCGGCTGGCTTCGGTGTAGCCCACCCGCTTCCGTGTACCGTTCATGCGCAGCTTGGCATATTCTTCTAGCGGCGGCAGTCCGGTTCGCACAGGAGTGAGGAACTGCAAGCGGTCGAGTGAAACGAGCGAGGTCGGACCCGCGCCATCGGCCACCGCGGCTAAACCCGCCTCGAATTCCCCGCCCAGGATGGTGCCAACGCCGATCGTTCGAAGGTAAGCTTCATTGAGGGGGGCGTATAAACCGTAGCAGCACAAATGCGCCGTCGGATTCATCTGCCGAACCTTCGGAATCAGTTGCACCGCCAGGCGCGTGGCGGTGTGCATCGGCAGATAGAACGCGATCAGCTCCCGGTCGTGGACCACATCTGGCCGTAGCGGTTCAACCGAGAGATCGGCACAACGAACATCGTGCCCACGTTCGGATAACCAGGCCGCGGGGGACGCCAACCCGAAGGGCTGCCGGCCAAGCTCGTAGGTGGAGACAAGCAGAACTCGCATCGCGGGTCATCTTTATTATGGCGCGCGACTCATCCGCTCGCGCGCTTCACGGGCGGATATAGCTAATGGTGTGGTGTGTCAGCAGCTTGCCTTCGCGATTAGTACACTCGGCCACGCCATAGACCAGTCGCCCGCCTAGCTTCAGGATTTTTGCGTGACAAAGTATGTCTTCTTCTCGCGCGGCATTCAAAAAGTTGGTTTTCATCTCCGCGGTCACCGAGCCGTCCGATATTCCAAGCCTGGTTATAATCGCCAGCCACATCGCAACGTCCGCAGCCGCCATGAACAGCGGGCCAGCGACCACCCGGCCGGGCCGTTCGAAATCCTTGCGGAATGGCGCCAGGAGCGTGCATTCTCCATCGCCAAAGGAGTAGAGTTGAAACCCGTAATGGTTCGTGGAACCAACCTGCGACAAAAGCTGGCTCAGTTCGGACTCAGTGACGGCGAGCGGCAAACCTTAGGATTGCAACTACCCCTTCGCGAAGTAAAGCGCCGCGGCCCGCTCCAGCTCCGACTTACTCATGTAGGGCGGCCGGCCTTCGTACTTGCCGATGGAGGTCAGGATGTTGCAAATGTCGGCGGGGTAGCACGCTCGTAGCTCGGTGCGGCCTTCGCGCAGGCACAGCTTACGTAGGTATTCGGCGCTGTCCGGCTCGCAGGGTATGTTGAAGGCGCCCACCACCCGGTGGAAGATCTGATCGAATGCTTTGTCGTCCACGGCGTCGACGAAGATCTTGTTGTGAATACGACGGAGGAACGCTTCGTCAGCCAGATCGCTCGGCTCCAGGTTGGTCGAGAACACCACCATGAGCTCGAAGGGGATCTGGAATTTGACGCCGTAACGGAGCATCAGGTAATCGACGCGGCGGTCCAAGGGCACGATCCAGCGGTTCAGCAGGTCTCTAGGCGACATCAACTGACGCCCGAAGTCGTCGATGATCAAGATGCCGTTGTTGGCCTTCATCTGCAGCGGAGCAGCGTAAATACCCGAAGACTCATCCAACCTCAACTCCAGCATACTGGGAATCAACTCGCCGCCCACCACGATGCACGGACGGCGGCACAGGACCCATCTGGGATCGACATCTTGATCGTCCACGTCCAGAGGCTGGTGGACCACCGGATCGTACAAGCTGATGATCTGGCCGTCCACTTCCACCGAGTACGGCAGGAGGATACCGTCCTGATAAACGCGCAGCATCCTCTCCGCCAGACTGGTCTTCCCGTTCCCGGTAGGCCCGTAAATGAATATCGAATTCTGCGAAATGAGGGCCGGCCCCAGCTGATCAAGGAGCTGATCGCTAATAACCAGATCCGAAAACGCCGAACGCAGCGCCTTGCGATCAATCCGTACCTCCGCGGCTTGCGCCTTGGTTGCGGCGGCATAATCCTTTAAGCAGACCGGCGCCGCTCCAGCGTATTGCGTGATCTGAAAACGCTCGCCGGCCAAAAGCTTACCGGCCTGTGAAAGCGTGAAGTGGTAGTCGTTACCGATCATGCCCTTCACGTCCACCATTTGCTGCTGCCGCATGTGGTTGAACACTATGTTCAGAATGGGTACCGAGAGCTTCAACGTCTGGCTCAAGCTCTGGAGGTTGCTAAAGCCTTCCAGTAACAGCCGCCGCAGAACAAGATCCAGTACCAATGACTGTGAGATCCCTAAATCTTCAAATGTTTGGGGAACGCTGGGAGCGAACCCGCTGCGAATGGGCGCAAGTGTGGCAGCCATGAATGAAAAAGCCTCACTCTCCTCATCGGCCGTTATCGATCAATTGTTTATACACGCTTGTGGACAAAAACCCGTCAAGCTTCTTGTGAAGTTCTGTGGTCTGTTCTGCGGCTGGTGGATGGCTATGGGTGCCTGGGGCGCCCCTACCGCGGAACTGCTCTTTCAGCAGGCCCAAAAGGCCGAGCACGCCGGCCAAATCGTCCGCGCTTATCTTCTTTATGCCCAGGCCGCCGCAGCCGAGCCGGGCAATCTCGCGTACTGGGAACGGGCCCAGGCTCTGCGCCCAATGGCCAGCCTTATGAAAGAGACTCCAGCCCTCCCCAAAGATCTGGCGCCCGAGAAAGTGGACCGGACGCTATTTGGCCCGGTCAGTGATCAGGATCTCGAGCAGGCCCGCAAACCCCTGCCCCCTGCCACGCTAAAGGCCACGCCCGGACGTCAGGACTTCGACTTGAGAGGCGATTCCAAGGCTTTATGGGAGCAGATCGCCGCCGCCTTTCATCTGATGGTGGTCTTCGACACAGCTTACCAGCCTGTGCCCGCCCTCCGATTGCAACTGGATAGTGCGGATTATCGAGATGCCCTGCGCTCGCTCGAGGCAGCTACCAACTCATTTCTTACGCCGGTGAGTGACCGCCTGATCTTCGTCGCCAACGATAGTCCCGCTAAGCGCACTGAGTTTGAGAGCACCGCCGCGGTCGTCATACCGTTCCCGGAAACCATGTCGGTTCAGGAACTACAGGAGATTTCCACTGGGGTGCGCGGCACGCTCGATATGAACCGCTTAATGGTGGATACCCAACGGCATTTGATCCTGATCCGTGATCGTGTCACCAAAGTGCGGCTGGCTGAGAAATTGTTTCAAGATCTGATGCGCCCGCGGGCCCAAGTGGCCATTGAGGTCGAGATCATGACCACCGACCAGTCCTCGGCGCTCAGCTATGGGTTGTCGCTACAGACCAGCTTCTCTCTCGTCAATTTCTCCAGCAAATCGAACCTGCTGGCCAGCATCCCTTCCGGCTTCGCGAATTTCATGACCTTCGGCGGCGGTGCGAGCTTGCTCGGTTTCGGAGTGACCAATGCCCAACTCTTCGCCAACGTTTCGAAAGCCAGCGCCAGCACCATTCTTCGATCGGAAATCGTGACCCTGGATGGCCAACCCTCCACCCTGCATGTTGGCGACAAGTATCCGCTGGTGACCAACGAATATATCGGGAACACTTCGGGAGGCGGCGCGGTCTTCACTCCTCCACCGACTTTCAGCTTTGAGGATCTCGGCCTGCTGCTCAAGGTAACTCCTCACATTCACGGAACTGACGAAGTGACTCTCGATGTGAGCGCCGAGTTCAAGCTGCTGGGCGCCGCGTCCGTTGACGGGATTCCTGTCATTTCCAGCCGGAAATATGAATCTAAGACTCGCGTGATGACCGGCGAGTGGGCCGTCCTGGCCGGCCTGATGACGTCCTCAGAAGCCCGCACGATCACCGGATTACCTATCTTGAGTCTGATACCGCTATTGCGCAGCAACAATATCAATACAGATTACGGCGCGACGCTCATCGTGCTCAAGCCGCATCTGCTGATTTTGCCGCCCTCGGAATCCGCCACTTGGCGCGCCTGGTGCGGCACCGAGACCAAGCTGCCCAGCGTGCTGTAGGGTTGTCTTGTTTGCCGGCCCGGACCGTCACGAATCAGGCTGTTGAACTCTTCCGGTGCAAACTGCGGGCAGATCGATCTAACCTAACCGGTTTATCGCGGCCCGGAGTTCCTCCAGCGTCATGGCGCCGGGATGGTACAGCCGCACGATGCCCTGGCGGTCAATCAGCACCAGCGTCGGAGTGGTGCTGGCACCGTAGTTTTTGAAGTTTTCTTCGCTGACCGGCGCGGGAATATCGAGCAGGTCGTGATAGAACTTGTGGCGCACCTCATCGATGTACTTCAACTCGTCGGCCGGGCTGGCCTCTTCACCGCGGGCCGTATATCCGTAACGCTGCGTGGGCGCGACGATCACCAGATGATTGGACGCGTACTCTTTTTCGATTTGGGTCAGGATGGCAACTTCCTGCTTGCAGTCCGGACACCAGTGCGCCCAGAAAAACACCAGCACCGGCGATCCCTTGAGCGCACTGAGCGGCACGGGTTTCGACCCCAAAAACTCATGCTCATCGAGAGCCGGCGCCACCTTTCCTTCCAGGCTCAGCAGATTGATATTCTTCTGCAGCCGGGCGCGCATGGACGTACTTCGGTAGCGAGCCAACTCCTTTCGCAGAAATGCCACCGCCTCAGCTCGTTCGCCGCGCTCGTTCATGATCTGGGCCTGTACTTCAATGGCGGCACCGAGAGCGAGCGGCAGGTGAGGTTCGGCATCGAGTGGACGCTTCTTAAGCTCCCCGAGCGCCAAGTTTTGCGCCTCTTTCGCGTAAGCTTCGGCTTGGTCGAGATTTTTCGCAGCCAGTGACCCGCGCCCTAGCCATGAAACTGCCTCGATCAGCTCGGGCGTAACGCCCTTCTGCGCCCGATAATTCTGGACCAACGATACGGCCAGTGGAAAATTACTCTTGGCAAGGGCGGCACGAACGTCGCCAACTACGTCCGCCCAGGCGGCTGCCGCGAGCAAGAAGGCAGCTAACAGTCTCAATGGCATCTACATCGAGGATAACAGGCGGCCGCCATCCACAACTATAGTCTGACCGGTCAGATAGGACGAAGCGTCACTGGCCAGCATCAGGGCCACTTCGGCGATCTCCGGCGGCTGCCCCAGGTGCTGGATTGGTTGGTGTGCCATCAACTCCTGGCGGCGGCCTTCGTCTTTCCAGTAATACTCACTCAAGACCGTCTGTACCAGGCCCGGTGCAATCGCGTTTACGCGCACGCCTTTGGACCCCAGCTCCACTGCATATGACTGGGTCATCATGATCAAGGCGGCTTTGGTCATGCTGTAAAGCAGCCCGTGATATTGCGGGCGCAGTCCGGCGATGGACGCGATATTGATAATAGAGCCGGAGCCGCGCTGGCACATCCCAGGCGCAATCAGGCGCGTGAGCCGATAGGTGCTCTTGAGATTCACCTCCACCATCTTGTCGAACTGGCCGTCGTCCATTTCGATGGCTGGACCCTGGGCGATATTGGTGGCGGCATTGTTCACCAGGATGTCGATTTTTCCAAAATCGCGGGCCGTGGTATCCACCAGCCGCTGCAGTTCCTCGAGCTTTCCGACATGACAAGCCATCGGAACCACTCGCCCGGCCAACCCCTTCATTCCGGCGGCTACTTCCTCGAGAGTATTCTGCTTACGGCCGCAAATGACGACGGTGGCCCCTTCGCGGGCGAACACTTCCGCAATGGACTGCCCGATTCCGCGGCTTCCGCCCGTCACAATCGCGACCTTATCCTTGAGTTGACTCATGCAATAGCTCCCATCACAACTTCAGGCCCTTTAGATAGGCGCGAAAATCATTGCCGAGATCATAGCGGTGGAGAGCCAGCTCCACCGTGGCCTTCAGGAACCCGAGTTTATCGCCGGCATCGTAGCGGGTGCCTTCGAATACGTACCCGTAGATGGGCCGGTTACGCAGAAGGTGCTTCAGGGCATCAGTGAGCTGGATTTCACCGCCGCTACCAGGCTCGATTGCTTCGATGGATTGGAAAACTTCGGAGGTCAGCACGTAGCGGCCGATAATGGCCAGATTGGAAGGTGCTTCCGAAGGCTTGGGCTTTTCCACCAGATTGCGTATCCGGAACAGGCGATCTCTGCCGTTGCTGTGCGACATCGGTTCTGCGTCCACGGCCCCATAGGCGGAGATGGCGTCACCAGGCACTTCCATCAGCGCTACCACGGATGCGCCGTAGAATTCGTAGACATCCAGCAACTGGCGGATAGCGGGGATTTCCGAATCGATCACGTCGTCCGAGAGCACCACGGCAAATGGCTCGTTCCCAACCAAATCGCGCGCCCGCAGGACCGCATGGCCAAGCCCGAGTGCTTCTTTCTGGCGAACGTAAGCAACGTCGATCATGTCGGAAACATCGCGAACAATCTTCAGCAAGTCTTTCTTGTTCTTTGCTTCGAGCGTCTGCTCCAGCTCGAAACTGACGTCGAAGTGATCCTCAATCGCTGTCTTTCCGCGTCCGGTCACGATGATGATGTTTTGAATGCCGGAATGGATCGCCTCCTCGACTCCATATTGGATGAGGGGTTTGTCCACCAGCGGCAGCATTTCTTTGGGCATGGCCTTGGTGGCTGGAAGAAATCGCGTACCGAGGCCTGCTGCGGGGAAGACCGCTTTACGCACTTTTGGAATCATGTTTCTGGGTTCTCGTTCCTCGTCTATAGTCTCTCGTTAGAGGTCGCTGAACAAGTCGGAAGGCGTCAATTGAAAAGAATAATCGGGGAGACTGAAGGAGGAAACATTCTGCAGTCCCAGATGGGTGTAAGCGGAGAAGCGTTTAGTGATCGGATCGACCACCCAGATGTTGGCGACGCCCCAAGCGAGATACTCTTCGAGCTTCTGCATGAGGTCGGAGTGGCGGTCGTCCTTGGAGAGGATTTCGATTGCGATAAGGGGAGGCGTGTCCGGAACCGGTTGCTGCGGCGGTTGTGCAAAAACAGCAACATCCGGAATGCGATACACGCCTGATGCGATTTTCATTCGCAACTCAGCGCAAGCCAATAGGCCATGCGTTCGCCTCAAGCTCTCAAACAGAGCCGCGAGCAAAACCTGAATTCTTGAATGTATATAGTCTGGCATCGCGCGCTCGACAATCTCGCCATGCACGAATTCGGCGTCATGCTCGAACGTCATCCGCAGATACTGCTCAGCCGTGATTTGGGTCTTGGTGGCCACCTGTGGGAAGCATAGCACGTCGCGCCAGCCCCGGATTTCCGCCATCTGGCTGCTAAATCAAGCATTTCGATGCCAAGGTCGCGCTTTGATCTGGGGTCACGCTATAATATGGCTTACCCCACGAGAGGCGCCTTTCGCGGCGCTCTTGGAGAGTGAATGGCTTACGTAATTGCAGAACCTTGTATCGGAACTAAAGACGCGGCCTGCGTGGATGCCTGCCCGGTGGATTGTATCCACCCCAAGAAAGACGAACCCAACTTCGGTGACGTGAACATGATCTACATCGATCCCGTGGAGTGCATCGATTGTGGAGCGTGCGTTCCCGTTTGCCCGGTGTCGGCGATCTTCGCCCTCGACGATCTGCCGGAGAAGTGGTCCAATTTTGCGCAGACCAACGCCGAGTACTTCGGACGTTAACACTCCTACGGCCGGTACACCGCGGAACTAGTATCCGTCTCCCAGACTTTCACCTCTGACACTCGCACCGGGACCTCATTCTTAAGCCCACCGCTTACCCGATCATAAAAATACTTCGCGATGTTTTCAGCCGACGGGTTGAGCTCGTCAAAGGGCGGCAGGTCATTGATGAACTGGTGGTCGAGATAGTCGATCACTCCGCCGATCAGGCTCTTCACATCCAGGAAATCCACCAACAGGCCGGTGGAATCCAGTTGGTCGCCTTGGACGGTGATCCGGATGCGGTAATTGTGGCCGTGCACGTTCTCGCACTTGCCCTTGTAATTGCGAAGGGCGTGGCCGGCCGCAAAAGTTTGTTCAACGGAAACTTCAAACATCGAAAAATTTCTCTACGTCGCTCAAATTAGTGGTGAAACCATAGTCCGGCAGGCTGTCGAAGAACACCTGGCCGTAGCGCTGCTTGGTAATACGATTATCCAGCAAAACCAAGGCCCCGCGGTCGGTCTTGCTGCGGATCAGCCGTCCAAAGCCCTGCTTCAATGTTAGCGCCGCTTGCGGAATCTGGTAATCGTAAAAAGGATTGCCTCCATCTTCACGGATGCGCTCGATCCTGGCCTCCACGACCGGGTCGCTCGGGACCGCGAATGGCAGCTTGTCGATAATAACGCAGCTCAACTGGTCGCCCTGCACGTCGACGCCCTGCCAGAAAGACGAAGTCGCGAACAGGACGCAGTGCGGCGTGCGGCGAAACTCATCGAGCAGCGCGTTTCGCGGACCGGTGCCTTGCAGGAGCGTACGATATTCGATCTCCAGTGACACCTGGTCATAGACTATGCGCATCTGCTGATAACTCGTGAAGAGCACGAAGGCGCGACCACGGCTGTGCTGCAGGATCTGCGTTACTTCTTCGGCAGCGCACCGGGGGAACGCGGGCGAACGAGGATCGGGCATGTGCTGCGGTACATATAGCAACACCTGCTTCTGATATTCGAAGTGACTCGGGACCACCAAAGAGCGGGTGTGCCGGATTCCCAGGCGCTTCTCCGTGAAGTCGAACGTTCCGCCCACAGCCAGCGTCGCCGAGGTCATTATCACGGTGTCGAGCACGTCGAACAGCTTTTCTTCCAGGACCGAGGAGACATCGATTGGCGTGGCCTGTAGGAAACAGCCGCGGCCGCGCCGCTCGATCCAATAAACATAAGAACGATTGTCGCCCTTGCTCCAGAAGGTCAGACGCTGCTGCAGCTCCTGCGTCCTGCGGAATAGCGGAATCACCTCATCTGGGGCGTTCTTGACGAGTTGCAGATGCGTGGCCACCAACTCGAGAGCTCGCTGCACGTCGCTATAGGCGTCTTCATTCTTCTCAAAGAAGGCCGTGTGACCTTTGAATCCAGCTCGGCCCTCGGTTTCGCCGAAAAGCGCGAAGAACTGCGTGGCACGATCGTCCAGCGTATCAAGAGTACGATCTAATTCGCCCGACCCGAATTGCTTGGTCCGCGAAATCTGCGCGATGTCATGTACCAGTTCCTGGAATTGATAATTGCTGATGCCGATGCCGAAGTACCTTCCGGCGACATCTTCGATTTCGTGCGCTTCGTCGAAGACCACGGCCGCGTATTCCGGGATGATGCCGCCGAATTCCTCATCCTTGACCGCCAGGTCCGCGAAGAAGAGATGGTGGTTAACAATGATGATGTCGCTCTCGTTCGCCCGCTGGTGCATTTGGGTAATGAAGCAGCGTTCGAACTGCTTGCACTTCTGGCCGGTGCAGAGTTCCCGCCGGGCATCCACCTTGTGCCAGGCCGAGCTGCTTTCGGGCAGCGTCTTGATTTCGGCGCGATCGCCGGTGGTTGTGGTCTTTTCCCATTCGCGAATGATTTGAAAGTCGGCGATCTCTTCCAGGCCCGTCAGAATGGGCTCCCGTTCGGCGTCATAAATCTTCTGCCGGCACGCGAAATTGTTGCGGCCCTTCATGTAGCTCACTTCGAGCGGCCGTTCAAAATGCTTTTGTAAAAAAGGGATATCTTTATAAAACAGCTGCTCCTGCAGGTTCTTGGTTCCGGTCGAGACAACCACGCGCTTTCCCGAAAGGATAGCCGGGACCAGATAGGCCAGAGTCTTGCCGGTGCCGGTTCCCGCGTCCACCAGCAGGTGTTTCTTTTCGGCTAGCGCCGATTCCACCGCTTCGGCCATCTCTAGCTGCCCCGGCCGGAATTCGTAGCGCGGATGCCACCGCGAAAGCAGGCCGTGCCGCGAAAAGAAGTGACGCGCGGTGAGTTCCTTGGCGGCCGAAGACATCACTATTCATTCTAAGCAGCCACGGGGCGAAACGAACGTTATCGGCACGAACGGTCAAGCCACGGTAAAATCGAGGTACTTATGCGAATTAAGGTCGTCCTGTGCGCTTTGTTACTTGTGGTGAGCCTCACGGCCCGCCAACCAGTCCATTCCCAACACGCCATGGTGGTAGCGCAGGAGCCGTTGGCTGCCGACGTCGGAGTCGCCGTTCTCAAGGCCGGCGGAAATGCGGTGGATGCCGCGGTGGCGGTCGGTTTTGCACTAGCGGTCACATATCCGTTCGCCGGCAACATCGGCGGCGGCGGGTTCATGCTGGTGCGATTCGCGGATGGCCGCGCGACATTCATCGATTTTCGCGAGAAAGCGCCCCTCAAGGCCTCCCGCAATATGTATGTGGACGCCAATGGCAAGCTCACCAGGGACAGCTTGGTTGGGTGGCGCGCATCCGGCGTTCCCGGATCGGTACGCGGCTTCGAGCTGGCGCACAAGAAGTACGGCCACAAGTCCTGGAGTGAAGTGCTGGACCCCGCGGTGAAGTTGGCTTCGGACGGTTTCACCGTTTCCTACAGCCGTTCGGAATCGTTGCAAAGCCCGGGGACCACCAAGCTTCTGTCGCAATTTCCTGAGTCAAAGCGGATATTTTTGGCCGCGAAATATGGCGACAAGCTCGTTCAACCCGAGCTGGCCGCGACTCTGAAGCGCATCCGGGAGCATGGCGCAGGCGAATTCTACGAAGGCGAGACCGCCAGGAAATTCGCAGCCGCTATGGAAGCTAACGGGGGATTGATCACGCTGGATGACTTGAAACAATATCAGGCCATCGAGCGTACGCCGTTGCGCGGGCACTATCGCGATTACGAAGTCGTCACCTCCCCTCCACCCAGTTCGGGCGGCATCGGTATCCTTCAAATGCTCGGCATGCTGGAGGGCTCTGGGTATGAGAAGACGGGCGCTGGATCAGCCGCAACGATCCACTATGTTGCTGAGGTGATGCGACGGTTTTACGCCGATCGCAGCGAGTACTTCGGCGACCCGGATTTCGTCAAGGTGCCCATGCCGAAACTGCTCGACCCGCGCTATATCGCGAGCCGCCGTAACAGCATCGATCCTCAGCACGCCACGCCGAGCGATCAGATTCGTCCAGGGGATCTCGGCCCTTACGAAAAGACTGAGACCACGCACTATAACATCGTGGACAGCGAGGGCAACGCCGTGGCGGTCACCTACACGCTGAATGGCGGTTATGGCAGCGGCGTCACTGTTCCGGGTCTTGGATTTCTGCTCAACAACGAGATGGACGACTTCGCGGCTAAGCCGGGCGAGGAAAATCTCTTCCACCTGATTCAGGGTGAAGCCAATGCCGTCCAACCCGGCAAGCGCCCGCTATCATCGATGACACCAACCATCCTGGTACGCGACGGCAAACCATTCCTGGTGCTGGGCGCACCGGGCGGATCGCGCATCATCAACGGAGTTCTGCAAGTAATCCTGAACGTGGTGGACTTTCACATGAACGTGCAGGACGCTCTAGATTGGCCGCGCGTCCATCATCAATGGATGCCGGATCAATTGTATTTGGAGAAGGGCATCTCGCCCGATACGATCGCCATTCTGAGCGCCATGGGGCATAAGATCGCGCCCTACGAAACCACCAATCCGGTGGTCGCGCGCGTAGAGGCGATCCTGAACGACAAAGGTTGGCTGCAGGGCGGTGCGGATGGCCGCGGAGAAGCGAAAGCGGAAGGATACTAAAGAGCCGAATGGAGCACGTCCTATCGACCCACATATTTGTAAACCATCGGCTAACGACGTTTTGGCTGGAGAAGATTTGGCAGGCGGGAGTGCCCGCTGTCGAGATATTCTGCGCGAGGCAGCACTTGGACTTTCGCGACAAGGCGCAGATCAACGAGCTTGGTCATTGGTTCCGGGATTCGGAGTTGAAGATACACTCGCTGCACTCGCCCATGTACAGCGATGACATGTGGGGCCGATCGGGTCCAAACTCTTATATCAATATCACCGAGCCTCTAAAATCGAAACGGATGATTATGCTGGATGACGTCAAACGCGCTTTAGACATAGCCGATGTCATCCCCTTCCGCTATTTGATCCAGCATATCGGCGCCTCTGAAGAGGAGTACGACGAACGCAAGGTGGAATCTGCGTTTACGGCGCTGGAGGAGATTAACCTGTTTGCGCGCGAACGGGGCGTGGAAGTGCTGCTCGAAAATATTCCGAACCAGTTTTCGAGTGCCGAGCGCCTCGTGAGTTTTCTGGACCAGACGCATTTAAAGATGAACTTCTGCCTGGATGTCGGGCACGCCAATATGAACGAAGGCATCTCTACGGCATTCAGTGTCATGAAAGGCCGCATCCGGTCCACTCACCTGCACGATAACAATGGTACGGAGGACAATCATTTCTGGCCGTTTTACTCCCCGGCGGGGACCATCGACTGGAAGGACACTATGCGGTTGCTGCGATCGCAGCCCGACCAGTACCCGCTGCTTCTTGAATTGAGGGAATTTCCCGAGCATCCGCTTCCCCAATCCTTCGAGGTTGTGAAGCAAATTTTCGAAAAGCTCGAGACTGTTTGATGTCCTATCCCAGAATCAGAATCGAAGACGCCGGCAAGCACGCCGGTGAACCGGTGGAAATCGCCGGATGGCTTTATAACTTGCGCAAGTCCGGCAAAATTGTCTTCCCGCTCTTGCGCGACGGCAGCGGCACCATGCAGTGCGTCGCGGTCAAGGCCAACGTCGATGCGGCGCTCTTCGACACATTGAAGGACCTGACCCAGGAATCGTCCGTCATCCTACGCGGCAAGATCCGGGCCGAGCAGCGAGCGCCCGGTGGCTACGAAATGGACGTCGAGGGCGCCGAAGTGGTGCAGCGCGTGCCAGAGTCCGATCCCTACCCTATTACGCCCAAGGAACACGGCACCGATTTCTTGATGGACCATCGCCATCTGTGGCTGCGCAGTAAGCGCCAGCATGCCGTCATTCGCGTGCGCCACGAAGTTATCAAGGCAGTGCGTGATTATTTCGATTCGCACGGCTTCACTTTGGTCGACACGCCCATTTTTACGCCGGCCGCTTGCGAAGGCACCACGACGTTGTTCGAAGTGAATTATTTCGACGACGAAAAAGTCTACCTAACCCAGTCCGGCCAGCTTTATAACGAAGCCGACGCCATGGCCTTCGGAAAAGTGTATTGCTTTGGGCCCACCTTCCGGGCCGAGCGATCGAAGACCCGCCGCCACCTGACGGAATTCTGGATGGTCGAACCCGAGATGGCCTACGCGACCCTTGAAGACGTCAAGCAAGTGGCCGAGGAGTTGATTGTGTTCGTGGTGGGACGGGTGCTGGAGAACCGTCGAGCGGACCTCGCTGCCCTGGAACGCGACATCACTAAGCTTGAAACCGTCAAAGCTCCGTTTCCACGCATGAGCTACGACGCTGCGGTGAAGGCTCTCCAGCAGAAGGGTAGCGAAATCCAGTGGGGCGGCGATTTCGGCGGCCCGGACGAAACCATGATTACGGACGGACTCGACCGCCCGCTGATGGTAGACCGCTACCCGACTCAGGTAAAAGCGTTTTACTTCGAGCCCGATCCCGACCGGCCGGAGCTGGCCCTGGGTGTGGACGTCATCGCGCCCGAAGGATATGGCGAGATCGTCGGCGGCGGGCAGCGCATCCACGATCTGAACCTTCTGCTGAAGCGCCTGGAAGAGCACAACCTGCCGCGCGAAGCATTCAACTGGTATATCGATCTCCGAAAATACGGCACGGTTCCACACGGAGGTTTCGGAATGGGCATCGAGCGCTTCGTCGCGTGGATGTGCGGACTGGAGCACATCCGGGAGACCATTGCGTTTCCCAGAATGCTCTATCGCACTCGGCCTTGAAGCACGTAGCCATGCGCCATTCCCACATAACCATCATCGGAGTGCCGCTTGATCTCGGGGCGGGACGCAGGGGTGTCGACATGGGCCCATCCGCGGTGCGCGTGGCGAATTTGAATGCCAGGCTCAGCGAAATCGGCTTCGAAGTTGAAGATCTCGGCAACGTCCCCGTGGCGCAGCCGGAGAGTCATCCGGAAGGCCAACCTCATGCGAAATATCTCCCGCAGATCACGCAAACTTGCACCCACCTTGCGGAGCTGGTGGAGAAGCAAATGTCGGCGGGAAAGTGCCCATTGATTCTGGGCGGCGATCATTCTCTGGCCGTGGGCACGGTCTCGGGTGTTTCCAAACACCTTCGCGACCGCGGCGAAAAGCTGGGCATGATATGGATCGATGCGCATACCGACATGAACACTCCCGCCACTAGCCCTAGCGGTAACGTGCACGGCATGCCGCTGGCTTGCTGCATCGGTCTTGGCCCCAAAGAATTGACCGATATTTTCGGTTTCTCACCTAAAGTGGCGCCGGAGAACGTCGCGCTGGTCGGAATTCGTTCCGTCGATGACGACGAGCGCGACAACGTGCAAGAGTCCGGGGTTCATGCTTTTACGATGCGGGATATCGATGAGCGCGGCATGCGGTCGGTGATCGAAGAATCAATCCGGATCGCGGGCTCGGGAACCGCGGGCTTTCACGTGTCCCTCGACATGGACGCGGTCGACCCGCGCGAGGCGCCTGGCGTCGGCACACCCGTGCGCGGCGGCATCACTTATCGCGAGGCCCACCTGGCCATGGAAACGATGTGCGACTCCGGCCGCATGACGTCCATGGAAGTAGTGGAAGTGAATCCGGTAATCGATGAAGTGAACCGGACAGCGGCTTTGGCCGTCGAATTAGTAATGTCGGCGATGGGAAAGAGGATTCTGTAACGATCATGAAGACGCGCGTGGCGGTGATCTACGGCGGGCGGAGCGGAGAGCACGAGGTATCGCTGCGCTCGGCCAAATCCATCATCGATGCCATGGATCCCGAAAGATACAAGGTCCTGCATTATTTGATTTCGAAGGAAGGCAAATGGAGCCCCCGGCCGATCGTGCCCGAGCCCCGCGCGAATCCGGAGATCGACGTGGTTTTCCCAGTCCTGCACGGTACATTTGGCGAAGATGGCACGGTGCAGGGCTTGCTCGAATTGGCCGACTTGCCCTATGTCGGAGCCGGTGTGCTGGCTTCGTCGTTGTCAATGGATAAGGAAATGATGAAGCGTGTCGCCGCCGCGCGTGGACTGCCGGTAGTAGATTATTGTGTCGTGCCCTGCTCCTCGGGTTGGGTTAGCGATTTTGGTTTTCCCTTATTCGTGAAGCCGGCCAACCTGGGATCGTCGGTCGGGATCTCCAAGGCCCGCAATTGCGAGGAGCTGAAATCCGCGCTGGAGCTGGCGGCGTCTTATGATCGAAAGGTGATTGTGGAGCGCGGCATCATCGGGCGCGAGTTCGAATGTTCGGTGCTGGGCAACCAAGATCCGGTCGCCGCCGTCCCCTGCGAGATTCTTCCATCTCGCGATTTCTACGACTACGACGACAAATATCTGCTCGAAAAAGCCGAGACGGTAATCCCCGCCAATCTATCGCCGGAACAGACCGCGGAACTGCAGCGGCTGGCCGTGGAGTGCTATCGCGCGGTGGAGTGCGAAGGCATGGCGCGCGTCGATTTTTTACTCGAAAGCGCCACCGATAAGCTGTACATCAACGAGATCAACACCATTCCAGGTTTTACGTCTATCAGTATGTACCCGAAGATGTGGGAATATTCAGGCCTCCCCATGCCTAAGCTCGTCGACCGGCTGATCGAGCTGGCGCTGGAGCGGCATGCGGTCAAGAAACGACTGCGTTACACGAAGTAAATGCTCGCTCCGCTTTTGTTCTTTTTTGCGCCTCCTCCGCCGGCCGAAGACCTCGACGGCCTGCTGAAGCGCTTCACTCAACTGGTGGCGATCGTAGAGAGCCAGGCGGCGGATAAGGTGAACAGCGAGCAAGCCATCTATGGCGGCGCAATTCCAGGCATGTTGAGGGAGCTGGATCCCCACTCGATTTTCTTCGATCCCCAGCAGAACCAGCAGCTCAAGGAAATGGAAAGCTCCGAGCGCAAGGGGTTCGGGACCGTGGTCTCGATACTCCCGGGCCGCGTGATTATACTCCAGGCGCTGCCTGGCACGCCGTCGGCCAAGTCCGGGCTGCAGCCGGGCGACGAGATCGTGGCGGTGAACAACATCGCTCTGGCCCGCTTGGAGTTTGACCAGATCATCGAATTTCTGAGCCAGGCGCGGCAGCATCAGGCGCAGCTCATCGTACGGCGTCCGGGCAATGTACGGCTGCTCGACTTCATCCTGGACCCCGCGCTGGTCGATTCCCCGAGCGTCGATCGAGCGTTCCTGCTCAAGCCTGGTGTCGGCTACGTCCGCGCCAACGGTTTCGATCCGCAGACCGCAAAGCAGCTCAAAGCGGCGATCGAGAATCTTGGCGGCGAAAAGCTAAAAGGTCTGGTGCTCGATCTGCGCGACAATCCCGGCGGCGTGGTGCAAACGGCGCTCGAAGCCGCGTCCTACTTTCTTAAACCCGAGCAGCGGATACTCAGCGTGAAGGGGCGCAGCATCCAGGGCCAGGACGTCGATACGCCCAAGACCGCGACGCCTTACTCCTTTGCTGTCGCGGTGCTCGTGAATGCTAAAACGGCCAGTGCAGCCGAAATCGTCTCGGGGGCTCTGCAAGACCACGATCGCGCGACCATCATCGGCCAGCCGACCTTCGGAAAAGGACTAGTCCAGAACGTGTTCCCGCTATCGGGCAACACGGCGCTCGCGCTGACCACGGCCTTTTATTACACGCCGAGCGGGCGGTCGATCCAGAAAACTTTGCCGAGCGGCCATCTGGAGATCGAGAAACAGAAGGACGAGTTTCGGACGGACTCGGGGCGTGTCGTAACTGGTGGCGGCGGCATTCAGCCCGATGTTTTGATTACGCCGGAGCCGACGACACAACTGCGCCTGGCCTTGGACGCGAGCGCGACGATCACGTCCTTCGCCACCGATTTTATCCAGAGGAACAAGATCACCGATGCCTTCGAGGTAACACCCGCGGTACTGGAGGAGTTTCAGGTCTATGCCGCCGAGCACAGCATCCAACCGCCGGTGGGCGAGTGGGTGCGAGAGCGCGAGTGGGTTCAGAACCGGCTGAAGCAGGAGATTTTCAACCAGGCGCTGGGCGTCGCCAAGGGCGATGAAGTGGAAGCCCAGCGTGACCCCGCGATCCGCGCGGCCCTTTCCAAATTAAATTAGCTAGGAAACGGCGGCGAGCTCGCGGTCGGGCTCGGAGTAAGCCTCATCGAGGCGATCGCGACGCTGGATGAAGGTCTGGATTTCAGCCGTCGAAAAAACAAACCCATCTTGGGCGGGATCGTAAGGGATGTCGCGTTCTTCGTGCATCTGGAGAATCTCGGCGGCGTCGCTCATTTGACGCCGGTCGTGTTCACGGCGCTCGGCTTGGATCTCGCGGAGCTGCTTGAGCGTGCGGTCGAACAGGCGTGCGAGGCGCTGCTCGTAAATACTGATGTTGGCGAGGGCGCGGCTTTGGTGATGGAAGGCTTGAGCGAGGGCGAGGGCTCCCGCGGCTCGGGGTTCATTGGTGCGGATGGAATCGAGCTGGTCCTCGGCGGCGAGGGTGAGGAAGGTGGCCTCGATGGCGGGGACGCGATTGAGGCGCCACGTAGAGTCCCCGAGCGATTGAACGAGCTGGTCTTCGAGCGCGCCTTTGGGCTGAAACTGGTCGACGAAGCGCCGGAGATGGCTCTCGTAGGCGGCCAGGTCTTCGGTGGGCAAGACGACAACATGTCCGGTGAGGCCGTGACGCAGAGCGTTCAGGGAAGAGCGCTGTTTGCCGGCAGGCGTCCGGGGTTCCGGTGGAGTGTTCGGAGTTGGCGCGATTGATGGCGGCGCGGGCGGGATTTCCATTCGATGACGGGGTCATAGGTTCTTTGCTCCTGACATGTAGATACCATGCGAGCGGATGGTGCCGGCAGTTTTTGGTTCAGGAAGTTGTTGAAAGCAGAGGAAAGAGGGGAGTGGGAAGTTTGGTGACCGGCGGCGATGCTACCGCGCTGGATCGCATGTGGGGGGCAGGGCACGCAAGGATTCCTCTTGGCGGTGTTCAAGGACCAGTTCAATCGCCTCACGAAGGTTCGCCAGACATTCTTCACGCGTCTGGCCTTGACCATTAGCCCAGGGCACTTCGGCGCTGTACGCGATATACCACGGACCGTCTTGCTCGACTATGGCGGTGAACTCGTTGCGCATCTGCACATTTTACCGCTGCCGCAGATCTTGACCAGGCTGCCTACTGGGGTTTGAGTGCACTGTCCCTAATTTCCTGGGTATAATTCAATCGAATGGACATCTACGACGAAGTGGTCCGTCTGCGCCGGCTGGGGCAGAAATGTGCTCTGGCGACCATCGTGCAGGTCAACGGATCCATTCCCAGCTACGAAAGCGCCAAGCTGCTGGTGCGCGAGGACGGCTCCATGATCGGCACCATTGGCGGCGGATGCGTCGAGGCCGAGGTCTGGAACGCGGCCCGCGAAGTGATGCAGCAGGAGCGCGCACGGCAGATGAACTTCAGCCTCGGACAGGATGCCGCCTATGACAACGGCCTGATCTGCGGCGGACAACTCAGCGTTTTCGTCGAACCGGTGATCCCGCAGCCGCGCCTCTTTGTCTTCGGCGCAGGCCACATCTCGAAGAGCATCTCAAAGTTCGCCAGCATGGCCGGGTTCGCCACCGTGATCGTCGATAATCGCGAGGCCTTCGCCAATCGCGACCGGTTCCCGGAAGCCGACGAGATCCACTCTGAAGAGTACGAGGAAGTCTTCCCCAAGCTGGTCATCCGCGACACCAGCTATATCGTCATCGTGACGCGCGGCCATCGCGACGACATGCGAGTGCTGCGCTGGGCGGTGGAAACGAACGCCAAATACATTGCCATGATCGGCAGCAAGCGCAAAGTGATCGGCGTCGTCAAGGAACTGGAGAAGGAAGGCATTTCACGCGCGGCCTTCGATCGCGTCTTCGCGCCCATGGGTCTCGATATCGGGGCCATCACGCCCGAAGAGATCGCCATCTCGATTGTGGCGGAGATGATCGCCATGCGGCGCGCGCCCGATTCGGACTGGCGGTCGCATTCCAAATCCATCTTCGCGACTGAGACCTCGCGAGCCGTCTTGAAGTGAATTCTCGGTGTCCGATTGCCGGCCTGATTCTGGCGGGCGGTGCATCGCGACGCATGGGCACACCCAAAGCCTTGCTGCGATTCCAACACGAAACCTTCCTGGACCGATTGATCCGCTTATTCTCCGGCGTCGCGAACCCCGTGATCGTCGTCCTCGGCCATCAGTCGGGCCAGATTCGCTCCGGGATTGAACGTGCTTCCGAAGCCACCTTCGCCGTGAATCCTGATCCAGAACGCGGCATGCTCAGCTCGCTCCAGTGCGGTCTGCAGACTCTGCCGGTCGAAACGGAAGCGGTGATGTTCACGCCGGTGGATCATCCTAATCTCCAGGCCGCCACGGTCAAAACGCTGGCCGGGCTATTTGAAACTGAGGGGGCGCCAGTCATTGTGCCCACCTTTGGCGGCGCGCATGGTCATCCGGTCTGCATTGCGCGCGCGTTAGCCGACGAACTTCTGGAGCTTCCGGCTGGCGCGATGGCGAGCGACGTCATTCACAAATACGTCAGCCGGACGAGATACATCGAAGTAGACGACCCCGCCGTCACCATCGATGTGGACGATCCAGAAGCATACGCCGGCCTGCTGGCACAAAGCCCATGAGGAAGAAGCTCACGCGCGCGCTTTGGATCGCCCTTGTGGCTGTCGTAGCCATCGGGCTGCTGGCGCCATACATGGATGCGAATCGTATGCGGCCGCGCATTCAAGCGGCCCTCGAAACGGCATTCAACCGGCCGGTCGAGATCGGCGCCGTGCATCTGAATCTATTCTCGGGACCGGGCTTCACGGTCGAGGACGTCGTGATCGAAGACGATCCTGCAGCCGGCATCGAGCCGTTCGCGCACGTCGAGCGCATGCAGGCGCGAGTCCGGTGGCTGAGCCTGCTGCGCGGCAAACTGGCCTTCTCCAGCTTGCGGATGGATTCACCCAGCGTTAATCTCGTGAAGCAGCCCGTAGGCCCCTGGAATATCCAACAGCTACTGGACCACACCTCTAGAATCGGCTCAGGTGGCGGCCGCAACGTCCCCGATATCCAGATTCGCGACGGCCGTCTGAACTTCAAGTTCGGTGACACCAAGTCGGTGTTCTATATTAGCGCCGCCGATATTGATGTCTACGCTAACGAGGGCGGCGACGCCGTGATCCGCTTTTCCGGCGCGCCCGCGCGGACGGATCGGGGATCGCAGAACTTCGGCGAGCTCAGCGCCCGCGGAATCCTCCACTTCTCTTCTAGCGCCGAAGATCAGCTCAACATGGGCCTGCGCCTGGAGCGAACGGCGATATCCGAGCTAGCCCGATTGTTCAACGGGCGCGACATGGGCGTGCATGGCTTCGCGGTCGCCAACGCACGCTTGGCTGGGCCACTTTCCCGGCTCGCGGTCACTGGCGATCTGAATATTACCGACGTCCATCGCTGGGATCTGATGCCGCCCAAAGGCGAAGGCTGGACGCTCAATTATCGCGGCTTGCTTAACCTGCCCGGCCATCAGCTGGATGTGGAAACGATAGCAGCTCAGGGACAAGTTCAACCGGTGGCGGTGAAGCTGAGGCTGGCCGATTATCTTGCTTCGCCAAAATGGGCCGCCAGCTTCGCCTTCAGGGACCTCCCGGCCGCCTCACTGGTGGAGACAGCGCGTCATATGGGTGCTCCCTTTCTCCCCGGCGTGCAGGTGGATGGTCGCGTGAATGGCGTGATCGGCTATTCGAACGCAGGGGGCCTGCAAGGCGAGCTTGCGCTGGAAAATGCTTCGTTGAAGTCCACTCACGAGGCTTCCGCGGAGTTTGAGTCGGCAATTGTCCTATTCACGAACAACGCCATCGAGTTTGGTCCCGCCGATGTGACCATGGAGAACGGCCAGTCGGCGCAAATCGGCGGCATTTTTGCTCTGGACAACAGCCGCGCCGCGCTTCGCATCACCACCCGCCAGTTGTCTATCGCCGAAGTGGAATCGAGCGCCGAGCATGTGGTCTCCGCTCCGCCCATTCCGTTGCTCGAGAATCTCCGGCAAGGTAGTTGGCGTGGCTCCATCGCTTATGAACGCACGGACGATCATCCGGGTGTTTGGTCGGGCCAGTACGAGCTGCAGAATACTGTGATGGACATCCCCGGGCTGGCCACGCCGATCCGTTTTGCGAGTGCATCGGCCGAAATCAAAGATGGTCAGATCCAGATCAGCCGGATTCACGCGCGCGCAGGAGCGGTGACGCTAGAGGGTGACTATCGATACGATCCGGCGGCCGGCCGCCCGCACCGCATTCGCTTGAACATCCCGGAATTGCAGGTCGCCGAGCTGGAGAGTCTGATGATGCCCACGCTTCGGCGCAACGAAGGTTTCCTGGCGCGGACTTTTCGTCTAAGCAAAGAGACCCTTCCTAAGTGGCTTTTGGAACGCGAACTGGAGGGCGATATTCACGTTGTCAAGCTCGTGAACGGTGAATCGCCGATCGGCGAGATTCGCGCCCGCCTGGTGTGGGACGGACCAAGCATTGTGTTGTCGGGCCTCGATTGCCGGCTCGACGACATGCATGCGCAGGGCAAGCTAAGTTTGAATCTAGGCAAGCCATCGCCCGCGTACAGTTGGACGGGCACGATCGAAAATCTGGAATACCGGAACGGCCGCTTGGATCTGGAAGGCGAGATCGAGACCAGCGGCATAGCCCAAAACCTGCTGCTGAATATTCGCTCACAGGGCACCTTCGAAGGTCAGGGAATCGAGCTGGGTCCTGATGCGGAGGTGAACGCGATCACCGGCGGCTACAAGTTGGCGCCTGTTTCCGGCATCCCGCGACTAGTACTTTCCAACATTCAGGTGGAGCAGGGGGCGGACACGTTCTCGGGCCAAGGTTCCAGCCAGCCGGACGGTCACATCGTGTTGGAATTGACCAGTGGGCGCAAGCAGTTGAGGCTGAGCGGGATGCTGTTGCCCATTCATCCGGATGCAACTCCGGCGCGTTAGTTTTTATCAAACTGTAGTCACCGGGCTTCTTGTCCGATAGAATAATATTAGACCCCGGCATCACATGAAAGATCTGACGCGCGCATTTTCCGCGGAAACACGCCCCTCGGATACCCGCCCCGCAGGTACTCGAAATGTGGCGCGGGACCAGATCGAACGAATATTCGAAGAACGATTGGCCGCTCTGAGCGCGGGCGTGGTCCAAGCAGTCGCAGAGTCCCTGGCCGGTGCGCGCCGTGAACTTACCTCGAAATTGAATCAATCGATCCGGCGTCTGCGGGCATCGGAAACTGAGCAGCAGTGGAGCAAGGCCATCGTTGACGGTACGGAAGGTTTCTCGGACCGTGCGGCTTTGTTGCTGCTTCGCGACGGATCGCTTGAGCTTGCGGCCGTGCGGAATATTCCTGGGGTGGATCAACGGCTCGCGACCCCGCTCGATTCGGCGCCTGCGTTTCGAAGCGCGGCGCAATCCAAGGACACCGTCGTGGCGTTACGAACCAAGAGCGAGATGTCCGAGCCCATCGCTCACTGGTTTGGGGAAGACACGGCCCGCAAGTTCTACTTGTTTCCGATCGCTGCCAAAGATCGCATCGTGGCGTTGCTGTATGCTGACGCGGTGCAAAATATTATCGAGACTAACGGCCTGGAATTGGTAGCGACTGTGGCCGGGGCGGTGAGCGAAAGCCGGACGTTTTCGCGCCCAACCCTGGTGCACATCCAGCCAGACCAGGACCTGCACGTCAAAGCCCAGCGCTTTGCACGAAATCAGGTCGCCGAGATTAGGCTTTATAAATCCGAAAATGTGAAGAACGGCCGCGCCGGGAGTAATCTTTATACGTCCTTAAGAACAGAGATTGATTCAGCGCGGGAGGCTTTTCGGCGGGATTTTCTGTCCGCTCCCGGCACTATGGTCGACTATTTGCACTTGGAATTGGTGCAAACGCTTGCAAATGACGATGTCCAATTACTTGGCCCCGATTATCCCGGTCCGCTACTCTAGCCGGCTCGGGCTCGCCGCACTGGCCTGCCTGTGCGCCGCGAGTATTTCCGCGCAATCGCTCGAGACGTTGGGCGCGAATTACCGCAAGACGCCCACTCCGCGGACCCGCGCAGCGCTGCTGCGGTATGCCAACGCGCACCCCAACGACAAGAACGGCGCTCTGGCTCTACTGGCTCTCGGTGCGACCGAAATCGACGAGCGACAGTTCGGCGATGCCCTGCAACACTTGACCGCTGCCGCCAAGCGCTTGCCAACACTGGCTGATTACACCGCCTTTCTGAGCGCTGCATCCCAGGCTGAGCTGCGTCAATTTTCGGATACGGAAAAAACGCTGGCGCCGGTGTGGCAAGCAACGCCTGCTTCCCCCTTTGTAGCGAAGGCAGTAACGCTACAAGTGAACTCCTACTTGCAGGATTCGCAGCCCGCTCGTGCCTTGGAGTTGGTCCAAAGACACTTAACGGATTTCACTGTGCCCCAGGCGGAATTATTACTGGCGCGAAGCTACGAAGCGGACGGGAACCGCGACGCCGCAGCCGCGCATTACCAGAAAATCTACATCGATTATCCATTGTCGAATGAGGCGTCGGATGCGCAGTCCGCTTTGACGCAGTATCCAGCGCCCGATACTCAGGCGCTACTGGCGCGTGCCTTTAAGTTGGTGGATGGCGGAGATTACGATCGCGCGCGCAAGGAGCTTACGGTCCTGTTACCGGTATTGAGCGGAGCCAATCTAGAGTTGGCGCGTGTACGCATTGGCGCGGCGCGGCACCTGGCCCGGGAAGATAAACAGGCCTACGAATACCTTTCCTCTTTTCAGGCTTCCACGCCTGAAGCGGAAGCGGAGCGGCTTTATAACTTGATGGAATGCGCGCGGCGGCTGGATCACATCGACGAGATGAGATCGATTCTGGAGAAACTTTCGGAGTCGTATCCCCAATCGATCTGGCGCTTCAACGGGCTTCTGTCGGCAGCAAATTACTACACCGCGCACAGCCAGAGCGATGCCGCCGAGTCGCTCTACCAAACCTGCTATGAGGCTTTTCCCAACGAGCCGCGGTCCGCGCAGTGCCAGTGGAGAATCGCGTGGACGCAATATCTGCGTGATTCCTCCGGGGCCGCCTCTCTGTTACAGGAGCACCTCAGGCGCTATCCGGATTCCGACCGCGTAAGTACAGCGCTCTATTTTTTGGGGCGGATCGCCGAGTCGAAAGCGGACCTGGGGACTGCGCGGGTTTACTACGAAAAGATCGATAAGGCTTTTCCGAATTATTACTACGCCATGCTGGCTCGCGAACGGTTGGCCTTACAGGCCATTTCCGGCGCCACACCGGCCTCGGACGCGTTGCAATTTCTAAGTGGGCTTCAATTGACGCCTCGCCATACTTCGGAAAGTTTCGTAGCCACGGCCACCACTACCGATCGCATCGAGCGCTCTCATCTGCTGGCCTCGGCCGGGCTGGACGATCTAGCGGAGAATGAGTTGCGTTGCGGCGCCAAAACCGACGGCCAGCCGCAGATTCTAGCGGTGGAGCTGGCCGAGCTGGCCAACCGGCGCGATGCTCCCGATCAGGCGATTCGCTATATCAAGCACTACGCGTCCGGGTATCTCTCGCTCTCGCTCGATAATGCGCCCGATAAGTTTTGGCGGCTGGCTTTTCCGTTGCCCTATCGCCACTCGCTCGAAGAGTATAGCCGCCAGCAGTCACTCGATCCGTTTCTAGTTGCGGCTCTGATCCGACAGGAGTCCGAGTTCAATACCAAGGCAGTATCTCCCGCCAACGCCCGCGGATTAACTCAGGTACTCCCGTCCACGGCACGCCAGCTCAGCCGGCAGCTCAAGATTCCGCGCTACAGCACCAAGATGTTGTTCACTCCCGACATGAATTTGAAGATCGGTACCTTCTATCTGAAAGCGCTGTCCAATCAGCTCCAGGGTAAGTGGGAAGAGACGCTGGCGTCTTATAACGCGGGAAAATCGAGAGTCAATTCCTGGACCAGCTCAGCCAACTACCACGAGCCTGCTGAGTTTGTCGAGAGTATTCCGTTTAGCGAGACTCGCGTCTACGTCCAAAGCGTCTTGCGAAACGCCGAGGTTTATCGCCGGCTCTACGGGTCGAAGGCTCGCTGAAAAAAGCCGCGCTAGGGCTTGAGCCGGATCCAACGCGAATCGCGATACTGGAAAATCAGATCGTAGGAATCGAGCGCGGCCTGGTCCGGCTTGGCTGCCAGGAGCTTCGCACGATCCACTTGCAGTTCGGGAAGCCCGTAATATAGGCGGCAAATGAACAGCAGTACCCACGTGTCATCTTTGTCGAAGGGATCGTCGACGAAGAGGACCTTGGAGCCGCTGGGCACGCGCGGCTGAATCTCACTGAGCTGCCTGACAGTCGAGCGGATGAAGGGATTAACGTACGGCTGCCATGGCCGCGAGGCATGGAAAGCAATCACTGCCGCGGCGCAGAGTGCGAACGTGGCGAATTGAAGCCTAGGGCCCACCAAAGCATCGCGCAGCTTCACGATTGCGAGCGCAAGGTAGAGCGCAATACCGAACAGCGGGAGATACATCACATACGCCCCGCGAAGGGCTACGAAGACGATCGGCAGTGGAGTTATCAGAATGAATGCGAGTGCAAACATCAGCCGGCGATCGCGCGTGATGAGGGCGATGGCGGCAGCCAGGATAATCGCCAGCATGCAGATTGGGGCGGTAAGCGTTCCGGGATGCACCGAAGTCAGCAGGTCAAAGTAATGCGTAAGGCCCGCGATGTAAATGCGAGGGCTGATGTGCAGACGGTAGTCCTCATTACCGATCAGCGGGCTGGAGTGAGACAACTTGCCAAAAACATAAGGCAAGGTCATCAACCCGCCCAACGCGGACGGCAACCAGCGGCGGATCAGAGTACCCGCAGCCGGCCCGCCGAGCAAGACCTCATAGGCGATGATTATGACGGGAAGCGTCACGGCCATCTCTTTGGAATCCAGCGCGAAAATGTAGAAGATCAGAAACCACGCGAGCTGCGCGTTGCTGAGGTACTGTTTGCGCGCTCGCGTCGTTACGTATAATCCCAGCGCCGCGAGATAAAAAGTGAAACACAGGATGTCGTAGATGATCCCGGTGTCATGAAACACATCGACGCCGGCGTTGTAGCAAGCAAAGAGTACGGTCAGCGCCGCCGTTTCTATACCAGCGATTGCCGCTGCTGTCCGATAGGCCAGGTACAAATTGAGAAAGAGCAGAGCGAAACAAATAATCCGGAAAGGTAACGGATGAAATCCTGCCATCTCAAAGAGCAGGCGGTAGACGAGATTCCCGAATGGACGGTAACCCGGAGAAAAAAAGAGCAGGTTCTCACCGGCGTGGCGCTGGAGAGGCTTCTGCCACGCCAGGTAAATATTCATCAGGTCGTCGCCGCTGAAATAGGAAGCTAGTCCAGCACGCGTGAACCAGATCCAGATCGATATGACCACCGCACTGCTAAAAACGAGATAGAGCCGCCGCGACACCTACCAGCCTCTTATCGTTCCACCAGCGCCTGGATCGCCTCCAGCTCCTTGCCCGCATCCGAGAGCTTCCCCTCCGAAACCAGGTCCCGATAGCGCTGCAGGTGACGCCGTACCTCAGCGATGCGACTGTCGGGCGGGGGAGGAGCCTGTCCGGCGGTAGCGGCGGGATTTGTACTGGTGGCCGGCCGCTGCGTGGCGGCAGCTTCGGGCGCGGGCAAGTTTTCGCCGGCGAGTTGCGCGAGCGCTTGCTGGTAGGTGTCGGCATAGACGAGATTGTTGCCCATCGCGAGTGCCACTTTTTTCAGTTGCGGTAGCTTGGCCTGCGAGGCCTGGATGTAGATGGGCTCGACATATAGAAACGTATGCTCGATCGGCAAAACCAGCATCTGGCCGCGCAGCACCTGCGAGCCTTGCTGGTTCCACAGCGTGAGATCTTTCGAGATATTTTGGTCCTGATTGATGCGGGCCTCAACCTGTATAGGACCGGAAATGATCTCTTGCTTGGACAGCAGCAGCACTACCTTTTCACCGAGATGCGGGCCGTCGCAGCGCGCCATCATAAGTCCGATGAGATTGTCTCGACTACGCGGGGTGAAAGGAATCATCAACAGAAATTCCGGCTGGGTCTCGCCAGGCAGAGTGGCCACGACGTAGGTTGGGGCTACCGGACCGGGCATGGCGCCCTGCTCGTTGGTGAATTTCGCGACGTCCCAGGCGTCGGACCGGTTGTAGAATGTGTCGGCGTCGCGCATGTGAAACAGCCGGTAAATGTCCGACTGCGCCGCGAAGATCATTTCGGGATATCGCACGTGCCTGCGCAGATCGGCCGGCATCGCGGTGTCCTGCTCGAAAAGATCGGGAAACAGATTCCGGTAGGCCTGAAGAAGCGGGTCTGTGGCATCGAACACGTACAAGTGGACCGTTCCATCGTAAGCATCAATGGTGGCCTTGACGGAATTGCGAATATAATTGAACGCCCCAATGCCCTCCAGACCTACGCTGCGCGAGTAAGGATGGACGTTCGACGTCATGTAGCCATCGACAATCCAGACCGGCCGGCCGTCGTCCGATAAGACCAAATAAGGATCGGTGTCCCAGGCGAGGAAATTCGCGAGCGTGCTCAAGCGCTCAATCACATTGCGGTGGATCATCATTCGGCTTTCGGGCGTGAGATAGCCGGTCAGCAAAATGTTCCAATCGCCGCGTGAAACGGCCGCCGCGGTCCGCAACAGAAAAGACGAAATCGGAAAGCCGCCTTTGCCGTCATAACGGGTTTCGACGTTACGGTCGCCGGCCGGATAATTGAACTCGGGCTGGGCGCTGCGCACAAATACGGGATCGCGTACGTTCTCACCGTAATAGAGCTCGGGCCGGGTCAGCTTCAGTCCGGGCACGGTGATTTCCGGGGGCGTGTCCTTGATGATCAGTACCGGCAGCCCACTCGGAGAAACCTGATTTGCTTCCGCCATGACGACGCCGTAGCCGTGCGTGTAGATGAAATGGGTATTGATCCATCGGTCGCCCAGTTGCGTGAGGTCGAGCTCGCGCGGCGAGATGAGCACCTGACGCATTTCACCCTGGAACGTATATCGATCCACATCGGTATCGGAGTAGGTATAAAGCCGGTAGGGCTGCAATTGGGGCAGGGTGTCATGAAAAGCATGCCAGTCCCAGAGACGTACATTGTCGAGCAGCGGCTTGTGTTTAGCGAGGTCGATACGCTCCGCGGGTTTAGCCTGGAAGTCGATCTCCTCGGTACGCTGGTCGATGCCGAATGCGGAGCGCGTGGCGGCGATATGCCGCGCGATGAAGGGCCGCTCGATGGAAATCTCGTTGGGGCGAACATACACTGCACCCACAATCGGCGGAACGACGTTGCGTACTATAAATGCGAGCACGACGATAGCGGCGATCCGCCATTTTCCGGCCACTAGCGCGACGGCGGAGAGAACACAGCTTGCGATCAGAACCCATTGGAGCGGCAGAGCGATGTTTTGGTCGACGTAATCCACGCCGACCATGAAGCTGCCGTGCTCATCCAGCAGCATGCTGTAGCGGCCCAGGAAGAATCGCACCGCGAGGGCGAGCAGAAACACCGCACCGACGCCGCGTAGGAAACGGGTCTCGAGCGCGCCGCCCAAACCTAGTTGACTCAGGTTGATCTCGCGCACCTCACTCCAGTCCGGAATAGTGTTGCGGAGCTGCCAGGCGCGAGCCGTCACCCAATAGATGATGGCGGCTATTACTGCAATACTCAGGACCAGCCCAAGCAGATCGGAATAGAAGGGCAATTCAAACAGATAAAACGTGAGCGGATTGGAGAAGACCGGGTCTTGCCATGACGCGGCCATAGCACCGCGTGTGCCGCCGAAATAACGGACGACCGTCCAGGTATCGATCGCCGAGAGCGCCACCACCAGCGCGATCAGGAACATTCCGAGAGTGGCGAGTTTTGCGTAAAGTGGATTGTGGCGCAGCCCTGTTCCGGCATGCTTCAGACCTCGGGCGTGCGCGATCCAGAAAATGATAAAGCCCAGGATGGTGGCGGCGGTGGCGGGAACCACGCCATAGAGCAGCATGCTGAACCAGGTGTGAACCTGGCCCATTTCTTTCCACCATTGGTAATCAATCGCGTAGGAAGAGACGATGCGCGCCCCGATGAGCACCACGGCGGCGGCGATCAGGATTGAAATGCAGCCGACGCGGCTCTGGCTAGGCTCGATCTGGCGGTGCCGGAAGGAAGGGTCCAATCACTAGTAACTGTACTCTAACGGAGGGCGGAGCCGTTTAGGGGGCCGTGCGGACGGCTTGGCCTACCGGCGCGTCGAAGCCGCGCTCTTCGGCGGTCCAGACGACGCGGCCATTCACGATAGTGCCGACTGGGCCGCCGCGGAAGGTACGGCCATCGAATGGTGAATTGCGGCTCTTAGAGGCCGACCGGTTGACGTCATAGGTCCAGGCACGCTCGATGTCCAGAATAGTGATGTCGGCTGGAGCACCAACGGCCAACCGGCCAAGCTCCATTTTCAAAACGTTCGCCGGACCAGTGGTGAAGAGCTCCACCATTCGCGCGAGCGGAATTTTGCCGGAATGCACCAGTTGCTCCAGCGTCAAGCCGATTGCGGTCTCCAGTCCAATAACGCCGAACGGGCACTTCTCGAATTCCTGCATTTTCTCGCTGCCGGCGTGCGGGGCATGATCTGTCGCGATCGCGTCCACGGCGCCCGAGATTATGCCTTGCGTTACCGCGCCCATATCGCAGGCCGAGCGCAGCGGCGGCTTCATTTTATAGTTGCTGTCGTAAGGCGGCATGTTGCCGTCGGACAGCGTGAAGTGGTGCGGCGTCGCCTCGCATGTCACCGCCAGGCCGCGGCTCTTGGCGAAGGCCACCATCTCCACCGAATATCGCGACGATATGTGGGCGACATGGAAACGCGCGCCGGTCAGGTCGGCCAAGATGATATCGCGCGCGACCATTACGTCTTCTGACGCCGCCGGAATTCCGCGCAGCCCCAGCCGCACGCTCTCCACTCCTTCGTGCATGGCGCCGCCGGCGCTGAGGTGAAGGTCCTCGCAATGATCGATCACCGGAAGGCCGAATGAGCGGGCTGTCTCCATGGCGCGGCGCATGACACGCGCATTCATCACCGGACGACCATCATCGGAAATAGCGACGGCGCCTGCCGCCTTCATGGACCCGATCGCGGCCAGTTCTTCTCCCGCGCTGTTCTTGGTGATGGCACCGATGGGAAACACATTGACGATGGCGTGGCGCTCGGCCCGCTCCTTGATGTAACTGGTGACGGTGGCGTTGTCATTTACGGGCGACGTGTTCGGCATGCAGCATATGGAAGTAAACCCTCCAGCCGCCGCGGCGCGTGACCCCGATTCGATGGTCTCGGCGTATTCGAAGCCGGGCTCGCGCAAATGCACGTGCATATCGATGAAACCGGGCGCGACGATCAACCCGCTGGCATCGAACTTTTCAGCCCCGGCAACATGCAGTTTCTCGCCGATCACTGTGATACGGCCTTCTTCCACCAACACGTCGCGGATGGCGTCCAGGCGGCTCGCCGGATCGATCACTCGGCCATTTCGGATGATTAACTTCCGCATTCAATTAATTGCTAAGAATTCTTTCCAGAACCGCCATGCGCACCGCGATTCCGTTCTCCACCTGGTTGAGAATCACCGAGCGCTGGGAATCGGCCACCTCGGACGAAATTTCCCGCCCGCGATTAATAGGGCCGGGGTGCATTACGATGGCGTCCGGTTTGGCGAGTCCCATGTGCTCAAGTCGAAGTCCGTAAAAACGATAATAGTCGCTGGCCGAAAAGGCGGCTTCGTCTTGCCTCTCGAACTGAACGCGGAGCATCATGATCACGTCGGCGTCGCGGATGGCCTCGCGGATATCGTGCGCCAGAGTGACGCCAGGCGTGATCTGAGTTAGTTCCGACGGCAGCAAGGGGGCCGGCCCGCACAACACTATCTGCACGCCAAATTTCGATAGCAGATACATGTTGGAGCGGGCCACACGGCTGTGCGCGATGTCACCGATGATGGCCACGCGCAGGCCTTCCAGCGTCCCCCTGCGGTCGAGAATGGTGCGGGCATCCAACAGGGCCTGGGTGGGATGCTCATGCGTGCCGTCTCCGGCATTGATAATCGGAGTGGGCAGATGCCGCGCAAGGAAGTGGGGCGCGCCCGAAGCCGAGTGGCGCATCACAATGGCATCCGGATGCATCGCCCCCAGCGTGTTGAGCGTGTCCACCAGCGATTCGCCTTTGTCGACGCTCGATCCCGAGGCGGTGATGGAGATCGCGTCTGCTCCCAAACGCTTTGCGGCAATCTCGAAGCTGGTGCGAGTGCGGGTGGACGCTTCGAAGAACAGATTTACGATCATGCGCCCGCGCAGCATATCCGATTTTCTGCTGTTCGTCTGTTGCGGCTGAAAAGACTTGGCGCGGTCGAGAATGGTTTCGATCTCGACGCGATCCAGCGTTTCGATTCCCAGCAATCCACCCGGCATAACCACCCTAGGTCAGTTCCACCAACAGTACTTTCTCGGTCTGATCCACTTCCTGAAACTTGACCTCGATGATCTCGTTTGAGCTGGTCTGTACCATGCGGCCCACGTATTTCGCTTCGATGGGCAGCTCACGCCAGCCGCGGTCGATCAGCACGAGCAGTTGCACGCGCGCCGGACGGCCTTTATCGAACAGGGCGTCCAGCGCGGCGCGAATGGTACGGCCGGTATAGAGGACGTCATCCATTAAGATGATGTCCTTTCCGGTCACCGGAAAATTAATTTCGGTGGCACTGTGAACGGGCTTCTCGGATACGGTGGAGAGATCGTCGCGATACAGATTAATATCCAGGAATCCCACCGGCACGACGAGTTTTTCAAGCTCCTTTATTTTGTCGGCCAGTCGAACGGCCATGGGCACGCCGCGCCTACGAATGCCGATGAACGCCAGGCGTTTCAAATCCTGTGTCTTTTCGAGAATCTCGTGCGCCAGCCGGACCAGCGTCCGATCGATTTCCGAGGCGCTCATCAATTGAGCTTTTTCGCGGGTGGGAGCCATGGGGCGAACGCTTCCGCTTCAGCGTAACACATCAATGCTTCAACCGATCGTGAATTCTCTTGGCCAGTTTTTCGATGTCTTCGGTCTTCTTGAGAGTGGCTATGGAGAGGACGTAGCGGTCATTCTTCTCCAAGGCGGTTTTGAGTTCTTCGGCGAGTTTGGACAGCTCGCGGGCGTCGTCCAGCGACTTCTGGAAGTCGGCCTTCAAAATCTCGTCGCGCTGCAGTTTTCCGTTCGGAAGCCGTGTATCTTCGGGCGGTTCTTCTCCCGGACGGGGATGTGGGGGCGGCTGCGCCGAAATGACCAGCGCGAGAGCTAAGGCAAGCAGGATTCGCGTGCGCATAATCTTCCGACTTCATGATATCTTGGGCGTCATGCCGCAAGTCGATATGCATTCACCCGGCGATTTTTGTTGGATGGAACTGGGCACGACCGACCAGAAGGGGGCCAAGCAGTTCTACCAGTCATTGTTCGGATGGATGCCGAACGACATGGACATGGGGCCGAACGGCGTCTATACGATCTTTCGCTTGAACGGCCGCGATTGCGCCGCCGCTTACACAACGGGACAGGAGGAGCGCGCACACAATACGCCGCCGCACTGGATGCTATACATCGCGGTTGAGAATGCGGACGCGTCGGTCAACAAGGCGGCGGAGCTCGGGGGCAAGGTTATTGCGCGGGCGTTCGATGTCGGCGATGTTGGCAGAATGGCCGTCATTGAAGACGCAACGGGCGCGATGTTCACCGTTTGGCAGGGAAAGAAGAATCCTGGGATTGGTGTCGCCGGCGAACCAGGAGCTTTCTGCTGGGCCGACTTGAGTACTGCGGATCCCGAACGCGCCAAGCAGTTTTACTCCGGACTTTTCGGCTGGCAACTGGAGGCAAGTGAAAAGGACCCGTCTGGTTATCTGCACATCAAGAATGGCGAGAAGTTCATCGGCGGTATCCCGCCGGCGCAACATCGCGATCCTAAAACTCGACCCAACTGGTTGATCTATTTCGCGGTCGCCGATGTGGATGCCTCCGCTGCGAAGGCCAAACAGATCGGCGCTCGATTCTACGTTGAGCCGATGAGTATCGAAGGCGTGGGCAGGATGGCGGTGATGGCGGATCCGCAAGGGGCGGTGTCGGCGATGTTCAAGGAGTCGCCACGCCGCTGAGTACGCCATGGCATAAGCAAGAGTAGGTGCTCCACGCACAGTAAAGCTGTAGAATTAGTGCACGGTGGCAATAGAGATAACCTATACAAGCTTACGCGCCCGGCTAGCGTCTGTCCTCGACAAGGTGGTGAACGGTCAGGAAACGGTGATAGTGCGGCGGCGTGGCGCCGGGGACGTCGCTTTGATGCCTGCCGAGGAACTCGCGGGGCTAATGGAAACCGGGCACCTATTGTGTTCACCGCAGAACGCGAAGCGGTTGCTAACCGCGCTGCGCAGAGCAGATCGCCGGAGCGGCAAGCCGGAAACCGTCAGGCAACTCCGTCGAGAACTGGGTCTTGAGCGCACCAACGAAATGGGAGGCAGTATTCCAGCCGGAGTTTCGACAGAACCTGCGCTGGTGAGTGGAGACTGAGCGAAAAACGGCTCTCCGAGTTCTGCTGCTGGTTGAGAATGTTCTCAAAGATCCATTTCAAGGCATTGGTAAGCCGGCGCCGCTCTAGCACCAGCTGGGCGACAGGTGGTCCCGAAGAATTACACAAGAACATCGGCTGGTTTATATAGTGAGTGGCAACAGAATCGATTTTCTTCAAGCGCGTTATCACTACTGATGCCTCGTCCCGGCGCTCGTTTCAGCTCGATTGGCCTGTTATCGCTTTTTCTGCTCGCGCCTGGCTATTCCCAGCACTCTCAACCCGTCGAGCAACGTATATTCCAGGCGATCAATCAAATCCGTCAGGAAAATAAATTGCCTGTGTTGAAATGGAACCCAAAGATCGCCGATGCGGCGCGATCACACAGCCGGCGCATGGCAACCAAGCGGTTTTTCTCGCATGAAGATCCGCAGTTCGGCGGTCCGGGCAATCGTCTCAGCGCGGCTGGGATCGCGTGGCGCCTGTGCGGTGAGAACATCTTTGAAGAATACGGCGAGAGTGATCCAGTGCAGTCCGCCGTGCGCGGATGGATGCACAGTGCGGGCCACCGGAAGAATATCTTGACTCGAGGATTCACCCATACCGGCCTAGGCGTTGCCATCGGTCACGACGGTACCTACACCATCACGCAGATGTTCGCGGCTTTCTGACTTCACGGCTTCTGACGGTGACGCGGCCGATCCCGCATAATAGCGACATATGCAGGAGGTTAATGTCGGGATCATCGGGCTGGGCAACGTGGGAACGGGCACGCTCGGAATCCTGCTGGAGAATGCGGACCAGATCGCGCTCAAGCTCGGTTTTCATCTGCGGGTGAAGGCCCTCTGCAGCCGGACTATCGATAGCAAGAAACTGCCCGCCGCGACCTCTTCCGTGTTAAGAACCACCGATTGGCGCGAGGTGGTGACGCACCCGCAGGTCGACATCGTCGCCGAGCTGGTGGGTGGAACCGGCGTGGCGCGCGAAATCATCGACGCCGCTATTGCCAGCAAGAAGTCGGTGGTTACAGCCAATAAAGAGCTGATGGCGCTGTGCGGCGCCGAGATTTGGGAGCGCGCCATCGCGGCCGGAATCAATCTTGCTATGGAGGCGAGCGTGGCGGGTGGTATCCCCATCCACTCGGTTTTGCGCGAAGGAATTTCGGGCGATCGCGTCACTACGCTTTATGGCATCCTCAACGGCACCAGCAATTACATCCTCACCGAGATCGAGAAGCACGGGACGGCATTTGAAGACGTACTGAAGGAGGCTCAGCGGCTGGGTTACGCGGAGGCTGACCCGAGCGCCGATGTCGACGGGTACGACGCGCGGTCGAAGCTGGCGATTTTAGCTGCGCTCGCTTTTGGAGAGAAGATTACGCCGTCCGATATATATAGCGAAGGAATTCGCCGCATCCAACCGTTGGATTTCCAATATGCGCACCAGTTGGGTCACACCATCCGATTGCTGTGCGCCGCGCGGCAGACCCCAGACGGGCTGATTCTTTCTGTACGGCCCGCGCTGATCCCGCAGTCGACCATACTGGCGGGCGTGAGAGGAGCTTATAACGCCGTCTGGGTACGCGGCACGTACGGAGAAGACACCTTCTACTATGGCCGCGGTGCGGGCGCGGCGCCAACCGGCGTGGCGGTGGTAAGCGATTTGATGCGGGTGGCGCGCGAGATCCGCTCCGGTAGTCCCGAGCGGGTGTCTCCATTCGCTCACGAGCGGCTGGGTGAGTATAAGCCGATTCCGGTGACGCTGCAGCACTCGGCTTACTATCTTCGATTTCGCGTGGTGGATCGCCCCGGTATCATCGCCGCGCTCTCCGGCGTGCTGGCGGACAAGCAGATCAGCCTGGAAGCAGTGTTGCAGCTCCCCACTGAGAACAAGCGCAACCTGCCGTTCGTGATTACCGTAGAGCCCGCTTCCGAGCAGTCTATTCGGGAGGCGTTGGTGGACATGTCAACGCACGATTTTCTGGTTGAGCCTCCGCTTGCCCTGCCCATGGAGAAATCGTTATGAAAAAGTTGGTTTGTTTGTTCCTGTTTTGCGCGGCCGCGTTTCCGCAAGTGGCGGAGCAGGCCAACGAAGAGTACAAGACGAAAGAAGGGCGCGCTCGGGTTGCCAAAAACCAGGTCGATGCAGCGCGCGAGGAGCGCCAGAGGCCACGCGATATCGTGGACCAGATGGGTTTGACGCCCGGGCAATCGGTGGCAGACGTCGGGACTGGTCCGGGATTCATGCTGCCGTACTTGAGCCGCGCGGTGGGCAACATTGGCACCGTTTATGCCGAAGACATCCAGCAAGATTTTCTCGACCAGGCCAAGGTCCGAGTCAACACCATGGTTTTGAAGAATGTGAAGTTCGTGCTGGGCATCGATCGGGATCCGAGATTGCCGGCTAACACATTATCGGGCGTTCTGATTCTAGACGTGTATCATCATTTCGACTATCCAGAAGCGATGCTAAGCCACATTCGCGACAGCCTGGTTTCCGATGGAAAGCTGGTGATCGTGGAGTATTATAAGCGGCGCGGTTCGATGCCAACTCGCGACGATCCGGATCGCCCTCTTACGCACATCCGGCTGGACGAGGACGATCTGATTAGCGAGGTGGCGGCGAATGGTTTCAAACTGACCGATAAGCACGAACTGGTGCCGAAGAGCCAGTACATCGTGACTTTTACGAAGAAGTAGGCCGTGCTAAGATTCCATTGAGACCCACTAAACACCGGAGAGGTGGCTGAGTGGTCGAAAGCAGCGGTTTGCTAAACCGTCGTAGGGCCTTAAAGCTCTACCGAGGGTTCGAATCCCTCCCTCTCCGCCAGATGTTACCCGCTACCATACCCTATACAGGTCTCGATCCGTGTGAAAACTCGTACGATAGAAGCTGTATACTGGCAACGTCCAGCATTCAAAAGCGATGAGGTTCAGATGAGTCCAAAATCCTTCCGGCTGCCTCTCACTTGGCGATGTATCGCGGCGATCGCGGCTACAATCATACTCATTGTTCCCGCGGAAGCGCAGATTCAGAACGCGGTCAAGAGGTCGTCTTCAACTAAAGCATGGCTCCCAACACGGACTCCAGATGGCCAGCCGGACTTACAAGGAATTTGGACGAACGCCACGATCACACCGTTCGAACGGCCGGATTCGCTGGCCGGAAAGGCAACCCTTACGGAGCAAGAAACGGCTGCGCTCGAAAACAGGGCGAGCGAGAATCGGGTGGACCGCCCGCCCAAACCGGACGACCCGGGCAATTACAATCAGGCCTTTTTTGATGGTGGAACGACGTGGCTAGCCACGCGGCAAAGCTCGCTGGTCGTGCAACCGTCTAACGGAAGAGTTCCGGTAAAGCCTTCAGCCGAGGCGCAACGCGACTACGATCTGGCGCACGTCGCCGATTCCTATAAGCACCAGACGACCTGGGAGCGATGCATCACGCGTGGGGTTCCCGCAGGAATGTTTCCCGCCGGCTATAACAACGCGTACCAGATTCTGCAGACACCAGGCTACGTGGTAATTTTCTCCGAGATGATTCACGAAGCGCGCGCGATCCCTCTGGATGGCCGTCCGCACTTGCCGCAAAGCATCCGCCAGTGGAACGGCGATTCGATCGGCCACTGGGAGGGCGACACGCTGGTAGTAGATACCACCAATTACAACGGCGAGGGCATGATCGCGACCAGCGCTGCCACCGCCCGCATCCGGGGGATTCACGAAAGCGAGGCGCTGCATGTTGTCGAACGGTTCACGCGCGTGGACGTCAACACCATCAGCTACGAAGTCACGATCGACGATCCGAACATGTTTTCGGCGCCGTGGAAAGTGTCAATGCCGCTCACCAAGGATGCGAACTATCGGATCTACGAATACGCGTGCCACGAAGGCAATTACGCGATGGATGACATCCTTCGTGCCGGCCGAACGAAGGAAAGCGCGGCGGCCGCCGCAGTGAAGTAACGGTTAATCGTGACGCCGAGTGCCGCGCGAAGCGCGGCAGGTTAGTTCAGCGGCGCTTCTACTTTCGCGGGTCGAAGCGCACTTCAATCTCGGTATTCACTCTGACGGGGTGGCCGCTTTTGACCGTGGGCTTATAACGGAACTGAGACCACGGCACGGTCTCACATAGTTGCGAGCCGCTGTTGAGTTCCGCGATCTTGCCTTCCTCGTCGATGACGACTTTGCAACGAGCCGTTCCGCCCCCGCGTTCCCAAAGCGGCGCCGTCAGGACCGTGGGACCCTCGATCAGGAGAGCGCGTTGTTTGTCCGGCGGAACGGGGACTACCGGCGCTTCCTTCTCGCCGTCCCCGGTATCCTTTTTTTGTTTCGCGGAATCGGCTGCGCTGGTAACTGGCTGGATCTGAGTCACCAGGAATACGGGCCGAGCGGGATAGCGTTTCACCTTGGCGCGCAGACTGGTGGTGTCCGAATCCGTCACATCAAAGGCCAGCCCGGGCCAGGCCATCCTCACGACACGGTCGCAGCTTGATTCAAGCGGATAACCGTTTTTGCCCTGATCGGGATCGCCAATCGCGTCGATAGCCTTTTGGGCATAGACGCCCTCGGCAATGTACTCCTTCCCGGCTTCCACCTGAAAGGCCTTGTTGAAGAAGAGGCGGTAGCGATTCAGGCCATCAACAAGGTAGACGGAAGGTCCACCGGCGTTCATAGCAGCGTCTGACGCGGTCGATTCGGTTAGAAGAATCTGAGCCTTCCCCTGGATTCTGTCTGGGGCTGCGGCCGCCTTGGATGCTTTGGCCCCCGGCTCGCTGGAACAGCCGGCCATTCCGGCAAGAGTAAGTATGAGAAAACAAAAAACGGACGTATTGCGGGTCATCGTTCGAGCCCTCGCTTTTCGAAATGTCTGTTATGAATCTGACGTTAGCACGGGGCCTGGGCGGTGACAACCGATGCGGTGCCCGTCCATCCCAGGCACGAACGGGGTTATATCATTCGGGTCATACTGGTGATTTGTCTGAAAGCCTCATCAAATGGCCCCGCTACGCATGGGCCCAGTGGATTTCCCCAGAGACTCTAGTTGCGCAAGTCCAGAGCACCGCCCCATTTCTAGAAGCGCGGTTGCCAGTAGCCGAACACGGCCGCCTGATCGAACTAGGCAACTCACCCGAAGGCTTCCTGCGAATTCTCGCCAACTGGCAGAACATTCTGCGCGCCAGCCTTACGCCCGAGGAGCAGCTTCAGGATTATTTCGCACTCTGCCTGGCTTGTCACCACGCGACCGTCGCTACCTTCGTGCCCACCGATGTCGACACCAAGATTCGTGGGATTGTGTGGCGCGAATCGCGTGACCTTGATGTCCTCGGACCCATGCTGCGGCTTGCGCTCGCGGCCCGCGCTTGGACCGAGGACGGCATCTCGGTCCGCTCCGTTCGCGGCGTCAGCGGGCACAACGGGGAGCATTGGAGCGCGATCGCGGCTGGCCTCGGACGAATGCTTGAACTCGGCGACATGGTTTCCGCTGAAGAAGCGCAGGTCGCCATCGAAGCGGAAATCGATCGCGAACAGGCGATTTTCGATGAAGCGGCCGCCGAACGCGACGCTGAGCTCGACCTGCTGCGACTCTCCATGACTCTGGCGCACAATCGCGGCGATCTCACGCAAGGCATGAGCTTCTGGAAGAAGACTCCACTAACAACACCGCTGATGGCACATCTCGCCGCTCGGGGCCGCTTCGCGCTGGCAGTTCGCATCTATCAACATACCGGGCTGTCGACCGAAGGCCACCGGCATTATCCGCTCCGTCCGGTGAAGGCGTTGCGGCGCTCGCCTACTACACTGCTGCCGTTAGGCCCTTTCTTAGACGAGTGGGGAAGCATTGTGGCGCGCTTGGAAGAAAGCTCTGAGGTGCTGGCCGCGCTGCTGTTAGGCTGCAAGAGAGTGCAGGGTCAACAGGGCTACTATCGGGCCATTGCAGGCATGCTCGCAGCATCTTCGGGCGCTTTCGAACGCGCTGCCGCCCGGATGCCCAATAGCGCCCGGGCCCTACTGCGAAGCGCGGAAATGCGCAAGCTGATCGATGTGCCGCGTATATCCTTCGAATCCATGATGCGGAAACGCGCGCGCACTGCGCTGGCGTTGTTTAATGGAAAGAGCTTTTCGGCATGAGCTCTGACTTCGAGCTGGTCCAGATTGTCGATCGAGCCCTGGGCGACGCCGCACGCAGGAGCGGTTCCTGGCTTGTTTGCCGGCCAGGATGCACTCAGTGCTGCTATGGACCATTCGAAATTAGCCAACTTGATGCGCACCGCCTAAGGAAGGGTTTGGCCGAACTGGAACGTCTCGATGCCCGGCGCGCAGGTGCTGTTCGCGATCGGGCGCGCCAAGCCGCTCAACTTACGAACTTCAGCGATGACGACCCATGTCCGGCGCTCGATCCGGAAACCGGGACTTGTGATCTTTATGCGTCGCGACCGATCACCTGCCGTTGCTTTGGTCCTCCGGTCCGTTGCCAGTCTGGCATGATCGGCATTTGTGAGCTTTGCTTCGATGGTGCAAGCGATGAGGAAATCGCAGCTTGCTTAGTAGACTGTGACCCCGAAGGACTGGAATCCGTTTTGATCCATAAACTCGAGCGAGCGACTGGCGTGCGGGGACCGACTACGGTCGCGCTGAGTCTGGTTTCCTGACGCTGGCGAAGGCCTTGCTACGCTGGAGAAGGTAATAGTCCCATGCAGTGCTCAGCCCCACGCAAGCCGGAGATTATGAGCCCTGCCGGCTATTGGCCACAATTGCATGCCGCGATTGAGGCTGGCGCGGACGCGGTTTATTTCGGTCTGAAACATTTTTCGGCCCGAGCTAAGACGGGATTTTCGCTCGACGAGCTGCCGGAAGTGATGCGGACGCTACACGGGCGAGGCGTGCGCGGATTCATCACCTTTAATACGCTGGTTTTCGAGCACGAATTGCTGGAAGCCGCGCGGACGATCGGCGCCATCGTCGAGGCCGGAGCGGACGCGATGATCGTGCAAGACTATGGCATCGTGGGGCTGGTCCGCCAGATTGCTCCGGATATGGAGTTGCATGGCAGCACCCAGATGAGTATTACGAACGTCGAGGGCGTTGAGCTGGCGAAGAGTTTTGGTATCCGGCGTGTCAATCTGGCGAGGGAGCTGTCGCTCGACGAAATCCGGACCATCGTAGGCAAGACGGTCTGCGAAGTCGAGATCTTTGTCCACGGAGCGCTATGCGTAGCGTACTCAGGACAATGTTTTTCATCCGAAGCTTGGGGGGGACGCAGTGCGAATCGGGGACAGTGTGCTCAGGCGTGCCGTCTGCCCTATGAGATGTTAGTCGATGGCCGGCTCGAGCCCTTGGCTGACTCCCGCTATCTTCTTTCACCCGGTGATCTTTTCGCATTGGAGCAAATCCCGGAAATCGTGCAAATTGGCGTAGCCGCGATTAAGATCGAAGGCAGATATAAAGACGCGAATTACACGGCCTTGACTACGCGTGCCTACCGCCAGGCGGTCGACGAGGCTTGGGCCGGCCGGAGCGCCGCGATTACTCCCTCCCAGAAGCTGCAACTGGAGCAGGTGTATTCGCGCGGCTTGGGTCCATTTTTCATGACCGGGACCAATCATCAGCTGGTGGTCAATGGCCGGGCGCCACGCCACAGGGGTGTATTTATGGGGCGGGTTGAGCGCTTGGAGGCCAACCATTTAATGGTTGAAGCCAGTGACGCCCATGCCATTGCGCCCCTTAAGGCGGGTGATGGGGTCGTGTTCGACGCGGCCGATTGGCGGAGCCCCGAGGAGCCCGAAGAGGGCGGCAGGGTATACCAAGTTGTGCCCGGACTGGATGGCCGGCTGGAACTGCGGTTCGGAAATGGCGCGATCCGCTTTGATCGCATCCGTCCGGGTGACCGGATCTGGCGAACCGACGATCCCGATCTGGACCGGGTGGCACGAGCCTATACGCAAGCGGCGGCGCCGATCTCGCGGCAGCCTGTGGTAGTGCGGGTAACGGCGATCGTAGACGAACCTCTTGTCACCGAGTGGTCGCTGGTCAAACGGCCACAATCAAGCGTGATCGTGAAATCCACCGGTCCCCTAAGCGCTGCTCAGAACCGTGGCCTCTCTCTGGATTTGCTGCGCAGCCAATTCGGCCGCTTAGGGAATACTGCCTACGAACTGGCGGATGTGACGCTCAACACGAAGGGGACGCCGTTTGTTCCGGCGTCCGAGCTGAACCAGGTGCGCCGCAGCGCTGTAGAGCAATTGCAGTCACTGCAGAACCAAGCACGGACAGGCGACGTTGTTCACGATTCTTTAGACACCGTACGTTTTATGTTGGATCACGTGACGCCGTCACCGGCTCATACCCGGCCGCAAGCGGACGGTATACCATCGCCGCCGGAACTTCATCTTCTGGTTCGCACCCCGGAACAGCTGGAGGCGGCGCTATCGAGCCGTCCGGCGAGCATTACGCTCGACTATCTCGATCTTTACGGGCTCCGGCCTTCGCTCGAACGCGTTAAGGCGAGCGGCATCGCCGCGCGGGTTGCAACTCCTCGAGTCTCAAAACCGGGGGAGGAGCGCATTCTAGATTTTCTGTTGAGCCTGGGCTGTACAATTGTGGTGCGATCGAGCGGCATCCTACAGGCGCTGCGCGAGCGCCAGCATCCGCCGTTGGTCGGCGATTTCAGTTTGAACACCGCGAACTCCCTGACAGCGGCGTTGTACATGGGCCTCGGCCTAGCTCGGATCACACCCACTCACGACTTAAACGGCGCGCAGATTGGGGAGCTGGCACGAAGAATAGACCCAGAGAGCATCGAGGTAGTGGCCTATCAGCACCTGCCAGTTTTTCACACCGAACATTGTGTGTTCTGCCGCTTTCTATCGACGGGTACCAGCTATCGCGATTGCGGGCGCCCCTGCGAAAGGCATCGCGTCGAGCTGAAGGACTCCTCCGGCCGCGCCCATCCGGTGATTGCCGACGTGGGCTGCCGCAACACCGTTTTTGGCGCCGAGGCGCAGGAAGCGAGCTGCTACATCGATGATTGGCGCGCCGCTGGGATCCGTCATTTCAGGCTGGAATTTGCCCATGAATCCGCGCAGCAAGTTCACGCCGTGGTTCGGGCCTTCGATCTAACTCTCAATGGCGTTATGACGACGCAGAAGCTCCTTGCAGAATTGCGGAAGGTCGCGCCGCAAGGGACTACCGAAGGCAGCCTTTTTGTTCCGAACGATTATCTCAAGCTACCCATTCTGCAGTAGCCCATGGCCGACATCGACGTTGACTTTGACAAGGTCGGACTTCTCGCGGTGCGCGACGGAAAGGTCCTGTTGTGCCGGAAGAAACACACGACTTCTTTGCTCATATTGCCGGGAGGATGCCGTGAGCCTGGCGAATCAGCTATAGATTGCCTATCTCGCGAATTGCGCGAAGAGCTGGGAGACGTGATGGTAAAGGCAGTCGAACTGGTTGGAGTTTACACAGATCGCGCGGCGGGACCGGAAAAAGCACAACCGAAAACGGTTCGAATCGAGCTTTACCGTGGCGAATTAATTGGCCAACCGGTGGCTAGCTCGGAAATCGCCGAGTTATTTTGGTTCGGCGAGCGGGACGACTATTTTCAGCTCGCTCCAAGCATTGCGAATAAGATCCTTCCCGATTTGCTGGTCCGCGGGATTCTTTCGTGGGGCCGAGGTGGCCCGTAATCGGGTTCCACGAAACCAAGCCCACAATCTGCCTGGAAGGGTTCATTCAATCACCCGCACCGAAAGGCAATTTCCGGGCATGGGGTCACCTAGCTACTTCGTTTGCGACTGCATTTCCCTGTCCTCCATCGCGGACATTTCTGCGAGCACCGTTTGGTAGATTTTTCGAACCGCTTCCGGCGTAAGCGGCGCACGGGCCTGTCCCGATACCCGGCGCAAGACCTGCTCTTCGCGGCCGGGCGCGCTGGCAGGCGCATGGAAGCGCGTCTTAACAAAGCCGACCTCGCGAACAAGAGTTGCACGTTCGTTCAGCAGCTTTACAATCTGATCATCGATGTGGTCGATGCGCTGTCGCGAGGCGCTCAGCGCGCGCGTGAGCTCGGTCTGATCCTGTGCGGACAAACCCACCGCTAGAATGCAAAACAGAATGGGTCGCATAGCCAGGAATTGTAGCAGGGCTAAACATTTGGCGAGCCTTCCAACACTCGATCCGCCATGCCCTCGTAATAGGTGAAGTGGGTTCGAAATCCGACGCGCTCATACACGCGGATGGCGGAAGTGTTTGTAAGTTCCACATTTAGCCCGATGGTCCGGATGCCGGCCTCTTTCAGGGTCGTTGCGACGGCCGACGTAACGATTTGCGCCATGCCTTGGCCGCGATAATCCGGACGCGTAAAGATATTGCCTACTCCAGCTACGCTCTCGTTACGGGATACCACGTGCACGCCGGCTACAGAAACCAATTCGGCACCTTTACGAATCCCATAAAAAAGGCCGGTGTCGAGCTGAAAGGGAGCAAATGCAATTCCGCCGCCGTCGCCAGAAGCATACAGCTGCTCGACTTCCTTGAGATCGCGGGCGGTGAGCGGCGCTGCAGTTCCTTCCGAGGGCTTGAGGCTATGGAGAAACATGCGCTGCATCTCATGAAGCTCGCGATAGCGATAGATCCCCTCGGCAGCCTCGAATTGGTGGGGCTTCAGATTAAGATAACCGGCCGTCACCGGCAGCGCCGCGAGAAGCTGGCGAGTCGACTTCGCATCGCCGAGCACGAAGATCGGCCGGATCGGGAGTGCACCGAACACCAGCGCCACGCTGCCCTTCACCGCCCACCAGGCGCAATGTTCGAACATGCCGTCGTCCAGATCGGCCAGCGCGTAGAGCGACCATTCACGGTCCATATTCAGGCGGCGGCGAATCTCGGTCTTGGCTATGAGGCGTTCTACCAATCCGGGATTATACTCAATTATGCAAAAACTTCCGCTAATTGCTGCGTTCTTCCTGTCTCTATCGCTAGCGTTCGGGCAAATCGGTTCAAATTCGATTACGGTCACGGCAGGCCAGAGCTTTGCGTCCGGTCAGCCGGATCAAGCGGTCTTCAACGTTCAGCTTAATTCGGGTTTGGACTCAAGCCTGGACGACGTGATCGCGGCCTTGCAAGGTTCGGGGATCACCGCTGCAAATTTTCAGGGATTGAATTCATTTCTTAACTACACAGGAGCGGCAGAGCCTACCCAGAGCCTCAACTGGTCGTTTCAGCTGACGACGCCGTTAGCGAAGGTCAAAGACACTATTACAACGCTAAGCAGCCTACAGGCGAAGATAGCAGCGCAAAACAATGGGCTGGCATTGTCTTTCTCGATTCAGGGAACCCAATCCTCCGGGCAGCCGGCAGCCTGTTCGCTAACGGGCTTGCTCGGGAGTGCCCAAACTCAGGCCCAGAATCTCGCAGGTGGCGCCGGAGCGAGCGTGGGCAATATTTTGGCTATGTCCAGTCCAACCCCCTCGGCCTGCACTTTGACGGTGAAATTCGCGTTGGTGCGGGATTAGTGCAATGCGACGATTCTTCCTGACCACTCTCTTTCTGGCCTGCGCCTCACTGCTTTTTGGCCAGCTCGATTCTGACACAGTAACCATCCAGGCCTCGCGATCCGTGAATCTGACGCCCGATCAAGTTGTCTTCACTGTTTCAGTAAGTGCCGGCCCGACGACGAGCTTGGATCAAATCGTGGCCGCGTTGGCTAATTCAGGCATTACGACAGCAAATTTCGTCGGTGTGACTGGCGTGACAGACAATCAATCTCCCATCCAATGGTTGTTCACGCTAGCGGGGCCGCTGACCAAGATCAAGGCGACGATTGCATCGCTCACAGCGCTGCAGCAGTCGATCGCACAGAACAACAGAGGCCTGGCGCTGATGTTCCAGGTACAGGGAACCCGGTTCTCTCCTGAGTCGATTCAATCGCAGACCTGCGCGGCCAAGGATCTCGTGGCGGACGCGCAGACACAGGCCCAGAGTGTCACGGCCGCCGCCGGGCTGGCCATCGGGCCGATCGTAGCGATTTCCGATGGAAGTTCAAGTGCCGCCGCGCCTACCTTCGTACGGGCGGGGGATTTTTTGGTTGGAGGCAGTGTCACGGGACTCTGGTACAATCCCACGCCACCCGGCTGCTATCTGGAAGTCAAGTTCAAACTGCTGCGCTATCAGTAACCTCATCGCAATCTGATAAACTAACCTTCCCGTGAGAACGAAACCCGCCACGGTAGTGGCCCTCTATCCCGGCTCTTTTGATCCAATCACCAACGGTCACCTGGATCTGATCGAGCGAGGCTCGGCCTTGTTCGACAAACTGATCGTCTCCATTTTGCGCAATGAAGAAAAGAAGGTGCTCTTCAGCGTCCCAGACCGAATCGAGATGTTGAATGAAGTGACCAGCGGTCTTCCCAACGTGCAAGTGGGCTCATTCGATGGACTGCTGGTGGATTACGCGGCTGAGTGCGGCGCCAGCGTGATCCTGCGTGGAATTCGCGCCGTGTCGGACTACGAATACGAACTACAGATGGCGCTCATGAATCGGCGGCTGAAGCCGGAGATCGAAACCGTGTTCCTGATGGCCGGCGAGGCGCACTCCTTCATAAGCTCGCGCCTGGTCAAGGAGGTGATCCGTTTGGGCGGAAATATCTCGGGCCTCGTGCCACCCTCAATTGAAGGTAGACTAAGAAAAAGACTACTTCTAGGAGAACCTTGAACCCTTCCATGCACGCCACTCTGGATCTAGCCGAGCGGGTATCCCGCATCAGCGAATCGTCGACCATGAAAGTTGCCGCCGACGCCGACCGTCTGCGCCGCGAGGGCGTTGATGTAGTGGATTTCGGCGCGGGCGAACCCGATTTTCCAACGCCGGACAATATTAAAAGAGCCGCGATCGCAGCGCTCGATGCTAATTTCACGAAGTACACCCCCACGGGCGGCACAGTCGAGCTGAAACAGGCCATTTGCGCGAGGCATCGCGAGGATTATGGAACCGATTATGCTCCGGCCGAGTGCATCGCATCGGTAGGCGGCAAGCACGCCATCTTCAATCTGATGCAGATATTGATTGGCGATGGCGATGAGGTCATTATCCCGGTGCCGTACTGGGTCACCTATAAAGACGTCGTCAACTATGCCGGGGGCAAGTGCGTGTTCGTTGAGACCAACGAAGATCAGGGTTTCACTTTCACGGCCGAGTCCATTGCGCCGCATATCACCAGCAAGACCAAGCTCCTGATCATCAATTCGCCGTCGAACCCCAGCGGCGCGGTGCTAAGCCGCGAAGAGTTTGAGCGCATTTATCATCTGGCGGCTAAACGCGGCGTGCAAGTGATGACCGATGAGTGTTACTGCCGCTTTCTTTACGACAGCGAACCGTTTTCGATCGCCTCCATGCCGGGCTCCAAGGAACACGTGATAGTGGCCGGGTCCTTGTCGAAGACCTACGCCATGACGGGATGGCGCATTGGTTTCGCGCTGGCGCCCAAGCCGCTGATCGACGCCATGATGAAGCTGCAGAGCCATACCACTTCGAATCCCACTTCGATTGCGCAGAAAGGTGCTATTGAAGCGCTGCGCGGTCCGCAGGAATCGATCGGCATCATGCTGGCCGAGTATCAAAGGCGGCGGGATTTCGTCGTGAAACGGCTGCGCGCTATTGCGGGCGTCAAGATCGCCGAGCCGCGCGGAGCTTTTTACGCATATCCGAACATTTCGGTGGGTTTCCGCAACGGCATATCGTCGGCCATGCAATTCTCCGAACGCTTGCTTGCAGAAGCGCACGTGGCGGTGGTTCCAGGCGAAGCTTTCGGGACCAAAGAGCATGTCCGGATTTCCTACGCGACGTCGATGACGGAACTGGAGCGCGGGCTCGACCGCATCGACAAATTCATCCGTGAGCGGTAACAATCCGGTACGGCTTCCGGCCAGATTTCTCGAAAAGATTTGGGGTGCAACCGATCTTTCGCCCTGGTATCCGAGTTCCACGCAGAAAATCGGTGAAGTGTGGTTTGAAGCCGATCTTCCGCTCTTAGTCAAATTCGTTTTCACCAGTGACCGGCTGTCGGTTCAAGTTCACCCGAACGACGAGTTCGCCCAGGCGCACGAAAACTCGCGAGGAAAAACGGAAATGTGGTACGTGCTGCGCGCCGACCTGGGGGCCCGGATCGCCATTGGCTTTCGCCAGTCCATCAGCCGCGAACGACTGCGTGAATCAGCGCTGAACGGCGAGATCGAGGATCTGCTGCAATGGGTGGACGTAAAAGCCGGCGATGCGTTTTATATTCCCGCCGGCACGGTCCATGCCATTGGCGGAGGACTCGCGCTGTGCGAGATCCAGCAATATTCCGACATCACTTATCGGCTTTACGACTATGGGCGCCCGCGCGAATTGCATCTGGAAAAAGCTATGCAGGTGGCTACCACCGAAGCCGGATGCGCAGGACCAGTTCCGCTGCCGATCGATTGCAAGTATTTTCACACTGAGCTGGCCAAGACCACATCGCCGTTACGGTATACTCCCGAGACGGGTCGCTTTCACCTGCTGATCTTTCTCAGCGGCACCGGCAAAATCGCGGGGCAATCTGGGACTCATGAGCCCTTTCGGGAAGGCGAAACGTGGCTGGTGCCGGCCGGTGGGAGTCCATTCTTGATTCAGCCCAACGAGCCGGTCAAATTTCTTCGAACTTGGGCGCCGTAGCATAGCTTCGGAGAAGTTCCTTGCGATTCGCCCCGGTCGCTGCCTGAACGGACAAGCCAAAGTTAACGGTTTGCACAAAACGCGCGAGTGCCTCGGCTTCGGCGCCGCTCGGAAGATCGCCCTCGGCAATTACACGCTTGAACCGCGCGCTGTCGGGCGACCCTGCCGGCCGATTTTCGACCGGACATTTCGTCATCTCACGCTTGGGCGACGCGCTTTGAAAGCCTACGAGTCTTTGTCTTCGTCAGTGGGGGCGAGCCGGGGCACCGGCGTATCAGGAGTCAACGGCGGCCGGCGCTTATGCCACTCGGTGGCACGCTCGTAGGCGGCGGCGAGAGCGAGCACTCGGCCTTCCGAGAAACGCGGGCCGGCGATCATCAGGCCGACCGGAAGCCCCCCGGATGTGAATCCGCAGGGAACCGAAATGGCAGGAATACCGTAAAGATCGAACTGTCCAGTATTCTCCAGCTCGGGGTTCCTCATTTTATCCGACTCTTCGCGCTTGATCGCAGCGTCGATTTTGCGCGGTGTGCGGCGGCGCGTCGGCAGGACCACCAGATCGAAATCCGTGAAAGCGTCGTCGATGGTGCGGCGAAGCAATTCGAGCTTCCAGCGGGCTCGGATATAATCGGCGGCTTTCAAGTTTGCGCCGTTCTGCAGCGATCGCCGAGTGGGAATCTGATAGCGGGCGGGGCCGTGCGCAAAGAACTCTTCGTGATAAGCAAAGCTCTCACCGCCCAGATTGATTTCGCTGGTGGAGGGCAGCGCTACGTCCTTCACCCCTTTGGTCATTTTCGCGACCAGGCCGATGGCGTCTTCCACGGCCTTTTCAACGTCGGCATCGAGCAGATCAAAGAACGGCGCGCGCGGGATTCCAAGGCGCAGACTAGAGACGGGCTCCTTCATCGCGGCCACATAGTCTTCCTTCGAGTGCTCAACGCTGGCGATGTCGAGCTTGTCATAGCCGGCCAGCACGTTCAACATCAGGGCGGCATCTTCGGCGCTACGGGCGATCGGACCGCAGTGATCAAGCGAAAGGGTCAGCGGGATAATCCCGCGAATGGAGACTAGCCCATAAGTCGGTTTCAATCCGACCACGCCACAGAATGACGAAGGCGTGCGGATGGAGCCGCCGGTGTCGGTGCCAAGAGCGCCGAAACACAAGTCCGCAGCGATGGCCGCCGCCGATCCGCCGGAGGAGCCACCGGGATTTCGATCGAGCGCCCAGGGGTTGCGGACCGGTCCGTAATAGCTGGTCGCGGAGGTGCCGCCCATGGCGAACTCGTGCAGATTGGTCTTGCCGACAAAGACCGCTCCGGCTTCCTTCAAGCGGCGCGTGACCTCGGCGTCGCGTTCGGGAACCCGGTCATCGAAGACGGCGCTGGCGGCAGTGGTGCGGATCCCGGCGGTGTCGATGTTGTCCTTCAGAGCGATCGGAATGCCGTGCAGCGGGCTGCGAAATCGTCCGGCGCGCTGTTCGGCCTCAAGCTCGCGCGCCTGAGCGAGGGCCTGCTCACGCAGCACGGTGATGAATGCATTCAGCTTGGGGTTGTAGGTCTGGATGCGCGTGAGACAAGCCTCGGTCAATTGCGTGGGCGTAAGAGTGCGAGCCCTGATGCGCGCTGAGGCCTCGGCCAGACTCATTCGCGAAAGATCTTCCGCGGAGTCAGCGAGAGAAGCGACGGCACCGACTACGGAGAGAGTGAAGCTGCGGCGTGTGAGCATTAGTGAGTACCTCGTTTCTAGTTCACGAGCTTCTGGCTGGACGGGCTAACGCTGGCCGTTCTAAAGGAGAATAATACCATTGATGGCTCGGCTTTTCGGCCGAAACGGTGTCGCGATGAGTCGTGACACGGCACGCTGAGAGCGTGCGCCACGACAGTCAGGCGCGGTAAAAGCTCAACGAATTGTCGCCTTGCTTCAAGACGCGATAGCGCAACAACGTTCCGTATTCCGGCTGAAGCGCGGCGCGGGACGAATGCTGCGCGATGACCAATTTGTTCGTCGACGCGCCAAGAGTATTGAGCGCGGCTTCGTATTCCTTTTCCAAGTCATAGGGCGGATCGAGGAATACGATATCAGCGGATACCCGCTCAAGCACTGCAATGGCCTTTCCGGCGTAAACTTCAGCGCGATCCACAAGGCCTAGCGACGCGAGATTCTGTCGGATCACTTCCACGGCGGGGCGTTTTTTTTCGACAAAGACACACCGCCGCGCTCCGCGGCTCAAGGCCTCGATGCCGACGGCACCTGTTCCGGCATAGGCATCCAGGAACATGCTGTCAACAATCACGGGCGCGAGCACATTAAACAGAGTCTCGCGCAGGCGGTCCGGTGTTGGACGCGTCGCCAAACCGGGCAGCGTCTTCAAGCGGCGGCTGCGTAACTCGCCCGCGATGACACGCATCAACCCACCTGCACCAAGCCATACCTACGCTGCCAGTGTTGCCGGATATAATTTACTGCGCGCCGCAGCACTTCGGGCGATGGCGGATTCGCAATCAACGCCTGCGCTTCGCCACGAGCGATCTCGAGCACATCCTGATCGCGTATGATGTTGCCAATTCGCAGGGCCGGCAGGCCCGATTGCCGTGTGCCGAAAAATTCGCCGGGGCCGCGCAGCTTAAGATCCATCTCCGCGATGTAGAAGCCATCGTTGGAATCAACCATGGTGCGGATCCGTTCGCGGCCAGCGTCGCCGAGCTTATCAGTTACTAAGATGCAGTAGCTTTGTTCGGCTCCGCGTCCGACACGACCGCGAAGCTGATGCAGTTGGGCGAGGCCAAAGCGCTCGGCCTGCTCAATCAACATCACGGTTGCATTCGGCACATCCACGCCCACTTCGATCACAGTCGTCGATACCAGAATCTTCACGTCGCCGCGGCGGAACTGCTCCATGGCAGTTTCCTTTTCCTCGGTCTTGAGGCGGCCGTGCAACAATCCCACGCGGATATCGGGAAAAACACGCTCGGACAGATGCTGATACATTTTTTGCGCGGCTTTCATGGCCTCGGCTTCCTCGATCACCGGATAAACGACGTAGGCCTGCCGGCCAGCCAGGATTTGCTGTTTCAGGAAGCTGTAAACGCTTTCGATGCGGTCCTCTTTGACATGCTTGGTCTGAATCGGCCTGCGGCCGGGCGGCATTTCATCGACGACCGATACATCCAGGTCGCCGTAAATGGTCAAAGCCAGGGTTCGGGGAATCGGCGTCGCGGTCATAACCAGGACGTCGGGATGCGTGCCCTTCGAAGCCAACCGCAGCCGCTGCATCACGCCGAAACGATGCTGCTCGTCAACGATCGCGAGCCCGAGGTTTTTCCATTCGACATCTTCCTCGATCAGCGCGTGGGTGCCGATTCCGATGTGCACCAACCCTTCGGCCATCAGCTTCTTGAGCTGCGATTTTTCCCGTGGCGTAGCGGAGCCGGTGAGCATTACGGCCACGTAACCCATTTTGTGGAACAGATTCTTGAAATAAAGATAGTGCTGGCTGGCGAGGATTTCAGTTGGCGCCAGGACGGCAACCTGATAGCCGTTCTCAATCGCGATTACCGCCGCTTCCGCCGCCACCAGAGTCTTCCCGCTGCCGACGTCGCCTTGCAGTAGCCGGCTCATGGGATGCGGCGCCTGCATGTCTTCAGCGATTTCTTTCAGCACCCGCTTCTGCGCGCCGGTGGGTTTGAACGGAAGCATGGTTTTGATTCGCTCGCGAACTCGGTCGTTCAGCTCGAATGCAATGCCGGGCTGTACCTTTCCTTTGGCGCGCTTCAACGACAGGCCGCACTCGAGCCAGAAGAACTCTTCGAAGATCAGCCGCCACTGCGCCGGAGTGCGAAAGGCATTGAGCAGCCGAAGGTCGGTGCCTGGCGCTGGAAAGTGCAAGGATTGAATCGCGGCCCAGCGGCCGGGCAGTTTCATGCGCTCCCGGAGCGCCTCGGGCAACTGATCCTCCAGGGGCTCCAATGATCCGAGAATGCGGTGCAGCAGCGACCGAAAAACGCGCGTGGTGACTTTGGCCGCCGCTTCGTAGATTGGAACAATGCGGCCGGTGTGGAGCGCAGCGTCGGCTTCTCCTTCGTCGCCGGTGAGAATCTCGAACTCCGGATGCATCATTAGCAGAGCGCCAGTGTAGCTATCGAGTTCGATCTTGCCATACAGCGCCACTCGCAAACCCGGCGTAAACTTGTCCACGAGATATCCGCCATGAAACCACTTGGTAAGCAGCCGATCGCGCGATGAATCGACAAATACAGCTTCGAACAGGCCGAGATTGCGGCGGCGGAATCCGGATAGTTGCGCTGATTTCACCTCTGCGATTACTGTCGCCATTTCTCCTGGCGCTAATTGCGCAATGGTCTTGATGTTGGTGCGATCCTCGTAGCGGAAAGGAGCATAGGAGAGCAGATCCTCCACCGTGAGCAGACCCTTGGTCTCCAGCATCTCGGCTCGAGCTGGTCCTATGCCTTTTACGTACTGAAGTGGAGTGGATGTATCCAACGGTTGATTAAATCTTGTTAGACCAGCGGCGGCCTTCGATGTGCTGACTTGGTGGCTTGCTCGAACGCGTGGGCAAGCTGCAGGACGCTGAACTCCTCGCGATGCCGGCCCACGATCTGAAGACCGACCGGTAAACCTTCCGGCGTGTATCCGCTTGGAACGGAAATCGACGGATTCTCAAGGATCGAAATAAAGTAGCAGCTCTTCATCCATTCGATGTACGAGGTCATCTTTACGCCTTCGATCTCGGTCACGTACGGCTGGGTAACCTCGAACGGGGGCACCTGCGTAACGGGCAAAATGAAGTACTCGTAATTCTCCTGGAAGATCCGCATACGGTTCCAGACCTGGCTATGCAATGACTCAGCGCGCGCGATCTCGGCCGCGGTGAGCTTCGATCCGCGCTCCACTTCCCACAGGATCGTATCCTTCACCAGATCGCGGTGCTGGCGCACGTTTTCGCTCTGGCTGCTCACGTAGCCCAACGCACGCAGCGCATTAAATGCCTCGTCGGCGCCGCTAAAATCGGGCTCGGCTTCTTCGACGATACAGCCCAGGCTCTCAAAAACCTTGCGCTGAGCATTGACCGCATCGCGAATCCTCCTATCGAAGGGAATGCCGCCAAGATCTTTGAACCACGCGACGCGCGTTCCCTTGAAACTACGCTCCAAGTTGCCGGCGAAGCGGGCGCCGGATTCGCTGATGGAAATCGGACAGCGCGGGTCAGGCCCGGCCAGTACACTCAGCAGCAGCGCGACGTCGGCGACGTTCCGCGCCATCGGTCCTGTAACACCGATTGTCGACCAGGCATTCCCGATCGCGGCGGTCGGGACGCGGCCCGGCGCCACTCGAAAACCGACCACGCTGCAAAAGGAGGAGGGATTCCGCAACGAACCGCCGCTATCGCTGCCGTCGGCGATCGGGACCATTCCGCACGCTAAGCTCACAGCCGCGCCGCCGCTGCTGCCACCGCAGGTCTTCGTAAGATCGTAAGGATTTTTCGTCGCGCCGAATACGCGATTGAAGGTCTGCGATCCAGCGCCGAATTCCGGCGTGTTGGTTTTCCCTACGGTGATGGCGCCAGCCTTCTTCATGCGCTCAACAATGATAGCGTCGTGCACCGGGACGTTGTCTTTGAAGATCAGGGATCCGAAAGTGGTCCGGATTCCAGCGGTCTCCACCAGATCTTTATGCGCGACGGGTAAGCCGTGCAAAGGTCCCAGCGCCGCGCCGCGAGCCTGAGCTTCATCGGCCTTGGCAGCGTTCTCGGTGGCCTGTTCGGCGACCAACGTAACAATGGCGTTGACCTTTGGGTTGACGCGCTCAATCTGTTTCAGGTGCGCAACCATAACGTCGCGCGCACTCAGTTTCTTGCGGCGGATCATTTCGGACATTTCAGTAGCGCTGAGAAAACAGATATCGGGGCTTTGCGCAGCCAGTAGTTGGGTGGCCGCCGCGGCGCCCAGGATCTGATTAGCTTCGCGGCGAGTCACGGACCGATCGGGCATGACGAATTCTATCATTTGACAGAGCGACTGGGGCGCGATAAGGTCTACTGAGTGCCTCTGGAGCATTTCGATTGGGAAGTTGGCGACGTATTCGTCCTGCATTTACAGGGCCCGATTACGCTTGGCCAAGCAACCCAGCGGTTTCGCAACTTGATCCAGAGCGCTCTCGATAACGGGAAGAAGAAGATTCTGCTCAACATGTCCGAGGTGTTCTATATCGACAGCAGCGGCCTGGGCGAATTGGTGGCAGCATACACTACGGCCACAAGCCGCGGAGGCAAGCTGAAGCTGATGAAGCTTACGCCCAAGGTTCAAGACCTCGTGCAGCTCACCAAAGTTTATCGGATCTTCGAAGTGTTTAACGACGAGGACACGGCCGTGCGGAGCTTCGCGACATCTGCTCCCACAAATTAACGCAGCCAATCGCGAAGCCTTGTTAAAATGAGGGGGCTTTCATGACTCAGCCCGCTGCCGCCCTGAAGGCGACCCCCCTCAACGCTGTACATCGCCGTATGGGCGCCAAAATGGTCGACTTCGGCGGTTGGGACATGCCCGTTCAATACTCAGGGATTCTCGACGAGCACCAAGCGGTACGGAAGAACGCCGGTCTATTTGATGTGAGCCATATGGGAGAGATCGAGATCAGCGGTCCGGATGCCTTCGCGCTCACTGACTCGGTAACCACCAACGCGGTGGCAAATTTGAAAACCGGGCAGGCGCAATACTCCGGCTTGTTGTACGAACATGGTGGATTCGTCGACGATATTCTGGTGCACAAAGTGGCGGACGATCATTATTTCCTGTGCGTCAACGCGTCCAACCAGGATAAGGATTACGAACACATCGCCGCTCAGAATCGCCACAGCGCCAAGGTTGAGTTCGCAAGCCCGCGCTATGCACAGTTGGCGATCCAAGGGCCGAAGGCGTTGGCAACGCTGCAAAAGCTGACGAGAACGGATCTGGCTTCGATCGGGTATTACCATTTTGTGGACGATGCTGTGTCGGGGGCGACGGCCAGGATCGCGCGCTCCGGCTATACGGGAGAAGATGGCTTCGAGATCTACATTGCGCCGGAACAAGCCGAGCGGATCTGGAACGAGATACTCGACGCCGGCCGGGAGTTCGGCATAAAGCCGTGCGGTTTGGGCGCTCGAAACACGCTGCGCCTGGAAGCGAAGATGGCGCTGTACGGACACGAGATTCATGCATCGATGACGCCTTACGAAGCGGATCTGGGGTGGATCGTCAAGATGAACAAGGGCGATTTCACGGGCAAGGCGGCGCTGGCAAAACAGAAGGAACGAGGCATCGCGCGCAAGCTGGTCGGCTTCGAGATGACGGGACGAGGCATCGGCCGCGACGGATATGAAGTTTACCTGGGTGGCGAAGCGGCCGGTTGGGTGACCAGCGGCGGACCGTCGCCGACATTAAACAAAAATATAGGATTATGTTATCTTCCTGTGGGCCGTGCCAAACCTGGCGAGCGGATCGAAATTATGATCCGCAACCAGCCCGTAGAGGCAATCACAGCTCCGACACCGTTTTACAAACGAGCCAAATAAGGGAATGTATCCAACAAATTTTCGCTACACCAAAGAACATGAGTGGGTGCGCGTCGAAGGCGACATCGGCGTGGTGGGGATCACGGATCACGCGCAGAAAGAGCTGGGGGACATCGTCTATGTCGATTTGCCGAAGGTGGGCGCCCGCCTAGTACAGGGTAAGACGCTCGGGTCGGTGGAATCGGTGAAGGCAGTGTCAGACATCTACGTGCCCGTTTCGGGTGAGGTGGTTGAGATCAACGAAATGCTCTCGACTACGCCGGAAAAGTTGAATGAAGATCCGCACGGCACCGCGTGGCTTGTTAAAATCAAGTTATCGGCCCCAGAAGAAGTTAGCCGCCTGCTCTCCGCCGAAGATTATCAGAAATACGCGGGAGCTGAGGAATCCGGGCACTGATCCTCGGGTTTCCAGCACTTAAACAAACCATTGCGCTATTTACCGAAGTCTGACCTCGAGCGCCGCGAGATGCTATCCGCGATCGGCGCTAATTCATTGGAAGATCTGTTTTCAAATTTGCCGGCCGAAGTGAGGTTAAACCGGCCGCTGGACATTCCTTCAGGCAAATCCGAATACGAGATTGTCGACTACTTCCGCGAGCGTGGAGACGAAAACGCCAACGGATATGCCTCGTTCCTGGGCGCGGGCGTCTATCATCACTATCGCCCGGTGCTGGTGGACACGGTGGTATCGCGAGGGGAATTCCTGACGTCCTACACGCCCTACCAGGCCGAGATCTCGCAAGGGACGCTGATGACAATCTTCGAGTTTCAGACCATGATCTGCCAGTTGACCGGCATGGAGGTAGCGAATGCGTCGATGTACGACGGGTCGACTGCCGTGCCAGAGGCGGCCATGATGGCGATGCGAGTGACCGGGCGCGATAAAATCCTGACGGCGCGAACGGTGCATCCGGAATATCGCGAGGTGTTGCTCACATATGCGCAGCACCAAGGCATGCCAATCGCGGAATTCGAGTATGTTCGGGAAACCGGATCGATCGACACAGCGGATCTGGAGAAGAAGATCGATGGTCAGACCGCGGCGGTGATAATTCAATCGCCGAATTTCTTCGGAATCGTGGAAGATGTGCGGCGCGCGGCTGAAATAGCTCACCGGCACGGCGCATTGCTGGTTTTCATTTTCGCGGAGGCGGTCTCGCTGGGATTGCTGGAGCCGCCACGAGATGCCGACATCGTCGCGGGCGAATTGCAGTCGTTTGCGATTTCACCGGTCTACGGCGGGCCGTTCGCCGGAATCATAGCGACCAAAGAGAAGTTCATGCGGCAAATACCGGGTCGGATTGTCGGCGAAACCAAAGACACGCGCGGAAATCGTGCGTTTTGCCTCACGCTGGCTACACGAGAGCAGCATATACGCCGCGAAAAGGCGACGTCCAACATCTGCACGAACCAGGCGCTCATTGCGCTGATGGCCACGGTCTTCATGACGGTCTACGGCAAAGAGGGACTGCGCGAATTGGCCGAGCAAAACCTCGCCAAGACACACTACCTGGCGGGCAAGCTGCCGCTGCGCTTTTCCGGGCCATTTTTTAACGAGTTCGTGGCATCCACTGATGGGCGGTCGCCAGATCAGATCAATGAGGCGCTCTTGAAGAAGAAAATCATCGGCGGGCTGCCTTTGGATCGTTACTATCCGGAACTCAAGAATACGATGCTGCTGTGCGCCACGGAGATGAGCCGCCGAGAAAAACTGGATGCGGTTGCGGAGGCTTTCAAGCCGGAGGCTGTCTCCCGATGATCAAGAAAGTCCGGCAGCACATTAATCAGAACGAGCTTCTGATATTCGAGAATAGCTCGCCGGGAAAACGCGGCTATCAGTTGCCCGCGCTGGATGTTCCAACAGTGGATGCAGCGGCTGTGCTGGGCGAACGGAATACGCGCCGCGAAATCGAGGATTTTCCGGAAGTGAGCGAGGTGGAAGCGATTCGCCACTTCACGCGCTTGTCGACGCATAACTACGCAATCGATCTGGGGCTGTATCCGCTGGGCTCCTGCACGATGAAATACAATCCTCGCGTCAACGAGCAGGTGGCCCGAGTCGAGGGCCTGGCGTGGGCGCATCCCTATCAGCCAGAGTCCCTCTCGCAGGGAATCCTGGAAGTAATGGGGACGCTCGAGAAGATGCTGCTCGAGATTACAGGCATGGACGCGGTGACGCTGCAGCCGGCCGCCGGAGCGCACGGAGAATTTACGGGAATTCTTTTGGTTCGTGCGCTACTGGGCTCGCGCGGGAACCCGCGCAAGAAGCTTCTCATTCCCGATTCCGCCCACGGGACTAATCCGGCCACCGCGACTATGGCCGGCTACGCCGTGCAGAACATCAAGTCCAACGAGCGCGGCATGGTGGATGTCGAAGCGCTGGCCCGCATGGTGGATGAAGATGTGGCAGCGCTGATGATCACCAACCCCAATACGCTGGGCGTATTCGAAGAGAACATCACGCGCATCGCACAAATCCTGCACGCCAAGGGCGCTATGGTTTACATGGACGGCGCTAACATGAATGCGCTGGTGGGCATCGCGCGCCCTGGGGATTTCGGCGTGGACGTGATGCACCTCAATCTGCACAAGACTTTTTCGACGCCTCACGGCGGAGGAGGTCCGGGGTCGGGACCGGTGGCCGTGAAAGCGCCGCTCATCCCATTCCTGCCGAAGCCGCGACTGGAGAAATCAGGCGGCCGTTGGACTTGGAATTACGATCGGCCGCAGTCGATCGGACGGGTTCGCGCATTTTACGGCAACATCGGAATGCACGTTCGCGCGCTGGCTTATATCATGGCGCACGGCGGCCCGGGGCTTCGCAACGCCACGATGGACGCGGTCTTGAACGCTACCTACATCCGCAAGCTGGTCGAGCCATATTACGATCTACCGCACAACGCGCCAACCATGCATGAGTGCGTCTTCAGCGACGACCGGCAAGCCAAACGCGGCGTGCGCACGGGTGACATCGCTAAGCGGCTGATCGATTATGGATTTCATCCCTATACTGTGAGCTTTCCGCTGATCGTCCACGGCGCGATGATGATTGAGCCGACCGAAACCGAAAGCAAGGCCGAACTCGACCTGTTCGTGGACGCGCTCATATCCATCGCCAAGGAAGTAGAACAGACTCCGGAGCTGGTGCTAAAAGCTCCACACCACACGCGCACCAGCCGGGTGGATGAGGTGGGCGCGGCCCGCAAGCCGGTAGTCCGCTGGAAGCCCCACATCCCAGCGAGTAAAGCGGCGGATTAAAATACACAGGCATGCCCGCGGCACGGGACCTGCTGATTGTCGCGTTGTTTGTACTGGCTTTGCGGTTGCCTTTTCTTAATCAGGCCATTCAAGGCGACGACGTCTATTACCTCGCTGAAGCGCAGCACGCGCAGATCGAGCCGCTGCATCCTAAACACGTTGAGTATGCGTTTATGGGCCGTATGGTGGACATGCGCGGGCAGCCGCATCCTCCGCTGAACGCCTGGTTTCTGGCTCTACTGCTCGCTACGCTGAAGGATATTTCCGAAATCCCATTTCACGCTGCCTACATATTGTTTTCATTGATCGCCGCGCTTAGCGCACTGGCGCTGGCGCGCAGGTTCAGCCAGCATTCTCTCGCGGCCACCATGCTTTTCCTGGCGACACCGGCGTTCGTGATCAACGGCAATTCGCTCGAATCCGACTTGCCTTTCGCCGCGCTCTGGCTGCTCGCTACCGCGCTGTATGTCCAAGCGGTGGACCAGCGCTCGTTTCGACTGCTGGCCGCGTCCTCGATCGCGATGGGACTTGCGGCGCTGGCAGCGTACCAAGCGGTGTTCCTGGTCCCGATCCTGTTTATATACGGGAGAAAGTGGCGCGCGGCTGCTTTCGCAACCCTTACGGCCCCGGTTGTTCTGGCAGCTTGGCAGGTCTTCGAGCGTCTCGGGACTGGAGCGTTCCCAGCAACCGTCGTAGCCGGCTACATGCAGTCCTACGCATTACAGGGACTGACGCAAAAGCTAAAAAGCGCAGTCGCATTGACAGGACATCTAAGCTGGATCGTATTCCCCTCGGTTTGGCTTCCGCCGCTGGCCGCCATCCCGGTCGCCATCGGCGCAGCGTTCTACGATCCAAGCCCACTGTTCTGGGGCTCCATCGCAGTGGGCGCCGGGATACTGGTGTGGTGCGCGCGCAATTGGCGCGACTTTCTGGCGCAGTGGGTGCTGATCTTCTTCGCGGGCGCGCTGGTCGTGTTCTTTGCAGGCTCGGCGCGCTACCTGCTTCCGATTGCATTGCCGATAGCTATTCTTGCTACGCGCAAGATGGACCTGCGCTGGATACAAGCGGCCATCGCTTGCGAATTGGTACTGAGCCTGGGCCTGGCAGTCGTCAATTATCAGCATTGGGACGGCTACCGGCAGTTCGCGCAAACGCTCGCTAGCGAAGCGAAGACCAAACGCGTGTGGATCAACGGCGAATGGGCATTGCGATACTACATCGAATCCGAAGGCGGTCTTCCGCTGCTTCAGGGCCAGACGTTGCATCCTGGGGAAATGGTGGTTTCGAGCAGCTTGGGTTATCCAATTCCTTTGACGGCCGGTGGCGGCGAGCTGGCGCCACTTGCAGAGCGAACCATCAGTTCGGCCATCCCACTGCGCCTGGTTGCTCTGCACGGGAAGTCCGCTTACTCGACCACCATGTTCGGACTCCGGCCCTTCGACATCTCGCGCAGAGTGATTGACCAGCTTCGAGCCGAGGTGGTGGTGCAGCACAAGCCAGTGCTCTCGAATCTGCGCATGAACGCGCCCGAAGCCGGGCAACAGATCGTTAGCGGCGTTTATCAGCTCGAGAACGGCGAGTGGCGTTGGATGGGCAAAATTGCGGTTATTTTGCTCAAACCGCCGGCCGAGCCCAGTCCGCTAGTCGTCCATTTTTTTATTCCCGACCTTGCGCCGGCCCGGCAGGTCCGCATCACGGTAAACGATAAAGTTGCCGCGACGCAAGATTGCCCGGGACCGGGGACTTTCACTGTCGCGACATTACCAAGCAAGCCCGAGGGCGATAGTGCAACGATCACAATTTCAGTGGATAAGACCTTCTCTTCTCAATCAGATAAACGCGAACTCGGGATTATACTGACCGAAGTGGGTTTTCAAAATCCTTGAGTCATCCTGGCAAAATTCCCAGTTCTGATTGCGAGCAGGAACGAGTATCCTGTTTGCGGACATGTAGATCTCGTGACTGATAAAGAATACGAGGATGTTTACCATGAAGCCTTGCATTGCCTTGGCGAGAACTCGTCCATCGGCTTTCCGTTTCAACAGGCCGACGGGACTCGCGTGTGCGAGGTCGACGGCCGCCTGCTTCCTGACTATCAGGTGATCGAGCTTTGGTGGGGCAAGGACATTGCAGAACAAGTCCGGCTCGAGAGAAGCGGAAGCGGCGGCAAATTCAAGGCCCAATCGGGGCATTCGTAGCCGACAACAAATAAGCGCGAGGATTGCGTTCATTTCGCGATTACAGTAACGTACAGAGACATGGAACGATTTTCTCTGGCGAGTGTGGCCGTCATCCTGGCGTGCGCGGTACCGGCGGACGCCCGAATCACACGCATCGTGATCGAGCATCGGGAGTCGCCCGCTTATCAAGGCCGAGGTTTCGGCGAAACCGGGCAATACGAACGATTGACCGGGCACGCTTATGGCGAACTGGATCCGAAGGACCCGCGGAACGCCATCATCACCGATCTTCAACTCGCGGCCCGGAACGCGCGCGGCATGGTGGAATACGTGGCAACGTTTTCACTCGCCAAGCCGATGGACTTGGGCAAGTCTAGCGGTGTCCTGATTTACGAGGTGGCGAATCGCGGCAGAATCGCGCTTGCCACCGCGTCCAACGATCCGGGCGCAATGGCCGACCTTTTCAAACGGAGCCATGTGTTGCTGTCGAGCGGCTGGCAGGGCGACATTCCTCCGACGGACGGTCTGGAGACCATCGCGGTACCCGTCGCCACAAATTCCGACGGCTCCAGCATCACTGGACCGGTGCTGGTGCGCTTCAGCGACATGCCGCTCAAAGTCAACACGCTTCCGATTGTGTACATTCACGGATCGGACGTACCCAGGCCGCAGCCCGCCAGTCTAGATACTTCCAAAGCCCTGCTGACCCGCCGGGCATCGGAACGCGGTGAGATTATCCCCCTTCGGAACACCGACTGGGCGTTCGCCGATTGCGGCACGGCCGAGTTTCCTGGAACGCCCTCCTCAGCGAAGATTTGCCTGAAGGGCGGGTTCGATCCCGCGTTCCTCTATGAGCTGACCTACACGGCGAAAGATCCACAGGTGCTGGGCGTGGGATACGCGGCCACGCGCGACCTGAATTCGTTTTTCCGGTACGGGGAGCAAGATGCGTCGGGCGCGCCCAATTTGTTGGCGAAGAAGATATCGTTTGCGATCGGCCAAGGCAATTCCCAATCGGGAAATTTCTTGCGCAGCTTCATTCATCTCGGCTTTAACCAGGACGAATCGGGGCGGATGGTGTTTGACGGCGTGAACGACAATATCGCAGTGCGTCAGCTCGCCATGAATTTCAGGTTCGCAATTCCGGGTGGGCTCGCGAACGTATTCGAGCCGGGCAGCGATGGAGTGCTCACGTGGAGCGAATATGCGGATGAGGCGCGCCATCAGCCTGCCGGCTCGCTGCTGGACCGCTGCCACGCCACAAACACGTGTCCCAAGGTTTTCGAGACTTTCGGATCCTTGGAATTCTGGGAACTGCGCGCGTCGCCTAACCTGGTGGGAACCAAAGCGGACCGGGATATTCCGCTGCCGCCAAATGTGCGCCGCTATTATTTTCCAGGGGTCTCGCACGGCGGCGGCCGCGGAGGGTTTACGGCGAAGACACCGAAAGCACCGGCGGCGTGCGAGCTTCCGGAGAATCCGAATCCGTCCTCGGACACATTGCGAGCATTGATGGTCGCTCTGGTGGAGTGGGTAACTAAAGGGACCGCACCACCGCCTAGTCAATACCCGCGACTTGACCGAGGCGAACTGGCGGCGCCCACGCAAGCGGCGCTACATTCACCAGTCATTCCGGGCGTGCCTTTACCGGACGGCATCATCAACCCGCTTTACGACTACGATTTGGGGCCGGAATTCAACTATCGCGATCTGTCCGGCGCGATCTCGATGCAGCCGCCGGTGATCCGGCAGGTCCTTCCGAGCCTGGTGCCGAGAGTCGATGCGGACGGCAACGAAACCAGCGGCGTGCCCAGCGCGCTGCATCAAGCGCCGTTAGGCACCTACTTAGGCTGGAACATCACAGCGGAGGGTTTTTTCAAAGGCGCAATCTGTGGTCTGGCCGGTGGTTACGTTCCCTTTGCCAAGACCAAGACGGAGCGCCTCGCTAACGGAGATCCCAGGCCATCGCTCGAAGAACGCTATGGCAGTCATGATCGCTACGTGACGACGGTTCGGACGGCGGCGGCCAGACTTGTGCGCGACCGATTCTTGCTCCAGGAGGATGCCGACCGGTTGATCGCTCAAGCGGAATCCAGCGATGTTCTGAAGTCGAAATGATGCTTATTTTCCCTCGGCGGAGCAGGCATCATATGCCAGTTTCGCTGCGCGACTCGCCAGAGTTAGCGAGAAAGTCTCTCCGTTGAATGCATAGTCGATTCGAAACGCGCGGAATGTCAGTGCGGGCCCTATGTCTTCAAAACCAGGGCCAGTAGCGCAGGCTTTTCTTGATCGCGCGCTCAGCGGACCTCGCCGGCATCGCGCCAGAATGCGCAGCGTCAGTTTGCCGTCCGCGCCGGGAACAAAGCTGACTTGTTGGATTGCGGATTGGATCACCGGAGCGCCTGGAGTATTGCAAGCGCCGCCCGTGTTATCGAAAACCTTGGCCAGCTCGAGCTCCTGGCCGCCGATGAAGCCGGCAGCGAGCCGGCCTGTCGCCTGGTCGGGAGAATTGGCATCGCTGAAGCAGACTAGCGCGTCGCGACCGGCGCGGTTTCGGACCTTGCGACATCGTCCGCTTGGAAGTCCGCTGGCTTGGCTGACGAACCAGCCACTAGTGGAATGTGTGAACAGGAACGCATTGCGGAAATTCGCGGCGCGCGGCGAACAACCAGAGAGAACCAACAGGAGATCGTCTGAATCCGGCTTCAGTAAATGACCCGCGATCACGGATTCGATGGATGAATCAGTCTTCGCACCCGGAGCGCCGGTTTGCTGTGGGCAAACGTGGCACCCGCTCTGCTCTCCTATGTATTCTTGCCCCGGACAGAGCAGTCCCAGAACTTCTTTGAGATCGCTTGAAGACACTTGAGAGGCATCGGGCGGAAAGGGCGGACCGCTCCATTGCGCGGAGCATGACACCGCCATCGCGATACACAAGCACAAGCGGGCTCCCAAACTGAGAATCTATCATGAATAGATGGACCCACAATTACCGGCAGTCGACACTCACATGATCACGACGGCCTTCACGCTAGATGGCTATGACATCGAACGCAATCTCGGAATCGTGCGGGGCATCATCGTACGGTCCAGATCTATTCTCGGGACGATGGGCGCCAGCTTACAGACACTGGTTGGCGGCGATATCACATTGTTCACTAATCTGTGCGAGGAGACTCGCGCGCATGCCTTCCAGCGCATGGCGCAACATGCGGCGCAGATGGGCGCCAATGGCATCATCGGCGTCCGATACGACGCGACCGAGATTATGCAAGGCGTAACCGAGGTGCTGTGCTACGGTACAGCCGTGATAGCCAAGCCGGCATAGCGCGTCTCAAAACTAATGCGATACCTGTGCATTCACGGCCATTTCTACCAGCCGCCCCGCGAAAATCCGTGGCTCGAGGCCATCGAGCTGCAGGACTCCGCGTATCCTTACCATGATTGGAACGCGCGCATCACTGCTGAGTGTTACGCACCTAATGGCTGTTCGCGCATTCTCGATTCAGAAAACCGAATCGCGAAAATTCAGAACAACTATGCGTGGATGAGTTTCAATTTCGGACCCACGCTACTATCCTGGCTGAAAGACAACGCACCCGAAACCTATCGCGACATTCTGGCAGCGGACTTTTCAAGCTCCGGACGATTCTCGGGGCACGGATCGGCGATGGCCCAATGCTACAACCACATGATCATGCCGCTGGCGAACTCGCGCGACAAGCTGACCCAGGTGGTGTGGGGTATCGAAGATTTCCGCCATCGTTATGGCCGGGAGCCGGAAGGCATGTGGCTGCCGGAAACGGCAGTCGATCTGGAAACCCTCGATCTCCTGGCGCAACATGGCATCCGCTTTACAGTGTTAGCTCCGTCGCAGGCTAAGTCGATGGATGGCGAAGATGTAACGGGTCAGCGCATCGATCCGACGCGCGCCTATGTGCTCAAGCTGCCATCTGGCCGCGCTATCAATCTTTTCTTCTACGACGGGCCGATTTCTCGCGCGGTTGCTTTTGAGGGCCTGCTGAATAACGGCGAACAGTTCGCGCGCCGTCTCCTGGACGCATTTTCGGATCAGCGCGACTGGCCACAGCTCGGCAACATCGCCACCGACGGCGAGACCTATGGCCACCATCATGCCCACGGCGACATGGCGCTAGCCTACGCGCTCGACTACATCCATTTGAACGGGCTGGCGAAGATCACTAACTACGGCGAGTATCTGGAGCACTTCCCGCCCACGCATGAAGTGGAGATCCTGGAGGACACCGCGTGGAGCTGCGTGCACGGCGTGGGGCGGTGGAATGCGAATTGCGGCTGCAATTCCGGCGGGCACGGCGAATGGAATCAGGAATGGCGCGCTCCTTTGCGTGAGGCTTCGGACTGGCTGCGCGACGAGATCGCGACATGCTATGAAAAGACCGCGGCGCGCTATTTCAAAGATCCGTGGGCGGCGCGCAACGACTATATTCACGTGATTCTCGATCGGTCGCCCGACAGCCGGGAACGCTTCGCCTCGCGACATTTCCGGCGGAAGAATCTGCAGCGTACCGATCGCGCCACGGTTTGGAAGCTGCTCGAGATGCAGCGGCATGCCATGCTGATGTACACCAGCTGCGGCTGGTTCTTCGATGAATTGTCGGGGCTCGAGACGGTGCAGGTGATCCAGTATGCGGGCCGCGCCGTGCAACTTGCGCAAGACGTATTTGGCGACGCACTGGAGCAGCGTTTCCTCGAAAAACTCGCGCTGGCGAAGAGCAATATTCCGGAGCACGGCGATGGCGCAGCGATTTACACCAAATTCGTGAAGCCGGCGATGCTGGATCTTTCAAAGCTGGCCGCGCATTACGCCATCAGCTCGCTGTTTGAAGACTACCCGGAGAGCACGCGGGTGTATTCTTACACGGTCGACACCAAGGACTACCGCGCCCGGCAATCGGGAAAAATGCAAATGGCAATCGGGAAAGCTCGCTTTACTTCCGAGATCACTCAGGAAAGCGAAATGTTGATATTCGGCGTGCTTCATTTCGGAGGGCACCACCTGAACGGCAGCGTCGCCAAATTCGTCAGTGACGACCAATACCGGGAATTGGCGAAGGTGATGCGAGAGGCGTTCAATCGCGCCGATCTGCCGGAGGCTATTCATCTGCTGGAACAGCGCTTCGGCGGCCAGACTTACTCACTCAAGAACCTGTTCAAGAACGAGCAGCGCAAGGTCGTAAACGAAATTCTGAAACCCATTCTCGAACGGGTAGAGGCTTTCCATCACGAGCTTTACGAAAACGAGTCTCCGCTGCTGCGTTTCATGGCCGACTGCTACATTCCGAACCCCAAGGAATTAAGAGTGACGGCCGAGTTTGCGCTGAACAGCCAGCTAAGGCGCGCGCTAGCCGGAGTCAATCTCGATTTAGACCATCTGACCAATCTGCTCGAAGATGTCAGTGTCATGGATGTACCGCTCGATCAGGCCGCGCTGGAGATAACGCTCCGCAGAAACCTGGAGCGGAAGGCCGAAGCGTTTCTCGAGAACCCGCGCGATCTTGGTGCGCTCGTACAATTTCGTGAATCCGTGGCGGTCGCGAAATCGCTGCCACTGCCGCTGATACTGTGGTCCCTGCAAAACCGTTTTTGGGAAATCCTGCAGAAGGTTTACCCGGAGATGAAAGAGACGCGAGAATCCGAGTGGACCGCTGAATTCGAACGACTGGGAGATCTCCTCTCCGTGCGAGCACCACACACGACTACTTAGAAGTTACTGGTGTCATTCGCTCGTTTTTTTTCAGCAGCTCCTCGGCTTCCTCCTGGCGCAGCGAAGGGCCGTAGACATGCCCCTGGACTTTATCGCAACCCAGAATCCGGACCAAGTCCAGCTCCGCGGTGGTCTCTACTCCCTCCGCCACTACCGTGAGATTCATGCCGTGAGCCAGCCGCACGATGCTCTGAATCACCGGGAGGGAGCCTTCCGGTTCTTGCAGTCCGCGCAAGAAAGATTGATCGATCTTCAGTGAATCCACGGGCAGCTTGTTAAGATAGCTCAGCGACGAATAGCCGGTTCCGAAGTCATCGATCGAGATACTTACACCTAAGTCGCGTAGCTGGGTCATGCGGGCTACGTACTGGGGAAGATCCCGCATGATATAACTTTCGGTCAATTCCAGCTCCAGGCATTGGGCCGGGAATCCGCTGAGCGCCAGCGTGGTGGCGACGGTCTGCACGAAATCGCGCCGCTCGAACTGCAGCGCGGAAACGTTCACCGAGATACGAGCCGACCGATAACCCGACTTCAGCCAATCCGCACCTTGCGTGCATGCCTGCCGGATTACCCAGGACCCGATCTCGATAATTAAGCCCGTTTCTTCCGCTATCGGAATGAACTGCTTGGGAGAAATGGTTCCGTGGATGGGGTGCCTCCAGACCAGCAAGGCCTCCAGACCCTCGACGCTGCCGTCCATGTTGACCAAAGGCTGATAGAGCAACTCGAATTCATGATTTTCCAGAGCGCGGCGGAGTGCATTCTCGAGGTGCAGCCGCTCCAGATCTAAAACGTGATCCTCGGCCAGGAACAACTCGAGATCATTCTTGCCGCCATTCTTGGCGTGATACATCGCAAGATCGGCATTGCGCAGGAGATCGGCCGCCGTGATCCCATGCTTGGGGAAAATGGAAAGCCCGATGCTGGCGGTGACAAACAGCTCATTCCCGTCGATGCGATGCGGCGCGCGAAAGGCTTTCAGGAATTCTTCGGAAGCCTGGATGGCGGTCTGCTCATCGGGCTGGCGTGTCATGACGATCGTAAATTCGTCTCCGCCCATGCGTCCGGCCAAGTCATCCTCGGTCAGCAAGCGTCGCAATCTGCCGCCTACTTCCTTGAGCAGCCGGTCGCCCATGGTGTGGCCCAGGGTGTCATTGATCTGCTTGAAACGGTCGAGGTCGATAAAGAGCACAGCCAGTATTGCGGATCGCTCGCGGGCTTGCTCCAGCGCCTTTTCCAGCAGCTCGATGAAGTAAGCCCGGTTGGGCAAGCCAGTCAGTGAATCGTGCCTGGCCTGGAACTCGAGACGCTCGGTGAACTTCCGTTGCTCGATGGCAAGAGCTGCCAAGCGGCCGGCCACCTGCAGCAGATCCGGGTCGCCGTCGCGGCGCGATTGCTCGTTTTTGTAGTGCATCACCAATAAACCGAGCAGCCCGCCGGAGGCTGACAGGATGGGAGCCGACATACACGACGAGATGCCGATTTGCGCGGCGAGGTAGGAACGGTCGGCCCAAACCGGACAATCGCGGACCTCCTTCCAGAAAATAGTAGAGCGGGCCAACTCGGCCGAGACAAATTCAGACTGCTCCGGCGAGAGTCTAACCGGCTTGGAAAGGCGAATCGTGTCGTTCGGGAAGCCTGCTGCCACGGCCCAAAAAATCGCGCCCCCGTTTCGCAACAGTACCGAGCACAGCACGCCCGGCCGCTGTTTCTCGATCATATGAACGATCCGGTTTAGGGTGACCTCGAGGGCATGGTTCGCGGCCACCAGTTCGAGCACCTGATTGCGGCTCTCCTCTAGATGCGCGCTACGCCGGTGGTGCGAATGCGCGCGATGGTCCAGAATGTATCGCGCAATGCTGCGCGCCAGCAGTTCGATGATTTCGGTCTCCGCCTCCAAAAAATTCCGGCTGCCTCCGTTGGAGGAACAGGAGAAGCTGAGCGTGCCGAACAGTTCCGAGCCCAACACGATAGGCGTTCCAATGTAGATTTCGAATTCCGGACGCAGATCGCTATTCCCCGCGGCTCGTGAAGACGTGAGCGTACGCAGCCGATCGGTTACTCGCGCGCAATGGGTAGCGCTCAACGGAAGTTTGGCGCCCGGATGAAGATCGGCCGACCCGAGCGTGGCGCGAATTATTCCTCGATCACCTTCGGTCTGCAGGATCACGCCGATGGGCAAGCCGAATACCTGGCAGCCCGTCTTCAAGTGATCTTCAAAAGCCTGCTCCAGCGAGTCATAACGAGTGGTGCTCAGCTGGTTCAGTTGTTTCAATTGCCCGGCGAAATGAGCCAATTGGTGTGACCTGTCCCGGTCATCTTCGTGTGCTGGCGCGAAACCGTGCGAAGTGCCCACCCAACCCAGTCTATCGCGCCGAGCCCCACTGGCGGTCATGAATAACCGTTTTGGAGCCCAAAAGCTGTTCCAACAGCGGGGTTTCCGGGTACGGATGGCCGGCATAGCGACGGAAGCCTTCACCGAAATCGACGCCCACCAGTGCCCCACGCTCCCGAGTCCAGTGTTCCATGATAGCCAGCGAATCCTCGATTCCGTGCTGCTTCTTGAGCCATTCCCGCTGACTGAGATGGCAAGCCAGCATACGGCACTTGAGGTCGAAAGTCGTCTTGATGTCGACCACGAAATCGGGTTCGATGGCGGACCCGAAACGGTCCACACCGCCCAGCGAGTCCATGAAATAGAGATGCGGGATCGCGTCCATTGGCGCCGCGGGCTCGGCCGCGTTGGTTGCATAATTTGGGACGGAAGCCGCGAAACAGGCATCTCTCACCAGCATGCTGGTGGCTTCGTGATCGCAGTGATAATCCACGGGCGCGGCCGTGAGCACGATATCGGGACGGTTGCCGCGAACGAGTTCGGTCACATGCCGCCGCGAATCGTCGGTATTGAAAATCGCCAGATCGCGGAATTCAGCGCAGCTATACCCGGCCCCGATCAAGCGGGCGGCCGCGGCAGCTTCCTCGCGCCGGATGGCAGCGGCATGCTCGGCACTGTGGCGCGCAGAGCCGCAATCGCCCGGAGTCATGCTAATGATCGTGATGGAATGACCAGCTTCAGAAAGTAGCGCGAGGGTTCCGCCGGCCAGAATCTCCGCGTCGTCCGGATGGGCGTGAATGCAAACGATGCGCATTCCCTGGCTTCAGGCGCCGGCGGCTTTGGATGTTTCGAGCTGTTCCGCTGTGCGTTCCGGTTTGCGCTTCACGCGAGTGATCGGCACGTTCAGCAGGATCGAAAGCACCGTGAAGATCAATGATGAACTTTGTACTACAACCTTCATGGGGAGGTGTCTTGCTACATTCATCATAGCCTCATCTATGCCGGCCAACAAGACCGTATCGCAAGCCGTAACCGAGCAAGCGGTGAGAGAACCACGGTGGCCGGCTGTATTTGCGATTCTGGCCGTCGGCGCGCTTTATTCGGCTTTGCCGGAAGCATTGCGGGTAGGTCCCTACTGGCTTTTGCTAACCATAGTTTCGGTGCTATTGGTTCCCACCGTGATTGCGCATCGAACCGGACGGCACAAGCTAAACGATGTGTTGGGCCATACTGTGCTGAGTATCGTGACAGCGTCGACGATCTGGTCCCTGGCGATGCTCATCGCGCGGTTGCCGTCCCATCGCGACTCGCCTCAACTGTTGTTGCGCGCCGCGGCATCGTTGTGGGTCGCGAATGTGTTGGTTTTCGCGTCGTGGTATTGGCGCTTGGATGCGGGTGGTCCAAACCAGCGCGACTTGCGCGAGTCGCACACGGACGGGGCGTTTCTCTTCCCTCAGATGCTTATTCCGGGAAAGCAAAAGGGCAACTGGAGGCCCGGTTTTGTCGATTATCTGTTTCTTGCCTTTAACAGCAGCACGGCGTTTTCGCCCACTGACGTACCGGTGCTATCGCGGTGGGCCAAGCTTATGATGATGACGCAGGCCTTGATTTCGCTCGGCACGGTGGTGGTCATCGCGGCCCGCGCGGTTAATATACTGTAGGGATCACGGGCAGGAATGCCCGTGCCACGGCTACACTAGTTATTTCTTATGAAACTCCCGAGCTACACCATTACCCAAGGCAAAGATCGCGCCCCAGCGCGCGCATTTCTCAAGGCCATTGGCCTGACCGACGAGGATATCAAGAAGCCCATCATCGGTATTGCCAACACCTGGATCGGCACCATGCCTTGCAATTTCAAGCTGCGCGATCTGGCCGTCAACGTCGCGGATGGAATACGCAAGGCCGGTGGCACTCCCATGGAGTACAACACCATCGCGATCAGCGATGGCATAACCATGGGTACCGAAGGCATGAAGGCCTCACTGGTCAGCCGGGACCTGATTGCGGATTCTATCGAACTGGTGGCGCGCGGTCATATGTTCGATGGGATCGTGGCGCTGGTAGCGTGCGACAAAACGATTCCCGGCGCTGCGATGGCCCTGTTGCGCCTTAATATTCCAGGCTTGGTGCTCTACGGCGGATCGATTCTGCCGGGCCGCTATAAGGGCCGCGACCTCACCGTCCAGGACGTGTACGAGGCCGTCGGCGCAAATGCGGCGGGCAAGATGTCCGATGAGGAACTGCTAGCCATCGAGAACTCGGCCTGTCCCGGCGCGGGCGCGTGCGGGGGGCAATTCACCGCGAACACCATGGCGACCGTGATGGAAATTATCGGGCTTTCCCCCATGGGAACCGCATCGGTCCCACAAGTAGACCCGCGCAAGAAAGATGTGGCGGAGCGTTGCGGCGAACTGGTCCTGAACATGGTGAGACAAAATCTCCGGCCGAGCGACATTGTCACCAGGAAGTCCATTGAAAACGCCATTGCCTCGGTAGCCACTACCGGCGGTTCAACCAACGCCGTGCTGCATCTGCTGGCCATCGCGCGAGAAGCAGGCGTGCCGCTCAATATCGACGATTTCCAAACCATTAGCGAGCGTACTCCGTTGTTGGTGGATTTGAAACCGGCGGGCAAGTTCGTTGCGGTGGACGTCGATAAGGCCGGCGGGATTCCGGTGATCGCGCAGCGGCTGATGAACGGCGGCTACGTAGACGGATCGGCAATGACAGTAACGGGCCGAACCTTCGCTCAGGAGGCGGCCGATGCCAAAGAGACGCCTGGGCAGGAGGTGATTCACGCACTGAACAATCCGATTAAGAAGAGCGGGGGCTTAGTGATCCTGCGCGGATCGCTTGCCCCGGAAGGCTGCGTTATCAAAGTTACGGGCATCGAGCGAACGCGGCAGAAGGGCCCCGCCCGAGTGTTCGATTCTGAGGAAGCCGCCATGGCCGCTGTCATGGGCGGCAAGATCAAGTCCGGGGATATTGTCGTGATCCGTTACGAAGGTCCGCGTGGGGGGCCCGGGATGCGCGAGATGCTGGGGGTGACCAGCGCGATCGTGGGCGTAGGACTATCAGAGAGTGTGGCGCTAATAACCGATGGACGTTTTAGCGGTGCTACGCGAGGATTCTGCGTCGGTCACATCGCTCCGGAGGCAGCGGTTGGCGGGGCGATTGCCGCCGTCCAGGAAGGCGACATCATCGACCTCGATATCCAGAAGCGGACCATCGATTTGGACATCCCGCAGAGCACCCTACACGAACGGCTCAGCAAATGGAAACCTCCTGTGCCGCGCTATCGCTCGGGCGTCTTCGCCAAATATGTCGCTTTAGTTGGATCTGCTTCGGAAGGCGCGCTTACGACCCCGTCCGCACTATCGGCGAGCTCTCGGTCGTGACCTTGGGCTTCTCGGCGCTGCCGCCAACGTGCGCGTCAAGCATTTTCTGCACGTCGCTTTTACCAACCGCCCCTACTTTTTGCTCGACCACCTTGCCGCCCTTGAAAAGCAGGAGCGTGGGAATGCCGCGAACGTTGTAGCGCATAGCCGCGGCGCCATTTTCGTCTACGTTCAATTTGCCGACCTTCACCCGCCCAGCGTAGTCAGTGGCGATTGCGTCTACGGTCGGAGACATCATCCGGCACGGACCGCACCACTCCGCCCAAAAGTCAACCAGGACAGGAACATCGGAGTTTAGGACATCTTTGTCCCAGCCTGCGTCGGTGAATGTCAGTGTGTTTGTACCAGCCATAAATTCCTTGAAATCACTCCCTTTTTCAGATGTAGTAACCGCCCCAAACGATTCAGGCCGATAAAAGCCGCCGGTAGAGCGCCTGGTACTCAACGGCTACGGCGCTCCATGAGAAATCCTTCCGCATGCCGCGCCGCATCATTGCAATCCAATGATCCCTATCACGATAGGCCTTCAGGGCCAAGCCTAGGGCCTCCAGCAGCGCGTCTCCGGAGTAATCCCGGAACTTGAAGCCCGTACCCTCATCAATGGTATCATCCAGCCCCCCAGTGGCGCGGACCACCGGGACCGTCCCGTAACGCAGGCTATAAATCTGGCTTAGCCCGCAGGGTTCATAGCGGCTGGGCATCAGGAACATGTCCGCGCCCGCCTCGATCCGGTGCGAAAGCGCATTATCATAGCCGATTCGAATCGCGACCTGGTCCGGATAAGTTTGCCCCAAAAGTTGGAACATCGCCTCATAAGGCGGATCGCCGGATCCGAGCACAGCCAGGCACAGGTCCGCTTCGAGCATCCGGGATGCAATTTCAGCAATGAGGTCGATGCCTTTTTGAGCCGCGAAACGAGACACCATCCCGATCAGGGGACGGTCCAGCCCAACGCCCGACCGAAGCCCCAGCTCCTCGAGAAGCGCCCGCTTGCATTCAACCTTTCCGGAAAGATCATCCACCGAATAGTTCCGAGCGATATGCGGGTCGTGCTCGGGATCCCACTCGACGTAGTCCACGCCGTTGACGATCCCGTAAATTGGGCCATGCTTGCGAAGAAAACCGTCGAGGCCGAAGCCGTACTCAGGCGTCTGGATCTCGCGCGCGTAACCTTTGCTCACGGTACTGATGGCATCGCTGAACGCGATCCCGCCTTTTAGCAGGTTGAGCTTACCGTAGAACTCCAGTTGTTCCGGATTGAAGAGCCTGCTGTCCAACCCGATCTGTGGAACCGCTGCTGCTCCGAAAATTCCTTGATAGCCGAGATTATGGATTGTGAGCAGCACCTTGACACCGCTGAAGGTCGGATCGTTGTTGAAGTGCTGGCGGACGTAGACTGGCAAAAGAGCCGCCTGCCAATCGTGCACATGTATGATCTGCGGGCGGAATAAATAGCGCGCTACTCCCACCGCCGCCATCGATAGCACCGCAAAGCGTAAGTGGTTGTCCGCATAATCCGCGCCGCCGGCGCCATAAATCCCATCCCGATCAAATAACGGCGGGCAGTGAACGAAATAAAAGGTAACTCCGCGCTCGGTGGTTTGATAAATGTCCACCAAGTAACCTGGGCCAATCGGAACCCAAAGGCCACGATAGGCGAGTTGAGGTTCTGTCGGGTAGTGATTCTGGCGGTAGGCAGGAATTACGACGGCCATCTGTTGGCCAGCCGATTGAAGCGCAGCCGGTAGCGCGCCCAAAACATCGGCCAAACCACCTGTTTTTGCAAAGGGAGTGGCTTCGGACGCCACCATGAGAATGTTCATAGCCTGGATCGAGCGCTTTCCCCCGGAAGCTTTAGTATCTCCCTCTCACCAAAAGTCCCGTATCCCTATCCATTGAGATAGACTACGGCAGACCGCCTGACGTCAGTCCGAAATCGCCCCCGCACCGGTAGTAGTAAGACGCTCACGGCCTTCGCTGCGACCCTCTTCGTGGTGGTGAATACGTCCTCGAAAAATGGCCTTCCGGCTGCACGCATTTTGGCGCTGGGAGGCGAGCCGAAACCAGCATGGGACGCCGTGTCATCGAGCGCCCCTGTATCGATTCGCGCTCCCAGCGACACTTGATCCAGTCTCTCAGTTCTTGATTTCTTTATGGACAGCGTCAAGCACGCCATTTATGAATGATACGGATTCCTCGCCGGAAAACTGGCGCGCCAGTTCAAGGGCTTCGTCAATGACTACCGCTGGGGGCGTCTCGCGACGGTGCATCTCGTAGATCGCCATACGCAGGATATTACGATCGACAATGGGCATTCGCTCCAGTTTCCAGTTTTCAGACTTGGCCGTAATCTGATGGTCGATATCGGTGGCCGTTTCTGAAGTCCCTTTGGCCAGCTCCTCCATGAATTCGTCGCGGCCCGTCTGTTCCTCGCCCTCGTCAGAGTTTAGCGTGTCGTAAAACGAGGAGATGGCGTCCTCGACCGCGCCTTTGTTCATGTCCCACTGGTAGAGAACCTGCAAAGCGCGCTGTCGTGATCGGTGACGGGCGGGCATTGTGCTCGCTACTATTTTCGCAGCCGGCGCAGGAGGTTAGCCATTTCGATGGCGGTGATGGCCGCGTCGTACCCTTTGTTTCCGCTTTTGCCGCCCGCGCGATCGATGGCCTGCTCCACCGTATTAGTGGTGAGCACGCCGAAAGCCACCGGCACTCCGGTTTCGAGCGGCACTGCCGCCAACCCGCTGGCGGCCTGCGCGGACACGTGATCAAAATGCGGCGTTTCCCCGCGGATTACAGCGCCCAAAGCGACGATCGCATCGTGACGCTTTTGCACAGCCAGTGTCTTCGCGACCAGCGGCAGTTCCCATGAGCCTGGAACTTTCACGATCTCGATGTCATCCGGATTCGCCCCCGAGCGCTTTAGCGCGTCCGTCGCGCCAGCCAGCAGGCGGTCAGTGATGAAGCTGTTGAAACGCGCGCAAATAATCGCAAACTTGAGCCCGCGCGCATCCAAATTTCCTTCGATCACCTGAGACATATGGGATAATTTTGTTTCAGGCCCCCATTCTACCGCATGGATCCCGCTTTCATCCGTAACTTCTCGATCATCGCGCACATCGATCATGGCAAGTCGACGCTGGCCGATCGGCTGCTCGAGGTGACCGGAGCGCTATCCCAGCGCGAGATGATGGAGCAGGTTCTGGACACCATGGACCTGGAGCGCGAGCGTGGCATCACCATCAAAGCTCATGCCGTACGCCTGAATTACCAGGCCGATGACAGCCAGATGTACCAGCTCAATCTCATTGACACGCCCGGCCACGTTGATTTCACGTACGAAGTCTCACGCAGCCTGCAAGCTTGCGATGGTGCGCTCCTGGTGGTGGATGCCTCCCAAGGCGTCGAGGCCCAGACGCTGGCCAATACCTATCTGGCTCTGCACCACAATCTGGAAATCATCCCGGTGATCAACAAGATCGATCTGCCCTCCGCCGAACCGGAACGCATTCGGGAGCAGATCGAGCAGGTGATCGGCCTTCCGGCGCATGATGCGTTGTTGGTTAGCGCCAAACAGGGCACTGGCGTCAAGGACGTGCTCGAAGCCATCGTGCATTTGGTGCCTCCGCCCAAAGGTTCGCCGGACGCGCCGCTGCGCGCATTGATTTTTGACTCCTGGTTCGACCCCTACCGCGGTGTGATTATCCTTACGCGCGTGTTCGACGGACGGCTCCGGCTTAAACAGAAGATCAAGCTGTGGTCGAACGGTGCCACCTTCGAAGTGGAAGGCTTGGGCTATCAATCTCCGAAGCCAATCCCGTGCGACGAGCTGGCGGCAGGCGAAGTCGGTTTCATGTTCGCGAATATCAAGACCGTATCGGATGCCAAGATCGGGGACACCATAACCAGCGTCGAAGACCCCGCTACGGAGCCGCTCCCTGGATTTGAAGAAGTGAAGGCCATGGTCTTCGCCGGACTGTATCCGGTGGAATCGCACGAGCACGGCCGCTTGCGCGAGGCGCTCGAGAAGTTGCGGCTCAACGACAGCGCCTTCAGTTTCGAGCCGGAAAACTCGATGGCGCTGGGCTTCGGGTTCCGCTGCGGCTTCTTGGGGCTGTTGCATCTGGAAATCGTGCAGGAACGGCTGGAGCGCGAGTTTGAGATCGACCTGATCACCACCGCGCCCGGTGTCCGCTACAAAGTCACAACGCTGAATGGTACTGCCATTGACGTCGACAGTCCCACCAAGTTTCCGAATCCCGCCGAGATCAAGCAGATCGAAGAGCCGATCATCGACGCCACGGTCATCACGCGCGAGGAATACGTAGGCGAAATCTTGAAGCTGCTCGAAGAGAAGCGTGGAACGCAGAAGAAGTTCGAGTACATCGGGACCGGGCGCGTGCTTCTGCTGTATGAGCTTCCACTCAACGAGATCGTCCTGGATTTTTACGATCGTCTGAAATCTGCCTCGCGCGGCTACGCTTCGCTGGATTATCATTTGTCCGGGTATCGTGCGTCGTCCTTGGTTAAGCTGGACGTGCTGGTGGCAGGCGAACCCGTGGATGCGCTCTCCATCATCGTGCATAAGGACTTCGCCTATGATCGCGGGAAGATTTTGATCGACCGGCTGCGCAAATTGATTCCGCGCCAGATGTTTGAGGTCGCGCTACAGGCAGCTATCGGCAACAAGGTGATCGCGCGCGAGAACATCCCGGCCATGCGCAAGAACGTCCTGGCCAAATGCTACGGCGGCGATATTTCCCGCAAGCGCAAGCTGCTTGAGAAGCAGAAGGAAGGCAAGAAGCGGATGAAGCGGGTGGGCCGCGTCGAGATTCCTCAAGAAGCGTTCCTGGCGGTGCTCAAGGTGAGCGGTGAAAGTGAATAGTGCTATTAGTGTGGCGCCCTATGGCATGCCGAAAGATGACCTCTAATATTGCCGACAGGCTCGCCGGGCGAGAGAAGCAGCTAATTCGTACGTGCGTGGGCGCAACTCGACCTAGCGCAACCCTCGAACTCTACGGAACCCGACTGCCGCGACAGCTCTTATCGCGCGCCGTAGTCGTTGTGTCGCGCCCGGAACTCCCGCAGGCGGTTCAGATCATCGGACAAGACATCGCGGTCCCGATGGGATAAACGGTTGTCCCGAACCACCCGATCCATGGCGGCGATGACTTCATCCAGCTCGCGCTCATCATAGCGCCCGGCCGCTAACTTACTCTGCAGTTCATCCAATTCCTGCCTAGTTCGCGCGAGACGGTACTGATCGGCGCCAAATGGGAAAGCACCCGATTGAACATGGTCCAGATCTTCTCGGATTCGTTCAAAGAACCGCCGCCGCATATCTTCGCCGCGGAACCGTTCATCGCGGTCCCGGTGATAGACGTCATCATCGCGGTAAGCGCGATCACGGTCATCTCGCGAGCCTCGATCAGCATCATCACGTGAGCCGCGATCGCGATCGTCGCGCCGATCACCACCCGGATATGCTGGAACCGCCTGGCCGCCGGGATAACCCCCGCTCCAGGTCAGATCAAAGGTATATCCTTCCGAGCCATTGTCCGGATCTTCGATCCGTACGACCGCCCCGCCGCCGTTACGCGGCTCGCGAATCAAAGTTTGCCTGCCTCGTCCGTCCACACCTGTAAAACGAAAGTTGGCGGGATTGCCCGGAAGAGGTCCCGTGCATTCAAATCGACGCCATTGAGGCGGCCTTCCCGCAAGATTTCGTAAGACCGCACCGTCGCCGCGAATTTCGACTTCGGCCGCCCCGTCCACCACAACTTCGATGGTGCACTTACCCCGGTCAGGGCTTCCGCCACGAATCGTGGCTCTGCGTTCGTAGTTTTGACCACTCATGATTCCACTAGTGGCCGCTAATGTTGCGACTGCAAAAAATCCCCGCATTTTATCACCCCTTATGACCATTCTACCTGGCAATTGCATCACGTGCGAGGTGAGCTGGCAGTAAACTCCAATTAGGAGCCTTTATGCCCTACCAACACTTGCTGCTGTCCACCGAAGGTCACCTGGGGATCATCAAGCTCAATCGGCCCGACCGACGCAACGCGCTCTCTCTCGAGTTGATGCGCGAGTTGATCGACTGCCTCGACGAAATCGGCGCCGGCACCGGCATCCGCGCTGTCATCTTGGCTGCCGCTGGAAAGGTCTTCAGCTCCGGGCACGACCTGAGCGAAATGGTCGACCGTACCGTTAACGACTATCGCCGCCTCTTCGATGTTTGCACCGAGCTGATGACCAAGATTCAGTCCATTCCGCAGCCGGTCATCGCGCAAGTGCAGGGCGTCGCCACAGCGGCAGGTTGTCAATTAGTGGCCACCTGCGATCTCGCCATCGCTAGCGAGCAAGCTCAATTCGCGACGCCCGGAGTGAAGATTGGCCTGTTCTGCACCACTCCCATGGTCGCCTTGAGCCGGGCCGTTGGCCGAAAGCGCGCGATGGAGATGCTGCTCACCGGAAAGCTGGTCGACGCCGCAACTGCAGCCGAGTGGGGACTCGTCAATCGCGTAGTCCCCGCCGATCAACTCGAATCGGAGACGCGCCGGCTGGCCTGCCAGATCGCTGAAGCCAGCAGCTTTACGGTCGCGCTCGGGAAGCAGGCTTACTACACGCAGATCGATCTGGATCAGTCCAAAGCCTACGCCTACGCCAAGGAAGTGATGACTATGAACTCGTTGGCCGAGGACGCGCAGGAAGGCATTTCTGCTTTTCTTGAAAAGCGCGTCGCGTGCTGGACCGGCAAATGAACTCTTATTTCCGCTGATAGATTATCGCGTACCGTGTGCGTCCAACCTCGCGATAATTCGCCAGCCAATCCCGCAAGTCCGGATAGTTCGTAATCGCCAACGTCGGATTCAGCGGCCCGAGCCCGTCAACGATCCACGTCGGCCTGGTTTGAATCAATTCATTGCGGTTGCGTGCGGCAAGTTCCGGAGCGACTGCGTCCGAGTTGGTAAGGTGCCGGTCCGCCAGGACTCCTGTAAGGGGCTGGGAATCGAGAAACCTGCTTCCGGCCGGCAGGCGAGTATAAGCGAAGATGTCTGGCCGGTACCCCCATACCAACAGCGTCCCCTGGCGATCGATGCGATCGGCTGCCGCATGGCTATCCTGGTTCATTACCAGATCACTCCACTCGGTCTCGCGATCGTGCAACAGGTCATTAGCAAGCGTCACGTAGCGCGGCCCGAAGCGTACTAGCGGAATCAGTAATAAGAGTAAGAGCACAACGCGACAGCGCCGCCCGAGCAGAACATAGCCTCGCGCTGCCATCAGCACCATCACCGGCAGTAACTGAAAATAATATCGCGGAAAGAACCGCCAGCCCGCCGCAACTGCGATCAACGATAGCAGCAGCCATCCCGCCATGCGCCAGTTATTTTCTTTCCAAAACGCGTACGCAGCGCTGGCCACCAGCGCGCAGTGGAAGCCCGCCCAATTAAGAGTCCGCGTGAAACCAGTCGCCAGTTGGAAGCTGCGCTCGGAGTAAAGTAAACCCCACCGCCAGACCTGGTCGAAATATGGCTGACCAAACCAGGCGAACGCCGCGGCATTGGGGATGGCGAAGCCGAGCAACAGCCACGGCCACGCGCGTCCCGCCCAGAGCACGCACGCGGCTAATACGAAGGCGGCCTTGACATTGATCAGCATCGCCAAGCCGGCCAGCAAGCCGCTCCAAAATACTCGCCCGCGCCACGCCAGAAATACGGCGGTCAAATGCGGTAGTAACATGAGCAAATCGGGCGCGAGCGCCAGCACAGCGGACGGAATTCCGAAAGTCAGAAAGAATCCGGTGGCGAGTGCCGCCGCCAATCCTTCGCGCGGTCCCCACAGATCGCGAGCGAACTTCCATGCCCCGAGGCAACATAGAAAGACGAAAGCCGCGCCGGCGATCCGCAGCGGTACGCCGATCTGTGCACCCCATAGCAGGTATGTATACGCGAGCAGCGGTGGTTTATCGAACCAGACGTCAAGGTAGAGGCTTTTGGCGTGAAGAATCTGGATGGCCGCCGCAGTCGGATACGCTTCCTCCACCCAAATGATGCCGGTGTGACATAACCGCGCCGTCACCAGACCGCCGGCGAGCAGCGCGAGAATTAATCGTTCCCGGCCGATCGCGACTTCTCCAGCAACTGCACCAGCTTCGCGCGAAGCTCGGGACCATGATCGGGATCGGCGAGCGCAAACTCGACGAAAGTTTCGAAGTAGCTCGGAAAATTGCCGATGTCGTAACGTCTCTCGCTCGGCGGCAGTTTCACGGCCAGCACGCGCCGCCCTTCCTCGCACAACTGCGCCATGGCATCGGTGAGCTGAATTTCGCCGCGCGCATCCGGCTTCACGCGCCGGATCATGTCGAAAATCACCGGCGAGAAGACGTAGCGGCCGGCTATCGCCAGATTGCTCGGCGCCTGGCCAGGCTTCGGCTTCTCCACCAGATCCACCACCCGCAGCCACTCGCCTTCGCCCTCCGTGACTTTGAGGATGCCGTAGTTGACCGTCTGGTCAGGCGGCACCTCTTCGACGGCGATCACGCAACTGGCATGCCGCTCCTCAAACAGCTCCGTCATTCGCAGCACTGTCTTCGATTGAGCATGCAGGCCCAGAATAGAATCGCCTAATGCGACTACAAAGGGTTGCTCGCCCGCGAAATTCTCACCGCACAAAATCGCGTCGCCGAGGCCCTTTTGCATCCGCTGGCGAGTGTAGAAGAAATGCGCCTCGTGATCTTCGAACCGCAGTTCCTTGAGCAGATCCTGCTTGTTCGCGGCGCTCAGATTGCGGATCAGTTCCGGATCGGTGTCGAAATGATTCTCGATGGACGTCTTGTTCCGTCCCGTGACGAAAAGAATCTGGTCGATCTTGTTGGCAATCAACTCTTCCGCCACATATTGAACGATCGGCTTGCGCGCCACGGGAAGCATTTCTTTGGGCTGCGATTTCGTGGCCGGCAGCAGCCGGGTGCCAACCCCGGCCACTGGAACGATTGCGCTTCGAATCACCTCTTGAATATAACTGGTTGTGTCCTCATGATCCATCTTGAAACTTCGGCAGACGATTTCAACCAGCGGCTCGATCTCTACCTGCATCGGCGCCTGCCAGAATATAGCCGCGCGCGCTTGCAGGAATGGATCAAGGCCGGCCGTGTGCGTGTCAACAACTCCCCGCAGAAGCCTTCTTATCTTTTACGTGGGTCCGAGTCCATTGAGATTCAGCCAGCTCCGCCCGCACCGCTTCACGCCCAACCCGAAGAGATGCCGCTCGAAATCCTGTATGAGGATGCCGACCTGATAGCCGTTAATAAACCCGCGGGCATGGTGGTCCATTCCGGAGCCGGCAGGCCTACCGGAACACTGGTGAACGCGCTGCTACATCGTTTCCAAGCCCTGTCGAAACTGGCAGGCGCCTTACGGCCCGGTATCGTGCACCGCCTGGATCGCCTCACCAGCGGAGTCATCCTGGTCGCGCGCACCGACGCCGCCCACCGCCATCTCGCCGAACAGTTCTCAAGCCGCAAGGTTGAAAAGGTCTATCTCGCACTTGTTCACGGCCGAATTAAGACGGATCAGGGCAGAATCACCACGCCCATCGCTCGCGATCCGGTTCGCCGCATCCGTATGACGGCGAGATTGGCTCGGGGCCGCTCGGCGATTACCGAATTTAAGGTGCTACGGCGCTTTGACAAATTCACGCTTCTCGAAGTTCGCATCGGAACCGGCCGCACCCATCAGATTCGCGTTCATCTGGCCAGCATCGGTCATCCCGTGGCCGGCGACAAGCTCTATGGAGCGGCGGACAGTACACTCGGCCGCTACTTCCTTCATGCCAAACGCATTACATTTACCAGCCGCGCTTCGGGCGATCGAATTACCGTGGAGGCCCCAGTCCCGGCAGAGCTCCAGCAATATCTCGACAACCTATAATGAGATGTGACCAGGCAGGACGGACAAGTCAGCGTCTTTCGCTCCTTCCAGGAAGCCGACGATGCGGATCGAGCTTTCTACCGATCGCTCACCCCTGAGCAGCGTCTTGATATACTGCTCGAACTGATTTCCCAGCATGGACGTGTCAAAAGACTTGAGCGAGTTTATAGAATCGTTAAACTTGAAGATAGTTGATGGCGTCTTGTCCTACTTGCATTCTGCTTTCTAACATTGCCCATTGAACTCTGCCCCTTGCATCCGGATTCCCTATAATGGAGTGACTTCCCATGAGAATGCTGTACCCCGCCGTCGCTCTCCTGTCGGTCTCGCTGGCGCTCAACTCGCAACCTAAGAATGCCAAGGCCGACAAAAACGCACCACCCGATTCGCAAGACAAGAACCGCATCACGCTGGATGTCTCGCGCGTCAATATGCTCTTCACGGTTTCGGACAAAAAGGGCCGCTTCATCACCGATCTCACGAAAGACGATTTCGACGTATTCGAAAGCAAGAAATCGCAAGACATTATCGAGTTCTCGGCTGAATCCGATTTGCCGCTGCGGCTGGCGATCCTGATCGACACCAGCAACAGCATCCGCGAACGTTTCCGCTTCCAGCAGGAGGCCGCCATTGCGTTTATCGATGGAACAGTGCGCCCGCGTCAGGATAAAGCGCTGGTCGTTAGTTTCGATACCGCGGCCGAGCTGGTCACCGACTTGACCGACGACGTACCGGTCCTTGAAAAAGCGATCCAGGGATTACGGCCCGGCGGTGGAACCTCTATGTACGACGCCATCTTCTTCGCTTGCCGCGACAAGCTCATGCAGGATCAGCCGCTCTACAAATTCCGCCGCGCCATGGTGGTCCTCAGCGATGGCGAAGACAACCAGAGCCGCTACACGCGCGATCAGGCGCTCGAAATGGCCCAAAAGGCGGACGTCACCATCTACACGATATCCACCAACATCACGCGCATCGAAACAGAGGGCGACAAGGTGCTGCGTTACTTCGCGGCCGAGACAGGGGGGCAGGTATTCTTCCCGTTCAAAGCCACCGATCTGAACCAGTCCTTCGAGAACATCGCGAATGAGCTGCGACACCAGTACAATATTTTCTATCGCCCGGAGCCTCTAAGGACCGACGGGCTTTATCACCCAGTCGATATCCGCGTGAAAGGCCATAAAGATATGATTGTTCGCGCCCGTAAAGGTTATTACGCTCCGAAATTGTAGCCACGCCCGAGCGCGGCTGCTACAATTGGATTCTCCCCCGAGAAGTTTCCCCAAAGGACTATCTGCATGGACGAAAAAGAACGCAGCCGGACGTTAGGACTCACGCTGAGCCAGATTGAAAAACAGTTTGGCAAGGGTTCTATCCTGCGCCTTGGATCGAAGGAAGCGGTGGTTCCGGTAGCCACTATCTCGACTGGTTCCATTTCGCTCGATCTCGCGCTCGGGGTGGGTGGATTCCCAAGGGGCCGCATTAACGAAATCTTTGGCCCGGAGTCTTCCGGAAAGACGACCGTCGCCCTGCAGGTGATCGCCGAAGCACAACGCGCCGGTGGAATGGCCGCGTTCATTGACGTGGAACACGCGCTTGATCCCATCTACGCCCGCAAACTCGGTGTGGACGTCGACAATCTGCTGGTTTCGCAGCCCGACTATGCCGAGCAGGCGCTCGAGATCACCAGCGCGTTGATCACTTCCGGCTCTATCGATGTCCTGGTAGTGGACTCGGTGGCCGCGCTCGTCCCTAAATCCGAGCTCGACGGCGAGATGGGCGACAGCCACATGGGCGTGCAGGCGCGCTTGATGTCGCAGGCCATGCGCAAGCTCACCGGCAATGTTTCCAAATCCAACACTTGCCTGATCTTCATCAATCAGATTCGCGAAAAGATCGGCGTCATGTTCGGCAATCCCGAAACCACCACCGGTGGCCGCGCCCTGAAATTTTATTCCTCGATACGCGCCGACATTCGCCGGATCGCCGCTATTAAAGAAGGCGAGGTGGTAGTGGGCAACCGCACTAAGGTCAAGATCGTGAAGAACAAAGTCGCGGCGCCGTTCCGCGAGGCCGAATTCGACATCATCTATGGCGAAGGAATCTCGAAGGAAGGCGATCTGATCGATCTCGGCGTCGCTCAAAATCTGGTCGAAAAGAGCGGGTCCTGGTACAGCTACAAGAGCGAGCGCATCGGCCAGGGACGCGAAAATGCCCGCCAGTTCCTCAAAGATAATCCCGATATTCGCCAGCAGGTCGATGCAGAATTGCGCAAAGCACTCGGCCTGACTCGCAAAGAGCCGGAAGCTCCAGCCGCCGAGTTGCCTAAGCCCGCCACGGCCACCGCGGCCCGCTCGCGATAATACCCGCGGAAGTCTCGCCCGCGCGAGCTGCGCCGTATAATTAACTGCTTGCCCATCCGAAAAATCCTTATCGCGAACCGGGGCGAGATTGCCGTTCGGATCGCGCGCACTGCCCACGAAATGGGTATTAGCCCAGTGGCCGTTTACACGGACGCCGATTGCAAATCTCCCTATCTGCGCGCTGCGGCCGAATCGGTTGCGATCGGGGCATCTTATCTAGACATCGATCGCATCCTCGACGCCGCGCGGAAGACCAAAGCTGACGCAATTCATCCCGGCTACGGATTTCTCGCCGAGAACGCGGATTTTGCCGAAGCCTGTCGCCGAGCAGGCATCCTATTCATTGGCCCGACGCCCGACGTTATCGGCAAGATGGGTTCGAAGATCGACGCGCGTGAAGTTGCCGCCGCTGCCGGTGTTCCTGTCGTCCCAGCCATCGATCCCAATGCCACGATCAATTTCCCTATCCTCATCAAAGCTTCCGCGGGCGGCGGCGGACGCGGTATGCGCATCGTCGCTTCGGCCGCGCAGCTCGAGGAGGCGCTCCAATCGGCAAGGAGCGAGGCCGAGCGCGCCTTTGGCGATGGCTCACTGCTTATCGAGCGCTACATCGAAAACGCTCGCCACGTCGAGTTCCAGATCTTTGGCGACCATCACGGCAACCTGATCCATCTGTTCGAGCGTGACTGCTCGATCCAACGCCGTCATCAAAAGATCATCGAAGAGAGCCCGTCGCCCGGGCTCAGCAACGAACTCCGGCAGCGAATGGGAGAAGCCGCCGTCGCCATCGGCCGCGCCATCGGTTACACCAACGCGGGCACAGTCGAGTTCCTGCTGGCGCCTTCGGGCGAGTTCTTCTTCATTGAAGTGAACACGCGCATCCAGGTGGAGTACCCCGTAACTGAACTCGTCACTGGCCTCGATCTCATACGCCTCCAGATCGAAATTGCCGAGGGAAAGCCGTTGGCTCTGAGTCCGCGCAGCATGGGTCATGCCATCGAAGCGCGCCTCTACACGGAGGATCCCGCCAACAACTTCGTTCCATCCACGGGGACTGTGCATGTCTGGCGGCCTCCGCAGCATGTTCGCGTCGACACGGCGGTCGAAGAAAGCGCTCAGATCGGGATCCATTACGATCCGCTGCTGGCCAAGATCGTGAGCTACGGCGACGACCGCGACATCGCGCTCCGCAAACTTCTGCATGCTCTCCGCTCTACTTGCATCCTTGGACTTCAAACGAATCGTGAATACCTGATTCAGCTTCTCGAGAGCGACGAGTTCCGCGAAGGCTGCGCTACTACTGCCTTTCTGCCAGTGCCGAATCCACACGTTGTTGATCGAGGCTGCATTGCGGCTGCCGTCCTCTATCTGACGAGAAGCCCGTTGAAAGGCGTCCCGGCGTACTACCGCAATAATCCGTATCGCAGCCCTGGCATCAAATTGCGCGTCTACAACCGCGACCTCACCGTCGACGTGGCACAGACATTCGCATCTGTGTCGGTCTTGAATCGGTCCGGCGACCAAATCACGCTCACCACTGACGGCATCACTCGCACTTATGAAATCAAGCAAGCCGGCGACGAAATCCTCGTCTATTCGCCGACCACCTCGCTCGCCATCGGTCGTCTTCCGCGCCATCCCCGCGCACCCAGCGCCATCCAGCGCGAATCCGCGAACTCTCCCATGCCCGGGCAAGTTCTCCGCGTTCTTGTCCAGGAGGGCCAACACGTAAAAACCGGCGATTCGCTGGTGGTTCTGGAAGCGATGAAGATGGAACAAACCATCCGCACTTCCATCGATGGTGTGGTGAAGTCTATCCTGGTAGTTACGGGACAGGTGGTAGCGCCGGGCCAGATGTTGGTCCAGATCGGCGCCCAGGAGAATCCGGAATGAGTGATGTGGCAGTCGCGACCGAAGCCAAGCAAGATTATCCTTACTTCACTGAAGAGCACGAAATGATACGGCAGACCGTGAAGCGGTTTTGCCGCGAAGAAATCGCGCCGCATGCGGAGCAGTGGGATCACGACGGTATCTTCCCGCGCGAACTGTTTAAGAAAGCGGCGGATCTCGGTCTGTTCGGTATTCGAATTGATTCCGAGTGGGGCGGCCTTGGGCTGGATTGGTGGGCCAGCGCCGCTTACCTGGAAGCATTGGTCCATTCCGACAGCGGCAGCGTCGACATGGCGTTCATGGTGCAATCGGAAATCACGCTTCCGGTTCTGGCTGAACTCGGCACTCGCGAACAAAAGGAAGAGTTCCTGCGGCCAGGCGTGGCTGGAGACGCGATCGCCGCGCTTGGAATCAGCGAGCCTGGGGGTGGCTCCGACGTTGCTGCGCTCAAGACTCGCGCGCGCATAGATGGCGGAGACTTCGTAATCTCCGGCCAGAGCTGTGGATCACCAACGGCACCCGCGCTGACTTCATCATCCTGGCCGTCCGCACTGGCGTTGAAGGCCACAAAGGCGTTTCGCTGGTTCTATTCCCTACGAAAACGAAGGGATTTTCTGTCGGAAAGAAACTCAAGAAAATCGGAAACATGGCATCCGACACGGCCGAGCTGTTCTTCGACGAATGCCGCATTCCACAGCGCTACGTGTTGGGCGAGATGAACCGGGGTTTTTACTACATCATGCATAACTTCCAGGGCGAGCGGCTAGCGGCTGCGATTCTCGCTCTGGCCGGAATGGAGAAGTCAGTACGCAATGCGCTTGAATACGGGGGCCAGCGGACGGCGTTCGGAAATCCGATCCGGCAATATCAGGTCTGGCGCCACAAGTTCGCTGAGCATCTGACCAACATCGAGGCCGGACGATGGCTCACGTATCGCGCGCTCGATCTGATAAATCGCGGCCAGCGATGCGTTCGTGAGGTCAGCATGGCGAAGCTGTACACGTCCGATCTATCGCAGCGCGTTACCTATGACTGCATGCAAATGTTCGGAGGCTTCGGCTACACTACCGAGTATCCGATCGGTCGCGCGTGGCGCGACGTTCGCCTGAATACGATTGGCGCCGGAACATCCGAAATCATGAAAGAGATTATCGCCAAGGAAGAGAAGATTTGATCCGCATCGCCAACGGTCAGGGCTTCTGGGGCGACTCGCTCGAAGCGCCGCTCGAGCAGATACGCCGCGGCCCCCTCGATTACCTGACGCTCGACTACCTCGCCGAAGTCACTATGTCGATCCTCCAAAAGCAGCGCTCGCGAGATCCCAGCGCCGGATACGCTCGCGACTTCGTCGAAATGGTGGGACGCGGAGCAGACGACATCGTCGATAAAAATATCCGCCTCGTGGCCAACGCCGGTGGCGTGAATCCAGAAGCCTGCCGCGACGCAGTGGCCAAAGCCTTGAACCGACCCGGGATCAAGGTCGGCATCGTGGCCGGCGATGACATTCTCACTCGTCTCGATGACATGCTCGCGCGGGGCGTAGATCTGAAGAGTATGGACACGGGTGAGCCGCTGGCCTCCATTCGGCCGCGCGTACAAAGCGCCAATGTCTACTTCGGCGCGGCTCCCATTGCTAGCGCGCTCGCCATGGGTGCGCAGATCGTCATTACAGGCCGCATCACCGATACCGGACTGGTGCTCGGTCCAATGATGCACGAATTTCGCTGGGCGCGCGAGGATTGGGACAAGCTCGCGGCCGGCACCATCGCCGGTCACACCGTCGAATGCGGCGCGCAATGCACCGGCGGCAATTGCCAGGTGGACTGGCAACGCATTCCCGACTTTGCCGGCATAGGCTATCCGATCGTCGAGGCCGAACCGGATGGCACCTTCGTGGTCACCAAGCATAAAGGCACCGGTGGGCGCGTGACCGTCGCCTCCGTCAAAGAGCAATTGCTCTACGAAATGGGTGACCCGCACGAGTACATCACCCCCGATTGCATCGCCGACTTCACCACCATTCAGCTCGAACAATGCGGACCGGATCGCGTGCGCTTCTCCGGTATTCACGGCAAGCCCGCCACCAATTTCTACAAGGTATCGATTAGTTACTCAGCCGGCTATAAAGCAACCGGCATGCTGGCGTATTCCTGGCCCGATGCGTACGCCAAGGCGCAGGCCGCGGATCGAATCTTGCGCGAGCGTCTCGATCGCCTGGGGCTGAAGTTCGATGCCATTCGTACTGAATTTGTGGGCGTGAATGCTTGTCATGGCCCGCTCGCCGGAGATCCACCGCCGGACATCGCCGAAGTCGGACTTCGCATCGGTGTTCGTGCCGCGTACCGGACACCAGTAGAGCGCTTCACTAAAGAGATCGCCCCGCTGGCTTTGAACGGCCCGCCGGTTGTGACCGGCCTTGGCAGCGGCCGGCCGAGAGTGGAAGAGATCGTGGCTTATTGGCCCGCGCTGATACCCAAGAGCGAGGTCTCACCTCAAATTTCAATCCAGGAGACCTAATGGCCCGCGTACAATTGCTGCGCATTGCCCATGCTCGGTCCGGTGACAAAGGCGACACCGCCAATGTCGGCCTCATCGCGCTGCGCCCTGAGTTCTACCCAATTTTGGCGAAGGAAGTAACCGCCGAGCGAGTGAAGAAGCACTTCGCAGGCATCTGCTTGGGCGAGGTGGAGCGCTTCGAATTACCGAACCTTGGTGCGCTCAACTTCCTGCTCCACGAAAGCCTGGATGGAGGCGGCACGCTTTCGCTCAAGGCCGACGCGCAGGGAAAAACATATAGCGCCGCGCTGCTGCGGATGGAGATTGAAGTTGATTCTTTACCAGGTTGAGCAGGGCATCGCCCGAATCACTCTCAATCGGCCAGAAAAGCGCAATGCTCTTAATCCTGAGCTGATCGCAGAATTGCAAAAAGCGGTGCAGGATTCGGACCGTCTGATCCTTCTCACGGGTGCAGGCAACGACTTCTGCTCCGGCGCGGACTTGAGCGGACTGCAGAATCAGGCCGATGCCAATGTGCTCGATCACATGGCGAGCGCCCGCGAAATGGCCGATTTATTCATCGCTATGCGCCGTTACCCCCACCCGATTATCGCGGCCGTTCGAGGAAGAGCGCTGGCGGGAGGCTGCGGCTTAGCGACCGCGGCCGACATCATTCTCGCCTCCGAGTCAGCAAAGTTCGGCTACCCAGAGGTGAATATCGGATTCGTGCCAGCCATGGTGATGGCCATCCTTCGGCGTTGTGTATCCGAAAAGCGCGCCTTCGAGCTGATCACAACCGGCGACGTCGTCAGCGCGCAAACGGCGTTCGATCACGGGCTAGTCAATCGGGTTTTCGCCGATGAAACGTTCGATGTCGACGTTCACGCATTTACGTCGAAACTGGCGTCGAAATCGCAATCCGCGCTGATGCTTTCGAAGCGTCTTCTTTATCACATGGACAATATGACCTTCGAGGCCGCCATCGAAGCCGGAGTGCAAACCAACGTGATCGCGAGGTCCACGGAAGACTGCAAGCGCGGCATCGAACGGTTCCTGAAAAAAACGACCTAGTGCCGGAAGACTCCCCACTCCATCGTCCCCTCCACCGGCCGGTTGTAGGCCGCCGATAACGAAATCCCTAACACGGTGCGAGTATCACGCGGATCGATGATGCCATCGTCCCAAAGCCGCGCCGTCGCGAAATAGCAATCCGATTCGCGCTGGATCTGACTCTCGAGTGCAACACGCGCCGCCGCCAGCCTCTCTTCGTCCACCGGGTGCTTAGCCTTGATCAGCGCCTCGCGCTTAATGATGTCCATGACGCCCGAAAGCTGCTGCGGTCCCATCACTGCGATGCGATGATTCGGCCAAGTAAACAGAAAGCGCGGTTCATACGCCCGCCCGCACATCGCATAATTTCCGGCGCCATACGAGCCACCGATCATGATCGTGACAGCGGGCACGGTCGAGTTCGAAACGGCATTAATTAACTTAGCGCCGTTGCGGATGATGCCGTGCTCCTCGTAACTCTTGCCCACCATGAATCCTGTGATGTTCTGCAAAAATATCAGCGGAATGTTTTGCTGGTTGCACAGCTCAATAAACTGGGCGCCTTTGGCGGAGGACTCCGACATGAGCACGCCATTGTTCCCCAGAATGCCCGCTGGAAAACCAAGGACTCGCGCGAAGCCGGTCACGAGTGTCGGCCCGTACTCGGCTTTGAATTCCGAAAATTGCGACCCGTCGACAATGCGTGCGATCACTTCCCGAACCTCAAACGGCACCCGCACGTCCGCCGGGACGATCCCGAGCAGTTCATCGGCGTCGTAGAGCGGCTCCTCGAAGTTTTCTTGCCGGGGCGTTGACGGCTTCGGCAAGTTGAAGTACGAGACAATCTCGCGCCCGATGCGAATCGCGTCCAGCTCGTCTTCGGCGAGATAATCGGAAAGGCCTGAGACGCGCGAGTGCATTTCCGCGCCGCCCAATTCCTCCTCGTTCGACACCTCGCCCGTCGCCATCTTCACCAGCGGCGGACCTGCGAGGAAGACCTGCGCCTGCTTCTTGACCATGATCACGTAATCCGACATGCCCGGCAGATAGGCGCCGCCCGCGGTCGAGCTCCCGAACACAACTGCAATGGTTGGGATCCGGCGCTTGGAACGGCGCGTAATCTCGCGAAATCCGCGGCCTCCCGGAACAAAGATCTTGCTTTGCACCGGCAGATCGGCGCCCGCCGATTCAACCAACAAAATGGTAGTCAACCGATTTTCAAGCGCAATGTCGGCGAGGCGCGCGTTCTTCCATAAGCCGGCCTCGCCTGTCGATCCGCCCTTGGCCGTGGCCTCGTTGGCAATAATCATGCATTCGCGGCCGCTGACCACACCGATGCCGCCGATTACGCGCGCACCCGGCGTCTCATCATCCATTCCAAGGCCCGCCAAGGGAGCAATCTCGAGAAAGTAGGAGCCTTCGTCCAGCAGCAATTCAACGCGCTCGCGTGGGAGCAGTTTTCCGCGATCGAGATGCCGCTGCACGTATTTCTCGCCGCCCCCCACGGTGGAGCCCTTCAACTCAACTCGCAGCTTTTCGATGGCGGCCGACATCGCGGCATAGTTGGCACGAAAGCTATCGGAGTCGCTGTGGACGCCGCTGCGGATCTGGCTCACGGTCACCCATTGTACGACGGGATGAAAATATCACCCTAACATTCCAGGGGTTGTTCGCCGGCGTGTAAGAACCATCGATTAATGACGACATCGCGGGCGAACCATGGCACGCCCAGCAGTCCCTTTCCTAGCAACTGGATCAGCCGCGAAGGAAGATGCTGGCCGACTTTGGTGGCCCAGTGCTGACGCGCGCCAAACCGCTTGGAGAGGAGAGTCCGATAGACTTCGAGGACTTCGCGACTGTATTTTCCCTGGGCCTCGATAATAACTTTCGCTGCCAGTAATCCGGATTCAATCGCCGGCCGGATGCCTTCGCCGCTTTGCGAATAGGCCAAACCCGCGGCATCGCCAATCAGTAGTAGTTCGTCATCGGCGATCTTGCGAGCCGAAGCGTCGTAGAGAAGATAGGCGTGTCCGAGACGGGCGTTTGGAATTTCAAAACGCATTCTTCCGGCCGACTTCAAAAAACTCAAAAATGCTGCGACATGCTCAGCCAAGCGATGCGGATCCATCCGCCCTAGTCCTACATTCAAAAAATTGCCTTTTCGAAAACACCAGCCATACCCTTTCAAATCGGAGCAAAAATAGAGTTCGGGAATTTCCGGAGAGATCGCGCAACCGGCGCGTTGGTGCGCGTCCATTTCGAATTCGGCTTCCTGGGCGACTACGGCCTGCTCACCTCGCGACTTGGCTCCCGTGAGGCGCGCGACCGGACAGAAGTGGCCCCCGGCGCCAACCACCAAGCGCGCTCTAAGGTCTCCGTTGGCAGCCCACCCGCCATCGCAGCGAGCGAGAGTCGTTAAAGTGGTGCCTTCGAGAAGACGCGCGCAGGAGCGTCGTAGGAGATATTCATCGAATTCGCGCCGCCGAATCCCGTAGCTGACAATATGCTCGTAGGTTGACTCCACCATCTCGCCGCCGATGCGGCCAATGCGGAAACCAGTGATGGGCTGAAAGACACGCCTCTGAGCATACTCGTGGGAGTCGATTTGGAGTTCCGACAGAACGGCCGGCGTGATCCATCCGCCGCAAACTTTATCGCGGGGAAAGACGTGTTTGTCCAGAACGACGACATCCAGGCCGGAGTTCCGCAGTTTCCAGGCGCAGGAAGAACCGGCCGGGCCTCCGCCGGCAATCAAGACGTCGCATGCATACATTCAGGCTTCTCGATTGCGTCCGACTTCTCGATTGCGAACTGATCTTCGGAATAAAGCGGCGCACGAGTCCACCACATCGGCGGGCAGCGTGATCCTGAAAAAACAATCTGGAAAAGCTGCAGCGAACCCGAGCGGAAAGCGGCTAGCGATCCGGCCAGGTACAGCCGCCAGGCGCGAAGAAACTCAGCGTCGTACATAGAGGCAACCTGCTGCTGCGATTTCTCGAAACGGTCCAGCCAGTGCTCTAAAGTCTTGGCATAGTGAAGACGCAGGTTCTCGATATCCAGCACTGAATAGTTCCAGCGTTCGAAAATTTCCAGAGCCTGCCGAAGCGCCGGAATGTAAGCACCGGGAAAAATGCGCTTTCGCATCCAGCGGCTGTAAGGGCCCGGCTGGTTCTTGCCAATGAAATGAAGTAGGCCCCGCCCGGAGTCGCCAATCGACCGCTGAATCACATCTGCCAGAGCGTTGTAGTTTTCGACGCCCACGTGCTCCAGCATTCCCACCGACACGAAGGCATCGAATTTGCCGGATATATTCCGATAGTCGTCTTCGATGAACTGTACCTGCTGACTCAAGCCTTCCTCTTCTGCCCGCTCTCTCGCAAAAGCAATCTGCTCATGCGATACGTTAAATGCCTTCACAGAGACACCATACTGCCGTGCCATATGAAGAGCCAGCGCCCCCCAACCACAACCGGCCTCGACCACCGTCTCGCCGGGTTGCAGCCTGAGTTTACGGCAAATGTGCTCCAGCTTAGCTGTCTGGGCTTGTTCGAGCGTTGCAGTGGGGGACGGAAAGTAGGCGCAGGTGTAAGCCAATTGGCGGTCTAGCCACAGTTTGTAGAAGTCGTTGCCAAGATCGTAGTGCGCGTGGATATTGCGGCGCGAACCAGGCAAGCTATTAGCTTGTAACCAGTCGGTCCGTTTGGATACCAGGCGAGAATACATGGGCACGCTGGATTGCTTGCTCGATGTCCCTCGGTAAATCGCCGCTAAGAGTTTGACCAGACTTCCTTGGACTTGAATGGTCCCGTCAGCGTATGCGTCGCCGAAAGCTACTTCCGGATCAAACATCAATCGCAGAAGCGTTTTGCGATCGGGGATGACCAAGGTGGCGACCGGAGATTCCGCCGGTAGAGTAGCTTCTCCGGTTCCAAGAACGATCCTGACGGACTCCGGCTCAACGGCCTTTGAAATTCGTCCCAGTAACCACTGGTCTGCCCAGCGCGGAAAAATCGGCATAGTCCCCGCCTTGTATCTTCAGGGCCGAATAAATCCAGATCCCCTGTAGTGATCTTACCCTGTTCTGCGGTAAGTTAGCCGGGCCTAGGCGATCTACCAGGTTCCTGAATTTCTCCTTCAAACCCTGCTATAGTATAGGTTTAGCGTTACCCTCGAAGCGAGGTTTTTGTGTTTTTAAGCGTCAAGGAGCTAGAGTTAAAGAGGATCCGCTTTGAGGTGGCTTTTCCTCCTGGCGAGATCGATTATGCTGAGGGGCTTCGGCAGGTCGCGCCACTGGAAGTGCGAGGCTCGGCCGAACTCCTTCCGCACACTTTGGGGGAAATCCGGATCCGCGGTCATCTGACGGTTCGGATGCGATCGGACTGTGATCGTTGCCTGGAGCCGGCGGAGTTTCCGATCGATTCGGACTTCGATCTGTTCTATCGTCCTGCTGCGCGGGCCGATTACAACGAAGAAGTGGAAATCGATGAGGGAGAAAGCGAGATCGCCTTTTATGAAGGCGCCGGGATCGAGCTAGAAAATGTTTTGCGCGAGTATGTTTTGCTTTCATTGCCGATGCAGCGGGTCTGCCGCGAAGATTGTGACGGCATCTGCCCGGTTTGCGGCCAAAATCGTAACCTGGTGAATTGCGGATGCGAAGTGAAACCCGTGGATGATCGCTGGGCGGCGCTGAAAAATCTTCAAACCAAAGGAATCTAGATGCCCAATCCAAAACGACGACACTCCAAGCAGCGTACCTCAACGCGCCGCGCCCACGACTCGTTGCGCGTCCCGGGAACGTCCGAGTGTCCAAACTGTCACGAGCCAAAGTTGCCGCATCGCGTCTGCCCGCACTGTGGGCGTTATAAGGGGCGAGAAGTGATCGAAGTCGCCGAGGAGTAAGATCGGCGAAACAAGAGTTGATAAGTCTCTGATTACATGGTGACCATCGCTGTTGACGCAATGGGCGGGGACCACGCTCCCAAGGCGGAGGTCGAGGGTTCCATTCAGGCGGTCCGCGATCTGGGCGTGAAGATCATCCTGGTCGGCAAGCAGGACGTCGTGCGCCAAGAACTGTCGCGACATGACAATCTCGACGGATTACCCATCGAGATCCAACACGCCAGCGAGTACATCACCATGGAGGACAGCGCTGCTAAGGCGGTTCGTACCAAGCGCGACAGCTCCATCCGGGTGGCGGCGCGTCTGGTCCGGGATGGGATCGCTCAAGGCGTAGTGTCGGCGGGCAACACCGGCGCGGTAATGGCCACTGCCAAGATGGTGCAGGGAATGCTGCCCGGCGTGGACCGGCCCGCGCTGGCTTCGGCTTTTCCCACACTAAAAGGCTCGCCCGTCGTCGTAGTAGATGTGGGCGCTAATGTCGACTGTTCCGGGCGTATGCTGGGGCAGTTCGCGGTCATGGGTGAAATCTACTCGCGTGTGATTTTCCACAAACCGCGGCCTCGCGTCGGACTGCTTTCCATCGGGGAAGAAGAGCATAAAGGCAACGAGCTCACCCGGACGGCTACGCCTTTACTCAAATCGCTGCCAATTCATTTCATCGGAAATGTGGAAGGCGGCGACATCTTCACTGGCGAGACCGACGTCATTGTCTGCGACGGATTCGTGGGCAATGTGGCGCTCAAGGTTGGCGAGGGGCTGGTGGACATGATCTATCGGATGCTTCGTGAGTCCCTGGAAGCAACCATTTCGCGCAAAATTGGATACGTCCTCTCGCGTACCGCATTTCACGAATTCAAGAAGCGTTTGGACTATTCCGAGCACGGCGGCGCTCCGCTGCTGGGCATCAAAGGCGTCTGCATCATCACCCACGGCCGTTCGAATGCGAACGCCATCAAGAATGCCATTCGTGTAGCGGCGGAATTGGCCGACGGCAAAATTAATGAGCATATAGCGGCGGAATTGGCCGGGCGTCAACCCCCGCCCAACGCAGCTGCGGCGGATTAATATGCGACGACTTCTGATAGGATTCTTCCTCGCGTCGGTGTGCCTCTCTGGCGCCGAGGATCCGGTGCAGTGGACGCTGACATTAGAGCCGAAGTCGGCCCCGCCAGGATCGCACGTGCTGGCCAGATTCGCCGCGAAGATCGAGCCGGGCTGGCATCTATATTCGCTGACCACGCCCAAGGGCGGGCCGATTCCGACCACCAGCAGCCTGGCAGATAGTCCGGTGGTGAGCGGTTTCAAGCTTTATCAACCGAAACCAGTGCGCAAGCTCGATCCGAATTTTCAGATCGACACCGAAACATTCGCGAACGAAGTGGTGCTGCTGTATGATATCGAGCTGAAAAAAGATGCGCCGGCCAGTCCCGCCGACATCGCCGCCCAGGTGCGCTATCAATGCTGCAACGATAGATCCTGCCTACCGCCCAAGCGCAAGTCCGCCTCAGCCACGATCACCATCGACCCGGCGGCCCGGGCACAGACCATCTCGATACCAACTGGATACACCGATGTTCAACTCGCCGCGGCAACAGCCACGGGGGCGATCCCCGCCCCGGTTGCGCCCGCGCCGCAATCGTCCGGGTTCGGCCTATTCCTGCTGACGGCCTTTGGCGCCGGCCTCGCTGCTATTTTTACCCCGTGCGTCTTCCCGATGATTCCGTTCACCGTGTCGTACTTTATCAATCGGCAGACGGGGAACCGTCGGGACGGCGTGCTGCAGGCCATTGTTTTTTGCCTTGGGATTGTTGTTTTATTCACGGGCCTCGGCGTCTTGATGAAGACCATCGCCGGACCGTTCGGCGTAGTGCAGCTCGGCAACAGTCCATGGGTGAACGGTTTCATCGCGCTGGTGTTTGTGATTTTCGGCCTGAGCCTGCTGGGCGCGTATGAATTGACGCTGCCATCCGGCCTGCTCACCAAACTGAATCAAACTTCCGAGCGTGGAGGTTATTTCGGCGCTTTGTTGATGGGTCTGACCTTCACGCTGACCGCTTTCGCCTGCATCGGCCCCATCGTCGGACCTCTGTTGGTTGCGTCGGTTCAAACGGGAGGAGCCGAACCCGTGCTGGGCATGGCGTCCTTCGCCACCGGTTTGGCTGCGCCCTTCTTCCTGCTGGCTCTCTTTCCGTCCTACTTGCAAAAGCTGCCGAAAAGCGGCGGATGGCTGATGCGCGTCAAAGTTGTGCTGGGCTTCGTCGTGCTGGCGATCTCGATCAAGTATCTGAGCTCGGCCGATCAGGTGTTGCAGACCAACTTGATTTCGCGCGAAATGTTCCTGGCCTGCTGGATCGTGTTATTCGCCCTGCCGGGGCTCTATCTGCTCGGATTCCTGCGGCTGGAGGGCATAAAGCCGGACGATCATTTGGGCATCGGACGCATGTTGGTTGCCGCGCTATTTCTCATCTTCTCCATCAGCCTGCTGCCAGGATTGTTTGGCTCGCCGCTGGGGAATATCGAGGCGTTTATTCCAGTGCAAGGCAAGAGCGTGGCGTTCGGCGGCGGAGCTGAATCGGCCGGCCCGGTGTGGTTGAAGAACCAGTATCGCGAGGCGCTGGCCAAGGCCAAGGCCGAGAACAAAATGGTATTCGTCAACTTCACCGGGTACGCCTGCACGAATTGCCACTGGATGAAAGCCAATATGTTCCCGCGGCCGGAAATCGCTGCTCTTATGAAGGATTTCGTGCTGGTGGATCTGTATACCGATGGTACCGACTCGGTGTCGGAACAGAACCAGCAGCTGGAAGAGAAAAGATTCGGCACTGTCGCTATTCCGTTTTACGCGATTCTGGATCCCGACGAAAAAGTGATCGCGACCTTCCCCAGCCTCACCCGCAATGCACAGGAGTTCGCAGGTTTCCTCAAAGCTGGAACCGGGGCCAAGCTCGCATCGAAAATCTGATGAAAACATTCTTTGCTTTCCTTGTATCGGCGGCTCTTCTGGCCGCGCAGGAGCCCATTCGCGGCTTTCCTCGCGACCAATGGACCGCTGAACACGATTTCGAACAGAAGGCTATCGCGCTTCCAAAGGCGGACCGCCAGAAGGTCTACTTGGAGCGCATGGCGAAGGTCCCGCATCATGCTGGCTCGCCGGCGGACGCGGCAGTCGCTGAGTACGCTCTCGGATTGTTCAAGGAATTTGGTTTAGATGCGCACATTGAAAACTTCGAGGCCCTGATTCCTTACCCGGCGGCGCGCGGGTTGGAGATGGTTAGCCCGGTCAAGTTTCGAGCCGCGCTCAAAGAGCCGGGCATTTCACAGGACCCTTACACCTCCAACGCCACGCAGCTTCCGACCTTCAATGCCTATTCAGGCTCGGGCGACGTCACAGCGACGTTGGTCTACGTGAACTACGGCGTGCCGGACGATTACGACTATCTGGCCAAGCAGGGCATCGATGTGAAAGGCAAAATCGTGATCGCCCGCTACGGCAAAAGCTGGAGAGGGACCAAGCCCAAAGTCGCCTTCGAACATGGGGCGGTGGGTTGCCTAATTTATTCGGATCCTCGCGATGACGGCTATTTCCAGGGCGACGTTTATCCCAAGGGTCCGATGCGGCCGCCAGATGGCGTCCAGCGCGGAAGCGTGATGGACATGCCGGTGTCGGTGGGCGACCCGCTCTCACCGGGCTGGGCTTCCGAACCCGGTTCCAAGCGGCTGTCCATGGCGGAATCCAAGATCCTGATGAAGATTCCAGTGATGCCGATCTCCTATGCCGACGCCACGCCGCTGCTCGAAAATCTAGGTGGGCCGGTCGCGCCTGAGTCCTGGCGCGGGGCGTTGGGATTTACTTATCACATTGGACCCGGACCGGCCACCGCCCACTTCAAACTCGACTTCGATAATTCCACCCGGCCGTTACACGATGTGATCGCGATCATTCCCGGCAGCACTTATCCCGACGAATGGATCATATACGGCAATCATCACGACGGCTGGGTAAATGGCGCGCACGATCCGATCAGCGGCGCGGCATCGCTGCTCGAAACCGCGAGAACGCTCGGAGCGCTGCGGAAACAGGGCTGGCAGCCCAAGCGCACCATCGTGCTGGCGCTCTGGGACGGCGAAGAATTCGGACTGCTGGGGTCCACCGAGTGGGCCGAGAAGCATCAGGATGAGCTGGCTCGCAAAGGGGTCGTGTACATCAATTCCGATTCCAACGCTAAGGGAACGCTGGGCGCTTCCGGATCGCATACGCTTGAGTTGTTCACCAGCGAGATTTTGCGTGACCTCAAGGATCCACAAAACGGCAAAAGCCTGCTCGAAATCGCACGAACCCGCCGCGGCCGGGGTGAAGTTCCCGCCGCCGAAGAAGCGCAGCCGGCCGGATTTCATTTGGGCGCTCTAGGCGCTGGGTCCGACTACGTGGCCTTCATCGATCACCTCGGCGTGGCCAGCTTGAATTTCGGCTTTGGCAGTCCTAACCTGGGAGGCGTCTACCACTCCATTTATGACGACCCAGCGTGGTTCGAGCGCTTCGGCGATCCAGGTTTCGTTTATGGCGCGGCGCTTTCACAAGTGACTACCACGACCCTGCTGCGGCTGGCCGATGCAGCGTTGCTGCCCTTTGAATTCGGAGAATTCGCGAACACCGTGCGGCGCTATGTCGACGAGATCAAGAAACAGGCCGGCACGAAAGTTGATCTTCAGCCGGTACTGGATCAACTCGCCAAGACCGACGCGGATGCGAAAGCTTACGAGGCGGCCATCAGCGCCGCAGCTTCGCAGGCGGATGCGGCCAAGCTCGCGAAAGTGAACGCCGCGCTCATCGAGACCGAACGGACGCTCACGCTTCCAAAGGGTTTACCGGGCAGGGATTGGTACCGGCATCAGATCTATGCGCCGGGTCTCTATACCGGCTACGGGGTTAAAACGCTGCCTGGCATTCGAGAAGCCGTTGAAGAGGCGCGCTGGGACCAAGCCACTCGCGAAACCGAGGACGTCGCGCAAGTTCTACAGCAGATGAACCAGCGGATTGAAGCGGCGACCCGGCTGCTCGTTAGTCCTTAGATCGCACGAGAATCGCAGGCGCATTCATATCCCCTTTCGCTCACGAATCGACTTGGCCAGGAACAGCTCGGCTGCCAGGTCTTCCTGTTCCTTATTGTCGGCCGCGCGCCATTCGGTCAACGCCTTTTGCCGCAGCCGCTCGATCAGTTCGAACTGGCGGCGAGCTTCCAGCACCTTATTGCGCTGGTCGACGATCCTGGCTTCGCATTCGCGCTCTTGACTATCGAGTTTGCGGACCCGGCCGCGAACATGCACGCCAAAAGAATCCAGGCTTTCCAGTTCGAAAGCGGGTATAGATGGCTGTCCCAGCACTTGCTGCACCGTTTGAGACAACTGACCCTGGATCTGCCCCTTGGCGGCGGACAACCTTTCCTCTTCGGCCAGGATCTGCCGCAGCTTCAGTTCCTCGATGCCGGCCCGCTCCAGGCGCCAGCGCCGCACTGTTTCGAGCGGGAAGTGGAACCGTTTCATTGAGCCAGCCGGGCCAGCTCACGCAACCGCGACATGGTCTGCTCGAAAGAGCTGGTTGCCGCGGAATCCTGTTTCAAAAAGTCCATCAACTGTGGCTGCATCCGGATGGCTGCATCCAGCTTCGGATTGGCGCCACTGGCATACGCACCGAGATTGATCAGATCCTCGGAGCGCTGGTGCGTCGCCATGGCGTCCCGGATTTTGACCGCCGCATCGCGCTGTTCGGGCGTGTATAGGCGAGCAGCGAGACGACTCACCGATTGTAGAACATCAACCGCCGGATAGTGCCCCGCCGCGCCCAGTTGGCGCGAAAGCACGATATGCCCATCCAGGATGGCGCGCACCGCGTCGCAGATCGGTTCGTTGAAATCGTCCCCTTCCACCAGCACCGTGAAGAAACCGGTGATGGACCCTTTGCGAAAGCGCCCAGCACGTTCGAAGATCTTGGGAAGCAGGTTGAAAACCGAGGGCGTGTAGCCCTTCTGGCTGGGAGGCTCTCCGGCCGCCAAGCCAATTTCGCGCTGTGCCATCGCCAGACGCGTGACGGAGTCCATCACCAGCAGCACGTCCTTGCCTTGATCTCGAAAGTACTCAGCTACGGCCAGAGCCACGAAAGCGGCGCGGATCCGCAAAGGCGCTGGCCGGTCTGAAGTCGAAACCACCAGCACGGAACGCTTCAGGCCGTCGCGTCCGAGGTCATGCTCGATAAAGTCGCGGACCTCGCGGTTGCGCTCGCCGACCAAGGCGATGACGCTGACGTCGGCGGAACTGTTGCGCGACATGGCGCCCAGCAGCGTGCTCTTGCCGACGCCGCTGCCCCCGAAGATGCCGATCCTCTGGCCTTTGCCGCAAGTCAACAGGCTATCGATGACGCGGATACCAGTTGTGAGCGCCTCACCGATGGGCTCACGGTCAAGCGGCCCTGGCGCGGCAGCGTAGAGATCGTAGGGTTCTTTGGCGCCGGTCGGACCCAGACCGTCCAGCGGCTTCCCGAATCCGTCGATCACGCGGCCTAGCAGCTCCGGCCCCACTTCCATCCGGGCGTCTTCTTTGCGGCCCGTGATGGCATCGCCCAGCTGCAAACCATCCGTTTCTTCGAGCGGCATCGACAGCACGCGCCCGTCCCGAAACCCAATCACCTGGGTGCGAATCAGGCGCCCATCATGTGTGGTGATTTCACAGAAGTCGCCCACCCCGACGGCTGGACCGTTCGATTCCACCATCAGCCCGACCAACTCCGTGATTGTTCCGGTCGAGCGGCAGGTTTCGATGCGGGCTAGTTTTTGATGGTAGGGCGCCAGGTTCATTTACGCCCTCCGCACCAGGTCTGCAAACCCACGTTCGATTTCGGCCAATTGGGTTTCTACCGAGGCATCCAGCGCGCCACGGCTGGAATCGAGAATGATCGCGCCGCGCTCGAGCGCTGCATCGGCGATCAATTCGACACGCTGGGGCAGGCCCATTTGGTCCAGATTTTGTTGCACCAGCGGGAGGTCTTCCGGCCGAATACGAACGCGGTGTACCTCCCGGGCTTCAATTTTTTCGAGTGCCGCCTTCAGCAGGCCGACTAACGCTTCGGGTGCTACCGTCAGTTCGCGATGAAGGATTCGCCGCGCGATAGCGATGGCCAGCGCAATCACCTCTTCTTCGGCTTCATGCCGAAAACGCTGACGCATTCCGGATAGCTCTTCGATGGTCCGCGCCAAGCGGGCCGCCATGGCGCCGAGCTGCCCTTCCAATTCATTCCGCGCCGCGTCCTGGCCCTCTCGAAATCCTCGTTGATAGGCTTCCTGCAGACGCTGCTCCAGGGCGTTGGCGGGGTGCGCTGCTGCCCCACTGAGCGCGGGAATAAAGCCGGCCGCGGGAAAGGCGCTCCCTTCGATCGGCGATCCGTCCAGCGAGGGAACGCGCCGCCAAGCGACTGTTTCAGTGGCGACTTCGCCACTACGGTACAGCTTAGACGACATACTGCTCTCCCACCGTGCCTTTCAGGCTGATGGTTCCCTCGGCCTCGAGTTGCCGGACCACTGCGATAATTTGCTGCTGGGCGGCCTCCACTTCTTTGATCTTCACGGGCCCCAGGGCGTCCATGTCCTCCTTGAGCATCTCAGCGCCGCGCTGCGACATGCCCTGTAGAAAATGATTTCTTAGCTGATCGCTGGTACCTTTCAGCGCTACGGTGAGGATCTTGCGATCCACTTTGCCGAGCACCTCCTTGACTGCCTCCTGCGTCACCAACAGCAGATCTTCAAAGACGAACATCAGGTGCCGGATCGTTTCCACCAGACTAGGATTATTTTGCTCGATGGCCTCCAGGATCTCTTTGCTGGTGGCCGAGTCCAGGCGATTGAACATCTCCGATACCGCTCGCACGCCCCCGTAGGATTCGCGACTCAACTCGCCCAGAGACTTGAGTTTTTGGCCGATGATGGCGGCGATCTTCGAAATGATCTCGGGGGAAATCTGGTCCAGATTGGCCATTCGCAGCGCTACATCGGCGCGAAGTTCGGGAGGCAGCGAAATCAGAAGGCCGGCGGCTTGCGACGCATTCAAATGCGAAAGGATGAGAGCGATGGTCTGGGGATGCTCGTTGTGGATGAATTTGGCCAGCTGCTGCGGATCGGCCTTCTGCAAAGTGTCAAAACTGGCGGATTCCGAGCCGAGCGTTTTGATCAGCCGGTCCACCATTTTCTTAGCGTGTTCGGGGCCAAAGGCGTTAATCAGCATTTTCTTGGCGTAGTCGATTCCGCCCTTCAGGACGTATTCCCGGGCCACCGACATCTGGTAGAACTCTTCCAGAATCTCCTCGGCCTGATCATTGCTGATAGAGACTACCCGCGCGACCTCGCGCCCGAGCAGCTGAACCTCGTCCTCGTCCATTTGTTTGAGGATTTCGCCGCTGATCTGGTCGCCCAGGATGACCAGGAGGATCGCAGCTTTGCGGATGCCGGGAAGGGACGAAGTGGAGGAGCCGGTTTCCAGGTTTTGAATCATCGCGCCGGTATCACTTTACGCTCATCCATGGCCTAGCTGATCCATACAGTAGGTCTTCGCTTCGCTCATCCGCGCCCCAGTTCTTCGCTTCGCTCATCCACGCCCTAGTTCTTCGCTTCGCTCATCCACGCCCTCAAAACATGGGCCATTGGAGTCGTGTCTTTCTTGGCCTGTTCACCGATGTGCTTGGTTAAGACCTCCGCTTTTTTGGTTACAGGTGGAAGCTTTAGAGCATTTAAGGCGTCGGTCTCCTGTTTCTGACGAAGCGCGGTCTGCTCGGCCAGCGTAGCCTCGATCTGTTTGCCAAGATCGAGGGAGCCGGGAATGCCGGCCGGTAGTTGGCCATCAACGTCCATACCCCGGCGACCTAGCGAGCGTGCGAACTTCACCGCGATGATCACCACTCCAAGCAAAACCAGCAGCCCTACGCCCATTCCGATCAGGAGGTATTTATTTTTGAGCAATTGATCGAGTGGCGATTCCGGGAGCACCGGCGTGGCCTTCGGCGTCATAGAAACCGGCTCCGGATTCAGTGTGGACTCAAAAGGCAGGCTCTCTACCACCAGTTGGTCTCCTCGCTCGGCAGAGAACCCGATTACACCGGCTACCAGATCGCGTATGGTCTTGAGCCTCTCTGGCGTGGGCGGCTGGACCATTCGTTTGGCTTTATCGCCGGTCCCCTCCCAACGCACGTCGGAATCCACCAGTAGCGCCACCGACATATGTTTGATGGCGCCTTCCGGCAGCCGCACGTGTCGAACCGTATGACTGGACTGGTAGGTGATGTTTTCGGTGCGGCGCGTGACGCCATTGCTTCCTGTGACAGGCCGGGACGTCGGGCGAGGCAGGCTGGAAGCGGCCCCGGGCACTCCCGCGGCAACCGCGCCCCCACTAATATCTTCGGTCTTCTGCGAGGTCAGCATCACCGACTTGCTAGGGTCGAAGTTCTCCTCGCTCTGCTCCGCGCTGGAGAAGTCGCATTCTACAGCGGCCATGGCACGAAACTTGTCAACCCCCAACAGCGGTTCGAGGGTGCTGTTGATTTTCGTCAGCAAATCGTGCTCGATCTGCTGCCGGTAATCGATTGCGGCTTCGGACGGTCCTGGATCGTCCACACCGGCGGCTTTCCGGGCGCGATTCAGCAGATTGCCACGCATATCCACCACCGACACCGCCTCGGGCGCCAACCCATCCACCGCGCTGGCGGTCAACTGGCAAATGGCTGCGACATTCTGCGCGCTCAGTTGCAAGCCTGGCCGCAGCTTCACTAGGACACTCGCTTTGGCCGGCTGTCGCGACTCCAAAAAGACTGACTCCTTGGCCAGCGTAATGTGCACCCGCGCTTGCTCCACCGCCGACAGCGACATCACCGAGCGCTCTAGTTCACCCTCCAGTGCCCGATGATAGTTGACCTGCTCGGCGAAGTCGCTGGCGCCGAAGTTGGCTTTATCAAATAACTCGTACCCGATCCGCCCGCTTTTCGGAATCCCGGCGGCAGCCAGCTGCAGCCGCAATTCGGCGACTCTGCCGGAGGGGACCAGGACCGACGTTCCATTTTCCGAGATACGGAATTCGGTGCCGCCCTCCCGTACCTTGGCCAAGACTGCCGCCGCGTCTTCAGGCGACAGCGAGCTGTAGAGCGGCCGGAAATCACGTTCCTGGTTCCAGCGCGACAGTGAGAACAAACCGGCCATAACGCCGCCCGCAACCACGACGATGGAAAGGATCTGCTTCCAGCTCAGGCTGTCGAAAAGTCGTTTCATTATGGACAACTTACATTTGCATTTGCATCACTGCCTGATAGGCTGAGATCACTTTGTTGCGTACTTGCAGAAAAAGATCGAAGGAAATCTCCGCCTGCTGGGTAGCCAGCGCAACCTTATGAACCTCTTCGTCCTCCCCCGAAAGGAATTTACTGATTGCAGTCTCCGAATTCTTTTGAAATTGCTCCACCCGCCCAATGGCATCTGACAGCGCGGACTGGAACGCGCCCGACGAACCCATGGAGGGGTTCAGAGGCGCAATCTGAGGTATTGCGGCAGGCGCGCGGATGGGTGTGATTGGTACGGACATCGCTGTCTTAGCTCAGCAGACCGATGGAGCGCATAATCATGTCCTTGACCGCCGTCATCGCTGCGATGTTTCCCTCGTAGCCCCGCTGAGCCCCCATCAGATCCACCATTTCCTCAGCGGGATTAATTCTCGGAAATGCGACATAGCCGTCTTGATCCGCATCGGGATGACCCGGCAGATAGCGCTTATCCGGTTCTCCGGTGTCTTCCACGATTTCGGAGACTTTTACGCCGTTGATGCCCGAGCCCAGTTCAGTCTGAAAAACAGCCCCAAACACCGAGCTCTGCGCAGCACTGACGAAAATGGCATCTTTCCGGCGATATGGACCGCCCTCTGGAGTTCGGGTGGTTTCCGCATTCGCAAGGTTTTCCACCAGCAGCTCAGCGCGCGTGCGCTGCGCCGCCATACCCGACGCACTTACCGAAAGGACGGATAATAGGCTCATGGTCCGGTCTTGCCCTCCTGGATTGCATTGTTGATAGTCTTCAATTCGGACTTCATCAAATTCGTCGCCACGTTGAATCGTAAGGCGTTTTCGGAAAGCAACCGGGCCTCGCGGTCCATGCTCACGTTGTTGCCATCGCTTTTCACCAGCAGGCCCGCGGGTTCAACGACGTTGGGTGGAGCGTCCTGAGCCAAGCTGATGAACTCGAATTGGAAATCGATATCCTTGGTCTTATACCCTGGAGTATCCGCATTCGCTATATTAGAAGCCACCATTTTCTGTCGAGCGGCCAACAGGTCCATATAGTGCTCAATTTGAGTGGAGACGCGGTCGATCACGTGCACATGTAATGCAAGCTGATCGCCAAAGGGTTAGTGCCTTGGTTTTCTATGCGACTACCGGGCGAATGGAGCCAATAATCGGTCTCGCGGCGATGTATTGCCGTTCCAAAGGGGTCTGGAATGTCGATTCGGAAATGGGTCATCGCCGTGGTACCTATGAAACGGCTGCGCCCAAGAGCAGAAGCGCACCAATTTTGCTGTGTGAAGCCTGCTAATGGCCCGGAAAGGCGGTGCATGGCTAAACCCAACGACCAGGAGATGTTCGCGAGGTAAACGCGAGATTCTGCGACTGGCACGCCCATCCGCCCTAATGCCCGGTTGCTCGTGATCAGCCGGAGAGACGAGAAACTAGAAGTATGGACCTCGCAAAACGTTGCATCGTCAAGCCAGGCAGCAAGCTGCGCTTGAAAGATCGCGACCCTGACGACACGTTCGGAATAAAGCGCGACGACGATGCGCTCCAAAAAACTCTGGACCGCCTGCGTGGGCTTCAGCAATTGCTTTATGCCGACAGGCGCTATGCTCTGCTCATCGTTTTGCAGGCGGTCGATGCCGGCGGCAAAGACGGAACCATCCGGCATGTCATGTCAGGTGTGAATCCGCAAGGCTGCGTGGTTACCGCCTTCAAGGAGCCCACACCTGAGGAGCTTTCCCACGATTTCCTGTGGCGAGTCCACAAGGCCGTTCCAAGCCGTGGTGACATCGGGATCTTCAACCGCTCTCACTATGAAGATGTGCTGATCGTGCGCGTTCATGGCTTGGTTCCTAAAGCCGTCTGGCAAAAGCGCTATGAACAAATTAATGACTTCGAGTACATGCTCACTGAAAATAGCGTCGCCATTTTAAAGTTCTACCTACACATCAGCCGGGATGAACAAAAAAAGCGGCTTGAGGCCCGCATCCGGGATCCGACGCACAACTGGAAGCTCTCACTCTCGGATTTGGAGGAGCGCCAGCACTGGGACGATTACCGGAAAGCCTACGAGGCCGCTTTGCGAAAATGCAGCACCGATCGCGCGCCTTGGTACGTGATTCCCGCCAATAAGAAATGGTTCCGCAATCAAGTGGTGGCCGAGCTGATCGTGCAGGCCCTCGACGGTATGAAACTAAAGTATCCAGCGCCCACCGTCGATATCTCAAAAGTAGCGCTCGATTGACCAACTCCACAACATATCGCGGCAAAGAACAGGTCCTTTTGGAGCTGGCCAAAGCGCTTAATTTCTCCCCGGCCTCGCTAGAGGCCAACCGCAAGGGCAAACTCGCCGGCGATCAATTCATGGCGCTTTTTGGCAAATTTGCCACTCCAACGTTCATGACTATTCTATTTGCGGCCGCTCCGTTCGTTATCTGGGGCGTACTTACAGGGGAGAAGCAACAAGCCTCCTTCAGCGCCGGCCTGCAGATTTTCCTCGGCCAAATCATGCACATTGGCGAACTTGCCGACGACCAGGGTAAGTTTGCTGTAGTAACGCGGGTCGGCTCGCTGCTGGTGAGCCTGGGCTTGGCCGCTCTGTTCGCTTCTCGTGTTTCCATGGGGCTCTATTTTGACCTCCTGGAGCGCGCCGTGGTCGTAAAAGAAGGACGCATTACCGCCCGGGAAGATCAGACTATTCGGCCCAACGGGCGCGATCCGATCGAGAAATATTATTTTGACTTGAAGACCGATCGTTTTCCGGTCAATCTGGCCGCCTACCGGGCCATCGAAAACGGCTCGGTCTACCTGCTCTACGTGCTCCCGCGCAGCCGCCAACTGGTGGCCATCGAACCGAAACCCTAGCATATAGTCCGCTGGCCACCTGGCATAGGTGTCATTGAAGCACGATCCCCTGGTTTATGAATAAAAGCCCAGGTGCCGGCTGTCCAACCGCCCAAGTGAACCAGGCGTTGGTTGAGAGCGGTTGAGTAATTGGAATATTCGCCGACACGCTGATCACGGACGAGTTGGGATCTTCGGCAACCGTATAAGGACCCGGGGCCAGATCGCAAACTACGACTTGTCCAGTTGTGTCGGTATAGTATTTGTTGGTTACCGGCAGGGAGTCAGTCACATCAAATTCCCAATTTGCCCGCGGCGCGAAGGTCCCATCGCCCTGTAGAAACAGCTTCTGGATGGTCAGGCAAAAAGTAGCCGCCGCGGTGTTGATCTTGAAATTGTCGGTCTTCGACATGGATGGCACGAAGCCATGGAAACAGCCGGTACCGCAACTGTTGTCAAGCTGAGTTGGGTCTCCGGCGAAGCTGGTAACCGGTGTAACCCAAACCTTGTAAGCGCCGCCGTTGTTGGACGTTGCAAGGAAGTCATTCGGGCATGACAAATTAGCCAGGCGGATGGTGATGGCGCCCAGTTCCGGATGGACCAGATCGGGACCGGTGACGTGAACAGGCCCTCCCATGCCAGTGTAGGCTGTGACTACGCCGTTCTTCACTTGGAAGCTCCTGTTAAGAGGGGCGTCTGTGCTGAGCAGTTGCTTACCGCTTGGATCGGTGACTTGAAAATAATAATAACCGTCGGGTAAACCCGCTGCAGTGGCGGGGGCATGCAAGCCGGGGCCCCCGTCCAGATAAACTGAGCAGGGGGAATCATACTGATTGCCATTGACCACAGTTCCAGTGCTGTTGGTCGTAAAAATCGCTCCAGTGAGGCCGGCCGTAAGCGAGGAAACACCGGCGAGTAGAAGCGCGCCGGCCAACGCGGGGATGGTGAATATGCGGGTTTTCATAGAATGACTGGCTGCGATAGTAGCATCGGTTCGCAAAAATATAGCCCCAGCGGTCGCCTTAGTTAGGTCATCAAATCGGCCCGTAGACCGGAGGGTTTCCATGTAAGCGGAGAGTTCTATGCGAAAGGTGATAGCGCCGTAACAACCGTTGGTCGGGAACCCCCGGAAACGATTAATGTAAAATCGACCACACTGTCGATAGGCTAGTATTCCTAGGCTGTTGATGGCACTGGGACTTTTACTTGGAGCGCTGCGTGCACCCTAGCCGCGCGTGGATCCCGAGGAAAACCAGTCAATAGGAAAAGAGCCGGCGTGTGTTGAAAAGGAATCCGCCGAGGTCTCGTCGCGGCACATTCTCCGATGGGCCCTGATCACCTGCGGCGTGTTCTTGATCGCGGCGACGGTCGCCCTAGGGGTAACGCTCGGGGTAGTCTACCATCGAATTTCGAAACGGGTTGATGAGCGCCTAGCTGCGGGCCCGTTTCAAAACGCGGTTACCTACTACGCGGCTCCCGAAGTGCTGTCGGTAGGGGACGTCATGGCTCCGGCCGAGCTCGTGGAAGCTTTGAAGCGCGCTAATGTAGACTCCACAGTGACTGAGAATTCGGTGGCCGTGCATTCGGCGCTACCGGCGGAGATCCAATTCGCGAAGGGCGCGATTTCCTCAATCACAGACGTTAATGGCCGGCGCGTGGCGCGCTTCGAGCTTCGCGCGCAGCTCATCACTAATCTATCCAATCAAGGGCGGGCGAAGCGTCTAATGGTCCATTATTCCGATATGCCGCCAGCTCTGGTGCATGCAATCGTATCGGCCGAGGACAAGCGTTTTTTCGGCCATTCTGGATTCGATGTCCCACGCATCGCCAAGGCGATGTATGTAGACCTGCGGCAGCGGCGCAAAGAGCAGGGCGCATCGACAATATCGATGCAACTGGCGCGGAATCTTTGGCTGGCTCACGATAAGAACTGGAAGCGGAAGATGCGCGAAGCCCTCATCACCTTCCATCTGGAACGCAAGTTAAACAAGCAGGAAATCTTTGAAGATTACTGCAATGCGGTGTACCTGGGCGGACGAGGCACTTTCAGCATCAGCGGATTTGGCGAGGCAGCGCGCGCGTACTTCAATAAAGACATACAGCAACTGAATCTAACCGAATCGGCCATGCTGGCCGGGCTCATCCAGCGGCCTAGCTACCTGAATCCTTTCCGTAACCCGCGCCGCGTGCTCGAGCGTCGCAACCTGGTGCTGGCGTTGATGCGCGAGAACAAGTACATCACGCGCGCGGAGTACAAGGTCGCCGTGGCCGCGCCGCTGGGTCTGCATCCGGGCACAAGCGAATTGTCGGAGTCGCAGTACTTCCTCGACATCGCGAGCGATGACGTCTCCAAAAAATTAGAGGAACGGCAGCCGGCCGGGTCGGCCGAAGTTTATACGACCATTGATCTCCGGCTGCAGCGCGCCGCCGAAAAGGCGATCGCGGATGGCATGCAATTGGTTGACAAAGAACTGGCCGCCCGGCGTAAGCGCGGACAACCGGTTGGGCCGAGGCCGCAGGTTGCGCTGATCGCGCTCGATCCTCGTACTGGAGAAGTGAAAGCGTTGTGCGGCGGCCGTGATTATGCATCCAGCCAATTGGACCGCGTGCTTTCGAAACGGCCTCCGGGATCGGTATTCAAGCCGTTCGTCTACACCGCGGCGTTGAATACCGCGCTAGCGGGCGGCGATCCCGTACTGACACCGGCGTCATCGGTGGACGATTCGCCAACGACCTTTGAATACGGCAACCAGACCTACAGTCCCAGCAATTTCAACCACCAGTTCATGGGGCGCGTGACGCTGCGTTACGCGTTGGCCCACTCGCTCAATGTAGCGACCGTGAAAGTGGGCGAGATCGCGGGCTTCGATAAGGTAGTAGCAATTGCGCATCAGGCGGGGCTCAATGAGGACATCCAAGCCACTCCCTCGGTGGCGTTGGGGGCTTATCAGGTTTCGCCGCTCGAAATCGCGGGTGCCTACACGATGTTTGCCAATAACGGCGTACGCGTGCAGCCGGCGTTTATATCGACAATTCGAGATCAGAGCGGTACCGAGCTGTATGAGCATCAACCTGAGATGCGGCGGGTCTTGGACCAGCGGGTAGCATTCGTGATGGTGGATATGTTGCAAGAGGTCATGCGCAGTGGAACAGCGGCCGGTGTTCGGGCGCGCGGATTTAAGCTGCCGGCGGCAGGGAAGACCGGAACCTCGCATGACGGCTGGTTTGCGGGGTTCACATCGCAACTTTTGTGCGTGGTGTGGGTGGGCTTTGATGACTATAGCGAGCTCGGACTTGAAGGCGCACATTCCGCGCTGCCGATCTGGACGGAATTCATGATGGGTGCGGCGCAGTATAAACAATACGGCGACGCGAAACCGTTTCCGCCTCCGCCCGGTGTCGTGCGGGTCGCGTTCGATCCGGGCACGGGAGATCTGACCGGGCCATATTGTCCCGAGGGTGTGCCGTCGTATTTCATTGATGGAACACAGCCAAAGGCGGAGTGCTCGCCGCAAGAGATTGAATTAGCTCCGACGGCGGATGGCGGGTTTGCGCAGAGAACGATGCCGGTGGCGCAGCGGCTCGGGGATACAGCACGTTAGGGATTCTCCGCGGGCTCGCCGATGACCGCGACGTTGTCGCCTTTCTTCATAGACGGAATAGCGCCAATATAGATGATCACGCCGGACACCGGCGACGGAATATCCCAGATCTTGTTGCCAACATAATCGGTGACATATCCGATTGTCGTGCCTTTGCCGACGTACGCTTCAGGGCCCACCACTGGATAGAAAATGCCGTCATATTCGCTCGTCAGAGTGGTAGAGTGCGCCAGCCAAATCGGGTGCTCCACCGGCGCGACAGTGCCCGGCAACATCTTCAGATGCCGCATGACATTCCGGATCCCGTCGACAAGCACGTCGACGTCTTCGGCGTTGGTTGTGCCAGCATGTCCGGCTTCCACCGCGATGGACGGTTTTCCGATGTCGCTCGCGAAGCGGGTGAGGGTAACGGCACCAAGAGCGGCAACAGGCGACCGGAAGTTTTGCAGGATGATGTGATCTAGTCCGAAAGCCAGCACCATGCCGCGCGAGGTGGCGTCGAGCTTATCCTTGCCAGTCTGCGCCCAATAGGAATAGCGACGGAGATTTTCGTCCAGGTCGCCGCCGTGGAAATCGATCAAGTAATCGCACTTTTCGACCACTTGCTTGGCGATGACCCAGGAGGCTCGCTCGGTTTGGGTTCCATTAGCCTTGCCGGGGAAAAAGCGGTTCATGTTCTTTTTATCAGTGGGATTGAGGTGCGGAACTTTTTGCTCGAAGGAAGCCACGTTTACGAGCGGAATGATGACGAGCGCACCGGAGAGTACGGAAGGCTCGGCGATTTGCGCGAGTTTCTCCAAGGCGATGATGGAGGCATATTCGGTTCCGTGCGCGCCGGCGATCAAAGCAAGCGTGAGCCCGGGCCTAGCGCCGTTGACGATGATGACCGGAATGTTAGTGGCGGCGTCGACGCCGGCCGGAACTGGAAGCACGCCGGTTGCTTTTTGTCCAGAGCGCGCTGTGGCCGTACCGACAGTGAGGTCGGCGGCAAGTGCGGCGGAAGTCAGGGCGACAATCAGGAAGATAGTGCGGCGCATGGTCATATGTTATTCCTTTTGGCAAAAAGGTTATCATCTTGATTTGGGCTGTAGGGAATCATTCCGCTGCTCGATGCCATGACGCTAAGCTGTCATCGACGATCATGAGGCTGCGCTGAGTCTCTAACAACCTTCCTTTTTGGAGGTAGTTCGTGGCAGTGACCATAGGAGTACCGCGAGAGACCTTTCCTGGTGAGCGCCGGGTGGCGCTGATTCCGCGCACGTCTGAAGCGCTGGGAAAATTGGGCGCCAGCATAATTGTCGAGCAATCGGCGGGCGTCGAGGCCGGATTCCCGGACGATCAGTTTGTCACGCGAGGCGCTAAGATCGCTAGTCGCGCCGAGGTGTTCGCGCAGGCGGACATCATTGTTCAAGTGCGATCGCTGGGCGCGAATCCGGAAGCTGGCCGTGCGGATCTCGCGCTTTTTCGGCCGGGTCAGACGGTGATCGGATTCGGCGAGCCGCTCACTTCGCCGCGAGAAGTGGCCGACCTGGCGCGCGCTGGTGTTTCTTTTCTGTCGATGGAGTTGATGCCGCGCATCACGCGCGCGCAGAGCATGGACGCGCTCTCTTCCATGGCGACGATCGCCGGATATAGGGCGGTGTTGATGGCGGCCATGGCGCTGCCGAAGATCTTTCCGATGCTGATGACCGCGGCGGGCACGGTGACTGCGGCGAGAGCCTTCATCCTGGGCGCGGGAGTGGCCGGGCTGCAAGCTATCGCGACGGCGCGGCGATTGGGCGCAGTAGTCTCGGCCTACGATGTCCGGAGCGCGGTGAAGGAGCAGATCGAGAGCCTCGGCGGAAAGTTCGTGGTGCTGAACATAGAGGCCGCCGCCGCGGAAGGCACAGGTGGATACGCGAAAGCGATGGGCGAAGATTTTTACAAGCGGCAGCGCGAATTGCTGACCGAGGTACTACGCGAGCAGGACGTCGTGATTACAACGGCGGCGGTGCCGGGCAAGAAGGCTCCGATCCTGGTCACCAAAGAGATGGCGAGTGCGATGGCGCCGGGGTCGGTGATTGTCGATATTGCTGCCGAGCGCGGTGGCAATTGCGAGCTAACGCGGCCGGGCGAAACGGTGGTGCATCAGGGGATCACGATTATGGGACCGCTCAATGTACCGTCGACGATTCCCTATCACGCCAGTCAGATGTACGCCTCGAACATTGTGGCGTTTCTGAAGCTGATGGTGCAGAAGGGCGAATTCAAATTGAATCGCGAGGACGAAATTATCCGCGAGACGCTGGTGACGTATGGAAATGAAGTGGTACACGCGCGTGTCGGTGAAGCGCTGGGATTGACCCCTGTGGCTCCGGCCGGAGAAGGAAGGTAAAGCACATGGGAGCTTATGAACTCGACCTGTGGGTCTTCATGCTGGCTGCCTTTTTAGGATTTCAGTTGATACGAGGCGTTTCTCCGCTGCTGCATACGCCGCTGATGTCTTTGACTAATGCGATTTCGGCGATCACCGTGGTAGGCGCGATTTTGATCACGGGAGCTCAGGATGCCAGCACCCTGTCGCGCATTCTGGGTTTCGCGGCGGTGCTGCTGGCATCGCTCAATGTGGTCAGCGGGTTTCTGATCACCGATCGCATGCTGAAGATGTTCAAGAAACGGGAGCCGGAAAAGAAATGAAATTGGACGACACACTTCTGCCGTTCATGTACATGCTGGCCGCCATGTCGTTCATCCTGGCCATCAAGTGGATGAACTCGCCGGCCACCGCGCGCCGCGGCGTGATCATCGGCGAGATCGGCATGCTGCTGGCAGTGGTGGGCACGCTGCTGCGGTTCGAGGTAGTGCAGTATCAGTGGATCCTGATTGCCTTTTTCCTGGGTTCGGCGATTGGCGTTCCCATTGCCTACATCATGCCCATGACCGCGGTGCCGCAGCGAACCGCCTTTTCGCACGCGTGCGGCGCTCTGGCATCGGCGCTGATTGGGACCGCGGAATACTACAAGGGACTGCAGCAGGGACCGCCGCTGACGAAAGTGGAAATGATTGCTCTCGTCGTCGAAACGCTGCTCGGCTTTCTGACATTCACCGCCAGCATGATGGCTTTCGGAAAACTCCAGGAAGTGTTGCCGCAGCGGCCCATCACCTACAAGGGTCAGAATTTCGTCAACCTGGGCGTTTTCGCGGCGGCGGCAATAACCGGCATCCTGCTGATCATCAATCCGGAGCAGACTGCGTTGTTTCCAATCTTCGTTGCGTTAGCGCTGCTGTTTGGCGTGCTGTTGATCATTCCGATCGGCGGAGCGGATATGCCGACGGTGATCGCGCTGCTAAATTCGTACGCGGGATTGTCAGCCAGCGCTATGGGATTCGTGCTCAATAACCGGCTGTTGATTGTAGCGGGCGCGTTGGACGGTTCATCGGGATTCATACTGGCCATCATAATGTGCCGCGCGATGAACCGGTCGTTCAGCAACGTGCTGTTCGGAGCTTTTGGACAACTGCAGACCAGCGCGGCGGCCACCAGCGAGCGCCCGTATCGATCGGCGAGCCCGGAAGAGGCGGCGCAAATCCTGGATTCGGCGCGCACGGTGGTAGTGATTCCTGGATACGGAATGGCGGTCGCGCAAGCGCAGCATAAGCTCAAGGAGATGTTCGACGTTCTCACAAAGCGCGGCGTCAACGTGGAGTTCGCGATTCATCCGGTAGCGGGCCGCATGCCCGGACATATGAATGTGCTGCTGGCCGAGGCGGACGTGCCCTATGACAAGCTGCGGGAAATGGACGACGTCAATCCCGAAATGCCGATGGCCGATGTAGCGTTGGTCATCGGCGCGAACGACGTGGTGAATCCAGGGGCGGAGACCGATCCCAAGAGCCCGATAGCGGGTATGCCGATCATTCAGGCATACAAGGCTCACACGGTGATGATCATCAAGCGCAGCATGAATCCGGGATTCGCCGGGATCGACAACGATCTATATTACATGCCAAATACGCTGATGCTATTTGGCGATGCCAAGAGTTTTTTGTCTAACATTGTGAAGGAACTGGCGGCTGTGGGGCGGGCCGCGTAGAGCCTTTCGGAGGCTTCTCGGCTAGCGTCCTTTGATCCACGCGACGGCTGCATCCAGCGCCGGATCCTTCCCTTCGAGGAGCGCTTTGCGCGTGACCGGCGCCACTACATCCGGCGTTACTCCGAGGCCTTCCAGCGGCTTGCCGCCTTCCGAAATATAATTCGCGATCGCGTACTGGAAACCGTCCCCATTGGGCAGCAATTCAAAGACCGACGGCAACGCCGCCGCGGCTGTCCGAGTACCAAAAACGCGCGCGCGGCCCAGATCCTTCATTCCCTCCGCCAGGATCTCCGACGTCGAGGCCGACGCACCGTCCACCAGAATCGCAACCCGCCCAGCAAACGTATCGACGCGCGGATTCACGATGAACTTCAGCGTCGTCTCCCGCATATACAGCGTGCCTAGCAATTGGTCCGGTTTGTCGATAAACCATCCCGCCATGCCCATCGCCATCAATCCGATACCCCCCGGATTTCCGCGGAGATCGATCACAAAACCGTCGCACTTAGTGCACGACTGCACCGCTTCCGCAAAAAGGTTCATCAGGCGCGACGGATCGAGGAACATGTTGAAGCTTACATAACCTATGTTGCCTCCGCCGACTCTCGACGAATCGAACCACACGTGGGTGGGATAGAGATAGCCGAACTGAGCCAGCGTTCCCTTTGGTTTTTCCGCCCGGAGCGTCTTCGTGACACGCTGCTCGCGTCCATCCAGAAACACCAGTTCCACTGATTTTCCGGGCTCGCCTTCCAATCGGCTCAATACTGCGCGCCGCGAAACCAGTTCCCGCAGCGTCGATTTCGCGTAGGTCTCATCCAGCTTCGCGATCACCACATCAAGATCTATGTCGCCTATCTTCAAAATCTGCCAGCCAGGCCGCACACCGTTCCCGGCAGCGGAGGAATTCGCATCCACGGAAGTCACCAGCACCTGCGTACCGACGATACGCACGTCCAGCCCCGTAGCGCTCTCGCCGCCTTTGCCGTGCGCACCGTCGAGATCGGAATAAAGCTCCGATGGAATGATGCCGAAATGAGTCTGATGCAGCCGTCCGACCATGTCATTCATGACGGCCCGAGCCGCGTCCATGCTGTCGGCCTTCTCGATCGCCGGACGCAATTCGTCATGGACGGCCTGCCAGTCGAGGCCGCCCGGTTTGGTCTGCCAATGCTTGTCGCGCACCGTTTTCCAGACATACTCGAAGGAATCTAGGTTGAGGCGACGCTGGTCGGGAGTAAGCGCGAACGCACACACCACTGCGGCGAGCATCGCGGCGCCAACCTTCGCCGCCAAGGAAACGACCCTCATTCCTTCTCGAGCACCTTTGCGCCCAGCGCTCCGCCCAACATCGGGAGCGCCGTAAGAAGAATAAACAGCATTAATAGCGTGACGACGATCAAGCCCACCAGTCCGGCTGGATCGTCCAGGAGCTTGGTCATGGCGCTCAATTGGTCGCCTCGCAAATGCAACTGATCCTGATGCTGCTGGAAGAAATCGGCGATCTTGCCCTGGCTGGAAATGGCGACCATCGTAATCGTGAAAAACGCGGTGGCAAAGGTGAATGAAAACACGCCGGTGATCCAGCCCATGCGCGCTCCACTGCGGATGCTCAGTGCTTGCCCCGTTAGGCGCGAGTAAATAAAAACCGCCAGGAAGCCGGTGAGAAACGCAACCAGCGAAGGCAGAAACGGAACCGGAAGCAAGAGCATGAACGGCAAGACCGCCATCAACGCGGCCAGGAATCCGATTCGAACCGCCAGCCGGTTGTGAAAGCTGATTTCTAGCGGAGGTTGGACGGTTGCAGCTGGGGGAGGAGCAGCCTCGAGCGGCGCAACAGGCTCGACGGTTTCGTTCTCCAGCCCAGGGTAATCGTATTGCGGCTTTCCGCACTTGTGGCAGAAGCGGGCGTCCGGCGGCAGTTGCGCGCCGCAAGTGCAGTACTCAGGCACGACTTTAGTGTGACATACGCGGCGTTCGCGGAAAACAACTGACGGCCTCCGGGTGTCCTACACATTAGTGAGACTAGACTTTATGCCACGCAAAACCGCGAAACCGTCAACGCGCGATCGCTCAAACATTCGGCCAACTCCAGTCATCGGCGAAAGGGTTCACCGCTACAATCGGCTATGTCAATGCTGAATTTTTATATGAACCGCGCCGGGGCTCATCTGCCGGCAAAACAGAAACAGATTCTTGCTCGGGCCAAGGAGGAGGTGCGCAAACAGTTCAGCGCCGAGTGAGTTATCGGCACTCCTGGTGGACCGCGCGGATGGCCCGTTCCAAACCGTCGCGACGCACCACCACACTGATGGTCAATTCGCTGGACCCTTGAGCGATGGCGATTATATTGACGTCTTGTTGTGAGATCGCTTGGAAAACCCGTCCCGCCAAACCGGGCGTTCCTCGCATCCCTTCGCCGACAACCGCCAGCAGTCCGACGTTTTCGTCGACTTCGATAGGCTTCAGATAGCCATGAGTCAGTTCAAGGGCCAAGTCTGCTTCAAGCGATTTCATCGCTGCCGGCAGCTCCTCCGTTCGCACTAGGAAACAGAAGCTTTGCCGGTAGCTGGAACTGGTAAGCGCCAGGACTTCGGCGTTGGCATCCGCTAAAGCTTCGAGCGCGCGTGCCATCAGCCGCGTGCCGCTGAGAGCCGCATTGGCCGGCTCCAGCGAGATCAGCGCTACGTTCGCCATCGACGTCACCGCGCGTGGGCCAAGCGGCGCCTCGACTGTTGAAACGATGCGCGTACCGGGATGCTTAAGATTGAAACTGTTCTTGCTCCATACAGGAATCTGACGCTCGATAAGCGGCGCCAGTGTGCGCGGATGCAGAACCTTCGCGCCGTTGTAGGCTAGCTCCGCCGCCTCGCTGTAAGTGAGCGAATCCAGCACGCGCGCGTCGGATACGGAACGCGGGTCGGCGCTCATGATGCCATCCACATCTGTCCAAATCCAAAGCTCGGATGCGTCCAGCGCCGCCGCCAGGATGGACGCTGAGAAATCCGACCCGCCGCGGCCGAGCGTGGTAGGACGGCCATCCATAGTGGCACCGTTAAATCCTGTCATCACCGCGATAGTGCCGCGTTCGAGCAGCGGCCGTACGATCTGGTCCGCCTTCTTACGCGTCTCCGGCATGATCGGGGTCGCATTTCCGAATACTGCGTCGGTAACGATTACACTTGCTCCGTTGATCGGCTCGGCCGGCACGCCGCTGGCTTCCAGATATTGGGAGATCATCAGAGCCGAAAGCCGCTCGCCGATCGCGATGGCTTCATCAACCGAACGCGGCGGCCGCTCTCCCAGCATTCGGACGCCATTGGCAATGCGCTCGAAATCGCCAATCAGCCCCTGAATGCCTGAAATCGTGGACTCGCACCGCGTGCCATCGAGCAATTCTTTGCATGTTTCCAGATGCCGAGCCATCAGGCGCTTGAGATTGGCCGCGATCCCAGGCTCATCGCCGCCCTCGGCGTGCCGCAAAGTGTTCAGGAGCAGATCGGTGATACCGGACATCGCCGACACCACCGCTACGACGGGTCGCTGCCGCTTCTGCTCAGTACAGATTCCCGCGGCGACTTTGATGCGCTCGGCCGAGCCCATGCTCGTGCCGCCGAATTTCATCACCAGAAGATTGTTCATCTAATGCGTTCTTTCCTTTCCGTTCGACGTGCGGTCGCGGATGAGTTTCAGCAGCGCCGCTTCCACTTCGTCGATAGAAAGGCCGGTCGTGTCGATATAGACCGCATCCGGAGCCTGCACCAGAGGCGACTCGTTGCGCGTGCGATCGCGCTGGTCGCGCTCATGGATCTGCTCGGCCACCACGTCGGACGGCAGTGACGCTTCCCTGGCTCGGCGCTCGGTGCGCTCTTGGGGTTGGGCATCCAGAAAAATCTTCACAGTCGCATTGGGAAATACCACCGAGCCGATATCGCGCCCCTCCATCACCACCGACGCTTGCTCGCCCATGGCGCGTTGTTTTTTGACCAGCTCGCGCCTTACCGCCGGGATTCTCGATATCTCGGACGCTGCCCCGGCAATCTCGGGAGCGCGGATACCCTCGGTGACATCTTCTCCATTCAGCAGCACGGCGTTTGTTCCGGACTGAAATTCGATGTGCGCCTCCTTGGCGAGCTGCTCGAGCCGATGCATGTCCGAGACGGCAACCTTCGTTCGCCGCGCCCACAGGGCTACGGCGCGATACATTGCTCCCGTGTCGACGTAGGTATAGCCAAGTTTCGACGCAATCCGGCGCGCCAGAGTGCTTTTCCCGGCGGCGGCCGGCCCGTCGATCGCTACAGTGATCCGCTTGGTCAAATATTATGAAAGCACATGCAAGAGGATTATTTCCGCGCCATCGAAGCGGGGGCCACCGTTGTTACCGGTAGCCGGCGCCTTGCGCGGGTGCTTAGGCAAGAGTTCGGCTTTCGCCAGAAAGCTCGGGTGCGCTCGGTCTGGAAAACACCGGATATTCTTCCGCTGGATGCATTCCTCGGCCGTGCCTGGCGTGAGTGGGTGCTCAGCGGCATAAATCCGAGCTCGCCGGCCTTGCTCGATACGCTACAGGAGCAATTCATTTGGGAGCAGGTGATTCGTGATTCTCCCGAGGGGGATTCGCTGCTGCGAATTCCCGAGACCGCCGCGCAGGCAATGGAAGCCTGGCAGTTAGTCCAGGCGTACCGACTCCCCGTAGACGGACGATTCGAAGCGAGCGACGATTGGTCGGCTTTTGCGGGATGGTCGCGCGCATTCGCAAAGCGCTGCCAGGCGAACAACTGGACGGAACGGGCGCGCATTAGCGACTTTGTTGGGGAGTTGTCCAGATCCAGCGCAATACCGCGATGGCCAGCGCTCTATCGGACTGGGTTCGATGACTTGACTCCGCAGCAGGTCGAATTCTTCGAGACTACCGGAGAGTGGCGTGAGATTGAGATGGGCAGCTTCACGCCTAAGCCTCAGCGCCGGAAATTTCGCGACGCAACAGAAGAAATTCAGTCCGCGGCATCGTGGGCTCGGCTTCAGCTCGAACGAGATCCAGAGGCCCAGATCGGCGTCATTATTCCAAACCTGAGCAGTCTCCGACCGAAAGTCGAGCGTATCTTTAGAGAGACGCTTCATCCGGGTGGGGCGACGCACCGCGAGTGGTCGTTTCACCTGTCGCTCGGTCCGGAGCTGGACGAATATCCTTTGGTGCATGCGGCGCTGTTAGCACTGGAATTCGCGCTCGGACCCGTGATACTGCCGCGCGCGGGAATGTTGCTGAGGTCGCCATTCTTCGGAGGAGCGAAAGCCGAGTGGACCAAGCGTGCCCTGCTGGATGCAAAGCTTCGAAAGGAAGGTGTATGGGACGTAAGTGCTTCCTTGCTACGCAATGCCGCCGGGAACTGCCCGCTGCTACAACGGTTTCTGCAACGGCTCGAGAAGAGCGTCGATAAACTTCCCGTTGCACAGGACCCCAGTGCCTGGAGCCGCGCTTTTTCGAAGCTCCTCGAAGCGCTTGGCTGGCCGGGAGACCGGGTCCTCGACAGTCAGGAGCACCAGGTGCTGGAGGCATGGCTCGGTTTGCTCTCAAGCTTCGCCGCCCTCGACATGGCCGCCGCGCCAATGACCTTCTCGCAGGCGTTCTCTCGTCTGAAAGATATCGCGCGAGAAGCGTCCTTTCAAGTGGAGAACGAAGGCGCGCCCGTCCAGGTCATGGGCCTCCTAGAAGCGTCCGGTCTGCGCTTCGATCACTTGTGGATTATGGGTCTGCACGATGAAGCGCTGCCCGCCGCCGCTTCTCCCAATCCGTTCATTCCAATTTCGATGCAACGTGAATACGGCCTGCCGCGCGCTTCGCCGGAACGTGAGCTTACATTCGCGGGGAAATTAACCGGCCGTTTGCTCGCGAGCGCACCCCAGATCGTGCTCAGTTACCCCGTAACAGAAGGTGACCGGGTACTTGCGCCCAGCCCGCTTCTAGCAGGCGGCTGCTGGGACGCAGGGGCCGGCGTCGAGCAGTCGAACGACTGGATTGCGCGAATGCGCTCCAGTGTCACGATCGAGCGACTCATTGACGAAAATGCGCCACAGGTGGCAATCGACATTATGCAGCCCGGTGGCGCATCGCTCTTCAAAGATATGGCCGCGTGCCCGTTTCGGGCGTTCGCCAAGCATCGTTTAGGGGCTCGGCCGCTGGAGGAAACCGACCTAGGGCTCAACTACAAAGATCGCGGAAGCACGGTGCACAAAGCTCTCGAATTTGTCTGGACCGAACTCGGTTCGCAGTCGAGCCTGATTGAATTGACGGCCGGCGAGCTAGCCAATCTGATAGCGCGCAACGTTGAAGCCGCCCTCAACTATCTCGGCATCGGAATCGGCCGCAACGTGGAACAGCGCCGATTGCAGATCCTGCTCGCACGATGGCTCGAAATCGAGAAGGCCCGGGCGCCGTTCACAGTTTTAAAGCCGGAAGAAGAACGATTGGTCACTATCGGAGGACTCCAGGTCCGGACGCGTGTGGATCGCATCGATGCATTAAATACTGGCGATGAGTTGAGAACCGGTGGCGAAATCATTCTCGACTACAAGACGGGCGTGGTGAAGTCGGCCGGTTGGGACACGGATCGTCCCGATGAGCCGCAGCTTCCCCTTTATTGCGCCACCAGTGTGAGGCCAATCAATGGCGCCGCTTTTGCCGTGATCCGGACGGGCGAACTCGGATTCCGCGGCATCACGGAGAATGAGGCGATCCTGCCGGGAATCAAGAAAATGTCGCCGCAGCCGAGATCGTTCCCGGACCAGGTCGCGGAGTGGAGGCGGATCCTCGAGCATTTGGCCGCCGGTTATCGCGACGGATCGGCCCTCGTCGATCCTAAAGAAGGCGCTTGTGAATACTGCGGCCTGACTGCTCTGTGCCGGATTCGGGAGATTGAAAATGATCGCGGATAACGCGGCCCGCCGGCGTGCGCTCAATCCTTCGGCGTCGTTTATTGTGCAGGCCCCAGCCGGATCTGGAAAGACGGAGTTGTTGATCCAACGCTATCTGAAGCTGCTCGAAACGGTGGACACGCCAGATGCCGTCATCGCCATCACGTTTACGCGCAAAGCCGCCGGCGAAATGCGCTCGCGCGTTCTCGCGGCATTGCGAGCGGCTGAAGCGGGCGCTGTCCCCGAGCCCGAACACGAGCGTGTAACCTTTGAGATCGCCCGCCAAGTTATCGAACACGACTTGCGGCAAGGTTGGAACCTTCCGCGGAATCCTGCTCAGTTGCGCATCGAGACCATCGATGCGTTGTGCGCCTCCATCACGCGCCGCATGCCGTGGCTGGCGCGCTTTGGCGCCATGCCGGAGATTTCCGAAAGAGCTGAAGACCTTTATCGCCAGGCAGCCCGCAACACCCTGCGCCACGTGGAGCGTGACCATGCGGCCGTCTCATTTCTGCTGCTCCATCTGGACAATGATTTCGCCGCAGCCGAACGCCTGGTCGCTCAGATGCTGGAACGGCGTGATCAATGGCTAAGGCATACCGGCGCCAATCCGGACTTCACGCGCGTGCGGGCGGAATTGGAGCGATCGCTGCAACGGCTGATTCTGGGCGAACTGCAATCGCTGCGCGCCGGCTTCGACCACGACGTCACCCGCGAAATCGTTGCACTCCGTCGACTGGAACGATTCCCGGAAGCGCGTCTCGAGGACCTCGACCTCTGGACCACTGTTGCGGAGCTGTTGCTGACCTCGAACGGCGATTGGCGGAAACGCGTCAGTGCGTCTATTGGTTTTTCTCCCAACGATCCTCTGAAGCCTCGCGTTGAGCAATTGCTGGCGCGATTGCAAACCGACGATCGGCTCCTTAAAGCGTTAAAACGATTTCGCGACCTGCCTCCGCCGCGCTTCACGGATTCTCAGTGGCTGGCCATGGAGGCTGCTGTCTCCGTGCTCACGCTCGCGGTTGGCGAGTTGCAATTGGTCTTTGGCGAACGTGGACGCGTGGACTTCGCCGAACTTTCCATCCGCGCCTCCGAGGCGCTCGGTAGACTCGACTCGCCCACCGATCTCGCGCTCGCGCTCGGGTACCGCATTCAGCACATCCTGGTCGACGAATTTCAGGACACGTCCTTCACGCAATTCGAGCTACTCGAAAAGCTGACCGCCGGCTGGGAGCCGGGCGATGGCCGAACCCTTTTCCTGGTCGGCGATCCCATGCAGTCGATCTATCGTTTCCGGCAGGCCGATGTCAGCCTGTTTCTCAGGGCAAAGCAGGATGGAATCGGATCAATTCACCTCGAGCCAGTGGCGCTTAGCGTCAACTTTCGATCGGATGCGGCACTCGTAGAATGGACGAATCAAACGTTCGCGGCGATTCTTCCGTCCCAAGAAGACATCGAGTCGGGCGCAGTAACTTATTCTGCCAGCGTCGCGGGAACGGCTCGGAACGACGCCAAGATAGAAATACACGCTTTCCTCGATGAGAATGACGAAGCGGCGCGAGTGATCGAGCTGGTGCGAAGCGCCGGCGACGGCAAGGTTGCCATCCTGGTTCGCGCCCGCACGCATCTCCCTGCGATAGTCCGATTGTTGAAGCGCCACGGCATCGCTTTTCAAGCCATCGAGATCGATCAGCTCGGCGAGCGGCCGGTAATCGAAGATCTGGTGGCTCTGACGCTTGCCCTCGTTCATCCAGCGGATCGCGTCTCGTGGCTCGCTGTTCTGCGCGCACCGTGGTGCGGGCTAACGCTCGAAGACCTGTACGCGGTAGTTACGCAGGTTGCACCAGATCATCGCTCGACGATTTGGGATTTGCTGCATCGCCAGCCTTTGCAAATTAGCGACGACGGCGCGCGGAGGATCGGGCATATCATGCCGGTGCTGGAGCAAGCCATCGCCGATCGCGGACGGCTCCCGCTGCGCGATTGCGTGGAGGGTGTGTGGCTCCGTCTTGGCGGACCCGCGTGTGTTGAGGATGAAACGGCTCTGGAAGACGCTGGCGCATATTTTGATCTGCTGGAAGGCCTGCAGGAAGGAGGCGACCTGGCCGATTTTAGTTGGTTTCGCGAGCAGGTGAATGCGCTTTTCGCGCAGCCCGATGCGAAAGCCGGCGACCTCCTGCAGCTCATGACCATCCATAAGGCCAAGGGCCTGGAGTTCGACAGCGTGATTCTGCCAGGCCTCGACGCGCCCACTCGCCAAGAAGAGCAGCGCCTGGTGCTGTGGCTGGAGCAGCGGGGCGAATTGTTGCTGGCGCCGGTCTCCGAAACCGGACGGGACACGGACGCGATCTACAAGTATCTGTCGCGCATCGATCGCCGCAAAGGCGAACACGAGACTGCTCGACTGCTTTATGTCGCGACCACACGCGCGCGCCTGCGAATCGACTTGCTCGGCGTGGTGAAGAGGAAGGATGACGGCACGATCGCGGAGCCGGCTGCCGGGTCGTTCCTGCGATTGCTCTGGCCCACCGTGGCGGCTACGTTTACGAATCTATCCGCCGTATCGCGCAACACCGAGACGAGAGCGCCAAATAGGATCCGGCGCATTGCCGTTGACTGGATGGTTCCCGGCGCACCGCCGGAGGTGAACTGGGTGCGCCGTGAAATCGAGTCCATACAGCCCGCTCCCATCACCTTCGAGTGGGTGGGTGATCGTTTGCGTTATGCCGGTACTGCCCTGCATAGCTTCCTGCAGAGAGTCGCTCGCGAAGGATTGGAAGGATGGGATGAGAACCGCGTGCGATCTCATCGCGCGGCTTTTCAAGCCGTTCTGGCCAATCTCGGACTTGCGCCGGCAGACATCGGCGAGGCAGCGCAGCAAGTAGAAACGGGATTGCTGAGAACGCTGAGCGATCCAAGAGGGCAATGGATTCTGGGTGCGCACGCTGAAGCAGAATCCGAGTCCCAAATCACTGGCCTGCTCGACGGCAAGCTGTATGAAATCGTGATCGACCGCACGTTTGTCGATGAGTCCGGCGTGCGCTGGATCATCGATTACAAAACCAGCGCGCACGAAGGTAGTGACTTGGAGGGTTTTCTCGACACTGAAAAGGAACGGTACCGGGCGCAATTGGAACGGTACGCGCGATTAATGGTGCAGCGTGATGACCGGCCCATCCGTCTCGGTTTGTATTTTCCGCTGCTCGGCGAGTGGCGCGAATGGGCCGCGCCAGTGGTTTTACGCAAGCAAGCATCGCTGTTCGAGCTGTAGCTGAATGGTGTGTTAATATGGGTCCACCGACGTGTTTCCACGCCCTCGGGGACGTAGTTCAGTTGGTTAGAACGCCGGCCTGTCACGTCGGAGGTCGCGGGTTCGAGCCCCGTCGTCCCCGCCAATTCTTTTCAATAATTTGCGAATCCTTTTAGCGGTCGGATTTTGGCTTTTGGGGGGCAGCGTGAAGTAGGCGTGAACTAGATGCCCCTTTTCCGTTCTTGCCGGCTTCCTTCAGCACCCCAGCGATCAAATCGACGGTCTTCCGCTTCAGCTCCTCTCGAAGGTGCTGGTATCTCCGCAACTCGCGGCTCTTATGCCCGGTCAACAGGCCGATGATGTTGTCCTGAATCCCGGCACCGGTCAGGGTCGAAGTCGCGAAGTGGCGTAGATCGTGTATCCGTAGCGCTTCCACGCCGGCGAGCTTCGCCGCGCGTCGGAACCTCTTCTTCAAATCCCGCGCATGCGGCCTCCTAAAATCGCCCTTAACCGCGGGTTGGGTTTGGCCGGGAAAACGTACTCGTGTCGTCTATAGCTGGGAAGTGCGCGGAGAGTGTCCACCGCCATGTCGGGCAGTTGGATTCGCTTGGGTTCATCGTTCTTCGTCTGCTGTAGGGTCCGGCGCGGGAGGTATTGGTGGTTGGCGAGATGCCTGATCCTCGACCTGCAGCCGGGGAAGTCCGCATTCGGATCGCGGCCTCCGGCATAAACACCGGCGATATCAAGAAGCGTCAAGACTCCTTCGGCCTTGGAATGGCATATCCGCGGGTCATTCCACATAGCGACGGCTCAGGGCGGGTCGATGCGGTCGGCGAGGGCGTATCCTCTGACTGGGTTGGCCGTCTAGCATGGTGTTACGGTGCGCAATCCTATCGCCCATTCGGCACCGCGGCGGAGTTTACGGTGGCCCCGTTGGATCATGTCGTTCCTCTTCCCGAGAACGTGTCACCTGACCAAGGCGCGTGTCTGGGGATACTCGGCGTCATGGCCCATTTCGCCGTCCACGTCGGGGGCGACGTTGAGCGGCGCACGGGTGCTGGTGCAAGGAGCGAGAGGCGCCGTCGGCAGGTGCGCGGTCCAACTTGCGCGCCAGGCCGGAGCGCGCCTTATCGGTACAGTGCGATCGTCCGCAGAAGAGCCGGCAGCGCGCGCGGCGGGCGCTCACGAGGTGGTTCTCAATGACCAAACGCTTGCCGAGCGAATGAAGGTGCTGGTTCCTGAGGGCGTTGACCATATTGTCGAGGTGGCGTTTGGAGCCAATGTAGATGTCGATGTGAATTTACTGAAAATGGGAGGGTCGATCGGCGCCTACGCGACCGACAACGCAACACCAAAAATCCCATTCTGGCTCATGGTGTTTAAGAATATCCGCCCGTACTTTCTCGGGAGCGAGGATTTCCCGACAGAGGCGAAGCTGGCGGCAACGCGGGATTTGAACGATGTTCTTCGGGCGGGATGGTCGGGACTTGAAATTGGCGAGCGTATTTCCCTCGCCGAGATCGCCCGGGCGCACGAGCTCGCGGAGCATCCGGAGCGGCGGGGGGCGCGTTGTGGTCACGGTATGAGGTGGATCACGCCGTCCGATCAGGGGAACTGGCCATTGCCCTGATTTCTCGGTTCTCAAGAACCACGCTTTCGCGCTCGTTCTTTCCCCGAATGGCGACATCCACCATTGCCCGGGCCAAGTCATCGGCGGGAATCACCTGGTTGGGGAACAGCCTCCGAAAGATAGGGTAGATCGCACGTAAAAGCCGGTAACTGAAATTCGGCTCCGATCGCGGTTTCACCGGGTAGATGTAGGCGGGTCGGAATATGTAGAGGCGCGGGAACCCCGCCGCCAGCAACGCCTTCTCGGCCTCTCCTTTATACCGTGCGAAAGGCACGCGGCTGCGTCCCGTCTGGTCGGCACCCATGCCGCTCAGGAATGAAAAGGCCGCGCCGGTGCTGCTGGCGCGGAGAACGCGCGCGAACTCGATCGTATAGTCGACGGTTATCTTGCGGAACTCGGCGTCGGGCACCGCACCCGTATACACTCCCAGGCAAAAGATCGCCGCGTCCTGCCCCTTAAGCGGCTGTGCGAGCCCGGAGCAGTCCGCAAAGTCTTGATGCAGAATCTCTTTGAGCTTTGGATGGGTGAGGCCCAACTTTTTGCGGCCGATAACAGTCACAACTCCGACGGAAGGGTCATCTAGCGCGTAGCGTAAAGCGTATCCGCCGACCATACCGCTCGCGCCTACGATGACAAGAGATGTCTGGCCAGCCACCGGATCTCTCATGACAGTGCTCGCTCATCCAGCCAGTCGACGTACAGCAAGCGCTCCGCAAACAGCCAAGCGCCGCCAACTTTCACGAACGTGTCGAGGTATCGGAGCGAGGCGACCATCAATCGTCGCTTCTCACCGTCGACGGTGACATGATGCGCCAGGCAATAGGCTTCCCCCGTGGCCCGTTCGGCCGCGAGCGCGAATATCGTGTTCTGCCCGACGAAGTGCGTAGTGGCAGCGTACTTGTTCAGGTCCGCAAAGACCGGTGCAAGCGCTTCGCGTGAGTGCAGCTCCTGCGAGGGCTTTGGATCCTTGGCGTTCATGAACACCACGAAGTGCGTGTCCGCCGTAAAGAGAGACATCTGGCCTTGCGCGTCGCGACGGTCGGCGCAGTGCGCGTAAGCCTCGACAAGCTCGCGTATGGCCAAGCGGTCCGCGGCTTCGGTGGGAGAAATGCTGACGTGCTTGCTCATGAACTGGTCTCCTTGCTTAAGGTGCTTAGCGGTCACCCCGTTCCTCAGTTTGGGGACCGATGTCAGAGGACGCTATAGGCTACGTCCAAAGAATTCTTCAAGTTTCACAACCGCTTCCCCTACTTGAGCTTCATTGTCATAGAGGCTATGATGTGTCGCCCCGGGGATTTCAAACCACTCCTTCGGTTGCGCTGCCTTGTCAAGTCCAGCCTTGCTCATGAACTTCGTGGCAGCCTCCGTCCCGACTATGAACAATATCGGACGCGGCGCGATGTCTTCGATTTGCGCATAGTAGTTGAAATCCATGAGCCGTGCAAAATCAGTGAATACGAACACGCTGCGAGAGGTGTGGTGCTGCGCTCTCGGAGTCCTGTAATACTCATAGGATTCCTTTATGATCTCAGGTGCCCCTTCCGGAACCTTTTTTGGGATGCCGTCGTCCCGTCTGATCGTAAGACCGCGCGCCTCCGCGGTGCGTTGCTTTCCGATTTCCACTAGAACACCGGTCCTGTCGTACTGTGGCGCCGGCCAACCCTCTCGCGCGGTCACGCGAAGATCCCAAAGACTAACTGAAGCGATGGCCTTAGCGCGCATCTCGGTAGGTGCGACCGCCAGGACATACGCCCCCCCGGCGCAAACGCCGACAAGTCCGATGCGGCCCTCATCCACGATGGGGAGGGTTGTCAGGTAGTCGACCGCGCAGCGGATGTCCTCCATACGCTCGGCTGGGTTCTCAGTGTCCCGCGGGTATCCGCCACTTTCGCCCTGGTGACTGGCGTCAAAAGCAAGCGTTATATATCCTTTTTCGGCCATTTTTCTGGCGTAAATCCCGGCAGTCTGCTCTTTGACGCCTCCAAAGGGATGTGCAACAGCTAACGCCGGGTATTTTCTCCTCTTATCCATATTGGGAGGAACAAACAGGCTTCCAGCCATGCTCGTAAATTGGTTGGGAAAGGTTACCTCCGTCGCTTGAATGGATACACTTGCGCCCATAACAGCCTCCTTTTCAGATTTCGATTGGAATCGATGATCGGATTATCCCAGGGCCAGAGACCGATCATTCGAGGATCGCTCGTGTTTCGAGAAACGCCTCGATGCCGTACTGGCCGTATTCCCGGCCCACGCCGGAGTATTTGAATCCGCCCCAGGGCGCCTGCGGATCGTCTGTCATGTTGTTGATCACTACACGACCGGCCCGCAACTGAGAGGCGACCCGGCGGGCGCGCTGGGTATCTGTCCCCAACACCGCGGCGTGGAGACCATATTTAGAATCGTTGGCGAGCCGGATCGCCTCGTCCTCGGAGTCATAAGCAATGACGGACAGGACAGGTCCGAAAATCTCTTCCTGAGCGATTGTCATATCGTTCTTCACATTGACAAACACCGTGGGCTTCACGAAGTAGCCCACCTCGAAACCTTCCGGATGACCCTCACCACCGACAAGAACCTCCGCGCCTTCTTCGATGCCCTTGCGGATATAAGACTGCACCTGTTCGTACTGTTTCTGCGACACCATCGGTCCTATGGCGGTCTTGGGATCAGCCGGATCACCAACCGGAAAGGCAGGCATGGCGTTCATGATTGCCCGCATGACTGCGCTCAACTGGCTCTTCGGCACGAGAAGGCGCGTCCCCGCGGCGCACGCTTGACCACTGTTCATGAACGCCATAACGAGGGCAGAAGGGATCGCCTTGTCGAGAACGGCGTCATCGAGCAGGATGGTGGGCGACTTGCCGCCGAGTTCCAGTGTGACGCGCTTCATGGTTTTCGCCCCGTCGCGCATGATCGTTTCGCCCACGGCCACCGAGCCTGTGAACGAGATCTTGGCGACGTCGGGATTACGCACCAGCTCGGCGCCGACGATATTGCCACGCCCCGTGACAACGTTCAGGAGACCCTTCGGGAGATTGGCCTCGTGCAGCGCCTCGACCAACACCTGCGTCTGGAGCGAGCTCAACTCGCTGGGCTTAATGACGACTGTGCAACCGGCGGCCACGGCCGAGGCGAGCTTTAAGCAAATGAACAGCGCGTTCGCGTTCCAGGCGGTAATCAGACCGGCCCCGCCGACCGGCTCCAGGGTAACCGTCGTCTTACCCCAGCTACGTGTCAATGGAAGTTCCTGCAGTGCCTGCTCGGCGGCCAGGAACGCGTCAATGCCCGACTGGACGAGGAGCCCGGCGAACTGAACGATGCCCCCGTATTCCTCGACCATCGCGGCCGTCAGATCGGCAAGGCGCGCCGAAGCGGCCTCGTGCAGCCGGCGCAGGATCTTCGCGCGCTCTTCCCGGGTCGACCGGCCGAAATTGACGAATGCGGTCTTGGCTGCGGCGATGGCGCGCCGCGTATCCTCTTCATCGGCCAGAGTGACGCGGCCGATCACCTGACCGTTGGTCGGCTTGATGATGTCCATGACTTCGCGGCCGTGGGATTCAACGAACGATCCGTTGATGTAGTGGGTAGTGAGTGTCTTCATAGATGCTTTCTCTCTTTGTAAGAGTGGCCGGAACTCTCAGAGATGATTGTATGGGCCGCGCAAACTCGGGTCCATTACATGTTTCTGGTATCGGGCTGCCGATGTAATTCCTTCGTACACACTCTTGCGGCGCTCCATCAAGGGTTGAACGGGATTTCCAAACAGCGATTCGCGAGGGCGACGGCGCTGGATGATTCAAGCCGGCCCGAGGCTGCCCCGCGTTGGTCTAACAGGAATATGTAATATCGCTTCGGCTCATCCTCCGTTTAACATGAGTCTGTTTTTGGTCAGAAACGCCGGCCCTGGACTTGACGCGGGATTCGACGGCCGCGTGGATCGATGCTGCTTTTGGAACTCGAGAGGACCTTCGTCGCCCGCTTCGGCCCGCGGATTTCGAAAGCTTGCTGACGACTCTGAAGGATACGAACCATGAGAAAGAAGAGCCATTGGCGAATCGCTGAAATCGGTACGACGTTGTTGCTGGGCGCCCTCTCTTTTCAACTGACGAGCTGCAGCCACAGTTCAGCGGGAGCGGCCCAGCCAGCGCCACCCGACGTCGAAGTCGTCACGGTAGAGCAAAGGGACATCCCGGTCTACCGCGAGTGGATCGGAACCTTGGACGGCATGGTGTACGCCGCCATCCGTGCACAAGTCACTGGCTATTTGCTGACGCAAGATTATTCGGAGGGCTCGTTCGTCAAGAAGGGCGAATTGCTGTTCCAGATTGACCCGCGCCCACTTCAAGCCGCGGCGGACCAGGCGCGGGGGCAGCCGCCCAGGCGAACGGGCAGTTGGCGCAGGCTCAGGCCAAATTTCAGCAATCTGAAGCGCAGTTGGCAAGCGCCGAGGCGAACCAGCGCAAGGCGCAGTTCGATGAAGACCGCTATACGCCGCTCAACGGTGAAGTTGGCGGAAGCCCAACGCGACAGCGCGGTGGTGCAATACCAGAAGGCAATTTAAACCGCGTTCACCGAAGTTTCCAACGCCTTGATCGCTCACCAACGAGTGCAGGAATCCAGAGAAAAGCAAGAGTCGCTCGTTGGAGTGCTTGAGGAGCGGAGAAGGTTGGCGTACATGTCATACCAGGGGGGTGGACACCCAACTCAATGCCCTTGATGCTGACCGCGATCTGCTTCAAGCCGAACTGGACCTCCGACAGATCAAGTTGAACGAGTTGAGCGTCGTTCAACTCTATTAAGCGCTTGGCGGTGGATGGAAGAGCTAATGCACGTTCGCGGTTTGGAACCAACAAAACATCGAGGGCTCCCGAGATTAATTCGCTGCGGCATGCGAACTCTCTGACCGGTCTACCGGAAGGTGGCTTTTCCGCTTACAATGTGTGGGGCAAAAGAGGGCATTTTATGGAACCCGATAACGAAATCGTCACCGAGGGTGAGCGCACCGACGCACTGCGCCAGGACCGTCTCTGGTTTCTGGAAAGCATGGACCAGATCAGCCGCGCTGTGCAAGGCACGGAGGGTCTGGGGCAACTGAGCCACGTGCTTGAAACTGTGTTGCCGATCTTCGGGTGCGACCGCGTCTGGATCGCCTATCCTTGTGATACAGAGAGCCGGACGTGGCGGATGGTAGCGCAGCATGCCTGTCCGGAATTTGCAGATTGTACGTTACCGGACCTTGATCTGTCGATGGATGCGGAAATTGCTGAAGCGATCCGCCTCGTTTCGGTTTCGGAAGTTGCGGTACGATTTGGCGCAGCCGCCGGCAACTCTTTACCACGCGCATTAGCCAAGCGTTTTGGCGTGCAGTCGCAGATGTGTATCGCTGTTCATCCGAAGATTGGCAAACCATACACCTTCGGCCTGGACCAATGCGCGGGGCCGCGTACCTGGACAAGGCAGGAGGAGGAGTTGTTCGAAGCAGCAGGCAAGCGTCTTGCGACTTTACTCACAAACCTACTGCTGTCTCGTGACCTCTTGGAAAGCAAGGCCCGGCTTGAAGAAGCACAACGCGTCGCCCATGTGGGTCACTGGGATTGGAATCTTGAGACAGGTGAGGTCATCTGGTCAGACGAGACCTACCGCATCTTTGGGTTCAAACCGCAAGAACGGCCCATGGACATAGCAACGGTTAGCGGATTGGTCCACCCTGATGACCGGGAGGCTCTCTACCGCGAAGTGGACGTGGAAGTTGCTGCCGGGGTACACCCTGTACATGAGCATCGGATAGTTCGTCCGAGTGGAGAAGTGCGCACGGTGCATTCTATCACTTCAAAGCTTTGGAGCGCGATGCCTGGTGACTTGGAAAATGTGTCATCCGGAAAACCCCGCCGGCTGTTCGGTACCGTTCAAGACATTACCGAATTGAAGCACTCAGAGGACGCCCGCCATAGCCTATCCAAGGATCTGCAAGAAAGCAGAAGTTGGCTCGAAGAAGCCCAACGTGTAGCTCACCTGGGCTACTGGGTATGGGATCTTGAGACGAATCGCGTGATCTGGTCGGAGGAAACCTACCGTATTTTTGGGTTAGCGCCGCAGGGCGGCTCCCTCGACATAGCGATCATAGGAGAAATGTTCCATCCCGACGATCGCGAGGCCGTATTTAGGACAGCCGAAGAGGCAATTCGTTCTGGGACGCGCGCCGACTTTGAGCATCGGCTTATCCGCCCTGACGGCGAAGTGCGCATCGTACACAGCTTGGGTGATTTGAAAAAGACTTCAGAGGGGCGGACTCAAATGTTCGGAACGACCCAGGACATCACCGACCGAAAACGTGTAGAGGAAGACCGCCAGACCTTGTCAGGCGCCTTACAGCAAAGCAACGCCAGGCTTGAAGAAGCTCAACGAGTGGCTCACATAGGACATTACGAATTTAACCCTGTCGAGAATCAAGTCACTTGGTCCGCCGAACTTTGCCGTATCTGGGGGCTACCGCCGGTGAAAGGCCCCATTGACATGGCGATGGTTTTCGAGATGGTCCACCCAGACGACCGAGAATATGCCGCCCGGATAGTGGAGGAGACCATTCGTAGCGGAACCCACCTGAAGGCGGAACATCGCATCGTTCGTCCCGACGGCGAAGTGCGATTTGTTCAGGTCCTGGGAACGGTGAAAAGAGATGCCGCGGGGCGCGCCTACGAGCTGTTTGGTACAAGCCAGGACATCACGGATCGAAAACTCGCAGAACAAGCCCTACGGAGAAATCAGTTCTACCTAAGCGAAGGCGAGCGCCTTGCTCACATGGGGAGCTGGGCGTCCAGAGATTTAGGTACCCGCTGGTCGGACGATTTAGATATCTATTGGTCTGACGAGGTCTACAAGATTTACGGACTTGATCCGAAAAACGGGACATCGAACCTTCAGCAGTATTTGGCTGCGATCCATCCCCAGGACCGAGCCTCCATGGCTGAAACAATAACGATGATGCATGAGCAGCGATGCGGCTGCGATATAACGACGCGAATAGTTCGACCGGATGGGGAGATACGGTATGTCCGCTGTGTCGGTGTTCCGGTGGTTGAAGACGGAGTTTTTCAGGGGTTCCATGGCACTACGATCGACGTTACCGCGCAGGAGAGGTTGACTCAGGACTTGCGACGGGAGCAAATGTATTTAGCGGAAGCTCAAAATGTGGCCCATATCGGCAGCTGGGCATGCAATCTGGCGACGCGAAAGATCTTTCATTCATCGGATGAAAACGCTCGCTTGTATGGGCTCGATCCGAGCCAAGGCGAAATTCCTTTTGATACCTTTACTATCACCACCCACCCTGACGACATGCCCGGGCTGTGGGAAAAATTGGAAGGTGCGATCCGTAGGGGAGAGGACTGGGATGTGGAGTTTCGAATTCATCGAGCCGACGACGGCAGGATCAGAGTTTTGCGCGGTATCGGACATCACGATTCCGCTCAAGACATCGGTGAGTACGTCGGCATCACCATGGATATAACGGAGCGAAAGCGAGCTGAGGAGGAACGCGAAAGGCTGCGCCAGTTAGAGGCTGATCTCGCACATATCAATCGCGTCAACATGATGGGAGAATTAGCCGCAGCCTTGGCGCACGAGATAAAGCAGCCGATTGCCGCCTCGATCACGAGTGCGAACGCCTGTTTGCGATGGCTCGCCCATGATCCGGCGGATGTCGAAAGAGCGCGCGCGGCAGCCGCGAGGATTGAGCAGGAGGGAAACCGTGCGGCCGACATCATCAACAGTTTGCGTTCCTTCTACAAAACGGGTACACCCGCTGAACGCCATTCGGTTGACGTCAACGGCGCCATTCAAGAAATGATCGCGCTGCTCGGAACCGAGGCAGGCCGTCACTCCGTAACGATCCGCGCGGAGTTTGAGGCAGACATGCCTCGTATACTGGCGGACCGGGTGCAACTTCAACAGGTCCTCATGAACCTGATGCTGAACGCAATCGAAGCCATGAAAGACACCGGGGGCGAGTTGACGATCAGATCGCACTTGAAACCCGAAGCTCATCTAACCGTTTCCATCAACGATACCGGCGTAGGGCTGCCGGCGGAGGGTGCGGATTTGATTTTTGATCCTTTTCATACAACGAAGCCTCAGGGGACGGGTATGGGGTTGACCATCACCCGCTCGATCGTGGAGTCTTACGGAGGGCGAGTGTGGGCCACTGCCAATGAGGGCGCGGGCGCGACCTTCCATTTCACGCTTCCCACCGGAGCCGAGGCG